>ERZ824978.16-NODE-16-length-240394-cov-6.405036_pt1:2500-240394 | contig 240394 bp, 186 predicted proteins | sample MGYA00519860_ERZ824978 | MGnify/ENA primary metagenome ERZ824978 (study PRJEB31778, sample SAMEA3449184) | human gut metagenome | biome: human gut; feature: human-associated habitat; material: faeces | place: United Kingdom | collected 2010/2012 ... | reverse complement strand
TTCTGGTTGGTACGGCGGTAGCGCGGCAGCTCGCTCTCCTCGCAATAACCAATGCCGCCCAGCACCTCCATCGCTTCGGCCACAAACGGCATACCTCGTTTGCAGATCACAAATTTCGCCGCAGGCGTAAATAAACGCGCCCACAGGGCTTCTTTGGCATCGGCACGCCGGTCCCACGCTCGCGCAAGACGAAACAGCAACGCCGTTTGCCCTTCAAGCTGAAGTGCCATGCGACTTAAGACATGACGCATAAGGGGCTGTTGGATCAATGGATTACCAAAAACATGGCGTTGATGTGCATGATAAATCGCCAGCGAAAATGCACGGCGCATCATGGCATGGCTACCCAGGGCGCAATCAAAACGCGTCATCCCTCCCATTTTCAGGATCAGACGAATTCCTTCCCCTTCCTGCCCCAACAACCAGCCAATGGCATCCTGAAACTCCACTTCGCAGCTGGCGTTAGAGCGATTACCCAGCTTATCTTTCAGCCGCTCGAGGCGAATCGCGTTGCGTTGCCCGTCAGGCAAAAAGCGCGGCACAAAAAAGCAGGACAAACCGCCCGTAGTCTGCGCCAGCACCAGATGCGCATCGCTTTGCGGCACCGAGAAAAACCATTTATGCCCCACCAGCCGATAAGAGCCATCTTCCAGGCGCTCTGCGCGGGTGGTGTTGCTCATGACATCGGAACCGCCCTGCTTTTCCGTCATTCCCATGCCAATCAACAAACCGCGTTTTTGCCCACCTGGCAATAAGTGAGAATCGTAGCGATCGCTCAACAGCGGCGTGGTCCAGTCCTGAAACGGCGCGGGTAACATCTGTAACAACAATGGCGTGGCGGCAAAGGTCATGGTTATCGGACATAACGACCCAGCCTCAACCTGCGCATGTAACATAAAACGCGCCGCGCGCGCCACAAATGCGCCGGAGCGAGCGTCTTCTTCCCAGGCAAGATTGTGCACCCGATTGGTACATAGCGCCTGCATCAGCAGGTGCCAGGCGGGGTGAAAACGCACATCGTCCAGACGGCGTCCTTGCGCATCGTAGCGCAATAATTCAGGCGGATTCACATTCGCCAGCCGCCCCAGTTCAAGGGATTCAGCCGTTCCTAACTGCTGACCAATACTGGCGAGAAAATCGCTATCCCAGCCAGCACCTTCACGCGTTACCGCTTCACAGAGCGCGCCATCAGACAGGTATAAGTTGCTGTTATTTAATGGTATAGGTTGATTAAAAACGGTGTGAGTTTGCCAGTGCACTGTGTCTCCCTCCATCAATGGCAGTCACCCTTAGTATGGTCACTGCCATGGATTCCTGACAGAAAGAGATTGCTAAAACATTCTTATCCAGCAATGTAATGCGGAACGAAACGTGAGGTGTCTTTGGTGATCAGCGTGTTATCTTCACGGATCCCCATTCCGCACGCTTCATCATCGACAATCCAGCTACCGATGAGTGTGTAGCTATCGCCAAATCGCGGCAGAGGTTGAAACGCCTGGTAGATCATCGGTTCATCGGCGTAATCACCATCAGCGTGGTCAACGACGTTATTCTGACCGTCGAAAATGGTGACGTTTCCGCCTTCGCGTGAGTAGATCGGTTTACGCACATAGCTTTCGCCAGCGGCAATCTGCGGTTTTTCGCCCTCAAACCAGGATGCAAGAAGGTTAGGATGACCAGGAAAGAAGCGCCAAAGCAGCGGCATTAACCCTTTGTTGCTCAAGATACTTTTCCATAACGGCTCCACCCATTGCTCGCGACGCTTGCGCAGCAGCGGACCGTTATCGTCACGCATCATCCACTCCAGCGGATACAGCTTAAATGCACGCTGGATGACATTATCATCAAGATCGGTCAGTACGCCGCCGACGCCCAAACCGAGATCTTCAATGTAGATAAACCGCGACTCCTGCCCTGCCTGCTCGGCGCAGTCCTGCAAGTACAGCACGGTACTCCTGTCTTCGTCGGTGTCCTGACAGCAGCAAAAATAAAACGGTTCCCGACTGTAAAGCTCGCTAAAGCGTGAAATCAGGCGCTCCTGAATGGCATTGTACTGATCGGCATCGCGCGGAATAACGCCGCTGCGCCGGGCATCTTCCAGCCACAACCACTGGAAATAAGCCGACTCGTACAATGAAGTTGGCGTATCGGCGTTGTACTCCAGCAACTTAACCGGTGCATTACCACACCAGGCAAAATCCATACGGCCATACAGCGAAGGATCGCGTGCGCGCCAGCTTTCGGCGATCACATCCCAGTACAACGGCGGGATCGCCAGTTGCGTCAGGATCTCTTCGTCTTTAACCGCGCGATCCACCACCTCAAGGCACATCTGATGCAGTTCCGCAGTCGGTTTTTCGATCTGCTCTTCAATCTGGCGCAGAGTAAAACGGTAAGCCCGACTCTCATCCCAATAGATTTCATTGTCGATGATATGAAAGTCAAATCCGTTATCGGCGGCAATCCGGTCCAGATCCCGCCGCACAGGAACGTTGTGTCTCAGCATGATTAGCCTCCCCAATGCCCACGGGCGCTGGAAGAACGACCATAGCCGCCGCGAGAAACGGTTGACGCTTTTTTGGTGGTAAAGCCGCCCGAAGAGTAAGACTCTTTTTTGCCAGAACCGGAGCGCCAGGAGTAATCACCAGAAGTGTTGCGCCAGACGGGGCGCGAAGCAAATGAGGATCCGCCGCTGTTATAGACGAACGGCTCATCGCGATCTTTACGAATAACCCGGCTTAACAAAAATCCAGAAACGACCGGGATCCAACTCTGTTCAACATTGTCGTAGTAGCAATTTTCGTACTTAGACTGACAATTCTGCTGAGTCATATTCTTCGGAACATCGGCATAAAACGCCGCTTTGGCGTTGTTCCAGCCACGCGCGCAAATGTCTGCATTATTACCGTCATCAATACAATCCTGCACAGTCGCGTAAAACGTTCCGTCGCCGTCGTTATCGACATCGCCACTATCGCCACAACCTTTCAATACGAAAAAAGCGGCACCGCCCATTAGCGCCAACGTTAAGTATTTTTGTGCGTAGCGATTGCGGCGCGGCTCAAAAGGATTATGCGGTCTACCAATGCGACTGATTGCCCCATGTCCGATATTTTTGTTATTTCTGGATTTGCGTTTTCTGGCCATGATCGTCCATTACCATGTCATACAAGCTGCGTTAAAAATACCGCCAGCCAGCGCGGCGGTTCCCATAAACATTCCTGCTGCGGTATTGTGATTAATAATTTTTTCGCTTAATGCGGGCATATAAAGCCTGACGCCAGCAAAAACGAGTAATTGAATCACCAGAGCAATCCCGCCCCATGCGAAATAGTCTGGAATACTCACCGCATTGATTGCCGCACTGGATAAGGGGATCACGTACCCCAACAATGTTCCGCTGAACGCCAGTGCCGCCGCGGTGTTATTATTTTTGATTAACTGCCATTCGTTGTGCGGTGTAATTTTGGAGTAGATAAACAGAAAAATAATCACCATAGCCACACCAATAAAAAAATAAGCGCTAAAGGCAAGAAGTGAATCCAGTATATGCATCGTAAACGTCCTTGTAATTAACCAATAATATGAAGTGATGTCAGCGGGATATCGACCCCCAGCGCGCGCGAAAATAACCACTCCGGCTCGCCGAGATCATTAAAAGATTCCTCACCATTTAACAGCAGATATTCGTAAGTATCTTCGGTCACTTGCCGTTGATAGCCCATGGTAAAATTATGGACCTCCCATTTAGCATGGTTTTGATTTTCTACTTTTTCCAGCATGTAGACGGGTTCGATATTTCCCGGTTCTTCGCTATTAAAAAATCGCTGCCAGCGTTTTTCCTGCCAGTTTAAGGTCATTGCCCCCATCGCTTTGGCATTGATCGCCTCGCGCCAGTGACTCTCTTTACTGATACCGTAGCTCTCTTCATAGACAAAGAGCTTGATATCATCAATGTCATCAATATCTTCGCCGCCAGTGGTATTGATTTGCAGAAACTCATCGCCTGAAGTGTAGTAGCGGAAAATCTGGCTACCGCCGCCCAGATCGATGCGGCTGACAGCGGCTACCGTAAATTCCTCACCCGGCAGCGCAATCAGCAATTCATCTTCCAGCAAACGAAACGCTAACGTGTCGAGCGTAAAGCCACTATTGAGATGAAGTCCCAGAGGACCGCGAGCGATAGCAGGCTTATTATCCTTGCCAAACAGACGCTGGAAAAAACCAGACATATTTTATCCTTAAAATAGTTGCCAGCCTTGCAGTGAGGCTGGCAAAAAATTACTCGCCCTGTTGGCGTTGCAGTCTTGCTAATACATCCTGGGCGCTACTTTTATTGCTACCGCCAATTCCGGCTTCCGCCAGCTTTTCATCAAGATCGCGACCGTCTGCGACTTTTTCCAACTGTGCGGCAGCATCCAGGCGAGCCTGACGTTCGGCCTGACGCGTTTGCAGGCGTTTTAAGGATTCTGCCGCTGTCGAAACGCTGGAAGATGCGCCAACAGTAGAGGTCGTTACAGCCTGTTGTGCACGCTGCATGGCTTCAGTAGCTTTAACGACTTCCATTTGCTGCTCAAACTGAGCGATACGCTGCGCTGTCGCTGTAACTGCTTTTTCCACGCCATCACGAGAGACTTCCAGATTCGACAACACTTGCTCTTCAGCGGTAATGAGATTCTCAAGGCGCGCGATTTCTTCAGCAACTTCGTTAATCAACGACGGATTAACGTTCTTGCTTAACGCTTCCAGCGCACGAGCTTCCAGACTGGCTTTGCGCTCACGTAAATCTTTCAGCTTATCGTGACTTAATTTCACCCGCGCCAGCAGATCAACGCGAGATTTTCCGGCTTTATCGAGTTCAGCTTTAGCGTCACGAATATGCTGTTCCAGCATGCGCACGCCCTGGGTTTCTTCAATGGATTCTTCCGCCTGGGAGATAAACGATTTCCCCAGCGTAAATAAACTTTTTAAAATTCCCATAAATACCCGTCCTTGTAATTAGTGTGAATATTCTTCTGTAATTTCAGCCAGATCCAATGCGTTATCTACCAGCGAGGTTATCTCAAGCAGGATATCTTCAAGAGAAGATTTAAGCGATAACGCACCGAAAACAATGTAATACTCTTCATGTTGCACGCTGGAGATCCCTACCGATGACAACGGCATCATCTTCTGATTTCTTAATAAGAAGGTATTAAATTCATCTGGATTGCTGATACTACTTACCGGACAAATAAAGGTTTCGATAATCATTTGGCGGGAAGTAAATAGAATATTGATTTGCAAATCGCCATAATCATTCATTTTAATAATTAATGCGTTCTCGCTATTTGTTACATCAATATTTTGTTCAGGTACAGTTTGCAGCGCCGTCGCCAGCGCCAACGGATTCCATGTCATATATTATTCCATATAAATTAAGTTTAAATATTAATAAAATGAATATTTGCAGTACGTAATTATCTTACCAGCTATAGACAAAAAAAAACCATCCAAATCTGGATGGCTTTTCATAATTCAGAGGAACTAGCTGCGCTGACGAACCGCTTCAAATAAGCAAATTCCGGTTGCAACCGAAACGTTCAGGGAAGAAACACTTCCTGCCATTGGGATGCTGATCAACTCATCGCAATGTTCACGGGTCAGGCGACGCATACCTTCACCTTCCGCGCCCATCACCAGCGCCAGGCGTCCGGTCATTTTGCTCTGATAGAGTGTATGATCCGCCTCGCCTGCCGTACCGACGATCCAGATATTCTCTTCCTGCAACATACGCATGGTGCGCGCCAGATTAGTCACCCGAATCAGCGGAACGCTTTCTGCCGCACCACAGGCCACTTTTTTCGCCGTGGCGTTGAGCTGTGCGGAGCGATCTTTCGGCACAATCACCGCATGAACACCAGCGGCGTCCGCGCTACGCAGGCACGCGCCGAGGTTGTGCGGATCGGTTACGCCGTCGAGGATCAGCAGGAACGGTTGATCGAGCGAAGCGATCAGATCCGGCAGATCGTTTTCCTGATACTGCCGTCCTGGCTTCACACGAGCGATAATGCCCTGATGCACGGCACCGTCGCTTTTCTCGTCGAGATATTGGCGGTTTGCCAACTGGATAACCACGCCCTGAGACTCAAGGGCGTGAATCAGCGGTAACAGACGTTTATCTTCACGGCCTTTTAAAATAAAGACTTCCTGAAAACGTTCAGGGGCGCGCTCCAGCAGGGCCTGCACTGCATGGATGCCGTAAATCATTTCGCTCATTAATGTACTCGTTATTTACGTTTTGCCGGGAGCGCCACGCTTGCCCGGCCTACGGATAATTCACCCTCTTCTGTTTGAAGAGGGTAATGATCACTCTGCCACTTTTTTCTTCGCCGCACGCTTCGCTTTGGTCGCTGCGGCTATTTTCTGCGTTTTCGCCGATGGCTTTTTCGCTTTTCTCGCGTCTTTCTTCGCTGCTTTCGGCTTCGGTTTTTTCTCGCCGCGGAAGGCGCTGTCTGGCTCAAAGTTGACCTTTTTGCCGACCTGACGCCGCTTGCCGCCTTTTTTGCCTGCATCGCCTTTTTTCGCTTTCTCGCGCGCCGTTTTACCGACGTTGCGCGGTGCGCGTTCGCTGGAGATCAGGCTAAAGTCGATTTTGCGCTCGTCCATATTAACCGCTTCGACGCGAACTTCCACGCGATCGCCCAGGCGATAAGTCTGGCCGCTGGATTCGCCCATCAGGCGTTGCCCCACCTGGTCAAAGCGATAGTAGTCATTGTCCAGCGAAGAGACATGGACCAGACCATCAATGAACAAGTCATCCAGGCGAACAAAGAAGCCAAAACCAGTGACGCTGGAAATTACGCCTTTAAAGACGTTACCTACCTGGTCGAGCATGAAGTCACACTTCAGCCAGTCAGCCACATCGCGCGTTGCTTCGTCGGCACGACGTTCCGCCATCGAACAGTGCTGACCCAGTTGCAGCATCTCTTCCATCGAATAATGGTAGCCGCCGGTTTCAGTGGTATTCCCCTGATGCCCCTGCTCTTTCGCCAACAGATACTTAATGGCGCGGTGCAGCGTCAGGTCAGGATAACGACGAATCGGCGAAGTAAAGTGCGCATAGGACTGCAATGCCAGACCGAAGTGACCACGGTTTTCCGGATCGTAAATCGCTTGTTTCATCGAGCGCAACAGCATGGTTTGCAGCATTTCTGCGTCAGGACGGTCAGCAACCGATTCCAGCAGTTCCGCGTAGTCACGCGGTTCCGGCTTGTTACCGCCAGGCAATTCCAGCCCCAGTTCCGCCAGCACTGAACGGAAAGAGGTTATTGCTTCAGTGCTCGGCTTGTCGTGAATACGGAACAGTGCCGGTTCTTTGGCCTTCTCAACGAAACGCGCCGCCGAGATATTCGCCAGAATCATGCACTCTTCAATTAACTTGTGTGCGTCGTTACGCTGGGTCTGTTCGATACGCTCAATACGGCGTTCAGCGTTGAAAATGAACTTCGCTTCTTCGCTCTCAAACGAGATCCCGCCGCGTTCTTCACGGGCTTTATCCAGCACTTTATAGAGGTTATGCAGCTCTTCGAGGTGCTTAACCAGCGGGGCGTACTGCTCGCGCAGATCCTGATCGCCCTGCAGTATATGCCAGACTTTGGTGTAGGTCAGACGCGCGTGAGAGCTCATCACCGCTTCATAGAATTTGTAGCCCGTCAGGCGACCTTTCGACGAAATGGTCATCTCACACACCATACACAGGCGGTCTACCTGCGGGTTGAGCGAGCACAGGCCGTTAGAGAGCACTTCCGGCAGCATCGGGATAACCTGCGAAGGGAAGTACACCGACGTACCACGGTTACGCGCTTCTCTGTCCAGCGGTGTTGGCGGACGCACATAGTAACTGACGTCGGCAATTGCGACCCACAAACGCCAGCCGCCGCCGCGTTTTTTCTCGCAGTAAACTGCATCGTCAAAGTCACGGGCGTCTTCGCCATCAATGGTGACCAGCGGTAAATCGCGCAGATCGACACGGCCCGCTTTTGCTTCTTCCGGCACTTCTTCTTTCAGCCCGGCAACCTGTTGCTCAACAGCCTGCGGCCAGATATACGGAATTTCATGGGTACGCAGAGCGATATCAACCGCCATGCCGGTGCCCATATTGTCGCCCAGCACTTCGACGATTTTACCCACCGCTTTGGTACGGCGAGTCGGGCGTTGGGTCAGTTCAACCACCACCACAAAGCCCATCCGCGCGCCCATGATCTGATCGGGCGGGATTAAGATATCGAAGCTCAAACGACTGTCGTCAGGAACCACAAAGCCGACGCCCGCTTCGGTGAAGTAGCGACCAACAATCTGGCTGGTTTTTGGCACCAGTACGCGGACAATACGCGCTTCACGACGACCTTTACGGTCAGCGCCCAGCGGCTGAGCCAGCACCTGATCGCCATGAATGCAGGTTTTCATCTGCTCGCTGGAGAGATACAAATCATCTTTACGCCCTTCAACCCGCAGAAAGCCGTAGCCATCACGGTGGCCAATAACGGTACCTTTCACCAGGTCGAGGCGTTCCGGCAGCGCATAGCACTGACGACGAGTGAAGACCAGTTGACCATCGCGCTCCATCGCGCGCAGGCGGCGACGCAGGCCTTCAAGCTGCTCTTCGCCTTCAATGTGCAGTTCTACCGCCAGCTCATCACGGCTGGCCGGTTTTTCACGTTTGGTTAAATGTTCGAGGATAAATTCCCGACTAGGGATGGGATTCGCGTATTTTTCAGCTTCGCGTTCCTGGAAAGGATCTTGTGACATCTCGGTTCCTCCGTTGTCATCTCTGATGAAGATTTTCGTCACTCCACCAGCAATAATTTATAAAGCGGTTGATTCTCTTCAACCAAATCGGCAAGCGTGTAGTTATCCAGTTCCGTAAGAAAACTTTGCACGGCCTTAGAAAGTGCCTGTTTCAACCGACAGGCAGGTGTAATGTGGCAAAACTCACTGCTGCAATTCACCAGCGATAAGGGCTCCAGCTCGCGCACCACATCACCAATACGTATCGCACTCGCCGGTTTACCCAAGCGAATGCCGCCATTTTTTCCACGAACAGCAGTCACGTAGCCGGCACGACTAAGTTGATTGATTATTTTGACCATATGATTACGGGAGACGCCGTAGACGTCAGTCACTTCAGAAATACTGGTCATCCGCCCTTCTGGCAATGACGCCATGTAGATCAGCGCACGTAATCCGTAATCAGTGAAACTCGTTAACTGCACATCAACCTCAAAAGGGAAATCGGGGAAAAATACATTTATATTGATGATAAACCAGCCACAAGCTGTGTCGCTAATTTATTTCAGTTCGGGGAAGGAAAAAAGCGAGGATTTAACACTGTGTCGGATAGCGTAATGGCTTACCCGACACAGCAATGTATCACACTGTTAGCCCGGCAGGCAAAATATCTGCCAGGCGTACCAGAATTACGCGTCGAACGGGTCGCGCAGAATCATGGTTTCAGTACGATCCGGACCAGTAGAGATGATATCGATCGGCACACCGGTCAGCTCTTCAATGCGCTTGATGTAGTTCAGTGCCGCCTGCGGCAGGCCGCTACGATCTTTCACGCCGAAGGTGGATTCAGACCAGCCCGGCATGGTTTCGTAAATCGGCTCTACACCTTTCCAGTCGTCAGCTGCCAGCGGAGTGGTAGTCACTTCACGACCATCCGGCATACGGTAAGCCACGCAGAGTTTAACCTCTTTCAGGCCATCCAGAACGTCCAGTTTAGTCAGGCAGAAGCCAGACAGAGAGTTCAGCTGTACCGCACGACGAACGGCAACGGTGTCCAGCCAGCCGGTACGACGACGACGACCCGTAGTTGCGCCGAATTCGTTACCCTGCTTGCAGAGGAACTCGCCAGTTTCATCAAACAGTTCGGTCGGGAACGGACCTGCACCCACACGAGTGGAGTAAGCTTTGAGGATACCCAGAACGTAATCAACATAACGCGGGCCCAGGCCGGAACCGGTCGCCACGCCACCAGCAGTGGTGTTGGAAGAAGTTACGTACGGATATGTACCGTGGTCGATATCCAGCAGCGTACCCTGCGCACCTTCAAACATGACGAAATCGCCACGCTGACGCGCCTGGTCAAGCAGGTCAGAAACGTCAACAACCATAGAAGTCAGGATGTCGGCAACAGCCATCGTATCATCCAGAACTTTCTGGTAATCAACCGCTTCAGCTTTGTAGTAGTTAACCAACTGGAAGTTGTGATATTCCATCACTTCTTTCAGTTTTTCAGCGAAGGTTTCTTTGTCGAAAAGGTCGCCAACACGCAGACCGCGACGTGCCACTTTATCTTCATAAGCAGGCCCGATACCTCGACCGGTGGTGCCGATCGCTTTCGCGCCACGCGCTTTCTCACGCGCGTTATCCAGCGCAACGTGATAATCAAGGATCAGCGGACATGCTTCGGACAGCAGCAGACGCTCACGAACGGGGATGCCACGGTCTTCCAGTTCTTTCATCTCTTTCATCAGCGCAGCCGGAGACAGCACAACACCGTTACCGATGATGCTGGTTACATTCTCGCGGAGAATACCTGATGGAATAAGATGGAGAACGGTTTTTTCACCGTTGATTACGAGAGTATGGCCTGCGTTGTGACCGCCCTGGTAGCGTACAACATATTTAGCCCGTTCAGTCAGAAGATCGACGATCTTACCTTTACCTTCGTCACCCCATTGGGTGCCCAGTACGACGACGTTGTTACCCATTTTTCAAAATCACCGTTTGCTTAAAAATGGATTCTACCATCGCTTTTTCAGAGTTACAGCACTTTTTGCACTCAAAAATGACCTCGATCAGTCTATTTTTTGTTCAGCCAATCGTTTTCCTCAACATGTAGTAGACCACAACGCCCGCAACCACAAGTCCACCGCCAAAACGACGTAAAATATTATCGGGCAAATTGGTCATCGCAGAGATCATCTTCTTCCATGCCTTCGGGTAAAGCATCGGCCCTAAACCTTCCAGTACCAAAACCAGGGCAAGCGCCAGCCAGATTGTCGAATTCATTCATTATCCTTATAGAAAAATAAAACCACCGACATCCCTGAGGATGCGGTGGCTTTATTGACCTGTACCGCAGTCGTTATATTAACGCGTTGCGGAAGTCGGCGTCTTCATGTAGCGGAAGAAATCGCTATCCGGGCTCATGACCATCACGTCCTGATTGCCAGAGAAGCTGTTCTCATAAGCACGCAGGCTACGGATGAATGCGTAGAAGTCCGGATCTTTACTGAATGCATCAGCAAACAGTTTGGCTGCTTCTGCATCGCCTTCACCACGCATGATGCGGCCCTGACGCTCAGCTTCAGCCAACGTTCTGGTCACTTCATAGTCGGCAGTCGCGCGCAGTTTTTCCGCTTCTTCCTGACCTTGTGAACGGTGACGACGCGCTACCGCTTCACGCTCGGCGCGCATACGGTTGTAGATTGCTTCAGACACTTCGGTCGGCAGGTTGATCTGCTTAATTCGCACATCGACAACTTCAATACCCAGCGCCGCCATACTGTTCGGGTTGATGACCGGAACTTTGCCCTTCGTCTCAGCCGTTACGCGCTCTGCCGCTTCGGCAATGGCGTTATCTGCTGCCGGGGTAGTAACTTCATCTTCTGTACCCGCAGAACCGGAGTTCAGCGCGTCACGTACTTCGAGGGTCAGACGACCACGGGAATCGGTGACGATGTCTTTCACGTCCAGGCGACCAATTTCAGAACGCAGACGGTCAGAGAACTTACGTTTCAACAGCACTTCCGCTTGCGAAATGTCGCCACCGCCCGTTGCCAGGTAGTAACGACTGAAATCGCTGATGCGCCATTTGATGTAAGAGTCGACGATCAGGTCTTTCTTCTCTTTGGTCACAAAGCGGTCGGCCTGGTTGTCCATGGTCTGAATACGTGCGTCGAGCATTTTCACCGTTTCAATGAACGGTATCTTGAAATGCAGACCCGGCTCATAAACCAGAGGTTTGTTGTCATCGTCACGCAGTACCTTACCAAAACGCAGCGTAATACCGCGCTCACCTTCTTTGACGACAAAGACAGACATGTAAAGCACTACCAGCACGATGATGATAATCGCGATAACTGACTTACGCATCGTTATTCCCCCTGACGCTGGTAGTCGTTACGCTGCGCGTTGGCGCGGCGTTGGTCCATAATATCGCCCTGACTGGTGGACGACGTGTTGCTTGCTCCACTGGTTGTGGAGGAAGAGGCTGGCGGCAGACGCAGCAGATTGCTGGCACCGTTATCGCTCTTCGCCGCAGGGGCGTTACCACCTTTCAGCATCTGGTCTAACGGCAGAACCATCAAGTTGCCACCTTTATCGTTAACCAGCACTTTGCGGGTGTTGCCCAACACTTTTTCCATCGTCTCGATATACAGACGCTCGCGAGTAATTTCCGGCGCGGCTTTATATTCCGGCAGAAGTTTAGCAAAGCGCGCCACTTCACCCTGAGCTTCCAGGATGGTCTGGGCCTTGTACGCACGCGCCTCTTCGAGGATACGTTGCGCCTGACCGTTCGCACGCGGCTGAACTTCGTTGGTATACGCTTCTGCTTCACGAATGTATTGCTGTTCGTTTTCACGCGCGGCAATCGCATCGTCAAACGCCGCTTTTACTTCTTCCGGCGGACGAGCTGCCTGGAAGTTGACGTCCAGCAGCGTGATACCCATGTCATACGGACGAATCGTCTCTTCCAGTTCGCGCTGAGTATCGCTACGAATCACGGTACGACCTTCCGTCAGAATGCGGTCCATGGTGTATTTACCGATAACCCCACGCAGGGCGCTGTCGGTAGCCTGACGCAGGCTGTCATCCGGGCTGGTCACGCTATACAGATATTTTTCCGGATCGGTGACGCGGTACTGCACGTTCATCTCAACGCGCACTACGTTCTCGTCCGACGTCAGCATCACACCAGAAGCGGCCAGTTCACGCACGGCTTCCACGTTCACCGGTTTGACTTCGTCGATAAACGTCGGTTTCCAGTTCAGACCCGGCTCAACCAGATGGCTGAATTTACCAAAGCGTGTTACCACGCCACGTTCGGCTTCTTTAATGGTATAGAAACCACTGGCCGCCCAGATAATGACAATCGCTGCCGCTGCGATGGTAACGACACGACCGCCAAGCTGCGGGCGCGGGCCTTGCGATGAACTGCCACCGCCAGATCCGGTGCCTTTACCGCCGCCCAGACCACCGAGCTTTTTGCTCAGTTTGCGGAAGATATCATCTAAATCAGGTGGCCCTTGATCGCGACCGCCTTTGTTTCCATTTCCCTCAGAGTTGCCGCCAGGTTTGCTGCTTCCCCACGGGTCGCGGTCTTGTCCGTTATTACCGGGCTGATTCCACGCCATGTTTGTGCTCCATATTTGTTATGCGGTGATCCCTGTTGTCTTTCGACGCCAGAGGATATGACTCCACGCTTCAGACGCTACGCCGTTAGATCAGGTAATCGATCAACGCCGGTTCTTGTTTACAGAGGCGACGCCAGTCAACGATCGGCATACGAACTTGCAGACTTACGCTGCCGTCCTCCTCCATCCACTCTTTTTCTATTGCCTGAAGCTGATAAAAACGACTTCTCAGACGCCCTTCCTGCGGTGGCAGACGCAATGTATGCTGCGCCACCTCGCCGGAAAGCCGCTCCGTCAAAGCCTGAAAAAGCTGTGGTATCCCCGCTCCGGTCTGTGCGGAAAGCCAGACACGGATCGGTTTGTTCTCTTCGTCCCGATCAATACGCGGTTCGAAATCTTCCAGCATATCGATCTTGTTCATCACCAGCAGGGTTGGGATCTCGTGAGCGTCGATCTCTTCAAGAACCGTATTCACCGCTTCGATGTTTTCTTGTACACGCACATCCGCCGCATCAATGACGTGCAGCAGCAATGTGGCTTGCCGCGTCTCTTGTAACGTGGCTTTAAATGCCGCCACCAGATCGTGCGGCAGGTGGCGAATAAACCCTACGGTATCTGCCAACACGGTTTCACCGACATCTGCGACGTCAATACGCCGCAACGTCGGGTCGAGGGTGGCAAACAACTGGTCTGCCGCGTAGACCCGCGCTTCGGTGATGCGATTGAAAAGGGTAGATTTACCGGCGTTGGTATATCCCACCAGCGAAACAGTAGGAACGTCGGCTTTGATACGCGATTGCCGCCCCTGCTCACGCTGCTTTTCAACTCTTTCCAGGCGCGACTGTATCTGCACGATGCGATTACGCAACAAACGACGGTCGGTTTCGAGCTGGGTTTCACCCGGACCACGCAAACCTATCCCGCCTTTCTGTCTTTCAAGGTGGGTCCAGCCACGCACCAGGCGCGTAGCCAGATGGCGCAGCTGCGCCAGCTCAACCTGCAACTTACCCTCATGGGTACGCGCACGTTGGGCGAAAATATCTAAAATAAGGCCGGTGCGGTCGATAACACGACACTCGCACAAACGCTCCAGGTTACGCTCTTGCGCCGGGCTCAGGGCATGGTCAAAAAGAACGACCGAAGCACCCGTCGCTTTGACAGCTTCCGCAATTTCAACTGCTTTACCTTCACCTACAAAATACTTTGGGTGCGGCGCTTTACGGCTACCGGTAATCACCTGCAATGCTTCGACACCGGCGGAAGAGACCAGAGATTCAAACTCCTGGAGGTCTTCCATATCTTTGTCTTGCGTAAAATAGATGTGTACCAGTACCGCCTGCTCACCAGCATCATAACGGTCAAACAAGCGTATAACCCTCTAAATAGATCAGCGGGGAACGCAGGATCGCTGGCTCCCCGTGTAAAAAAAACAGCCCGAAACCTTATTCGGTTTCTTCGCTGTCCTGTTGCGCGGAAGTATTCTGCGCGCTGCTACCATGATGGTAGTTACTGCTGGTACCGCCACCGGCGTTGTTACTGTGATGAGAAACCGGGCGAGACGGGACAACAGTAGAAATCGCGTGCTTGTAAACCATCTGGCTGACCGTGTTTTTCAACAGGATCACGAACTGATCAAAAGACTCGATTTGCCCTTGCAGCTTAATACCATTCACCAAATAAATAGAAACTGGAACACGTTCCCGACGCAGTGCGTTCAGGAACGGATCTTGTAAAGATTGCCCCTTAGCCATTCTCTCTTTTCCTTATATGCTTATTTGTACTTTGAACCTTTCGATTCTGAAAAAATTGCGCACGATACGTCTCAATTGTACACATTCAGCCTGCGATAGCACCAACAACCTGTAATACTTCGTCACGCGCTTGTTCTGGTTTTTCACTGTCAAGCCAGTGAACCCCTTCCCAACCACGCAGCCAGGTTATCTGCCGCTTCGCCAACTGTCTCGTGGCGCAAACACCTCGATAAACCATTTCATCGTATGAGATTTCGCCTTCAAGGTAAGACCACATCTGGCGATAACCCACGCAACGAATGGAAGGCAAATCCGTATGCAAATCTCCTCGGGCAAAAAGCGCCCGGACTTCTGCTTCAAAACCTGAAGCCAACATCTGATGAAAACGCTGCTCAATTCGTTGATGGAGCAGTTCACGGCTCGCCGGGGCGATGGCGAACTGATGCACCTGATACGGTAGAGCGTCTCCTGACGTTTGCGTCAGTTCCGTTAAAGTTTTACCCGAAATGAAAAAAACTTCCAGTGCCCGGGAAAGCCTTTGTGGATCATTTGGATGAATCCTTGCTGCCGCAACCGGATCTACCTCCTGAAGTTGACGATGCAATGACTCCCAACCTTGCTCTGCCGCCTGTTGCTCAATTCTGGCCCGCACTTCCGGGTCTGCCGACGGTAGCGGCGACAACCCTTCCAGCAATGCCTTGAAATACAACATCGTACCGCCCACTAACAGTGGGATCCGCCCCGCCGCGGTGATATCGGCCATTTCCGCCAGCGCATCGCGGCGAAAATCAGCAGCCGAGTAAGCCTGCGACGGATCGCGAATATCCAGCAATCGGTGCGGCGCGGCGAGTAACTCTTCAGCGTTCGGCTTCGCCGTCCCGATATCCATCCCTTTGTAAATAAGGGCAGAATCAACGCTTATCAACTCTACTGGTAAAATTTTACGCAGCTCAATGGCTAACGCCGTTTTACCGGAGGCCGTCGGCCCCATCAAAAAAATCGCCTTAGGCAGGCTCGCCTTACTGATATCACTCATCTTTCAGGGCTTTTATCGCCGGATGTAAATCAACAGATTGTAACAGACCACCCGGCGGCGTTTTCACAAGTTGCGGACATAACCGTTCCACGTCCGCCAGCAGGGTTATGGCCTGCGCCATTGACCACTGCGCATGTTCGCTCATCAGATTTCGTGCAATCCACTGCGCAATATTGCCAGGTTCGAATACGGACTGCTTCGCCAGGTAGCCTATCAGTTCAGGAATCAAGATTTGTAAATTTTGTTGGCGTAAGGGTAAAGGCACGGCCCTGATGGTCACATGCTGTGCATCTGACTGGAAATCAATACCCAATTCCGCCAGGGCAGACTGCGCTTTTTCTAATGCCGATTTTTCTTCGCCAGAAACTTTTAGCCGCAGCGGAATCAGCAACGGCTGGGCGCAAACTGGCGCTTCACCCGGCGTCAGTTGCGCCTGACGCAGCCAACGTTCTGCCACTGGCAAGGCTAAAAGTGAAATGTTGCCGTCGCGCTCCAGCAACACACAGTCGGAATGAACGATAGTCAGTACCCGACCAAAACTCTGACTGTTCGCCGCAAGTGCAGGTTCCTGCGGTTCTGGCGCTTTTGGTTTTTGCATCGGCGCGGGCGTTTGCAAAAGCTGGCGATACACTTCACCTTGCTGTTTCTGGTAACCTGGCTGCGCATTCGGCCAGGGGGCAGCCGGACGACTGCCTGAGGCGGGCGCAGGAGTGTAACGCGGAGCTACTGGCTCACGAACTGCCGGTTCAGCAAAATGATTGCGCCCCGCCGCCACGCGGTTTTCCGGGATGGCGCGCGGTGCAGGTTGTGGTTCATCGTCCAGCGGTAGCGGCGTTTCCAGTTGCTGTTGTAGCACGCTCAGCACGCCCTGATAGATAAAATCATGCACCAGACGCGACTGATGGAAACGCACTTCGTGTTTGGCAGGGTGCACGTTGACGTCCACCTGATGTGGGTCGATCTCCAGATACAGCACAAATGCCGGTTGCTGATCGGCCCCCAGTTTGTCTTCACAGGCCTGGCGGATCGCGTGATTGATCAGGCGATCGCGCATCATGCGACCATTCACATAGCAATACTGAATTTCCGCCAGTGCGGGCGTGGTGTGATTCGGATCTGCCACCCAGCCGCGCAGCGTAAGATCGCCGTGTTGCCATTCAATCGCCAGCGCTTGTTCGAGAAAAGCGGTGCCGCAAATCGCCCCTAAACGGCGCTCTTTTTGTCCACCTTCCGGCACGGCGCGGTACTGGCGGACCATTTTCCCGTTATGCGACAGGTTGATCGTGACGTCGAAACGCGCCAGCGCAATGCGGCGGATGATCTCATCAATGTGGTTAAATTCGGTTTTCTCGGTGCGCAGGAATTTGCGCCGCGCCGGGGTGTTGTAGAACAGATCCAGCACCTCCAGCGTAGTCCCCACAGGATGCGCCGCCGGTTTTACCGTCACGTCCATATCGCGCCCTTCGGCATAGGCCTGCCAGGCTTCCTGCTGTTCTACGGTGCGTGAAGTGAGCGTCAGGCGGGAAACCGAACTGATACTCGCCAGCGCCTCACCGCGAAAGCCCAGGCTGATAATGGCTTCGAGATCGTCCAGAGAGGCGATTTTACTGGTGGCATGACGAGCCAGCGCCAGCGCCAGCTCATCTTTTTTGATACCGCAGCCGTTATCACGAATGCGGATAAGTTTCGCCCCGCCACGTTCGATATCAATATCAATGCGCGTCGCACCTGCATCGAGGCTGTTTTCCACCAGTTCTTTGACTACCGACGCAGGTCGCTCGACCACCTCACCTGCGGCAATCTGGTTCGCCAGTTGTGGCGGTAAGACCTGTATTGGCATCAATCGTCCTTAGTTTGGCAGCGTACGATCTGGCGTCGTCACCGTACTGGCAGTTTGTGCCGTTGCACCCTGCGGCGCAGATTGCATCGGATGCGCAAGGAAATAATTGCGCAGACCTTTATAAATGGCTTCTGCCAGCTGTTGTTGGTAATCGTCGCTCGCCAGCAAACGTTCTTCGCTGTTGTTGCTGATAAAACCGGTTTCGACCAGTACTGATGGGATATCCGGCGAACGCAGAACGCCAAGGCTGGCGTGTTCTGGTCGACGTTTATGTATTTCGCCAATGCGTTGCAACTGGCTGATCATACTGGTCGCTACATCATACCCTACACGCTGGGAATGACCGAACTGTAAATCCAGCACCGCCTGGCTTAAATAGGGATCAGACTGACTGTTCGCCAGCACATCGCCCGCTCCGCCCAGCAGCTCCGACTGTTTCTCGTGCTGCTCCAGCCAGCTGGCCATTTCGCTGTTGGCGCGACGGTTAGAGAGCACCCATACGGAAGCGCCAGTCGCACTGCGGTTCGGTGCGGCATCAGCGTGAATCGACACGAGGAAATTGGCGTTTTGCTTACGTGCCACATCGCTGCGCCCCATCACCGAGATAAAGTAATCCCCGTCACGGGTTAAAACGCCTTTAAACATCGGATCGTCATTGAGCAAAGTACGCAATTTACGCGCGATGGCGATGGTGACATTTTTCTCCCGCGTACCACCGGGGCCGATAGCGCCAGGATCCTGACCGCCGTGTCCGGCATCAATAGCGATGATAATTTTATCGCCAGTGTTAGCCGTCGCACGCGCTGCCGGACGCGTTACCGTATTACTGCTGATAACACCCGTAGTGCGGTTACTTTCCGTTTTAAACGGATTGCGCGCCGGTTCGCTGACGCGCGGTGCGACAACCGCAGGCGTTTCAACGCGTTTCGCAACCACAGGCGGCGGAGGAGGCGGTGGCGGCACATCGGCGTTAATCGTAAAGACGACAGTGTAATTGCTGCCATTCTGCCGCTTCACCGCTTCGGTTTTACCATTTTCGGTAAGATCGACCACCAGCCGTAGCGTTTGTGCATCTTTAGGCGTTCCAGAGCGAATCGCCTTCACCAGATTATTGCCGCTGAACAACAACGGCAGTCCCTGAATCACGCCCGTTTGTTTGATATCGAGCGCCACGGTGCGTTTGCTTTGATGGCTAAACGCATAATCAGGATCGCCAGTAAAACTCAACGTTATCCGCGCCTGTTGATTACCGTTAGAAACCTGAATATCAGAGAGCGTCGCGGCACCCACCTGCGCGCACAGCAGCAGCAACGTCGCTACCAACCAATTTCTGATGCGATACATCATCCCGCCACCTTTCAAAGGTTAACCGGCTAAACGCGCCAGCAACAATTCACCCGCAGAGGAAACCGCACTCACGCGCGCCTCACGGCCTTGTGCCTGATAATCAATGTGTATTTCGACATCCGGGTCAGGAAGAACACCTGTACCTTGTTGTGGCCACTCCACCAGGCAGATGGCATCGTTGGCAAAATAATCGCGGATCCCCATAAACTCCAGCTCCTCGGGATCGGCAAGGCGGTACAAATCAAAGTGATAAACCATTAAATTGTCGAGCGTATAGGGTTCGACCAGCGTATAAGTGGGGCTTTTGACATTACCCTGATGGCCCAAAGCCTGCAAAAAGCCCCGGCTAAAGGTGGTTTTACCTGCGCCTAAATCGCCATACAGATAGATTACGGTTGCGCCATCGCAGGCTTTCGCTACCCGCTCGCCCAGGTCTAATGTTGCCTGCTCATCAGGGAGCGGAATTACTCGATTCATCATGGTTTTTATCAGTCACTTCCGGGTTAACAATACGCTGTAGCGTGGAAAAGAGATCGGTTGCCAGCATCCCGCGCGTTCCAAAACGCGCCGCCAGTACGTCAGCTGCCGCACCGTGCGCGACACAGCCCGCACAGGCTGCATCATACGGCGACAGTTTTTGCCCAAGCAATGCGCCAATAATACCAGAGAGCACATCGCCCATGCCGCCGCTCGCCATGCCTGCATTCCCGGCATCAATAATGCCTAAAGCGTCAGGATGGGCGGCGACCACGGTTCCGGCACCTTTCAGCACCGCTACGCCGCCATAACGTTGTACCAGACGTTTGGCGCAATGTAAGCGGTCACTTTCAATTTCAGCGACGGAACAGCCTAACAACCGTGCGGCCTCGCCAGGATGTGGCGTGATCACGCGATTGTGACGCTTATCGGGATTGATTGCCAGCAGGTTCAATGCATCGGCATCCCACAACATCGGTTTGCGAAAATTCTCAACTTTTTGCAGGGCTTTTTTCCCCCACTCTTGCTGGCCCAGACCGGGACCAATCACCACCACATCGGCCCATTCCAGGCTTTCGGTAAGAGAGTCCATAGTCAGTTCATGCACCATCAATTCCGGTCGTGCAGTCAGCAGCGGCGCAATGTTTTCACTGCGGGTCAATACTCGGACTAAACCAGCACCAGCACGCAGCGCCGCTTCCCCCGTCATACGAATAGCCCCCGCCGTGCCGTGATCGCCTCCGATAATCACCAGCCGCCCGTGATCGCCTTTATGCGAAGTCGGGCGACGCGGTTTCAGCCAGTGAGGAAGTTGTTCTGCCGAAAACCGCTGAATTTTCGTCTCCTGACCTGCCAGCCAGCTATCCAGCCCCAGTGAGTCAAAATGCAGTTGTCCGGTAACATCCCGCGCTTTTCCAGTGAGCAAGCCTGGTTTCAGCGCAATAAAAGTGATGGTGTGATCGGCGTTGATCACCGCGCCTGGCGTAGCGCCAGTTTCAGCCAGCAGGCCGGAAGGGATATCAACCGCCACAATCGGCGCAGGATGGGAATTAGCGTGGTCGATTAACTGGCTAATGGATTCGCGGGGTGCTTGCTGCAAGCCGGTACCGAGCAGCGCATCAACAATCAGATCTACCGATTCGGGCCAGACAATATTCGAAGCATGGATCTCGCCTCCCGCGTTTAACCATGCTTCGCGTGCCAGCGCGGCCTCTTCCGGCAACGGTTTGTCACTTTCCTGGGCCAGCAGCGTGACATCAATACCGATCGCTTTGGCCAGCCGCGCGACCACGTAGCCATCGCCGCCGTTATTACCATGACCGCACAGCACCAGCCAGTGGCGGGCGTCAGGATAAGCCGAACGACACACCTGGAATGCGGCTTCGCCAGCGCGAAGCATCAGCTCATAGAGTGTGAGCCCCAGCGCATCTGCCGCCTCGCGTTCTCCGCGGCGGATATCGTCGGCGTACCAGACGGTGTGTGGTATACTTACGGGGTTTTTCTTCATTGTATGGTCCGTCATGTCAGAGCCCCTCGATCTCAATCAATTAGCGCAAAATATTAAACAGTGGGGGCTGGAACTGGGCTTTCAGCAGGTAGGTATTACCGATACCGATCTCAGCGCGTCCGAGCCCAAACTGCAAGCATGGCTGGACAAACAATACCACGGCGAAATGGACTGGATGGCGCGTCACGGTATGCTGCGTGCTCGTCCTCACGAATTATTGCCCGGTACGCTGCGCGTGATCAGCGTTCGGATGAATTACCTTCCTGCTAACGCCGCATTTGCCAGCACGCTGAAAAATCCCAAACTCGGCTATGTTAGCCGTTATGCGCTGGGCCGTGACTATCACAAGCTTCTGCGCAACCGACTCAAAAAGCTGGGCGAGATGATTCAGCAACATTGTGTTTCGCTGAATTTTAGACCGTTTGTCGATTCTGCGCCTATTCTCGAGCGCCCGTTAGCTGAAAAAGCAGGTCTTGGCTGGACAGGTAAGCACTCACTTATCCTCAATCGCGAGGCCGGTTCGTTCTTCTTTTTAGGCGAATTGCTGGTCGATATTCCGCTGCCCGTGGATCAACCAGTCGAGGAAGGATGCGGTAAATGCGTGGCCTGTATGACGATTTGCCCGACCGGTGCCATCGTCGAGCCATATACCGTCGATGCTCGCCGCTGTATCTCTTATCTCACCATCGAACTGGAAGGGGCGATCCCGGAAGAGTTGCGACCGTTAATGGGAAACCGTATTTACGGTTGCGATGACTGCCAGCTTATCTGCCCGTGGAATCGCTATTCGCAACTCACTACAGAAGACGATTTCAGCCCGCGTAAGCCGCTACACGCACCGGAACTCATTGAGTTATTCGCCTGGAGTGAAGAGAAGTTTTTAAAAGTCACGGAAGGTTCGGCGATTCGCCGTATAGGTCACCTGCGTTGGCTGCGTAATATCGCCGTAGCATTAGGCAATGCCCCCTGGGATGAAACGATTTTGACAGCGCTGGAAAGTCGTAAAGGTGAGCACCCACTTCTTGATGAGCACATAGCGTGGGCGATTGCGCAGCAAATCGAGAGGCGAAATGCGTGCGTGGTCGAAGTGCAATTACCCAAAAAACAGCGTCTGGTTCGGGTGATTGAAAAAGGGTTACCGCGTGACGCCTGATTCATCCACAGCTTGTGAATAAAAATAAAAACGCATTGCAATTCAAGACGAATAAAATCGTCAAGTGATCGACTCGACAAAACGAAATCTTAATTTTTAACTTATCTATCAATAGGTTAAAAAAATACTATTCACCGTGCGAAGTTTCTTTGAAATTAAGATTACGGCCTGAGGCTGTGGATAACTCTGTTTACAAGAGTTTGTCAGAGACAACAAAAACCAGCAATAACGCATCGCGTCGCTGTGGATATTTTATTGAGAGAAGAATTTGGAGCGGGAAACGAGACTCGAACTCGCGACCCCGACCTTGGCAAGGTCGTGCTCTACCAACTGAGCTATTCCCGCGTACTACTTAATTTTGCTTTCGTAATTTTCGCATTTCTGCGTCGTTACGGGAGGCGCATTATACGAGAAATCTTTCCCTCTGCAACCCCCCTAAAAAATTTTTTTTGAGTTTTTATCTCAAGTGCTGAAATTATCAGCAAGACGTTCAATTTAGCGTCAAAATCACGCCGCCGCAAGTGGATTCCGGCGCTTACGTGACCAGGAAAAATTTTACAGCTTGATAAAATGCTCGCGGTAGTAAGCCAGTTCTGCCACCGACTCACGGATATCATCCATCGCCTGATGCGTCCCCTGCTTGGTAAAACCATCAAGAATTTCCGGCTTCCAGCGGCGCGCCAGCTCTTTCAGGGTGCTGACATCGAGATAACGGTAGTGGAAGTAGGCTTCCAGCTCCGGCATATATTTAAACAGGAAGCGACGATCCTGGCCGATGCTGTTACCGCAAATCGGCGATTTTCCCGCAGGCACCCACTGTTTTAAGAATTCGAGCGTTGCCAGTTCAGCTTCACGATCGCCCATCGTGCTCGCTTTCACGCGCTCCACCAGCCCGCTGGCGGTATGGGTGCGCACGTTCCAGTCATCCATCAGCGCCAGCTGTTCATCAGACTGGTGTACTGCAATGGTCGGCCCTTCTGCCAGAATATTCAGGTTGGCATCGGTCACCAGCGTGGCAATCTCAATAATGCGATCGCGCTCGGGATCCAGACCGGTCATCTCAAGATCGATCCAAATCAGGTTGTTTTCATTGGCACTCATGCTATTTTCCATCCATTCACAGTGACTATATTGATCCACAATTGCGTGTATCATAGATGTTTTGCCCATCAGGGGCGACCAGGAGTCTGTACGATTGAGTAAAAATAAACTCTCCAAAGGCCAGCAGCGCCGCGTGAACGCCAATCACCAGCGTCGTCTTAAAACGTCTAAGGAGAAGCCCGACTACGACGACAATCTGTTTGGCGAGCCTGATGAAGGTATCGTCATCAGCCGCTTTGGTATGCACGCTGATGTGGAATCCGCCGATGGCGACGTTCACCGCTGCAATATTCGCCGTACCATCCGTTCGTTGGTGACCGGCGACCGCGTAGTCTGGCGTCCGGGTAAACCAGCGGCGGAAGGCGTAAATGTCAAAGGGATCGTGGAAGCGGTGCATGAGCGCACCTCAGTGTTGACGCGCCCGGATTTTTACGACGGTGTGAAACCTATTGCTGCCAACATCGACCAGATTGTCATTGTCTCCGCCATTTTGCCGGAGCTGTCGCTCAATATTATCGACCGTTACCTGGTGGCCTGCGAAACCTTGCAGATTGAGCCGATTATTGTGCTCAACAAGATAGACCTGCTGGACGACGAAGGCATGGCATTCGTCAACGAGCAGATGGATATCTACCGCAATATCGGTTATCGCGTATTGATGGTTTCCAGTCATACTCAGGATGGGCTGAAACCGCTGGAAGAGGCGTTGACCGGGCGCATCAGCATTTTTGCCGGGCAGTCTGGCGTTGGCAAATCCAGCCTGCTGAACGCATTGCTGGGTCTGCAAAAAGAGATCCTGACCAACGATGTCTCTGACAACTCGGGTCTCGGTCAGCACACCACGACCGCCGCTCGGCTGTATCACTTCCCGCACGGCGGTGATGTGATTGACTCCCCAGGAGTGCGTGAGTTCGGCCTCTGGCACCTGGAGCCGGAACAAATCACTCAGGGCTTTGTCGAATTCCATGACTACTTAGGTCTGTGTAAATATCGCGATTGCAAACACGATACCGATCCGGGCTGCGCTATCCGGGAAGCGGTTGAGGAAGGAAAAATCGCGGAAACCCGTTTCGAAAACTATCACCGTATTCTGGAAAGTATGGCGCAGGTAAAAACGCGTAAAAACTTTTCTGATACGGATGACTGACAATTAAGCTAACCGTCGTTAGAATCGTCCCCTTTTTTTCAGGATCCGGCATGTAGGCCGGATCAGGAACGACAAAACAATGGCCTGGAGGCTACCTTGTTAAATTCATTTAAACTTTCGCTACAGTACATTCTGCCGAAACTATGGCTTACTCGCCTGGCGGGTTGGGGCGCAAGCAAGCGGGCAGGATGGCTGACAAAACTGGTTATCGATCTGTTCGTTAAATACTACAAGGTCGATATGAAAGAGGCGCAAAAGCCGGACACCGCCAGCTACCGCACCTTTAACGAATTCTTTGTCCGTCCGCTGCGTGACGAAGTACGCCCAATCGATACCGATCCGAATGTACTGGTTATGCCTGCCGATGGCGTTATCAGCCAGTTGGGTAAAATCGAAGAAGATAAAATCCTGCAAGCCAAAGGCCACAACTACAGCCTCGAAGCCCTGCTGGCTGGCAACTATCTGATGGCGGACCTGTTCCGCAACGGTACGTTTGTGACCACTTACCTCTCCCCACGTGACTACCACCGCGTACACATGCCGTGCAACGGTATTCTGCGTGAGATGATCTACGTGCCGGGCGATCTCTTTTCCGTTAACCATCTCACCGCTCAGAACGTGCCGAATCTGTTTGCCCGTAACGAACGCGTGATCTGCCTGTTCGATACCGAATTTGGCCCAATGGCGCAGATTCTGGTCGGGGCGACGATTGTAGGCAGCATTGAGACGGTCTGGGCGGGCACCATTACGCCGCCGCGCGAAGGTATCATCAAGCGCTGGACCTGGCCTGCCGGGGAAAACGACGGTTCTGTGGCACTGCTGAAAGGCCAGGAAATGGGTCGCTTTAAACTCGGTTCCACCGTTATCAACCTGTTTGCACCGGGTAAAGTGAATCTGGTTGAGCAACTGGAAAGCCTGTCTGTCACGAAAATTGGCCAGCCGCTGGCAGTATCTACCGAAACCTTTGTTACACCAGACGCTGAACCGGCCCCGCTTCCTGCTGAAGAGATCGAAGCAGAACACGACGCCAACCCATTGGTTGACGACAACAAAGACCAGGTCTAATCCATCAAAGGAAACGCTGACGTGCGCCTGATTATCACTTTTCTGATGGCCTGGTGCCTCAGTTGGGGGGCGTACGCCGCGACGGCCCCCGATAGCAAACAAATCTCACAAGAACTGGAGCAGGCAAAAGCGGCGAAACCCGCGCAGCCGGAAGTCGTAGAGGCGCTCCAGTCCGCCTTAAATGCGCTTGAGGAACGAAAAGGTTCCCTTGAGCGCATCAAGCAATATCAAGAAGTCATTGATAATTACCCGAAACTTTCCGCTACTCTGCGCGCACAATTAAACAACATGCGTGACGAACCGCGCAGCGTGTCACCGGGAATGTCTACCGACGCGCTGAATCAGGAAATTCTCCAGGTCAGCAGCCAGTTGCTGGATAAAAGCCGTCAGGCCCAGCAAGAGCAGGAACGCGCCCGCGAGATTGCCGATTCGCTGAATCAACTGCCGCAACAGCAAACCGATGCCCGCCGTCAGTTAAATGAAATCGAGCGCCGCCTGGGGACGCTTACCGGCAATTCCCCGCTCAATCAGGCACAAAATTTCGCGTTGCAGTCTGACTCCGCACGCCTGAAAGCGCTCGTCGATGAACTGGAACTGGCGCAGCTGTCCGCCAATAACCGCCAGGAATTAGCGCGCTTGCGCTCAGAGCTGGCGGAAAAAGAGAGCCAGCAGCTGGATGCATATTTGCAGGCCTTACGTAATCAGTTGAACAGCCAACGTCAGCTTGAGGCGGAGCGGGCGCTGGAAAGTACCGAATTGCTGGCAGAAAACAGCGCCGATTTGCCGAAAGATATCGTCGCGCAATTCAAAATTAACCGCGAACTATCAGCGGCGCTGAATCAACAGGCGCAGCGGATGGATCTCGTTGCCTCGCAACAGCGTCAGGCTGCCAGCCAGACGTTACAGGTCCGGCAGGCGTTGAATACGCTGCGTGAACAGTCGCAATGGCTGGGATCGTCCAACCTGCTCGGTGAAGCGTTGCGGGCGCAGGTGGCACGGCTACCGGAAATGCCAAAACCACAACAGCTTGATACCGAAATGGTGCAGTTGCGTGTGCAACGGTTACGTTATGAGGATCTGCTAAATAAACAGCCGCTGCTACGGCAAATCCATCAGGCCGACGGTCAGCCGCTGACCGCCGAGCAAAACCGTATTCTGGAAGCACAGCTACGCACTCAGCGTGAGTTGCTGAACTCATTGTTGCAGGGTGGAGACACGCTACTACTGGAACTGACCAAGCTGAAAGTCTCCAACGGGCAACTGGAGGATGCGCTGAAAGAGGTGAATGAAGCGACGCACCGCTATCTGTTCTGGACCTCTGACGTGCGCCCGATGACCATCGCCTGGCCGCTGGAAATCGCCCAGGATCTGCGTCGTCTCATTTCGCTGGACACCTTCAGTCAGTTGGGCAAAGCCAGTGTAATGATGCTGACCAGTAAAGAGACGATTTTGCCGCTGTTTGGCGCGTTGATTCTGGTCGGTTGCAGTATTTACTCGCGCCGCTATTTCACCCGTTTTCTTGAACGTTCGGCGGCGAAAGTCGGCAAAGTGACTCAGGATCACTTCTGGCTGACGTTACGCACTCTTTTCTGGTCGATTCTCGTCGCGTCACCGCTGCCTGTGCTGTGGATGACGCTGGGTTACGGCTTGCGCGAGGCGTGGCCTTATCCGCTGGCGGTCGCGATTGGTGATGGCGTAACAGCCACCGTGCCACTGCTGTGGGTAGTGATGATTTGCGCCACCTTTGCCCGCCCGAACGGCTTGTTTATCGCTCATTTTGGCTGGCCGCGCGAACGGGTTTCCCGTGGGATGCGCTACTACCTGATGAGCATCGGGCTTATTGTGCCGCTGATTATGGCGCTGATGATGTTCGATAACCTCGACGACCGTGAATTCTCCGGTTCGCTGGGACGGCTTTGCTTTATCCTCATTTGCGGTGCGCTGGCGGTGGTCACTCTCAGTCTGAAAAAGGCCGGGATCCCGCTGTATCTCAACAAAGAAGGCAGCGGCGACAACATTACCAACCATATGCTGTGGAACATGATGATTGGCGCACCGCTGGTTGCCATTCTGGCGTCGGCGGTGGGTTATCTGGCAACGGCGCAGGCGCTGTTAGCGAGGCTTGAAACCTCGGTTGCCATCTGGTTCTTGCTACTGGTGGTTTATCACGTTATCCGCCGCTGGATGCTGATCCAGCGCCGCAGGCTGGCGTTTGACCGGGCGAAGCATCGCCGGGCAGAGATGTTAGCGCAGCGTGCGCGTGGCGAAGAGGAAGCGCATCATCACAGTAGCCCGGAAGGAGCAATTGAAGTCGATGAAAGCGAAGTCGATCTCGATGCCATCAGTGCGCAATCCTTGCGGCTGGTGCGCTCAATTTTGATGTTGATCGCCCTGCTTTCGGTCATTGTGCTGTGGTCAGAAATCCATTCCGCTTTCGGCTTCCTCGAAAATATTTCGCTGTGGGATGTCACTTCCACGGTACAGGGCGTAGAAAGCCTGGAGCCGATTACCCTCGGTGCGGTGCTGATTGCCATTCTGGTGTTTATCATCACCACGCAGCTGGTGCGCAACCTGCCCGCGCTGCTGGAACTGGCGATTCTGCAGCACCTGGATTTAACGCCGGGTACGGGCTACGCCATCACCACCATCACCAAATATCTGCTGATGCTGATTGGCGGGCTGGTCGGCTTCTCGATGATTGGTATTGAGTGGTCGAAATTGCAGTGGCTGGTCGCCGCGCTCGGTGTTGGTCTCGGTTTTGGTTTGCAGGAAATTTTCGCCAACTTTATCTCTGGCCTGATTATCCTGTTCGAAAAACCGATTCGCATTGGCGATACGGTAACGATCCGCGATCTTACCGGTAGTGTGACGAAAATTAACACCCGCGCCACCACCATCAGCGACTGGGACCGCAAAGAAATTATCGTGCCGAACAAGGCGTTTATTACCGAGCAGTTTATCAACTGGTCGCTCTCTGACTCGGTCACGCGCGTGGTGTTGACGATTCCGGCCCCTGCCGATGCCAACAGTGAAGAAGTGACGGAAATCCTGCTCACCGCAGCGCGTCGCTGCTCGCTGGTAATCGATAACCCAGCACCGGAAGTCTTCCTGGTGGATCTGCAACAGGGGATTCAAATTTTCGAGCTGCGTATTTACGCCGCTGAGATGGGTCACCGTATGCCACTACGCCATGAGATTCACCAGCTAATTCTGGCAGGATTCCATGCCCACGGTATTGATATGCCATTCCCGCCCTTCCAGATGCGTTTGGAAAGCCTGAATGGTAAGCAAACGGGGAGAACATTAACTTCTGCGGGCAAAGGTCGTCAGGCGGGAAGTTTGTAAGGTCTTTGTGGCCGGATGAACCCATCCGGCTTATAAGCAAAACTGATAGCGCAGAAAAAACTGCCACAGCCAATAGCCGAAAATAGCCAGCGCGGTGGCGTACATAAACCAGCCGCGTTTTTTTCGCCACAAAGCGAACCAGAGAAAAGGGAAAAAGAGCGGTAACGTCATTATCACACCGACATCACGGGTATCGTCATCTTCGAGATACATCAGCACATCGCAGACGTTATTAATCCCGCGTCCATCAATCATCCACTCTTTGTCCAGCGCGGAAGTGATGGTTATCCAGAGGAACGCCACAATAAACCAGATGCAGCACAAGATAAACATGCGCGCACTCATGAGATAATCGGTCGCTTAATTTCGCTATAGCGCATACGAAACAAATCGCCGTATCCCACTAATTCTCCGCGAAAAACCAGACATCTAATAAGATAAGCGCAATAGATATCCGGCAGGTTTCCCCACCGCGGACCATCGCGCTCTTTGAGGGTATTAATAGTGTTACCCACCACCATCGCTACTTTGCGGGTGTGGCGGGTATCGACAAAAGAGAGGACCGTTTGCTCTATTTCCGCCACATCCCCGGCAGAAAATTGCAGCTCCCTGATTTCATCTTCGGTTATCACTGGATCCCGACTAGCGTCGTCCATAACGTCTTCCTTTCCAGACAACTCATCGCCGGAGAGACGATGAGTTGCAGGATTTCATATGATCAGTCGAGAGCTAACTCAGGTTTGTTCGCCATGCGACTGCAATAGTTCTGGTAAATCGCCATCGCTAACAGCGAGAAGAAGACAGGGCCGCCAATCATCCACAATGTGCTGTCCCAGTCTCCAGCTTCAACCACAGGTTGAATGATGGTGAAGACGTTCGCAAATGTCACCACCAGTACGACAACCACTGTTGCAATCATTGCCGACATATGCGTTTTGAAAATCACAAACGGTCTGTCGAGATCCTGACGTGCTTTAAAGAATGGGAAAGCCAGCGCGAGGAACAGGTAAGGAAGCGTCATAGACACGTTCGCCATCAGCGTCAGCTTGTTAAAGAACGCCGATGCGGTACCGCCACCAAACGAAACCAGCAGGATGAAGACAGTAACCAACCCGCACTGCATCCACATGGCGATAGACGGCATCCCCATCGCATTCAGGCGCGTCATCGGTTCCGGCCACAACGCTTTCGGCGTCCCCTGGATGATGGCTTTCAGCGGTGAATAGCAAAGCGTAAAGAACGCACCGGTATAAGCGAGGAACATCGAAAGTCCGGTAATACGCGCAAACCATACGCCCAGCGACAATGACGCTTCAGGTGACAAATGCAGTGCGTTACCCAGCGTCACCCCGAGGCTCTTCATCAGCACATAGGTAATATTGCCGAGGTTAACGGAACCATTACTTAATACCTGCTGCCAGTTTGTGCTGACGCCCCATAAAAATATTGCCAGCGAATAACCGATTGAAATAACAATAGCGGCAAAAACAATACCTTTGGCAAAGTTCTTTTCTGGATTTTCCGTTTTATCGACCAGACCACCAACCGCTTCAATTCCACCATAGGCAAAAATAGCAAATACCACAAACGATAGCATTGCCAGACCGGACTGATAACCTGGGTTCGGTGATGCAAGGAAATTAATATCCTGCGCGAAATGCCCACCATTTAATAACAAAATAGTAATGCTTACTAACAGCAATACTAAATTCAGACACATTACTGCAATACCGCCCACCGCAGTAATGCGGGCAATTTTATTAATCCCTTTTGAAGCAACGACGGTGACCAGAATCATCCATGCCACTGCCAGCAGACCAACCACCTGCGTAGGCTCCAGTCCGGCAATACGCCAGTGCTGGGTCATGTCGCTACCATAGAGGAATGTTGAGAACGGTACCCAAACTTTCGCGGAGGTACTCACCATCCAGATGATATAAGAGGAAAACCACATAAACGTACCAATGAAGGCAAAACGTGGTCCGACACTATTATTCATCCAGGAATAGATACCGCCTTCTTCTTTGCGATAAGCAGCTCCCATTTCAGCCATCATTAAGGCGAATGGAATAAAGAATAACAATGCAGAAAATATATAAAAGGGAATCGCACTATAACCCATTAAGTAATAAGCCGATGGGCTATTGGCAAATCCAAATACGGAAGTAAAGATCATCAATATGAGTCCTATCAGACTCATCTTTTTTATCGAGTGAGGCATGAAACCATCCTTCATTTCAGCGCGTGTATAAAACGCGCCCACTGAACTGCACTGCCCAACATTGAGCGGGCAGCGTAAAAACCAATACAGAATTGATACCTGGATGATATCAAATATCCAGTCTTAAATTGTGGCCTTTAGCGGAAAAATGAAAACATATGCTACAGAATGGCGCTTATCACGCCATTCTTCGCGGTTAATTCAGTAATTTTTCAGAATTATGCCCGGTCAACGCTAAAGGCGATGACTTCAGCCAGTGTCTCCGCGCCCAGCGCCAACATCACCAGACGATCAACGCCTAATGCCACGCCGGAACAGTCAGGCATGCCGACTTTCAAGGCTTCAATCAGATTCTGGTCAATAGGGTGCTGCGGCAAACCGCGCGCCGCGCGCTTACGGTTATCTTGTTCAAAGCGTTGTTGCTGCTCACGGGCATCCGTCAATTCATGGAAACCATTCGCCAGCTCAATACCTTTATAATAAACCTCAAAGCGTTCAGCGACCCGATGATCTTCGGTACTGATTTGCGCCAGTGATGCCTGGCTGGCTGGAAAGTGGTACACAAAGGTCGGTTTTTCTTTGCCAATATTTGGCTCTACGCCAAAGGTAAACAGCAATTGTAGAAGCGTGTCGCGGTCTTCTTCGGTATCTGCAACGTTGCTCAAATCCAGTTTCGCTGCCACTTCCCGCAGTTGCGTTTTGTCGGCAGAGAGTGGGTCAATTTCCAGATAACGCAAGAAAGCTTGTTGATAAGAAAGGCTTTCTGCTGCCGGACAGTCCAGCACCTGTTGCAAGAGATCGTCCACCTCGTTCATCAACCGGTACATATCATAGTGCGGTCGATACCACTCAAGCATAGTGAACTCAGGGTTGTGATAACGCCCCATCTCTTCATTACGGAAGCTGCGGCACAGCTGGAATACCGGCCCACAACCGGCAACCAGCAGGCGTTTCATATGGTATTCCGGGCTGGTCATTAACCAGAGATTCATCCCCTGCGAATGCCCGGGGCCTACGAAACGTGTCTCAAACGGGACCAAATGAATATCGGTTACCGTCGCCTGGCTCATACAAGGCGTCTCCACCTCCAGCACTCCACGATCGGCAAAGAAACGACGGATCTCCGCCATAATCGCCGCGCGTTTTAATAAGTTAGGAATGGATGCGCTCGGCTGCCAGGATGCCGTTTCGCTCATAGTTAAATCTCCAGTTTTTGACAAGGGCACGAAGTCTACTCGCAACGCGACGGCGAGACAAATTTTACGCAGGAATCAAACAAGGGTGGGCAGTGACTAAAAAAAGCACGATCTGATGGTTTAGTAATTAAATTAATCATCTTCAGTGATAATTTAGCCCTCTTGCGCACTAAAAAAATCGATCTCGTCAAATTTCAGACTTATCCATCAGACTATACTGTTGTACCTATAAAGGAGCAGTGGAATAGCGTTCGCAGACCGTAACTTTCAGGCACTTACCCTGAAGTACGGGGCTGTGGGATAAAAACAATCTGGAGGAATGTCGTGCAAACCTTTCAAGCCGATCTTGCCATTGTAGGCGCCGGTGGTGCGGGATTACGTGCTGCAATTGCTGCCGCGCAGGCAAATCCAAATGCAAAAATCGCACTAATCTCAAAAGTATACCCGATGCGTAGCCATACCGTTGCTGCAGAAGGGGGCTCCGCCGCTGTCGCGCAGGATCATGACAGCTTCGAATATCACTTTCACGATACAGTAGCGGGTGGCGACTGGTTGTGTGAGCAGGATGTCGTGGATTATTTCGTCCACCACTGCCCAACCGAAATGACCCAACTGGAACTGTGGGGGTGCCCATGGAGCCGTCGCCCGGATGGTAGCGTCAACGTACGTCGCTTCGGCGGCATGAAAATCGAGCGCACCTGGTTCGCCGCCGATAAGACCGGCTTCCATATGCTGCACACGCTGTTCCAGACCTCTCTGCAATTCCCGCAGATCCAGCGTTTTGACGAACATTTCGTGCTGGATATTCTGGTTGATGATGGTCATGTTCGCGGCCTGGTAGCAATGAACATGATGGAAGGCACGCTGGTGCAGATCCGTGCTAACGCGGTCGTTATGGCTACCGGCGGTGCGGGTCGCGTTTATCGTTACAACACCAACGGCGGCATCGTTACCGGTGACGGTATGGGTATGGCGCTAAGCCACGGCGTTCCGCTGCGTGACATGGAATTCGTTCAGTATCACCCAACCGGTCTGCCCGGTTCCGGTATCCTGATGACAGAAGGCTGCCGCGGTGAAGGTGGTATTCTGGTCAACAAAAATGGCTACCGTTATCTGCAAGATTACGGCATGGGCCCGGAAACTCCGCTGGGCGAGCCGAAAAACAAATATATGGAACTGGGTCCACGCGACAAAGTTTCTCAGGCCTTCTGGCACGAATGGCGTAAAGGCAACACCATCTCCACGCCACGTGGCGATGTGGTTTATCTCGACCTGCGTCACCTCGGCGAGAAAAAACTGCATGAACGTCTGCCGTTCATCTGCGAACTGGCGAAAGCGTACGTTGGCGTCGATCCGGTTAAAGAACCGATTCCGGTACGTCCGACCGCACACTACACCATGGGCGGTATCGAAACCGATCAGAACTGTGAAACCCGCATTAAAGGTCTGTTCGCCGTGGGTGAATGTTCCTCTGTTGGTCTGCACGGTGCGAACCGTCTGGGCTCCAACTCGCTGGCGGAACTGGTGGTCTTCGGTCGTCTGGCCGGTGAGCAAGCTATGGAACGCGCATCTACTGCCGGTAATGGCAACGATGCAGCAATCAATGCTCAGGTTGCTGGCGTTGAACAGCGCCTGAAAGATCTGGTTAACCAGGATGGCGGCGAAAACTGGGCTAAGATCCGCGACGAAATGGGCATGGCCATGGAAGAAGGCTGCGGTATCTACCGTACGCCGGAACTGATGCAGAAAACCATCGACAAGCTGGCAGAGCTGCAGGAACGCTTCAAGCGCGTGCGCATCACCGACACTTCCAGCGTGTTCAACACCGACCTGCTCTACACCATTGAGCTGGGCCACGGTCTGAACGTTGCTGAATGTATGGCGCACTCCGCAATGGCACGTAAAGAGTCCCGCGGCGCGCACCAGCGTCTGGACGAAGGTTGCACCGAGCGTGACGACGTCAACTTCCTCAAACACACCCTCGCCTTCCGCGATGCTGATGGCACAACTCGCCTGGAGTACAGCGACGTGAAGATTACTACGCTGCCGCCAGCTAAACGCGTTTACGGTGGCGAAGCGGATGCAGCCGATAAGGCGGAAGCAGCCAATAAGAAGGAGAAGGCGAATGGCTGAGATGAAAAACCTGAAAATTGAGGTGGTGCGCTATAACCCGGAAGTCGATACCGCACCGCATAGCGCATTCTATGAAGTGCCTTATGACGCAACTACCTCATTACTGGATGCGCTGGGCTACATCAAAGACAACCTGGCACCGGACCTGAGCTACCGCTGGTCCTGCCGTATGGCGATTTGTGGTTCCTGCGGCATGATGGTTAACAACGTGCCAAAACTGGCATGTAAAACCTTCCTGCGTGATTACACCGACGGTATGAAGGTTGAAGCGTTAGCTAACTTCCCGATTGAACGCGATCTGGTGGTCGATATGACCCACTTCATCGAAAGTCTGGAAGCGATCAAACCGTACATCATCGGCAACTCCCGCACCGCGGATCAGGGTACTAACATCCAGACCCCGGCGCAGATGGCCAAGTATCACCAGTTCTCCGGTTGCATCAACTGTGGTCTGTGCTACGCCGCGTGCCCGCAGTTTGGCCTGAACCCAGAGTTCATCGGTCCGGCTGCCATTACGCTGGCGCATCGTTACAACGAAGATAGCCGCGACCACGGTAAGAAGGAGCGTATGGCGCAGTTGAACAGCCAGAACGGCGTATGGAGCTGTACTTTCGTGGGCTACTGCTCCGAAGTCTGCCCGAAACACGTCGATCCGGCTGCGGCCATTCAGCAGGGCAAAGTAGAAAGTTCGAAAGACTTTCTTATCGCGACCCTGAAACCACGCTAAGGAGTGCAACATGACGACTAAACGTAAACCGTATGTACGGCCAATGACGTCCACCTGGTGGAAAAAATTGCCGTTTTATCGCTTTTACATGCTGCGCGAAGGCACGGCGGTTCCGGCTGTGTGGTTCAGCATTGAACTGATTTTCGGGTTGTTTGCCCTGAAAAATGGCCCGGAAGCCTGGGCGGGATTCGTCGACTTTTTACAAAACCCGGTTATTGTGATCATTAACCTGATCACTCTGGCGGCAGCTCTGCTGCACACCAAAACCTGGTTTGAACTGGCACCGAAAGCGGCCAATATCATTGTAAAAGACGAAAAAATGGGACCAGAGCCAATTATCAAAAGCCTCTGGGCGGTAACTGTGGTTGCCACCATCGTAATCCTGTTTGTTGCCCTGTACTGGTAAGGAGCCTGAGATGATTAATCCAAATCCAAAGCGTTCTGACGAACCGGTATTCTGGGGCCTCTTCGGGGCCGGTGGTATGTGGAGCGCAATTATTGCGCCGGTGATGATCCTGCTGGTTGGTATTCTGCTGCCACTGGGGCTGTTTCCGGGTGACGCACTGAGCTACGAGCGCGTTCTGGCGTTCGCGCAGAGCTTCATTGGTCGCGTATTCCTGTTCCTGATGATCGTTCTGCCGCTGTGGTGTGGTTTACACCGTATGCACCACGCGATGCACGATCTGAAAATCCACGTACCTGCGGGCAAATGGGTTTTCTACGGTCTGGCTGCTATCCTGACAGTTGTCACGCTGATTGGTGTCGTTACAATCTAACGCATCGCCAATGTAAATCCGGCCCGCCTATGGCGGGCCGTTTTGTATGGAAACCAGACCCTATGTTCAAAATGACGCTCTGCGCCTTATTAATTACCGCCTCTTGCTCCACATTTGCTGCCCCTCAACAAATCAACGATATTGTGCATCGCACAATTACCCCGCTTATAGAGCAACAAAAGATCCCCGGTATAGCGGTGGCGGTAATTTATCAGGGTAAACCTTATTACTTTACCTGGGGCTATGCGGACATCGCCAAAAAGCAGCCCGTCACACAGCAAACGTTGTTTGAGTTAGGTTCGGTCAGCAAAACATTTACGGGCGTGCTTGGTGGCGACGCTATTGCTCGAGGGGAAATCAAGTTAAGCGATCCCGCGACAAAATACTGGCCTGAACTTACCGCTAAACAATGGAATGGGATCACACTATTACATCTCGCGACCTACACCGCTGGCGGCCTGCCATTGCAGGTGCCGGATGACGTTAAATCCTCAAGCGACTTGCTGCGCTTCTATCAAAACTGGCAACCTGCATGGGCTCCAGGAACACAACGTCTGTATGCCAACGCCAGTATTGGGTTGTTCGGTGCACTGGCGGTGAAACCATCCGGTTTGAGCTTTGAACAGGCGATGCAAACTCGTGTTTTCCAGCCACTCAAACTCACTCATACGTGGATTAATGTGCCGTCCGCAGAAGAAAAGAATTACGCCTGGGGATATCGCGAAGGTAAGGCAGTGCATGTTTCGCCAGGGGCGTTAGATGCTGAGGCTTATGGTGTGAAGTCGACCATTGAAGATATGGCCCGCTGGGTGCAAAGCAATTTAAAACCCCTTGATATCACTGAGAAAACGCTTCAACAAGGGATACAACTGGCACAATCTCGCTACTGGCAAACCGGCGATATGTATCAGGGCCTGGGCTGGGAAATGCTGGACTGGCCGGTCAATCCTGACATCATCATTAACGGCAGTGACAATAAAATTGCACTGGCAGCACGCCCCGTAAAAGCGATTACGCCCCCAACTCCTGCAGTACGCGCATCATGGGTACATAAAACGGGGGCGACCGGCGGATTTGGTAGCTATGTCGCGTTTATTCCAGAAAAAGAGCTGGGTATCGTGATGCTGGCTAACAAAAACTATCCCAATCCAGCGAGAGTCGCCGCCGCCTGTCAGATTCTCAACGCTCTACAGTAAAATTTCATCGGGTCCGAATTTTTGGACCTTTTCTCCGCTTTTCCTTGCTGTCATCTACACTTAGAAAAAAACCAGTAAGGAAACATTTATGCGCCTGCTCCCTCTCGTTGCCGCAGCGACAGCTGCATTTCTGGTCGTTGCCTGCAGTTCTCCTACGCCGCCCCGTGGCGTGACCGTAGTGAATAATTTCGATGCTAAACGCTATCTCGGTACCTGGTATGAGATTGCCCGTTTTGATCACCGTTTTGAACGTGGACTGGAAAAAGTCACCGCAACATACAGCCTGCGTGATGACGGCGGCCTGAATGTCATTAATAAAGGCTATAACCCTGACAGAGAAATGTGGCAGCAGAGTGAAGGGAAAGCGTACTTTACCGGCGCACCAACTCGCGCTGCGCTGAAAGTGTCATTCTTTGGTCCTTTCTATGGCGGTTATAACGTTATTGCACTCGATCGGGAATACCGCCATGCGCTGGTTTGCGGTCCGGACCGCGACTACCTGTGGATACTCTCCCGCACGCCAACCATTTCTGACGAAGTGAAACAGGAGATGCTGGCAGTCGCGACCCGGGAAGGGTTTGATGTCAGTAAGTTTATTTGGGTACAGCAGCCCGGTAGTTAGTTAGTGAGTGCTGAGTTTCAGACCAATAATCCCCAATACGATTAACGCCAGACTCGCCAGGCGCATCGGGTTAGCGGACTCGCCGAGCAGCACAATGCCGGTGATGGCCGCGCCGACTGCGCCAATACCCGTCCACACGGCATAAGCCGTCCCTACTGGTAACGATTTCATCGCCCAGGCAAGTAGCGCCATACTGACAATCATCGCCGTCACAGTAATAACACTTGGCGTCAAACGACTAAAGCCGTGGGTATATTTCAGGCCAACGGCCCATACCACTTCCAGCAGGCCAGCAATAACTAAGATAATCCAGGACATATCAGGCTCCGGAGAATTGGGGCCGTCCCCGGTGAAAAGAGGCGTTTGCAGGTCGTCCTGCAAAGCTGATGGTTGAACGGATATTTTGCCAGGTGGCAGGGGAATTTCAACTATTACCTTTGTGACTATCGCAAAAAAACAAACGGCACGACATAACTGTCGTACCGTTATTGCTTACTGCTGCGCTTTCGTTGCTGCGCCAGAAATCGCGTTACCGCCATCAGAAATGTCTTCACCAACGCCACGCGTGGTGTTGCAGGCAGTTAATACTGTTGAAAGCACCAGAACAGAAAAGATCGCTGCAATTGTCTTCTTCACCATAACGTCTTCCTTTTAGGTAATGTTATTTATGTTTGCCTATAGCAAATTAATAATAGACAACATCACCAAAAATGATGGAAATCTGATGATTTTTCGGAAGAGAAGAAAAATTAGCTGGCAGCGCGGGAGATGGAATTACCGAGATGTTTAATGTCTTCACCAAAACCGCGAGCGGTGTTACAGCCCGTGAGCAGCGCACTGGCAAGCAAAACAAGAACGATAAGGCGTTTCATCATCTCTGACCTGAATAAGTGATGGTGCAGCCTGCAGGCCGCACCACAACCGCATTACTTCACGCGAGAGACGTATTCACCAGAGCGGGTATCCACTTTGATGACTTCGCCGATTTGTACAAACAGCGGAACTTTAACCACAGCGCCAGTAGACAGGGTAGCTGGTTTGCCGCCAGTACCTGCAGTATCACCTTTCAGGCCCGGATCGGTATCCACGATTTCCAGTTCAACGAAGTTCGGCGGAGTAACGGAGATCGGCTGACCATTCCACAGAGTTACGATACACTCTGCCTGATCCAGCAGCCATTTAGCGTTGTCGCCAATTGCTTTTGCATCAGCAGACAGCTGCTCGAAAGTTTCGTTGTTCATGAAGTGCCAGAACTCACCGTCGTTGTACAGGTAAGTCAGGTTCATATCGACAACATCAGCGCCTTCAGCGGAATCAGTAGATTTGAAGGTTTTTTCTACGCGAGTACCGGTCAGCAGACGACGCAGTTTAACGCGAGCAAATGCCTGGCCTTTACCCGGTTTTACGAATTCACTCGCTTCAACCGCGTAAGGTTCGCCGTCTAACATGATTTTAAGACCAGCACGAAAATCGTTGCTATAGTACGTTGCCATAAGGCCCTCTGAAATTTGTTAATTGGTAGCTAAGCCACAAAATGGCGCATATTGTAACCCTAAATACCCCATCCAGAGAAGATTGGTTAACGCAACTTGCCGATGTTGTGACCGATCCTGATGAACTTCTGCGTCTTTTGAATATAGACGCGGACGAAAAACTGTTGGCCGGGCGCAGCGCCAAAAAGCTGTTTGCCCTGCGTGTGCCCCGCTCATTTATCGATCGCATGGAGAAAGGCAATCCGAACGATCCGCTTTTGCGTCAGGTACTTACCTCGCAAGATGAGTTTGTCGTCGCGCCCGGATTCTCCACCGACCCGCTGGAAGAACAGCATAGCGTAGTGCCTGGTTTGTTGCATAAATACCACAACCGGGCGCTTTTGCTGGTCAAAGGCGGCTGCGCGGTAAATTGCCGCTATTGCTTCCGTCGCCACTTCCCCTATGCCGAAAATCAGGGCAACAAGCGTAACTGGCAGACTGCACTTGAGTATGTTGCTGCGCATCCGGAACTGGACGAGATGATTTTCTCCGGCGGCGATCCGCTGATGGCGAAAGATCACGAGCTGGACTGGTTGCTCACACAACTGGAAGCCATCCCGCATATCAAACGTCTGCGGATTCACAGCCGTCTGCCGATTGTGATCCCGGCACGCATCACAGATGCGCTGGTTGAACGCTTTTCTCATTCTACGCTGCAAATCTTGCTGGTGAATCACATCAACCATGCCAATGAGGTAGATGAAACATTCCGTCAGGCGATGGCTAAGTTGCGCCGGGTAGGCGTTACTTTGCTCAACCAGAGCGTTCTGTTACGTGGTGTGAACGATAACGCGCAAACGCTGGCAAACCTGAGTAATGCGTTGTTCGATGCGGGCGTGATGCCGTATTACCTGCATGTGCTCGATAAAGTACAGGGCGCGGCGCATTTTATGGTGAGTGATGACGAAGCACGGCAGATTATGCGTGAGTTGCTGACACTGGTGTCGGGATATCTGGTGCCTAAACTGGCGCGAGAAATTGGCGGCGAACCCAGCAAAACGCCGCTGGATCTCCAGCTACGCCAGCAGTAACTGATTAAACAGGGAAGTTTAATCTTTGCACGTTGCATAACCTTTAATTATTCATATACATTGCTGTTATTACTTTTTATATAACCAACACCAATAATTAACCTTTCTTTTCTGTTTATATAGAGTGAGCACGGCTATTTATGTTATTTTAACAACTATTACTACCAAGCCCATTTATCTGGCTTATAAATTAAAATTAATTATTTAATTGAGAAATGGTTAGGGAGAACCTACATGGCCATAAGCATCAAGGGTGTTAATACCGGTGTTATTCGCAAGAGCAATAATTTCATTGCACTGGCGCTGAAAATTAAAGAGCCTCGCAATAAAGAATCGTTGTTCTTTCTGTCTGTCATGGAACTGCGCGACCTTCTGATTGCGCTGGAAAGCCGTCTGCATCAAAAGCATAAACTGGATGCTGCTGCACGCCTTCAGTATGAGCAAGCTCGCGATAAAGTCATTAAGAAAATGGCAGAAAATATCCCAGAAATTCTGGTTGATGAGCTTAAAAATGCCGATATTAATCGTCGGGTTAACACGCTGGAACTTACCGATAATCAGGGCGAAAATCTTACCTTCGTATTAACACTACATGACGGTAGCAAATGTGAGTTAGTCATCAATGAATTACAGATTGAAATGCTGGCGCGAGCAATCATTCATGCAATTAATAATGCGGAAATGCGTGAACTGGCATTACGTATTACTTCACTGTTAGATTTCCTGCCGTTATACGACGTTGACTGCCAGGACAATGGCAATCTGGAATATGACACCTATTCCCAACCGGAATGGAAACATAACTTGTTCAACCATTATCTGGCGGTGCTTTACCGCTTTAAAGATGAAAGTGGCAAAGAACAATTTAGCGGCGCAGTGGTGAAAACGCGTGAAGCAACGCCGGGTAAAGAAGTGGAGGCGATCACTCGCCGAATGCTTGATTTCAGCCCCCGACTGAAAAAACTCGCGGGTGTGCCATGTCAGGTCTATGTTCGCACCGTAGCGGCAAATAACGCCCAACCGCTAACCCAGGATCAATGCTTACGCGCGCTGCATCACTTACGTGTTCAATCCACCAGCAAAACTGCACCACAGGCGAAATAATCTCATCTGTTTTACTACGAGGCTGGAAGTATCCAGCCTCTGGATCACATCAGTTCGGGCACTTATAAACCTGACCGATAATCTGGCTATCCGTCGGGACAAAACTGGACAACATTCCCTGCGACGGGCTGCTGATGCCATAAATCACGTTACCGCCCATTGCAGCCGCCTGGTTGCGCAGATCGTTTGCTGCGCCGCGCATAGAACCGCCCTCTTCTCCGTGTTGCCCGGAAAGCCAGTTGCTTTGCTTACCTGTCGCAGTACCAATCAGCTGGCACTCTGCGCCTGGCTGCTCGTCCACAATGCGTACACTCTGACCGGCAGCACTCAATTCGTTGCTGGAGCTACAACCCGCCATCAGTAGCGCGGCACCGACAATCCCTGCTAAGTATTTTACGTGCATGTTATTCCCCATAATCAATGAGCTGGACGCCACTCGCGTCGTCCGTGTCTGAATCTTATACTAGAAAGATGACCAAAAGAAAAACCCCCAGACATTTCTGCCCGGGGGTTTGTTTATTTCTGCGAGGTGCAGGGCAATTACATCATGCCGCCCATGCCACCCATGCCGCCCATACCGCCAGCAGCGCCTAAGTCAGCTGCATCGTTTTTCGGCAGGTCGGTAACCATGCATTCGGTGGTGATCATCAGGCCAGCCACAGAAGCTGCGTACTGCAGAGCAGAACGAGTTACTTTGGTTGGATCCAGGATACCCATGTCGATCATGTTGCCGTATTCTTCGGTTGCTGCGTTGTAACCGTAGTTGCCGTCGCCGCCTTTAACGGTGTTAGCAACAACAGACGGTTCTTCGCCGCAGTTCAATACGATCTGACGCAGCGGAGCTTCCATTGCACGCAGTGCAACTTTGATACCCACGTTCTGGTCTTCGTTCTGACCACGCAGGTCAGCCAGTTTAGACGCTACGCGGATCAGCGCAACACCACCACCAGCAACCACGCCTTCTTCTACCGCAGCACGGGTCGCGTGCAGGGCATCTTCAACGCGTGCTTTTTTCTCTTTCATTTCAACTTCGGTAGCAGCACCCACTTTGATAACTGCAACGCCGCCTGCCAGTTTCGCTACGCGCTCCTGCAGTTTTTCACGGTCGTAGTCAGAAGTTGCTTCTTCAATCTGCTGACGGATCTGAGCAACACGGCCCTGGATTGCAGCTTCTTCACCCACGCCATCAATGATGGTGGTGGTGTCTTTGTTGATCACAACACGTTTAGCCTGACCCAGGTCTTCCAGGGTTGCTTTTTCCAGCTCCATACCGATCTCTTCAGAGATTACGGTACCGCCAGTCAGGGTTGCGATATCCTGCAGCATAGCTTTACGACGATCGCCGAAGCCCGGAGCTTTAACCGCAGCAACTTTCACGATGCCACGCATGGTGTTAACAACCAGAGTTGCCAGCGCTTCGCCTTCTACATCTTCAGCGATGATCAGCAGCGGTTTGCCTGCTTTGGCAACAGCTTCCAGAACCGGCAGCATTTCGCGGATGTTGGAGATTTTCTTGTCAGCCAGCAGGATGAACGGGCTTTCCAGTTCTACTGCGCCAGTTTCCGGCTTGTTGATAAAGTAAGGAGACAGGTAGCCACGGTCGAACTGCATACCTTCAACCACGTCCAGTTCGTCCTGCAGACCGGTACCGTCTTCAACGGTGATAACGCCTTCTTTACCGACTTTGTCCATCGCTTCAGCGATCAGTTTACCTACGGTTTCGTCGGAGTTAGCGGAGATGGTACCAACCTGAGCAATCGCTTTAGAGTCAGAGCATGGTACGGACAGCGCTTTCAGTTCTTCAACTGCAGCGGTAACCGCTTTGTCGATACCACGTTTCAGGTCCATCGGGTTCATGCCCGCAGCAACAGCTTTCAGACCTTCAGTGATGATAGCCTGAGCCAGTACGGTTGCAGTGGTGGTACCGTCGCCTGCAGCGTCGTTCGCTTTGGAGGCAACTTCTTTCACCATCTGCGCACCCATGTTTTCGAACTTGTCTTCCAGTTCGATTTCACGAGCAACGGAAACACCATCTTTGGTGATGGTCGGTGCACCGAAAGATTTATCCAGAACTACGTTACGGCCTTTCGGACCGAGGGTAACTTTCACTGCATCTGCCAGTACGTTTACGCCGCGCAGCATTTTCACACGAGCGTCGTTACCGAATTTTACGTCTTTAGCTGCCATTATCTTTATTCCTTAAATTCGTATGTTCAGTGTCGTGCGCGGATTACGCTTCAACAATTGCCAGAATGTCGCTTTCGGACATGATCAACACTTCTTCATTGTCGATCTTCTCGGATTTCACACCGTAGCCATCGTTGAAAATAACGATGTCGCCAACTTTCACGTCCAGCGGCTTCACTTCGCCATTTTCAAGGATACGGCCATTGCCGACAGCCAGCACTTCGCCGCGGGTGGATTTAGCCGCTGCAGAGCCGGTCAGAACGATGCCGCCAGCAGATTTAGTTTCAACTTCTTTACGCTTGACGATCACGCGATCATGCAATGGACGAATATTCATTGATAACTCTCCTTTGAGAAAGTCCGTATCTGTTATGGGTGACGCCGGAGCTTACGTGGTTTCCCGGCTGGTGACCAGAGAAATGGGGATGAGGCTTCGCCCCTTCAAGGGGGAAAAAGAAAAAAAATTCTGATCAGCACAAAATCGGGTGAAAACCCTGATTCACCTCACATTTCATCGCAATTTCTTCATCGCCGTCATAAGCGAATCTGATTGTGCTACCATCGAAAATCTACGCAGTTGCCCAAAATTTGGGCGCAATCGGACATCAACCCATGAGTGGACTCAAACAAGAACTGGGGCTGGCCCAGGGCATTGGCCTGCTATCGACGTCATTATTAGGCACTGGCGTGTTTGCCGTTCCTGCGTTAGCTGCACTGGTAGCGGGCAATAACAGCCTGTGGGCGTGGCCCGTTTTGATTATCTTAGTGTTCCCGATTGCGATTGTGTTTGCGATTCTGGGTCGCCACTATCCCAGCGCAGGCGGCGTCGCGCACTTCGTCGGTATGGCGTTTGGTTCGCGGCTTGAGCGAGTCACCGGCTGGCTGTTTTTATCGGTCATTCCCGTGGGTTTGCCTGCCGCACTACAAATTGCCGCCGGGTTCGGCCAGGCAATGTTTGGCTGGCATAGCTGGCAACTGTTGTTGGCAGAACTCGGTACGCTGGCGTTGGTGTGGTATATCGGTACTCGCGGTGCCAGTTCCAGTGCAAATCTACAAACCGTTATTGCCGGACTTATCGTCGCGCTGATTGTCGCTATCTGGTGGGCGGGCGATATCAAACCTGCGAATATCCCCTTCCCGGCACCTGGTAATATCGAACTTACCGGGTTATTTGCTGCGTTATCAGTGATGTTCTGGTGTTTTGTCGGTCTGGAGGCATTTGCCCATCTCGCCTCGGAATTTAAAAATCCAGAGCGTGATTTTCCTCGTGCTTTGATGATTGGTCTGCTGCTGGCAGGATTAGTCTACTGGGGATGTACGGTAGTCGTCTTACACTTCGACGCCTATGGTGAAAAAATGGCGGCGGCAGCATCGCTTCCAAAAATTGTAGTGCAGTTGTTCGGTGTAGGAGCGTTATGGATTGCCTGCGTGATTGGCTATCTGGCCTGCTTTGCCAGTCTCAACATTTATATACAGAGCTTCGCCCGCCTGGTCTGGTCGCAGGCGCAACATAATCCTGACCACTACCTGTCACGCCTCTCTTCTCGCCATATCCCGAATAATGCCCTCAATGCGGTGCTCGGCTGCTGCGTGGTGAGCACTTTGGTGATTCATGCTTTAGAGATCAATCTGGACGCTCTTATTATTTATGCCAATGGCATCTTTATTATGATTTATCTGTTATGCATGCTGGCAGGCTGTAAATTATTGCAAGGACGTTATCGACTACTGGCGGTGGTTGGCGGGCTGTTATGCGTTCTGTTACTGACAATGGTCGGCTGGAAAAGTCTCTATGCGCTGATCATGCTGGCGGGGTTATGGCTGTTTCTGCCAAAACGAAAAACGCCGGAAAATGGCATAACCACATAATCCGGCGTTTCGACATTAATCCTGGCGATCGTCTTTATGATCAAGGCGGTCGCGGTCATCATCCTTTCGCTGGTACTCACCATCAAAAGTATTACCGCCACCGGTCCCGGCGCTAAAACCGCCGCCTGGCATGCGAGAAAAGCGCAAATGCGGCATCAACTTCACTGTCAGATGCTTTTGCACCGGCGGCAACAAAAGCAGAAGACCGAGGAAGTCGGTGAAAAAGCCCGGTAATAAAAGCAGCAAACCGGCAATGATCAGCGAAACACTTTTAATCATCTCCGCCGCTGGGTTTTCACCCGCCGCCATTTTTTGCTGCATCAGCACGAAATTCTTAAAGCCCTGGTTACGTACCAGTGACATACCGATAACTGACGTGAATATAACCAGCACGAGAGTCAGCAATACCCCCAATACATGGGCAACCTGAATAAAGATTGAAATCTCAATATAGACATAAAGGAAAATGGCAATAAAAGGTAACCAGCGCAAAGGTTTCTCCTGTAATAGCAGCCGGTTAAACCCGGCTACCTGAATGGGTTGCGAATCGCGTTCAGCTTATATTGTGGTCATTAGCAAAATTTCAAGATGTTTGCGCAACTATTTTTGGTAGTAATCCCAAAGCGGTGATCTATTTCACAAATTAATAATTAAGGGGTAAAAACCGACACTTAAAGTGATCCAGATTACGGTAGAAATCCTCAAGCAGCATATGATCTCGGGTATTCGGTCGATGCAGGGGATAATCGTCGGTCGAAAAACATTCGAAACCACATATATTCTGTGTGTTTAAAGCAAATCATTGGCAGCTTGAAAAAGAAGGTTCACATGTCAAACAACATTCGTATCGAAGAAGATCTGTTGGGTACCAGGGAAGTTCCAGCTGATGCCTACTATGGTGTTCACACTCTGAGAGCGATTGAAAACTTCTATATCAGCAACAACAAAATCAGTGATATTCCTGAATTTGTTCGCGGTATGGTAATGGTTAAAAAAGCCGCAGCTATGGCAAACAAAGAGCTGCAAACCATTCCTAAAAGTGTAGCGAATGCCATCATTGCCGCATGTGATGAAGTCCTGAACAACGGAAAATGCATGGATCAGTTCCCGGTAGACGTCTACCAGGGCGGCGCAGGTACTTCCGTAAACATGAACACCAACGAAGTGCTGGCCAATATCGGTCTGGAACTGATGGGTCACCAGAAAGGTGAATATCAGTACCTGAACCCGAACGACCATGTTAACAAATGTCAGTCCACTAACGACGCCTACCCGACCGGTTTCCGTATCGCAGTTTACTCTTCCCTGATTAAGCTGGTAGATGCGATTAACCAACTGCGTGAAGGCTTTGAACGTAAAGCTGTCGAATTCCAGGACATCCTGAAAATGGGTCGTACCCAGCTGCAGGACGCAGTACCGATGACCCTCGGTCAGGAATTCCGCGCTTTCAGCATCCTGCTGAAAGAAGAAGTGAAAAACATCCAACGTACCGCTGAACTGCTGCTGGAAGTTAACCTTGGCGCAACAGCAATCGGTACTGGTCTGAACACGCCGAAAGAGTACTCTCCGCTGGCAGTGAAAAAACTGGCTGAAGTCACTGGCTTCCCATGCGTACCGGCTGAAGACCTGATCGAAGCGACCTCTGACTGCGGCGCTTATGTTATGGTTCACGGCGCGCTGAAACGCCTGGCTGTGAAGATGTCCAAAATCTGTAACGACCTGCGCTTGCTCTCTTCAGGCCCACGTGCCGGCCTGAACGAGATCAACCTGCCGGAACTGCAGGCGGGCTCTTCCATCATGCCAGCTAAAGTAAACCCGGTTGTTCCGGAAGTGGTTAACCAGGTATGCTTCAAAGTCATCGGTAACGACACCACTGTTACCATGGCAGCAGAAGCAGGTCAGCTGCAGTTGAACGTTATGGAGCCGGTCATTGGCCAGGCCATGTTCGAATCCGTTCACATTCTGACCAACGCTTGCTACAACCTGCTGGAAAAATGCATTAACGGCATCACTGCTAACAAAGAAGTGTGCGAAGGTTACGTTTACAACTCTATCGGTATCGTTACTTACCTGAACCCGTTCATCGGTCACCACAACGGTGACATCGTGGGTAAAATCTGTGCCGAAACCGGTAAGAGTGTACGTGAAGTCGTTCTGGAACGCGGTCTGTTGACTGAAGCGGAACTTGACGATATTTTCTCCGTACAGAATCTGATGCACCCGGCTTACAAAGCAAAACGCTATACTGATGAAAGCGAACAGTAATCGTACAGGGTAGTACAAATAAAAAAGGCACGTCAGATGACGTGCCTTTTTTCTTGTGAGCAGTAACTTAAAAATAACAATCTAATATCAACTTGTTAAAAAAACAAGGAAGGCTAATATGCTAGTTGTAGAACTCATCATAGTTTTGCTGGCGATCTTCTTGGGCGCCAGATTGGGGGGAATAGGTATTGGTTTTGCAGGCGGATTGGGGGTGCTGGTTCTTGCCGCTATTGGCGTTAAACCCGGTAACATCCCGTTCGATGTCATTTCCATTATCATGGCGGTTATCGCCGCTATTTCTGCCATGCAGGTTGCTGGCGGTCTGGACTATCTGGTTCATCAGACAGAAAAGCTGCTGCGCCGTAACCCGAAATACATCACGATCCTCGCACCGATCGTGACCTATTTCCTGACAATCTTTGCTGGTACTGGCAACATCTCTCTGGCGACACTGCCAGTTATCGCTGAAGTTGCGAAGGAACAAGGCGTTAAACCTTGCCGTCCGCTGTCTACTGCAGTGGTATCCGCGCAGATTGCGATCACCGCATCGCCAATCTCAGCGGCAGTGGTTTACATGTCTTCCGTAATGGAAGGTCATGGCATCAGCTACCTCCATCTGCTCTCCGTGGTCATCCCGTCCACCCTGCTGGCGGTTCTGGTGATGTCCTTCCTGGTCACTATGCTGTTCAACTCCAAACTCTCTGACGATCCGATTTATCGCAAGCGTCTGGAAGAAGGCCTGGTTGAACTGCGCGGTGAAAAGCAGATTGAAATCAAATCCGGTGCAAAAACGTCCGTCTGGCTGTTCCTGCTGGGCGTAGTTGGCGTTGTTATCTATGCAATCATCAACAGCCCAAGCATGGGTCTGGTTGAAAAACCGCTGATGAACACCACCAACGCAATCCTGATCATCATGCTCAGCGTTGCAACTCTGACCACCGTTATCTGTAAAGTCGATACCGACAACATCCTCAACTCCAGCACCTTCAAAGCAGGTATGAGCGCCTGTATTTGTATCCTGGGTGTTGCGTGGCTGGGCGATACTTTCGTTTCCAACAACATCGACTGGATCAAAGATACCGCTGGTGAAGTGATTCAGGGTCATCCGTGGCTGCTGGCCGTCATCTTCTTCTTTGCTTCTGCTCTGCTGTACTCTCAGGCTGCAACCGCAAAAGCACTGATGCCGATGGCTCTGGCACTGAACGTTTCTCCGCTGACCGCTGTTGCTTCTTTCGCTGCGGTGTCTGGTCTGTTCATTCTGCCGACCTACCCGACGCTGGTTGCTGCGGTACAGATGGATGACACGGGTACTACCCGTATCGGTAAATTCGTCTTCAACCATCCGTTCTTCATCCCGGGTACTCTGGGTGTTGCCCTGGCCGTTTGCTTCGGCTTCGTGCTGGGTAGCTTCATGCTGTAATGATCAATCGCGGGGCGTTCACGCCCCGCTTTCTTTCCCGCCGACTAACATCCTTCCCCCGTCCGTTGTATAGTGACCTCTCTCTTGCGGTTCCATCTGTTCTTGCGAGGTGTTTATGCTTGATGAAAAAAGTTCGAATACCGCGTCTGTCGTGGTGCTATGTACCGCACCGGATGAAGCGACAGCCCAGGATTTAGCCGCCAAAGTGCTGGCGGAAAAACTGGCGGCCTGCGCGACCTTGATCCCCGGCGCTACTTCTCTCTATTACTGGGAAGGTAAGCTGGAGCAAGAATACGAAGTGCAGATGATTTTAAAAACTACCGTATCTCACCAGCAGGCACTGCTGGAATGCCTGAAGTCTCATCATCCATATCAAACCCCGGAACTTCTGGTTTTACCTGTTACACACGGAGACACAGATTACCTCTCATGGCTCAACGCATCTTTACGCTGATCCTGCTACTTTGCAGCACTTCCGTTTTTGCCGGATTATTCGACGCGCCGGGACGTTCACAATTTGTCCCCGCGGATCAAGCCTTTGCTTTTGATTTTCAGCAAAATCAACATGATCTGAATCTGACCTGGCAGATCAAAGACGGTTACTACCTCTACCGTAAACAGATCCGCATTACGCCGGAACACGCGAAAATTGCTGACGTGCAGCTGCCGCAAGGCGTCTGGCATGAAGATGAGTTTTACGGCAAAAGCGAGATTTACCGCGATCGGCTGACGCTTCCCGTAACCATCAACCAGGCGAGTGCGGGAGCAACGTTAACTGTCACCTACCAGGGCTGTGCTGATGCCGGTTTCTGTTATCCGCCAGAAACCAAAACCGTTCCGTTAAGCGAAGTGGTCGCCAACAACGAAGCGTCACAGCCTGTGTCTGTTCCGCAGCAAGAGCAGCCCACCGCGCAATTGCCCTTTTCCGCGCTCTGGGCGTTGTTGATCGGTATTGGTATCGCCTTTACGCCATGCGTGCTGCCAATGTACCCACTGATTTCTGGCATCGTGCTGGGCGGTAAACAGCGGCTTTCCACTGCCAGAGCATTGTTGCTGACCTTTATTTATGTGCAGGGGATGGCGCTGACTTACACGGCGCTGGGTCTGGTGGTTGCCGCCGCAGGGTTACAGTTCCAGGCGGCGCTACAGCACCCATACGTGCTCATTGGCCTCGCCATCGTCTTTACCTTGCTGGCGATGTCAATGTTTGGCTTGTTTACTCTGCAACTCCCCTCTTCGCTGCAAACACGTCTCACGCTGATGAGCAATCGCCAACAGGGCGGCTCACCTGGCGGTGTGTTTATTATGGGGGCGATTGCCGGACTGATCTGTTCACCATGCACCACTGCACCGCTTAGCGCGATTCTGCTGTATATCGCCCAAAGCGGGAACATGTGGCTGGGCGGCGGCACGCTTTATCTTTATGCGCTGGGCATGGGCCTGCCGCTGATGCTAATTACCGTCTTTGGTAACCGCCTGCTGCCGAAAAGCGGCCCGTGGATGGAACAAGTCAAAACCGCGTTTGGTTTTGTGATCCTCGCACTGCCGGTCTTCCTGCTGGAGCGAGTGATTGGTGATATATGGGGATTACGCTTGTGGTCGGCGCTTGGTGTCGCATTCTTTGGCTGGGCCTTTATCACCAGCCTACAGGCCAAACGCGGCTGGATGCGCGTGGTGCAAATAATCCTGCTGGCAGCGGCATTGGTTAGCGTGCGCCCACTTCAGGATTGGGCATTTGGTGCAACACATACCGCGCAAACTCAGACGCATCTCAACTTTACACAAATTAAAACAGTAGATGAGTTAAATCAGGCGCTCGTTGAAGCCAAAGGCAAACCAGTGATGTTAGATCTCTATGCCGACTGGTGCGTCGCCTGTAAAGAGTTTGAGAAATACACCTTCAGCGACCCGCAGGTGCAAAAAGCGTTAGCAGACACGGTCTTACTTCAGGCTAACGTCACTGCCAACGACGCCCAAGATGTGGCGCTGTTAAAGCATCTTAATGTCCTTGGCCTACCGACAATTCTCTTTTTTGACGGACAAGGCCAAGAGCATCCACAAGCACGCGTCACGGGCTTTATGGATGCTGAAACCTTCAGCGCACATTTGCGCGATCGCCAACCGTGAACGACACTTGCAGTGGGAAAGACGGAGGAAAATAGCGTGCAACGTGAAGATGTACTGGGAGAAGCCCTGAAATTATTAGAATTACAAGGGATTGCCAACACCACGCTGGAGATGGTTGCTGAACGTGTGGATTACCCACTGGACGAGCTACGCCGCTTCTGGCCAGACAAAGAGGCAATCCTCTACGATGCGCTGCGTTATCTTAGCCAACAGATAGATGCCTGGCGTCGTCAGCTGATGCTGGACGAAACGCAAACCGCCGAACAAAAGCTGCTGGCACGTTATCAGGCGTTATCGGAGTGCGTTAAAAACAACCGCTATCCGGGCTGTCTATTTATCGCTGCCTGTACGTTTTATCCCGATCCTGGCCACCCTATTCATCAACTGGCCGATCAGCAAAAAAGCGCGGCCTACGATTTCACCCACGAACTGTTAACCACACTGGAAGTTGACGATCCGGCGATGGTAGCAAAGCAGATGGAACTGGTGCTGGAAGGCTGTTTAAGCCGAATGCTGGTGAATCGTAGCCAGGCGGATGTCGACACCGCACATCGGCTGGCGGAAGATATCCTGCGCTTCGCCCGCTGCCGCCAGGGTGGTGCTTTGACCTGACAGAAACACAGAAAAGAAGCGATTTGCCGCAATCTTAAGCAGTTGAATCGCTTTTACTGAAATTAGGTTGACGAGATGTGCAGATTACGGTTTAATGCGCCCCGTTGCCCGGATAGCTCAGTCGGTAGAGCAGGGGATTGAAAATCCCCGTGTCCTTGGTTCGATTCCGAGTCCGGGCACCACTATTTAGTTTCATGGCGTCTCCATGGGTCTTGAAACGTTAAAAAATCAGTAAGTTATAAAGAGTCTGGAGTACCACTAGGTACTACCAGATTTTTTGACATCCATAGTTTTTGGGGGCTTAATTGGGGGCCTGTCGGTTCGATAAACTATGGAGCCCCCACTATGTCCCTCACCGATACCGCCATCCGTAATGCAAAGCCGCTTGATAAATCCTGGAAGCTCAGCGATGCGCAGGGTCTGTACCTGCTGATTAAACCCAACGGTTCAAAGCTCTGGCACCTCAAGTACCGCTTCGGCGGCAAAGAGAAAAAGCTGGCGTTTGGCGCTTACCCTGCCGTTTCTCTGGCAAATGCCCGTAAGATGCGAGAGGACGCCCGCTCGGTATTGAGCGCAGGCAACGATCCTGGTGTGAAAAAGCAACAGGAAAAGTTTGCCCGCAAAAGCGGCAACACTTTTGAGGATATCGCCCGTAAATGGGTGGCGGGCAATATCCGCTGGAATGAAGCCCATGCCGCCAAAGTCCTGCGCTCGCTGGAGCTGCATGTTTTTCCACTGTTCGGCAAATTCCCGGTCTCTGATTTGAAAACTGCCGATCTGCTGATCCCGCTGCGGGTGGCGGAGCGAAAAGGTACGCTGGAAACCGCCGCACGGATTCAGCAGCGCACCACGGCAATCCGGCAAACGATCTGACCGGGGCCATCGCGCCGCCGCCCAAAAACCACTACCCCGCCCTGCCGCTGGAGAAAATACCGGAGATGCTGGAGCGTATTGAAGGCTATTCCGGCAGGCTGTTAACCCGTCTGGCGATACAGCTTAATTTGCTGATCTTTATCCGCTCCAGCGAGCTACGTTTTGCCCGCTGGACGGAGATCGATCTGGATGGCGCAATGTGGACGATCCCGGCGGAGCGGGAGCCGATTCCGGGTGTGCGTTATTCAGAGCGCGGCGCAAAGATGAAGATGCAGCATCTGGTGCCGCTGTCAGCGCAGGCGGTGACAATACTCAAGCAGTTAAAACTGTTGTCCGGCAATTGTGAGTTACTGTTTCCAGGCGATCACGATCCGCATAAGCCAATGAGTGAAAACACCATCAACAAAGCACTGCGGGTTATGGGCTACAACACACAGGCTGATGTTTGCGGTCACGGTTTCCGCACGATGGCCTGTAGCGCGCTGATCGAGTCCGGGCGCAGGTCAAAAGACGCCGTGGAGCGACAAATGAGCCATCAAGAGCGCAATCATGTTCGCGCCGCGTATATCCACAAGGCGGAGCACCTCGACGAGCGCACGCAGATGATGCAGTGGTGGTCGGATTATCTCGACGCCTGTCGGCAGAAATTTATCCCGCCGTATCGGTATGACAGGCAGATTCAGGCGACCTGCGCCAGCTAATGGAAACGCCGGAAAGCAGATCCCTGATGCAGTGGTTCTGCTTTTTATTTGCGCCAGATATCCGTGGATGGATGTCGATCTGCGCCAGTCCCGGCCCTCTGGCCCTTTCCGGTAAGGAGCTGTTACCCTTAATCCACCTTTACCCTTTGGCCTTTTTCCTTTCGCTGCGCCAGCACAAAATCACGCTTCATCATTCCGTGTATACACCTGCTTCACCCAGCGACCGCGCCCGTCGCCATGCCCCAGGTCCATCGCCACCAATGCCAGCGCCTCTTTTTCACTGAATCCCTGCGCCAGATACCGGCGGATATCGTCCTGCGCCCAGGCGTAGCGCAGTGAGTGCGGGGAGTATTTGCCCGTCAGCCCCATACGCAAAGTGTGGTTGCGCCAGTATTTCATTGCCTGTTTAAGGCTCGCCGCATCAATCAGCCTGCCGTTGCGTCGTTCTGTCACCGCAATGGCATTATCCAGCGCCTTCTTAACTGCGCCAGTATCCTGAATAAGGGTGTCGCGGGGCCGCCCGCCTTTGGTGCCAAACACGATGGTCAGCCGGGGAGCTCCACTCTCCAGCGACTGCCGCCATGTCTGCAATGAGCGTGAACAACGTACTGCCTCCTGAGAGCGCAGCCCCATCAGCCGCGCCAGTTCCAGCGTCGCCGCCAGTCCTGCATCTTTCATCCGGGCAGTCTCTGCCATCTGTTGATAATATTCCGGCGTGATGGCTTTCCGCGCACCATTGCGGGATACGCCAGCCAGCCCCAGCGATTTATTCGATATCCGCTCATTCTGCGCCAGTTTTCCGCGCCCAGCCTGCGTCAGTATTTTACGGATAGCCGCCGTTTCGTTATGCAGCGTCTGTTTCTGAATACCCTGCGCCAGCCGCATCTGAATATACGCCTCAATATGCTTCGCCTTTAAATGGTGGACATAGCGTATCTGAACGTTCAGTTCCATCAGTCGTTTGCAGAAACGTCCTGCCGTGGCGATACGGTCATGGACAGTCTTGTGCGACCCGCCAGCCTGCCGCGCCAGGTTTTTCATCTCTCTTTCCAGCATACTCATTTTGCTTTTCCTCTTCTCTCGCTCCTGATTTTCACAAAACCACAACAAACAACGGATACAGCTTTCCCCGGCGCGTAAGCCGATAGCCCCTGATTTTTGTCGGGGCCGCGAGCAGTACCTGAGCGCCGGGGCGACGGCTGTTGAGGTTTTGCGGGGTATCGGTTGTGCTCTCAGAGCAGCCGCCAGCGTGAGCTGGTCATCCCCCGGACCGTCCTGGTGGTCCCCCTCCGGTACTGACTCATGTTCTCCTTTTGTGAATGAATGGTTGAAATAAATGCTGAAACGCGACGTCAGAAGCTCGCCTGTGGCTGGAACCGTTGATATGACTGGTGCAGATGAAAATTTCTGCGGGCGTCAGTCTCTCACTCTGCGTGAGCGACTGACGCCCTAGTCTGGCGCAGGATCTGAAAATTAACACTCTGGTGCAGGATGACGGTCACGCGGCAGCAAATGCCTTCGGCAATGCAGGCCGCAGCCCGTCATGTAAAGGGTGCTGGTTATCAGCAGGGTATAAGTGGGCCGGGAAAATTTCGGCAAAGAGAAGCCGTTCAGCCAGTGAAGGCTGTTGCCGTTAAGCGATGACGATGGAGCCGTCCGGTGTATATACTCTTAGCCTCAAACGCTTTCGCGTTCCGGTATTGCGGAGGTCGTACCGGTAGTGGGCTGGTCGTCCTGATAAATCAGGGGCTTCTTGCAGACCATGAAGCCAAAGGGGCTGTCAACCGACAGCTTATTGCAGGAGAGAGATTACACCGTAATTTCTGGCGCAGAAAGGGGAAACTCATTTTTCTGGAAATAGAGTTTCCCCTTGAATTTATAGAAAGTTTGTGAATGGAACACTGCCGCGCTTCGCTTGTCGTCTCCCGGTGCGCGATCAGCCACAGGCTGACCACACACCGGGAGATCCGATGTTGCTGTATCAGGAGCAAAGTTTTCGCATGATCCTTACTATGCGGTTGCCCTCGCCATCAAAGTATCGTGAAGGCCAGATGATTTCCGGTGATATACCTAACGCATCCGCAATGAGTTTTTCTCCGCGCGGCCACGAGCGAGACAGCGCGTTTGCCAGCGTGGACGACGCCAGTCCCGCCTCACGGGAAAGCGCCGCCAGAGACGTTCCCCGCTTTTTCAGCCCGGCGACAATGTCGGCGGGGTGCCAGTCCTGTTGCATCATACGGCCTCCCCGTCAATAAATTTCACACCGTCGGCTGTACGCAGCCAGCGCGGGGCTTTCATTTCCGCCGCGAAGTAGGTGATCAGGTCGTACAGCAGATAACTCAACTGTTTCTCCTTTTCAGAAGAAAATCCCTGCTCCGCCAGCGTCTGTGTCAGGGCAAGGCAGTAGCTACAAAGCTCCGTGCATTCCGGCCCAAACTGAGGGGGATGAGCAGGAAGAGTATCAACGGTCAGGCTTTCAACAAGATGGGGCGGGACGGGTTCTAACAGCGTGGGTTGGAGCAGCATCAGAGCGGCGTTAAGTCTACCGCAGAGCGCCATTTTCAGCGTGGCGTCTTCGTTTTCAATCAGGGTTTCGACGAAATTTTCGCAGTGGCTGGCAAGGACGGTGAAGTCCGTGGCGGCATTGGAGGGAACTGCAAGTAACGGATGTGTTTGAGTGGGGATCGTAGCCATAGTGGCAGCCTCCAGTAAGTGATTAACTGAACCACCACCGAAGAGACCAATCTTGCGGGTGGTGGAACCGGACGGAGTTGGTCTTACCGGCCTTACTGGACACCGGCGCGTCTTGCGACGCCTCCGCCCGGCCCACCATTGAGATGCAGCCGGATGAACGACATAAAAAAGACGCAAAGCGCGTCATATGTCGCCAGTAAGGAATATCTTCAGGAGACCAATCCCGGCACCTGATTTTGCAGGCGCGGGTAAAAGATACCGCGATTAGCGGTTAACAGCAAGCGAGGTTATGGAAGGCCGATCGCAAACGGGAAAAAATGTCTTTAAATTGTACGGCCATCTCAAAACAGATGATTATCAATAAATTAGCGTGACATCAAATTATGCTTCTCATTTCGTTATTAACATGAACCTTCTTTGCATATTAATAATCCTGGAGTAAATGATGTCTGTAGAAAACCGTTCAAAGCTGCTTCGTATGACCATCCGCAACATTGGATGTATAGGAAATGAAGGTGTCGATATTGCGCTTGATAACATTGTTTGTCTGGTAGGAAAAAACAATGCCGGTAAGTCCACTGTTCTCAGAGCCTATGAATTAGCCAAAGGAAGCGTGTCATTTGATCCCACACATGATCGGCACCAACACGCTCAACCGGAACAACCTTCTGAAGTGCTTCTCGAAGTGCATATTCCCCGAGGTATCGGCAACGTTGATGACAGATGGAAACAGGAGAGAGACGAGTTTCTTGTTGTAAAAAGCCGCTGGCAATGGTGCGCGCCTGATTTTCAGAAAGTCCGGACCACATGGGATCCCGCCGGAGGCGATGGACAGGGTTGCTGGGCGGAGGATGGCAAAGCAGGCGGCGCCGATCCGGTATTTGGTTCCCGACTTCCCAGACCGCTACGGATTGGTTCACTTGAAGATGCAGCGAAAACAGAAGAACTGTTACTTAAACTTGCTCTGTCACCTCTGTTCATGGAGCTGGAAAAAGCCCGAAGTAATCCAGAATCCGATCTGGCAAAAGCGATTGAAAGTGTTTCCTCCAGTATGAACGCCCTCAGCGAGCAACATCAGGAACATTTCAATGGTATTGCGGGTAAGGTCTCGACGGGATTCAAAAGCATTTTTCCCCGACTGGATGTTAGCCTTAACGTGTGTGCAGCACCGCTTGTTCCAAAAGTTGACGAACTTATTAAAAATGGTTCGAGTTTGAGAATTTCAGATGGAAGGGCTGATACCGATTTGGTTCAGCAGGGAACAGGGGCTCGCAGAGCGTTATTCTGGGCAATGCTTCAGGTTCATAATGAGCTTAATCGCGATAAAGAAGTGCGGAGTGACTATCGCAAACGTGTCGAAAAAGACATAAACGATCTAACTAAAAAGGTGGCGAAACCACCGAGAGGAAGTAATCCAGAACAGCTATCACAAGAACTGGCTCAGGCCAGAGCATTACTCGAAGCACATGATAGCGGCGCACCAATCCCGGACAGCCCGGAAGACCCTGCCTTTCCCGGCTACCTGCTATTAATCGATGAACCAGAAAATGCTTTACACCCTATGGCTGCCCGAGCGGCTCAGCGCCATTTATACCAACTGGCAAAAAACCCGGACTGGCAGGTCATTCTGACCACCCATTCGCCTTATTTTATCAATCCGTTTGAAGACCACACCACCATTGTGCGTTTAGATCGGGAAAGAGATGACGACCAGTCTCCGGTAACGCCGAGAACCTATCGCTCAGACCTGATTGAATTTGAAGGCGATGATAAACAGCGGCTTCAGGCATTACAGCACATCGATCCCAGCTTTTCTGAGGTCTTTTTTGGTTCACACCCTGTACTGGTTGAAGGCGATACGGAACATGCTGCGTTTATGGCATCAATCATCGAGCGCAATCACGCGCTGATGGATCAGGTCGCTATCATTCGCGCTCGGGGAAAAGCCATACTGGTGCCGCTGATAAAAGTACTTACACATTTCAAAATTGATTTCAGTCTGGTGCATGACGCCGACTCACCGCAAAAATCGAACGGTACCAGAAATGGTATGTGGACAGAAAACGAAAAAATCAAAAATGCCATCCGACAGGCCCGAAGTGAAGGGCTTACGGTTCGCCACCGCGTCAGTGTTCCTGACTTTGAACGTTTTCTGGGCGGAGACGAAGCATCGAAAGATAAGCCGCTCAATGCTTATCTGCAAATCACTCAGAACGAAGGCCTGGCTACAGGCGTTCAGGACTTATTGACTGCACTTCTTTCTTCCGAACAGCACTCTCCTTTTGAAACCATCAGAGATACCGGTGATTACATGCAACAATTGCTGGATCAAGTTACTGATTGGGCAGCGCAGCACGGAAAACAAGACGATCTCAGGTTCAGACGCAATGCTGAACCACTAAACGCTGAGGCCTGATACATAAAATGGCAGAGCCAGCGCTGAGAGCTGGCTCTGCCATTAATTATGTGATGTAGACATATTTTTGCTGACATAAATATTCTTGTAAACCTCTATATATATGGTCTAAAATGAAATCACATATCAATTAAAATGTCAGCACAGGAGAATCAATGTCTGTCACCGCACTAGCCCGCCAGCGGGTTCACCGCATGAAGCGTGGTATCCCCTTTTCCATCAGCGGATTTTACTCGCTGGGAAGTCGTGCGTCGGTACAACAGGCAATGAGTCGTCTGGTCAAAGAAGGCCTGCTGGTCCGGGTCGAACGAGGCTTCTACTCCCGGCCCAAACCGTTGAAAAACCTTCCATCCGTAAACGTTGTCGCCAGCGCCACTGACGTTGCCGCAGCATGGGCAAAAGAGCGTGGTTACAAAATCACCCTTCAGGGGCTGGAAGCCGCTTACCGGCTGGGGCTGCAAACGCAGGCGCCGGTTAAACGCATCTACTGGTCAAACGGCCCTACGCGAGAATTCCGCGTCGGCAATGAGCGGGTACGGATCCAGCATAAATCAGCAAGTCGGTTACGTTGGCTGAACCGGCCTGAAGGAGAGCTGATGCGCGGTTTGCTGAGTCTGGATCAGCAACATACCCCATTGGAAACGCTGAAGAATGCTTTTCATCGGCTGAGCATCCCGTCCGCTAAAGCACGGCAGATTGCCGGAAAGTTGATGAATGAGCCTGCGCTTCACGCGTGGCGCTCGCAGCTGATAACGTTGCAAAAGGCGCTCTGATGGACATTTTTGATTACTACCGGAGCGCATCACAACGTCGCGAGCTTCAGGAAATCCTCTCTTACGCGGCGCAGCAGCATCCCTCCGGGCTGGGAGCCAGCTTTCTGGAAAAGGATCTCTGGGTAACGGAGATCCTTCGGCTGCTTTTTAATGAGGAGCTGCTGGGAGGTTTATCTGTCGCGTTTAAAGGTGGAACGGCGTTAAGCAAATGCTGGAACGTGATTGAGCGTTTTTCTGAAGATATCGATCTTTCTGTTCACTGGGCCGATCTGGCAGGCCACTCAGAAGAGGAAGAACAGCAGGCATGGGAGCAAAGCACGCTAAATAACAGCCAGAATCGCCGGTTCAGAGAGCAGCAGCAAGAGCGCTTAACAGAATGGACAAACGCGCTGGCAGAACGGTTAAACCAACGCTTTCAGATTTATGATATTTCGGGCCTTGAAGCAAAGATGGAACCCGACAGCGGTGGCGAAAAAGTCGATATCTATTTCCCACGGGTGAAAGAAGACAGTATGGCCTATCAGCGCGATCATATTCTGTTGGAATTTGGCGGACGAAATCGTGGCAAGCCAACCGATCGGATGCCTGTTGTGAGCTATCTGTCCGGGATTGCAGGAATGGATACACTTCTGTTACCCACCGCGACCGTAAACGCTTATGACACCGGTTATATTCTTTGGGAAAAACTGACGGCTCTGCACCAGTTCTGCACGCAAACCAAAGCGCCAAATCCAGCCCGACTAGCACGCCACTGGTATGATGTTGATTGTCTGTTGCGTAATCATTTTGCCAGCCCATATGACACACAGGAAGCCATGCGCAATGTGGTCGAGATGAAGCAACGTCGCTGGTCTGTGCCGGGCGTTGATTTTACTCAGGTGATTGTCGGAAACCTGCAACTGTTGCCTGACGATGCTGAACGGTTCGCCGCGATCGCAGGGGATCATCAAACGGCAGTGGAAGGGGGAATGTTCTTTCGTGAGCCTGACAGATTTACTGACATTGCTGACCGCCTTCGCCATGCTCAGGATAATATCAATCGTTTTATGTGTGGTTCATCGATATAAATTATTCCTGCTAATTGATCCCTCAGCCATATGACATAAGCCTTTTGAATAATATAGTTTTATGCTTGTACTCCAGCCCATTCGCGGTATTATTTTACGATCTCTCTTCCAGTTTTATGCTTACCGCCTTTGCCGATAGTTGAACAATGCCGGGAAGCGTTATCAGCAATTAAGGGCACGGAATGGGCTTCTGGATATTTGTTATTATGCTGGCGGTTATCTGGCTTCTGTTTTCCAAAAAGAAAAAATCGCCTCCCTCCAATATAAACAGCAAAATCATCACCAAAACAAATTATTCATCCCGACAAGAATCTCTCAATAAGCCAGACGGCAGCGTGACAAATATGCATTCTCAGGCATCCGATAATGACGAGCTAGCAACCTTTAGCTTTGTTAATGGACAGGCGGTTGAATACAGCACCAGCCGCCAGTCATCGCGAGAAAGCGCCGCCCGGCGCAATACTACGCCAGCACGATGGGTCAAACCGGGAGAAAGCATCACCATTCAAAACGTCGTCATTAATCACGGTCATTTTTATTTCGGCGGACGATTAAAAACACATTCATCAGGGGAATATGGCTATCTTTATAACGATGGTTCCGACGCTTCGCTGGTTAACGACGCTTTCCCCATCGAGCCCATTTCACGACATTATTATGATGAATCACTGGGATACTGGCCCAGCTTTGCCACACTCTCCCCTCGCTGCCGTGGCGCCTATCTTGACTGGCTGGCAAGCGATCGCAGCGATGCGAGTTGCCCTGTTGGCTACGTTTTTATCTATTTTTACGGTCTTGAACGCCGCATACTGGCCGATGGCACACAAGAAGCCATTTCTGACGATGAATTCAAAGCATTATTCGAAGAGATATCGCGCCTGAGAACCGTATTTCAGGCAAGCGGTTCCTTCCGACATTATGCAACGCAGTTGCTGGAAATGATGATCATTTTCAGACCGAAGCTACTTTCTATACACACTGAAAACGAATATTTCTCGTCGAGGAGTGCATTACTGTTCAGGCTGAATCTGGCAACAGTGGTTGATAAAGGACAACCTGTTTGCGCCGAACTGGCGCTGGCATGGATACACTATTTTCCTGATTACACATTACGCACGCCTGCCCGTCGATGTCATGCTGAATTTTCCGCGTTATTCAAACAGCGTTATACCCAAAAATACGGTGACGGTATTGTCGTCAAGCCCAATAAAACACGGTTATATTTAAGCTATACCCCCGCCAGCGGTACGCTTCGGGAGCTTCAGGTAAAGAAACAGATGGACCTTCCCGACCCCAGCGTTTTAAAAGCGCCGGTGCAGAAATTAATCTCTGTTGCAGAATCCTGTATCAATGCGCTGGATGCCTACAGTCGCTATCTCGGTAAAAAAGATGCCTCAACAAGCGATGTCGCCGCCATCATGCTGCTTCCCGATGAAATACTGACCGAAGATGCAGAACGTTTGTTTGCTGAATTTAAACACTGGGCAGATGAGAAAATCAGTGAACATTCAGGACTGACGACAGTGGCTGATTTCTGGGCCAGACTGGGTATGCCTGTACCGGATAAGATCAATAAGAAAGAAGCCGAGCTGATGCAAAATTTCGCCCGACGAGCTGGCTATGGCATTGCGCCGGATATGCGCTATCACCTTGTCCGGCCAGAACCAGAAGGACACGTTGTTTTGTTTCCCGAAGGACACGCAGAATTCTACGTACCGTCGGCGGAATTTACGTCAGTCTCTGTGGCGCTTCGGCTGGGTGCCATGATTGCACAAATGGACAAGCGCGTGGATGTTGCTGAACGGGCTGCGCTGGAGAGAACGATTAATCATAACGACGCGCTGTCGCCAACAGAAAAACGTTCGCTGCACGCCTACCTCACCTGGCGGCTCAATACGCCTGCAAATCAGGCCGGTCTGAAAGGTAAAATTGAGCAACTCAGCGATAAAGATAAATCCACTATTGGCAACGTTATTATCAACGTCGCCTGCGCAGACGGAAAAATCGATCCGGCTGAAATTAAGCAACTGGAAAAAATCTACGCCAGCCTTGGTCTGGATAGTAGTACCGTCACCAGCGATATCCACCGTCTGTCAACCGCAGAAACAACTCCGACAGTGGCGTTACAAACCCCATCAGCGACGAACGGCGCATTTTCGCTTGATGAACGGATCCTTGCCCGTCATGAATCCGATACTACGGACGTACGCCAGTTGCTGAACACCATCTTCACAGAAGATGAACCTGCAGACGAAACCCCAGCAGAGATCCCGTCACATACTGGCGCAGATCTTGATGAAGCACATCACCAGCTGTACCAACGTTTGCTGGAAAAAGAACGCTGGGCGCGAAACGACGTCGCTGAGCTATGCCAGCAGTTTAATTTGATGCTGAGTGGCGCGATTGAAGCAATTAATGACTGGTCTTTCGAACAGGTTGACGCACCAGTGCTTGATGATGACGATGATATTTACGTTGACCTGGAAATTGCACAAGAACTCAAAGGATAATTTATGTCTGGCATTCGTATTCGTCTCAAAGAAAGAGACGCCATTATTCAGTCACTGAAGTCAGGCGTTACGCCTAAAATTGGCATTCAGCATATTCAGGTTGGCCGAGTCAATGAAATAAAAGCGCTGTATCAGGATATTGAGCGTATCGCTGATGGCGGCGCAGGATTCCGGCTGATTATTGGGGAATACGGCTCAGGTAAGACATTCTTTTTAAGCGTTGTGCGCTCAATTGCGCTAGAGAAAAAGCTGGTGACAATCAGTGCCGATTTATCCCCGGACAGGCGCATCCACGCGACGGGTGGACAGGCGCGTAACCTTTATTCCGAACTAATGAAGAATCTGTCCACGCGCAATAAACCGGACGGAAACGCATTATTAAGCGTGGTTGAGCGCTTTATTACGGAAGCCAGAAAAGAAGCAGAAAGTACAAACGTGACGGTTCCGACGATTATTCACCAAAAGCTCGCTGACCTGTCTGATATGGTTGGCGGCTACGATTTCGCCAAAGTCATTGAATGTTACTGGCAGGGCCACGAGCAGGATAATGAGACATTGAAATCAAATGCCATCCGCTGGCTAAGAGGTGAATACACCACGAAAACCGACGCCCGTAACGATCTGGGTGTGCGCACCATTATCTCTGATGCCTCTTTCTACGATTCGCTAAAGCTGATGAGCCTGTTTGTTCGTCAGGCCGGATACGCCGGGCTGCTGGTCAATCTGGATGAAATGGTCAACCTGTACAAACTGAGCAATACACAGGCGCGAGTGGCTAACTATGAACAAATACTGCGTATTCTGAATGACTGCCTGCAAGGAACGGCAGAGTATATTGGCTTTTTACTTGGCGGCACGCCAGAGTTCCTGTTCGATCCGCGCAAGGGGCTATACAGCTACGAAGCGCTCCAGTCCCGGCTGGCGGAAAACAGCTTCGCTCAGCGTGCCGGGGTGATTGATTATTCGTCCCCTTCCCTGCATTTAGCCAGCCTGACGCCGGAAGAGCTCTATATTCTGTTGAAAAACCTTCGTCACGTTTATTCCGGCGGCGATGCGGATAAGTATCTGGTTCCTGATGATGCGCTGACGGCATTTTTACGCCACTGTAGCAACACTATTGGCGATGCCTATTTCCGTACGCCACGAAACACGATTAAAGCCTTCCTGGATATGCTGGCCGTGCTGGAACAAAACCCGTCCATTCAGTGGTCACAGTTAATCGCCGGTGTCGCGATCGCGGAAGAAAAGCCCAGCGATATGGATGAAATAACGTCGGCAGAAGATGCCAATGAGGATGGTCTGGCCGACTTCAGATTATGATGAACGAATACCAGCGGCTGGATCCACGGATACAGAAGTGGATATACCGGCAGGGATGGGCCGATCTCCGGGAACTGCAAAAAAAAGCCGTTCCACCGATATTAGCGGGCGATCGGGATGTCCTGATCAGCGCCGCGACTGCCGCGGGTAAAACAGAAGCGTTTTTCCTGCCCGCCTGTTCTGCCATTGCGGATATTCAGGGCGGCTATGGCATTCTATACATTAGCCCACTTAAGGCCCTGATTAACGATCAGTATCGACGGCTGGAAAGCCTCGGCGATGTGCTGGAGATACCGGTCACCCCCTGGCATGGCGACGTTGCGCAGAGCAAAAAGCTGAAAGCGAAGAAACACCCTGCCGGTATTTTGCTTATCACCCCGGAGTCGCTGGAAGCAATGCTGCTCCGCAATGCGGGATGGTTAAGGCAAGCTTTCGCGCCACTGGCATATATCGCCATTGATGAATTCCATGCTTTCATCGGTTCTGAGCGGGGTATGCACCTTCTCTCTCTGTTAAATCGAATCGATCACCTACTGGGAAGAATCGACAATCCAGTTCCTCGGGTCGCACTCAGCGCAACGCTGGGGGAACTGGAGCGAGTACCGTTATCTCTGCGGCCAAATCAACGTCTGCCCTGCGACATTATTACTGACAGTCAGACTCACGCCACGCTAAAAGTGCAGGTGAAAGGTTATCTGGAACCACTGACCACCACAGGCCAGCAGGCACCACCGTCGGCAGAGACGCAAATCTGCCATGATATCTTTCGCCTCTGTCGCGGTGATTCTCATCTGGTGTTCGCTAATAGTCGCAAACGGACCGAAAGCATCGCCGCTACGCTTAGCGATCTGAGTGAAACGAACATCGTTCCCAATGAGTTCTTCCCCCATCACGGATCGCTGTCCCGAGATCTGCGTGAAACGCTGGAACAGAGGCTTCAACAAGGCAACTTACCTACCACCGCCATCTGTACGATGACGTTAGAGCTTGGCATCGACATCGGCAAAGTCAGCTCCGTCGTGCAGGTTACTGCGCCTCATTCCGTTGCCAGTCTTCGTCAGCGTATGGGACGTTCCGGCAGGCGCGACTCGCCTGCCGTATTGAGAATGCTGATTGCCGAACATGAACTGACGCCAACGTCAGGCATTGTCGACCAGCTCAGGCTCCAGCTCGTTCAGTCGCTGGCCATGATCCGCTTACTTATCGGCAGTAAATGGTTTGAACCCGCCGATACCCGGCAGATGCATTATTCCACCCTGTTCCATCAGATTTTGGCGATCGTGGCGCAATGGGGGGGCGTGCGTGCGGATCAGATCTGGTCACAGCTATGCCAGCAAGGGCCATTTAAGAAAGTCAGAATCGATGACTTCAAAACGTTATTGAAACATATGGGGGAGCACCAGTTTCTGACCCAGCTATCAAGCGGCGAACTGGTTCTGGGCGTCGAGGGCGAACGTCAGGTAAATCAATACACCTTCTACGCCGTGTTCAGCACGCCGGAAGAGTTTCGCATTGTGGCGGGGAGCAAAACACTGGGCTCCATTCCCGTTGATTCCCCACTGATGCCTGACCAACACATTATTTTCGGCGGTCGACGCTGGAAGGTAACCGATATCGATAGTGATAAAAAAGTTATTTATGTCGAGGCGACAAAGGGCGGGCAGCCGCCGTTATTTGGCGGACAAGGGATGTCAATTCATGACGTCGTCCGCCAGGAAATGCTTACCATTTATCGGGAGGGAGACTATCGCATCACCGTTGGCGATCGCAAAGCCGATTTTGCCGATACCACGGCCAGAAACCTGTTTGATGAAGGGCTGCACTGTTTTCGCAACAATAATCTGGCTTCGGAATGTTTTATTCAGCAGGGGCAGCATGTCTACATTCTTCCCTGGCTTGGCGATCAAACCGTAAATACGCTGTCGGCATTACTTATCCAGCGCGGTTTCAAGGCGGGCTCATTTGCTGGTGTGGTTGAAGTTGAAAAAACCACGGTCGCGGAAGTTAAACAGACGTTAGCCAGCGCACTTCAGGAAGGTTTGCCCTCCGAGTCCCATCTTGCCGAAAGCATCGCTGAAAAGTGCCTCGAAAAATATGATGAGTATTTACCGGAGACGTTGCTGACGCAGGAGTATGGGTTACGCGCTTTTGATGTTGAGCACGTGGAGGAGTGGTTGCAGGGGCATTTATATTAAGGGGAAGAAGAATGAGAAAAAGCTGGACTATAGAGGAAGATTGTAAGTTGCTAACCTTGGTGCGTCAGCACTTTTCCGCGCTGGTCAGCCATAACCGGCTGAATGCCACAATGCCATTTAGCCAGCAGCTCCACGCTGCATTTGACTCACCTGACCGCGATGCCGCAGCATTGCTTTATCGCCTCGAACAGGCAAAAATCATGGGATTTGCCAGCCGTCCTGGAGGCGATCCCACTAAACAGCCGTTTCGCTGCCTGATAAACAATGATTTGGCTCTATACGACTACAGCCTCACCTTTCCCACCCTCAGAAAAGCATTACATCCCGATACCGTTGCAGCGGCGATAAACCACTTTACGATTAGCAACCCTCACGAACCGCTATCCAATACTATCAATGAAATCGCGGCAGCCTTGCATCTTGCCCCCATGCAGGTGGAAAAGATTCTGATCGACAGCGGCCAAATAACCATCAATAGTTACCGTGAGTGTGAGCGTGTTGGAGAGAAAACTATCAATAATAATCTGCAAGATCTCATCTCCGTGCAAATTCCTGACATAACGCTGATTAAAGAGATTAACGCCTGTCGCGCCCAAGTCTCTCAACTTTACCACGTGCATGAACGTGATGGCGCTGAGGTTATTTTCAGTTCCGACGGCACGGGGTTCGGCAAAAGCTATGGCGTGATTCAAGGGTATGTTGAATATCTGGAACGTTTCGCCAAAACCCAGCAGCCAAATTACCTGTTTCCCGAAGGCGGCTTTACCAACCTGTTATTCATGTCGCCGCAAAAATCACAAATCGACCTGGACAGCAACCAGAAAGAGAAAATTCTGGCCGCTGGTGGCGAGTTCATTTGCGTTCTCTCTCGTAATGATATTGCCGACCTTGATTTTATGGACTGGGCCTCTGGCCTGAAAAACCGCGACCGCTATACCCGTTGGTATAAAAATGCCAATAACAACTCCCTTATCAGTGTTGCTATGCGTTCACTTAATCACCTGGTTTCGCAGATTGATCGTTGTGAAGAACAACTGGCAACATTCAATAGTCAGCATACGGATTTTGATATAGAAATAATCAAAGACCAGCTAAAGAACTACCGTCATAGTCTTCGCAACACCATTGTATCGGCCTGCAAGTCATTATTTGAACGGGGTAATGGTGAAACGTCGATTCAAGAATATATTCGCCGCGGACTGCTTGCTCGCAGAAAGCGAGAGCTTAACGCGATGCAGGGAAAACCTGCGTCAAAAATGAGCGTACACGAAGTCTACTTCGAGCTTATCAAGCAGGTATTGCCTTTCGAAGTGTGTCAGTATCGCCCGTCAGTGCTGTTAATGACCACCAAAAAATTCGATACATCAACTTATCGCCTGACGCCTCGTAAACGAGGCGAAGGCGTGAATTTTGAGCCCGTTGGCTTTGACTTGCTCCTTGGCGGCAAGCTGAACCCCAAAGATCCACAGATCAGTACCGTTGCAGCTGTAGGCCACGCCGGGCAGGTTGCTTACCTTCGCGATGAACATTTCAAACGCAATCCAGATTGTCCTTTTCGCCAGAAAAATATTCGTTTTACGGTGATCATTGATGAATTACATGAAGCCTACACCCGCCTTGAAGAAACATGCCATGTAAAGCTAATCACACAGGAAAATAACCTGGCGCACGTTATTTCCGTCGCAGGACGTATTCACAACGCGGTACTCAGCTTAGAACGCCGAAGCAAGCCCAAAGAAGCGCAAACGACCTTTGAGCAAGAGATGGTCAAATTCATCACTACTCTGCGCAATTTACTGGCGGAAAAGTGCGAACTATCCCCCGGTACAACGCTGGGATCGCTCCTGGAGATGTTTCGTGACCAGTTAGGGGCATTTGAAGTCAACGGCGACGCCGCCGAGCGCATCATCTCAATCACCCGCAACGTATTCAGCTTTAACCCCAAAATGTACGTCAATGAAGAAGGGCTGAAACGCATTCGCATGCGCAATAGCGAAGGCGACATAACGCGCACCGAGCTGTATTACGAAGTCGAAAATGATGCCAATGACACCAACCCCACCCTGCACGATCTGTTCCAGTTGGTCTCCGTCATCCTCGCCGCCTGTTCTGAAATCACCAACCGGCACTTTAAGCGCTGGGTAAAGAATGGCGGCCAGGACAACTCCAGCAGCCAGAATACGCCTTTGGGCCAGTTTGTTGACGCTGCCAATAACGTAGCTGGCGTGGTGCGACATATCTTCGATCGCACCACCGATAAAAACTTGTTGATTGATCATTTCTACACTTACCTGCAACCCAAAACCGTATTCACGATGACGCCTATAGCTGAACTCAATTACGTGAATAGGGGAGCCGAGCGCACAATTATTCTGGCGTTCGAAATGGATCTGGTACAAGAGCTGCCCGAAGCCATGCTGCTGCGTTTATTAACCGGCACGCACAATAAAGTAATTGGGCTTAGCGCCACCAGCGGTTTTAGCCACACCAAAAACGGTAACTTCAATCGTCGCTTCCTGGCACGCTATAGCCGCGACCTTGGCTACCGGGTCGTTGAACGCGAAAAGGCAGATATCGACACACTTAAGGCATTACGCGGGTTGAGGGCCAGTATCCGCAACGTCGACTTCAGGGTGTTCGATGATAAGCAGTTAAAATTGACCGATATCTACCAAAATTGTGAGATCTATCGCAGGACGTATGACAACTTTTTCGACGCGCTGAAGAAACCGCTGGAGTACGACCTGAAAAATACCTATAAACGGCGTCAGTACCAGCGGGAACTGGAAGCGTTATTGCTTGCCGCCTACGAGGGTAAAAACAGCCTGATTTTGTCACTTTCAGGGACATTTAAGCGGGCCTTTATCAGCGCCTGGCGCACTCATCAATCAGCCTGGCGTCAGCAGTACGGTATGCACTCCCGGTGCGATGAAAAAACGGATAACGATAAGAAACATGACCAGATCCTGACCTTTACCCCATTCAAAGGGCGTCACACCGTCCATTTGGTCTTTTTCGATTCACCACTGGCTAATGTCGAAGATATCAGGCAAGAAACCTATCTCCAGAACAGCAATACCGTACTGGTATTTATGAGCAGCTACAAAAGTGCAGGCACCGGCCTCAACTACTTTGTTAAATACCATGACGGCGATATTAATGATATCAATGCACCACGTCTGGATGTCGATTTTGAGCGCTTAGTGCTCATCAACTCCTCGTTTTACAGCGAAGTAAAGGACAACAGCGGCAACCTCAATACATTACCTAACTACGTTACCGTGCTTAAACACTACGCCGATGACGATATTACCGTCCACAAGCTGGCCGATTTCAACGTTAATTTCGCCCACGGCGAAAACTATCGCCTGTTAATGGCCGAACATGATATGAGCTTATTCAAAGTCGTCGTGCAGGCCGTAGGGCGGGTCGAGCGTCGCGACACGCTATTGAAAACAGAAATCTTTTTACCCCGCGACGTGTTCCGTAATGTTGCATTCCAGTTCGCCGCTCTCAGTGAAGATAGCGGTAACGAGGTAGTATCAGAAAGCATGTCCTTGCTTAACCACCGCCTCATGGAGGAGTGCGAAAAGCTGAGTCAGAGCCAGTCATTTAGTGATGCAGAACAGCGGCATGCGTTTGAACAGGCTATCGTAGAAAATGGTCGCCGCATCGATGCTGTTCATAAGCGAGTCCTGAAAACCGACTGGATAAATCAGGTACGCGCCGGCAACCTTGAATATCTCGAATTGTGTAATTTATTCCGTGATTCTGACTCCTTTACCGATCCCCTGCGTTGGCTGGAAAAACTTCAGGCTAATTCCTTGTATGCCGCCAATCGGCAAATGCAATCTATCCACCACGCCCTGTTTATCGATCGCCAACAGGGCAACCAAACTATTTTACTTTGCCACAAACGCGGCCCGGATGGACTTGTCCACAGAGATTATTCCGCCCTGTCGGATTTCGCTGGCGGCGCAAGAGAGTACCGGCCAGAGCTCACCCTCTTTCCGCAGTATAGAAACGATGTAGATTTTACCCCTGGCAACCTGGTCGGCGAGTTGATTCGTGAATGTAACAACATCCAGGAAACGGCATTCAAAAAATGGGTACCCAACCCCAGGCTAGTTCCGTTGCTCAAAGGCAATGTCGGTGAATATCTCTTCGATAAAGTGCTAAAAAGTTATGGTATTACCCCACTCTCCGACCAACAGGTGTTTGAATGCCTTGAACCGCTGGTATATGAGTTTTTTGACCGCTTTATTGAAGTGGGTGACGACCTGCTCTGCATCGACGTTAAACGCTGGGCAACGCAGTTGGACGATTTAACGCGGGCAGAAGAAACGCTTGAGAAAAGCAACAACAAGATTCGCCAGATCCGTAACATCACCAGCCAAAAGGCCGATACAGAGGGGCAGAAACAGCTTCAGGCGGTGCTGGCAGGCCGTTACGAACGCATTCGATTTGTCTATCTGAACGTCGCCTACAGCCAGAACCCCAATAATCTGATGTGGCAAGATAACGTGGATCACACGATCCACTACCTTAACCTGTTGCAAACCGACTACCAGTACTATCAGCCCAAAAATCGAGAGAGCGGACGAGCTCAGGAAAACTCGAAACTGAGCATGACATTGGACATTAACCCAATGTTACTAACCCTACTGGGTGTAGAAAAGTTGCCGACTAAAGGAAAAGTATCATGATCCCTAATCTGAATGAGCTGACGGATACTCCGATTGCCCGTACCAATTTGATCAAGCTTGAAGAAGATCAGTTGACGACCATCCAGCGTCTATTGGCCCCTGTATCTAATATCTATACGATAGACTTTATGGTTCAGCGCTTTACTAAAGAGCGAAAAGAAAAATCCGCTGATTACTATGCGCGAATTCATCAGGAGGTAAAATCTTGCGTGCGGCAGAAGCTTGGGCTGGAGGCCGGGCAGGAGGTAAAATATGAGCTGCATTGCTTACCCAATTACCATCACGTCTTTTTTTTCCTGGCGCCTGCAACTGCGCCGAACAGCCCGGCTCACAGGACGTTGGCAGAACGTATTGAAACGCTTTGTCAGCAGCTCACCGCTGAAAATTATGACCTATCTCGCCTGATTCAGGGATTGTTCAGTCTGCATCTGAAAATGGTAATGCTGGAACAAGCCAGCGAGCGCTTTTCGGTACCGCCGACCTACTTCAACTCTACGTTCTATCTCAACGCTCGCCTGAGTCAGCCCGTCACGCAGAAAAGCGGCACTGGAGTGATGGAGGCATTCGAACTCGACATTTATGCATCAGAATATAACGAACTCGCCTTTACCCTGCACAAACGAAAATTTCTGGTCGAACCGGAGGATGAATTACACCTCTCTCTGGACGATACCAGCGTGTGGTTTAACATCGATAATCGTCGGCTCAAAGCCCGACGCAAACTCGATGCCCGGGATAGCAAACTGGACTTTTTTCGTGAGCGCAGCGGCTATGGTGAATGCCAGGCCTATACCTATAACGTGGTCATGAATGCTGCCTGCGAGCGGCTCAGTGAACTAGAGATCCCCCATCAACCTATCCCATTTCAGGCCACCCACGAGGTCAATCAGTTCGCTACCGACCTCGATCAACAGCTGGCTAATACGCTGTTGGTGGTTAATAACGGCGTCGAATTCAGCGCCACGCAAGAAGCTTATTTCTTTGACGCATTAGCCATCCAGTTCCCCGAATATCAACTCTGGCCGCTGACATCGCTTAAACATTCTCAGCAAACCGGCTTTTCTGAGCTGCCCGCCAATACCTCTATTCTGGTGCTCAATGCGGTAGATGAAGAACGGAGCAACAGCATCCGCCAGCAAGTTAATGAATCTGTTGAGTACAATGATTTCTATGCGGCTTTTGCCGACGCCCGAAAACAACCTGAACTCAATTGGGATACCTATACCCAACTTAAACTGGATCGTTTGCAAGGGTGGCTAAATCAGCAACCGCTACCTGTGGTCTTGCAGGGTATGAATATTGATCGCAAATTGCTGGATGCGATTGATCTTATTAATGAACGCTCGGCGAGCGACCCTGCTCAATACGAAATCGATTTTACGAAGCCTCACAGCCGTCTCAAATCAGCAATTACCTTACTAAACAGTAAGATACGCCGAACGAAAACCGAACTATGGTTCAAAGAAAGCTTACTCAATCAGCATCACATCCCACTACCAGATTTGGCGGACGGGCACTATACCGCCTATGCGGTACGCAAAACGAAAAACAATCTCTCTCTCCTTGGGCATGTTGAACTAAAAATTGAGCACGGCCAACTTAGGGTGGTTGATACCGGGATCGCTGAAGGTAAATTAGGCTATCTATCCGTTGATCATCCCTCTCTGGGACGGTTAAAGAAATTATTCGACAAAAGCTTCTATCTCTACGACCACGTCGCAGACGTCCTGCTGACTACCTACAACAGCGATCGCGTGCCGCGCCTGATCGGCCCAACACAACTTAATATCGTCGATTCATACGCTTATCAGGAGCAAGAAAAAGCGCTGGCGGAACATAAAGGGGATAAATTTAACGGGTACACCATCACCCGCTCAGCAAAACCGGAGCAAAACGTACTGCCCTATCTGATATCACCAGGCCGCTCGAAATACGACTCGTTGACCAAAGAGCAAAAGATGAGGCATCACCATATTTACTTGCAACCGCATGAAAACGGGGTGTTTGTTCTGGTGAGTGATGCTCAGCCTACAAATCCTACTATTGCACGGCCTAACCTAGTGGAAAATCTGCTGATATGGGATGCCCAAGGCAAAACCGTAGATGTATTTAGTCACCCGTTAACTGGCGTTCACCTCAATAGCTTTACTCTGGATATGCTCAGAAGCGGCGAAAGTAGCAAGAGTTCGATTTTTGCCAAGCTTGCCCGGTTGATGGTGGAGAACTAGTGGAAAATTTAGGGCGGTGTTTTTAGAACTCGTTATGTGTGGACCTGACTCCGCACATAACGAAGCCCTCCACTTAACATTGATTTTTCGTGATAACCCTCACAAAAACAAAGCGATTTTATATGGGGGCTTTAGTGGGGGCGCTGTTTGGTTATTTCCTCAATAAAACCAATAATAAACAGCATGTTAATCGTGGATATGATTCCGAGTCCGGGCACCAAATTCATATAAACGGACCTCCACGGAGGTCCGTTTTTCGTTTCAGGACGCCACGATTTAAGCGTCCTGCCGCCAAATCAATTCTACCGAACTCAACCAGATTCTCCCCACATCCCCAGCAATTTGCGGGCATATTCCAATTCGGGAAAATTTGTTTCTGAGCTATAGCGCTGACTGACGTGAAATGTCGTGCGGCCCCGTGATGCTGTTGAACGTCAAATGACGTCATCAGGAGCGTAACGCACCCATAAAGCACAACATCGGGCAGAACGCCAACTGATGAGATTTTCTGAATGAGAACAAAGAGAAATGTATCAGTCCGTTTGCTCATGCAAAGACTAACAATCCATTAAAATAGTAAGCGCTCCGGACAATTTTCCATGGATTATTTTCTGAACATTTTTCTTTGGCAAAGATGATGAATTTTGATGGTAAGGAATATTACTTCTGGTTCTCAGTAAAATCCTTTCTCAACACTATGTAATCAAGAAGTTTATGTCTGGTAAAAATAACGTCTTGCATTCACCAATAATATGTAAATAAACCCATCTATAGATGGTAAAAATAGGTTATGCCAATTATCATTGCACCATTCCCTTTTCGAATGAGTTTCTATTATGCAACAACCTGTAGTTCGCGTTGGCGAATGGCTTGTTACTCCGTCCATAAACCAAATTAGCCGCAATGGGCGTCAACTTACCCTTGAGCCGAGATTAATCGACCTTCTGGTTTTCTTTGCTCAACACAGTGGCGAAGTACTTAGCAGGGATGAACTTATCGATAATGTCTGGAAGAGAAGTATTGTCACCAATCACGTTGTGACGCAGAGTATCTCAGAACTACGTAAGTCATTAAAAGATAATGATGAAGATAGTCCTGTCTATATCGCTACTGTACCAAAGCGCGGCTATAAATTAATGGTGCCGGTTATCTGGTACAGCGAAGAAGAGGGAGAGGAAATAATGCTATCTTCGCCTCCCCCTATACCAGAGGCGGTTCCTGCCACAGATTCTCCCTCCCACAGTCTTAACATTCAAAACACCACAACGCCACCTGAACAATCCCCAGTTAAAAGCAAACGATTCACTACCTTTTGGGTATGGTTTTTTTTCCTGTTGTCGTTAGGTATCTGTGTCGCACTGGTAGCGTTTTCAAGTCTTGAAACACGTCTTCCTATGAGTAAATCGCGCATTTTGCTCAATCCACGCGATATTGACATTAATATGGTTAATAAGAGTTGTAACAGCTGGAGTTCTCCGTATCAGCTCTCTTACGCGATAGGCGTGGGTGATTTGGTGGCGACATCACTTAACACCTTCTCCACCTTTATGGTGCATGACAAAATCAACTACAACATTGATGAACCGAGCAGTTCCGGTAAAACATTATCTATTGCGTTTGTTAATCAGCGCCAATACCGTGCTCAACAATGCTTTATGTCGGTAAAATTGGTAGACAATGCAGATGGTTCAACCATGCTGGATAAACGTTATGTCATCACTAACGGTAATCAGCTGGCAATTCAAAATGATTTGCTCCAGAGTTTATCAAAAGCGTTAAACCAACCGTGGCCACAACGAATGCAGGAGATGCTCCAGCAAATTTTGCCGCATCGTGGTGCGTTATTAACTAATTTTTATCAGGCACATGATTATTTACTGCATGGTGATGATAAATCATTGGATCGTGCCAGTGAATTATTAGGTGAGATTGTTCAATCATCCCCAGAATTTACCTACGCGAGAGCAGAAAAAGCATTAGTTGATATCGTGCGCCATTCTCAACATCCTTTAGACGAAAAACAATTAGCAGCACTTAACACAGAAATAGATAACATTGTTACACTGCCGGAATTGAACAACCTGTCCATTATATATCAAATAAAAGCGGTCAGTGCCCTGGTAAAAGGTAAAACAGATGAGTCTTATCAGGCGATAAATACTGGCATTGATCTTGAAATGTCCTGGCTAAATTATGTGTTGCTTGGCAAGGTTTATGAAATGAAGGGGATGAACCGGGAAGCAGCTGATGCATATCTCACCGCCTTTAATTTACGCCCAGGGGCAAACACCCTTTACTGGATTGAAAATGGTATATTCCAGACTTCTGTTCCTTATGTTGTACCTTATCTCGACAAATTTCTCGCTTCAGAATAAGTAACTCCCGGGTTGATTCATGCTCGGGAATATTTGTTGTTGAGTTTTTGTATGTTCCTGTTGGTATAATATGTTGCGGCAATTTATTTGCCGCATAATTTTTATTACATAAATTTAACCAGAAAATGTCACATAACACATTGTAAACATTGAATGTTTATCTTTTCATGATATCAACTTGCGATCCTGATGTGTTAATAAAAAACCTCAAGTTCTCACTTACAGAAACTTTTGTGTTATTTCACCTAATCTTTAGGATTAATCCTTTTTTCGTGAGTAATCTTAGCGCCAGTTTGGTCTGGTCAGGAAATAGTTATACATCATGACCCGGACTCCAAATTCAAAAATGAAATTAGGAGAAGAGCATGAGTTCTGCCAAGAAGATCGGGCTATTTGCCTGTACCGGTGTTGTTGCCGGTAATATGATGGGGAGCGGTATTGCATTATTACCTGCGAACCTAGCAAGTATCGGTGGTATTGCTATCTGGGGTTGGATTATCTCTATTATTGGTGCAATGTCGCTGGCATATGTATATGCCCGACTGGCAACAAAAAACCCGCAACAAGGTGGCCCAATTGCGTATGCCGGAGAAATTTCTCCTGCATTTGGTTTTCAGACAGGTGTTCTTTATTACCATGCTAACTGGATTGGTAACCTGGCAATTGGTATTACCGCTGTATCTTATCTTTCCACCTTCTTCCCAGTATTAAATGATCCTGTTCCGGCGGGTATCGCCTGTATTGCTATCGTCTGGGTATTTACCTTTGTAAATATGCTCGGCGGTACCTGGGTAAGCCGTTTAACCACTATTGGTCTGGTGCTGGTTCTTATTCCTGTGGTAATGACAGCTATTGTTGGCTGGCATTGGTTTGATGCAGCAACTTATGCAGCTAACTGGAATACTGCGGATACCACTGATGGTCATGCGATCATTAAAAGTATTCTGCTCTGCCTGTGGGCCTTCGTGGGTGTTGAATCCGCAGCAGTAAGTACTGGTATGGTTAAAAACCCGAAACGTACCGTTCCGCTGGCAACCATGCTGGGTACTGGTTTAGCAGGTATTGTTTACATCGCTGCGACTCAGGTGCTTTCCGGTATGTATCCGTCTTCTGTAATGGCGGCTTCCGGTGCTCCATTTGCAATCAGTGCTTCAACTATCCTCGGTAACTGGGCTGCGCCGCTGGTTTCTGCATTCACCGCCTTTGCGTGCCTGACTTCTCTGGGCTCCTGGATGATGTTGGTAGGCCAGGCAGGTGTACGTGCCGCTAACGACGGTAACTTCCCGAAAGTTTATGGTGAAGTCGACAGCAACGGTATTCCGAAAAAAGGTCTGCTGCTGGCTGCAGTGAAAATGACTGCCCTGATGATCCTCATCACTCTGATGAACTCTGCCGGTGGTAAAGCATCTGACCTGTTCGGTGAACTGACCGGTATCGCAGTACTGCTGACTATGCTGCCGTACTTCTACTCTTGCGTTGACCTGATTCGTTTTGAAGGCGTTAACATCCGCAACTTTGTCAGCCTGATCTGCTCTGTACTGGGTTGCGTGTTCTGCTTCATCGCGCTGATGGGCGCAAGCTCCTTCGAGCTGGCAGGTACCTTCATCGTCAGCCTGATTATCCTGATGTTCTACGCTCGCAAAATGCACGAGCGCCAGAGCCACTCAATGGATAACCACACAGCGTCTAACGCACATTAATTAAAAGTATTTTCCGAGGCTCCTCCTTTCATTTTGTCCCATGTGTTGGGAGGGGCCTTTTTTACCTGGAGATATGACTATGAACGTTATTGCAATATTGAATCACATGGGGGTTTATTTTAAAGAAGAACCCATCCGTGAACTTCATCGCGCGCTTGAACGTCTGAACTTCCAGATTGTTTACCCGAACGACCGTGACGACTTATTAAAACTGATCGAAAACAATGCGCGTCTGTGCGGCGTTATTTTTGACTGGGATAAATATAATCTCGAGCTGTGCGAAGAAATTAGCAAAATGAACGAGAACCTGCCGTTGTACGCGTTCGCTAATACGTATTCCACTCTCGATGTAAGCCTGAACGACCTGCGTTTACAGATTAGCTTCTTTGAATATGCGCTGGGTGCTGCTGATGATATTGCTAACAAGATCAAGCAGACCACTGACGAATATATCAACACTATTCTGCCTCCGCTGACCAAAGCACTGTTTAAATATGTTCGTGAAGGTAAATATACTTTCTGTACTCCTGGTCATATGGGCGGTACTGCATTCCAGAAAAGCCCGGTAGGTAGCCTGTTCTATGATTTCTTTGGTCCGAACACCATGAAATCTGATATTTCCATTTCAGTATCTGAACTGGGTTCTCTGCTGGATCACAGTGGTCCACACAAAGAAGCAGAACAGTATATCGCTCGCGTCTTTAACGCAGACCGCAGCTACATGGTGACCAACGGTACTTCCACTGCGAACAAAATTGTTGGTATGTACTCTGCTCCGGCAGGCAGCACCATTCTGATTGACCGTAACTGCCACAAATCGCTGACCCACCTGATGATGATGAGCGATGTTACGCCAATCTATTTCCGCCCGACCCGTAACGCTTACGGTATTCTTGGTGGTATCCCACAGAGTGAATTCCAGCACGCTACCATTGCTAAGCGCGTGAAAGAAACACCAAACGCAACCTGGCCGGTACATGCTGTAATTACCAACTCTACCTATGATGGTCTGCTGTACAACACCGACTTCATCAAGAAAACACTGGATGTGAAATCCATCCACTTTGACTCCGCGTGGGTGCCTTACACCAACTTCTCACCGATTTACGAAGGTAAATGCGGTATGAGCGGTGGCCGTGTAGAAGGGAAAGTGATTTACGAAACCCAGTCTACTCACAAACTGCTGGCGGCGTTCTCTCAGGCTTCCATGATCCACGTTAAAGGTGACGTAAACGAAGAAACCTTTAACGAAGCCTACATGATGCACACCACCACCTCTCCGCACTACGGTATCGTGGCGTCCACTGAAACCGCTGCGGCGATGATGAAAGGCAATGCAGGTAAACGTCTGATCAATGGTTCCATTGAACGTGCGATCAAATTCCGTAAAGAGATCAAACGTCTGAGAACGGAATCTGATGGCTGGTTCTTTGATGTATGGCAGCCGGATCATATCGATACGACTGAATGCTGGCCGCTGCGTTCTGACAGCACCTGGCACGGCTTCAAAAACATCGATAACGAGCACATGTATCTTGACCCGATCAAAGTCACCCTGCTGACTCCGGGGATGGAAAAAGACGGCACCATGAGCGACTTTGGTATTCCGGCCAGCATCGTGGCGAAATACCTCGACGAACATGGCATCGTTGTTGAGAAAACCGGTCCGTATAACCTGCTGTTCCTGTTCAGCATCGGTATCGATAAGACCAAAGCACTGAGCCTGCTGCGTGCTCTGACTGACTTCAAACGTGCGTTCGATCTGAACCTGCGTGTGAAAAACATGCTGCCGTCTCTGTATCGTGAAGATCCTGAATTCTATGAAAACATGCGTATTCAGGAACTGGCTCAGAATATCCACAAACTGATTGTTCACCACAATCTGCCGGATCTGATGTATCGCGCATTTGAAGTTCTGCCGACGATGGTAATGACTCCGTATGCTGCGTTCCAGAAAGAGCTGCACGGTATGACCGAAGAAGTTTACCTCGACGAAATGGTAGGTCGTATTAACGCCAATATGATCCTTCCGTATCCGCCGGGAGTTCCTCTGGTAATGCCGGGTGAAATGATCACCGAAGAAAGCCGTCCGGTTCTGGAGTTCCTGCAAATGCTGTGTGAAATCGGCGCTCACTATCCGGGCTTTGAAACCGATATTCACGGTGCATACCGTCAGGCTGATGGCCGCTATACCGTTAAAGTATTGAAAGAAGAAAGCAAAAAATAATTAGCTCGTACAAGGGAAGTGGCTTGCCACTTCCCTTTTTTGCTCATAAGGAGAACACATGAAAACACCCTCACAGCCGCGCGCGATATACTATATCGTGGCGATCCAAATCTGGGAGTACTTCAGTTTTTACGGCATGCGTGCCTTACTCATTCTCTATCTCACCCATCAGCTTGGTTTTGATGATAACCATGCCATCAGCCTGTTCAGCGCATATGCTTCTCTGGTTTACGTTACCCCTATTCTCGGCGGCTGGCTTGCCGACCGCCTGCTCGGCAACCGCACTGCAGTGATTGCCGGCGCGCTGTTAATGACCCTTGGCCATGTGGTGCTGGGCATTGATACAAATTCAACCTTTAGCCTGTATCTGGCGCTGGCAATCATTATTTGTGGCTACGGTTTATTCAAATCAAACATCAGCTGTTTGCTTGGCGAGCTCTACGACGAGAACGATCATCGACGTGATGGCGGTTTTTCGCTGCTGTATGCTGCGGGCAATATCGGTTCTATCGCCGCGCCCATCGCCTGCGGCCTGGCTGCTCAGTGGTATGGATGGCATGTTGGCTTTGCCCTTGCGGGAGGCGGCATGTTTATCGGTTTGTTGATTTTCTTAAGTGGTCATCGTCATTTCCAGTCCACGCGTAGTATGGATAAAAAAGCGCTCACAAGCGTCAAATTTGCCTTACCAGTATGGAGCTGGTTAGTGGTGATGCTCTGTTTAGCCCCTGTATTTTTTACCCTGCTGCTGGAGAACGACTGGTCCGGATATTTGCTGGCGATCGTTTGCCTCATTGCCGCACAAATCATTGCCCGCATGATGATCAAATTCCCCGAACACCGCCGTGCTCTTTGGCAAATTGTATTGTTGATGTTTGTCGGGACGTTGTTCTGGGTACTGGCACAACAGGGCGGCAGTACCATCAGCTTGTTTATCGATCGCTTTGTGAATCGTCAGGCATTCAATATTGAAGTACCTACAGCACTATTCCAGTCGGTGAATGCCATTGCGGTGATGCTCGCTGGGGTTGTTCTGGCCTGGCTGGCGTCGCCAGAAAGCCGCGGCAATTCAGCATTGCGCGTCTGGCTGAAGTTTGCCTTTGGCTTACTGCTGATGGCTTGTGGCTTTATGTTGCTGGCATTTGATGCCCGACATGCAGCGGCTGGCGGTCAAGCGTCAATGGGCGTGATGATATCCGGGCTGGCGCTAATGGGCTTTGCTGAACTCTTTATTGACCCGGTGGCGATTGCGCAAATCACGCGTCTGAAAATGTCTGGCGTATTAACTGGTATTTATATGCTGGCAACAGGCGCAGTCGCCAACTGGCTGGCAGGCGTCGTGGCACAGCAGACGACAGAGTCGCAAATTAGCGGTATGGCAATTGCCGCTTACCAGCGATTCTTTTCTCAGATGGGAGAGTGGACGTTGGCTTGTGTCGCGATCATCGTGGTATTGGCCTTTGCTACCCGTTTTCTGTTTAGCACGCCGACGAATATGATACAGGAGAGCAACGATTAACTGTCGTAAAAACAATTGGTTATGAATAAATTAACTTTCAGTTTATCACACTAGCAAATCGAGATTAATAAGTCATTTAAACCATTTTTATGGTTATTTATTAGTGATATCAACTTGAGGTAAACGTTAGTTTCGATAAGATAAACTGAGTTATTAATAGTCGAGGCAGATAATACAGTGTACCGATCTGTCTCTTTATCTACGCTAAATTGAAAGCTGGATTTAGAGGAACCAAAATGTCTGAACGAGAAACACGGGGAGCCAATGAGGCTATTGATTTTAACGATGAACTGAGAAATCGCCGCGAAAAACTGGCGGCACTACGTCAGCAAGGTGTGGCGTTTCCCAATGATTTTCGCCGCGACCATACCTCTGACCAGTTGCACGAAGAGTTTGATGCGAAGGATAACCAGGAACTGGAATCCTTAAACATTGAAGTCTCGGTTGCTGGCCGAATGATGACCCGTCGTATTATGGGGAAAGCCTCCTTTGTAACGTTGCAGGATGTCGGTGGCCGTATTCAACTGTACGTTGCAAGAGATAGCCTGCCAGAAGGTGTTTATAACGATCAGTTTAAAAAATGGGATCTGGGTGACATTATCGGTGCCCGCGGTACGCTGTTTAAGACGCAAACGGGTGAGCTTTCCATTCACTGTACTGAGCTGCGCCTGCTGACTAAAGCACTACGTCCTTTACCAGATAAATTCCATGGTCTGCAGGATCAGGAAGTCCGTTATCGTCAACGTTATCTGGACCTCATCGCTAACGATAAATCCCGTCAAACGTTTGTTGTCCGTTCAAAAATTCTGGCCGCTATCCGTCAGTTCATGGTCGCACGCGGCTTTATGGAAGTAGAAACCCCGATGATGCAGGTAATTCCAGGTGGGGCATCTGCTCGCCCGTTTATTACCCATCATAACGCTCTGGATTTAGATATGTACCTGCGTATCGCGCCGGAGCTGTATCTGAAACGTCTGGTTGTAGGCGGTTTTGAACGGGTATTCGAAATCAACCGTAACTTCCGTAATGAAGGTATTTCTGTTCGCCATAATCCTGAGTTCACAATGATGGAACTCTACATGGCATATGCGGATTACCACGATTTGATTGAACTGACGGAGTCACTGTTCCGCACCCTGGCACAAGAGGTACTGGGTACCACTAAAGTCACTTATGGCGAGCATGTGTTTGATTTCGGCAAACCGTTTGAAAAACTCACCATGCGCGAAGCAATCAAAAAATATCGTCCAGAAACCGATATGGCGGATCTGGATAATTTTGATGCTGCTAAAGCATTAGCTGAATCTATCGGTATTACGGTAGAGAAAAGCTGGGGGCTGGGACGTATTGTTACGGAGATCTTTGATGAAGTGGCAGAAGCACATCTGATTCAGCCAACCTTTATTACGGAATATCCGGCAGAAGTGTCCCCGCTGGCGCGCCGTAATGATGTTAACCCGGAAATCACCGACCGTTTTGAATTCTTCATCGGTGGTCGTGAAATCGGTAATGGTTTTAGCGAATTAAACGACGCAGAAGATCAGGCTGAACGTTTCCAGGAACAGGTTAACGCTAAAGCTGCAGGTGACGACGAAGCCATGTTCTATGACGAAGATTACGTGACTGCGCTGGAATATGGTCTGCCGCCAACCGCTGGTCTGGGTATTGGTATCGACCGAATGATTATGCTGTTTACAAACAGTCATACTATTCGCGACGTTATTCTCTTCCCGGCGATGCGCCCACAGAAATAAATTTCACTTTAATGAACGAAGCAGTCAGGCGACTGCTTCGTTCGTCATTCCGCAAATCCAGTTTTGAGGAGAGACGCTTCGTTTCAAGATAACCAGCGGGTCCACTCAACTACAGCTCCTAAAAGAGAGAAAAAAGTAATGCCACAGGCAGACTCATTGGCCAGGTTATTCCGACCAGAAATGCACTAAGTAAACGAATATGTGTTTTCTCATGTGAGATAAACCAGATAATGACAAAGGATATGTTCACACCAATCACATAAAAAATTAATATTTTAGAGAATAGTGCCATTTTTTATGTTCTTCTTATCCTTCCTGGCTACTTGTAAAACTGACGGAAATAGTCATCAACTGTCATAATGTTGAGGTCAAAGTCAATATCCGGTAAGTCTAAGCATTTAAGCCTGATTAAATCTTCGATTTCACTTGCGGCTAACGATGTCGTTATTGCGAAGGAGTTTTCATTCAATTGTCGTGGTATCCCATATTCATCAGCCACGATAGAGGAGAAACTCATATCATACATCAATGATCTTAACCTTAAGAACACTGAGGAATAAGATGATGGATAATCAAAAGAAACAACATAAGTATTGAACTTGTTTTTACCTTCCATAATATGACTCCTATCAATATTGAACGCTCTGGGGACGCAAAACTTATTAACCCCGATTGATGATTCTCATATAGGAGATATTCTTTTTTTTTTGCTCAGTAAAGGGGATGACTTGGGACAAGAAAACGCTCTCTCTGACCATTCTTTGTGCATCCCCCCACCCTTCAGATGCTCTCCTGCATCACCCCGCGGAGAGCATGAAAAATATCGTGACTCTGTACTCTCCCATCAACTGCGAATATCATCATACTCCCGCGTTTTATCAAATTCGTGTTTCGCAAATGGACATAATGGGATAATTTTTCGTTTTTCCCGACGCATTTTTTCCACGACTTTCGCAACCAGCTGCTTACCAATCCCTTGCCCTTTCAGGCTTTCATCGACATCGGTATGTTCGATAATCGCTAAATTCTCTCCGGTCGGCACAAAGACAATTTCAGCGATTTGCTTGCCTTGTTCGTCATTAATGTAAAATTTATTGTGGTCTTCGCGTATTTCCATTTTACCCTCGCTTATTTATGACGGTATTTCAGCGCGCCGCTTGGGCACGTACGTTTGAGGTTAAATAACTTGCCGTTACCACGTACGCAATTGCCAGAATTTGTAGTGATGCGATGGGCACTACTTTCCAGGGTAGTCAGAGCCATACCTTTACTAGCTGCATTAACCCGGGAGTAACATCACTACAGGCCCCTCTTCAGGGGCCTCTCCTTGTCAGAACATATACCGGAAATTCGCGTTTATTGCGTTATCCACGTTGTATTTACCAAAGGCGGATTTCTCAAACTCCAGACCAAAGCGCATGTTGTCCTTTATCTGTGCGTTCATGCCAACATTGAACAACATCCTGCTGTCTTTCTCCCCTTTGATCCGTTTCTCTCCGGATGCATCACGAAGAACTGTCTCGCCATTATTCAGCAGGTCAAACTGCCAGCTGGTTCCGGCACGGGCTGTCACACTCCAGTCCTTACCCCTGAAGGTTTTGCCCAGCTCAATCCCTGTTCTGCCAATCAACGAGCTGAAATCCTTGTTCTTCATACTCAGGTCCATCTCACCGTCTTTCCAGCGGAATGTTTTCCCGGACACTGCGCCGTAAACCAGTTCGGCCTGAGGCTCAATAAATGTGTCTTCCGTCAGGTGATAACGGTAACCCGTTTCCGCTCCGGCATACCAGGAGTGGGTTCCGTAGTGCTTCGTACCCAGACCGGCAAAGTTACCTATGTAGTCATTGTCATGGTGAATATATTTACCAATCAAATCAATGTAGGCACCTGAGTTAAACAGTGCTGAAGCATACAGACCGCCCCCCACGGATTTTGTCTTCCCGCTGAACGCATCACTGTCTGCACTGCTGTCGGTATAGGTCATCGTGACACCGGTGAACAGGTCAACACCGTCCAGCGCATGTTTTTTGTCAAAACCGACCTGAACGTGGGTGTAGTTATCACTGTATCCGCCATCGGCTGAACCGGCGCCGTTCATAATACGGGCCCAGGCACCGGCATCACCGTTCGTATCACGCAGTTCACCCATACGTTTGTTCAGGTTGTTAACTTCCGTCATAAAGTTTTTGTAGCCGGCATTCATGAAACTGTCCGCCTTCGCTGCAGCAGCTTTATCGGCTTCCGTCCGGAAACCATCCAGAATCCACTTCGTACTGCCCCCCGTGGTGTCGACATGCAGCGTCGGCGTCACACGACTGAAGCCAGTCACCCGGGTGCCAGCTTTAAAGATATCCCCTGATGTTCCGGCCGGTGCACTGACCAGCGGAATATTCAGGGACTGTCCCGGAGTCGGGTTCTTCATAAAACTGACGTTCAGGGTGTTATCTGAGCCGCTGGCTTTTTTGGTCACATGAATTTTATCTGCATTTTTCAGGTCAGTGCGCAGGACAAAATCACTGCCCGTGGCATCAAGTGTATTAACCGTCAGGGTACGGAAGGCACCGTTTTCTTCAGACTGAACCCGGCTGTTACGGGTCGTCAGACTGTTGATATCGGAATCTCCGGTCAGCTGCCACAGGCCATTATTCATACTGACGTTTCCCTTACCGCCGGTGATGGCACCGTAGTACGCCGCGTTATACCCGCTGAACACCCCGGCAGCCAGAACAGGGGAGACAGAAGAGGAAACTGAGCCCGGGTTTTCAGAGCCAATACGAATTGTGGATGAACTGGTTGCATGAACATCCCCGGAAACATGCGCCTGCTGGCTGATGTCCAGCGTGGCGTTATCACCGGTTAAATCGTAGCCTTCTGTCATGTATGTCAGAACAGGCATCCAGGTATTATCCACGCCATTCTCCGGCGTGCCGCTCAGGGAAAGCGTACCGTTCTTTCCAATCTGAACCCGGCCGTCACTGTAGAGCCCTTTTTGTGCCGTCAGATGACCGCCGTCACGGACAGAAAGAGTGGAATTCACGAAGAGACCGCTGTTCTGTAACAGGGCATCCGGTGAAGTGACGTTTACCTGGCTGTCATGAGCCTCAATCCCGCCGGTGAAGCGGTTGTTAATGTCCAGCGTGGAGCCTTTTTGCAGTGTAATATTGCCCGTATAGCTGCTACTGCCATCATCTGCTGAGCGTCCTTCACGAACGTCCTGGCGGAAACCAAAACCATTACCGGTAATATTGATGCCATCATACATATCAATGAATACCGGAACATCGCCCCCCAGTTTCAGCGTTGAATTCGATGCGACAATATCACCCTCAACAACTGAGTTACGTGCAGTTGTGAATTCTGCGTTTTCCAGATTCAGTGTCTTAAATCGAAAATGTCGGGTTTCCCAGTCGGGCTGGTCAAAGGAAGCCACCTGGTTATTTGTTTTATAGGCACTGTTATTTTTTTTGTTTGCCTCACTCTCCAGACTGGCGAAATCAGCGACAAAATCTTTGTCACAAAGGACTCCCGGTACATAGCAGTGTCGGGGACCATCACGGAAAATGGCATGTGTTGTGGCATGTCCCTGTAAGCTAAGCCGGGAATTCCGTACGGTAATGTCATTGTGCGTATCAATGTTTCCATCAATAATCAGGCTACTGTCAGCACTTTTCTGTGTCCCGGTGTGTTCGATATTCGTATTTCCCGTGATATTGCCGTGATAGACATAACGGGAGGGGTTTTGTAGATAAAGGGTCGCTGTTTTATCAGAAGTATTGGTGATAATGGTACCAACATCAGTTGCCGCAATCTTCCTGAACGACTGGCTGAACCCGTTTAAATCCAGAGTTCCTCCACGGCTGGTAAAATAAATACCTCTGTAATCACTATTTTTATCCAGCGCATCGGCCAGCCCCAGTTTGACCGTTCCACGGCCACTGGCAACATAGATAGCATTGAAAGCCTTTTCTGCATTAAGAACAACGGTACCGTCACCCGTTTTCAGGTTATTCCCCTGGGCCACATTGACATTCAGTGTCCCTGCCCCTGTTTTGTGCAGGTTATCGTTTGCCACTCCTTTTACCGACCAGTCGACAACCGTACCTTTTCCGATCTCAACCCCCGCCCCTTTATAGGTTTGATCTTTCCCAATAACCGAATAATGTTGTCCCTCATCAAAAATCAGTCCTCCGGTTCCTGAGTTCAGATTATCGGTAAGTTCAATGCTCCCGCCACCATGAAATTTCAAATCTTTATTTTTATTACTCTTGGTCAGTTCAATAGCGATTGTGTTACCGTTGACGGTAATACCGTTACTATTGATGGTCATTTTGTGACCATCGAGGTTTACATTCTGAGTAAAAGTACTTTTAAGATTATCAACAGTGTTACTGTCATAGCGGGCAAAAAATGACCTCTGCCATTTATTAGAATATACAATTCCTGTAAGTGTCCCTAAAATCACCCATTGTTTATCCTTATTATCATACAGATAGGATCCAGACCCACTATCCCCGCCTGTTGATTTATTATGAAATCCTCCTGTATCATTATTGGCTCGCATATTTCCCCAGTCCAACTGGAACATTGAAGCACTACGTAATAATGGATTATATGCCTGCCCAACTCTGTAGGATGCAACGCCAGTTGCACCAGAGCCAACCCGAAAACCAATAATCTGTTTTTTACCATTAAACTCAATGCCGTAACGTTCAAGTGCCTCTGCTGCAGATAGACCAAAATCCACATGTTCCGTTGCACCTGCAGTTTCAACAACAAACTTATCCAGACGCTGGACCGCAAAGTCACCTTTGGTCACCCGATCAACATAATGATAGTCTGACTGTCCCCATGTCTGAGTTTTAACGGCATGGTGAATAGTGCCATTATGGCTTGCGGTAACACTGTAGGCATTACCAATAGCAGTTGTTGCACCTTTAGCGGATACTGGAGAAAAATCAGGGATCGTTACTTCAGGAAAACTGAATTCACCACCATTTTTTAATGGCGTTTTTACCCCGTATGCTCCAGGCTGAAATATACCTTTATTCTGTGCCAAATCAAGATAATCACGGATCCAGAAATTTCGGGTATCCATCTGCGCTGCATAGGCATGTTCAGCAGCACCATAAGACAAGGCGGAAACTATAAATGTAGCGAGAAGTTTTCGACCGGTTTTAGAGGATACTCGGGATGCTAATTCTGATACAGCTATAAGCCCTTGAGTAAGGTGACAATACTTAAGTGAATATATTCTGTTCACGGGTAAGACTCCATAACGTTTATAACATAATACAAACCAATAGAACTATGCCTTTATTAACAAAAAGCTTCCAGTTTCCTTTATTAATTGCAGTTAAAAAATAAAATTGAGCCCGCGACTGTAAAAAATACATTTACAATACAGATTGTATAGTAGTGTAATAAGCATATTTACATTGCAATACTTAAATTGCATTGCGCCGCCCAAGAGTATTTGGAATATAATAACGACTCCATACCCACATTGCATAATGAAGGATAAAGCTACAAAAATAAAATCAATAAATAAACAAAATCATATGGCGTTTAAGTGTTTTTGCATTTATTGTTTTTTATTTTATATCATTATGTGGCGGAATTCTTCATTTATTCCGCGCGTTAACATTATTGTATCGTATTCTTTTATTTTTTTGAAAAACAATAATGTTTTTAACATGTGGCTGTTTTTATATTCGAAGATTAATTGAGCACATGGGTAAATAATTCGTTATTATTTGAGTAATTCTCTAAATATGTAGATAATGGCGAGTTAACGTATCACCTGACACACTTCTCTCCGAAATTAAGAAGTATTTGACTCATCAAGCCAATAAATGTGTATAGAATGATTATACGGGATAGTTACAAGTTCACCGATACGGTGCAGGACTCAATGGCGATGTCGGTGGGAGCGTTTGTGTCACGATATGATGGACGTCCCTTCTTAATGCAGTCAGTGCCATACTTTTACTGACTGCATTAATCCGAGAGTAACATCCCATGAACACGATCAGGATTGTTAGTATCGATATTGCCAGGCCTGTTTTTCAGGCCTACATCTGGATTAATGATGATTCTGTTGCATAGGATAGAAACACCTCATGCTCCAAATTGCAGGATATCGTTCAACGATTCGAGTCCGGAACACTATTCGCTATGGAGGCATGTTCAACTTCTCATTCTGGGGGATGAACGTTCAGTTCTATGGAATATCCCCTGGCTATTCCCTGCGCAACAGCATCATTTTTGGTAAAAAAAATAACATTATTCTTAATATATAGAAAAGGAACTAGTCCTGGACGGGTACAACTTATTAAAAATGCATATCATTTTCACCTCACCGGAAAACGATTAAAAATCAGTAAGAATTGCTTCTGCCTATATTATATATGCAATATATATTATGATTTCCTTTTTACTTTCAAGGAAAACTGCTTTGGCGTTATACCAAAATAACTTTTAAAGTTACGGATAAAATATGATGTACTAACATATCCAACCTCATCAGATATACTATTAATATGTTTTTCAGTCGTCGTTATCAATCTTGCTGCATGTTGCATTCTAATATCCAGAATCAAATTGTTAAAATTATTATTTTCTTTTTCAAGTTTTTTCCGAATTGAGACTTCAGACATATGTAAAACATTTGCCAGATCAACTAATCGCCATGATTTTGACAGATCAGATTCTATTATTAACTTTAATTTTTCTGTGAAAGTAGAGTCTGTTGAAACAGATAATGAGCAAACCAAAGATTCAATATCATCAAATTTAGATAACAAATAAGTAATGTTATAAATTAGTCTATGATTTGGGACATTTGCCTCTGTTATCATTTTAAATATTTCTGTATCTGTCTTATCCGCCATGCAATTAAAAATTCTACTTCGCATAGGGCCAATTTTATGGGGGTTTAGTAACAATGGTTCCATGACTTTGCAGATACAGCTTAATATATTATTATCTATATGAAAAATATCATAAGGCATGCCTTTACCTAACACGTTAAGTGTTACATCAATGACTGTATTTTTCTCAATATAACATATTGATTCAGGAGGGATATTAATAACCCCGCCATCTATCGTTTTAACAAGTAATTGGGCATTGCGAAGGTAAATAATGGCACAATTGTAGAATCTAATCTTTTTAAGAACCAATGTAGAGTTACCGGATATATCCCCTCTCACAGCAAGCCTCATATTACTTAAAGCATTTTGACTATTCATACAGTCACCCCCATGCTTTGTAACAATATAATTTCATGGGATATCCACTCTGTAAACTCGGAAATAACGCAAAGATGAATACTTCCCGGTAAAAAGTTTCGCATCGACATATCAACTAATTTCATAGACTATAAATAGTTAGTCACTATGATGATAAAATTAATTGACTCTGATAATAGTTACGTCATGAAAAAATGAAAATAAAATCAGTTGATGTTACAGATAACATCTAAAAAGAATTGGAAGCTTCCGTGTCGTTTCAGCACCAAATTTAATTTTTATCATTCTTATTCTATAATAAATCTTACTTACACTTAAACATGTAATCTTTGAAATTTCTTTTATTTTTCTCCGCTTAATGAAATAGAGGTAAAGAATCTCTCGTTCAGTATTATTAAGAGTTCGAAGAATTTGTTCTGGTGGATGCGTATAATCAATTGATAACCGATTCCCATAGTGGATAGTTATATTATCAGCACATATGCATTTAACAGGTCCCCCTGAAAAAAGAAGACTGTATAAAAAATAATTACTATTATCGCAAATTATATAAACATGATTATATTGCTGAACGGCCTCATATACAGAGGCACGGCCACTGAACTCAAAACATTCATACTCTTCATCCTGACTTGAAAAATATAAGAGACCATTTTTTAAATAAAAATCTTTTGTAACCATTATTAGAGCAACGGTCATAGCACATATAAAATATTAGAAACCTGAACTGAATCCAACTATAAGCTAAAGTAAAGAATAAAGCCACTCTAAAAAATAGCAGCATAAGATAAAATTTTACACTCCAGAATATCCAATAGATAAGCATATTTGACTAGCTATAACAATAAATCAATAAGAAAACCTGAACAATATGTTCAGGTTTTCTTTTTTATCTACTCTCCTGCTCAGAATGTATAACGAATATTAGCATTTATTAACTTATCAATATTGTAAGAACCGAACTCAGAACGCTCCACATTCAGACTTATCCTAGTGTTTTCTTTGATTTTAGTATTTAGCCCGACATTGAATACCACTCTGCTATCTTTACCATTATTAATATATGTATCACCTGCCAGATCCTTGAACGCTGTCACAGTAGGCTTAAATAAATCGTACTGATAATTAATCCCAGTCAGTGCTGTCATTTCCCAGTCTTTGCCGCGGAATGTTTTGCCAAATTCAATTCCTGTGCGACCAATCAATGGTTGCATCTGCTTACGTTGCATATAGATCTCCCCCCCATTGAATTGCCAGGCAAACTGATTCTCAGATACAGTACCGTAGATCAACTCTGTTTGCGGCTGTATATATGTTTCGTCAGGTAAGGAAAAACGCCAACCGGCCTCAGCGCCCAAATACCAGGAGTGCGAGCCATAATCTTGTTCTGGCATTCCTAACGCACTTGATGAGTAATGATTGTCATGACGCACATATTTCCCGATAGTATCTACATAGAGTCCAGAGTCAAACATAGCTGAAGCGTACACACCAATACCCGTTGATTTGGTTCTTCCTGACCAACCAGTTCCCCGGTTATTACTGCTTGTAAATGTCGCCGTTACTCCAGTAAATAACTCTCCGCCTTCAATTATATGTTTCCGGTCTGCCCCAATTTGCAAGTGCGTATAACTTCCGGTAAATCCATCAGTAGCTGAGCCCGAACCACTGTTAAGTCTAGCCCATGCCCCAGTTTCACCATGGGTATGGCGTAAGTCCCCCATACGATCATTCAGATTATTAATTTCTGTAATAAAGTTTTTATAACCGAGATCCATAAAACTCTTGCCTGTCCGCAAAGCGGCTTTATCAGGCTGTATGTAAAATCCCTCCAGACGCCATTGCTTATTAACGTCGGTCTCCAACACATCAAGTTGCGGTGTGAAACTATGGAACCCTGCATTTATTGAAACCGGGTTAAGTGTAAATATATCGCTTTGTGTATTTTTCGGGGCAGTAACCAATGACACAGGGTCACCGCCCTGTTTTACTGAATTTGTCGTAGGAATAACAACCAGTGTGTTATTCCCCCCTGTCAATGCCTGGTTTACCGTCACCGTATCTGCTGCTTTACCATCGGCATTGATAATGAACGAACTGTTAGTGGCCTCCAGCGTATCTGACGTCAGCCCCCCCTGCCCGAAACGATTAAAACTCAGTGTTGAACCATTCAAAGTGAGCGACTTAACCACCGACTGCTCATTTGCCAGCCAGGCAGTATCCTTCATTGTTACACTTGCCAATGGCGCGCTGATATTTCCATAGTAATTTGTGGATTGGTTAATATCAGTCGTGCCAAAGCTAATGCTGGCCGCATCATTGGCATTGATATCTCCAGCGATGATCCCACCCGCACCAACATTTAAGCTCGTGTTTTGTCCGCTAAGCTCCCAGCTTTGGGCGGAATACATCGTTCCAGGCTGGTCTGATAGCAAGGAAAGGCTCGCCCCGGCATTACTGCTTACCGTCCCGTCAGAAAGTAATCCGGCTGTAGCGGTCAATTTTGCCCCTTCACCTAATGACAAAGAAGATTGGGTGAAACGGCTGAGCTGATTAAGTGTGGTATCTGTAGAGGTTATCGTCGTCGCACTATCTGTACTATCAATACCACCGATAAAATGTTCATTAATAGTTAGTGCCGATCCTTGTTTCAACTGTACATGTCCATTGAAACGACTCTGATCATCTTCTGCGGTTGCCTTTGACTTACCCAATGTTGGTTTGGTTGCCACGCCATTACCGTCATTGAGATCAATGTAAAGATCCTCACTACCTAATGTCACGGTAGAATGATCGGCATTAATTCTGGTATTAAGGCTGGCGTTTCTTGCAAGGTTAAATTCAGCATTTTGTAAGTTAAGCTCCGCCATACTGAACTGTCGATTTTCCCAATCGTTCTGAGTAAATGACACTGGTTGGGTCAGTACTGAATTGTCACCCTGCGCCTTTAGCTTATTTGCTACGTCCTGACTGCTGACGGCGTGAACAACCGGATGTCCTTGCATAAATAGCCGACCATTTTGCTGGGTTATACTCCCCTGAGTATTCACTCCACCATCAATAGCGAAATCATTCTGTGTTCCTGCGGTAACCTCATTATTGATATTTAGATTGCCGGTGAAATGGCCGTGCCAGATATTAGCAATCGTGGCTGTTGTATCTGGGCTGTTGAAATCCAGATTAACATTAGCCATGGAGCCACTGTTAGTCAGTATAGCTCCATCATCAGCCCCGTTAAGTTTATGAAAAGTCAAACTGTTTCCATTAATGTCGAGCTTGCCGCCATGATAGCCCCATTTGATATTATCCGGATTAATTTGTTTGTCGTCGTTTAGCTCCAGAGTAGGACGCCCACTTACAATACTGACAGAACTGAACGCCTGGCTCAGTCCGTTATCATCAGCACGCTGTGCCAATATAACGGTTCCGTCTCCCACACTTAAGCTTCCTGGGTTTACACCGGTACCGTTAATTTTTAACGTGCCCGTACCCAGTTTATGCAAACTATCACCAGTAACCCCATTAATCTGCCAGTCGACAAGATGCTCACCATTAACAATAATTCCGCCGCCTTTCCATGTCTGAGTATCAACGGGCTTGACAATATAATCATCATCAAAAGTAAGTGTGCCAGCCCCCTGATTAACGGTATTTTCTAACACTACAGTACCGCCGCCCTGAAAAGTTAGATCTTTACCACTATTAAGCGAAGCAGGCCATGTTGCCCCCAAATTTCCATGCATTTCCCATGATGTGCTTCCCTGGGTTAATGAACCAAGTCCCGTTTTTTCGTCATATGACCAATGAATATCCCCTTCACCTTGTTTTGTATTTACCGGTGCATCGGCATCTTGTTTCATCGTATTTTTTACATCACCGGCAGGAATTATTGTGTACCAGTTAGTATTGCCATTGACTCCTGCATATGAATTGAGAACGGCTAACAAAACCCATTTATTTTGGTCTGCATCCCAGGCAAAAAGAGGAGAGCCGCTGTCACCGGGAGTACCGTAGGTTGAGAGTGGAGTATTAGTGGTATTCGTGACAAAACTCCAGTCAGATATAGCCGGCGTATTTACTATTCCACCTGTTTTATACGAGTAGGCCCCCATTAAATAGGTAATTTTTCCGTTAGTATCTTTTACATATTGAGTTCCCGTACCTACTCGATAGAACACAGGGAAACGGTCAGCATTTTGATAGGTTCCCTTAGCTGTACCCGCATTGGTTATATCCAGCGGTGTAACCTCGGTGACAATTTTGTTGAGACGGGGAGTGTGGAAATCTCTCCAGTGGTTATTTCTGTCAACAAGGGCATAGGATGAATCATCTGCATAGCCAAATTTCACATATTGATAACCACCATTGTGCTTAACGCTGACGACATATTGTGGCGAAACCAATGTTGCAACCCCAGTCGAGTCATTAGAGCTGAAGTCAATCATGGGTGCTTTATTCAGCGTCGTGACGGGATTGCCATTTTTATCGTATAGAGGAACATTTTCTGCGCCAGGACGGAACTCTCCCTTATTCTCAGCAAAATCACGATACGTTTGATAGGGAAGTGAGGTTCCAGCGACGGAGGCAAATAATTTATTTGGGTGTAATAAAATAGCGCAAGCAATCATTGCTGACACAGTTACTTTTACATCACCCATCAGAATATGAGGATAACCAAAATGTTTTTTATATCGCTGATTAAGGACTGTAATTTTCATATCACCTATATTTCTTTTTGAACACATTTCATTTCGACAATTGAATTTCTATTCTATCTATTCATATATCTTCTGACTCGAAAAATTTTAAAACTAATAAATCCAAGCATTGCTCAGAGTCAACCCCCACGCATATATTTTATTGTTTATTATCAAAATATTCTATTTTTTAGAATTGCTATTTTGTACTTAAGGAATGACAATTCAGCAAAAATCCCGTCATGTACAAATAAGTATCAAATGGTTGTATTTTTATGGCTTGAATTAATCTTTTTTTTTGAAGAATAGAAAAGAGGCATTGGGATGTGTTGCTAATTTTTGAAAGTTTTATTCTCACATCTCTTTGCCCATCACTATACACATAGGAAAAATTTAAGAAAATCAAGATTGAGGTTGAACATGAAAATGTTTGCTAAGAATAAAATCACCATCGCAGCTATTTCGGCTCTGCTTATTTCTGGTACCGCAATGGCCCAGACAAGCAGTGGTTCTGTCTCCGCTACTGGTTCTTTTAATGCCGCGACTTGCAGTGTTACCCTGCCTAATGCAACAGCATCTTTTGGCACAGTAACGAATCAAGAGGTAAATGCTGCAAAAGCGTACCAGAAAATAAAAAGTGTAACCGCAGATCAGGGGATTAGTGTTACCGATTGTACCACTCCTGCATCACTAACGGTAGCAACTACTAATTTCATTACTAATGGCTATGTTTATCCTGTTCTAAACGAGGCTACCGGTAGTCAACAAAAGGATTTTGCGCTTTGGATGAAAGTCGGTGATAAAGATGTATCTTCTTATGGTGCACCAATCGAACTTGCTAATGGTACATATCCAATCGAGTTGCAAATGATTAAAATATCAAATAACTACAATAAAAATCATACTGGTGCATGGAGTGCGCAATACACTTTGACTGCAACTTATAACTAATATATTTAACAGGCATGATTACTCATGCCTGTATATTCAGCATTCTTTAATGTGACAATATAAAATGAAAAAATACAATATTACAATATTATCTTTCATATTTTTTTCTCATATTTCGCTAGCTGAGACTGGTGGTATTTATCTTGATACTACCAGAGTTATATTTGATAGTAATGACTTAAGTACTAAAGTAAAGTTCAATAATAACACAGATAAAAACTGGCTATTGCGAGTATGGGTGTCTGATTATAATTCTAAAAATAAAAATGATAATTTCATAATAACGCCGCCGTTATATAAAATTTCAGCAAATGAAAGTTTTCAATTTAAAATTGACAAATTAAAAGAAAATTTTCCTAACGACAGGGAGAGCATATTCCATATCAATGTTATGGCTATTCCTCCAATCACAAATGACGAAAAGGATAGTAACAATACTGTTCAATTTGCCATCAACACAAGGATAAAATTAATATATCGCCCACATAAGATAAACAACAAAAACCAAGTTTCTGATGCTTATAAAAACTTAAAAATAACATCTTCAAAAGAAACATTAACTGTCTCAAACCCTAGCCCATACTATATTACCATGAACGATGTAAAGATTAATGGGAAAAATATTACATCTATAAAGGATTTTATGGTTTCACCATTTTCAACATTAATCATCCCGGAAAAAAATGCTAAAACAATTAGTTATTCTACGATAAATGATTATGGCGGGGAAACGCCGATTCAAAACATTAAACTTTAACATTGATTTAATCATCTTTATCGGGGGACAATTTGAAAGGTTCATTAAAAAAATCCTTATTATTGTTAAGGATCACCATCATATGTCCGGTATTCAGTTGCGCTGCCGTATCTCCCTCACCTGACAATAGTCATAGGTTCTCATTTAACCCCGATTTTTTGCAATTATCTGATGGTGATAATGCCAAAAATATCGATCTCAATTATTTTGCAAACGCAAGCGGTGCAGCTCCAGGGGAATATACTGTTGATGTAGTTATGAATGGGGAATTAGTTGACCGTCAGATTAAGATAGATTTTTTCGCGCAGGACAACAAGCTGAACGCCAGACTGACGCCTCAACAGTTGGAACGTTGGGGAATTGATACAAATAAGCTCTCCGTATCTTCCCCATCGGCTTACCAGCAAAATATTGCATATATTATTCAGGGCGCAACAGAGAAATTCGATGCGAACAACCAAAAGCTAATATTGAATATACCACAAAGCTACCTCAAACCTCAGGATTGGTTAAGTACTCCGCCCCATCTCTGGGATGAAGGTATGCCAGCGCTAATGGTTAACTATCTATTTAACGGAATTAAGCAAAATAATAATGGCTACGGTAGCCGTAGTCAGTTTTTATCTCTGGACAGTTCTCTGAACCTTGGTGGATGGCGCCTTCGCCATAACGGTAACTGGTCAACAAACTCATATAATAAAGAGAGCCACTGGCAACCCGTTAGTGTTTATCTACAGCATGATTATTCTTTCCTGCAGGGAGGGCAATTTACTGTAGGGCAAACCTCAACGGATGGTGCGATATTTGACAGTTTTCCTTTTGAAGGAGCACAGTTTTCATCTGATGATGGCATGATTGCCCCAGAACTCAGCCAATATAGCCCTGTTGTCCGTGGCATTGCTTATTCTCAAGCACAGGTATCCGTCAAGCAAAACGGTGTTGTCATTTATCAAAAGAACGTCCCTCCTGGACCGTTTGAATTACGTGATTTTAACCAAATATTCACCGGTGACCTGGAGGTGGAAATCCGTGAGGCAGATGGTACTATTCGCCATTTTACTCAGGCGACGGCCGTTTTACCGATTCTGCAACGTCAGGGGCGCTTACGCTATAACCTGGCATTTGGGAAATATCGCTCAAGTTCTACTTTGAATAATAGTGTGTCTGAGCCTCAGTTTGTTCAATCTTCAGCAGCAATCGGATTACCTGATGAATATACATTTTATGGTGGTGGTATCAAAGCAGACAACTATGCAGCAGTTCTGCTTGGCCTGGGTAAATACTCAGATTTTTTTGGAGCGTTCTCCCTGGATGTCACTCATGCTCGCTCACAATTTTCGCAGAATTATAAGTCTTTCGGAAAACAGCAAGGACAGTCTTACCGTTTTATGTATTCGCGTGGTTTTGGTGAGACGAATACGACATTGAATATTACCGGCTATCGTTATGCCACACGCGGTTACTACGATTTTGATGAGTTACAACAAATTCAGAGTGGATTCGTTGATGAGAAAAATATAAACAGTTATCATCAACGTTCGCGTATATCAACAACGATAAGTCAAGATCTTCAGGATTGGGGACAATTCTACCTCTCAGCAAGTAAAGATCAGTACTGGGATACCGCTGATGGATATAACTTATCTGCGAGTTACTCGCTGCCATTCCGCTATATCTCGGCAATGCTATCGCTCGGGTATAATAAAAGCCCGTATTACCACGAGGCTGATAAATCGCTGTTTTTATCTGTGTCTGTACCGCTCAACTCATTGCTGAATGGAAATAACCTGTTCTTAACCACAAATACCATTACGAATAATGGTCAGGTGCAACAGCAGGTTGGATTAAACGGCTCCTCACAGGATGGTGAGTTTAACTATGCCGTGGCGCAAGGCTGGCAGAATCAAAACAGAGGAGAGTCAGGTAACATTAACCTTAACTATCGTGGACCTTATGCACAAATGAACGGCGGCTATGCCTGGCAAAAAGAATCCAGTCAATGGACATACGGAATTAGCGGTGGTATTACGTTGCATCCACATGGATTAACCTTATCCCAGCCATTAAGTCTGGACAGTGCCAGTGCTCTGGTTCAGGCTCGTGATGCCGCCAGCGTAAAAGTATTGAACGGGTCAGGTATTTATACGGACTGGCGTGGATATGCCGTGGTCCCATATTTGAATCCCTATAACCGAAATCAAATTTCACTTGATGTAAATAGTGTTAAGGATAATGTTGAGCTGCTAAATACAGATGTTACTGTCATCCCTTCTCGAGGAGCTTTAGTTTCCGCTCCATTTAAAGTCAATGTCGGTAATAAGGCAATAATTACCTTGATACAGAAGAATGGTGAGCCCGTACCGTTTGGTAGTGTGGTGACATTAGATTCTGAAAATAGCATTAACAGCAGTATTGTTGCTGATCAAGGACAGGTGTATATGTCAGGGTTACCTGAAGAGGATACACTTATTGCACAATGGGGTGAGGAGGCTTCTCAAAAGTGTAAAACAAATTACAAATTGCAAAATAAAACAGCGAAATTCAGTGAATTAACTTTACAATGCCAATAGTCGGTAGTTCTTAGATTAATAACCCTGCATATGCGGGGTTATTTTCATCTAACATATTAATAACATCATTCCAGATTTGTATTACTTCCGGCGGACACAAATCATCTTTTCAACTGCGAATATCATCATACTCCCGTGTTTTATCAAATTCGTGTTTCGCAAATGGGCATAGTGGGATAATTTTTCGTTTTTCCCGACGCATTTTTTCCACGACTTTCGCAACCAGCTGCTTACCAATCCCTTGCCCTTTCAGGCTTTCATCGACATCGGTATGTTCGATAATCGCTAAATTCTCTCCGGTCGGCACAAAGACAATTTCAGCGATTTGCTTGCCTTGTTCGTCATTAATGTAAAATTTATTGTGGTCTTCGCGTATTTCCATTTTACCCTCGCTTATTTATGACGGTATTTCAGCGCGCCGCTTGGGCACATATCAATCACTTTCACCACAGTGGCGACGTCGACTTCATCCGGCATGATCCACGGCTTTCGTTTGAGATTAAATAACTTGCCGTTGCCACGTACGCAATTGCCAGAATGCTGACATATCGCAGTGTTGAAATAGACATCGATCTTTTCGCCGGTATAACAGCGATAACCCCCGTCCAGTAGCGCCTGATCCATGACCTTCCCTCTCTCATCAGTATGATTATCGCTATAAGCATAGCCCCGGAATCTTCATACAGCACTGGCAGTTTCCGTTGCCAGAGTCTCTTCCCCTATATAGCCAATCATTCTTACTCCCTTTGAATTACCCGCCTCATCAGAGATAATGCTTAAGAAATTTGTCACACAAGGAAGCTGATGAGACATTCATTGCCCTACCGTATGTTACGCAAACGTCCGATGAAATTGAGTACCACTGTGATCTTAATGGTCAGCGCGGTACTGTTCTCGGTGCTATTGGTGGTGCATCTGATTTACTTCTCGCAAATCAGTGATATGACGCGAGACGGGCTAGCTAACAAGGCACTGGCAGTAGCGCGTACCCTCGCCGACTCGCCGGAAATCCGTCAGGGCTTGCAGAAAAAACCGCAGGAGAGCGGCATCCAGGCCATCGCGGAAGCCGTGCGCAAACGCAACGATCTGCTATTTATTGTCGTTACCGATATGCAAAGTCTTCGCTACTCGCATCCTGAAGCCCAGCGTATTGGTCAGCCATTTAAAGGTGATGACATCCTTAAAGCGTTGAATGGCGAAGAAAATGTCGCTATCAATCGCGGTTTTCTGGCGCAGGCTTTACGCGTATTTACCCCCATCTACGATGAAAATCATAAACAAATTGGCGTGGTGGCGATCGGCCTTGAGTTAAGCCGCGTGACCCAACAGATCAATGACAGTCGCTGGAGCATTATCTGGTCGGTATTATTTGGCATGTTGGTCGGACTGATCGGCACCTGCATTCTGGTTAAAGTACTGAAAAAAATCCTTTTCGGCCTGGAACCCTACGAAATCTCCACGCTGTTTGAGCAACGCCAGGCCATGTTGCAGTCTATCAAAGAAGGCGTCGTTGCCGTGGACGATCGCGGCGAGGTCACGCTGATCAACGATGCCGCACAAGAATTGCTGAATTACCGTAAGTCGCAGGACGATGAGAAACTGTCGACGCTAAGCCACTCGTGGTCACAGGTAGTAGATGTCTCGGAAGTGTTACGCGACGGTACCCCGCGCCGCGACGAAGAGATTACGATTAAAGACCGGCTATTACTGATCAACACCGTTCCGGTGCGCAGTAATGGCGTTATCATCGGTGCCATTTCAACCTTCAGGGACAAAACTGAAGTACGTAAACTGATGCAGCGACTCGACGGTCTGGTCAACTATGCTGACGCACTTCGTGAACGATCCCACGAATTTATGAATAAATTGCATGTGATTCTCGGATTATTGCATCTGAAGAGTTATAAGCAGTTGGAAGATTACATTCTCAAAACAGCCAATAACTATCAGGAAGAGATTGGCTCTCTGCTGGGTAAGATCAAATCTCCGGTTATCGCTGGTTTTTTAATCAGCAAGATTAACCGCGCGACCGATTTAGGCCATACGCTGATTTTAAACAGTGAAAGCCAACTGCCAGACAGCGGCAGTGAGGACCAGGTCGCGACGCTGATTACCACGTTGGGAAATCTGATAGAAAACGCGCTGGAAGCATTAGGGCCGGAACCCGGTGGCGAAATTAGCGTAACATTGCACTACCGTCACGGCTGGCTGCACTGTGAAGTTAACGATGATGGACCGGGGATCGCACCCGACAAAATCGATCACATTTTTGACAAAGGTGTCTCGACAAAAGGAAGCGAGCGAGGCGTCGGTTTAGCACTTGTCAAACAACAGGTAGAAAATCTCGGCGGCAGCATCGCCGTGGAATCGGAACCCGGGATTTTCACACAATTTTTTGTCCAGATACCCTGGGACGGGGAGAGGTCGAACAGATGATCAATGTATTAATTATCGATGACGACGCAATGGTCGCGGAGCTGAATCGCCGATACGTGGCACAAATCCCGGGCTTTCAATGCTGTGGAACGGCTTCGACGCTGGAGAAAGCCAAAGAGATTATCTTCAATAGCGATACGCCTATCGACCTGATATTGCTCGATATCTATATGCAAAAAGAGAACGGGCTCGATTTACTGCCTGTCCTGCATAACGCGCGTTGCAAAAGTGATGTGATTGTCATCTCCTCCGCAGCCGATGCGGCAACCATTAAAGATTCGCTGCATTACGGTGTCGTGGATTACCTGATCAAACCCTTCCAGGCTTCCCGCTTTGAAGAGGCGCTCACCGGCTGGCGGCAAAAGAAAATGGCGCTGGAAAAACATCAGTATTATGACCAGGCCGAGCTTGATCAGCTAATCCACGGCAGCAGCTCCAACGAGCAGGATCCTCGTCGCTTGCCAAAAGGCTTAACGCCGCAGACGTTACGCACGCTGTGCCAGTGGATTGACGCGCATCAGGACTATGAGTTTTCAACCGACGAGCTGGCTAACGAGGTTAACATTTCGCGTGTTTCCTGCCGTAAATACCTCATCTGGCTGGTCAACTGCCACATCTTGTTCACCAGTATCCATTATGGCGTCACGGGGCGTCCGGTTTACCGTTACCGTATTCAGGCAGAACACTACTCACTACTGAAACAATATTGCCAATAACGGATCGCTGGTTATCTGTAAGTAATAATTATTACTGTAATGCAAAATACCCCTGGCACAAGTTACATCCTTCATCAGTAAAACTTGTGCCAGATCAAATATAATTATCCCTCCATCATCGCTAAAAATTAATATCTCTTCAGGTGAACGGTGTTTTTAATTTCAAAACGCTAACAAAAGTTAATTAACTATTATGTCACCCGCATTATGTGTATTTTTACCCACAAATGGGTAGATCAGATTAATCTATAAACCTAATGATATCTGCCCTGAGAACAAAAAATAGACCGATAAATATCAATAAGATAACAGCAAACAAAACATTAACATCTGCGCAGTACAAACTATAAACCCATCGCCAGAGAGTTTTTCTCTCTGAAAAAGCCGCTTATCACAGTGCATAAATTTGCCGCTGCTTTAATCAGCCAATATTCACTGTGAGGTATTTGCTAAAGCCGGTAACGACCAAACGGATATTTAGTCAGGCTCTGAAAACAGTTCATACAAAACAGAACGTGACTGTGATCTATTCAGCAAAAATTTAAATAGGATTATCGCGAGGGTTCACACATGTTATTTACTATCCAACTTATCATAATACTGATATGTCTGTTTTATGGTGCCAGAAAGGGTGGTATCGCGCTGGGTTTATTAGGCGGTATCGGTCTGGTCATTCTGGTCTTCGTCTTCCACCTTCAGCCAGGTAAACCACCGGTTGATGTCATGCTGGTTATCATTGCGGTGGTGGCGGCATCGGCGACCTTGCAAGCTTCGGGCGGTCTTGATGTCATGCTGCAAATTGCCGAGAAGCTGCTGCGCCGCAACCCGAAATATGTCTCAATTGTCGCGCCGTTTGTGACCTGTACGCTGACCATTCTTTGCGGTACGGGTCATGTGGTTTACACCATTCTGCCGATCATCTACGACGTCGCCATTAAGAACAACATCCGTCCGGAACGCCCGATGGCGGCAAGTTCTATCGGTGCACAGATGGGGATTATCGCCAGTCCGGTGTCGGTTGCAGTCGTGTCTCTGGTTGCGATGCTGGGTAATGTCACCTTTGATGGTCGCCATCTTGAGTTCCTCGACCTGCTGGCAATCACCATTCCATCGACGTTAATCGGTATCCTGGCGATCGGTATCTTCAGCTGGTTCCGCGGTAAAGATCTGGATAAAGACGAAGAGTTCCAGAAATTCATCTCCGTACCGGAAAACCGTGAGTATGTTTACGGTGATACCGCGACGCTGCTGGATAAAAAACTGCCGAAAAGCAACTGGCTGGCAATGTGGATCTTCCTCGGGGCAATCGCTGTAGTCGCCCTTCTTGGTGCTGATTCGGACCTGCGTCCATCCTTCGGCGGCAAACCGCTGTCGATGGTACTGGTTATTCAGATGTTTATGCTGCTGACCGGGGCGCTGATTATTATCCTGACCAAAACCAATCCCGCGTCTATCTCAAAAAACGAAGTCTTCCGTTCCGGTATGATCGCCATCGTGGCGGTGTACGGTATCGCATGGATGGCAGAAACCATGTTCGGTGCGCATATGTCTGAAATTCAGGGCGTACTGGGTGAAATGGTGAAAGAGTATCCGTGGGCCTATGCCATTGTTCTGCTGCTGGTTTCCAAGTTTGTAAACTCTCAGGCTGCGGCGCTGGCGGCGATTGTTCCGGTCGCGCTGGCGATCGGCGTTGATCCGGCATACATCGTGGCTTCAGCACCGGCTTGCTACGGTTATTACATCCTGCCGACTTATCCGAGCGATCTGGCAGCGATTCAGTTTGACCGTTCCGGCACCACCCACATCGGTCGCTTCGTCATCAACCACAGCTTTATTCTGCCGGGGTTGATTGGTGTGAGCGTATCGTGCGTCTTCGGCTGGATCTTCGCCGCGATGTACGGGTTCTTATAAATGCACTTTGCGTGCCGCCCGTGACTACGCGGCACGCCATTTTCGAATAACAAATACAGAGTTACAGGCTGGAAGCTATGTCAAACAAACCCTTTATCTACCAGGCACCTTTCCCGATGGGGAAAGACAATACCGAATACTATCTACTCACTTCCGATTACGTTAGCGTTGCCGACTTCGACGGCGAAACCATCCTGAAAGTGGAACCAGAAGCCCTGACCCTGCTGGCGCAGCAAGCCTTTCACGACGCTTCTTTCATGCTCCGCCCAGCACACCAGAAACAGGTTGCGGCTATTCTTCACGATCCAGAAGCCAGCGAAAACGACAAGTACGTGGCGCTGCAATTCTTAAGAAACTCCGAAATCGCCGCCAAAGGCGTGCTGCCGACCTGCCAGGATACCGGCACCGCGATCATCGTCGGTAAAAAAGGTCAGCGCGTGTGGACCGGTGGCGGTGATGAAGAAGCGCTGTCGAAAGGCGTCTATAACACCTATATCGAAGATAACCTGCGCTATTCACAGAACGCGCCGCTGGACATGTATAAAGAGGTCAACACCGGCACGAACCTGCCTGCGCAAATCGACCTGTACGCGGTAGATGGCGATGAGTACAAATTCCTCTGTGTCGCTAAAGGCGGCGGCTCTGCCAACAAAACGTATCTCTACCAGGAAACCAAAGCCCTGCTGACGCCCGGCAAACTGAAAAACTTCCTCGTCGAGAAAATGCGTACCCTCGGTACGGCAGCTTGCCCGCCGTACCATATCGCGTTTGTGATTGGCGGTACGTCTGCGGAAACCAACCTGAAAACCGTCAAGTTAGCAAGCGCTCACTATTACGATGAACTGCCGACGGAAGGGAACGAACATGGTCAGGCGTTCCGCGATGTCCAGCTGGAACAGGAACTGCTGGAAGAGGCCCAGAAACTCGGTCTTGGCGCGCAGTTTGGCGGTAAATACTTCGCGCACGACATTCGCGTTATCCGTCTGCCACGTCACGGCGCATCCTGCCCGGTAGGCATGGGCGTCTCCTGCTCCGCAGACCGTAACATTAAAGCGAAAATCAACCGCGAAGGTATCTGGATCGAAAAACTGGAACACAACCCAGGCCAGTACATTCCACAAGAACTGCGCCAGGCCGGTGAAGGCGAAGCGGTGAAAGTTGACCTTAACCGCCCGATGAAAGAGATCCTCGCCCAGCTTTCGCAATACCCGGTATCCACCCGTTTGTCGCTCACCGGCACCATTATTGTGGGTCGAGATATTGCACACGCCAAGCTGAAAGAGCTGATTGACGCCGGTAAAGAACTGCCGCAGTACATCAAAGATCACCCGATCTACTACGCGGGTCCGGCGAAAACGCCTGCCGGTTATCCATCAGGTTCACTTGGCCCAACCACCGCAGGTCGTATGGACTCCTACGTGGATCTGCTGCAATCCCACGGCGGCAGCATGATCATGCTGGCGAAAGGTAACCGCAGTCAGCAGGTTACCGACGCGTGTCATAAACACGGCGGCTTCTACCTCGGTAGTATCGGCGGTCCGGCGGCGGTACTGGCGCAGCAGAGCATCAAGCATCTGGAATGCGTCGCTTATCCGGAGCTGGGTATGGAAGCTATCTGGAAAATCGAAGTAGAAGATTTCCCGGCGTTTATCCTGGTCGATGACAAAGGCAACGACTTCTTCCAGCAAATCGTCAACAAACAGTGCGCGAACTGCACTAAGTAACCTCTTCGGCCCAGCGCCTGGCAGCATGCTGCCAGGTGATCCCCCTGGGCCACCTCTTTTGCGATTGTAATTTCACGCTTGCTGGTGAATAGTCAGTATTTTCCCTGACTTGCGAACGCACCATGACCCGCACACTCAAGCCGTTAATTCTTAACACCGGCGCACTGGCGCTAACGTTAATCCTGATTTATACCGGCATTTCGGCCAATGACAAACTCACCTGGCTGATGGAAGTGACACCGGTGATTATTGTCGTGCCGCTACTGCTTGCCACCGCTAAACGTTATCCGTTAACTCCGCTGCTTTATACGCTCATTTTCTTTCACGCCATCATCCTGATGGTCGGCGGGCAATACACCTACGCGAAAGTCCCCGTTGGTTTTGAGGTGCAGGAATGGCTGGGGTTGAGCCGTAATCCGTATGACAAACTGGGGCATTTTTTCCAGGGGCTGGTGCCTGCACTGGTGGCACGAGAGATCCTTGTACGCGGGATGTACGTTCGCGGACGTAAGATGGTGGCGTTTCTGGTCTGCTGCGTGGCGCTGGCGATAAGCGCGATGTATGAATTAATCGAGTGGTGGGCGGCGCTGGCAATGGGTCAGGGAGCGGATGATTTTCTCGGCACCCAGGGCGACCAGTGGGACACGCAATCCGATATGTTCTGCGCGCTGCTTGGCGCATTAACGACGGTGATATTCCTCGCTCGCCTTCACTGTCATCAGTTACGGCGCTATGGCTTGATAACCAGATGACAACGTGCGCTTTGTTGATGCCGGATGCGGCGTGAATTCCTTATCCGGTCTACAAAATTTGCAAATCCAAAGCATTACATTAAGACGTGGCCTGATAAACATATCGCATCAGGCCATTTTCGTTAGCTATTGTCCACGTCAGGCTTTCACATCACTCACTGCACCGACCGGAATATCAGCATGAACAGGCTCGGGCGGTACTTTGCGATATTTATCCAGCAGATGGATCTGGATCCTGCGCAGCGTGTCACCATTGAGGCGATAGAAACGGAAGTAGAGAATCAGCGTAACCATGAAGAACAGAGCAGGTAGAGCAATCATAATAAACTGCATACCTAATAGGGCTTGCGTAGACTGTTCAACATTCGGTACATAGCCAATCATCCCTAACACAACCGCAATGAAAAAAGCCGCAAAGGCTGAACCGCCCTTCACCACCATAGTCTGCACGGAGTAAGCGATGCTTTCACAGCGTACGTGCAGTTTATATTCACCGTAATCAACGGTATCTGCCACCATGATGACCTGTAATACCCAGAAAAGCGCCGTTCCCACATTCAGCAAGATACCCGCAATCACAATGAGGACGACGTTGTGATAGCTCATTAATGCCATTAACAGGAGAACACCACAGCTTAACACCGGAAGAATAGATGCTCCGGCCCATAAAATGCGTCGGGATAATGATTTAACTAAGCGTGGGAAGAATACTAACGTCACCAGGTTAGCAGCTCCCGCATACGACAGATAATAGGGGAACAAATCCGCATCACCGATAACATATGAGAAATAATAGATAGCAAAGCCGGTAATAATATTGCTGGCTACATTATAAGCAAGAGCCATACCCAAGAGGCATGAAAGCTGATCGTTTTTATAAATAAGCGCAACGATGGCTTTAAGTGTCAGATGGCTTCCTTCAGCAGACGGTTGATTGTCTGACGAAAAGACTTCATGCACATTGCGCAGAGTGATGATGGTTGAAACAATAAAAAAGGCGATCAGTACCAGAGTGAACATCTGAAAGCCAAATCCCCGATCGCCACCGCCGATATAATTAACAAATGGTAGCGTCACACCTGCCGTAACAAAGCCTGCCAGACTGGCAAAAAAACGCGGATAAGGAACCAGTTGTTCGCGCTCACGTTTATCGAGCGTTATGGTTGGAACCAGCGACCAGAAGGGAATATCCATAATGGTGTAAGTCATGCCCCAGAGGATGTAGGTCACGCAAACAAAGACAATCTGAGTCGTACCTTCAAACAGATGCGCACTAAAGAGGAGAAATAAGATTACAGAGTTTGCCAACGTACCGATCAGGATCCAGGGTTTGAACTTACCCCATCGCGATCGCGTAGCATTTACAATCCATCCCATAATCGGATCGTTAATAGCATCCCAGATCCTCGCCACCAGAAACAAAGTACCGACCAAACCCACAGACAGCCCGACGACATCGGTGTAGTAATACATGAGGTACATATACACAATGCCGATCGCAAAATCCTTCCCGAACGCTCCAAATCCATAACTGAGTTTTGTAGTCATTGAAATGCTCATAGGGTATCGGGTCGCTGTTACCAACGCCCGCCTTCTGTTATTGGTATCGTCAGAGGTGTGCGCCGGAATAAATCCCCCGGCGCAGTAGCGTTTAGTCGCGTTTTAACGGTGCAACCAGCCTGGTAGCCAGTCGCCGTGGGCGGCAATCAGGTCGTCAACAAGAGCATATATTTCGTCAATGCCCAGCACGGCGGCAGTATGCGGGTCCATCATCGCGGCGTGGTAAACACGGTCGCGATTTTCCGTAAGAATGGCTTCGGTCAGCAGCGTCTGTACGTTGATGTTGGTTTGCATCAGAGCGGCCAGATGCGAAGGTAGCGTACCGACTTTGGTCGGCTGAATGCCATTAGCATCAACCAGACAGGCTACTTCCACGCAACATCCTTGTGGCAGGTTATCAATCAAACCATCGTTACGGACGTTGCCGTAAATCACACTCGGCTCGCCAGTCCAGATAGCGTTCATGATTGTGCTGGCATATTCCCGTGACGGTTTAATATCAATCCGGGAGGCGTTTTTATACTCCTCCAGCTCTTTATGCCAGTTCGCCAGCTGCTCGACGCAGCGTTTCGGGTACTCATCCAGCGGTACTTTATAACGCTCAATCAAATCCTCACGACCTGGCTTAATAAACCACGGTGTGTACTCAGCAAAATGTTCTGACGATTCCGTGACGAAGTAGCCCAGCTTTTTGAACATTTCATAGCGCACAATATTCTGGCAGCGAGTATTGCCATGAATATTCGGCTTCGGTGCCTGCCCTGCTTCATAAGCCGCCAGCAGTTCCGGGTAGAGATTCACGTAACTGCCGTCGGCGGTTTTGCGCTCCAGTTCCAGGTAAAACGCCATATGGTTGATACCTGCGCAACGGTAACGCAGCGTAGCCGGGTCGATATTGAGGTCACGCGCCAGCTCTTCCGCCGTTCCCTGCACCGAATGGCACAGCCCTACCTGTTTGATATGCGGATAGCGGGCATACATCGCCCAGGTATTCATCGCCATTGGGTTAACGTAGTTGAGCATGGTGGCATCGGGGCAGACTTCCGTCATGTCCTCGCAAATTTGCCACAGGTGCGGAATGGTACGTAGCGCGCGCATAATACCGCCCGGCCCCAACGTATCGGCAATGGTTTGTTCCAGACCATGCCGCTTACAGACCTCGAAATCAGTCACCGTGCAAGGTTCATAACCGCCAATCTGAAATGCCACCACGACAAAATCGGCATCCTGTAAGGCTTCTTTCTGTTGGGTGTGGCAGGTGATTTTGCCGCTGGCCCCTGCTGAATCCATCAGCTTACGCACCACAATGTGCGACTCTTCCAGGCGGGTGGGATCAATGTCCATCAGGGCAATATGCGCCGTTTTCAGCGCCTCGCGATGGAACACATCACCAAGAATATTTTTAACGAAAATCGTCGAACCAGCGCCGATAAATGTAATTTTGGGTGCAGACATCATGCAGATCTCCTGGCTTGCTTGAATAACTTCATCATGGCAGGCGAATCTGCAGAAAACCTCCGTCTTCCAGGTTGAGCATTCCCATAAACTCAGATCCTGCGTGAAGCAGCAGTAAATCTGAGTTTATGGGAATAAGTTACCTGAAAAGCAGAGTTTTCGGCCTCATGATGCTCGGACGCTCCCCTCGCCGCTGTGGGAAGAGGGTGAAAACCGTGCTCCCACTCGCAGTCATCCTCCCTCACTCCTGCCATAATTCTGATATTCCAGGAAAGAGAGCCATCCATGAATACAGATACGTTTATGTGCAGCAGCGACGAAAAACAGACCCGCAGCCCGCTGTCGCTGTATTCGGAATACCAGCGGATGGAGATTGAGTTTCGCGCACCGCATATCATGCCCACCAGCCACTGGCATGGTCAGGTCGAAGTGAATGTGCCTTTCGATGGCGATGTGGAATACCTGATCAACAATGAAAAAGTGAATATCAATCAGGGTCATATCACGCTGTTCTGGGCCTGTACACCGCACCAACTAACAGATACCGGAACCTGTCAGAGCATGGCGATTTTTAATCTGCCGATGCATCTGTTTCTCTCCTGGCCGCTGGATAAAGACCTGATTAACCACGTTACTCACGGCATGGTGATCAAATCACTGGCGACACAGCAACTTAGCCCGTTTGAAGTGCGCCGCTGGCAGCAGGAATTGAACAGTCCGAACGAGCAAATTCGCCAGCTCGCCATTGATGAAATTGGCCTGATGCTCAAGCGATTTAGCCTCTCTGGCTGGGAACCGATTCTGGTCAATAAAACCTCGCGCACACACAAAAACAGCGTCTCGCGCCATGCGCAATTTTATGTCAGCCAGATGCTGGGCTTTATTGCCGAAAACTATGATCAGGCACTGACCATCAACGATGTGGCTGAGCACGTCAAACTTAACGCCAACTATGCAATGGGGATATTCCAGCGGGTCATGCAATTGACGATGAAACAGTACATTACCGCGATGCGCATCAACCACGTTCGCGCGTTACTGAGCGATACCGATAAAAGTATTCTCGATATTGCCCTGACGGCAGGCTTTCGTTCGAGTAGCCGTTTTTACAGCACGTTCGGCAAATATGTCGGCATGTCACCGCAACAATACCGCAAACTTAGCCAACAGCGCCGCCAGACGTTTCCCGGCTAAAGACGATATCAGTATCAGCCAAAAAAATAGTTTAGCCGTCGATAATAAGCAGTGGAAATAATTTAAAATAATCACATAACATATTGTTTATAAAAACAAATATTTCAAAAATGTTTGTTTTTCACGCGCTTTACAGCCCGAAAAGGCCGGAAGATACTTGCCCGCAACGAAGATTCCTTCATAACCGGGTAAGCAATGATGAAAGTATTAATTGTTGAAAGCGAGTTTCTCCATCAAGACACCTGGGTCGGTAACGCCGTTGAGCGTCTGGCAGATGCTTTAAGCCAGCAAAATGTTACCGTGATTAAATCCACCTCCTTTGATGATGGTTTTGCCATTCTCTCTTCAAACGAAGCCATTGACTGCCTGATGTTCAGCTATCAAATGGAACATCCGGACGAACATCAAAACGTCAGACAATTGATCGGTAAGCTTCATGAGCGCCAACAAAACGTGCCGGTCTTCCTGTTGGGCGATCGGGAAAAAGCCCTCGCCGCAATGGACCGGGATCTGCTGGAGCTTGTCGATGAATTCGCCTGGATTCTGGAAGATACCGCCGACTTTATCGCCGGACGCGCCGTTGCCGCGATGACCCGCTACCGCCAGCAACTGTTGCCGCCACTGTTCAGCGCGCTGATGAAATATAGCGACATCCATGAATATTCCTGGGCAGCGCCAGGCCACCAGGGTGGCGTTGGTTTTACCAAAACACCCGCCGGACGTTTCTACCATGACTACTATGGTGAAAATCTGTTCCGCACCGACATGGGCATCGAACGCACTTCCCTCGGTTCTTTGCTTGACCATACTGGCGCATTTGGCGAAAGCGAAAAATATGCCGCACGCGTATTTGGTGCCGATCGCTCCTGGTCGGTAGTCGTCGGTACTTCCGGCTCTAACCGCACTATCATGCAGGCTTGCATGACCGATAACGATGTCGTGGTCGTTGACCGTAACTGCCATAAATCCATCGAACAAGGCTTGATGCTGACAGGCGCGAAACCGGTCTACATGGTGCCAAGCCGCAACCGCTACGGCATTATCGGGCCAATCTATCCGCAGGAAATGCAACCTGAAACCTTGCAGAAGAAAATCAATGAAAGCCCGCTGACTAAAGACAAAGCCGGGCAAAAACCGTCTTACTGCGTGGTGACCAACTGCACCTATGACGGCGTGTGTTATAACGCTAAAGAAGCACAGGATCTGCTGGAAAAAACCTCCGATCGTCTGCACTTTGACGAAGCCTGGTATGGCTATGCACGTTTCAACCCGATCTATGCCGATCACTATGCCATGCGCGGCGAACCTGGCGATCACAACGGTCCTACCGTTTTCGCCACCCACTCCACCCACAAACTGCTGAATGCGCTGTCACAGGCCTCTTATATTCATGTACGTGAAGGTCGTGGGGCGATTAACTTCTCCCGCTTCAACCAGGCCTACATGATGCATGCCACCACCTCCCCGCTGTATGCCATCTGCGCATCCAACGACGTGGCGGTGTCGATGATGGACGGCAACAGCGGCCTGTCACTGACCCAGGAAGTGATCGACGAAGCGGTTGATTTCCGTCAGGCGATGGCGCGGCTATATAAAGAGTTCACCGCTGACGGTAGCTGGTTCTTCAAACCGTGGAACAAAGAAGTCGTCACCGACCCACAAACCGGCAAAACCTATGACTTTGCTGACGCACCAACCAAACTGCTGACCACCGTTCAGGACTGCTGGGTCATGCATCCGGGCGAAAGCTGGCACGGCTTCAAAGATATTCCGGATAACTGGAGTATGCTCGACCCGATTAAAGTCAGCATCCTTGCTCCGGGAATGGGTGAAGATGGTGAACTGGAAGAAACCGGTGTTCCGGCGGCGCTGGTCACAGCCTGGCTTGGTCGCCACGGCATTGTGCCTACCCGTACCACTGACTTCCAGATTATGTTCCTGTTCTCTATGGGCGTAACCCGTGGGAAATGGGGGACTCTGGTTAACACCCTTTGCTCCTTCAAACGCCACTATGATGCCAACACACCGCTGGCGCAGGTGATGCCGGAACTTGTTGAACAATATCCTGACACTTACGCGAACATGGGGATTCACGATCTGGGTGACACCATGTTTGCCTGGCTGAAAGAAAACAACCCTGGCGCACGGTTGAATGAAGCCTATTCCGGCCTACCGGTGGCGGAAATCACCCCGCGTGAAGCGTACAACGCGATTGTCGACAACAATGTCGAACTGGTATCCATTGAAAATCTGCCAGGACGTATCGCGGCAAACTCAGTTATCCCGTATCCGCCAGGAATCCCGATGCTGCTGTCTGGTGAAAACTTCGGCGATAAAAACAGTCCGCAAGTAAGTTATTTACGCTCGCTGCAATCCTGGGACCATCATTTCCCTGGATTTGAACACGAAACAGAAGGGACAGAAATTATTGACGGTATTTACCACGTTATGTGTGTGAAAGCGTAACCACTATTCCGCTGAAGGCGTAATTGTTAAATAACATTACGCCGCCTGGCTTGAGGCCTTTTAAGTATGGCAACGTTTTCATAAAAATTGCTGCAAACAAAAAATGTCATGCTTTTTGCGCGGTCCCACCCCGCGCTTTTTTTTGCCTGTTATTTATCCTTTTTTTAGCCTGTAAAAAAATATGTACATGAGAAATTACTATAAAAATTTGTAATATTAGTAAAACTCGTTATTTTTATGCATGTTTATATTCATCATACAATTATATAACCATTTCCCGGTATCGCTTCGCTTTAGCGAGAACTGGTCTTTTATTCGCACTCAGGAGTACATGTATGAGGATTTGCAGCGACCAACCTTGTATTGTTTTATTGACTGAAAAAGATGTCTGGATAAGGGTGAATGGGAAAGAACCTATTAGCCTTAAAGCTAACCACATGGCGTTATTAAATTGTGAAAATAATATTATCGACGTCTCCTCTCTTAATAACACTTTGGTTGCTCATATTAGTCACGACATCATCAAAGATTACCTCCGGTTTCTGAATAAAGATCTCTCGCAAATACCAGTATGGCAACGTAGCGCTACGCCCATCCTCACCCTGCCATGCCTGACGCCAGACGTCTTTCGCGTTGCCGCGCAGCATAGCATGATGCCCGCTGAAACTGAGTCAGAAAAGGAACGAACACGTGCATTATTATTCACTGTGCTATCCCGTTTTCTCGACAGTAAAAAATTCCTTTCACTAATGATGTATATGTTACGTAATTGTGTAAGTGACAGCGTTTATCAAATTATTGAAAGCGATATCCACAAAGACTGGAATCTTAGTATGGTAGCCAGTTGTTTATGTCTTAGCCCGAGTCTGTTAAAGAAAAAGCTGAAAAGCGAAAACACCAGTTATAGCCAAATAATCACCACCTGCCGCATGCGTTATGCCGTAAATGAATTAATGATGGACGGTAAAAATATCTCTCAGGTATCACAGTCCTGCGGCTACAACAGTACGTCGTACTTTATTTCTGTCTTTAAAGACTTCTACGGTATGACGCCTCTGCATTATGTTAGTCAGCACAGAGAACGCACTGTCGCCTGATTTTTAACCTTAACGAAGAGCTATATTAATAACGGCATCAGCGATAACCCGGTCGATAATAATTCAACTATCGAATGCAGGCGTATGATATGACGTAATTTATTGTCACGAAGCTCGCCTTCGCAGGAGTTTAATTATGTCTTCGGATGCTGATGCTCACAAAGTGGGCTTAATCCCCGTCACCCTGATGGTGTCGGGGAATATTATGGGGTCAGGTGTTTTTCTGTTACCTGCAAACCTGGCCTCCACTGGCGGGATTGCCATTTATGGATGGTTGGTGACGATTATCGGTGCGCTGGGGCTCTCGATGGTATACGCCAAAATGTCGTTCCTCGACCCAAGTCCTGGTGGTTCTTACGCTTACGCCCGCCGCTGCTTTGGGCCGTTTCTCGGTTATCAAACCAACGTCCTCTACTGGCTGGCCTGCTGGATCGGCAATATCGCCATGGTGGTCATTGGCGTAGGATATTTAAGTTACTTCTTCCCGATTCTGAAAGATCCACTGGTATTAACCATCACCTGCGTCGTGGTGCTGTGGATCTTCGTCCTGCTGAACATTGTCGGTCCGAAAATGATCACCCGTGTGCAGGCCGTTGCCACCGTGCTGGCGCTGATCCCCATCGTCGGGATTGCCGTATTTGGCTGGTTCTGGTTCCGTGGTGAAACCTATATGGCGGCATGGAACGTCAGCGGCCTGGGCACCTTCGGCGCGATTCAAAGTACCCTTAACGTTACGCTGTGGTCGTTCATCGGTGTGGAAAGTGCCTCCGTTGCCGCAGGTGTGGTGAAAAACCCGAAACGCAACGTCCCTATCGCCACCATTGGTGGGGTATTGATTGCCGCCGTTTGCTATGTGCTCTCCACCACCGCGATTATGGGGATGATCCCTAATGCCGCACTGCGCGTTTCTGCCTCGCCATTCGGTGATGCCGCACGGATGGCGTTGGGTGACACCGCCGGGGCCATTGTTTCCTTCTGCGCAGCTGCGGGTTGCTTAGGTTCACTGGGCGGCTGGACATTGCTGGCGGGTCAAACGGCGAAAGCCGCTGCCGATGACGGACTGTTCCCACCAATTTTTGCCCGTGTTAATAAAGCGGGTACACCAGTGGCGGGGCTGATTATCGTCGGTATTTTGATGACCATCTTCCAGCTCAGTAGCATTTCGCCAAACGCGACCAAAGAATTCGGTCTGGTTTCTTCCGTGTCGGTCATCTTTACACTGGTGCCATATCTTTACACCTGTGCGGCGTTACTACTGCTCGGCCACGGTCACTTTGGTAAAGCACGCCCGGCATACCTGGCAGTTACTACCATTGCCTTCCTCTACTGCATCTGGGCCGTGGTGGGGTCCGGGGCGAAAGAGGTTATGTGGTCATTTGTCACCCTGATGGTCATCACCGCCATGTATGCGCTGAATTACAACCGGCTGCATAAAAACCCGTATCCCTTAGATGCACCAATAAGCAAAGATTAATTCCCCTTAATCCAGCAAACATAAAAGCCAACCTTAAGAACTTAAGGTTGGCTTAATTTTGCTTTGCGAGCATATGCGCACTTTGTTCGATGGAAACACCGTGATGTTGAAGCGCCTACTAAAAAGACCCTCTTTGAATTTACTCGCCTGGCTATTGTTGGCCGCTTTTTATATCTCTATCTGCCTGAATATTGCCTTTTTTAAACAGGTGTTGCAGGCGCTGCCGCTGGACTCGCTGCATAACGTACTGGTTTTCTTGTCGATGCCGGTCGTCGCTTTCAGCGTGATTAATATTGTCCTGACACTAAGCTCTTTCTTATGGCTTAATCGACCGCTGGCCTGCCTGTTTATTCTGGTCGGCGCGGCTGCACAATATTTCATAATGACTTACGGCATCGTCATCGACCGCTCGATGATTGCCAATATTATTGATACCACTCCGGCAGAAAGTTATGCGTTGATGACGCCACAAATGTTATTAACGCTGGGATTCAGCGGCGTGCTTGCTGCGCTGATTGCCTGCTGGATTAAAATCAAACCTGCCGCCTCGCGCCTGCGCAGTGTTCTTTTCCGTGGAGCCAATATTCTGGTTTCTGTACTGCTGATTTTGCTGGTCGCCGCACTGTTTTATAAAGACTACGCCTCATTGTTCCGCAACAACAAAGAGCTGGTGAAGTCCTTAAGCCCCTCTAACAGCATTGTTGCCAGCTGGTCATGGTACTCCCATCAGCGACTGGCAAATCTGCCGCTGGTGCGAATTGGTGAAGACGCGCACCGCAACCCGTTAATGCAGAACGAAAAACGTAAAAATTTGACCATCCTGATTGTCGGCGAAACCTCGCGGGCGGAGAACTTCTCCCTCAACGGCTACCCGCGTGAAACTAACCCGCGGCTGGCAAAAGATAACGTGGTCTATTTTCCTAATACCGCATCTTGCGGCACGGCAACGGCAGTTTCAGTACCGTGCATGTTCTCGGATATGCCGCGTGAGCACTACAAAGAAGAGCTGGCACAGCACCAGGAAGGCGTGCTGGATATCATTCAGCGAGCGGGCATCAACGTGCTGTGGAATGACAACGATGGCGGCTGTAAAGGTGCCTGCGACCGCGTGCCTCACCAGAACGTCACCGCGCTGAATCTGCCTGGTCAGTGCATCAACGGCGAATGCTATGACGAAGTGCTGTTCCACGGGCTGGAAGAGTACATCAATAACCTGCAGGGTGATGGCGTGATTGTCTTACACACCATCGGCAGCCACGGTCCGACCTATTACAACCGCTATCCGCCGCAGTTCAGGAAATTTACCCCAACCTGCGACACTAACGAGATCCAGACCTGTACCAAAGAGCAACTGGTGAACATTTACGACAACACGCTGGTTTACGTCGACTATATTGTTGATAAAGCGATTAATCTGCTGAAAGAACATCAGGATAAATTTACCACCAGCCTGGTTTATCTTTCTGACCACGGTGAGTCGTTAGGTGAAAATGGCATCTATCTGCACGGTCTGCCTTATGCCATCGCCCCGGATAGCCAAAAACAGGTGCCAATGCTGCTGTGGCTGTCGGAGGATTATCAAAAACGGTATCAGGTTGACCAGAACTGCCTGCAAAAACAGGCGCAAACGCAACACTATTCACAAGATAATTTATTCTCCACGCTATTGGGATTAACTGGCGTTGAGACGAAGTATTACCAGGCTGCGGATGATATTCTGCAAACTTGCAGGAGAGTGAGTGAATGAAAATTCTGATTGTTGAAGACGATACGCTGTTATTGCAGGGATTAATTCTGGCGGCGCAAACCGAAGGCTACGCGTGCGATGGCGTGACAACCGCGCGGATGGCGGAACAAAGCCTTGAGGCCGGTCATTACAGCCTGGTGGTACTGGATTTAGGGTTACCCGACGAAGATGGACTGCATTTTCTCGCCCGTATCCGGCAGAAAAAATACACCCTGCCGGTACTGATCCTCACCGCTCGCGATACGCTGACCGACAAAATCGCCGGGCTGGATGTCGGTGCCGATGACTATCTGGTGAAGCCTTTTGCGCTGGAAGAGTTACACGCCCGTATCCGCGCCCTGCTACGACGCCATAATAATCAGGGCGAAAGTGAGCTGATTGTTGGCAATCTGACGCTGAATATGGGTCGCCGTCAGGTATGGATGGGCGGTGAAGAGTTGATTCTGACGCCCAAAGAATATGCTCTGCTGTCACGGTTAATGCTCAAAGCAGGCAGTCCGGTGCATCGGGAAATTCTCTACAACGACATCTATAACTGGGACAATGAACCCTCGACCAACACCCTGGAAGTGCATATCCACAATCTGCGCGACAAAGTGGGCAAAGCCCGTATCCGCACCGTGCGCGGATTTGGCTATATGCTGGTCGCAAATGAGGAAAACTAATTGAATCTGATGCGTTTTCTGCGCCGACCAATATCGCTGCGCCAACGGCTGATATTGACCATCGGGGCCATTTTGTTGGTGTTTGAGCTGATCAGCGTCTTCTGGCTATGGCATGAAAGTACCGAGCAGATTCAGCTGTTTGAGCAGGCGCTACGCGACAATCGCAACAACGATCGCCACATCATGCGTGAGATCCGCGAGGCGGTCGCCAGCCTGATTGTCCCCGGCGTCTTTATGGTCAGCCTGACGCTATTTATCTGCTATCAGGCGGTACGCCGCATCACCCGCCCGCTGGCGGAGCTGCAAAAAGAGCTGGAAGCGCGCACCGCCGACAACTTAACGCCCATTGCCATTCACAGCGCCACCCTCGAAATCGAAGCGGTGGTTTCAGCGTTAAACGATCTGGTCAGTCGCCTGACCAGCACGCTGGATAACGAAAGGTTGTTTACCGCTGACGTCGCGCACGAACTGCGAACGCCACTGGCGGGGGTGCGTTTGCATCTGGAACTGCTGGCGAAAACGCATCACATTGATGTAGCACCGTTAGTGGCTCGACTTGATCAGATGATGGAGAGTGTCTCCCAGCTGCTGCAACTGGCGCGTGCCGGACAGTCATTTTCTTCCGGGAATTATCAACATGTAAAACTGCTGGAAGATGTCATTCTCCCCTCGTATGACGAACTCAGTACCATGCTCGACCAGCGACAGCAAACCCTGCTATTGCCAGAGAGCGCCGCCGACATCACCGTTCAGGGTGATGCAACCCTGCTGCGGATGTTATTGCGAAACCTGGTAGAAAACGCCCATCGTTACAGCCCGCAAGGCAGCAACATTATGATTAAGCTGCAAGAAGATGGCGGAGCAGTCATGGCCGTTGAAGATGAAGGACCGGGTATTGATGAGAGTAAATGCGGGGAGTTGAGTAAAGCGTTTGTACGTATGGACAGCCGTTATGGCGGGATTGGTCTGGGGTTAAGTATTGTCAGCCGCATTACACAGTTGCATCACGGGCAGTTTTTCCTGCAAAACCGGCAAGAGACTTCCGGCACGCGGGCCTGGGTACGGCTGAAGAAAGATCAGTACGTGGTAAACCAGATATAAAGAAAGCTGCTGACCACCAGCACGCTGAACACGGTAGTTAAACTTTCATAAACACGGTTTTTCATTGCACTCTCCTCCGTTAACCTGGAGGAGAGTATGCGCGTCAGAGATTAAGTGAACCTTAAGAGTTCAATTGGCCTGATAAGACAGCGTCACATCAGGCCATCCGTTTCAGCTTATTCATCAATTCGCGGATGTTGCTGCACCAGGCGAGTACGTTTCGCCTGCAAATCGGCAATCTCGTGGTCAATATCATCGATTTTCTGCTCGATATTATCGTAATGCTCGACGAGAATTTCCTTCGCTTCCTGTATATCTGACGCCGCCGGTGTCGCACCTTTCAACGGACGATTTGCCGTCTCTTTCATGGTTACGCCGGTGATTAAACCAACCACCGCCACTACCATCAGGTAATAGGCAGGCATCATCAGATTCTGCGAGCTTTCGACCAGCCAGGCCGCCAGTGTTGGCGTCAGACCGGCAACCAGCACCGAAATATTAAATGCCGCCGCCAGCGCGCTGTAACGGATATGCGTCGGAAACATCGCTGGCAAGGTAGAAGCCATAACGCCCGTAAAGCAGTTAAGGATCACCGCCAGCATCAGTAACCCGGCAAAAATCAGGCCGATGACGTTACTGTTAATCAGAATAAACGCCGGGATCGCCAACACAAACAGTGCAACACTACCAAGTAGCACAAACGGACGACGGCCAAAACGGTCACTCAGCAAGCCCATCACCGGCTGGACAAACAGCATACCGATCATAATGGCGATAATAATCAGCACCCCGTGGTCTTCGGAATAATGCAGGTTATGCGACAAATAACTCGGCATATAGGTCAGCAACATGTAGTAAGTCACGTTGGTGGCAATTACCAGACCAATACATGTCAACAGGCTGCGCCAGTATTTAGTGGCAATCTCTTTAAACGAGACTTTCGGGCCATCCTGCAAACCTTCGCGGTCGCCCTGTTCCAGTTTATCAACATGCTGCTGGAACGCCGGAGTCTCTTCCAGCGCATGGCGCAGGTAAAGCCCGATAATCCCTAACGGCAGAGCAATAAAGAACGGAATACGCCAGCCCCAGTCGAGGAAGTTCGCTTCGCCGACAATGGTCGAAATTAACACCACCACGCCAGCACCCAGCACAAACCCGGCAATAGAACCGAAGTCCAGCCAGCTGCCCATAAAGCCACGTTTACGGTCAGGGGAGTATTCCGCAACAAATATTGACGCCCCGGTATATTCACCGCCGACCGAGAAACCTTGTGCCATCTTACAGATCAACAGCAGAATCGGTGCCCAAATACCAATCGTGTCGTAGGACGGTATTAAGCCAATACAGAACGTACTGATCGACATAATCACAATAGTGATAGCGAGGATCTTCTGGCGACCATATTTATCGCCCAACATACCAAAGAAGAGCCCGCCAAGCGGTCGAATCAGAAAGGGAACGGAGAAAGTGGCAAGTGCAGCAACCATCTGCACGCTGGGGTCAGCCCCCGGGAAAAAAACTTTACCTAATGCGTAAGCAACAAAACCATAAACACCAAAATCGAACCATTCCATTGCATTACCCAGTGATGCTGCGGTAATGGCTTTACGCAGTTTACCGTCATCAATAATGGTGACATCACGAAGGGTAATTGGTTTTACTTTTTTCCTTTTCAGCATAGCTTTCCTCGCAGAGTTGGCCCATTTCCGCAAACGCCAGAAAAATCAGCGCGACGGCCGCAAAAGGGGAGCGGGAATTGCAGGATGCAATCTCTGTAACAAGCGTAGCGGGTTTGCTTACACTCTCCGGTTAAGGAATGTACAATCAAACCAGTTGACGCCTGAATTGGGCAGTTAATGACCTTTTTACCCTACCAGCGTTTAAATTTGTGATCAACTTCACACATGGATTTCGTTTAGGACTCATTGATGTAACTGATTATTTACACCAAATTTACAGAGAAGATTTCCTCGACCATTGCCCCCGCCAGACGCTGCGCTGAACAGAGTCGTGGCATCCCCAGTGCGACAGTTCGCCAGCGTTGGGTCACTGACCAGCAAACGGGTTGTTTATCTGCCGTGGACCACTTTCCCAGCCAACTTAAAAAATCAGCATGATCCCCGCCCGTCGGAATGGTCGAAGAGGCAAACCACTGATGGTAATAGTGACGCGTGGTCGGGGCCGCATTGATACTCTCTGCCAGATGTTGTGTCGCTTTCACGCGCAAATCACCCAGCAACAACGCCACCGCTTGCGGGCTTCCCAGACGAAAGGCATCGCCAAATGCACCCCAGCGCAACTCCTCCAGAACGATAAAACAGCGCCCAGGCAACGACCAGGCGTTGTACGCCCCAGCACGCCAGCGGGTAAAAATTTGCTCGCTCTGTTCACCCGCCTGCACCAGTAGGCCTCGTTGCGTTAACGCCTTTTCCTTCCAGCGACAACGGGCTGAAAACCACTCATACAAGGCGGCAATTTGCTGGGGGAGCTCCGGGAAAGCAGAGTGCTGGCGGTGATCCATTTTTTGCAGCAGCGCCAGATGTTGCGCGATCTGCGTCAGCGCCAGATGACCGGGATCCAGCATCGACGCCAGTTTTTCCACCAATGTCAGACGCAGGCTAAGCGGCGCATTTAACATCCCGCCGTTCGTCCATGCCTGAAGCTGCACACGCGCAAGAAGTTCCTGCATCAGTCGTTCACGAAACTGCTGCTGATGGGCTTGTGGATGGCGGGCATCATCGCCCTGCGCCAGATCCACTAAAAAGCGGGGATGAATCGACTCCAGCACGCGACCGGGGCCGTCCAGTAACGTCTTGGTCAATATCGTTCTGCCGTGAAAAGTGTTTGAATATCATCGCGTAACAGCTGAGCGTCGGTGTAAATCCAGCCATGAGTCATCACAGTCTGCTGCAATTGCTGCTGCATCAGCCTGACCACCGATTCATTTTGTTGACGCAGAGCCAGACTTTCGCGTAAACGCGTCTGTAATTCCGTCAAACATGAAGCGAACTCAGCGAAAAAAGTATTCATGCCTGCCGTAACAGATTCATCGACCTGCTCTGCCAGAACTTTAGCCATTTGTTGGCAATAAAGATCGACTTCTGCGCTTAATGCTCGTTGCAACGCACTGTAATCAACCGTCTCTATCGGGGATTTCTCATTTCCCCGTCCCCAGTCGGGCTGATTCAACCAGCGCGAAAAAGTCTCACGCACAACGCCTAAACGCGTGCTCTGCTCGTCCATTGCGTCCTGGCGCGAAATGACTTCACTGAACAGCTGGCGAGTGTTGAAGTGGGGAACTACGCCGTGAAAAACAGGAAAATGAAACCCAGGACGAAACCCTGACTCGCTCAATTCCATTTTGATTTGTTGCTCAATGGGGCGAATAACATCGGTTAACACCCGGCAAAGGGTGGATTCCAGCTCGGCAAAACGCAGCGTAAAGTCGCGACTGATGGTGTTCTGCGCCGTCTGTAACAGTGTCTCACAGCGGGTACGCATCTCACTTAACGACTCCGAGTCATCCTGAAACAACGCGGCTAACTGCGCATTCAGCGCATCTTGCTGTTGACGCAGAAAGTGGTTGGCGGAGGTCAGGGCCAACTCGATTTCATGTTTAATCTCGCCGCTCACCTGCGCCTGATTGAGTTGCAATAGCTGCAAACTTTCTTCGACCTGATGGATATTTTGCCGCAATTGTTCACAAGCGACGTTTAACCCGTGCGCACGAAAATCCAGGTATTCCCGCGCCTGCTGCGCGTAATTCAACAGTTTATGCGCGGCAGATCGCAGAGCATACAACGAGGCGTTAGCGTAAGCGGCATGAAGCAACGCCTGAATTGGCTGGGCGAACAGCGAATCTTCCCACAACTGATCGGCAGCATGGCGAATATGTTCGAGGTCCGCCAGATCGGCATGACGCCAGCGCCTGCCGAGCGCGGCATGGGCAAAATCTTCCACCCAGCGTTGTTGCTCTGGCGCGGGTAACTTACCGTTGTTGGCTAACTCATGGCGCGCCCGATTCGCCAGGTAGCCCCACATCGACGACACCGGAAATATCTGCTGTGGCGTAATACAGCCTTTCATCAGCGTTCCGGAAATCAGTGCCCGCACCTGGTCAGCGTCGTCACTGTTACGATCCTGTTGATCGAACTTATTGACCAGCACATACAACGGCACCGATTGCCCCACCGCCAAAATTGCCTCACGGACCTCTTCATCGGAGATCGATTTCAGTTGCGTATAATCCAGCACCGCCAGTACCGCCGAGGCGCGTGCCAGCTGCTGGTTAAGCATTTTTTGCAGATGCGGTTGCCCGGCTTCATTTGGCCCGGGGGTATCCAGTAACGTCAACTGACCGGGATAACTCTCCAGCCCCGCCAGATGGACAAACTCCACTTCAATCACGGGAATATGCTCAATGGCGGCGTAAGCAGAAAAAGGAAAATCGACGTCCAGCGCCTTCGCCAGTCGCACCAAATCATTCAAACTTTTCAGACAATGAAAAATAGGTTGAGCACCCAGATAATATTTTTCGAAAGCGATGCCATTTTCGATCCGCTGCATAAGCGCACGCATATCTTTATCTATTTCCAGCACATCGGTCAGATGCTTAATATCGCAATCACACAGTCGCTGTTGTAATTGTTGAATTAAATGGTCGATTGGCGCGACATGTGAAAAATGCAGTACCGGTTCTTTTTGCCCTGGCATATGGCGAATAAGCGTTGGCAGCGCAGTCATTGGGCGATTGCGATTAGGCAGAACCTCCGTACCAACAATGGCATTAATGGTGGTTGATTTCCCTGCTTTCATGGTACCGACAATCGCCAGCACCATTTCCAGCCGGGAAATTTTACGCAACTCATTATTCAGCATCGCGTGACGTTCGGCGATATTAGGCTGACTCCAGGGTAAAGCCAGTTGTGGCGCATCGTCTCCGGGTACAGAGAGAGGTATTTTTTCCAGTAACTGCAACTGTTGGCGAGAAAGCTGTAACAGGCGTTCAGCCTCCTGACTTAACTCATACAGGGTCTGTGTGTACATAGAAAATTTTTCCTTAAAGCAAATTTTATTACTTTTATTTAGCCAGATTGTTTTTGAGTTCTGTTTTCGGCTTTTATAATTACTGCAAGAAATAATTTTATATTTAGCGTGTTGTTTTTTATTAGAATAAATAACGTCTTCCGATACGTTTAAAACGTCAGAAAGATAAAAACATCATGTGAATTAAAAAAAGAACATGTAGAGCATTAACCTTATCTTAAATAATAAATGGAGGCAAAAAGATTATTTTCTTTTTGCGTTTCCTTTCAAATGAAAACGATCGTCGTCTAAAATCAGCAGTACCCCCGACAAACTCAGGGATTTTGTGTATAATTGCGGCCTTTTTCGGCAATCTGCCGTTTTTTGGCGCTTTTGCCCTGCTGACTTTTGAGGAAATCCACATGTCATTACCACACTGCCCAAAATGCAACTCCGAATACACCTACGAAGATAACGGCATGTACATCTGCCCGGAATGTGCCTACGAATGGAACGACGCAGAACCTGCACAGGAAAGCGACGAGCTGATCGTTAAAGATGCTAACGGCAATCTGCTGGCTGACGGCGACAGCGTTACCATCATTAAAGATCTGAAAGTGAAAGGTAGCTCTTCGATGCTGAAAATTGGCACCAAAGTGAAAAACATCCGCCTGGTTGAAGGCGACCATAACATCGATTGCAAAATCGACGGTTTTGGTCCGATGAAACTGAAGTCTGAGTTTGTGAAAAAGAACTGATTGTATTGTGATCGGTAGGCCGGATAAGGCGTTTACGCCGCATCCGGCAACGGTGGCGACTGCCTGATGCGACGCTGACCGCGTCTTATCAGGCTTCCCTCTCATCTGTATAAATTTCGAACTACACTTAACGGGCTTCTCTTAACTGAGGTCACCATCATGCCGTTAAGTCCCTACCTCTCTTTTGCCGGTAACTGTTCCGACGCGATTGCCTATTATCAACGTACGTTGGGCGCGGAACTGCTCTATAAAATCAGCTTCGGCGAAATGCCGAAATCAGCGCAGGACAGCGCCGAGAACTGCCCTTCCGGAATGCAATTTCCCGATACCGCCATCGCTCATGCCAACGTGCGCATTGCAGGAAGCGACATCATGATGAGCGATGCTATACCGTCAGGAAAAGCCAGCTACTCCGGCTTTACGCTGGTGCTCGATTCGCAACAGGTCGAAGAAGGAAAACGCTGGTTTGACAACCTTGCCGCTAACGGAAAAATCGAAATGGCCTGGCAGGAAACTTTCTGGGCGCATGGCTTCGGCAAAGTCACCGATAAATTTGGCGTACCGTGGATGATTAATGTCGTCAAACAACAGCCAACGCAATAACCCGCCGGGAGGCCCACCCTCCCGCACTGTCATCGAATTCCCGTTAACTCTTCATCTGTTAGTCACTTTTAATTAACCAAATCGTCACAATAATCCGCCACGATGGAGCCACTTTTTTAGGGAGGCTGCATCATGCAAACGATTATCCGTGTCGAGAAGCTCGCCAAAACCTTCAATCAGCATCAGGCGCTGCACGCGGTTGATCTGAACATTCATCATGGTGAAATGGTGGCTCTGCTTGGGCCGTCGGGTTCCGGAAAATCCACCCTTTTACGTCACTTAAGCGGTTTGATTACCGGCGATAAATCTGTCGGTAGCCATATCGAGCTGCTGGGCCGCACAGTCCAGCGCGAAGGCCGCCTGGCCCGCGATATCCGCAAAAGCCGCGCCAATACCGGCTACATCTTCCAACAATTCAACCTGGTGAATCGCCTGAGCGTACTGGAGAACGTGCTGATTGGCGCGCTCGGCAGCACGCCATTCTGGCGCACCTGTTTTAGCTACTTCACCCGCGAGCAGAAACAGCGCGCGTTACAGGCGCTGACCCGCGTTGGCATGGTGCACTTTGCCCATCAGCGCGTTTCCACCCTCTCCGGCGGACAGCAACAGCGTGTGGCGATTGCCCGCGCGCTGATGCAGCAGGCGAAGGTGATTCTGGCGGACGAACCCATCGCCTCGCTGGACCCGGAATCGGCGCGCATCGTGATGGACACCCTGCGCGACATTAACCAGAACGACGGCATTACCGTGGTCGTCACGCTGCATCAGGTGGATTACGCCCTGCGCTACTGCGAACGCATCGTCGCCCTGCGCCAGGGGCACGTCTTCTACGACGGCAGCAGCCAACAGTTTGATAACGAACGTTTTGACCATCTCTACCGCAGCATCAACCGCGTCGAAGAAAACGCGAAAGCTGCCTGACATCCCCATCATTGAGGAAAACGAATGAACGCTAAGATAATTGCCTCGCTGGCCTTCACCAGCATGTTCAGCCTCAGCACCCTGTTAAGCCCGGCGTACGCCGAAGAGCAGGAAAAGGCGCTGAATTTCGGCATTATTTCAACGGAATCACAGCAAAACCTGAAACCGCAATGGACGCCGTTCTTGCAGGATATGGAGAAGAAGCTGGGCGTGAAGGTCAACGCCTTCTTTGCCCCGGACTACGCGGGCATTATCCAGGGGATGCGCTTCAATAAAGTGGATATCGCCTGGTACGGCAATCTGTCGGCGATGGAAGCGGTGGATCGCGCCAACGGTCAGGTCTTCGCCCAGACGGTCGCGGCGGATGGATCGCCAGGTTACTGGAGCGTGTTGATCGTCAACAAAGACAGTCCGATCAACAACCTGAACGATCTGCTGGCGAAGCGTAAAGATCTCACCTTCGGCAATGGCGATCCTAACTCCACCTCTGGCTTCCTCGTCCCCGGCTACTACGTCTTCGCCAAAAACAATATCTCCGCCAGCGACTTCAAGCGCACCGTCAACGCCGGGCATGAAACCAACGCGCTGGCCGTCGCCAACAAACAGGTGGATGTGGCGACCAACAACACCGAAAACCTCGACAAGCTGAAAACCTCCGCACCGGAGAAGCTCAAAGAACTGAAGGTGATCTGGAAATCGCCGCTGATCCCAGGCGATCCGATCGTCTGGCGCAAAAATCTGTCCGAAACCACCAAAGACAAGATCTACGACTTCTTTATGAACTACGGCAAAACGCCGGAAGAGAAAACGGTGCTAGAGCGCCTGGGCTGGGCCCCATTCCGCGCCTCCAGCGACCTGCAACTGGTGCCGATTCGCCAGCTCGCGCTGTTTAAAGAGATGCAGGGCGTGAAAGGCAATAAAGGGCTGAATGAGCAGGACAAGCTGGCAAAAACCAGCGCCATTCAGGCGCAACTGGATGACCTGGACCGCCTGAACAACGCGTTAAGCGCGATGAGTTCGGTGAGTAAAGCGGTGCAGTAAATCGTAGGTCGGATAAGACGCCCCGGCGTCGCATCCGACAATGTGCAGACGTTGATGCCGGATGCGGTGCAAGCACCTTATCCGGCCTACAGACCGGAGCAATATATGCAAACCATCACCATCGCCCCACCCAAGCGCAGCTGGTTCTCGCTTCTGAGCTGGGCCATTGTTCTCGCCGTGCTGGTCGTCTCGTGGCAGGGCGCGGAAATGGCCCCGCTCACGCTGATTAAAGACGGCGGCAACATGGCGACGTTCGCTGTCGACTTCTTCCCGCCCGATTTCAGCCAGTGGCAGGATTACCTCACCGAAATGGCCGTCACGCTGCAAATCGCCGTCTGGGGCACCGCGCTGGCGGTGGTTCTCTCCATCCCCTTCGGTCTGATGAGCGCCGAAAACCTGGTGCCGTGGTGGGTTTACCAGCCCGTACGCCGCCTGATGGACGCCTGCCGCGCCATTAACGAAATGGTCTTCGCCATGCTGTTCGTGGTCGCCGTCGGCCTTGGCCCGTTCGCTGGCGTGCTGGCGCTGTTTATCCACACCACCGGCGTGCTCTCCAAGCTGCTTTCCGAAGCGGTAGAAGCAATTGAACCCGGCCCGGTGGAAGGTATTCGCGCCACTGGTGCCAACAAGCTCGAAGAGATCCTCTACGGCGTGCTGCCGCAGGTGATGCCGCTGCTGATCTCCTACTCCCTCTATCGCTTCGAATCCAACGTCCGTTCGGCCACCGTTGTTGGCATGGTCGGCGCGGGCGGGATCGGCGTCACCCTGTGGGAAGCGATTCGCGGTTTCCAGTTCCAGCAAACCTGCGCCCTGATGGTGCTGATTATCGTCACGGTCAGCCTGCTGGATTTCCTCTCTCAACGGTTGCGTAAGCACTTTATCTGATAAGCGAGGCATTGATATCTATGCACTTGTCTACACATCCGACCAGCTACCCAACACGCTATCAGGAGATAGCCGCAAAACTTGAGCAGGAGCTTCGTCAACACTACCGCTGCGGCGACTATCTTCCCGCCGAGCAGCAACTGGCGGCGCGCTTTGAGGTGAACCGCCACACCCTGCGCCGCGCCATCGACCAACTGGTGGAAAAAGGCTGGGTACAGCGCCGTCAGGGCGTCGGCGTGCTGGTGCTGATGCGCCCGTTCGATTACCCGCTCAACGCCCAGGCGCGTTTTAGCCAGAACCTGCTGGATCAGGGCAGCCATCCCACCAGCGAAAAACTGCTGTCTGTGCTGCGCCCGGCCTCCGGTCACGTCGCTGACGCGCTGGGGATAACCGAGGGCGAGAACGTTATCCACCTGCGCACCCTGCGCCGGGTCAACGGCGTCGCGCTCTGTTTAATCGACCACTACTTTGCGGACCTCACCCTCTGGCCGACGCTGCAACGCTTCGACAGCGGCTCGCTGCACGATTTTCTGCGCGAGCAAACGGGGATTGCTCTGCGCCGCAGCCAGACGCGGATCAGCGCCCGCCGCGCCCAGGCCAAAGAGTGCCAGCGTCTTGAAATCCCGAATATGTCGCCGCTGCTGTGCGTGCGCACCCTTAACCACCGTGACGGTGAAAGCAGCCCGGCGGAGTACTCCGTCAGCCTGACGCGCGCCGACATGATTGAATTCACTATGGAGCACTGAATGCACGCAGATACCGCGACCCGCCAGCACTGGATGTCCATACTGGCACACAGCCAACCGGCTGAACTGGCAGCCCGCCTGAAGGCGCTGAACATCACTGCCGACTATGAAGTAATCCGCGCCGCTGAAACCGGCCTGGTGCAGATTCAGGCGCGGATGGGTGGCACCGGCGAACGCTTTTTTGCTGGCGACGCCACGCTCACCCGCGCCGCCGTACGCCTGACTGACGGCACGCTCGGCTACAGCTGGGTTCTGGGGCGCGACAAACAGCACGCCGAACGCTGCGCGCTGATTGACGCGCTGATGCAGCAAACCCGCCATTTTCAAAACTTATCAGAAACTCTTATTGCCCCGCTGAACGCTGACCGTATGGCACGCATTGCCGCACGCCAGGCCGAAGTAAACGCCAGCCGGGTCGACTTCTTTACGATGGTTCGCGGAGATAACGCATGACCCTGGAAACCGCTTTTATGCTTCCCGTGCAGGATGCCCAGCACAGTTTTCGTCGCCTGTTAAAAGCCATGAGCGAGCCGGGCGTGATTGTCGCCCTGCATCAGCTCAAACGCGGCTGGCAGCCGCTGAATATCGCCACCACCAGCGTGCTGCTGACGCTGGCCGATAACGACACGCCGGTGTGGCTTTCTGCGCCATTAAGTAACGATATCGTCAGCCAGAGCCTGCGTTTTCATACCAACGCGCCGCTGGTCAATCAGCCGGAACTGGCGACCTTCGCGGTAACGGATGAGGCGATTTCCAGCGAACAGCTTAACGCCCTTTCCAGCGGCACCGCTGTTGCGCCAGAAGCGGGCGCGACGCTGATTTTACAGGTCGTCAGCCTGAGCGGCGGGCGCATGCTGCGCCTTACTGGCGCGGGTATTGCCGAAGAACGAATGATCGCCCCGCAGCTGCCGGAGTGCATTCTGCACGAACTTACCGAGCGCCCGCACCCATTCCCGCTCGGCATCGACCTGATCCTGACCTGCGGCGAGCGCCTGCTGGCTATCCCGCGAACCACTCATGTGGAGGTATGCTGATGTACGTTGCCGTGAAAGGGGGCGAGAAGGCGATCGACGCCGCCCACGCCCTGCAAGAGAGCCGACGCCGGGGCAATACCGATTTGCCTGAACTGAGCGTCGCCCAGATTGAACAGCAGCTTAATCTTGCAGTAGATCGCGTGATGACCGAAGGCGGCATTGCCGACCGCGAACTGGCGGCGCTGGCGCTGAAACAGGCCAGCGGCGATAACGTCGAAGCGATTTTCCTGCTACGCGCCTACCGCACCACGCTGGCGAAGCTCGCAGTAAGCGAGCCGCTCGACACCACGGAGATGCGTCTCGAACGGCGTATTTCAGCGGTTTATAAAGATATTCCCGGCGGCCAGCTGCTTGGCCCAACCTACGACTACACCCATCGCCTGCTCGATTTCACCCTGCTGGCAAACGGCGAAGCGCCGACGCTGACCACAGCCGACAGCGAACAACAGCCGTCGCCGCACGTTTTCAGCCTGCTGGCGCGTCAGGGGCTGGCGAAGTTTGAAGAAGATAGCGGCGCACAGCCGGACGACATCACCCGCACGCCGCCGGTTTACCCCTGCTCACGCTCCTCCCGCCTGCAACAATTAATGCGCGGCGACGAAGGCTATTTGCTGGCGCTGGCCTACTCCACCCAGCGTGGTTACGGACGCAATCATCCGTTCGCAGGCGAAATCCGCAGCGGCTATATCGACGTGTCGATTGTGCCGGAAGAGCTGGGATTTGCGGTGAACGTCGGCGAACTGCTGATGACCGAATGTGAAATGGTCAACGGTTTTATCGACCCGCCGGATGAGCCGCCGCACTTCACGCGCGGCTACGGGCTGGTGTTCGGCATGAGCGAGCGCAAAGCGATGGCGATGGCGCTGGTTGACCGCGCTCTACAAGCCCCGGAGTACGGCGAGCACGCGACAGGCCCGGCGCAGGATGAAGAGTTCGTGCTGGCGCATGCCGACAACGTCGAAGCCGCAGGCTTTGTCTCGCACCTTAAACTCCCGCACTACGTCGATTTCCAGGCCGAACTGGAGCTACTCAAACGTCTGCAACAGGAGCAGAACCATGGCTAATCTGAGCGGCTACAACTTTGCCTACCTCGACGAGCAGACCAAACGCATGATCCGCCGCGCCATCTTAAAAGCGGTGGCGATCCCCGGTTATCAGGTGCCGTTTGGCGGGCGCGAGATGCCGATGCCCTACGGCTGGGGAACCGGCGGCATACAGCTTACCGCCAGCGTGATTGGCGAAAGCGATGTGCTGAAGGTGATTGACCAGGGCGCGGACGACACCACCAACGCGGTGTCGATCCGTAACTTCTTTAAGCGCGTGACCGGGGTAAACACCACTGAACGTACGGACGATGCGACGCTTATCCAGACGCGCCACCGCATCCCCGAAACGCCGCTGACCGAAGATCAGATCATTATTTTCCAGGTGCCGATCCCCGAACCGCTGCGCTTTATCGAGCCGCGCGAAACGGAAACCCGCACCATGCACGCGCTGGAGGAGTACGGCGTGATGCAGGTGAAGCTGTATGAAGATATCGCCCGCTTCGGTCATATCGCCACCACCTACGCCTATCCGGTGAAGGTAAACGGGCGCTACGTAATGGACCCGTCGCCGATCCCGAAATTTGATAACCCGAAAATGAACATGATGCCCGCCCTGCAACTGTTCGGCGCGGGGCGCGAGAAGCGCATCTATGCGGTGCCGCCGTTTACCCGCGTGGAAAGCCTCGATTTCGACGATCACCCGTTCACCGTTCAGCAGTGGAATGAGCCGTGCGCCATCTGCGGATCGACCCACAGCTATCTTGATGAAGTGGTGCTGGATGACGCCGGAAACCGCATGTTTGTCTGCTCCGATACCGATTATTGCCGCCAACAGAGCGAGGCAAAAAACCAATGAATCAACCGTTACTTTCGGTCAATAACCTGACCCACCTTTACGCGCCGGGCAAAGGCTTTAGCGATGTCTCTTTTGATTTATGGCCGGGAGAAGTTCTGGGCATTGTTGGGGAGTCCGGTTCCGGGAAGACCACGCTACTGAAATCAATTTCCGCCCGCCTGACACCACAGCAAGGGGAAATTCGCTACGAGAACCGTTCGCTGTACGCGATGAGCGAGGCCGACCGCCGTCGCCTGCTGCGCACCGAATGGGGTGTGGTGCATCAGCATCCGCTTGACGGCCTGCGCCGCCAGGTGTCGGCAGGCGGCAATATCGGCGAACGGTTGATGGCAACCGGAGCGCGTCATTACGGCGATATTCGCGCCACCGCGCAGAAATGGCTGGAAGAGGTGGAGATTCCCGCCAACCGGATCGACGACCTGCCGACCACCTTTTCCGGCGGCATGCAGCAACGTTTGCAGATTGCCCGCAACCTGGTGACGCATCCGAAGCTGGTGTTTATGGATGAACCCACTGGCGGGCTGGATGTGTCGGTACAGGCGCGCCTGCTGGACCTGCTCCGCGGTCTGGTGATGGAGCTTAACCTGGCGGTAGTGATTGTCACCCACGATTTAGGCGTCGCCCGTCTGCTGGCGGACCGTTTGCTGGTAATGAAGCAAGGGAAAGTGGTGGAGAGTGGGTTAACCGACCGCGTGCTCGACGACCCGCACCATCCGTATACACAACTGCTGGTGTCATCGGTTTTGCAGAATTGAGCCGGTGCCGGATGCGGCGTAAACGCCTTATCCGGCCTACAAATGCGCTCCCCGTAGGTCGGATAAGACGCGTCAGCGTCGCATCCGACACCCGAACCACGAGGCGAAAAATGATTAACGTACAAAACGTCAGTAAAACCTTCATCCTGCATCAGCAAAACGGCGTGCGCCTGCCCGTCTTACAACGTGCCTCGCTCACCGTCAACGCAGGCGAATGCGTGGTGCTTCACGGCCACTCCGGCAGCGGAAAATCAACCCTGCTGCGCTCGCTGTACGCCAACTATCTGCCCGACGAAGGGCAAATCCAGATCAAACACGGTGAGGAATGGGTAGACCTGGTCACCGCGCCAGCCCGCAAAGTGGTGGAGATCCGCAAAACCACCATCGGCTGGGTGAGCCAGTTTCTGCGCGTCATCCCGCGTATTTCGGCACTGGAAGTGGTGATGCAGCCTCTGCTCGATACCGGCGTACCGCGTGAAGCCTGCGCCGCTAAAGCCGCCCGATTACTGACGCGCCTGAACGTGCCTGAACGCCTGTGGCACCTGGCACCATCGACCTTCTCCGGCGGCGAACAGCAGCGCGTCAACATCGCCCGTGGCTTTATCGTCGACTATCCGATTCTGCTGCTGGATGAACCCACCGCCTCGCTGGACGCTAAAAACAGCGCCGCGGTGGTGGAATTAATTCGCGAAGCCAAAGCCCGTGGCGCGGCCATCGTCGGTATCTTCCATGACGAAGCCGTACGCAATGACGTCGCCGACCGCCTGCACCCAATGGGAGTCTCTTCATGATTATCAATAACGTCAAACTGGTGCTGGAAAACGAAGTGGTGCACGGTTCACTGGAAGTACAGGATGGCAAAATTCGCGCCTTTGCCGAAAGCCAGAGCCGCCAGCCGGAAGCGATGGACGGCGAAGGTGGCTGGCTGCTGCCGGGGCTGATTGAGCTGCATACCGATAATCTGGATAAATTCTTCACCCCGCGTCCAAAAGTGGACTGGCCCGCCCACTCGGCAATGAGTAGCCACGACGCGCTGATGGTGGCGAGCGGCATCACCACCGTGCTGGACGCGGTGGCGATTGGCGACGTGCGCGACGGCGGCGATCGGCTGGAGAATCTGGAGAAGATGATCAACGCCATCGAAGAGACGCAGAAACGCGGCGTCAACCGCGCCGAGCACCGTCTGCATCTGCGCTGCGAACTGCCGCATCACACCACGCTGCCGCTGTTTGAAAAACTGGTGCAGCGCGAACCGGTGACGCTGGTGTCGCTGATGGATCACTCGCCGGGCCAGCGCCAGTTCGCTAACCGCGAGAAGTATCGCGAATATTATCAGGGCAAATACTCGCTCACCGAAGCGCAGATGCAGCAGTATGAAGAAGAGCAGCTGGCGCTCGCCGCACGCTGGTCGCAGCCAAATCGCGAAACCATCGCCGCAATGTGCCGCGCGCGACACATTGCGCTCGCCAGCCACGATGACGCCACGCACGCCCACGTTGCTGAATCTCACCAACTTGGCAGCGTAATCGCCGAATTTCCCACCACGTTCGAAGCGGCAGAAGCCTCGCGCAAGCATGGCATGAACGTGCTGATGGGCGCACCGAATATCGTGCGCGGCGGTTCGCACTCCGGCAACGTGGCGGCCAGTGAACTGGCGCAGCTTGGCCTGCTGGATATCCTCTCTTCCGACTACTACCCCGCCAGCCTGCTCGATGCGGCATTTCGCGTCGCCGATGACGAGAGCAACCGCTTTACGCTGCCGCAGGCGGTGAAGCTGGTGACTAAAAATCCGGCGCAGGCGCTTAATCTTCAGGATCGCGGGGTGATTGGCGAGGGCAAACGCGCCGACCTGGTGCTGGCGCATCGCAAGGGCAATCACATTCATATCGACCACGTCTGGCGTCAGGGTAAAAGGGTGTTCTGATGACGGGAAAACTGATTTGGTTAATGGGGGCCTCTGGCTCCGGAAAAGACAGTCTGTTGACGGAACTCCGCCAGCGGGAACAAACTCAGCTACTGGTAGCGCATCGCTACATCACGCGCGCCGCCAGCGCCGGAAGTGAAAACCATATCGCCCTGAGCGAGCAGGAGTTTTTTACCCGCGCGGGGCAGAACCTTCTGGCCTTAAGCTGGCACGCTAACGGTCTGTATTATGGCGTCGGCGTCGAGATTGACCTCTGGCTGCACGCTGGATTTGACGTGGTGGTCAACGGCTCACGCGCCCATCTGCCGCAGGCGCGGGCGCGCTATCAATCGGCGCTGCTGCCCGTTTGTTTACAGGTTTCGCCAGAGATCCTGCGCCAGCGCCTGGAAAACCGTGGTCGTGAAAATGCCAGTGAAATTAACGCCCGGCTGGCGCGCGCTGCCCGCTATACTCCTCAGGATTGTCTTACGCTCAATAATGACGGCAGCCTGCGCCAGTCGGTCGACAAGTTGCTGACGCTGATTCATCAGAAGGAGAAACACCATGCCTGCTTGTGAGCTTCGCCCGGCTACGCAGTACGACACCGATGCAGTTTACGCGCTGATTTGTGAGCTAAAACAGGCGGAGTTTGACCACCAGGCGTTTCGCGTGGGGTTTAACGCCAATCTGCGCGATCCGAACATGCGCTACCAACTGGCGCTGCTGGATGGCGAAGTTGTCGGCATGATCGGCCTGCATTTGCAGTTTCATCTGCATCATGTCAACTGGATCGGCGAAATTCAGGAACTGGTGGTGATGCCGCAGGCGCGCGGTCTGAATGTCGGCAGCAAATTACTGGCATGGGCAGAAGAAGAAGCCCGCCAGGCCGGGGCCGAAATGACTGAGCTTTCCACCAACGTGAAGCGCCACGACGCGCACCGATTTTACCTGCGCGAAGGCTACGAGCAGAGCCACTTCCGCTTCACCAAGGTGCTGTAACATGAGCCTGACCCTCACACTTACTGGCACTGGCGGCGCACAGGGCGTTCCCGCATGGGGCTGTGAGTGCGTGGCCTGCGTCAGAGCGCGGCGCTCACCGCAGTATCGCCGCCAGCCATGCAGCGGCGTCGTGAAGTTTAACGACGCGATCACCCTGATCGACGCCGGGCGGCACGATCTCGCCGATCGCTGGTCGCCCGGATCGTTCCAGCAGTTTTTGCTGACGCACTACCATATGGATCACGTGCAGGGGCTGTTTCCGCTGCGCTGGGGCGTGGGCGATCAGATCCCGGTCTACGGCCCGCCGGATGAACAGGGCTGCGACGATCTATTCAAACATTCGGGCCTGCTTGATTTCAGCCACACGGTGGAGCCATTTGTGATGTTTGATTTGCAGGGATTACAGGTCACGCCGCTGCCGCTCAACCACTCAAAACTCACTTTCGGCTATTTACTGGAAACGGCGCACAGCCGGGTGGCGTGGCTATCTGACACCGCAGGCCTGCCGGAAAAAACGCTGAAATTTTTACGCAATAATCAGCCGCAGGTAATGGTGATTGATTGCAGCCACCCGCCGCGCGAGGATGCACCGCGTAATCACTGTGATTTAAATACCGTGCTTGCGCTGAATCAGGTTATCCGCTCGCCGCGGGTGATTCTGACCCATATCAGCCATCAGTTTGATGCGTGGCTGATGGAAAACGCGCTACCATCGGGGTTTGAGGCGGGGTTTGATGGGATGGAGATTGAGGTGGCGTGAGGGAAAATACCCGCGCCGGCCCCTATATCAACGCCCATACTCATCTTCCATTCTCCGCTCTTCATCTTCCAGTTGCCGACGCTCCTGATCAAGCTGGCGCTGGCGATCGTCCAGCTGCCTGCGGCGATCTTCAAACTGGCGGCGGCGGTCATCATATTGTCTGCGCCGATCGTCGCTCACTTCACGCTGCCAGCCGTCGTCGCGCGAATCTTCATAGTCTCGCCCACGGTCAGGGTTATAAGCGTCGTTAATCGCCTGCTGAATATTGCCAATGGTGTCGTCGATAATATCGGCCTGGGCCGGAACGGTGGACAGCGTGAGCAGGGTGAATAAAAGAAATAGCGGAAAGCGTTTCATTAGCCAACCTCAAAAAGAAACTCTATCCACATTAGTCATTACTCATCCATGCAAGTAGTGGACGAATCTCAATTTCTCCGCTGCTCTATTGCCGTAATCGCCTCCACGCGTTGTTGATGACGACCGCCTTCGTACTGTGCGCCCAGCCACGCATCGACAATCATTTTTGCCAGTTCGAGGCCAACCACTCGTGAACCAAAAGCCAGCACGTTGGTGTCGTTATGCTGCCGCGAAAGTTGCGCGGAATAAGGTTCGCTACAAACGACCGCGCGAATTCCGGCAAACTTGTTCGCCGCTATCGAAATACCGACGCCAGTGCCACAAATCAAAATCCCGCCATCAGCCTCTCCGCCAGCAACGGCCAGTGCGACGTGACTGGCGTAATGCGGATAATCAGTACGCTCTGACGACCAGGTTCCTTTATCAATCACTTCAACGCCACGCTCAACTAAATGTGCCACTATTTCATGTTTTAAAATGAAACCGACATGATCACAGCCAAATGCAATCTTTTTCATTCATCTTCCCCGCCCGCGCAAAACTTCACAATCAAAAAACATTTGTGATGTAAATGAATTAAAAACACCCAAAATCGATGAAATCCGCCTTCCTGATCTGTTTTACAGAGTTACATCTGGCAGCGCAATAGCGTTAAAGACACTCACTATCCAGCAACATCTATCATCCAATAAACCAGAAAAACAAATAACATCATGTTTTTAAAGTGATTAAATGAAATGAAATTTTAAGCCACTCTCCATTATTCACAACAAAACAAACTTTATAAATTTTATTTTTTTGTGAAGTTGCCAGCATCTTTTCTGTTCTTGCTGTGGTGATATAGTGGCGTCTTCAATTCAAGGACAAGAGAACGTGATGAGCCAGTCAGAGTTTGATTCAGCGCTTCCGAACGGTATCGGGTTAGCGCCTTACCTGCGAATGAAGCAGGAAGGAATGACAGAAAACGAAAGCCGCATCGTGGAGTGGTTACTCAAACCCGGTAACCTGAGTTGTGCACCCGCAATTAAAGATGTCGCAGAAGCTCTGGCGGTATCTGAAGCGATGATCGTTAAGGTATCAAAGCTGCTGGGGTTTAGCGGCTTTCGTAACTTACGCAGTGCGCTGGAATATTATTTTTCTCAGTCAGAACAAGTATTGCCTTCCGAGTTGGCTTTTGATGAAGCGCCGCAGGATGTGGTGAATAAAGTATTTAACATCACTTTACGCACCATTATGGAAGGTCAGTCGATCGTCAACGTTGATGAGATCCACCGTGCCGCCCGCTTTTTCTATCAGGCCAGACAGCGGGATTTGTACGGTGCCGGAGGATCAAATGCTATCTGTGCTGATGTACAGCACAAGTTTTTACGCATTGGCGTACGCTGCCAGGCCTATCCGGACGCTCACATCATGATGATGTCTGCTTCGTTGTTACAGGAAGGAGATGTGGTGCTGGTGGTGACCCATTCCGGGCGAACCAGTGATGTAAAAGCGGCTGTAGAACTGGCAAAAAAGAACGGGGCAAAGATTATTTGTATAACGCATAGCTACCATTCACCGATAGCGAAGCTGGCCGATTATATTATTTGCTCACCGGCCCCGGAAACACCGTTATTAGGTCGTAATGCCTCGGCAAGAATATTACAACTAACTTTGCTGGACGCGTTTTTTGTCTCTGTCGCCCAGCTCAACATTGAACAAGCTAATATTAATATGCAAAAAACCGGCGCAATTGTTGATTTCTTCTCACCAGGCGCGCTGAAATAAGAAAAAGGTAATTCCGCCATCGCGGAGTTACCTCTCCCCTTACCGTGAGAACATGATTATGAATAAATATCTGAAATATTTCAGCGGCACACTCGTGGGCTTAATGTTGTCAACCAGCGCTTTTGCTGCCGCCGAATATGCCGTCGTATTGAAAACACTCTCCAATCCATTTTGGGTAGATATGAAAAAAGGCATTGAAGATGAAGCAAAAACGCTGGGCGTCAGCGTTGATATTTTTGCCTCTCCTTCAGAAGGCGATTTTCAATCTCAATTGCAGTTATTTGAAGATCTCAGTAATAAAAATTACAAAGGTATCGCCTTCGCACCATTATCCTCAGTGAACCTGGTCATGCCTGTCGCCCGCGCATGGAAAAAAGGCATTTATCTGGTCAATCTCGATGAAAAAATCGACATGGATAATCTGAAAAAAGCAGGCGGTAATGTGGAAGGTTTTGTCACCACCGATAATGTTGCCGTCGGGGCGAAAGGCGCGTCATTCATTATTGACAAGCTGGGTGCCGAAGGGGGTGAAGTCGCAATCATTGAGGGTAAAGCCGGTAACGCCTCCGGTGAAGCGCGTCGTAATGGTGCCACCGAAGCCTTCAAAAAAGCAAGCCAGATCAAGCTTGTCGCCAGCCAGCCTGCCGACTGGGACCGTATTAAAGCACTGGATGTCGCCACTAACGTGTTGCAACGTAATCCGAATATTAAAGCGATCTATTGCGCGAATGACACGATGGCAATGGGTGTTGCTCAGGCTGTCGCAAACGCCGGAAAAACGGGAAAAGTGCTGGTCGTCGGTACAGATGGCATTCCGGAAGCCCGCAAAATGGTGGAAGCCGGACAAATGACCGCGACGGTTGCCCAGAACCCGGCGGATATCGGCGCAACGGGTCTGAAGCTGATGGTTGACGCTGAAAAATCCGGCAAGGTTATCCCGCTGGATAAAGCACCGGAATTTAAACTGGTCGATTCAATCCTGGTCACTCAATAAAACTAAATGATGCCGGATGGTGATGCTAATGAAGTGTCTTATCCGGCCAACAAAATAACCTGAACGTAGACCTGATAAGTGTAGCCCATCAGGCAATAATACGATATTTCGTGCAGAGAGGTTATTTATGGCCACGCCATATATATCGATGGCGGGGATCGGCAAGTCCTTTGGTCCGGTTCACGCATTAAAGTCGGTTAATTTAACGGTTTATCCTGGTGAAATACATGCATTACTAGGAGAAAATGGCGCGGGTAAATCCACGCTAATGAAAGTTTTATCCGGAATACATGAGCCGACCAAAGGCACCATTACCATTAATAACATTAACTATAACAAACTGGATCATAAATTAGCGGCACAACTCGGCATCGGGATTATTTATCAAGAACTCAGCGTTATTGATGAATTAACCGTACTGGAAAATTTATATATTGGTCGTCATCTGACGAAAAAAATCTGTGGCGTCAATATTATCGACTGGCGAGAAATGCGTGTCCGCGCCGCCATGATGTTATTACGCGTGGGCTTGAAAGTTGATTTAGATGAGAAAGTGGCGAATTTATCTATCAGCCACAAGCAGATGCTGGAAATTGCCAAAACGCTGATGCTCGACGCCAAAGTCATCATCATGGATGAACCCACCTCCTCACTCACTAATAAAGAGGTGGACTATTTGTTTCTGATCATGAATCAGTTGCGTAAGGAGGGTACGGCCATCGTCTATATCTCGCATAAATTGGCGGAAATTCGCCGTATTTGCGACCGCTATACGGTGATGAAAGACGGCAGCAGCGTTTGCAGCGGCATGGTGAGCGATGTGTCAAATGACGATATCGTCCGTCTGATGGTAGGTCGCGAACTGCAAAACCGTTTTAACGCGATGAAGGAGAATGTCAGCAACCTTGCGCACGATACGGTTTTTGAGGTGCGCAACGTCACCAGCCGTGACAGAAAAAAGGTCCGGGATATCTCATTTAGCGTCTGCCGGGGAGAAATATTAGGCTTTGCCGGACTGGTCGGTTCCGGACGTACTGAACTGATGAACTGCCTGTTTGGCGTTGATAAACGCGCTGGCGGAGAAATCCGTCTTAATGGCAAAGATATCTCTCCACGTTCTCCCCTGGATGCCGTGAAAAAAGGGATGGCTTACATCACTGAAAGCCGCCGGGATAACGGCTTTTTCCCCAACTTTTCTATCGCTCAGAACATAGCTATCAGCCGCAGTCTGAAAGACGGCGGCTATAAAGGCGCGATGGGGTTGTTTCATGAAGTTGACGAGCAACGTACCGCTGAAGCCCAGCGCGAACTGCTGGCGCTGAAATGTCATTCGGTAAACCAGAACATCACTGAACTCTCCGGCGGTAACCAGCAGAAAGTCCTGATCTCCAAATGGCTGTGCTGTCACCCGGAAGTGATCATTTTCGATGAACCTACCCGTGGCATCGACGTTGGCGCGAAAGCCGAAATTTACAAAGTGATGCGCCAACTGGCGGACGACGGAAAAGTCATCCTGATGGTGTCATCTGAACTACCTGAAATTATCACCGTCTGCGACCGCATCGCCGTGTTCTGCGAAGGACGACTGACGCAAATCCTGACCAATCGCGATGACATGAGCGAAGAGGAGATTATGGCATGGGCTTTACCACACGAGTAAAAAGCGAAGCGAGCGAGAAGAAACCGTTCAACTTTGCGCTGTTCTGGGATAAATACGGTACTTTTTTTATCCTGGCGATCATCGTCGCCATTTTTGGTTCGCTGTCGCCAGAATATTTTCTGACCACCAATAATATTACCCAGATTTTTGTGCAAAGCTCCGTGACGGTACTGATCGGCATGGGGGAATTCTTCGCTATCCTGGTCGCCGGTATCGACCTTTCGGTTGGCGCGATTCTGGCGCTTTCCGGTATGGTGACCGCTAAACTGATGTTGGCAGGTATTGATCCGTTTCTCGCGGCGCTAATTGGCGGTGTACTGGTTGGCGGCGCACTGGGGGCGATCAACGGCTGCCTGGTCAACTGGACGGGACTACACCCGTTCATTATCACCCTTGGCACCAACGCTATTTTCCGTGGGATCACGCTGGTGATCTCCGATGCCAACTCGGTATACGGCTTCTCATTTGACTTCGTGAACTTCTTTGCCGCCAGCGTAATTGGGATACCTGTCCCCGTTATCTTCTCGCTAATTGTCGCGCTCATCCTTTGGTTTCTGACAACGCGTATGCGGCTCGGGCGCAACATCTACGCACTGGGCGGCAACAAAAACTCGGCGTTCTATTCCGGGATTGACGTGAAATTCCACATCCTGGTGGTGTTTATCATCTCCGGTGTTTGTGCAGGTCTGGCAGGCGTCGTCTCAACTGCACGACTCGGTGCCGCAGAACCGCTTGCCGGTATGGGTTTTGAAACCTATGCCATTGCCAGCGCCATCATTGGCGGCACCAGTTTCTTCGGCGGCAAGGGGCGCATTTTCTCTGTGGTGATTGGCGGGTTGATCATCGGCACCATCAACAACGGTCTGAATATTTTGCAGGTACAAACCTATTACCAACTGGTGGTGATGGGCGGATTAATTATCGCGGCTGTCGCCCTTGACCGTCTTATCAGTAAGTAAGGAATTGAACATGAAAATCTCCCCCTCGTTAATGTGTATGGATCTGCTGAAATTTAAAGAACAGATCGAATTTATCGACAACCATGCCGATTACTTTCATATCGATATCATGGACGGCCACTTTGTGCCGAATCTGACGCTCTCACCGTTCTTCGTAAGCCAGGTAAAAAAACTGGCGAGTAAACCGCTCGACTGCCATCTGATGGTAACGCGTCCGCAGGATTACATTGCTCAACTGGCGCGTGCGGGAGCTGATTTCATCACTCTGCATCCGGAAACCATCAACGGCCAAGCGTTCCGCCTGATTGATGAAATCCGCCGTCATGGCATGAAAGTGGGGCTGATTCTTAATCCGGAAACGCCGGTTGAGGCCATGAAATACTATATCCATAAGGCTGATAAAATTACGGTCATGACTGTCGATCCCGGTTTTGCCGGACAACCGTTCATTCCTGAAATGCTGGATAAACTTGCCGAACTGAAGGCATGGCGTGAACGAGAAGGTCTGGAGTACGAAATTGAGGTGGACGGTTCCTGCAACCAGGCAACTTACGAAAAACTAATGGCGGCAGGGGCGGATGTCTTTATCGTCGGCACTTCCGGCCTATTTAATCATGCGGAAAATATCGACGAAGCATGGAGAATTATGACCGCGCAGATTCTGGCTGCAAAAAGCGAGGTACAGCCTCATGCAAAAACAGCATAACGTCGTAGCGGGCGTGGATATGGGGGCAACGCATATCCGCTTTTGTCTGCGGACAGCAGAAGGTGAAACGCTACACTGCGAAAAAAAGCGGACCGCAGAAGTTATTGCTCCCGACCTGGTGTCGGGTATCGGCGAAATGATTGACGAGCAACTCAGGCGCTTTAACGCTCGCTGTCATGGTCTGGTGATGGGATTTCCGGCGCTGGTCAGTAAAGATAAACGCACCATTATTTCTACGCCTAACCTGCCGTTAACAGCGGCAGATTTATATGATCTCGCCGATAAGCTCGAAAATACGCTGAATTGTCCGGTTGAGTTTTCCCGCGACGTTAACCTGCAACTCTCCTGGGACGTAGTAGAAAATCGCCTTACGCAACAACTGGTTCTGGCAGCCTATCTCGGTACGGGGATGGGGTTCGCAGTGTGGATGAACGGTGCGCCGTGGACGGGTGCGCACGGTGTGGCAGGCGAACTGGGCCATATCCCCCTGGGAGATATGACCCAACACTGCGCGTGTGGCAATTCTGGGTGCCTGGAAACCAATTGCTCTGGAATGGCGCTAAGACGCTGGTACGAACAACAGCCCCGAAATTACCCATTGAGCGATCTTTTCGTCCATGCGGAAAACGCCCCTTTCGTCCAGAGTCTGCTTGAAAACGCGGCACGAGCCATTGCCACCAGCATTAATCTGTTCGATCCCGATGCGGTGATTCTGGGTGGTGGCGTGATGGATATGCCCGCCTTCCCACGCGAGACTCTCATTGCCATGACCCAAAAGTACCTGCGCCGTCCACTGCCGTATCAGGTTGTGCGCTTTATTGCCGCCTCATCTTCTGACTTTAATGGCGCTCAGGGTGCAGCAATATTGGCGCATCAACGTTTTTTGCCACAGTCCTGTGCTAAAGTCCCATGAGTAAAGCGTTGGCACAGTAGCGCAATGTCCCGCTGTGCCAACGACAGGTACAATATATATAATAATTACATAAAACAGCCCATATTATTCCCAGCAATGATAGTTCTACTGTACTTTTCCCTCTTCAGCACAAATGCCTAATAAAATGGCGCGTTCAGCTCACACTTCTACTTATTAAAGTCGCAATTTCCCAATTATGATAACGCCAGCTTTAAATGACGTATTTTGCATGGATTACATATTTACGACATAAATGATAAATGGAGATTTATATGAATAACTCTCGGTTATTCCGTTTGAGCAGGATTGTTATTGCGTTAACTGCCGCCAGCAGCATGATGGTAAATACCGCTAATGCAACAGATGAAGCGAAAGCCGCCACTCAATATACCCAACAGGTTAATCAGAATTACGCCAAATCATTACCGTTTAGCGATCGTCAGGATTTTGACGATGCTCAGCGTGGATTTATCGCTCCGCTGCTGGATGAAGGTATTCTGCGTGATGCGAACGGTAAAATTTACTACCGCGCGAATGATTACAAATTTGATATTAATGCCGCTGCGCCGGAAACCATAAACCCCAGCCTGTGGCGTCAGTCGCAGATCAACGGCATTTCAGGCCTGTTCAAAGTCACCGATAAAATGTATCAGGTGCGCGGCCAGGATATCTCTAACATTACGTTCGTTGAGGGCGAGAAAGGCATTATTGTTATCGACCCGCTGGTGACGCCGCCTGCAGCAAAAGCCGCACTTGACCTTTACTTCCAGCATCGTCCGCAAAAACCGATTGTTGCTGTGATTTACACCCACAGCCACGCCGACCATTATGGCGGTGTGAAAGGCATTATCTCTGAAGCGGATGTTAAATCCGGCAAAGTGCAGGTGATCGCTCCGGCAGGCTTTATGGACGAAGCCATCAGCGAAAACGTGCTGGCGGGTAACATCATGAGCCGCCGTGCGCTCTACTCTTACGGTCTGTTACTGCCGCACAACGCGCAAGGCAACGTGGGCAACGGCCTGGGCGTGACGCTGGCAACGGGCGACCCGAGCATTATTGCACCGACTAAAACTATCGTCAGAACTGGCGAGAAGATGATTATCGACGGCCTGGAATTTGACTTCCTTATGACCCCTGGTAGCGAAGCGCCAGCCGAAATGCACTTCTATATTCCGGCCCTGAAAGCCCTGTGTACCGCCGAGAACGCCACGCATACCCTGCACAACTTCTACACTCTGCGCGGCGCGAAAACCCGCGATACCAGCAAGTGGACCGAGTACCTGAACGAAACGCTGGATATGTGGGGTAACGACGCGGAAGTACTGTTTATGCCGCACACCTGGCCGGTCTGGGGCAATAAGCATATCAATGATTATATTGGTAAATATCGCGATACTATCAAGTACATTCACGACCAGACCCTGCACCTGGCGAACCAGGGCTACACCATGAATGAAATCGGCGACATGATTAAGCTGCCGCCTGCGCTTGCCAATAACTGGGCCAGCCGCGGCTATTACGGTTCTGTCAGCCACAACGCCCGCGCGGTGTATAACTTCTATCTTGGCTATTACGACGGTAACCCGGCTAACCTGCATCCGTATGGTCAGGTGGAGATGGGTAAACGTTACGTGAAAGCGCTGGGCGGTTCTGCCCGCGTCATCAACCTGGCGCAAGAAGCGAACAAGCAAGGTGATTACCGCTGGTCGGCAGAACTGCTGAAACAGGTGATTGCCGCCAACCCGGGTGACCAGGTCGCGAAGAATCTGCAAGCGGATAACTTTGAACAGCTGGGCTATCAGGCCGAGTCCGCCACATGGCGCGGTTTCTACCTGACCGGCGCGAAAGAGCTGCGCGAAGGGGTACATAAGTTCAGCCACGGCACCACCGGTTCCCCGGACACCATTCGTGGGATGTCGGTCGAAATGCTGTTCGACTTTATGGCCGTTCGCCTCGATAGCACGAAAGCCGCAGGTAAAAATATCAGCCTGAACTTCAATATGAGCAACGGCGATAACCTCAACCTGATGCTGAACGATAGCGTGCTTAACTACCGTAAAACGCTGCAATCGCAAGCCGACGCCTCTTTCTACATCAGCCGTGAAGATCTGCACGCCGTGCTGACCGGACAGGCTAAAATGGCCGATCTGGTGAAAGCGAAGAAAGCCAAAATTATTGGCAATGGCGCGAAACTGGAAGAAATTATCGCCTGTCTGGATAATTTCGATTTGTGGGTGAATATCGTAACCCCAAATTAATGTCACTCGCTTTTGGGGGCGCTGAAGCCCCCAAAGCATTTGCTTTAAAAATATATACAGCCAATTAATAAATAAAATATATAAGTTATGAATGCGGTGGCTGAATAAAGCTATTTTTATTCATCGAGAAAATAGCCATACTGACGCCTTCAATGGATATTGATATTCACTACAGATATTGTTCGCAGCAGACAGGATGTATTTAATATGCCAACAGTTCTCTCTCGCATGGCGATGCAACTCAAAAAAACAGCCTGGATAATTCCCGTCTTCATGGTTTCGGGATGCTCATTATCTCCGGCAATCCCGGTGATCGGCGCTTATTATCCCGGCTGGTTTTTCTGCGCCATTGCCAGCCTTATTTTGACGCTCATCACGAGGCGAATTATTCAGCGGACAAATATCAATCTGGCATTTGTCGGAATTATTTATACCGCCCTTTTTGCTCTCTACGCCATGCTGTTCTGGCTGGCATTTTTCTAATCTATTTGAGACGCGCTCATGGAAAGTACGCCGAAAAAAGCTCCTCGCAGTAAATTCCCTGCTCTGTTAGTGGTTGCGTTGGCGCTGGTTGCCCTTGTTTTCGTTATCTGGCGCGTAGACAGTGCGCCATCAACTAATGACGCTTACGCGTCAGCAGATACCATTGATGTGGTGCCGGAAGTCAGCGGTCGCATTGTAGAACTGGCGGTCACCGACAACCAGGCGGTGAAACAGGGCGATTTGCTGTTCCGCATTGACCCGCGCCCGTACGAAGCCAATCTGGCGAAAGCTGAAGCCTCCCTCGCGGCGCTGGATAAGCAAATTATGCTCACCCAGCGTAGCGTTGACGCGCAACAGTTTGGTGCCGACTCGGTTAATGCCACGGTAGAAAAAGCCCGTGCCGCCGCGAAACAGGCCAGCGATACGTTACGCCGTACCGAACCGCTACTGCGAGAAGGTTTTGTTTCTGCGGAAGAGGTTGACCGTGCAAGAACCGCACAGCGTGCGGCAGAAGCGGACCTTAATGCCGTATTGTTGCAGGCGCAGTCAGCCGCCAGCGCCGTCAGCGGCGTGGATGCGCTGGTGGCGCAGCGTGCGGCAGTGGAAGCGGATATTGCCCTGACCAAACTGCATCTGGAAATGGCAACCGTTCGCGCGCCGTTTGATGGCCGGGTCATTTCCCTCAAAACCTCGGTTGGGCAATTTGCTTCTGCCATGCGCCCTATTTTCACCCTAATCGACACTCGTCACTGGTACGTGATCGCCAACTTCCGCGAAACTGATCTGAAAAATATTCGCTCAGGTACACCCGCAACCATTCGCCTGATGAGCGACAGCGGCAAAACCTTCGAGGGTAAAGTGGATTCGATTGGCTACGGCGTGCTACCGGATGACGGCGGCCTGGTGCTGGGCGGCCTGCCGAAAGTGTCTCGTTCTATTAACTGGGTCCGCGTTGCCCAGCGTTTTCCGGTCAAAATCATGGTTGAAAAACCTGACCCGGAAATGTTCCGCATCGGCGCTTCGGCAGTCGCTAATCTTGAGCCGCAATAATGAGCGCGCTCAACTCCCTGCCATTGCCAGTAGTCAGACTACTGGCGTTCTTTCATGAAGAGTTAAGCGAGCGGCGACCAGGCCGCGTGCCGCAGACTATGCAACTCTGGGTAGGCTGCCTGCTGGTGATTCTGATCTCGATGACTTTTGAGATCCCTTTTGTGGCGTTATCGCTGGCAGTGCTGTTTTACGGTATTCAGTCGAACGCGTTTTACACCAAATTTGTCGCGATCTTGTTTGTGGTTGCCACGGTGCTGGAGATCGGCAGCCTGTTTTTGATCTACAAATGGTCATACGGCGAACCGTTGATCCGATTGATCATCGCCGGACCGATCCTGATGGGCTGTATGTTTTTGATGCGCACCCATCGGTTGGGGCTGGTCTTTTTCGCCGTCGCCATAGTCGCTATTTACGGGCAAACCTTCCCCGCCATGCTCGACTATCCGGAAGTGGTCGTGCGCTTAACCCTGTGGTGTATCGTTGTCGGCCTCTATCCAACCTTGCTGATGACGTTAATCGGCGTGCTGTGGTTTCCCAGCCGCGCTATCACGCAGATGCATCAGGCGCTTAATGATCGGCTTGATGATGCCATTAGCCACCTGACGGACAGCCTCGCACCGCTACCCGAAACGCGGATTGAAAGAGAGGCGCTGGCGCTGCAAAAACTCAATGTCTTTTGCCTCGCGGACGATGCCAACTGGCGAACTCAGAGCGCATGGTGGCAAAGCTGCGTGGCAACGGTAACCTACATTTACTCGACGCTGAATCGCTACGATCCCACCTCTTTTGCTGATTCTCAGGCAATTATTGAATTTCGGCAAAAATTAGCCTCAGAAATCAACAAGCTGCAGCATGCCATTGCCGAAGGTCAGTGCTGGCAAAGCGACTGGCGGATCACTGAAAGTGAAGCGATGGCGGCACGGGAATGTAACCTGGAGAATATCTGCCAGACGTTATTGCAACTGGGTCAGATGGACCCGAATACGCCGCCAACGCCCGCCACCAAACCGCCATCAATGGTCGCCGACGCTTTTACCAATCCAGACTATATGCGCTACGCGGTAAAAACGCTGCTCGCCTGTTTGATCTGTTACACCTTCTACAGCGGCGTGGACTGGGAAGGCATTCACACCTGTATGCTGACCTGCGTGATCGTCGCTAACCCGAATGTTGGTTCGTCGTATCAGAAAATGGCGCTGCGTTTTGGCGGTGCCTTCTGCGGTGCAATTCTGGCGCTGTTATTCACGCTGCTGGTCATGCCCTGGCTGGACAATATTGTCGAATTGCTATTTGTGCTGGCACCGATTTTCCTGTTGGGTGCATGGATTGCCACCAGCTCTGAACGCTCTTCTTATATCGGCACACAGATGGTGGTCACCTTCGCGCTCGCCACGCTCGAAAACGTTTTTGGCCCGGTGTACGACCTGGTGGAAATTCGCGATCGCGCCCTGGGTATCATCATTGGTACCGTGGTGTCCGCGGTGATTTACACCTTTGTCTGGCCTGAAAGTGAAGCGCGCACGCTGCCGCAAAAACTGGCTGGCGCGCTGGGTATGTTGAGTAAAGTAATGCGGATCCCACGCCAGCAGGAAGTCACAGCTCTGCGCACTTATCTGCAAATTCGCATAGGTCTGCATGCGGCGTTTAATGCCTGTGAAGAGATGTGCCAACGCGTGGCGCTGGAGCGTCAACTGGACAGCGAAGAACGCGCTTTACTGATTGAACGTTCGCAAACGGTTATTCGTCAGGGCCGCGATATTCTTCACGCCTGGGATGCAACCTGGAACTCGGCGCAGGCGCTGGATAACGCACTACAGCCGGACAGAGCAGGTCAGTTTGCCGACGCACTGGAGAAATACGCCGCCGGTCTGGCAACCGCACTCAGTCGTTCTCCTCAAATAACGCTTGAAGAAACACCCGCCTCGCAGGCCATCCTGCCGACCTTATTAAAACAGGAGCAACACGTCTGCCAGCTTTTCGCCCGCTTGCCAGACTGGACAGCCCCGGCATTAACGCCCGCCACGGAACAGGTACAAGGAGCCACGCAATGATCAATCGTCAACTTTCACGCCTGCTGTTGTGCAGCATTCTCGGCAGCACGACGCTGATTTCCGGCTGTGCCCTGGTACGTAAGGATTCTGCGCCTCATCAACAGCTCAAACCGGAACAAATCAAACTGGCCGATGATATTCATCTTGCCAGCTCCGGCTGGCCGCAGGCGCAGTGGTGGAAACAACTCAATGACCCGCAGTTGGATGCCCTGATCCAACGGACGCTAAGTGGTTCACACACCCTCGCCGAAGCGAAACTGCGGGAAGAAAAAGCGCAGTCGCAGGCCGATTTGTTAGATGCCGGTTCACAATTACAGGTCGCAGCGTTAGGGATGCTCAACCGCCAACGCGTCTCGGCGAACGGCTTTTTAAGCCCTTATGCGATGGATGCGCCAGCACTGGGTATGGACGGGCCGTTCTATACGGAAGCCACAGTCGGTTTGTTTGCCGGACTGGATCTCGATTTGTGGGGTGTGCATCGCTCAGCGGTTGCTGCCGCCATTGGCGCGCATAATGCCGCGCTGGCAGAAACCGCAGCAGTAGAGCTATCGCTGACCACGGGCGTAGCGCAGCTTTATTACAGTATGCAGGCCAGCTATCAGATGCTCGATCTGTTAGAACAAACACGCGATGTGATTGATTACGCGGTGAAAGCGCACCAGAGTAAAGTGGCGCACGGTCTGGAAGCGCAAGTGCCTTTCCACGGCGCGCGGGCACAGATTCTGGCGGTCGATAAACAAATTGTTGCCGTTAAAGGGCAAATCACCGAAACGCGAGAATCTCTGCGTGCATTGATTGGCGCGGGAGCCAGCGATATGCCGGAGATCAAACCGGTGGCATTACCGCAAGTCCAGACCGGCATTCCGGCGACACTCTCTTATGAGTTGCTCGCCAGACGCCCGGATCTGCAAGCGATGCGCTGGTATGTTCAGGCGTCATTAGATCAGGTGGATTCCGCGCGGGCGCTGTTCTATCCGAGCTTTGATATCAAAGCGTTTTTCGGCCTGGACTCTATCCACCTGGATACCTTATTCAAAAAAACCAGTCGCCAGTTCAACTTTATCCCGGGTCTGAAATTGCCGCTGTTTGACGGTGGACGGTTGAATGCCAATCTCGAAGGCACTCGCGCCGCCAGCAACATGATGATTGAACGTTACAACCAGTCAGTACTGAATGCGGTGCGCGACGTTGCCGTCAACGGCACGCGTCTGCAAACGCTCAACGACGAGCGAGAGATGCAGGCTGAACGCGTGGAAGCAACGCGCTTTACCCTGCGCGCTGCCGAGGCCGCCTATCAGCGCGGCTTAACCAGCCGCTTACAGGCCACCGAAGCCCGGTTGCCAGTACTTGCCGAAGAGATGTCATTACTGATGCTGGACAGCCGCCGGATGATCCAAAGCATTCAGTTGATGAAATCGCTGGGCGGCGGGTATCAGGCAAGTCCCGTCGTCGAGAAAAAATAAAATGTCTGCCGCGTGATGGCTGTCACGCGGTATTTCGTTTCGTCACGTCAAAACTGACGACAGCCTGTTTTTCGTCAGAGTTTTGAATAAATAGTGCCCGTAATATCAGGGAATGACCACAAATAAAATGTGGCATAAAAGATGCATACTGTAGTCGAGAGCGCGTATGCGTGATTTGATTAACTGGAGCGAGACCGATGAAAAAAGTCGTCACGGTTTGCCCCTATTGCGCATCAGGTTGCAAAATCAACCTGGTCGTCGATAACGGCAAAATCGTCCGGGCGGAGGCAGCGCAGGGGAAAACCAACCAGGGTACCCTGTGTCTGAAGGGTTATTATGGCTGGGATTTCATTAACGATACCCAGATCCTGACCCCGCGCCTGAAAACCCCCATGATCCGTCGCCAGCGTGGCGGCAAACTCGAACCTGTTTCCTGGGATGAGGCACTGAATTACGTTGCCGAGCGCCTGAGCGCCATCAAAGAGAAGTACGGTCCGGATGCCATCCAGACGACCGGCTCCTCGCGTGGTACGGGTAACGAAACCAACTATGTAATGCAAAAATTTGCGCGCGCCGTTATTGGTACCAATAACGTTGACTGCTGCGCTCGTGTCTGACACGGCCCATCGGTTGCAGGTCTGCACCAATCGGTCGGTAATGGCGCAATGAGCAATGCTATTAACGAAATTGATAATACCGATTTAGTGTTCGTTTTCGGGTACAACCCGGCGGATTCCCACCCAATCGTGGCGAACCACGTAATTAACGCTAAACGTAACGGGGCGAAAATTATCGTCTGCGATCCGCGCAAAATTGAAACCGCGCGCATTGCTGACATGCACATTGCACTGAAAAACGGCTCGAACATCGCGCTGTTGAATGCGATGGGCCATGTCATTATTGAAGAAAACCTGTACGACAAAGCTTTCGTCGCTTCCCGTACAGAAGGCTTTGAAGAGTATCGTAAAATCGTTGAAGGCTACACGCCGGAGTCGGTTGAAGATATCACCGGCGTCAGCGCCAGTGAGATTCGTCAGGCGGCGCGGATGTATGCCCAGGCGAAAAGCGCCGCCATCCTGTGGGGCATGGGTGTAACCCAGTTCTACCAGGGCGTGGAAACCGTGCGTTCTCTGACCAGCCTCGCGATGCTGACTGGTAACCTCGGTAAGCCTCATGCGGGTGTAAACCCGGTTCGTGGTCAGAACAACGTGCAGGGTGCCTGCGATATGGGCGCGCTGCCGGATACGTATCCGGGATACCAGTACGTGAAAGATCCGGCTAACCGCGAGAAATTCGCCAAAGCCTGGGGCGTGGAAAGCCTGCCTGCTCATACCGGTTATCGCATCAGCGAGCTGCCGCACCGCGCAGCGCATGGTGAAGTGCGTGCCGCGTACATTATGGGCGAAGATCCGCTGCAAACTGACGCGGAACTGTCGGCAGTACGTAAAGCCTTTGAAGATCTGGAACTGGTTATCGTTCAGGACATCTTTATGACCAAAACCGCGTCGGCGGCGGATGTCATTTTACCGTCAACGTCGTGGGGCGAGCATGAAGGCGTGTTTACTGCGGCTGACCGTGGCTTCCAGCGTTTCTTCAAGGCGGTTGAGCCGAAGTGGGATCTGAAAACGGACTGGCAGATTATCAGTGAAATCGCCACCCGTATGGGTTATCCGATGCACTACAACAACACCCAGGAGATCTGGGATGAGTTGCGTCATCTGTGCCCGGATTTCTACGGTGCGACTTACGAAAAAATGGGCGAACTGGGCTTCATTCAGTGGCCTTGCCGCGATACTTCAGATACCGATCAGGGGACTTCTTATCTGTTTAAAGAGAAGTTTGATACCCCGAACGGTCTGGCGCAGTTCTTCACCTGCGACTGGGTAGCGCCAATCGACAAACTCACCGACGAGTACCCGATGGTACTGTCAACGGTGCGTGAAGTTGGTCACTACTCTTGCCGTTCGATGACCGGTAACTGTGCGGCACTGGCGGCGCTGGCTGATGAACCTGGCTACGCACAAATCAATACCGAAGACGCCAAACGTCTGGGTATTGAAGATGAGGCATTGGTTTGGGTGCACTCGCGTAAAGGCAAAATTATCACCCGTGCGCAGGTCAGCGATCGTCCGAACAAAGGGGCGATTTACATGACCTACCAGTGGTGGATTGGTGCCTGTAACGAGCTGGTTACCGAAAACTTAAGCCCGATTACGAAAACGCCGGAATACAAATACTGCGCCGTGCGCGTCGAGCCGATCGCCGATCAGCGCGCCGCCGAGCAGTACGTGATTGACGAGTACAACAAGTTGAAAACTCGCCTGCGCGAAGCGGCACTGGCGTAATACAGTCCTTTCTACAGCCTCCTTTCGGAGGCTGTTTTTTTATCCATTCGAACTCTTTATACTGGTTACTCCCTACCCAATCGTATTATCAAAATGAAAAAAATTATCGCATTGATGTTGTTTTTAACATTCTTTGCCCACGCGAACGACTCCGAGCCTGGCAGCCAGTATTTAAAGGCAGCAGAGGCCGGGGACCGACGCGCACAATATTTTCTTGCCGACAGCTGGTTTAGCTCCGGCGATTTGAGCAAAGCCGAATATTGGGCACAGAAAGCCGCCGACAGCGGTGATGCTGATGCCTGCGCGCTGTTGGCGCAGATCAAAATCACCAATCCGGTCAGTCTGGACTATCCACAAGCAAAAGTTCTTGCAGAGAAAGCAGCGCAAGCGGGCAGTAAAGAAGGTGAAGTAACGCTGGCGCATATTCTGGTAAATACGCAAGCGGGTAAACCGGATTATCCAAAGGCGATTTCGCTGTTAGAAAACGCTTCGGAAGATCTGGAGAACGACTCTGCCGTCGATGCCCAAATGCTGCTTGGTTTGATTTACGCCAACGGCGTGGGCATTAAGGCCGACGATGACAAGGCAACCTGGTATTTCAAACGCAGCTCTGCGATTTCCCGAACCGGTTATTCCGAGTACTGGGCGGGAATGATGTTCTTAAACGGTGAAGAAGGTTTTATCGAGAAGAACAAACAAAAGGCGCTGCACTGGTTAAATCTGAGCTGTATGGAAGGGTTTGATACCGGGTGTGAAGAGTTTGAAAAATTAACTAACGGTTAAGGTAGGCCTGATAAGACGCGGCAAGCGTCGCATCAGGCATTGATGTCGGATGCGGCGTAAACGCCTTATCCGACCTACAAAATCACGCTAAATCAGGCTATTGCGCAGTCTGGCGTAGGCCTGATAAGACGCGGTAAGCGTCGCATCAGATATTGATGTCGGATGCGGCGTAAACGCCTTATCCGACCTACAAAATCACCCTAAATCAAGCTATTGCGCAGTCTGGCGTAGGCCTGATAAGACGCGGTAAGCGTCGCATCAGGCATCCACATATTGCCGGGTGGATATCCCCGGCAATCTTCAATTATTGATCCGCAGTTTTATCAAATTTGCCCAGCACTTCGCGCTCATAAGCCAGCGCTTTCTTACGGTCAAATTTGTGTTCCCACTTGGCAATCACCAGCACCGCCAGCGCATTACCCACCACGTTCAGCGCAGTACGCGCCATGTCGAGGATACGGTCAACACCGGCAATAAACGCCAGACCTTCCAGCGGAATACCTACGCTACCCAGCGTTGCCAGCAACACCACAAACGACACGCCCGGCACGCCAGCAATCCCTTTCGAGGTCACCATCAGCGTCAGCACCAGAATGATTTCCTGCCAGATGGACAGGTCAATGCCATACAACTGCGCGATGAAAATAGCGGCAATACTTTGATACAGCGTCGAACCATCAAGGTTAAAAGAGTAACCGGTCGGCACCACGAAACTGGTGATCGACGCCGGTGCTCCGTAGGCTTCCATCTTCTCAATAATTCGCGGCAGCACGCTTTCAGAACTGGCAGTGGAGTACGCCAGAATCAGCTCATCTTTCAGAATACGAATCAGGATCCAGACGCTTAACCCGCACAGGCGCGCCACAATTCCCAGCACGACCAGCGCGAAGAACAGAATGGCGAAATGCACCAGCAGCACCAGTTTCGCCAGTGGCCACAGAGACGAGAAACCAAAGTTAGCCACCGTCACCGCAATCAGCGCAAACACACCCACCGGTGCATAACGCATCACCATGTGAGTCACTTTAAACATGGTTTCAGAGATGGAGCGGAACACGGTCACCAGCGGTTCACGATGCGTCGCGGGCAGGGAGGAAAGCCCCAGACCAAACAGCACGGAGAAGAAGATGATCGGCAGCATTTCGCCTTTCGCCATCGACGCCACAATGTTCGTCGGCACCAGCGACAAAATCGTGCCCATAATGCCGTGGGAACTGCTTTGTACCGCTTCCGTAGTGCTCTGATATTTCGAGATATCGACGGTCGCCAGCTGCGACATATCCACCCCCGCACCGGGCTGGAAGACGTTCGCCAGAGTGATCCCCAAAATGATGGCGACGGTGGTGATCACCTCGAAGTAAATAATGGTTTTCGCGCCAATACGCCCGAGCTGTTTGGCATCACCAACACCCGCGATACCCACCACCAGCGTGGAGATCACAATCGGCACAACAATCATTTTGATCAGATGGATGAAGATATCACCCGCCGGAGAGAGCAAATTGACGACCAGCCAGTCGCGGCTGTCGCTATGGTAGTGCAGGTAGCTTCCCAGGAGAATGCCCAGCACCATAGCAAACAGAATCTGCCAGGCCAGGCTGAATTTTATATTTTTCATCAGAATAACTTCCTCAATGGAGCGCCGTTCCCCGTTCAGAAACGCGAGAACGTGACATACTGCCAGGGCATGAATTGTGTTGCGTTGGTTTGTAGATTTTTTTAACGCTTATGATCAGTATCATTTGCGCGGTATGTTGCGCAACCCTTTAACAACAGAGCTTTTCGCTGCATTAATGCATAATAACGCGAGTTTATGGCAGGATTAATGAATAACCATTTGTTATGGAAAGATTTTTATTTGTTTAATCTGCAATAATACTGATTGGTGATTATTTTTGGCATATGTTCATTCGATTATTTTTTATGCAGCTCAATAACATAATCTTCATCACCAGATGATTAATCTGATCTCCGCTGCAACAATTTCGCCATATTAATCGACTCGACCAGCTGTGTCCGGTTGATCCGGGGTGAGTTGAGATCCATCACTTTTTGCCATAGTTCGATGGCCTGCGCGTAATTCGCCTGCATAAACGCATCGGAAGCCAGCAGCATCAGAGCGGTGATTTCGTTAGAGTCCAGCGCGAGGGCTTTATCGATCATTGCGCGTGTCTGGGCGGTCATATGCTGGCTGGCCTGGTAATAAAGCACCGTCGCCAGCGCCGCATACAGTTCAGCGTTCTCACCACGTAGTTGCAACGCCTGACGGTACGCCAGCAGCGAATTGCTGTAATCGTTTTGCCACAGATAGTACTCGCCCAGTAACGCCCATTGTTCGCTGTTTTGTGGATTAGCGCGGATTTTATCCTGCAATGCCTGAAGCTGAGCTTCCGGGGTCTGCTGGCTGGCAAACTGATGTAGCGGATCGCGCTGACGCTGATACTCCGCATGTACCGCCTGCCATTTTGGACTTAACAGATAACTGCTGACACAGAGAAATACCATCAAAATCGTGAGTGTTGTCAGCATTTTCACCGGTATTTGAGGCTGTTTCATCGCTTCGCCCTCACTCGCCAGAGGATCAGTGCCATCAGCAGTAACAACACCACTGGCAGAGCCCACAATAACAGCGTCTGACCCGTTAACGGTGGGTTATAGCGAACAAAATCTCCGTAGCGTTCGGTCATCCAGCCAATGATTTCGACTTCACTTTTCCCCTCTTCCACCATGGTGTAAACCTGATGGCGCATACTAACTGCCACCGGCGCATTGGATTCCAGTAAGTTCTGATTCTGGCACTGCGGACAACGTAACTGGCTGGCAATATTTAACGCCCGTTCCTGTTGTTGCGGATTAGCGAATTGCCAGGTGTCTACGACCTGAGCACGCGCAAAACAGGTAAATAACAGCAGTAGCGTGAGAAGTCCTTTATTCATCGCGCTTCCTCCCCCGCCATCCGCTTAACAATGCGCCCGCAATCATCAACAATCCTCCCCCCCAGATCCAGCGCACACCGCTTTGTACATACAAACGAAAAGCGTAACGATCCGGCCCAGTTTTCTCCCCCATGACCGCATACCAGTCATGGATGCCGTTCCAGCGAATTGACGGTTCCATCATTTGCTGACGGCGTGCTTCATAAAAACGCCGCTCCGGCGTCAGTTCACCAATACGTTGCTGATGGTCAAACAGTGCCACTATCGCTTTTTCGCTGGTGTAATTGCCCCTGGCTTGCAGATCGAGACGCTCAAAACGGAAGGTGTATCCTGCCAGCGTCACCTGCTGACCCGGCTGTAAATTCAGGCTGATCTCCTGACGGCTGACGCTGGAGACCACGATCCCTGCGGCAAATAACAGCACGCCCGCATGAGCTACCAGCGCCGGAAGCTGCACGCGTTTGCCAGAGACAAACGTCGCCAGCACAATCACCACCAGCATCAACAGACCAAACGGTAACGTTGCGCGGTTAAAATATGGCGCACCAACGGAGAGGCGTCCCCAGCCCAGCAGGCCGTAAATCATCGGATAAAGCGTTCCCACCAGCACGATCAGTAGCACTGCGCAAAACAGCAACAGCGTAGCGAGGATTAACATTTCCCGCGATAACCCCGAAAAACGCACCGCCGGGCCACCGTCCCGCGCTCGCCAGCCATACAGAGCCAGAGACGCAAGGCTAATCAGTGCAAACAGGCTGAACAACGGCACGGCGCGGACATTATCCAGCGCGAACGCATGAACCGAAACCAGAATGCCAGAACGGACAATTAAGGTGCCCAGCAGCGACAGCATCAGAGTAACTATCGCCAGTAACAGCGACCAGTGGCGGAAAATCCCCCGCTGGCGTGTCAGGGACAAACTGTGCAGCAGCGCAGTGGCAGAAAGCCAGGGTAATAAAGAGGCGTTTTCCACCGGATCCCAGAACCACCAGCCGCCCCAGCCCAGTTCGCAATAGGCCCACCAGGAACCGAGGATGATCCCCGCCGTTAATGCGCTCCAGCCAGGTAGTGCCCAACGCCAGCAAATTCGGGCGCTGACACCATCAAAATCGCCACGCAATAAACTCGCCAACGCCACGCTCGCCGCCACCATCAAACCGCCATAGCCGAGATAAAGCAGCGGCGGATGGAAGATAAGACCGGGATGTTGCAGCATCGGATTGAGATCGCGGCCTTCGATTGCTGGCGGAAATATCCGCACGAAGGGATCGGACCACAGCACTACAAACAGTAGCAGTGCGGCGAGCATGAGAGATAAAACGGCTAGCGTCAGCGGAAATAGCGGATCGGTTTGCTGCCGATAATGCCAGGCAAACAGCGCGCTCCAGGCGGAAAGCAGCAGCACCCAAAGCAGCAGCGAACCTTCATGACCGCCCCACACCGCCGCCAGTTTGAGTTCCCACGACAGCAGGCTGTAGCTATGTTGGGCGACATAAATGACCGAGAAATCGCTGATGAGAAAACAATACGTCAGTACGCCAAAGGCGAGCAGCAGGAGCGCGAACTGCGCCAGAATGCCGATGCAAGTGAGTCGCATCATGGCAGGCCAGCGCAACCGCACTCCCGCGAAGGCCGTCAACGGGGTCAACACGTTGACCCCGAGACTTAACAACAATGCCAGAAAACCGACTTCAGGAAGGAATACGTCCAGAAACCACCTCTGTTCTGGCTTACGCCACCGTTAACTGCCCGGCGTAGAGAATGAAAAAGCGCAGCATCAACACGCCGACCAGGCTGGCCCCACATGCCGCCAGCACGGCAGGAATGCCGGAACTGCGATTGACCCACGGTTTGAGCAACATTGGCACAATCAGCCCCAGCCCGGCGACACCAAGCCAGAACCACCACGTCCAGAAACCGCCGCCCAATGCCGCCACCAGCGCACGCACTTTACCGTCATCGCCCAGCGCCAGACCGACAAAAAACGCCACCAGCAAGAAGATTTCACCCCATACCACGGGGATTTCCATACTGTGTACAAAGTGCGCTTCCGTGGAATGCGGGTTACTGCGTTGGCGTATCGCCATGGCGATCAGCGCCACCGCCGCACCGGACGAGATGCCGGAGAAGAGGAACAGCACCGGCAGGATCGGGTTATTGAGGAACGGATACGATTTCAGCGCCGACAGCAGAAAGCCGGTATAAGCCCCCAACAACACCGCCAGCACCAGCATCAATGTTTCCAGTCCGCGATGAACGGGCGTTAGCAGGCTCAGAACCTTTTGTACGATCCCCAGCTTCGGCAACCAGCGTTGTTGCAGGGCAAGCAAATCATGTTCAAAGATTTTCGCCAGCCATAGCACCAGCACCACCATGTAGAGCTGAAACAGCATCACCCCCATCGACATCACCGAGGTAAAACTGTAGTGGAACATCAGCTTCCAGAAGGTCCACGGCTTTGTCAGGTGGAAGACGAGGATCAACAGACCGAGGATCACCGCGCCAGGCCCGACAATCAGCGTGGTGCGCAGCAACGTGCTGTCTGCACCGCCCGCCTGCGGGTAGACGCGACGTAACAGCACGGCCAGCGTCACCAGACCAGCAGAAATACCAATCAAAAACAGGTAGATGGCAATCGGCCAGTCCCACACCAGCGATTCGAAATGAAATGCGGAAGTCTGCGTCATTGGCTCACCTCCCCGTATTTAAACGGTACGCGGTACAGCTTCGGCTTGGTTCCCAGCGCCAGCTTGTAGCGGTAAGTGGGCTTCTGGCGCAGCAGTTGCGAAATCTCACTGTTGGGATCGTCCAGATTGCCAAACGTCAGCGCCTTCGTCGGGCAAGCCTCAACGCACGCGGGCAGCTTACCGGCCTGCAAATTGGTCTTACGGCAGAAATCGCATTTGTCCGCTGTCTTCGTGACCGGATGGATAAAGCGCACGCGGTACGGACAGGCGGCGATGCAGTACTGACAACCGACGCAGAGATCCGGATTTACATCGACAATCCCGCTGGCAGCATCGCGAAAAGACGCACCGGTCGGGCAGACGTCAACGCACGGCGCATGATCACAGTGCTGGCAAGACTTACGGAAGAAGCGATATTTCACATCAGGAAATTCGCCCTGTGGCTCGCTACGAATAATTGTCAGGCGCGAGACGCCTTCCGGCACCTTGTTCACTTCCCGACAAGCATCCATACAGGCGGTACAGCCGATGCATAACGACTCGTCATGCACCATGCCGTAACGCACCCCATTGATATTCAACGTTTTCGCCACCACGCGCCCTGCGGTGCCGCTGACGGCTGCCAGCACGCCGACGCCGGTGAGAAACTGGCGACGAGACCAGGTCATGGCTGCTCCTTAAGCAACGGAACAGACGCTGGGTTAAAGTTCGGATTGGTGCGCTGATCGCTGTGGCAATCGACGCAAATCTTAATCCGTCCTTTGTCACTTAACGTCTGCATCGTATCTTGCTGTGGATGCAGGGAATGGCAGCTGGCGCACGCCACTTTGGTTACGTGGACATCGTGTGGCCAGAACGCTTTTTGCAACTGTTCCGGCAAATGGCAGGACATACAGACGCTGTTCTGCTCTCCAACCTTGTACATCGGCTCGTTAAAGCGCATCACATCTTTCACCCCTTCGCGGTGTTGCGGTGATGGCTGGCCGTGACAGTTGGTGCAGGTGACCGGCAGTTTGTTATTCGGGTTGATAACGGAAGCATGTTTGCCATGCATACCTTCGGTATCTGGCTTATGACAGTCCAGACAGGCGGCATCCGGGTTACGCTGCTGGGTAACTTCGTAGCGATCACCAGATGCCTGCGCCGCAGGGGTAGCGGTAATTCCGTTCAGGCTCCACAACAGGCCCGACGCCAGCACCCCGGCAGTTAATAACGAACGTAATACGCTCATATTCACTCCATTGTGTTTTCCGCCCCTTGCGAGGCGGAACGGGGTTATTGGCTTAACAGACCGTTTTTACGTGCCTGCTCTTCCCACTGCGGGATCACCGTTTTGATGAAGTCCTGCTTCTCGGCCTTGATTTGTTCCATGTTCAGGCCAATGGCCTGCTGGGCTTTCTCTTTGGTCGAGATATCCGGGATCTGGATTTCATGGGTGATGCCTTTGGTCGCCAGCAGGCGCGCCAGTTTGGTGCGTGCATCCGCCGCTTTATCCATCGCCGTACCGAGCATCCTCAGACCTTCTTCCGGTGCGTGCATATGAATGCCGTGGGAAGCGATCGCCAGATCCCAACGCCACTGGGCATGACGGATATCGTCCTGAATAGGCTTCATTTCGGCTTCCGTCGCGCCTGCATCCAGCGCCGCTTTCGCTTCGAAGTGAGCGTGAACCAGTTGATCTTCAACCTTGATTTTCAGGTCGTTAATCGACTGCTTACGTTCCGCGACCACTTTTTGCAAGGCAGCTTTGTCCTGGGTATGGCAGTTCGCACAAGTCTGGGCGAAGTTATCAAACGGATTACCAATTTTATGGTCGGTGTAGAGTTTGCCTTCGGCGTTCTGCACTTTTGGCATATGGCAATCGATACAGGTCACGTTGTTTTTGCCATGAATGCCCGCTGTCCAGGTTTCATATTCCGGGTGCTGTGCTTTCAGCATTGGCGTTTTCGACAGGGAGTTAGTCCAGTCAGAGAAGGCAATTTTGTCGTAATACTGCTCCATATTTTCGACTTTCATGCCGTCATCCCACGGGAATTTAACCGCTTTGTTTTTGCCGTCGAAGTAATACTCCACATGGCACTGACCGCAAACCATCGATTGCTGGTCGAAACGTCCGGCTTTCTCAAAAGGTTTACCAATGGCTTCCATCGCGCGAGCCGCATACGGACGGGAAAGGGTTAACTCCGGTTTGCCTTTGGCGAACTCTGGTGAGGCGGTGTTATGGCAATCGGCACAACCTAAGTTGTTGACGATTTCCGGGCCGCCGCGCGCCCATTTTCCGTGGAAGTAGCCATCTTCGCCGTCTTTCTGGATCAGACGCGCCACATCCGGGCTTTTACAACTCCAGCATGCCATCGGTAGCGGACCATCTTCAGCGTTTTTCGGCGCACCGGTACGCAGGGTTTCACGCACATCGGTCACAGCAAAGGCATGTCCACGCGGCTTGTTGTAATCGCGCGAGAAGGGATACCCCGCCCACAGGATCACCAGCCGTGGATCTTCCGCCAGGGCGTCAACACGCTCTGACTGTTCCGAGGTGGCTTTCCAGGAGAGATATTGATCGGGATGTTGCGGGGCAAAGGTTTCATTCTTCGCTTCAACAGTTACAGGTTTTGCAGGAGCTGCCGTTTGTTCAGCGTGAACAGAAGTGAAAAAGAAAAAAGGAATCAATAAGCTGAAGATACGGCGTGCGTTTATTTTTATCCTTGTCATAGGGGCTTCATCCGAATTGCGCCATTGTTGCAATGGCGGTTTTTATTGTTTTTCACGACAGTAACCGCACCTACACTGTCATGACATTGCTCGCCCCTATGTGTAACAAATAACCACACTGTGAATGTTGTCTTTAATCAATTGTAAGTGCATGTAAAATACCACTTTAGAGTTAGTCAGTATCTTCCTCTTTTTCAACAGCATGCATAACTGCATGTTCCTCAAAGAATTAATCAACTTTTGTTGCTGACCTTCAAAAATTACCCTGCCGTTTATTTGCACAATTCTACTTTTGCGTGATCTGTCGCCCAAATACTAAACAAAACTGCCAATACCCCTACATTTAACGCTTATGCCACATATTATTAACATCCTACAAGGAGAACAAAAGCATGAGTCAAATTCACAAACACACCATTCCTGCCAACATCGCAGACCGTTGCCTGATAAACCCTCAGCAGTACGAGGCGATGTATCAACAATCTATTAACGCACCTGATACCTTCTGGGGCGAACAGGGAAAAATTCTCGACTGGATCAAACCGTACCAGAAGGTGAAAAACACCTCCTTTGCCCCCGGTAATGTGTCCATTAAATGGTACGAGGACGGCACGCTGAATCTGGCGGCAAACTGCCTTGACCGCCATCTGCAAGAAAACGGCGATCGTACCGCCATCATCTGGGAAGGCGACGACGCCAGCCAGAGCAAACATATTAGCTATAAAGAGCTGCACCGCGACGTCTGCCGCTTCGCCAATACCCTGCTCGAACTGGGCATTAAAAAAGGTGATGTGGTGGCGATTTATATGCCGATGGTACCGGAAGCCGCGGTCGCGATGCTGGCCTGTGCCCGCATTGGCGCGGTACATTCGGTGATTTTCGGCGGCTTCTCGCCGGAAGCCGTTGCCGGACGCATTATCGACTCCAGTTCACGACTGGTGATCACTTCCGACGAAGGCGTGCGCGCCGGGCGTAGTATTCCGCTGAAGAAAAACGTTGATGACGCACTAAAAAACCCGAACGTCACCAGCGTAGAGCATGTGGTGGTACTGAAGCGTACTGGCGGGAAAATTGACTGGCAGGAAGGGCGCGACCTGTGGTGGCACGACCTGGTTGAGCAAGCCAGCGATCAGCACCAGGCGGAAGAGATGAACGCCGAAGATCCGCTGTTTATTCTCTACACCTCCGGTTCTACCGGGAAGCCGAAAGGCGTGCTGCACACTACCGGCGGTTATCTGGTGTACGCGGCGCTGACCTTTAAATATGTCTTTGATTATCATCCGGGTGATATCTACTGGTGCACCGCCGATGTGGGCTGGGTTACCGGACACAGTTATTTGCTGTACGGCCCGCTGGCCTGCGGCGCGACCACGCTGATGTTTGAAGGCGTACCGAACTGGCCGACGCCTGCCCGTATGGCGCAGGTGGTGGACAAGCATCAGGTCAATATTCTCTATACCGCGCCCACGGCGATTCGTGCGCTGATGGCGGAAGGTGATAAAGCGATTGAAGGCACCGACCGTTCGTCACTGCGCATTCTCGGTTCCGTGGGCGAGCCAATTAACCCGGAAGCGTGGGAGTGGTACTGGAAAAAAATCGGCAATGAGAAATGCCCGGTGGTCGACACCTGGTGGCAGACCGAAACTGGCGGTTTCATGATCACGCCGCTGCCTGGCGCTACCGAGCTAAAAGCCGGTTCGGCAACACGTCCGTTCTTCGGCGTGCAACCGGCGCTGGTCGATAACGAAGGTAACCCGCTGGAAGGCGCTACCGAAGGCAGCCTGGTGATTATTGACTCCTGGCCGGGTCAGGCGCGTACGCTGTTTGGCGATCACGAACGTTTTGAACAGACCTACTTCTCCACCTTCAAAAATATGTATTTCAGCGGCGACGGCGCGCGTCGCGATGAAGATGGCTATTACTGGATCACCGGGCGCGTGGACGACGTGCTGAACGTCTCCGGTCACCGTCTGGGGACGGCGGAGATTGAGTCGGCGTTGGTGGCGCATCCGAAGATTGCCGAAGCCGCCGTAGTAGGTATTCCGCACAATATTAAAGGTCAGGCGATCTACGCCTACGTCACGCTTAATCACGGGGAGGAACCGTCACCAGAACTGTACGCAGAAGTCCGCAACTGGGTGCGTAAAGAGATTGGCCCGCTGGCGACGCCAGACGTGCTGCACTGGACCGACTCCCTGCCTAAAACCCGCTCCGGCAAAATTATGCGCCGTATTCTGCGCAAAATTGCGGCGGGCGATACCAGCAACCTGGGCGATACCTCGACGCTTGCCGATCCTGGCGTAGTCGAGAAGCTGCTTGAAGAGAAGCAGGCTATCGCGATGCCATCGTAACCCACAATTGCCCGATGCGAGTCGGTAACGGTTTGTAGGCCTGATAAGACGCGACAGCGTCGCATCAGGCGTTGATTGCCGGATGCGGCGTGAATGCCTTATCCGGCCTACATTCGGCAAGGGTTACCCAAGCGTTAACCTTCTCCCATAAGGGAGCGGGAATTAAAACAATCCCTACATTACCTCTGGAGAATCTGTGATGAATGGTACGATTTATCAGCGGATAGAAGACAATGCGCATTTCAGGGAGTTAGTCGAAAAACGGCAACGGTTTGCCACCATCCTGTCGATTATTATGCTGGCAGTTTATATCGGCTTTATTTTACTGATCGCCTTCGCGCCCGGCTGGCTGGGCACCCCGCTGAATCCGAACACCAGCGTCACACGCGGTATTCCAGTCGGTGTCGGGGTAATTGTGATCTCCTTTGTTCTCACTGGTATCTACATCTGGCGGGCGAACGGCGAATTCGACCGTCTTAATAACGAAGTCCTGCATGAGGTACAAGCATCATGAAAAGAGTTCTGACGGCGCTTGCCGCCACACTCCCTTTCGCAGCTAACGCCGCGGATGCTATTAGCGGGGCCGTAGAGCGTCAGCCAACGAACTGGCAGGCGATTATTATGTTCCTGATTTTCGTCGTGTTTACGCTCGGCATTACCTACTGGGCATCAAAACGCGTACGTTCGCGTAATGACTACTACACCGCAGGCGGCAATATCACCGGTTTTCAGAACGGGCTGGCGATTGCCGGGGACTATATGTCCGCCGCCTCATTCTTGGGGATCTCCGCGCTGGTGTTTACCTCCGGCTATGACGGCTTAATTTACTCGCTGGGCTTCCTGGTAGGCTGGCCAATCATTCTGTTCCTGATTGCCGAACGTCTGCGTAACCTGGGCCGCTACACCTTTGCCGATGTAGCCTCTTACCGCCTGAAACAAGGGCCGATTCGTATTCTTTCGGCCTGTGGTTCTCTGGTGGTGGTGGCGCTTTACCTTATCGCCCAGATGGTGGGCGCAGGTAAACTCATCGAGCTGCTGTTTGGCCTTAACTATCACATTGCGGTGGTGCTGGTCGGCGTGCTGATGATGATGTACGTCCTGTTCGGCGGCATGCTGGCGACCACCTGGGTACAGATTATCAAAGCCGTTCTGTTGCTGTTCGGTGCCAGCTTTATGGCCTTTATGGTGATGAAACACGTCGGCTTTAGCTTCAACAATCTGTTCAGCGAAGCGATGGCGGTACACCCGAAAGGTGTCGATATCATGAAGCCAGGCGGGCTGGTGAAAGATCCGATCTCAGCACTGTCGCTGGGGCTCGGACTGATGTTTGGTACGGCTGGCTTGCCGCATATTCTGATGCGCTTCTTTACGGTCAGCGATGCCCGCGAAGCACGTAAGAGCGTGTTCTACGCCACCGGATTTATGGGCTACTTCTACATCCTGACCTTTATTATCGGCTTTGGCGCAATCATGCTGGTTGGTGCGAATCCGGAATATAAAGATGCTGCGGGCCATCTGATTGGTGGTAACAACATGGCGGCAGTTCACCTGGCCAATGCGGTGGGCGGCAACCTGTTCCTCGGCTTTATTTCAGCGGTTGCTTTCGCCACTATCCTCGCGGTGGTAGCGGGGCTGACGCTGGCGGGCGCATCGGCGGTGTCTCACGACCTGTACGCTAACGTCTTCAAAAAAGGCGCGACCGAACGTGAAGAGCTGCGGGTATCGAAAATCACCGTTCTGATTTTGGGTGTGATTGCCATTATCCTCGGCGTGCTGTTTGAGAATCAGAACATCGCCTTTATGGTGGGGCTGGCGTTTGCCATCGCGGCGAGCTGTAACTTCCCGATCATTCTGCTTTCCATGTACTGGTCGAAACTGACTACCCGTGGCGCAATGCTGGGCGGCTGGTTAGGACTGATTACTGCGGTGGTGCTGATGATCCTCGGTCCGACGATTTGGGTACAGATCCTCGGTCACGAAAAAGCCATCTTCCCGTATGAATACCCGGCGCTGTTCTCTATCAGCGTGGCATTCCTCGGTATCTGGTTCTTCTCGGCAACGGATAATTCAGCGGAAGGTGCGCGCGAGCGTGAACTGTTCCGTGCGCAGTTTATCCGCTCCCAGACTGGCTTTGGCGTTGAGCAGGGCCGCGCGCATTAATCTCCACTAGCCTCTGGTCACCTGACCAACGGTAAAAAGGTGCGATGTACTGCACCTTTTTACCGATTACACCGCCAAAGCGTTATTGGTTCTCTTCAATCAGCAACGCTTCAAGCAAATCGAGATCGTGCAGTAATTTTTGCAGCGTTTCGTTACTGATCTCCCGCGTGGCGCGCAGGTGGTACAGTTCAGCACGTTCAGAACGCAATGCCGCCAGACGGAAGCGACGCTCAAGGTTCTCTTCCTGCACGGAACTTTCAACGTCGTTACGTCCATCGGCGCGACGACGCAGGTTACCAATGACGCGAGAACTGACCTCCGTGAGCAGCTGGTTATCGATATTCTCTTCGGTATCCGCCGCCAGACGCTCCTCCATTTTCTGGATCGCCACAATCGCCACTTCAGCCGTTGCCGCTCGCGCAATACGTTCCTCTTTCAATTGTTGCGAATGGTCCGCGACTTCAATGTGTTGTAGCAGAATAGGCAACATCACCACGCCGACAAACAGCGAGAAGAGAATGACACCAGCCGCCAGGAACACCAGCTCATAGCGCGCCGGGAAGACGTTACCATCCGGCAAGAGCAGCGGGATTGAGAGCACACCAGCCAGAGTGATCGCCCCACGCACCCCGGCGAAAGACGCGATCAGGATTTCTCGTGTGGTCCACGAACCAAACTCCATCGGCTTCTTCTTCAGGAAGCGGTTGCTGAACTTTTTCATCGTCCACAGCCAGCCGAAACGGACCAGCATCAGCGCCGCATAAATCAGAATGATATCGGTAAACAGCATCCAGATTTCGACGTTAGGGTCGATTTCTGCCGCCATCAGCGACGTCTCCAGAATACCCGGCAGCTGCAGACCTAACAGCAGGAATACCATGCCGTTAAAGACAAATTCCAGCATCGCCCAGGTACTGTTTGCGCGCAGGCGCATTGCCAGCGGCGCACGGCGCATCACACCGGAACGGGTGATGGTCATCCCGGCGGCAACCGCAGCGAGGATACCGGAAACGCCAATATGTTCGGCAATCAGATAAGAAGCGAATGGCAGCAGGAACAGCAGGACGATCTGCGTCGCGGGTTCATCACCGCCCCAGCGGCTGAGGAATCGCAGCGAGCGACCGTACAGCCAGCTCACCACAAAACCGGCGAGAATACCGCCAATGGCCACTTTCATAAATTCGACCGTCGCACCACCGACGGTGAAGATCATCGTCCCCATCGCCACTGCCACGGCAAACTTCAACGACACCAGACCGGAGGCGTCATTCATCAACGCTTCGCCCTGCAAAATGCCCATGATTTTTTTCGGGATGCGCCCTTCGCCAACAATCCCCGAGAGCGCCACAGCATCGGTCGGAGAAAGCACCGCCGCCAGCGCAAAGGCGGGGATCAGCGGAATGCCCGGCACCACCCAGTAAATAAGAAAGCCAATGCCGACCACGGTGACCACCACCAGCGCCAGCGCGAGGCCGAAAATCTCTCGACCATGTTCGAGAAATTCACGGGTCGGCGTTTTCCAGCCATCAGCGAACAGCAACGGCGGGATAAACAAGACTAAAAAGAGTTCAGGATCAAACTCCACATGCAAACCAAACGTCGGCCACGCCAGTAGCGCACCGATGGCGATTTGCATAAGCGGAAGCGGGATCTGAAAGGGCATGACACGAGTGACCACCCCGGACAGCGAGACCACGAGGGTCATTATCAGTATGGTGAAGAAGATTTCCATGCGTTCCCTGTTTGCGATGTTTTTTATGATCTGAGAAAGGCGTTATGCCTGAATTCTCATTTTTTCAGAATATCGCAAAAGCTCACACAATGTGCGGAGAAAATAAAAACGGGCAGCCATTGCCACCCGTTTTCAGAATCATATGAAAGATTAGATAGCCCAGCCACCCGCATAGAAGGTCACCAGCGCCACAGCGATAACGACCGTACCGATGTTCAACTTGCGCCATTCGCCGGAAACCAGACGACCAATCACCAGAGTCGCGAAGCCGATCATGATGCCTGTTACGATGTTACAGGTCAGCACGATGAATACCGCCGTAACCAGACCCGCCATCGCATCAACAAAATCAGCAAAGTCGATTTTCGCCACGTTACTCAGCATCAGCAGGCCAACGTACATCAGCGCCGGAGCCGTTGCATACCCCGGAACGAGGTAAGAGAGCGGAGAGAGGAACAGAATCAGCAGGAACAGCACGCCAACGGTGATAGCCGTCAAACCGGTTTTACCGCCCGCCGCCGTACCCGCCGCAGACTCGATGTATACCGCTGCCGGAGCTGCACCCACCAGGCCAGAGAAAACGCTGCTCATGGAGTCAGTGGTCAGTGCTTTCCCGCCGTCGATGATCTGCCCATTTTTATCCAGCAGGTTCGCCTGGCCGGCGACGGCACGGATAGTTCCGGTGGCATCAAATACTGCCGTCATCACCAGCGCCAGAACGCTTGGCAGGACTACAGGATTCAGCGCGCCCATAATGTCCAGGCTGCCAATCAGTGAATTGCCGTTTTCATCGCTCAATGAAGGCATGGCGAAAACGCCGGAGAAATGGACGTTAGGATCGAAGATCAAACCGACAATTGAGATACCGATAATGGTCAGCAGAATGCCACCAGGGACTTTCAGTTTTTCCAGGCCGATAATCACTGCCAGCCCCACCAACGACATCATCACCGGAAAGGTCGTGAAATCCCCCAGCGCGACGGGCAGACCATCAAGTGGGTTTTTAATCACCAGACCGACACCATTAGCAGCAATCAGCAGCAGGAACAGACCGATACCAATCCCCGTGCCGTGCGCCACACCGTGCGGCAAGTTGCGCAAAATCCAGCTACGGATACCCGTGGCAGAAATGACCGTAAACAGCACACCCATCAGGAACACGGCACCCAGCGCGACAGGTACGCTAATATGTTGCCCCAGCACCAGACTGAATGCGGTAAACGCCGTCAGGGAGATGGCGCAACCAATCGCCAACGGCAGATTAGCCCACAGACCCATCACGATAGAACCGAGTCCGGCAACCAGACAGGTCGCAACGAAAACTGCCGCAGGCGGGAAGCCTGCTTTACCCAACATGCCTGGAACGACGATAACCGAGTAGACCATCGCCAGAAATGTTGTTAACCCGGCAACCACTTCCTGACGGACAGTGCTTCCACGTTGTGAAATTTTAAACCAGGCGTCGAGTGAACCGCCGGTACGCGCTGATGGCGTAGACATAAGAAAACATCCCCTGAGAGTTTAATTTTCGTCAAGATGCGTGGCGGACAATCCCCTGCCAGCGAAACGTTATCTTCCTGCTCCAGGTTTGCGACAAATTGGTGCGTCGCAAAAAAGCAAACGTTTAGCTCCGCGCATACAAAACGGGTGGTAAAAAAAGCAAACGATTATCCGGCGATCATAGCGGCTTTTTCAACCGAAGTTTGCTGCTTTTTTCTCTTTTATTGTCTTGACGATGAAAAACCAGGCAATTGATGCGCAAACGTTATCGTCGATGCGCAAGATTGCAGCGTTATCGAGCCGTATACCGTTCAGGATTGCGATAAAAAATCGTCTGAGATGACAAAAATATTGCGGCTAAAAAGTGTACTTTTACACTGGCGAAGAAACGCCGGTGACATACAATTAAAGCATCAACACCAACCGGAACCTCCACCACGTGCTCGAATGAGGTGTGTTGACGTCGGGGGAAACCCTCCTGTGTACCAGCGGGATAGAGAGAAAGACAAAGACCGGAAAACAAACTAAAGCGCCCTTGTGGCGCTTTAGTTTTGTTCATCTTCCAGCAAGCGTGCGCCTGTGCCTTCTTCTCCTAAGCGGTCGCCCGGGTTACGCAATGGGCAATCACTGCGCGAAAGGCAGCCACAACCAATACATCCGTCCAGCTCGTCACGCAGCGCCACTAAGGTATGAATGCGCCGATCCAACTCTTCTCGCCATTGGGACGAAAGCTGTTTCCACTCTTTCGCACTTAATGTATGCCCTTCGGGCAACACGCCAAATGCTTCACGAATGGTCGCCAGCGGAATGCCAATACGCTGAGCAATTTTGATGATTGCGACATATCGCAACACATCACGTTTATATCGCCGCTGATTGCCACTATTACGGATACTGCTAATCAACCCTTTGCTTTCATAGAAATGCAGCGCCGATACCGCCACACCGCTGCGTTTTGCCACTTCGCCGGGGGTTAGCAGCGCTTTAATGCGGGGTAATTTCTTTTCCATAAATCGCTTTACCTCAAGTTAACTTGAGGAATTATACTCCCCAACAGATGAATTAACGAACTGAACACTGAAAAGAGGCAGATTTATGTCCCATCAGAAAATTATTCAGGATCTTATCGCATGGATTGACGAGCATATTGACCAGCCGCTTAACATTGATGTCGTCGCAAAAAAATCAGGCTATTCAAAGTGGTACTTACAGCGGATGTTCCGTACTGTGACGCATCAGACACTAGGTGATTACATTCGCCAACGCCGCCTGTTACTGGCCGCCGTTGAGTTGCGCACCACCGAGCGTCCGATTTTTGATATCGCAATGGACCTGGGTTATGTCTCTCAGCAGACCTTCTCCCGCGTTTTCCGTCGGCAGTTTGATCGCACTCCCAGCGATTATCGCCACCGCCTGTAGTTTTATTGCCCGCGCGTTAACTCCCGCGCGGGTAATTGCTCCATCCATTGCATAAACACCTGCGGCGGCATCGCCTTCGCAAAGAACCATCCCTGACAATAGCGCACGCCGCGTTTGCGCAGCCAGTTAACCTGCTCCTCAGTTTCGACGCCTTCAGCGATCGTTTTTAACCCCAGACTGTGCGCCAGCTCGATGATATGTTCCGCAATCAAATGACTGGTTTTATGGGTGGTCAGCGTCTCAACAAACGATTTGTCGATTTTCAAAATATCGACATTCAATGATTTAAGGTTATGCAAGTTAGAGTAGCCAATACCAAAATCATCAATTGCCACTTCGTAACCAGCCTGGCGGAAAGCCAGAATAATCGGCGTCATTTTGTCGACATCAAGAAATGCATGTTCAGTCACTTCAAATTTAATTTGCTGCGGACGCACCGCATATTGCTCTGTTTTCTGGTTGGTTCGCGCTATCAACCGTGACGTATGAAAATCGGAGGCCGACAGGTTAATAGAAACATAGCGATCGACATGTGTTGCCAGGTACACGCCCAGATCGCGGAAGACATTATCAATAACATAATCAGTTATCTGTTCGATCATCCCCTCCTTTTCTGCCAGCGGAATAAACTCTGCCGGATTCATTACTTGCCCCTGCTCACCAGGCCAACGTAACAATGCTTCAGCTCCGATACATTTTTCTGTTTTGATATCGATTATTGGCTGGTAATAAAGGCAAAGTTGATGTTTTTCGAGGGCGCGTTGCAATTTGCGTTTGGGAGACAAATAGTTTTGTCGAATACGTAGCCAGAGTAATAGCAGAACAAGACTCCCCAAAATACCGGCGGGCAACGCAAAAATAAGATGATTATAAAAATGAGTTATAAGACGTTGATATGAAGTCGCAACAATGGCTGCAATTGGGCGTTTTGTCGAATAAACTGTCGCATATAAATAGCCATTTCGTTGTACGGTTAAATCATTCAAATGAATCAGCGGAGAAAACGTTGCTGCCGAGGCCTCGTTGCTTAACGAGAAAAAGGTTTTCGTCACCGTATCATACACTCCCCATTGCAATGTCGGATCATCAGACATCACTTCACTCCAGAAGAGAGGGTTGATAACCGCCACATAATTTCCCCGCTGCATGTAGGTCATTTTATAGCCAGAGAAAAAAGGCGTATCACGGTAATAATAGATAGAAACGTTAGGTTCACGCTTATAATCGGCCGGTGCAATCGTATAGCCATTTACAGACGCTATCAGCGATGAGCATAAAAAATGGTTATCACGGGCATAGATCAATTCATTAATATAAAGATAGCCACGAATAATATTCAACATTCGCTTTTGATGGGCTGGAGTGCAAACTTGCCCCTGATAGCGTTCTGCTGCATCGCTCACTAAATCTGCCTGGCGAATGACCAGCTCGGATTTATCCAGCGCCAGCTGAGCAAAAGTTTGGAGCTGACTATTCACTTCTGATTTTGCCCAAAGGAAGGCAATCCATAGCGACAGAATGATGGGAAAGAGAACTAAAAAGATAATGCCCGGCAACGCCAGTAATTGGTGTCGTGCACGATGACTCATTGCTATCAATTTCCTGCCTGTTTATACCCGGCCATTGCAAGGTGAAAACCCTGGGCACCGACGTCTTTAGATAAATCTTACGGTATAAATAGCACTTTTGCCTGATTTGAAATTGATACCTTTTTAATGGTCACCTGGATAAAAATAATTCATTGATATTCAAAACTAATTTTCTACAGGAATGCAGAGGCGGCGGGAAGATATGCCCTTAATGCCACTGAAAAACCACATAATCTGTACAGCAATAAAAGTCACGGCCTAATCTGGCTAACAAACAATCAATTGTGATATAGTTCACAAAATTAATGAAACAAACAGAGTGTTTCATTTTTGTGTCCTGCAAGCCCCGCGATAGCCAGAGTGTACCACGCCTCCCGTGAACAACGCCGCGCTGTCCAGGGCATCGGCTCTTTTCAGAGGAATTGTTTGATGGCTACCCTCACCACTGGCGTGGTTCTACTTCGCTGGCAACTTCTTAGTGCCGTAATGATGTTTCTGGCCAGCACGCTCAACATCCGTTTTCGTCGGTCTGATTATGTCGGGCTTGCAGTGATCAGCAGCGGTCTGGGCGTGGTTTCTGCCTGCTGGTTCGCAATGGGGTTGCTTGGCATCACAATGGCGGATATCACCGCCATCTGGCACAACATCGAGTCGGTGATGATAGAAGAGATGAATCAGACACCGCCACAATGGCCAATGATTTTGACTTGATATGTAGAAGCCTCCATAACGGAGGCTTCTTTTTTATGGCTGGCAGATGCTTTAATCATCCACCTTAAAACAATATAACCTATTGTTTTAAAGACAAATCAGAACGGAATATCGTCATCAAAGTCCATCGGCGGCTCGTTAGACGGCGCTGCCGGAGCGGACTGCTGCGGGCGAGACTGCGCGCCGCCGCTGAACTGATTGCCACCCTGCGGCTGCTGAGGCTGACCCCAACCGCCCTGCGGCTGACCACCACCGATATTGCCACCTGCAGGAGCGCCACCACCCTGACGACCACCCAGCATCTGCATGGTGCCGCCAACGTTCACCACGACTTCTGTGGTGTAGCGATCCTGACCGGATTGATCGGTCCATTTGCGGGTACGCAGCTGACCTTCGATATAAACCTGAGAACCTTTACGCAGATATTCGCTGGCCACTTCTGCCAGTTTGCCGAACAGCACAACGCGGTGCCATTCAGTCTGCTCTTTCATCTCGCCGGTGGCTTTATCACGCCAGGATTCGGAAGTAGCCAGCGTAATGTTGGCAACTGCGCCACCATTTGGCATGTAGCGTACTTCCGGGTCCTGACCCAGATTACCAACGAGAATAACCTTGTTTACGCCTCTGCTGGCCATGTTCGTGTCTCCTGAAAAAAATCGTTCTGAATAAGTGTAAACGCGCGATTGTACCATTACCAATAGCGCTTTTACTATGTTGTGACCTCGGTTCCGGGAAACAAACCTGGCCAGACATTGTTACACAACACTCCGGGTAATGCATTCCAATACTGTATATTCATTCAGGTCAATTTGTGTCATAATTAACCGTTTGTGATCGCCGGTAGCACCATGCCACCGGGCAAAAAAGCGTTTAATCCGGGAAAGGTGAATGGATAAGATCGAAGTTCGGGGCGCCCGCACCCATAATCTCAAAAACATCAACCTCGTTATCCCCCGCGACAAACTCATTGTCGTGACCGGGCTTTCGGGTTCTGGCAAATCCTCGCTCGCTTTCGACACCTTATATGCCGAAGGGCAGCGCCGTTACGTTGAATCCCTTTCCGCCTACGCGCGGCAGTTTCTGTCACTGATGGAAAAGCCGGACGTCGATCATATTGAGGGGCTTTCTCCTGCCATCTCGATTGAGCAGAAATCGACGTCTCATAACCCGCGTTCTACGGTGGGGACAATCACCGAAATCCACGACTATTTGCGTTTGTTGTTCGCCCGCGTCGGTGAGCCGCGCTGCCCGGACCACGACGTCCCGCTGGCAGCGCAAACCGTCAGTCAGATGGTGGATAACGTGTTGTCCCAGCCGGAAGGTAAACGCCTGATGCTGCTCGCGCCAATCATTAAAGAGCGCAAAGGCGAACACACCAAAACGCTGGAGAACCTGGCAAGTCAGGGTTACATCCGTGCTCGTATTGATGGCGAAGTCTGCGATCTTTCCGATCCGCCGAAACTGGAACTGCAAAAGAAACATACCATTGAAGTGGTGGTTGATCGCTTCAAAGTGCGTGACGATCTTACCCAACGTCTTGCCGAGTCGTTTGAAACCGCGCTGGAGCTTTCCGGTGGTACCGCGGTAGTGGCGGATATGGACGACCCGAAAGCGGAAGAGCTGCTGTTCTCCGCCAACTTTGCCTGCCCGATTTGCGGTTACAGTATGCGCGAGCTGGAACCTCGCCTGTTTTCATTTAACAACCCGGCGGGAGCCTGCCCGACCTGTGACGGTCTTGGCGTACAGCAATATTTCGATCCTGACCGCGTGATCCAGAATCCGGAATTGTCGCTGGCTGGCGGTGCGATCCGTGGCTGGGATCGCCGCAACTTCTATTATTTCCAGATGCTGAAATCGCTGGCAGATCACTATAAGTTCGACGTCGAAGCGCCGTGGGGCAGCCTGAGCGCGAACGTGCATAAAGTGGTGTTGTACGGTTCTGGCAAAGAAAACATTGAATTCAAATACATGAACGATCGTGGCGATACCTCCATTCGTCGTCATCCGTTCGAAGGCGTGCTGCACAATATGGAGCGCCGTTATAAAGAGACGGAATCCAGCGCGGTACGTGAAGAATTAGCCAAGTTTATCAGCAATCGTCCGTGCGCCAGCTGCGAAGGAACCCGTCTGCGTCGGGAAGCACGCCACGTGTATGTCGAGAATACGCCGCTGCCCGCCATCTCCGACATGAGCATCGGTCATGCGATGGAATTCTTCAACAATCTCAAACTCGCAGGTCAGCGGGCGAAGATTGCAGAAAAAATCCTTAAAGAGATCGGCGATCGTCTGAAATTCCTCGTTAACGTCGGCCTGAATTACCTGACACTTTCCCGCTCAGCAGAGACACTTTCCGGCGGTGAAGCCCAGCGTATTCGTCTGGCGAGCCAGATTGGTGCGGGCCTGGTTGGCGTGATGTACGTGCTGGATGAGCCGTCTATCGGCCTGCACCAGCGCGATAACGAGCGCCTGCTGGGTACGCTTATCCATCTGCGCGATCTCGGTAATACCGTGATTGTGGTGGAGCACGACGAAGACGCGATTCGCGCCGCTGATCATGTGATCGATATCGGTCCGGGTGCGGGTGTACACGGCGGTGAAGTCGTCGCGGAAGGTCCGCTGGAAGCAATAATGGCGGTGCCAGAGTCGTTGACCGGGCAGTACATGAGCGGTAAACGCAAGATTGAAGTGCCGAAGAAGCGCGTTCCGGCAAATCCGGAAAAAGTGCTGAAACTGACAGGCGCACGCGGCAACAACCTGAAAGACGTGACGCTGACGCTGCCGGTGGGTCTGTTTACTTGCATCACAGGGGTTTCAGGTTCCGGTAAATCGACACTGATTAACGACACACTGTTCCCGATTGCCCAACGCCAGTTGAATGGTGCGACCATCGCCGAACCGGCACCGTATCGCGATATTCAGGGACTGGAACATTTCGACAAAGTGATCGATATCGACCAAAGCCCAATTGGTCGTACCCCACGTTCCAATCCGGCAACCTATACCGGCGTGTTTACACCTGTACGCGAACTGTTCGCAGGCGTACCAGAATCCCGTGCGCGTGGTTATACGCCAGGGCGTTTCAGCTTTAACGTCCGTGGCGGACGCTGCGAGGCCTGTCAGGGCGACGGCGTGATCAAAGTGGAGATGCACTTCCTGCCGGACATTTACGTACCGTGCGACCAGTGCAAAGGCAAACGCTATAACCGTGAAACGCTGGAGATTAAGTACAAAGGCAAAACCATCCACGAAGTGCTGGATATGACCATCGAAGAGGCGCGTGAGTTCTTTGATGCGGTGCCAGCTCTGGCGCGTAAGCTGCAAACGCTGATGGATGTTGGCCTGACGTACATTCGCCTCGGGCAGTCCGCAACCACACTTTCTGGTGGTGAAGCCCAGCGCGTGAAGCTGGCGCGTGAGCTGTCAAAACGCGGCACCGGGCAGACGCTGTATATTCTCGACGAGCCGACCACCGGTCTGCACTTCGCCGATATTCAGCAACTGCTCGACGTACTGCATAAACTGCGCGATCAGGGCAATACCATTGTGGTAATTGAGCACAATCTCGACGTGATCAAAACCGCTGACTGGATTGTCGACCTGGGACCGGAAGGCGGCAGTGGGGGCGGCGAAATCCTCGTCTCCGGTACGCCAGAAACCGTCGCAGAGTGCGAAGCTTCGCATACGGCGCGCTTCCTCAAGCCGATGCTGTAATCGTTAAGGCCGCTTTCAGAGCGGCCTTCTTCTTTCAGAGTTGCACCAGCAATTTACGTTTTTCTTCCGGCAGCAAATTCACCGCCTGCTGATAAGACGTATCCACCAGATAATAGATTTGCGAATCCGGCAGCGAACCGTCGAGATACACGGTGCTCCAGTGCGCTTTATTCAGATGGCGGCTTGGACGCACATCGCTGTGCTGCTGACGTAGCAGCTCCGCCAGCTCCGGGCTGGTTTTCAGCGAAACAGCTGGGCGATTTTCTACTTCTTTCACCATCGCAAACAGCACATCTTCCACTTTGATCTGCGTCGCTTTCCAGTCGTTATGCACGCTCTGTTCTGCGCCTGGTTTTGCCATGCAATATTGTAGCAACTCCGAAATGGTCATTTTTCACTCCCCTTGTAGTGTCGCGATGATGCGACGCGATCCGCCGTGGATGCGATGTTCCCCCAGCCAGATGCCTTGCCAGGTGCCGGTCTGAATACGCCCTTTATGCACCGGCAATACAAGCGATGTTCCCAGCATTGAGGATTTGATATGAGAAGGCATATCGTCTGCTCCCTCATAGTCATGCTCATAATTTCCGTTATCGGGAACGGCGCGGAGGAAAAAACGCTCCATGTCGTGGCGTACGGTGGGATCGCAGTTCTCATTAAGTGTCAGAGAGGCGGAGGTATGTTGCAGCAACAGATGCAGTAAACCGATGTTAACGCGCGGCATATCAGCCAGCTGATTCAGAATTTCATCCGTTACCAGATGAAACCCACGAGATTTGGCGCTAAGCGTGAGCGTCTTTTGATACCACATGTGCTGCTCCTTGATAAAACTCTCTTAATCAGTTTGCAGCAAGACAGCGAAAGGATAAAGGTGTGATTAAAAAAACAGCATTCGGGAGAGTATTACGCTCTCCCGCTCTGTCAGTATTCTGAATTGACGATCACCTCTTCACCAAACGCACCCGCTTGTGGCAAGGGTTTGTAGGTAGAGTTGGAGGCGCGCAGAATGCGGATACCACGAGCGCCGACATCGCGTGCGGCGGTAATATCGTTATCGGAATCACCATAAAAAATTCGGATATTTTTATCCTGCAGCCATTGCGATTTTGTATTTTGCCCTGGTTTATCGCCCGCAAAGATCACCGGATTCATGTTGGTGGCAGGAATATGAAAATTATCCGCCAGCGTTTTTGAAACCGTTTCTGTTTTGGTCGGGCTACGACCAGTCACAAAGAAGATCGCGTCACCGCGGCGTACATGCATATCAATCAGCTGGCGAGCGACCTCTTTTGGAATGCTGAATTCATCCCAGCCATTGTTCATTTTTTCCCAGAACACAGGATTTTTCAGATAATCTTCGCTTTCTGGCGAGAAGGTTTTTTTGCCGCGCCAGAAGCCCGGACTGGAAAAAAGTACCGTGTCATCGATATCAAACCCCACCGCCATTGGCGGACGCCCTGCGAGGCTATTTTCAATTTGTGCGACCGAAACCCAATGAATTGGTGCCTGTTCAGCAAGCCTGGCAACGTTAGTACCAGGGTTAAGCGGTGAAGGAGATGAGGCCAGGGCAACAGCGGAACTGTTTAGAGCGAACAATAAGCAAACGGCACTGATTGCCTGTGTGATCTTGCGCATATTTTTCCCTAAATAGTCAGTATGTTGAAACTTTTTATTGTGAGATTTGTTGCAAAAACCATCTGACCATAACGCCAGCAGCCGGGGAAAGGAAGGATTATCTGCGGTTTTTGTGATGAAAAGCAGGATGATTATATTTAACCCAGTAAATACGTTCCTGTCGTTTTTTGTAAAAAAAATGTTTATTACGCGATGTAAGAATACATTAATTTTGCGTTTATTATGATGAATCCTCTGCAAATGAGCGAAATTTGATAGAACATTTATCTGCTGTACGATTTAATAAACTTAATGATACAGCATTACAAAACAATCGAAGTTTATAAAGATGATTTCTGATTGACCAGCCCCCTACCCTACAATGGTGACTAATTTTATTACTCCCGAAGGAGATGATGATATGAATATATCAAATGTGAATAGCAACAACACGACATCTTTACCTGTAGAGCTAGATACACTAAATAACAAAGGTATCTCTTATGCCAAAGATTTCTCTTATGCCAAAGATCTCTTTTTATATATAGAAACACAGTTAAAAATTGCAAAAGATTTTTGTAGACCTGGAGAAGAAGTATCAAGTTCTATTGCAAGTACAGTTTTTCACGCATTTATTGATTTAGTTAACAAAATCAGGGGTAAGAAAGATTGTATGTATATTTGCACGCTTTGCTGTTTTGCCGAGGAGGTTAAAGGTGATTATTCTCATTACAGGACCTTTTTATTTGATATTGGTAATCAATATAAGGTTAAACTTACACAAAGCGGAAAAAAAGAGTTCTCTTTAACTTTAGAATTTAACGATACTATAATTGAATCTCAGATAGTCACAGGCAATAAGGCAAAGCATATTCTTGAGGATATAGAAAAATTCTATCGTAACAAACCCGATACTTATTATTAAATTTAATAATGGTTAGATGTGCAAAAATTATTATTCCACACGGTAAAACAGGGAAAAGTACTCCAGAACATTGGGATAAACTTAACAAGTTAGAACTAACAACGTTTTATTACCTCTCACGTAGAACGATGGCATCAAAAAAATCATCTATAAAGCAAGAGTGAAAGCGACGACAGTTTAATTTCACTGCAGGCTGGATAACTCCAGCCTGCTTTCCTGCATTACATCACCGCAGCAAACGCCTTTGCCACACGTTGTACATTTGCCGTATTTAACCCGGCGACACACATGCGACCGCTGGCGATGAGATAGACACCAAATTCTTCACGTAGTCGGTCAACCTGAGCGGCACTTAAACCGGTATAACTGAACATACCGCGCTGATTAAGCAGATAATCGAAATTGCGTTCTGGTATCTCTGTGCTCAATACCTTCACCAGTTCCTGACGCATCGCCAGAATGCGAGTACGCATCTCTTCTACTTCCGCCAGCCAGCTGGCTTTCAATGCCTCGTCATTCAGCACCGCAGCCACCACCTGCGCACCAAAATTCGGCGGGCTGGAGTAGTTGCGGCGAACTGTTGCTTTCAATTGCCCCAGTACGCGGCCTGCGGCTTCGGCATCTTCACACAGAACAGAAAGTCCGCCGACGCGCTCGCCGTAAAGGGAGAAAATTTTCGAGAACGAATTGCTCACCAGAGCGGGTAATCCAGCGCTGGCAATGGCGCGAATGGCGTAGGCATCCTCTTCCATACCGGCACCAAATCCTTGATAGGCAATATCGAGGAATGGAATAAGCTCGCGGGCTTTGAGAATTTCAATCACGGAATCCCACTGGTCATTAGTGAGATCGGCACCCGTTGGGTTGTGGCAACATGGATGCAGCAACACAATACTGCGGGCAGGTAATGTTTTCAGCGTCGCCAACAGGTCATTAAAGCGCACGCCGTTAGTCGCTTCGTCATACCAGGGGTAAGTGCTCACTTCGAATCCAGCCCCGGCGAATATTGCTACGTGGTTTTCCCAGGTAGGATCGCTGACCCAGACGCCTGATTCCGGGAAGTAGCGTTTCAGGAAATCTGCACCCACTTTCAATGCCCCTGAGCCGCCAAGGGTTTGAATGGTTGCTACGCGCTGTTGTTGCAGTACCGGATGGTCCGCACCAAACAGCAGCGGCGCAATGGCATGGCGATAGCTGTTAAGCCCTTCCATCGGTAAATAAAGCGAAGCACCATGAGGCTGCGCATTCAGGCGCGCTTCCGCATCCGCTACGGCTTTCAGTTGTGGAATAATTCCGTCTTCGTTGTAGTACAGACCGATACTTAAATTCACTTTGTCGCTGCGAGGGTCTTCTTTAAAACGCTCCATAAGCGTAAGAATCGGGTCGCCAGCGTAGGCGTCAACTTTTTGAAACACGCGATGGTTCTCCAGGTTTACGGGCAGGTGGTTAAAACACAATAAACCGGAAGAAGGCGAAGATCGAGAGGATGTTCAGGGGCGAATGGCAATTAGCAACAGAGTGAGACTCATGACAAACGTACATCCGCCAGATGCACGACCTTTATAAGAGCATGAAAGAATATCAACTTATTGAATTGGTAAGATTTTATTGGCCGGATAAGGCATTCACGCCGCATCCGGCACAGACAATCAAATATTACAGAACGATTAATCCACGTATTTCATCGCGACCCTTGAAGTCAGGCGCGTAATAAGTTCGTAAGCGCTCACTTTTGTCATTTCAGCGATACGTTCTACGGGCAAACCTTCGCCCCATAAAATGACCGGGTCCCCGGCTTTGTCCTGCGCCTGTGGACCTAAGTCTACGCAGATCATATCCATCGCGACGCGCCCGACAATCGGCACTTCGCGACCGTTCACCAGCACTGGCGTACCGGACGGCGCGGCGCGCGGATAACCATCGCCATAGCCCATCGCGACTACGCCAAGGCGGGTATCACGTTCGCTTACCCAGGTTCCACCATAACCGACAGGCTCTCCGGCTTTATGCTCACGCACAGCAATCAGGCTGGAGGTCAATGACATTACCGGCTGACAGCCAAAATCGGCACCGGTGGAACGATCTTCCAGCGGCGAGACGCCATAAAGAATGATGCCCGGGCGCACCCAGTCAAAATGCGACTGTGGCCACAGCAGAATGCCACCCGACGCGGCAATGGAACGTTGACCTGGTTTGCCTTCACAAAAGGTATTAAAGATAGCGAGTTGTTTCTCGGTTGCGCCGCATTTTGGTTCATCCGCGCGCGCAAAATGGCTGACGATATTCACCGGCTGACGAACGTTTTTGCACTGGGTCAGGCGATGATAAAACGCCTCAGCCTGTTCCGGCCTTACGCCCAGACGGTGCATACCGGTATCGAGTTTCATCCAGACGGTAACCGGCTCGTCCAGGCTAGCCTCTTCCAGCGCAGCCAGCTGTTCTTCGTTATGCACGGCGGTATGAAAATGTTGCGCAGAAATCGTCGGCAGATCTCTGGCATCAAAAAAGCCTTCGAGTAACAGTACAGGTTTGGTGATTCCCCCCGCACGCAGTCGCAGAGCTTCTTCGAGACGGGCTACGCCAAAGGCGTCAGCATCGGGGAGCGTTCGCGCGGTCTCAAGAAGACCGTGACCATAAGCGTTCGCTTTCACCACCGCAACCATTTTACTGGCAGGCGCCAGTTCACGAAGACGTTGCAGGTTGTGTCGCAGAGCGCGGCGGTTAATCACAACAGTTGCCGCTTGCATTTGTGTTCCTTGATAAGTGTTTGCTTTAATTACCTAATTCATAAAATAATTATTATTCGTCGTCGTACTGCGGCCCCGCATAGTTGTCGAAGCGCGACCATTGACCGTTAAAGGTCAGGCGTACCGTCCCGATTGGGCCGTTACGTTGTTTACCGATAATAATTTCCGCGATGCCTTTTAAATCACTGTTTTCGTGATATACCTCATCACGATAGATAAACATGATCAAGTCCGCATCCTGCTCGATAGAGCCAGATTCACGCAGGTCGGAGTTGACCGGGCGTTTGTCGGCACGTTGTTCCAGAGAACGGTTCAACTGGGACAGCGCCACCACCGGCACGTTCAGTTCTTTCGCCAGTGCTTTCAGCGAGCGGGAGATTTCTGCAATTTCCAGCGTACGGTTATCGGAAAGCGCCGGTACGCGCATCAGTTGCAGGTAGTCGATCATGATAAGCCCGATGCCGCCGTGTTCACGGGCAATACGGCGCGCGCGGGAACGCACTTCCGTTGGCGTCAGGCCGGAGGAATCATCGATATAGATATTACGTTTTTCGAGCAAAATACCCATGGTGCCGGAAATACGTGCCCAGTCTTCATCATCGAGCTGCCCGGTACGGATTTTAGTCTGGTCAACGCGCGACAGCGACGCCAGAGAACGCATCATAATCTGTTCTGATGGCATCTCCAGCGAGAAGATAAGTACTGGTTTATCCTGCAACATCGCCGCGTTTTCGACGAGGTTCATCGCAAATGTTGTTTTACCCATCGACGGACGCGCGGCAACGATGATCAAATCCGACGGCTGCAAGCCAGCGGTTTTTTTGTTGAGATCGTCATAACCGGTGTTTACCCCGGTAACGCCATCGTGTGGCTGCTGAAACAACTGCTCAATACGCGCCACGGTTGCGTCGAGCACATCGGCGATGTTCTTCGGCCCTTCGTCTTTGTTCGCACGACTTTCGGCAATTTTAAAGACGCGGGATTCAGCCAGATCCAGCAGATCTTCGCTGGTGCGCCCCTGCGGATCAAAACCGGCTTCAGCAATCTCATTCGCAACCGAGATCATCTCACGGACAACGGCACGTTCACGCACGATGTCAGCATAAGCACTGATGTTCGCCGCACTTGGCGTATTTTTTGACAGCTCTGCCAGATAAGCGAAACCACCGACGCTATCGAGTTGCCCCTGGCGTTCCAGCGATTCCGCAAGGGTAATCAGATCGATAGGACTACCGCTTTCCTGCAAACGCGCCATTTCAGTAAAGATATGACGGTGTGGGCGGGTGTAAAAATCATCTGCCACCACACGCTCAGCTACATCATCCCAGCGTTCGTTATCCAGCATTAAACCGCCCAACACCGACTGCTCCGCTTCGATCGAGTGCGGAGGCACTTTCAGCCCGGCAACTTGTGGATCGCGTTCGCGGGGTTCAGCCTGCTGTTTGTTGAAGGGTTTATTTCCTGCCATAGTGAATGGAGTTACCGAGATAAAGAATGGGTCGAAACTTTACCATATGAAGCAGACCCTGACGATACGTTCTGGAGGACACATGGCAACACGAATTGAATTTCACAAGCACGGTGGCCCGGAAGTACTTCAAGCCGTAGAGTTCACTCCTGCCGATCCGGCGGAGAATGAAATCCAGGTCGAAAATAAAGCCATCGGCATCAATTTTATCGACACGTATATCCGCAGCGGCCTTTACCCGCCGCCATCGCTACCCAGCGGATTAGGCACCGAAGCGGCAGGCATCGTGAGTAAAGTCGGCAGTGGTGTAAAGCATATTAAGGCAGGCGATCGCGTAGTCTATGCACAATCGGCATTAGGCGCTTACAGCTCTGTGCATAACATTAATGCGGATAAAGCGGCGATTCTGCCTGCGGCAATTTCTTTTGAGCAAGCTGCGGCATCCTTCCTGAAAGGCTTAACGGTTTATTATCTGCTGCGCAAAACCTATGAAATTAAACCCGATGAGCAGTTCCTGTTCCACGCAGCGGCTGGCGGCGTTGGCTTGATTGCCTGCCAGTGGGCAAAAGCCCTTGGCGCGAAACTTATCGGCACCGTAGGAACCGCGCAAAAAGCGCAGAGTGCGCTAAAAGCGGGCGCATGGCAGGTTATTAACTATCGTGAAGAGAATCTGGTCGAGCGGTTAAAAGAGATCACCGGTGGCAAGAAAGTGCGCGTGGTGTACGATTCCGTGGGCAGAGACACCTGGGAACGGTCGCTGGATTGCCTGCAACGCCGCGGCTTAATGGTGAGTTTTGGCAACTCATCAGGTGCGGTTACCGGTGTGAACTTAGGCATTCTCAATCAGAAAGGCTCGTTGTATGTGACACGCCCTTCCCTGCAAGGCTATATCACCACGCGGGAGGAATTAACCGAGGCCAGTAATGAACTGTTCTCTTTGATTGCCAGCGGTGTGATTAAGGTCGATGTCGCCGAGCAGCAGAAATATCCGCTGAAGGATGCGCAGCGTGCGCATGAGATTCTGGAAAGCCGGGCGACGCAAGGTTCCAGCCTGTTGATTCCATAAAAGAAATAGGGCTTCCACCTGGGAAGCCCTTTCTTTTTATAGTTCGGCTGTATGTAGGGTACAGCACGATGAATCTGTTAGAGGCGCAATAGTGACAGATTTGATTATCAATTCCTATTTTGTTCTAAGGATAAAACCTTAGGTTGTGATCGTCCGCACAATCCCTTAGTAACGCCAACGGTCATAGCGCTGATATTTCGGCACTTTTGGTGCTTTAATCGCCTTAATAACCCACACCACCGCAATCGCCAGGAGTAACCACGGCAGCAACTTAATCATCAATGCCAGCATACCGCCGAGGAACATAATGGCCGTCGCCACAACCAGCGCGGCGATAATGCCCAGCAACGAAACGCCGGTGACCATCAGCATGACAAAAAAGCCAATCACAAAAAGTAGTTCCAGCATGATGCTCTCCCAAATATGAAATCTCTTGCAGGCATTACAAGAATCATGCCAAAAATAATCTATTGATTTAACAGCAAAACGCCCCGCGACGGTGCGCAGGGCGTGGTGAATTTGACTACTTTTTGGTGAAAAGTTAACGCTTATCCGCCACCAGTTTGAGCGCGTGTTCCAGCACGTTAATGTCAGCACCCGCTTTATGGGCATTTTCACTTAAATAACGCCGCCACTGCCGCGCGCCAGGAATACCCTGGAACAAGCCCAGCATATGCCGGGTAATATGGCCGAGATACGTCCCCAGGCTGAGTTCACGCTCAATGTACGGATACATGGCACGCACCACCGCCACCGGATCGACATCGGTATCCGAAGAACCAAAGATCTCTCGGTCTACCGCCGCCAGAATGCCTGGATTCTGATACGCTTCGCGCCCGACCATCACGCCATCCATATGTTGCAAATGCGCTTTAGCCTCTTCCAGCGACTTGATGCCACCGTTAATCGACATCGTCAGATGCGGAAAGTCACGCTTCAGTTGATACACACGCGGATAATCGAGCGGCGGGATTTCACGGTTTTCTTTCGGGCTTAACCCCGAAAGCCAGGCTTTACGTGCGTGGATGATGAACATCTCACACTCACCTTTGCCGGAAACGGTGTTGATGAAATCGCAGAGAAATTCATAGCTGTCCTGATCATCGATGCCAATACGCGTTTTCACCGTCACCGGAATCGACACCACATCGCGCATCGCTTTCACGCAGTCGGCAACCAGCTGCGCATTACCCATCAGACACGCACCAAACATGCCGTTCTGCACCCGGTCAGACGGGCAGCCGACATTCAGGTTGATCTCATCATATCCGCGCGCTTCTGCCAGCTTCGCACACTGTGCCAGCGCCGCCGGATCGCTACCCCCGAGTTGCAACGCTACCGGATGTTCTTCTTCACTGTACGCCAGGTAATCACCTTTACCGTGAATAATCGCCCCTGTAGTCACCATTTCGGTATACAGCAACGTATTGCGGGAAAGCAGACGCAAGAAATAGCGGCAATGTCTGTCCGTCCAGTCAAGCATCGGGGCAATCGAGAAACGGTAAGCGGGATAAACAGTGTGTGATTCTGCTGGCATGGCGACTTTTTAAGCATCTGGTAAATTGGGGGCGCTACTATAGCATAACGAATATGCGATCAGGCAATGTGACAGCCATGACACCCTGTTCTCGGCGTTTAAGCGAGAACTATGGTAAAGTAAGGACATTCTTAACCCCACTGTCGAGGTGCCCAATGGAAAAGACCACAACGCAGGAGTTATTAGCGCAGGCTGAAAAAATCTGCGCGCAGCGTAATGTGCGCCTGACTCCACAGCGCCTGGAAGTGTTGCGCCTGATGAGTCTGCAGGATGGCGCTATCAGCGCTTACGATCTGCTTGATTTGCTGCGCGAAGCTGAACCGCAAGCCAAGCCGCCAACGGTTTATCGCGCGCTGGATTTTCTGCTTGAGCAAGGTTTTGTGCATAAGGTGGAATCCACCAACAGTTATGTGCTCTGTCATCTGTTCGACCAGCCCACGCATACGTCAGCCATGTTTATTTGCGATCGCTGCGGCGCAGTGAAAGAAGAATGTGCAGAAGGCGTGGAAGACATTATGCATACGCTGGCGGCAAAAATGGGGTTTGCCCTGCGGCATAATGTGATTGAAGCACATGGACTCTGTGCGGCATGCGTGGAAGTGGAAGCGTGTCGTCATCCTGAACAGTGCCAGCATGATCACTCTGTACAGGTGAAAAAGAAATCACGTTAAGAGGGCGTACATCCTTGTACACGTCGGGCAGGAGGGATTAATTACCAGCGGTAATCATGGCGTTTTTCCCAACTATCAACCTCTTTTTCTGCCTGATCTTTCTGATAACCGTAGCGTTCCTGGATTTTACCCACTAACTGATCACGTTTTCCTTCAATGATCGTCATATCATCATCGGTCAGTTTGCCCCATTGCTCTTTCACTTTACCTTTAAACTGTTTCCAGTTACCGCCGGCTTCATCTTTATTCATAATCAAGACCTCATCGTTAGGTTGTGAATGAGAGTACGTTCACTTTTCTTCTGAACGTGAGATTAAGTGTAGTCAGCAATTTGGCTTAGGATTATTTATTCAGAATTTTTAACCGTCACGTTGCGGCAAACCAGGTACCGTTGCGCCAGTGACGCCGCCAGATAGCCGCCAGAGAAAGCCCGCGCAAAGCCAGAAAGACGGTTAATGCCAGCCACAAACCATGATTCCCCAGCCACGGCAGCGTAAGGAGCGTCAGCGCAAAACCTGCGGCGGCCACCGCCATACTGTTACGCATTTCGGCGGCACGCGTTGCGCCTATAAACATGCCGTCCAGCAGATAACACCAGACGCCAACCAACGGCAAAATCACCTGCCAGATAAGATAGCGGTCAGCCAGCTGCTGAATCTGGGTTAACGACGTCAGCAACGCAATGATGTGTTCCCCTGCCAGCAAATAAACCACCGAAAACAGTAACGCTACGATCCCCGACTGGCGGCACGCTGCCCGCCAGACATCCAGCAATTGACTACCGTCGCGCGCACCGTATGCCTGACCGGAATGTGCTTCAACCGCGTAGGCAAAACCATCCAGCGCATAGGCGGTAAAGGTGAGTAGCGTCATCAGAACCGCGTTAACAGCGATAATGTCACTCCCCAGTCGCGCGCCAAGTACAGTGATCGCGCCGAAACAGAGTTGCAACAACAGCGAGCGCAGCATGATATCGCGGTTAAGCGCCAGCAAGCGACGGAAGTTTCCTCGCCAGGCAGTTTTCAGCATTTCGCCGGAGATTCCGCGTAGTTTGAGGATTTTACGCACCATTAGGAGACCAATCAGCAATGTTGCATATTCCGCAATAACCGTCGCCAGCGCCGCGCCCTGCACGTTCATATGCAGCCCCATCACCAGCCAGACATCCAGCACAATGTTGAGGATATTGCCGACCACTAACAAAATTACTGGTGCACGGGCATATTGCACGCCGAGTAACCAACCAAGTAATACCAGATTCGCCAGCGACGCCGGTGCGCTTAACCAGCGGATTTCAAGAAAGCGTTGCGCCTGTTCCAGGACTGCTTCACTACCGCCAACAATATGCAGCGCCAGATCGATAATCGGCGTACGCAGCAGCGCAATTAACGCCCCGGCCCCCAACGCCAACAGCAACGGTTGCACCAGCGCACGGGCTAATGCCTGAGGATTTTTGGCACCATAAGCCTGCGCAGTCAGCCCGGTGGTGCTCATGCGTAAAAACAGCAACAGCATAAAGAGAAAGCTGGTCGCCGTTGCACCAACCGCCACGCCGCCCAAATAAACCGGACTATCAAGATGACCAATTACCGCCGTATCGACCAGTCCCAGCAACGGAACGGTGATATTGGAGAAAATCATGGGTAAGGCGAGATGCCAGAGTGCTTTATCAGATGAAGTGAGGAATGCCATGCAGACAAGCCTGATGAAGAGAGATGAAAAACAAACCGCGACGCCAGGCGGCATCGCGGTCTCAGAGATATGTTACAGCCAGTCGCCGTTGCGAATAACTCCAACCGCCAGCCCCTCAATGGTGAAGCTCTGCTGACGAAGGTCAACGACAATTGGTTTAAACTCGCTATTTTCTGGCAACAGTTCGACTTTATTGCCCTGTTTTTTCAGGCGCTTAACGGTAACTTCGTCATCAATACGTGCGACAACGACCTGACCGTTACGTACATCCTGAGTTTTATGCACTGCCAGCAAGTCGCCATCCATAATGCCGATATCTTTCATCGACATCCCGCTGACGCGCAGCAGGAAATCAGCATTCGGCTTGAATAAGGAAGGATCGACCTGATAATGACCTTCAATATGCTGTTGCGCCAGAAGCGGTTCACCGGCAGCCACACGACCTACCAGCGGCAACCCTTCTTCCTCTTCCTGCAACAGACGAATCCCGCGTGATGCGCCGGAAACAATTTCAATAACGCCTTTGCGTGCCAGCGCCTTCAGATGTTCTTCAGCCGCGTTTGGGGAACGGAACCCCAAACGCTGCGCGATTTCCGCACGCGTCGGCGGCATACCTGTCTGGCTGATGTGATCACGGATGAGATCAAACACCTCTTGTTGCCTGGCCGTTAACGCTTTCATTCCGCCCCCTGGGTGTATATACAGTTATGCTGTGAGTATATACAGCAAAAGGCGATTTTGGAACCATAAACTGCACAATAAACCAGAGATTTATCGAAATCTGGAAGGGTTATCCAAAATGCGACCATAACAGGATGCACCAGGTAATCACGGCGACGATAATCGCAATCAGAACCGCGGCGGATCCCATATCTTTAGCGCGTCCGGAAAGCTCATGGTATTCAGAGCCAATTCGGTCAACCACTGCTTCGATGGCGCTATTGAGGATTTCCACAATCATCACCAGCATCACGGAGCTGATAAGCAGCACGCGGGTAATTGCGTCCACATCCAGCCAGCAGGCGATGACCACCGCCAACAATACCGCTACGCCTTCCTGACGGAATGCCGCTTCGTTGATCCATGCAGCGCGTAAACCTTTCCAGGAATAGCCAGCAGCTTTGATAATTCGGGTGAATCCAGTGGTATTATTGGCCATTGAAAGAACCTTTTTACATTATGAGCGTCAATATCAGTGTACCGTTAAATCCGATGATTCGGGTTTGCGTAACGCCGCGCGAAACATGAGCGGATACCACAGAATTTCCCATGACTTTCTGCTATCCTTGCCGCGCATTTGCATTATTAACCAGAGGCTTTACATCGTTTATGTCCGGCTGGCCACGAATTTACTACAAATTACTGAATTTACCATTAAGCATCCTGGTAAAAAGCAAGTCTATTCCGGCAGATCCTGCCCCGGAACTGGGGCTGGATACCTCTCGTCCAATTATGTACGTTTTACCGTACAACTCGAAAGCTGACTTGCTGACGTTGCGCGCCCAGTGTCTGGCACATGACCTGCCTGACCCGTTAGAGCCGCTGGAAATCGACGGCACGCTACTGCCGCGCTATGTGTTCATTCACGGCGGGCCGCGTGTGTTCACCTATTACACGCCGAAAGAAGAGTCTATTAAGCTGTTCCACGACTATCTCGATTTGCACCGTAGCAACCCAAATCTGGATGTGCAGATGGTGCCAGTATCGGTGATGTTTGGTCGCGCGCCGGGGCGTGAAAAAGGCGAAGTGAACCCGCCGCTGCGTATGCTTAACGGCGTACAGAAATTTTTCGCTGTACTGTGGCTCGGTCGCGACAGTTTTGTGCGTTTCTCGCCGTCAGTTTCGCTGCGCCGTATGGCGGATGAACACGGCACGGATAAAACTATCGCGCAGAAACTGGCGCGCGTGGCGCGTATGCACTTTGCCCGTCAACGTCTGGCTGCCGTAGGCCCACGTCTGCCTGCTCGTCAGGATCTGTTTAATAAGCTGCTCGCCTCCCGCGCCATTGCCAAAGCGGTAGAAGATGAAGCGCGCAGCAAAAAAATCTCCCATGAAAAAGCGCAGCAGAACGCGATTGCGCTGATGGAAGAGATTGCGGCGAATTTCTCTTACGAGATGATCCGCCTGACTGACCGTATTCTGGGCTTCACCTGGAACCGCCTTTACCAGGGCATCAACGTCCATAACGCCGAGCGCGTTCGTCAGCTGGCCCACGACGGTCATGAGCTGGTGTATGTGCCTTGCCACCGCAGCCACATGGACTACCTGCTGCTTTCTTACGTGCTGTATCACCAGGGGCTGGTGCCGCCGCATATCGCCGCCGGGATCAACCTGAATTTCTGGCCTGCCGGGCCGATTTTCCGCCGTCTGGGGGCGTTCTTTATTCGCCGTACGTTTAAAGGCAATAAGCTCTATTCCACCGTTTTCCGTGAGTATCTCGGCGAACTGTTCAGCCGTGGTTATTCCGTCGAGTATTTCGTGGAAGGCGGTCGTTCCCGTACGGGGCGTTTGCTGGATCCGAAAACCGGTACGCTGTCGATGACCATTCAGGCGATGCTGCGTGGCGGCACGCGTCCGATTACGCTGATTCCGATCTACATCGGTTATGAGCACGTCATGGAAGTGGGTACTTACGCCAAAGAACTGCGCGGTGCAACGAAAGAGAAAGAGAGCCTGCCGCAGATGCTGCGCGGTTTAAGCAAGCTGCGTAATCTCGGCCAGGGTTACGTCAATTTCGGTGAACCAATGCCGTTGATGACCTACCTTAACCAGCACGTACCAGACTGGCGTGAATCTATCGATCCCATCGAAGCGGTGCGTCCGGCCTGGTTAACGCCGACGGTCAATAATATTGCTGCCGATCTGATGGTACGCATTAACAACGCAGGCGCGGCAAACGCCATGAACCTGTGCTGCACTGCGCTTCTGGCGTCACGTCAGCGCTCACTCACCCGCGAGCAGTTAACCGAGCAACTCAACTGCTACCTGGATCTGATGCGCAATGTGCCTTACTCCACGGACTCTACCGTTCCTTCAGCCAGCGCCAGCGAGCTTATCGATCACGCGCTGCAAATGAACAAGTTTGAAGTCGAGAAAGACACGATCGGCGACATCATCATTCTGCCGCGCGAGCAAGCGGTGCTGATGACCTACTATCGCAACAACATTGCGCATATGTTGGTGCTGCCTTCGCTGATGGCGGCAATTGTCACCCAGCATCGCCACATCTCCCGCGACGTATTGATGGAGCACGTCAATGTGCTTTACCCAATGCTGAAAGCGGAGCTGTTCCTGCGCTGGGATCGCGACGAGTTGCCGGACGTTATTGATGCGCTGGCAAATGAGATGCAACGTCAGGGGCTGATTACCCTGCAAGATGATGAGTTGCATATCAACCCGGCGCATTCTCGCACGCTACAGCTGCTGGCCGCAGGCGCGCGCGAAACGCTGCAACGTTATGCCATCACCTTCTGGCTGTTGAGCGCCAACCCGTCGATCAACCGCGGTACGCTGGAGAAAGAGAGCCGCACCGTCGCGCAACGTCTCTCCGTGCTGCACGGCATCAACGCGCCGGAGTTCTTCGACAAGGCGGTGTTCAGTTCTCTGGTGCTGACACTGCGTGATGAAGGGTATATCAGCGATAGCGGCGACGCCGAACCGGCAGAAACGATGAAGGTGTATCAGTTGCTGGCGGAGTTGATTACATCAGACGTGCGTTTGACGATTGAGAGTGCGACGCAGGGCGAAGGGTAATCAGGGAGAATTGCCGGATGCGGCGCAAACGCCTTATTCGGCCTACCATGATCTGCAAATTCAATAAATTGCGATATGTTGTGTAGGCCTGAGAAGCGCAGCGCATCAGGCAACCCAGAAGGAAGCCGGATGATCATCCGGCTTTTTTACATCATCAGAAATGCCAGTAACTCATTGCCAGCCCTAAAAACAGTACCAGACCAACATAGTTATTATTCATAAATGCTTTAAAGCAGGCTTCACGCTCGCGGTTGGCAATCAGTTTTTGTTGATAAACAAACAGCGCGCCAGCCACCAGAATTGACCAGTAATATCCCCAGCCTAAGCCATTTAACTCACCGATAATCGCCATCAGCGCCAGTACGCCAATCTGCAAAATACCAATAATCAATTTATCGTATTGGCCGAACAGGATTGCGGTGGATTTAATGCCAATCTTCACATCATCATCACGGTCAACCATCGCATACTGCGTGTCGTAAGCCACCGCCCAGAGAATATTGGCGAGGAACATTAACCAGCAACTCAATGGCACCGACTCACTCACAGCGGCAAAAGCCATTGGAATCGACCAGCCAAACGCCGCGCCCAGCACCACTTGCGGTAGATGGGTATACCGCTTCATAAACGGGTATACCCACGCCAGCGCCAGCGCGGCAATCGACAACAGAATAGTCATCGTATTCAGCGTCAGCACCAGTAAAAATGAAATCAGTACCAGCACTACAAACAGCGCGCGCGCCTCTTTCTCCGTTACCGCGCCGCTGGGAAGTGGTCGGTTCGCCGTGCGCTTAACATGACCATCAAACTTGCGGTCAGCATAATCATTCACCACGCAACCAGCAGCGCGCATCAGCCAGACGCCCGCGACAAACACCGCCAGGATCCAGAGCTGGGGAACGCCCGGTGTCGCCACCCACAACGCCCATAATGTTGGCCAGAGCAGCAGTAACGCGCCAATTGGCTTATCCGTACGCATTAAGCGATGAAACGCCAGCAGCTTATTCTGCGTCAGACTCCACTCCATATTTTTTTCCTCTTAGTACAACGGGGACGCCGGTAAAAACAGTTCGGTTAGCAACAGCGGTTTACCGCTTAATCGCAGGCGGGAACGTCGCCCCCACAGTCCGGCATCACGGCCTATCTCAATAAAGTCCCGGGTTAATGTCGATGATGTGAACAGATAGCGTCCTAACGGCGTTTTACCTAATTTTTGTAACGCCAGCTCCGGCCCGCTTAACGTTGACACAGGAACGACGGTACGACCGGCAAGCCACGGTTCACCATCGGCACATAACAAAATTTCACGTAACCAGTAACGAGACTCTTTCGGCAGCAGTGGCAGTTCTTCGGGGATTTCATTCTGCTCGACAAACCCTTCGCGGATCATCGTCACGCTCACCGTTTTTCCCTGCTGTTCAAAACGTTTTGTCATGGAATCTTCCAGCAACAGCCAGTCGAGCAGTTGCGGCTCCAGGGCAGGGATCTCTGTAAAATAGCGCAGCGCACGCAGTTGCGTTAACGCGGGGTGTGACATGCCGAACTCTCCGTTACATAACGTAAAGGCATTGTATCGCAGAAAAATATTTACGGGAGATGTAAAGCAAATTAAGTGAACTAATGCGCAACAAAAACGCAACAATAGTACAGGAGGAGAAAAAAAGGTGCGCCAGGAGACGCACCAGTTGTTGCAAAATCAGCACTGTGGGGCGTAATTACCCCTTGCCTTTTACACTGCTGATAAAGGTGGAACGGGCAGATGTTGACCCCAGGCGTTCAGCTTCATCAAGCAGTTTTAACGCCTTATCAACATCACCTTTCGCGACAGCGTTTTTGATCGCGGTATTAAAATAACTTTCCGTGTCGTTGAGCATCGGCTCGCTTTTCTTCACCGGTGCCGGAGCGGGTGCAGCCACAGCTGGTGCCGCCGTGTTGCCTACCGTAACCGGAGCTGGAGCGGAAGAACCAAATAGAGGCCCGACCAACACGCTGGAACTGGAGTTCGTTTTGACTTTCAGTTTCAGTAAGCCATCGGTGGTATGACGAGCAACCGGATCGGGAATATCCGGGATCGAGTTACCGACGCCTTTGGCATAGGCTTTAGCCGGGTCGAGCAGTTGGGTCGTCTGCTGGAGGTCTTTTTCCGTGGTAAAGACCAGAACATAAAGTTTTTGCTGCCCCAACGCCGGTGTCAGGCGCATTACGCCTTCCAGACGATCTGCACTCATCACGCCGGGTTCCTGGTAGGTGAAATAACTGCTGGGGAAGAAGGCTGATGGAGTCATGTTCTGATCAAGAATCAGCACGTTCGGCGCAAATACGCTGGTTTGTTTGTTCACTTCGCTGGTCAGCGTCAGTGTCAGTTCACCAATGTTTGCCGGGACGCTGTACGCAGCAACCGGACCACTGATGCCAGGGACATTCAGTTGTTGGCCGCCGGTCGACAGTTGAGTAGTCTGGGTTTTAGATTGATCGACCGGTGTCCAGGTGAGTTGTTGCAGCGCGGCAGATGGAATGGCTGGCGCGTCGCTGGTGTTTTGCGGTACGTAGTTAACATCGGCAAGGCTGATTCCAGGTGCGCTTGCCAGCAACCCTGCTGATAAACAGAGAGCGATGAGACTTTTATTCATTTTCATTGTTTTCACCTCAAAATCTGGAGCTCAGCGGTAGCCAGGCAATAGCGCGCTAAACCCGATAATCAGAGGGGCTTTCGCCCCTTAAAGCTGTTTTTATGCCGGATGCGGCGTAAACGCCTTATCCGGCCTACTTTCGGCAGCAGTTGTAGGCCTGATAAGACGCAACAGCGTCGCATCAGGCATTGGTTGCCGGATGCGACGCAAGCACCTTATCCGGCCCAGGTTTTGCTATTACCACCAGATTTCCATCTGGGCACCGAAGGTCCACTCGTCGCTGTCGCCACGACCGAAGCTACCGCCGTTGAAATCAGCCGACACAGCCTTGCCGTAGTATGGGTTGGTTGAAGAGCTACCGGTGTAGTCATAACCCCATTTCTCATCCCACTTGGCGTAGGTTGCGAAGACACGAATAGCCGGGCGTGACCAGATGCTGTCGCCAGCCTGCCATTGTTGTGCAAGGGTAATTTTGTACTGATTGTTCTTGTCGCCGGTGCGCTGGGATTCGACGTTGTCGTAGCCGATTTCCATCACGGTGCTCATGATTGGCGTCCACTTGTACATCGGGCGAATACCGACGGTCCACCACTTGGTGCCGTTGTCGTTATCCCAGTTGATATCCTGGTACATACCCACGTACATCATGTCCCAGTTGTCGCCCATGGAGATCGCACCGTGGTCGAGGATACGCAGCATGTGACCGTTGTTGTTGATATTGTAGGCAAATTTTTCGTTATCAAACGCGACGCCAGAACCCTGCGACAGACCTTTACCCTGCGAGGTCATCGAGTCAGTAGCGTACTGAACAACAAACTTGTTAAAGCCCTTCAGGACACTCTGAGTATGTTCAGCAGTGAATAACCAGCCGTCTTTCGATGCGCCATCAACCAGACGATAGTTATCACGCAGGTTGGCACGACCGTAGTCGACACCCAGTTCTAATGTGCCGCCCGGGTTGATTTCCATCTGCGCTAAACGCACATCGAAAACGTCGTTCGCGGTTTCGTTGGTATAGTCATAAATATTGTTGCTGGCGAAAGAGGAAGAACCACCCGCTTCAGAGGAGCGGGTTGCTGCCAGAGAGAGTTTACCGAAGCCAACATCGATGTTTTCCAGACCGGCACCAGGACCAGAAATATCCCAGTAGTAGAAGTCGATCATATGAACGTCATGACGTTGGTAGAAGCGCTTACCTGCCCAGATGGTGGAGCCTGGTAGCCATTCGATCAGGTTTTTACCCTGCACGTTTGCTTCACGGAAGGCCGGATCGGTAGCTTCCCAGTCATTCTGTTGCGCGACGGAATAGGCCACGTTAGTGTCGAAATAGAAGCTCTTATCGCCCTCTTTCCACACTTCCTGACCCAATTTTAATTCAGCATAAGTTTCACATTCGTTGCCAAGACGGTATTTACTTTGAGCACCGGTAGTCTGGAAACACTGTTGTTCGCCGCCGCTACCTGTCCAGCCAATACCGGAACGTGCATAGCCGTGGAAATCAACAGCCATTGCCTGAGCAGACATTACGCCCGCTGCGACGGCAACCGCCAGAGGAAGTTTGCGCAGAGTAATCATCATTCTATCTCCTGAGTCATTGCTTTTCTTTTTTCACATCACCTGTGACAGGCTTTGTGTGTTTTGTGGGGTGCTTAAACGCCCGGCTCCTTATGCAGTCGACGACATGCAGTGCCATCCTCACGGAACAGATGGCAACGCTCTGGCGGCAGGCCGATAGCGAATGTGGCACCTTCTTCTACCAACACCACGTCGTTCTGGCGGTACACCAGGTTTTGACGAATGGAAGGGATCTGGATATGGATTTGGGTTTCGTTGCCGAGTTGCTCGACGACCTGAACTTCACCCTCAAGGATGACGTCAGCGATATCACTCGGCAGTAGATGTTCCGGGCGAATACCCAGTGACATATTGGCTCCAACCTGGACATCACGGCTTTCGACCGGTAGCCAGACTTGCTGACGATTCGGCATCGGCAGCTCCACCTGCACTTGATCGATTGCGGTGGCGGTCACTTTTACTGGCAGGAAGTTCATCTTTGGAGAACCGATAAATCCGGCGACAAAACGGTCTGCCGGATAGTGATACAGCTCCAGCGGTTTCCCAACCTGCGCCACGCGACCAGCGTCCAGCACCACGATTTTGTCGGCCAGCGTCATCGCTTCGACCTGATCGTGGGTGACGTAAATCATTGTGCGGCCCAGGCGTTTATGCAGACGGGAGATTTCGATACGCATTTGCACACGCAGTGCAGCATCGAGGTTGGAGAGCGGTTCATCGAGCAAAAATACGCTTGGCTCGGCCACCAGCGTACGGCCAATCGCCACACGCTGACGCTGACCACCGGAGAGCGCTTTCGGTTTGCGATCCAGCAAATGCGCCAGTTGCAGCACTTCCGCAACCTGGTTAACTCGCTGGTTAATCACTTCTTTTTTCGCGCCAGCCAGTTTCAGGCCAAATGACATGTTTTCTGCTACTGACAGGTGGGGATAGAGCGCGTAAGACTGAAACACCATACCAACGCCGCGTTCTGCAGGCGGAGTGTCATTCATCCGTTTCTCACCGATGAACAGGTCGCCGCTGGTGATCGTCTCAAGCCCGGCAATCATGCGCAGTAAAGTCGATTTACCGCAGCCAGACGGTCCGACAAACACCACGAATTCACCTTCATGGATATCGAGATTGATATCTTTCGATACCACGACCTCGCCCCAGGCTTTCGTTACATTTTGCAGCTGTACGCTCGCCATGCCCTTCTCCCTTTGTAACAACCTGTCATCGACAGCAACATTCATGATGGGCTGACTATGCGTCATCAGGAGATGGCTTAAATCCTCCACCCCCTGGCTTTTTTATGGGGGAGGAGGCGGGAGGATGAGAACGCAGCTTCTGTGAACTAAACCGAGGTCATGTAAGGAATTTCGTGATGTTGCTTGCAAAAATCATGGCGATTTTATGTGCGCATCTCCACATTACCGCCAATTCTGTAACAGAGATCACACAAAGCAACGATGGGGCGTAGGGGCAAGGAGGATGGAAAGAGGTTGCCGTATAAAGAAACTAGAGTCCGTTTAGGTGTTTTCACGAGCACTTCACCAACAAGGACCATAGATTATGAAAATAAAAACAGGTGCACGCATCCTCGCATTATCCGCATTAACGACGATGATGTTTTCCGCCTCGGCTCTCGCCAAAATCGAAGAAGGTAAACTGGTAATCTGGATTAACGGCGATAAAGGCTATAACGGTCTCGCTGAAGTCGGTAAGAAATTCGAGAAAGATACCGGAATTAAAGTCACCGTTGAGCATCCGGATAAACTGGAAGAGAAATTCCCTCAGGTTGCGGCAACTGGCGATGGCCCTGACATTATCTTCTGGGCGCACGACCGCTTTGGCGGCTACGCTCAATCTGGCCTGTTGGCTGAAATCACCCCGGACAAAGCGTTCCAGGACAAGCTGTATCCGTTTACCTGGGATGCCGTACGTTACAACGGCAAGCTGATTGCTTACCCGATCGCTGTCGAAGCGTTATCACTGATTTATAACAAAGATCTGCTACCGAACCCGCCAAAAACCTGGGAAGAGATCCCGGCGCTGGATAAAGAACTGAAAGCGAAAGGTAAGAGCGCGCTGATGTTCAACCTGCAAGAACCATACTTCACCTGGCCGCTAATTGCGGCTGACGGGGGTTATGCGTTCAAGTATGAAAACGGCAAGTACGACATTAAAGACGTAGGCGTGGATAACGCTGGCGCGAAAGCGGGTCTAACCTTCCTGGTTGATCTGATTAAAAACAAACACATGAATGCAGACACCGATTACTCCATCGCAGAAGCTGCCTTTAATAAAGGCGAAACAGCGATGACTATCAACGGCCCGTGGGCATGGTCCAACATCGACACCAGTAAAGTGAATTATGGTGTAACGGTACTGCCAACCTTCAAAGGTCAACCATCTAAACCGTTCGTTGGCGTGCTGAGCGCAGGTATTAACGCCGCCAGTCCGAACAAAGAGCTGGCGAAAGAGTTCCTCGAAAACTATCTGCTGACTGACGAAGGTCTGGAAGCGGTCAATAAAGACAAACCGCTGGGTGCCGTAGCGCTGAAGTCTTACGAGGAAGAGTTGGCGAAAGATCCACGCATTGCTGCCACCATGGAAAACGCCCAGAAAGGTGAAATCATGCCGAACATCCCGCAGATGTCCGCTTTCTGGTATGCCGTGCGTACTGCGGTGATCAACGCCGCCAGCGGTCGTCAGACTGTCGATGAAGCCCTGAAAGACGCGCAGACTCGTATCACCAAGTAATGCTGTGAAATGCCGGATGCGGCGTGAACGCTTTGTCCGGCCTACAAAACCGAAACGTATGTAGGCCTGGTAAGGCGCGTCAGCGTCGCATCAGGCAGTTGTTGTCGGATAAGGCGTGAAAGCCTTATCCGTCCTGGAATGAGGAAGAACCCCATGGATGTCATTAAAAAGAAACATTGGTGGCAAAGCGACGCGCTGAAATGGTCAGTGTTAGGTCTGCTCGGCCTGCTGGTGGGTTACCTTGTTGTTTTAATGTACGCACAAGGGGAATACCTGTTCGCCATTACCACGCTGATATTGAGTTCAGCGGGGCTGTATATTTTCGCCAATCGTAAAGCCTACGCCTGGCGCTATGTTTACCCGGGAATGGCTGGAATGGGATTATTCGTCCTCTTCCCTCTGGTCTGCACCATCGCCATTGCCTTCACCAACTACAGCAGCACTAACCAGCTGACTTTTGAACGTGCACAGGAAGTGTTGTTAGATCGCTCCTGGCAAGCAGGCAAAACCTATAACTTTGGTCTTTACCCGGCGGGCGATGAGTGGCAACTGGCGCTCAGCGACGGCGAAACCGGCAAAAATTACCTTTCCGACGCTTTTAAATTTGGCGGCGAGCAAAAACTGCAACTGAAAGAAACGACCGCCCAGCCCGAAGGCGAACGCGCGAATCTACGCGTGATTACCCAGAATCGTCAGGCGCTGAGTGACATTACCGCCATTCTGCCGGATGGCAACAAAGTGATGATGAGCTCCCTGCGCCAGTTTTCTGGCACGCAGCCGCTCTACACACTCGACGGTGACGGCACGTTGACGAATAATCAGAGCGGCGTGAAATATCGTCCGAATAACCAAATTGGCTTTTACCAGTCCATTACCGCCGACGGCTACTGGGGCGATGAAAAGCTAAGCCCCGGTTACACCGTGACCACTGGCTGGAAAAACTTTACCCGCGTCTTCACCGACGAAGGCATTCAGAAACCGTTCCTCGCCATTTTCGTCTGGACCGTGGTGTTCTCGCTGATCACTGTCTTTTTAACGGTGGCGGTCGGCATGGTTCTGGCGTGTCTGGTGCAGTGGGAAGCGTTGCGCGGCAAAGCGGTCTATCGCGTCCTGCTGATTCTGCCCTACGCGGTGCCATCGTTCATTTCAATCTTGATTTTCAAAGGGTTGTTTAACCAGAGCTTCGGTGAGATCAACATGATGTTGAGCGCGCTGTTTGGCGTTAAGCCCGCCTGGTTCAGCGATCCGACCACCGCCCGCACGATGCTGATTATCGTCAACACCTGGCTGGGTTATCCGTACATGATGATCCTCTGCATGGGCTTGCTGAAAGCGATTCCGGACGATTTGTATGAAGCCTCAGCAATGGATGGCGCAGGTCCATTCCAGAACTTCTTTAAGATTACGCTACCGCTGCTGATTAAACCGCTGACGCCGCTGATGATCGCCAGCTTCGCCTTTAACTTTAACAACTTCGTGCTGATTCAACTGTTAACCAACGGCGGCCCGGATCGTCTTGGCACGACCACGCCAGCCGGTTATACCGACCTGCTCGTTAACTACACCTACCGTATCGCTTTTGAAGGCGGTGGGGGTCAGGACTTCGGTCTGGCTGCAGCAATTGCCACGCTGATCTTCCTGCTGGTGGGTGCGCTGGCGATAGTGAACCTGAAAGCCACGCGAATGAAGTTTGATTAAGGGAGATAACAAAAATGGCAATGGTCCAACCGAAATCGCAAAAAGCACGTTTGTTTATTACTCACCTGCTACTGCTACTTTTTATCGCGGCGATTATGTTCCCGCTGCTGATGGTCGTCGCTATCTCGCTGCGTCAGGGAAACTTCGCGACTGGCAGCCTGATCCCGGAGCAAATCTCCTGGGATCACTGGAAACTGGCGTTAGGTTTTAGCGTGGAACAGGCTGATGGTCGCATTACGCCACCACCATTCCCGGTACTGCTGTGGCTGTGGAACTCGGTAAAGGTCGCCGGGATTTCTGCGATTGGCATTGTGGCGCTCTCCACCACCTGCGCCTACGCTTTCGCCCGTATGCGCTTTCCAGGCAAAGCGACGCTGCTGAAAGGAATGCTGATTTTCCAGATGTTCCCGGCAGTACTTTCACTGGTCGCGTTGTATGCGTTGTTTGATCGTCTGGGTGAGTACATTCCATTCATTGGCCTGAATACTCACGGCGGCGTAATTTTCGCGTATCTGGGTGGGATTGCGCTGCATGTCTGGACCATCAAAGGCTATTTCGAAACCATCGACAGTTCGCTGGAAGAAGCGGCGGCGCTGGATGGTGCGACACCGTGGCAGGCCTTCCGCCTTGTCCTGTTGCCGCTGTCAGTACCGATTCTGGCGGTGGTGTTCATCCTGTCGTTTATCGCTGCTATTACTGAAGTTCCGGTCGCATCGCTGTTACTGCGTGACGTAAACAGCTACACCCTGGCCGTGGGGATGCAGCAATACCTCAACCCGCAAAACTACCTGTGGGGTGACTTTGCCGCCGCTGCCGTGATGTCTGCATTACCGATCACCATCGTCTTCTTGCTGGCTCAACGCTGGCTGGTCAACGGCCTGACGGCAGGTGGTGTGAAAGGTTAAAGATGTTGTTCTGCCAATGTTATGCCGCTGCACCCTCAACTTACGTTATCCCAACTTGTGACTGTTATTCGGCGCTCCACGGAGCGCCTTTTTTTACTCCCGCTTCAGCCGTTTCGAATTACACAGCCACAGGGTGATCACCAGTAACAGGATCGCTGCCGAGTAGATCAACACATCCAGTGGCGATTTATGATCGACGATGATCAAGCGCACAATGGCGGTGATCCCAATATAGACAAAGTAACGTAGCGGGAAGTGAAAACCTGACTGAAAGTACTTCACAATCAGCGCGATAAATTCGAAATAGAGAAAGTAAACCACCAGCCCTTCTACCAGCTCATATTTACTGGTTTGTTCTGGCGCGAACAGCACATCAGCCAGATGCACCGTTTCTTTGCCGAGGAAGACAACCAAAATCAGGCCGAGGCACAACAGGCCAAGATTGAGTACGGTCTGCAAAATGGTGGAGATAAACTCCACGCGCGGACGAGAGAGTGACGTCATAGCAGTACCTCCTTCACAGTGGCGAGCTTCCTGTATAACGCAAAAATGTGACAGAGATCTATATTTTTTGTGTATGTTTTGTTCAGCTCAATTAAGTGGGCATCTCCCATCAACGTCGCATCTGGCAAAACACACAGCCCAAAAAAATCACCCATTCAGGTGATTCCCAGCCACCAGCAATGCGCGAAAAATCGACAATGTTCCTCTGGAACAAATGAAACGTAACCTGATAAAGGTGGTAAAAATGAAGCCTTATTTTGCTGCTTTGATGTTATCAGTCTCTGTTCTTCCTGCTTATGCTGGTCCGCTCGGTACTGCTGATAAAGCCGACCTACCGCAAAGCAATGTCTCCAGCCCAATGATGGCCCAGTCGCTCAGGCAACCAGACCTGCAACCGATATCGACGGACAGGAAGACAGAATGTTTTCGCCTTTACACACCAGATCGCAAACCGGGGGTGAACTGCGTTCCTGATGGCTCGACAGGCCATTAAGAATGAGGGTGCCAGTGAGTGCGAAAACTGGCACCTTTTCCATGACTTAGCGGAAATTGACGCTACGGTCGCTGGTCATGTCATACAACTGGAACTTACGCCCAAGTTGCTGACCACCGTCACGCGTCAGCGGCGTCCAGCCAATTGCCGCACGGCTGCGTGTCGGGCCAGACGAGAAGAGATCCAGCGGTACAGAGACATACACGCCTTTGGTAAAGTCCCCTTCGCCGTACTCCTCTTTCGAAACGTTGGTGATCGTGGCATAGCCACCCACCACCACGCCGCTATCAAAGCGTTTGGCGATCTCCAGCGTGCCGCCTTTATCCCCTGCCAGATACTGCCCGACGCTCGCTTTCACTAACACATCCTGAGCAAAAGATGGCGTCCAGTATGCGGTCAGATGTCCGGTTTTCACGCTGTAGTCGGTGAATTTCATCATATCTTTTGCACTACGCCAGTCGCGCTGTTTAACGTAGTTGGCATCCACACCAAACGCCCAGTTGCTGTCCAGCGGGCGATACAACACTTCTGCCCCCGCACCGCCAAACATGGTTTCGAGATAACCTCCGTAGACCTGACCGTAGAAGCCGTTGCCCAGATGCTGGAAGTAGTTGGCTTGCAGGTTATTCACATAGACATCGTTCTGCACATACTCGCGCACATGGGTACGAACGCGCGGTAAGTGCGAGTCCTGCGGCGGATTGGTGTAGTTAAACTTGTCGTAGTTGTTGGCAAGGTTAGCGAACAGGCTGCCGGTGGTCAGCAGATGGTCCGTCAGCCACAAATCTGCCGTTCCCATCACGCCCAACTGATACATGTAAAAGTTTTCCGGGCCACCGACCGACTGGTTCAGCACCGGATCGATATGGAAATCAAAGCGTGATTTGTCGATATACCAGCCCTGCTCGGTGGACTGCGGAACCACTGGCTCGACGCGTTTTTGCGCCAGCTTCGTTTCGTGGCCCAACGGCTCTCCGGCGAGATGATTTTTCAGGCTGGCGACATCGGTTTCCGTCGTCACCTGCGGCATGTTAAGGCGATTTTCCGTAATGCGGATCGTTTTGATCCCATCCGGCAGATCGTTCATCACGATCCGATTAGCACGGATGATCCCTTCACGCGAATCACGATATTTCACCTGCTCGCCGGTGACATACAGCGTATCGCCTTTCGCCTGGATCTGCGGATCGGCAAGTCCGGCGTTGTATTTCAGCAACGTTAACTGATTCGCCACCACCGAGTGCTGCAAAATGGCATCCTGTGGCTGCGGTTGATATTGCGGGCGGGCGTTATCGTTGTAGGACGGGCGCAGATCGTTAAAGTTGGTGCGCAGCGTGACGCCAAACATAAAGGTGTTGCCACGTTCATAGCTAAGGTTAACGTCGGCCCAATCGGTAACGCGATAAATCGCTCCGACGTTAAACTTACTTTTTTGCTCCAGCTTCCCGGCAAAATCCTGCTGATAATTATTGCCTTCATACTCCAGTTTCAGGCGCAGCGGTTGCCAGGGCGTCTGGTATTCCACGCCGCCAAACAGTGAGGCCGGACCGTGGAACATCTGGCTGCCGTCGATAGATCCCGCTTGTTTGTAGCTGTTATCGCGATAGCAATATTTGTCACTGGCCGAACAGAGCGGATTTTTCACATTACCGCTGGTGCCCAGATATCCCCAGCCCAGGCCGAGCGTAAAATCGAATGGCCCCCAGGCTTTGCTGGCGACAAGATATTCCGCATCGAACAGCCCCGTACCGCCGATATCCCGCGCACCAACCGCCACTTGCGGCAGCCAGTAACTCTCTTCCCACAAACGCAGTTTGAGATCGAAGGCTTTATCTTTATACGTTTGATCGCCAGAGAACGCTTCGACGCTGCTGTACTGCCGGGTGCGCACGTCGGTGTAGCGCAGCGTTGTTTCCAGCCACGGGAAGAGTTGCACTGAAGCTGAGTAATAACGGTACTGATCGTTATCGCGATAGTTCAGACTCAACTCCCCTTCCCGTGCCATACGCGCGGTGGGCGTTTGTAATAATCCTACGCCACCGAAATCCGACTGCGACGGACCAATGGGCGCAGGATATGTTTCGCCGTAGCAAGCTGTGCTAATGCCCAGCGCCAGTAAGCTAAGCAGATGTCTTTTTTTCATTATTGAGGTATCCGCTGCGTCAGAGTCTGAAGAATGTCGGCGTTAAGGGCATCAGGCGTCTCACTCCAGACGGAGTCCGCGAGGCCAACATAAATAATGCTGCCGGGCATCGGCTCTACGTGACGCTTGTTCCAGTAAGCCACCGGCGCTTTTTGCGTGCGTCCGTCCGGGTAAACCACCCACGCGTAGCTGCGATCCGCACCGCTAAGCAGGTTCTGCCCGGAGAGATAGCTCGCCACGTCGCGACCTGGAGTGAATGGCTGCTTGCCAGGACGGCTGATAAGCCCGAACAACGTGACAGTGGACGGTGGTGGTCCGACCCACAGTGTGTAGTTGCCCTGCAACGGTGGGTTACCGCGTTCGGCAACGCGGACGATATCAGGATCAAGATTGATTTTTTGCCTGCCCGTCACTTTCAACGCCTGAATTTGCTGGCGTAAGGCGTTAATCGCAGCGGCATCGTCAGCGCTGGAATCTGCGGCCAGTTCTGCCAGCCGTGCCAGTAGCGCCTGCTGCTGCCGCAATGCTGCCGCTGTTGCCAGCTCTTCGCTGATCACTGCACCAGGCCACCAGCTGTTTGCCAGTCGAGGTTGCCCTACCAGATCGATTAAATGCTCTGCGCCCGTTAGCGTTTTGGCCTCACTGCTGCCATTGCTGAACACCTTGACGGTTCCTGCCGCGAAGACCGATGACGCCCCCACACTCAAAATCAATGCGACAATAGTTTGTTTAATCATTGTTTTGCCGCCTTGATGAGAGTGGTTTTCACCGGGAAATAATCCGCGCCGAGATACTGTTCCGACTGGCGAATTTGCCCTTCGCTGTCGATCCAATAGCGGTTATGCCAGCGCGCCTGGTCGGTGGAGACTTCTTCGTCCAGCACGCGAACCGGGGTTTCATCGCTGCCGACTTTGACGGTATCGGTGCCATCCCATTTGAAGACTGAGCGTGCGGTGGCGTAGCGTACCTGCTGGTACTCGGTCCAGCCCATCGTGCGCGTCCATGTTGCACCATCAACAATTTGTGCGGGTTTAATCAGCGGGTCGGCAGCAAGGTTATTCACTTCAATCAGGTTGTCGCCGCCAAGCAAAGTCTTCACCAGACGACCATGTTGTGTGACGAGAGTGGCCTGATCCTGCGTGACCCATTTTTGTTGTCCGTCTTCAGCAAAGGCCAGCACCACAAACAATTGCGGCCCGCCATTAAGCTGCATGTACTGGCTGGCGTAGGGCATATTTTGAATATCATCGTCCGTCAGCTGTACGCCTGGCGTGCCGAACAGACTGTCCCACAGCGAATTGCCCAGCTCTTTAGTCGTGGCTGAACAGGCCTGTAATAGCAGGCAGATAAGAATGAGTGCAGGTCGCTTCACGACTCTTCTCCAGAGGGGCAGAATAACCACACCGGAGTGTGGTTATGGTAAATCCCCTTCATACTTCAAGCTGCAGATGCGGTGACCGCACTCGTTCACCCCGGTCACATAGTTATCTATGCTCCCGGGGACTCACTCGCTTGTCGCCTTCCTGCAACTCGAATTATTTTGGGGATACATACTTTATTACTGGGTACTGGTGGTCGTGGTTGTTGTGGTCCCGGTATTAGAACCATCACCGCCACCGCTTGCCGCGAGCGCGACACCCACCGCCGAGCTTACGGTGCTGACGCTGGTCGCGGAGGAACTCCCCGCCGAAACCGACGTTGCTGCCGACCCTGCCGCTTCGCCCACCTGTACAGGTGCAGCCCACGCAGAAGTCGCCGCAAGCGCAGATATGGCAAAAATGCCATACAGAACTTTTTTCATAACAATTTCCCTTCATTGAATGAATGGAGATTTACCCAAAAACATTTCGGGCGGGATCGAGTATACACAACTAAAGCATGCGAATTACGGCGCGGGGAATTAGTGATGGGGTTTTAGGATAATTGGAATGAATATCAAATATAAGCTTCAGCTTATATATAAATAGCACTAAAATCATAAGCTTAAAATAAAAATAAAAGTAATTAATCTGCGTATTTTCCGAAATCAATCACGATTAAAAATCTATTTTAGGATTAACCTCACGGTATGATTTCCGTTAAATCACAGACAAGGGGATTTATCTGATAAAAAATGCCGACATAACGTCGGCATTGTTTTTAAGGCTATTTAATCAATCGTACTATGTATTAATTGCCGAATACGATGTACATATCGGCATCGACCTGTAGGCCTGATAAGACGCGACCGCGTCGCATCAGGCATCGGTTGCCGGATGCGGCGTGAACGCCTTATCCGGCCTACATATCGACAATGATTAACCGCGCCACGCTTTATAGCGGTTAATCAGACCATTGGTCGAGCTATCGTGGCTGCTGATTTCTTTATCATCTTTCAGCTCTGGCAGAATACGGTTCGCCAGCTGTTTACCCAGCTCCACGCCCCACTGGTCGAAGGTGAAGATGTTCAGAATCACGCCCTGAGTAAAGATTTTGTGCTCATACAGCGCAATCAATGCACCCAGGCTGAACGGAGTGATTTCACGCAGCAGGATGGAGTTGGTCGGGCGGTTACCTTCGAACACTTTGAACGGCACCACGTAGTCAAGCGTTGCCGGATCTTTACCCTGATCACGATATTCCTGCTCAACCACTTCGCGGGATTTACCAAACGCCAGCGCTTCGGTCTGAGCAAAGAAGTTAGACAGCAGTTTCTGGTGATGATCAGAGAGCGGGTTATGGGTGATAGCCGGGGCGATGAAATCGCACGGTACCATTTTGGTTCCCTGGTGGATCAGCTGGTAGAACGCGTGCTGACCGTTAGTGCCTGGTTCACCCCAGATAATCGGGCCAGTCTGGTAATCCACAACGTTACCGTTACGGTCAACATACTTACCGTTGGACTCCATATTGCCCTGCTGGAAGTACGCCGCGAAACGGTGCATATACTGGTCATACGGCAGAATCGCTTCAGTTTCCGCACCAAAGAAATTGTTGTACCAGATGCCAATCAGCGCCAGCAGTACAGGCAGGTTTTTCTCGGCAGGCGTGGTGGAGAAATGCTTGTCCATCGCGTGTGCGCCAGAAAGCAGTTCAACAAAATTATCAAAGCCGATGGAGAGAACAATCGACAGGCCAATCGCTGACCATAAAGAGTAACGACCACCGACCCAGTCCCAGAACTCGAACATGTTGGCAGTATCAATACCAAACTCGCCAACGGCTTTGGCATTGGTGGAAAGCGCCGCAAAGTGTTTCGCAACGTGTTTTTCATCACCAGCCGCTTTCAGGAACCAGTCACGCGCACTATGGGCGTTGGTCATGGTTTCCTGAGTGGTGAAGGTTTTAGATGCTACCAGGAACAGCGTGGTTTCCGGGTTTACTTTTTTCAGCACTTCCGCGATGTGAGTCCCATCGACGTTAGAAACAAAGTGCATGTTCAGGTGATTTTTGTACGGACGCAGTGCTTCGGTCACCATGTACGGGCCGAGGTCAGAACCGCCGATCCCGATGTTCACTACGTCAGTGATTGCTTTGCCGGTATAGCCTTTCCACTCACCGGAGATAATCGCTTCCGAGAAGGTTTTCATCTTCTCCAGCACCGCGTTGACTTCCGGCATTACGTCTTTGCCATCAACCAAAATCGGGGTATTGCTACGGTTACGCAGCGCTACGTGCAGCACGGCGCGGTTTTCAGTGCGGTTGATCTTCTCGCCAGAGAACATCGACTTAATCGCGCCCGCCAGATCGCACTCTTTCGCCAGATCTTGTAATTTCGCCAGCGTCTCTTCAGTGATGCGGTTTTTGGAGTAATCCACCAGCATCTGATCGTCGAAGGTTGCGGAGAACTTAGAAAAACGATCGCCGTCTTTAGCAAAAAGATCGGCGATCGTAACGTCTTTCATTTCATCGAAGTGTTTCTGTAGTGCCTGCCAGGCAGCGGTCTGCGTTGGATTGATGTTTTTCATTAGCAATACTCTTCTGATTTTGAGAATTGTGACTTTGGAAGATTGTAGCGCCAGTCACAGAAAAATGTGATGGTTTTAGTGCCGTTAGCGTAATGTTGAGTGTAAACCCTTAGCGCAGTGAAGCATTTATTAGCTGAACTACTGACCGCCAGGAGTGGATGAAAAATCCGCATGACCCCATCGTTGACAACCGCCCCGCTCACCCTTTATTTATAAATGTACTACCTGCGCTAGCGCAGGCCAGAAGAGGCGCGTTGCCCAAGTAACGGTGTTGGAGGAGCCAGTCCTGTGATAACACCTGAGGGGGTGCATCGCCGAGGTGATTGAACGGCTGGCCACGTTCATCATCGGCTACAGGGGCTGAATCCCCTGGGTTGTCACCAGAAGCGTTCGCAGTCGGGCGTTTCGCAAGTGGTGGAGCACTTCTGGGTGAAAATAGTAGCGAAGTATCGCTCTGCGCCCACCCGTCTTCCGCTCTTCCCTTGTGCCAAGGCTGAAAATGGATCCCCTGACACGAGGTAGTTATGTCTGAAATTGTTGTCTCCAAATTTGGCGGTACCAGCGTAGCTGATTTTGACGCCATGAACCGCAGCGCTGATATTGTGCTTTCTGATGCCAACGTACGTTTAGTTGTTCTCTCGGCTTCTGCTGGTATCACTAATCTGCTGGTCGCTTTAGCTGAAGGACTGGAACCTGGCGAGCGATTCGAAAAACTCGACGCAATCCGCAATATCCAGTTTGCCATTCTGGAACGTCTGCGTTACCCGAACGTTATCCGTGAAGAGATTGAACGTCTGCTGGAGAACATTACTGTTCTGGCAGAAGCGGCGGCGCTGGCAACGTCTCCGGCGCTGACAGATGAACTGGTCAGCCACGGCGAGCTGATGTCGACCCTGCTGTTTGTCGAAATCCTGCGCGAACGCGATGTTCAGGCACAGTGGTTTGATGTACGTAAAGTGATGCGTACCAACGACCGATTTGGTCGTGCAGAGCCAGATGTAGCCGCGCTGGCGGAACTGGCCGCGCTGCAGCTGCTCCCACGCCTCAATGAAGGCTTAGTGATCACCCAGGGATTTATCGGTTGCGAAAATAAAGGTCGTACAACGACGCTTGGCCGTGGAGGCAGCGATTATACGGCAGCCTTGCTGGCGGAGGCTTTACACGCATCTCGTGTTGATATCTGGACCGACGTCCCGGGCATCTACACCACCGATCCACGCGTGGTTTCCGCAGCAAAACGCATTGATGAAATCGCGTTTGCCGAAGCGGCAGAGATGGCAACTTTTGGTGCAAAAGTACTGCATCCGGCAACGTTGCTACCCGCAGTACGCAGCGATATCCCAGTCTTTGTCGGCTCCAGCAAAGACCCACGCGCAGGTGGTACGCTGGTGTGCAATAAAACTGAAAATCCGCCGCTGTTCCGCGCGCTGGCGCTTCGTCGCAATCAGACTCTGCTCACTTTGCACAGCCTGAATATGCTGCATTCTCGCGGTTTCCTCGCGGAAGTTTTCGGCATCCTCGCGCGGCATAATATTTCGGTAGACTTAATCACCACGTCAGAAGTGAGTGTGGCATTAACCCTTGATACCACCGGTTCAACCTCCACTGGCGATACGTTGCTGACGCAATCCCTGCTGATGGAGCTTTCCGCACTGTGCCGGGTGGAAGTGGAAGAGGGTCTGGCGCTGGTCGCGTTGATTGGCAATGACCTGTCAAAAGCCTGCGGCGTTGGCAAAGAGGTATTCGGCGTACTGGAACCATTCAACATTCGCATGATTTGTTACGGCGCATCCAGCCATAACCTGTGCTTCCTGGTGCCCGGCGAAGATGCCGAGCAGGTAGTGCAGAAGCTGCATTTTAATTTGTTTGAGTAAACACAGTATGGCCCGGAAGACATTATTTCGGGCCGTATTGTTTTTCTTGTCATTATGCCCATAAATAAACGAGTCTATTCCCTGTTAACCAGCGTCTTTATCGGAGAATAATTGCCTTTAATTTTTTATCCGCATCTCTAACTAATTATCGAAAGAGATAAATAGTTAAGAGAAGGCAAAATGAATATTATCAGTTCTGCTCGCAAACGAATTCCCGTACACTGAACTCTCTGGCTCACTGAGGGCACCATCATGGCACTCCCCCGTATTACCCAAAAAGAGATGACTGAACGCGAGCAGCGTGAACTTAAAACACTGCTGGATCGGGCGCGGATTGCGCATGGTCGCGTACTGACCAACTCCGAAACCAACAGCATTAAGAAAGAGTACATCGATAAATTAATGGTCGAGCGTGAGGCTGAAGCGAAAAAAGCCCGCCAATTGAAGAAAAAGCAGGCTTATAAACCGGATCCTGAGGCGTCATTTAGCTGGTCAGCAAATACGTCGACGCGCGGCAGGCGCTGATTAACGTCCCTTCTTTTTTCGCCCCGGCGAGGTAAAGCGCTTACCGTTGGACGCCGGGCGACCGCCTTTTTCCGCCGTTTTTTCCATCTTAACGACTGGACGTTTGATGCCTACCGTTTTCGGCTTGGCCTTCGCTTTAGGTTTTGCCTCGGAAGAGGAATTTTCGATGAGCTTAAAGAGGTCGATTAACTCATCGTCGGTTAAATCGCGCCACTCCCCCAGCGGAATGCCGCTTAAACTGACGTTCATAATGCGCGTACGCTCCAGCTTTTTCACTTCGTAACCAAAGTGCTCGCACATGCGACGGATCTGACGGTTCAGTCCCTGCACCAGGGTAATGCGGAAGACAAACGGCGCTTCTTTTTTGACTTTGCACTTTTTCGTCACCGTCCCGAGGATCGGCACCCCCGCCCCCATACCACGAATAAATTCATCGGTAATCGGTTTATCGACCGTCACCAGATACTCTTTCTCATGATCGTTACCCGCACGGAGGATCTTATTCACCAGATCGCCGTGATTGGTGAGGAAAATCAGCCCCTGGGAGTCTTTATCCAGGCGGCCAATTGGGAACACGCGTTTGCTGTGGTTAACGAAATCGACAATGTTATCGCGCTCGCCATCTTCGGTGGTGCTGACAATACCGACGGGCTTGTTCAGGGCGATAAGTACCAAATCTTCGGCTTCCCGAGGCTCAATCAACTGACCATTTACTTTCACAACGTCGCCGGGTTTCACCTGATCGCCAATGGTGGCTCGCTTGCCATTAAGGAACACATTGCCTTGCTCGATATAGCGATCCGCTTCGCGGCGTGAGCAAATTCCGCTTTCGCTGATGTATTTATTTAAACGGACTGATGAGTCGGGCAGCATAAATTCTCCTGTAAAACGCGGAATATACCGTACCTCTTAGCGGGGAAAAACAGGGTTATGCGGCAACGTCGAAATTAAATGTGATCTGCCACGCCTTTTATCACAAAAGTGTCTCCGGAAGTACGATGCAAATTTGCCTGGCAAAATAAGGATAATCAACATATTACGAATCGCTGCACACCTGTGCTGATGACTACTACGCAGAGAAACAAATGTGCAAGAGAAAGCGCTATTTCTCCCCATGCAAAGAGTGAAAAATCGCTTTGAAAGGCCCTCATGATGGGGTTATATCAGATCAAGCGGTGAGAAAGCGTATTTGCACAAATGTGCAGAACCAGGAGGCGGCAATGGAAAACAGTGACGATATCCGTTTGATTGTGAAGATTGCCCAACTCTATTACGAACAGGATATGACGCAGGCGCAAATCGCGCGCGAACTGGGTATTTACCGCACCACCATCAGCCGCTTGCTTAAACGAGGCCGCGATCAGGGAATTGTCACCATCGCCATCAACTATGACTACAACGAAAATCTCTGGCTGGAGCAGCAACTGAAGCAAAAGTTTGGCCTGAAAGACGTTGTGGTGGTGTCGGGAAATGATGAGGATGAAGAGACTCAACTGGCGATGATGGGGTTACACGGCGCGCAACTGCTGGATCGCTTGCTGGAGCCTGGCGATATTGTCGGTTTTTCCTGGGGTCGCGCGGTGAGCGCACTGGTTGAAAACTTGCCGCAGGCGGGGCAATCGCGGCAGTTAATCTGCGTACCAATTATTGGCGGACCGTCCGGTAAACTCGAAAGCCGCTATCACGTAAACACATTAACCTACAGCGCGGCAGCGAAGCTGAAAGGGGAATCGCATCTCGCGGATTTTCCGGCTCTGCTGGATAACCCATTAATTCGTAATGGGATCATGCAGTCTCAGCACTTTAAAACCATCTCTGCCTACTGGGATAATCTGGATGTCGCCCTGGTGGGAATTGGCTCACCGGCCATTCGCGACGGCGCTAACTGGCATGCGTTTTATGGTGGTGAAGAGAGTGACGACCTGAATGCCCGCCAGGTTGCTGGCGATATTTGCTCGCGCTTTTTTGATATTCACGGCGCAATGGTTGAAACGAATATGAGCGAAAAAACACTCTCTATCGAAATGAATAAATTAAAGCAGGCGCGGTATTCCATTGGCATTGCCATGAGTGAAGAAAAATACAGCGGAATTATTGGTACACTGCGTGGAAAATATATTAATTGTCTGGTAACGAATAGCAGCACAGCTGAACTATTACTGAAATAAAAATCTTCCCGATGTTTATCGTAATAAAAATTACGGCGGGTCCCTATTATCTAAAATCAGGAGTCTGTTATGCAAACGTGGTTAAATTTGCAGGATAAAATCATTATCGTCACCGGCGGCGCATGCGGTATTGGTCTGGCGATTGTAGAGGAATTATTAGCACAAGGCGCGAATGTACAGATGGTCGATATTCACGGTGGCGATGGACAATATGAAGGTCATAAAGGCTATCAGTTTTGGCCGACCGATATTTCCAGCGCCAAAGAGGTAAATCATACGGTAGCGGAAATTATCCAGCGTTTTGGTCGCATCGACGGTCTGGTCAATAACGCCGGGGTCAATTTCCCGCGTCTGCTGGTCGATGAGAAAGCGCCTGCCGGGCAGTATGAACTCAACGAAGCTGCATTCGAAAAAATGGTCAATATCAACCAGAAAGGCGTTTTTCTGATGTCGCAGGCGGTGGCGCGACAGATGGTCAAACAACATGATGGCGTGATTGTGAATGTTTCCTCAGAAAGTGGACTGGAAGGCTCAGAAGGCCAAAGCTGTTACGCCGCTACCAAAGCCGCGCTCAATAGCTTCACGCGCTCCTGGTCGAAAGAGCTGGGTAAACACGGCATCCGTGTGGTCGGTATCGCGCCCGGGATTCTGGAAAAAACCGGGCTACGCACGCCGGAATATGAAGAGGCGCTGGCGTGGACGCGCAATATCACCGTCGAGCAGCTGCGTGAAGGCTATACCAAAAACGCCATTCCTATTGGGCGCGCCGGAAGATTAGCAGAAGTCGCTGATTTTGTTTGTTATCTGCTGTCTCAACGCGCCAGCTATATCACCGGAGTAACCACTAACATTGCGGGCGGCAAAACGCGCGGCTAAGGAGGCTTTATGGTCAACGCCATTTTTTGTGCCCACGGCAAATTAGCTTGCGCCATGCTGGAATCGGTTCAGATGGTTTACGGCAACGCCAATGTTGAAGCCGTTGAATTTGTGCCCGGTGAAAACGCCGGAGACATCGTAGCAAAGCTGGAAAAGTTAGTAAGCATTCACAATCAAGATGAGTGGCTGATTGCCGTGGATTTACAGTGCGGCAGCCCGTGGAATGCGGCAGCGATGCTTGCGATGCGCAATCCTCGTCTGCGGGTAATCAGCGGCCTTTCTCTGCCGCTGGCGCTCGAACTGGTTGATAACCAGAACAGCATGAATGTTGATGAACTGTGTGAACACCTGACGCAAATCGCAAAGCAAACCTGCGTCGTCTGGAGACAGGTGGCAACAGCAGAGGAGGATTTCTGATGAACATTACGCTCGCCCGCATTGATGACCGCCTGATCCACGGCCAGGTCACGACCGTCTGGTCTAAAGTGGCTAACGCCCAGCGCATTATTATCTGCAATGACGAAGTTTATAACGATGAAGTTCGCCGGACATTATTGCGTCAGGCTGCGCCACCGGGAATGAAGGTTAACGTGGTCAATATTGAAAAAGCCGTCGCGGTTTATCACAACCCGCAATATCAGGACGAAACCGTTTTTTATCTTTTCACTCGCCCACAGGATGCCTTAGCGATGGTTCGCCAGGGGGTAAAAATAGACACCCTGAATATTGGCGGCATGGCCTGGCGGCCCGGTAAAAAACAGTTAACCAAAGCGGTTTCATTAGATGATGATGATATTAACGCATTTCATGAGTTAAATAATCTTGGCGTCATACTGGATTTACGCGTCGTAGCGTCAGATCCCTCAATCAATATTATCGACAAAATAAACGAACAGTTAATCGCAAATTAAATAATAGCGCCTGTGTACATATGCTTTAACAGGCAGGGATGACGACACTTAAAAGGTGACAAATCATGGAAATAAGTACCCTACAAATCATTGCTATATTTCTTTTTTCCTGTATTGCCGGAATGGGCAGCGTGCTGGATGAATTTCAGACTCATCGTCCGTTAATTGCCTGTACGGTGATTGGTTTAATTCTCGGTGATTTAAAAACCGGAATTATGCTCGGTGGTACGCTGGAATTGATAGCTCTCGGCTGGATGAACGTCGGCGCGGCGCAATCTCCGGATTCTGCACTCGCCAGCATAATCTCCGCCATTCTGGTTATCGTTGGTCAGCAAAGCATCGCCACCGGAATCGCCATCGCGTTGCCTGTGGCTGCGGCAGGCCAGGTGCTGACGGTGTTTGCCCGTACCATCACCGTAGTGTTCCAGCACGCGGCGGATAAAGCAGCGGAAGAAGCACGGTTTCGCACTCTCGATATTCTGCATGTCTCCGCGCTTGGCGTGCAGGCACTGCGCGTTGCTATTCCGGCACTGATTGTCTCGCTGTTCGTCAGCGCTGATATGGTGAGCAATATGCTGAGCGCCATTCCCGAATTTGTGACCCGTGGACTGCAGATTGCTGGCGGTTTTATCGTGGTGGTCGGTTACGCCATGGTGCTTCGCATGATGGGCGTGAAATATTTGATGCCTTTCTTTTTCCTCGGTTTCCTCGCAGGTGGCTACCTCGATCTCAGTCTGCTGGCGTTCGGTGGCGTCGGCGTGATCATGGCCCTGCTCTACATCCAGCTAAATCCACAGTGGCGTAAAGCTGAACCTCAACTCCAGGCCACCGCCTCCACCGCCCTTGACCAACTTGACGATTAACGGAGCCATCATGGAACAGAGAAAAATTACACGCAGCGATCTGGTGAGCATGTTTCTGCGCTCCAACCTGCAACAGGCGTCCTTTAACTTTGAACGTATTCACGGGCTGGGTTTTTGCTACGACATGATCCCCGCCATCAAGCGACTTTACCCATTAAAAGAGGATCAGGTTGCGGCGCTCAGGCGACACCTGGTGTTCTTCAATACCACGCCAGCCGTATGTGGCCCGGTCATCGGCGTCACTGCCGCCATGGAAGAGGCGCGGGCCAACGGCGCGGAAATTGATGACGGTACCATTAACGGCATCAAAGTCGGTCTGATGGGACCATTGGCAGGAGTTGGCGATCCACTGGTCTGGGGAACGCTGCGCCCGATTACCGCCGCGCTCGGCGCATCTCTGGCACTTTCGGGCAACATTCTCGGCCCGCTGCTGTTTTTCTTTATTTTCAATGCGGTGCGTCTGGCGATGAAGTGGTATGGCCTACAGCTCGGCTTTCGCAAAGGGGTGAATATCGTCAGCGATATGGGCGGGAATGTGCTGCAAAAACTCACCGAAGGCGCGTCGATTCTCGGACTGTTTGTGATGGGCGTGCTGGTCACCAAATGGACGTCAATCAACGTACCGTTGGTGGTTTCACAAACGCATGCCGCCGATGGCTCCACCGTCACCATGACCGTGCAGAACATTCTCGACCAACTTTGCCCTGGTTTGCTGGCGCTCGGTCTGACGCTACTGATGGTTCGTCTGCTCAACAAAAAAATTAACCCGGTATGGCTGATTTTCGCCCTGTTTGGCTTAGGGATTATCGGCAATGTGCTGGGCTTCCTGTCCTGATTCTTCGCCCCGGCACGACTGCCGGGGCCATCGCTCAACATGAGGTGGTTTATGAAAACAACAGCTCTGCGTCTTTATGGTAAACGTGATTTACGCCTGGAAACCTTTGATCTTCCTGAAATGCAGGAGGATGAAATCCTCGCGACGGTGGTCACCGACAGCCTGTGCCTCTCTTCCTGGAAAGAGGCCAATCTGGGTGAAAACCATAAAAAAGTACCCGACGATGTGGCGACCAACCCCATCATCATCGGCCACGAGTTTTGCGGCGATATTCTGGCCGTGGGTAAAAAGTGGCAGCACAAATTCCAGCCGGGTCAGCGTTATGTGATTCAGGCCAACCTGCAACTCCCCGACCGCCCGGACTGCCCCGGCTACTCCTTCCCGTGGGTGGGCGGTGAAGCCACACATGTGGTTATCCCAAATGAGGTTATGGAACAAGATTGCCTGCTGGCATACGACGGCGAAACCTATTTTGAAGGCTCGCTGGTTGAACCGCTTTCCTGCGTGATTGGCGCGTTCAACGCCAACTATCATCTTCAGGAAGGTAGTTATAACCACACGATGGGGATTCGCCCGCAAGGGCGCACGCTGATCCTCGGCGGCACCGGACCAATGGGACTGTTGGCGATTGATTATGCGCTACATGGACCCGTTAACCCTTCGCTGCTCGTCATTACCGATACCGACAACGACAAATTGAGTTATGCACGCAAGCACTATCCATCAGAACCGCAAACACTGATTCATTATCTCAATGCCGCCGATGCAGCATTTGATACGTTAATGGCACTGAGTGGCGGTCACGGCTTCGATGATATTTTCGTCTTTGTGCCTAATGAAGGACTGGTGACTCTCGCCTCTTCCTTGCTGGCGACAGATGGTTGTCTGAATTTCTTCGCCGGACCGCAGGATAAGCACTTCAGCGCGCCAATTAATTTCTACGATGTGCATTATGCATTTACCCACTACGTGGGCACGTCAGGCGGCAATACCGACGACATGCGCGCAGCGGTCAAATTGATTGAAGAGAAAAAAGTGCAGGCCGCAAAAGTGGTAACACATATTCTTGGGCTGAATGCCGCGGGCGAAACCACGCTTGAATTGCCTGCCATCGGCGGCGGCAAAAAGCTGGTGTATACCGGGAAATACCTGCCGCTGACGTCACTCACGCAGATTCAGGATCAAGCACTGGCGGCAATTCTGGCGCGTCATCAGGGGATCTGGTCCGGTGAGGCGGAGCAATACCTGCTCGCCCATGCAGAGGCAATTTCCCATGATTAATCGCGCTACTTAACTCTGCATGTCGCTGGCTGGTCGCCGCGGCAACTTCGCGACCTGATGTGCGGCTGATTGCTGAAGCGGCACAATGTGCACGAGAAGGATAAAAAAACATCAGCGCCTTAAGGGGCGCTCAAATTGGTGGCAAAGAGCACATTGTTTATGCCGGATGCGGAATGAAGCCTTATTCGGCCTACATAATCTTGAAAATTCAATATATTGCAGTTATCTGGTAGGCCAGGTAAGCGTAGCGCATCAGGCAATCCTGTGTTTGTCATCAGTCTCAGCGCCTGTGCAATATGTGACATCGTGAGCCATGTCAGTAAGTGGTTAAATTCGCAGTGGTAGCATTCCTTCCGTGTTTTCTTACTAACCGGAGAAGTAATGGAACTGCTTTTATTGAGTAACTCGACGCTGCCGGGTAAAGCCTGGCTGGAACACGCGCTGCCGCTGATTGCTGAACAGTTGCAGGGTCGCCGTTCTGCGGTATTTATTCCTTTCGCGGGCGTAACGCAGACCTGGGATGATTACACAGCGAAAACGGCTGCGGTTCTCGCTCCGCTGGGTGTTTCTGTCACCGGTATTCATAGCGTTGTTGATCCCGTTGCCGCGATTGAAAATGCGGAAATTGTGATTGTCGGCGGCGGTAATACTTTCCAGTTGCTGAAACAGTGCCGCGAGCGCGGGCTGCTGGCACCCATTACTGACGTGGTGAAACGTGGCGCGCTGTATATTGGCTGGAGCGCAGGCGCTAACCTTGCTTGCCCAACCATTCGTACCACCAACGATATGCCGATTGTCGATCCGCAAGGTTTCGATGCGCTAAATCTGTTCCCGCTACAAATCAACCCGCACTTCACCAACGCGCTGCCGGAAGGCCATAAAGGTGAAACCCGTGAGCAGCGTATTCGCGAACTGCTGGTCGTCGCGCCAGAACTGACGATTATTGGTCTGCCGGAAGGTAACTGGATCACAGTAAGTAAAGGTCACGCTACGCTGGGTGGCCCAAACACCACTTATGTGTTTAAGGCTGGTGAAGAAGCGGTGCCGCTGGAAGCGGGTCACCGTTTTTAAGTGAATTGCCGGATGCATGATCCGGCATCTTGTTCATAGTGCCTGATGCGACGCTTTACGCGTCTTATCAGGCCTTCAGGGTCACGGTATTAATACTCGTCCCGTCCTTCATCTTCATCCGGCTGTTCCAGCACACTGTAAGCCACCGAACAAAACAGCGAGTTCAGACGCTGCATATCTCCCAGTAAGCCTAAATGTAGCGAACTGGTTTCAATACTCTGCACGTTTTGCTGGTGCAGGCGATCGACGTGGGCGTGGGAATAGCGGCGATTAAGAATGCGAAAACGATGTTTGCTGCGGCGCAAACGACGGGCGCTGGTAACATCGCCAGAGAAGAAAACCGACATTGCCAGTTTTAAATTACTGAGCAATTGCTCATAGAGCGCATCCAGTTCCTTCAAGCCATCAAGCGAAAATGCTCGCCTTGCTGCCAGCGATTTGTCGGCAATTTCACTCCCCATGCGCTCGACGATATCGGAGGCCTGTTCAAGGTTGAGCGACATTTCGATGATCTCCGCCCAGCGGCGCGACTCTTCTTCTGCCAGTTCCTCTTTTGGCATCCGCGCCAGATACAGCTTAATGGCGGTATAGAGAACGTTGATGTCATCAGCCAGCTTACGCAGCTCTTTCTCCTGCCGTGGCTCGCCGTGCATCACTTTATTCAACCCTTCCATCATCTGTTCCATGGCGTCGCCAATGCGCAGGGTTTCGCGGGCAGCGTTCGCCAGAGCAAGCGTGGGCGTATCCAGCGCGCTGACATCCAGATGTTTAGGCCGTAGCTGGGTATCCAGTTCCGGTTCATCGCGAATAATCGTTTTGCAAAACCGTGCCATCGGGTCAACAAATGGCAGCATGACCAGGCAACGTACAAGGTTGTAGAAGACGTGGAAATAGATCACCAGTTCCGCTTTTGGCAATGACAACTTCCCCATTGTCTCTGCCAGCAAATGGACAAACGGCAGGATAATCAGGCTACCCACCAGCTTAAACAGCAGACTACCCAGCGCGACACGGCGGGCTGCGGCATTGGCGGCACTGTTGTTGAGCATCGCCAGCAGGCCGGAACCGAGGTTAGCACCAATCACCAGACAGAGCGCCACGGGGAAGGAGATAATGCCTGCAGCGGTCAGAGTCGCGGTCAGCAGTACAGCAGCAAGGCTGGAGTAGCTGATAATGGCGAACATCGCGCCAATCAGCGCATCCAGCAGAATATCGCCGGTCAGCGAGGCAAAGATCACCTGAACGCCGTTTGCCTGGGTGATCGGCGTTACGGCCTGCACAATCAACTCCAACGCCAGCAAAATCAACCCAAGACCAATACCGACGCGGCCCAGTTGCCCGGCGCGTGACTGTTTGCGTCCGAGGAAAAAAATCACGCCGATAAAAATAAGTAATGGTGACAGCCAGGATAAGTCGAAGGTGAGAATACGCGCCATTAGCGCCGTCCCGACATCTGCACCCAGCACAATCACCAGAGCCGGTGCGAGGGCTACCAGATCCTGAGCGACAAACGAGGTCACCAGCATGGTGGTGGCATTACTGCTCTGCACCAGTGCGGTAACGCCTATCCCCGCGCAAAAGGCGAGCGGCTTTTTTTCGACGCTCCGGCTAAGGACAGTACGCAAACGCGCGCCGAAGACGCGCATTACGCCGGTTCGAACAATATGAGTCCCCCAGACCAGCAGGGCGACGGCAGAAAGCAGGTGAAGCAGCGTTAACACGAGTTCAGGTTCTCCTTATCGTTATATGTTCCTGAAGCAATTGAATGACCAAAGGACCGGAAACACGCTGACTGGCATCTTTACTGTGCCTTTTGACCTTCGTTTTTCCGGCTAAGATTATTCCAGCCTGATTCCAGTATAAGTGTTTCATATTAATAAAGAGACAGGGCACTCATTGAGCGCCCTGTTTGTTGTAAGGAAAAGTGACAGATTTGTGAATCAGTCCGCGTCATACCCCAGATTCGGTGCCAGCCAGCGCTCAACATCTGAGACGCTCATACCTTTACGGCGGGCATAGTCTTCAACCTGATCGCGCTGGATTTGCGCCACCGCGTAATACTTGCTGTCCGGGTGGCTGAAGTACCAACCCGAAACCGATGCACCAGGCCACATGGCGAAAGATTCTGTGAGTTTCATGCCAGTGTGTTTTTCCACTTCCAGCAGCTCCCAGATGGTGGCTTTTTCCGTATGTTCCGGGCAGGCCGGATAACCCGGTGCCGGACGGATGCCCTGGTAGTTTTCGCGGATCAGCTCTTCGTTGCTGAGGTTCTCGTTCGGCGCATAGCCCCAGTAGACTTTACGCACACGCTCATGGAGATACTCCGCAAAGGCTTCGGCTAAACGGTCGGCAAGCGCTTTCACCATGATTTTGTTGTAATCATCGTGCTGCGCTTCAAAGGCATCAGCCAGTGCGTCCTCTTCCAGCCCGCCAGTCACGGCAAATGCGCCGATGTAATCTGCTTTACCAGAAAGCTTCGGCGCAACGAAGTCAGCGAGACAGTAGTTAGCGAAGCCGGTTTTTTCGGTCTGTTGACGCAGATGGTGGCTGACGTTGATCACATGGGTACGCGTTTCGTCACGGTAGATTTCAATGTCATCGCCCACACGGTTTGCCGGGAACAGGCCCACCACGCCACGCGGATTCAGCGTTTTTTCGGCGCTTAATTTATCCAGCATGTCGTTGGCGTCTTTAAACAGCCGCTGCGCCTCAACGCCCACCACTTCATCTTCCAGAATGCGCGGATACTTCCCGGCCAGCGACCAGGTCATAAAGAACGGTGTCCAGTCGATGTAATTACGCAGCGTTTCGATGCTGGCTTCGACTTCCTGCACGCCGAGACGGTGCGCCACCGGCGGCGTATAAGCCTGCCAGTCAAAAGCGAAGTCGTTATCACGCGCCGCTTCCAGCGTGACCGGTGGTGTGCGCGGTTTCTTGCGCCCGTGCTGAATACGTACGGTTTCGTACTCCTTGCGGGTACGAGCGACAAAATCATCGCGCTGAGTGTCGGAAAGCAGCGCCGCCACCACACCAACGGTGCGCGATGCGTTCTGTACATACACCGTCGGGCCGCTGTAGTTCTGCTCAATTTTCACCGCCGTGTGCGCTTTTGAGGTGGTCGCGCCGCCAATCAATAGCGGAATGGTGAAGCCCTGACGCTCCATTTCTTTCGCCACGTTAACCATCTCGTCCAGCGACGGCGTGATCAATCCTGAAAGGCCAATCAAATCAGCATTCACTTCTTTGGCGGTACGGAGAATTTTTTCCGCAGGCACCATAACGCCGAGATCGACAATTTCGTAGTTGTTACATTGCAGCACCACATCAACGATATTTTTACCGATGTCGTGGACGTCGCCCTTCACTGTGGCGATCACCATCTTGCCGTTGGTTTTACCCTGCTCTTTGCTGGCTTCAATGAACGGCTCGAGATACGCCACCGCCTGCTTCATTACGCGCGCCGATTTCACCACCTGCGGCAGGAACATTTTGCCCTCGCCAAACAGGTCGCCGACCACGTTCATGCCGTCCATCAACGGGCCTTCAATCACTTCAATCGGACGCGTAGCCTGCTGGCGGGCTTCTTCGGTATCCTGCTCGATAAACTCGGTAATGCCTTTGACCAGCGAGTATTCCAGACGTTTATTCACTTCCCACGAGCGCCACTCTGCCTGCTGGGTGTTAGCGGTGTCGTCGGTTTTGCTGCCGCGATATTTCTCGGCAAGCTCGAGTAAACGCTCGGTGCCATCGTCGCGACGGTTGAGGATCACATCCTCCACCGCGTCGCGTAGCTCGGTAGGCAGGTCGTCGTAAATCGCCAGTTGCCCGGCGTTGACGATCCCCATATCCATGCCATTGCGAATAGCGTAGTAGAGGAACACCGCGTGAATGGCTTCGCGCACCGGATCGTTGCCACGGAATGAGAAAGAAACGTTAGAAACGCCGCCGGAAATCAGTGCGTGCGGCAGTTCACGTTTGATGTCTTCACACGCGCCGATAAAGTCCTGCGCGTAATTGTTGTGCTCTTCAATGCCAGTTGCGACCGCGAAGATGTTCGGGTCGAAGATGATATCTTCAGCCGGGAAGCCAACCTCTTCGGTGAGGATTTTGTACGCCCGACGGCAAATCTCGATTTTCCGTGCGCGGGTATCGGCCTGGCCCTGTTCGTCAAAAGCCATTACCACGACTGCCGCACCGTAGCGACGCAACAGTTTCGCGTGATGGATAAAGGCGTCGACGCCCTCTTTCATCGAGATAGAGTTAACAATGCCTTTGCCCTGGATACACTTCAGACCTTTTTCAATAACGTCCCATTTTGAGGAGTCGATCATTATCGGCACGCGAGCGATATCCGGTTCACCGGCAATCAGATTGAGAAAACGCACCATCGCCGCTTCGGCGTCGAGCATCCCTTCATCCATGTTGATATCGATAATCTGCGCACCGTTTTCCACCTGCTGACGCGCCACATCCAGCGCCTCGCTGTATTTCTCTTCTTTGATCAGGCGCTTGAACTTAGCGGAACCGGTGACGTTGGTGCGTTCACCCACGTTCACAAACAGGCTATCTTCGCCAATGTTCAGCGGCTCCAGGCCGGACAAACGGCAGGCTACGGGGATTTCCGGCAGTTTGCGCGGCGCTAATCCTTCTACTGCACGACTCATCGCGGCAATATGTTGTGGCGTGGTGCCACAGCAGCCGCCGACGATATTGAGAAAGCCCGCTTGCGCCCATTCACGTATCTGTTTTGCCATCGTGTCGGCGTCGAGATCGTACTCACCAAAGGCGTTGGGTAGCCCGGCGTTCGGGTGGGCGGTGACGTAGCATTCCGCAATACGCGACAGTTCCTGTACGTACTGGCGCAGTTCGTCTGGCCCCAGCGCACAGTTCAGGCCAAAGGTCAGCGCTTCGGCGTGGCGCAGGGAGTTGTAAAACGCTTCAGTAGTCTGCCCGGAGAGCGTGCGCCCGGAGGCGTCGGTGATGGTGCCGGAGATCATAATCGGCAGTTCAACGCCCAGCGCTTCAAACTCCGTTTTCACCGCAAAGACCGCCGCTTTGGCGTTAAGGGTGTCGAAAACGGTTTCAATCAGGATCAGGTCCGCGCCACCTTCCACCAGCGCTTTGGTGGATTCTCGATAAGCCGCCACCAGCTGGTCAAAAGTGATGTTGCGGAATGCCGGATCGTTGACGTCCGGAGAAATAGACGCCGTGCGGTTGGTCGGGCCGAGAACACCGGCAACGTAGCGCGGTTTCTCCGGCGTGCGCGCGGTCCACTCATCAGCACAGGCGCGCGCCAGTTTCGCCGCTGCAAAGTTGATTTCCGCCGACAGGGATTCCATCTGGTAATCCGCCATCGCAATGGTCGTGGAGTTGAAGGTGTTGGTTTCGATGATATCCGCACCCGCTTCAAAGTAGGCGTTGTGGATAGCGGCGATCACTTCCGGTTTGCTGAGCACCAGCAGGTCGTTGTTGCCTTTGAGATCGCACGGCCAGTCGGCAAAACGCTCGCCGCGAAAATCGGCCTCGTTCAGTCGATAACTCTGGATCATGGTGCCCATACCGCCGTCCAGCACCAGAATACGTTCATTTAACTGCGCACGCAGTTGTTCCACTTTGCTGCTCACACTTGCTCCCGACACGCTTAACCCAGATTTAATAAAAATTCAACAAACCATACTGGCATAAACGCATCTGTGGTAAAAGCGACCACCACGCAACATGAGATTTGTTCAACATTAACTCATCGGATCTGTTCAGCAACTATTGCATTCGCTGATAATAAAAATGAAAATGATTTCCACGATACAGAAAAAGGAGACTGTCATGGTCGCACCCATTCCCGCAAAACGCGGCAGAAAACCCGCCGTTGCCACCGCACCAGCGACTGGACAGGTTCAGTCTTTAACGCGTGGCCTGAAATTACTGGAGTGGATTGCCGAATCCAATGGCAGTGTGGCACTCACGGAACTGGCGCAACAAGCCGGGTTACCCAATTCCACGACCCACCGCCTGCTAACCACGATGCAGCAACAGGGCTTTGTCCGTCAGGTCGGCGAACTGGGTCACTGGGCGATCGGCGCACACGCCTTTATGGTCGGCAGCAGCTTTCTCCAGAGCCGTAATTTGTTAGCGATTGTCCATCCTATTCTGCGCAATCTGATGGAAGAGTCTGGCGAAACGGTCAATATGGCGGTGCTTGATCAAAGCGATCACGAAGCGATTATTATCGACCAGGTACAGTGTACTCACCTGATGCGAATGTCCGCGCCTATCGGCGGTAAATTGCCGATGCACGCTTCCGGTGCGGGTAAAGCCTTTCTGGCCCAACTGAGCGAAGAACAGGTGACGAAGCTGCTGCACCGCAAAGGGTTACATGCCTATACCCACGCAACGCTGGTGTCTCCTGTGCATTTAAAAGAAGATCTCGCCCAAACGCGCAAACGGGGTTATTCATTTGACGATGAGGAACATGCGCTGGGGCTGCGTTGCCTTGCAGCGTGTATTTTCGATGAGCACCGCGAACCGTTTGCCGCAATTTCAATTTCCGGACCGATTTCACGTATTACCGATGACCGCGTGACCGAGTTTGGCGCGATGGTGATTAAAGCGGCGAAGGAAGTGACGCTGGCGTACGGTGGAATACGCTGACTTTTTCGCCTCTGATTTATACGAATCGAACGCTAAACCGCTGCTTGCGCCGATACGCATAAACATCTTCCACATGCCCTTCACGTATGCGGTTTTGTAGTGCGCGCCAGTAATCAGCGCGGAACAAGTCGGCGTGCATCTCTTCAAATAGCGGACCAATACGCGGGTCGGCACATAACCAGTGACGGAACTCTTCCGGGAAAACATCGCCCGGCGAGACGCTGTACCACGGTTCGCTGGCAAGTTCGTCTTCCGGGTAGCGCGGCAGCGGGATGTCGCGGAAATTCACTTCCGTCATGTAGCAAATTTCGTCGTAATCATAAAACACCACGCGCCCGTGACGGGTGACGCCAAAGTTTTTAAATAACATATCCCCAGGGAAGATGTTGGCAGCGGCAAGCTGGCGAATGGCATTGCCGTACTCTTCAATAGCATCACGCAATTGCTGCCCCTCAACTTGCTCAAGCCAGATATTAAGCGGCACCATCCGCCGTTCGATGTAGAGATGGCGAATCACAATCTGTTCGCCGAGATCGGTGATTTTTTCCGCTGCTTCCTGGAGCAGTAATTCCATTAATGCCGGGGAAATATGCCGCTTCTCCAGCACAAAGTTTTCAAACTCCTGGGTGTCCGCCATTCGGCCCACGCGATCATGCTCTTTCACCAGTTGGTAGCAGGCACGAACGTGAGCGGCAGACATCTCTTTCTGCGGCGCGAACCTGTCTTTGATGACTTTGAATACTCGATCAAAACCCGGCAACGTAAACACCAACATCACCATTCCACGAATACCCGGCGCTTCAATGAACTGCTCATTACAGCCCTGTAGATAAACGAGATATTCGCGGTAGCTTTCGGTTTTGGCGTGCTTCTGGCAGCCGATAGCCATATACAATTCAGCGGTGGTTTTACCTGGCAGAATTTCCCGTAGCCACTCGACCAGCGCTGCGGGCAGCGGTGCATAAACCATAAAATAAGAACGCGCAAAGCCAAAAACAATACTCGCTTCGGCGGTGGTCGTCAGGCAGGTATCAATAAATAACTCGCCGTCGTCCGTCTGGTGGATCGGCAGCAAAAATGGCAATGTGCCGGAAGGCGTGATCAGTTTGCCTACCAGCCAGGCGGCTTTATTGCGGTAAAACAGTTCGTTCGCCACCTGTAAATGACTTTCCGCGAGGTTGTCTGTCCCCAGCGTTTCCGTCAGATGGCGAACGATGTAATGAATGTCACGGCTTTTATTCTGCCAGCGCAGACGCAACGGCAGGTCGCTGATAACACGCATCAGCAGAGATTCCCAGCCGTGATCGGGGTGAAAGTCTTTCGCCAGCGGGCGCGGAATGGTACGAAAACGGCGCTCTGGCTGGGAGCTAAAGATAAAAAGCCGCTCGGGAGTAAGCGAGCGGTGGTCAAATAACCGACAGTACACGGAGTTAAAAAAGCTCTCCGCAATCTCGAAGCGCGGGTAATCTGGCAACAGCCGGGTGTAATGCTCTTTAACGCGCAGTAAAAATGCCGCGTCCGTGCTTTGGCCGTTAGTAATGCAGCGCAGTTGCTCCACGACCAGACCCACGTGATGATCGTAAAGATGAATACGGTTTTTCATCGCCTGCTGGACAGCATGCCAGTCGGCTTGCTCGAAACGCTGCTGCGCCCCGGAAGTCACTTCGAGGAATCGACCATACTGAGCGTCGAAACCTTGCAAAATGGTTTGTGCAATCAGTAATTCCAGGCCACGCGGCATTTGTTGCCCTCGTCGGGAGCAGAGAATTGCCGGATAAGACGCGTAAGCGTCACATCAGGCGCTGATTGCCGGATGCGGCGTAGACGCCTTATCCGGCCTACGTTCGGCAACGGCTGTAGGCATGATAAGACGCGCAAGCGTCGCATCAGGCGCTGATTGCCGGATGCGGCGTGAACGCCTTATCCGGCCTACAGTCAGCAACGTTTATCGGTTGCTTAGAACTGCGATTCTTCGGTGGAGCCGGTCAGCGCGGTAACTGAAGACGTGCCACCTTGAATAATGGTCGTCACTTTATCGAAGTAACCCGTACCCACTTCCTGCTGGTGAGAAACAAAGGTATAGCCATCTTTTGCAGCGGCGAATTCCGGCTGTTGCACTTTCTCAACATAGTGCTTCATGCCCTCGCCCTGGGCATAGGCGTTTGCCAGGTCGAACATGTTGAACCACATGCTGTGGATTCCCGCCAGAGTGATAAACTGGAACTTGTAGCCCATATCCGACAGCTGCTGCTGGAAGCTGGCAATAGTTTTGTCGTCGAGGTTTTTCTGCCAGTTGAACGAAGGCGAGCAGTTATAAGCCAGCAGTTTGCCCGGATATTTCGCGTGGATGGCTTGTGCAAAGCGACGCGCCAGTTCCAGGTCCGGCGTGGAGGTTTCACACCATACCAGGTCAGCATATGGCGCATACGCCAGGCCACGGCTGATCGCTTGCTCAATACCCGCATGAGTACGGAAGAAGCCTTCACTGGTACGCTCGCCAGTAATAAATTCGCTGTCATATGGGTCGCAATCGGAGGTAATCAGATCCGCCGCATCGGCATCGGTACGAGCAACCAGCAGGGTTGGAACGCCCGTCACATCAGCTGCCAGACGCGCCGCGACCAGTTTCTGAATAGCTTCCTGAGTTGGCACTAAAACTTTGCCGCCCATGTGACCGCATTTCTTCACTGATGCCAGCTGATCTTCGAAGTGAACTGCCGCTGCACCGGCTTCAATCATCGCTTTCATCAGTTCAAAGGCATTCAGGACACCGCCAAAACCGGCTTCCGCATCGGCAACGATCGGCAGGAAGTAATCGACATAGCGCGGATCGCCCGGCTCAATGCCTGCGGACCATTGGATCTGATCCGCACGGCGGAAGGTGTTGTTGATCCGCTCCACCACAGCTGGCACCGAGTTTGCCGGATAGAGCGACTGATCCGGATACATGCTGGCCGCCAGGTTAGCGTCCGCCGCTACCTGCCATCCCGACAGATAGACTGCTTCAATACCCGCTTTCGCCTGTTGCAGCGCCTGACCGCCAGTCAGTGCACCGAGGCTGTTGATGTAGCCTTTTTTCGACTCGCCGTGCAGCAGACGCCACATTTTCGCCGCGCCCAGTTGCGCCAGGGTGCATTCCGGATTGACTGAACCGCGTAATTTCACCACATCTTCCGCGCTGTACGGGCGAGTAATGCCTTCCCAACGCGGTTGAGTCCACTCTTTCTGTAATTCTTCAATTTGTTGTGTACGGGTTTTCATGTGCAGATGCTCCATAGTTATGTGGTGGTTTACGCTAACAGGCGGTAGCCTGGCAGGGTCAGGAAATCAATTAACTCATCGGAAGTGGTGATCTGTTCCATCAAGCGTGCGGCATCGTCAAAACGCCCCTGGGAGAAACGTTCTTCGCCCAGTTCGCTGGCAATGACTTTCATCTCTTCGCCCAGCATCTGGCGGAACAAGGCTTTAGTCACCGGTTTGCCATTGCTCAACGTTTTTTGATGATGGATCCACTGCCAGATTGAGGTACGGGAAATTTCAGCCGTCGCCGCATCTTCCATCAGGCCATAAATCGGCACACAGCCATTGCCAGAGATCCACGCTTCGATGTACTGCACAGCCACGCGAATGTTGGCGCGCATACCTTCTTCGGTGCGTTCACCATCACAAGGTGCCAGCAGCTGATCGGCAGTAATCGGCGCGTCTTGTTCGCGCATCACTTCAAGCTGATTTTTACGGGAGCCGAGAATGTCGTTGAATACCGCCATTGCCGTATCCGCAAGGCCTGGGTGGGCAATCCATGTGCCATCGTGACCGTTATTAGCTTCCAGCGATTTATCCGCTTTTACTTTGTTGAGCACCTGGTTATTGCGCTCTTCATCTTTGCTCGGAATAAATGCCGCCATACCGCCCATCGCAAAAGCACCGCGTTTATGGCAGGTTTTAATCAACAGGCGTGAGTAAGCATTCAGGAAGGGTTTATCCATCGTCACTGCCTGTCTATCTGGCAGGACGCGATCGGGATAGTTTTTCAATGTTTTGATATAACTGAAGATGTAATCCCAACGACCGCAGTTCAGACCAACAATATGGTCACGCAGCGCGTGAAGGATTTCGTCCATCTGGAACACGGCGGGCAGCGTTTCAATCAGCAACGTCGCCTTGATGGTGCCGCGCGGCAGATTAAAGCGATCTTCTGCATAGCTGAAGACTTCGCTCCACCAGGCCGCTTCCTGCCAGGACTGGGTTTTCGGCAGATAGAAATAGGGACCACTGCCCTTTGCCAACAGTGCCTGATAGTTGTGGAAGAAATAGAGCGCAAAATCAAACAGGCTACCGGGGATTGCCTCACCACGCCAGGTGACATGTTTTTCCGGCAAGTGCAGACCGCGTACCCGACAAATCAACACCGCTGGATTGGGCTTGAGCTGATAAATTTTGCCTGCTTCATTGGTATAGCTGATGGTGCCGTTAACCGCATCGCGCAGGTTAATTTGCCCGTCGATCACTTTGTTCCAGTCTGGTGCCAGTGAATCTTCGAAATCGGCCATAAAGACTTTCACATTGGCGTTGAGCGCGTTGATCACCATCTTGCGCTCAACCGGGCCGGTAATCTCTACCCGACGATCTTCTAAGTCCGCAGGAATCCCGCGAATTTTCCAGTCAGCATCACGAATGGAAGCTGTTTCCGAAATAAAATCAGGCAACGTTCCGTTATCGATATCCTGCTGCTGCTGAATGCGCGCTGCCAGAAGTTTATTGCGTTGTGGCGTAAAATGCGTCACCAGCTCAGTCAGAAATTCTACCGCTTCGGCAGTAAGAATATGCTTCTCCTGCTCGCCATACGGCCTTGTGAAAGCCAATTCATCGGTTGTTGTTGCCTGTTCAGTCATCGTGCAGCTCCTCGTCATGGATCCGAAAACTTCCCCACTGTGAACGAAGGATCGTTGTGCGCTTTTCGTTCAGCACAACTAAGACTACTCATTTAAAATGCAAAATCAAAAACAATTTCCATTTTAATTAAAAATACTTGATAACTTATTGATAACAATATGAATAAAATTTATTCACCTACTGAGGTGTGTTTCGGAAATAAAAAAGGCACCCGAAGGTGCCTGAGGTAAGGTGCTGAATCGCTTAACGATCGACTATCACAGAAGATTAATCCAGCGTTGGGTTCATGTGCCGTAGATCGTATGGCGTGATCTGGTAGACGTAATAGTTGAGCCAGTTGGTAAACAGCAAATTACCGTGACTACGCCAGCTCGCTCGCGGTGTATTTTGCGGATCATTGTGCGGGAAATAGTTATACGGTACATCCGGGTCTAGCCCGGCTTCCACATCGCGGAAAAATTCCTGCGCCAGCGTTTGCGCATCATATTCGGGATGGCCCGTCACAAAGGCAATGCGCTTATCTTTGCTGGCAAACAGATATGCATCCCCTTCTTCCGTCTCTGCCAGAATTTCCAGATCGGTATAATCACGAATCAACGCTGCCGGAAAGTCAGCATAGCGCGAATGCGGTGCCAGGAATGAATCATCAAAGCCACGCGTCAGAAGCGCATGAGGATGGAGAATATGATGCTCGTAAACGCCAGAGAGTTTGTCGGTGCGGGTTTGCTTAGGAATGCCGTAGAGGATATTGAGCGCGGCCTGTACAGCCCAGCAGACAAACAGCGTCGAGGTGACGTGATCTTTCGACCACTCCAGCACCTGTTTGATCTGCGGCCAGTAAGCGACATCATTAAACTCCACCAGGCCCAGCGGCGCGCCGGTAACTATCAGACCGTCAAAGTTTTGTTCCTGAATATCTTCAAAGTTACAGTAGAAGTTATTCAGATGCTCTGCGGGCGTGTTGCGCGATTCACGGGAATCGATGCGCAACAGCTGAATATCGACCTGCAAAGGTGAGTTTGAAAGCAGGCGCAGAAACTGATTTTCAGTTTCGATCTTCTTCGGCATCAGGTTAAGGATAAGCACCTTTAGCGGACGAATTTCCTGACCAGACGCACGAGAAGTTGTCATCACAAAGACGTTTTCTTCACGCAAGAAATTGACGGCGGGTAGCTCGTCCGGCACACGAATCGGCATAACCTGATTACCTCACTACATACGCTTATACGTTTAGACATCCAGATAGCTGAAGATAACCAGAAAATTTGCCAATGTCGAGCCTGCATATTGAAGGTGAGAAAGTTTCAAGGAAAAGGCTACGTTAGAATATAAGAATGACGAAAAGGAGAGAAAATGGTTATTAGTATTCGCCGCTCACGGCATGAGGAAGGGGAGGAGCTCGTTGCGATTTGGTGTCGTTCTGTCGATGCCACTCACGATTTTTTATCAGCAGCGTATCGGGCCGAGCTGGAGGAGCTAGTTCGTTCCTTCCTGCCGGAAGCGCCGTTGTGGGTCGCGGTTAATGAGCGGGATCGGCCGGTTGGGTTTATGTTGTTAAGTGGGCAGCATATGGATGCGCTGTTTATCGATCCTGATGTGCGCGGCTGCGGCGTGGGTCGGATGCTGGTGGAACATGCGCTCTCGATGGCACCGGAACTGACAACCAATGTTAATGAGCAAAATAAGCAGGCTGTTGGGTTCTATAAGAAGATGGGTTTTAAGGTTACGGGACGCTCTGAGGTGGACGATTTGGGGAAACCGTATCCGTTGCTGAATCTGGCGTATGTGGAGGAATAAGCTGCCCCTGCCGTGCCTGCCCAGGCTGGAGAAGACGCGCCAGCGTCGCACCCGGCATTTTTTTCACCAACGCAAAAAGGCCATCCTGACGGATGGCCTTTCGCTTAATTTGATGCCTGGCAGTTCCCTACTCTCGCATGGGGAGACCCCACACTACCATCGGCGCTACGGCGTTTCACTTCTGAGTTCGGCATGGGGTCAGGTGGGACCACCGCGCTAAGGCCGCCAGGCAAATTCTGTTTTATTAACCCGCTTGTCGCCGGTTAATTTAATCTGTATCAGGCTGAAAATCTTCTCTCTATCCGCCAAAACATCTTCGGCGTTGTAAGGTTAAGCCTCACGGTTCATTAGTACCGGTTAGCTCAACGCATCGCTGCGCTTACACACCCGGCCTATCAACGTCGTCGTCTTCAACGTTCCTTCAGGAGACTTAAAGTCTCAGGGAGAACTCATCTCGGGGCAAGTTTCGTGCTTAGATGCTTTCAGCACTTATCTCTTCCGCATTTAGCTACCGGGCAGTGCCATTGGCATGACAACCCGAACACCAGTGATGCGTCCACTCCGGTCCTCTCGTACTAGGAGCAGCCCCCCTCAGTTCTCCAGCGCCCACGGCAGATAGGGACCGAACTGTCTCACGACGTTCTAAACCCAGCTCGCGTACCACTTTAAATGGCGAACAGCCATACCCTTGGGACCTACTTCAGCCCCAGGATGTGATGAGCCGACATCGAGGTGCCAAACACCGCCGTCGATATGAACTCTTGGGCGGTATCAGCCTGTTATCCCCGGAGTACCTTTTATCCGTTGAGCGATGGCCCTTCCATTCAGAACCACCGGATCACTATGACCTGCTTTCGCACCTGCTCGCGCCGTCACGCTCGCAGTCAAGCTGGCTTATGCCATTGCACTAACCTCCTGATGTCCGACCAGGATTAGCCAACCTTCGTGCTCCTCCGTTACTCTTTAGGAGGAGACCGCCCCAGTCAAACTACCCACCAGACACTGTCCGCAACCCCGATCAGGGGCCAACGTTAGAACATCAAACATTAAAGGGTGGTATTTCAAGGTCGGCTCCATGCAGACTGGCGTCCACACTTCAAAGCCTCCCACCTATCCTACACATCAAGGCTCAATGTTCAGTGTCAAGCTATAGTAAAGGTTCACGGGGTCTTTCCGTCTTGCCGCGGGTACACTGCATCTTCACAGCGAGTTCAATTTCACTGAGTCTCGGGTGGAGACAGCCTGGCCATCATTACGCCATTCGTGCAGGTCGGAACTTACCCGACAAGGAATTTCGCTACCTTAGGACCGTTATAGTTACGGCCGCCGTTTACCGGGGCTTCGATCAAGAGCTTCGCGTTACCGCTAACCCCATCAATTAACCTTCCGGCACCGGGCAGGCGTCACACCGTATACGTCCACTTTCGTGTTTGCACAGTGCTGTGTTTTTAATAAACAGTTGCAGCCAGCTGGTATCTTCGACTGATTTCAGCTCCACGAGCAAGTCGCTTCACCTACATATCAGCGTGCCTTCTCCCGAAGTTACGGCACCATTTTGCCTAGTTCCTTCACCCGAGTTCTCTCAAGCGCCTTGGTATTCTCTACCTGACCACCTGTGTCGGTTTGGGGTACGATTTGATGTTACCTGATGCTTAGAGGCTTTTCCTGGAAGCAGGGCATTTGTTGCTTCAGCACCGTAGTGCCTCGTCATCACGCCTCAGCCTTGATTTTCCGGATTTGCCTGGAAAACCAGCCTACACGCTTAAACCGGGACAACCGTCGCCCGGCCAACATAGCCTTCTCCGTCCCCCCTTCGCAGTAACACCAAGTACAGGAATATTAACCTGTTTCCCATCGACTACGCCTTTCGGCCTCGCCTTAGGGGTCGACTCACCCTGCCCCGATTAACGTTGGACAGGAACCCTTGGTCTTCCGGCGAGCGGGCTTTTCACCCGCTTTATCGTTACTTATGTCAGCATTCGCACTTCTGATACCTCCAGCATACCTCACAGTACACCTTCACAGGCTTACAGAACGCTCCCCTACCCAACAACGCATAAGCGTCGCTGCCGCAGCTTCGGTGCATGGTTTAGCCCCGTTACATCTTCCGCGCAGGCCGACTCGACCAGTGAGCTATTACGCTTTCTTTAAATGATGGCTGCTTCTAAGCCAACATCCTGGCTGTCTGGGCCTTCCCACATCGTTTCCCACTTAACCATGACTTTGGGACCTTAGCTGGCGGTCTGGGTTGTTTCCCTCTTCACGACGGACGTTAGCACCCGCCGTGTGTCTCCCGTGATAACATTCTCCGGTATTCGCAGTTTGCATCGGGTTGGTAAGTCGGGATGACCCCCTTGCCGAAACAGTGCTCTACCCCCGGAGATGAATTCACGAGGCGCTACCTAAATAGCTTTCGGGGAGAACCAGCTATCTCCCGGTTTGATTGGCCTTTCACCCCCAGCCACAAGTCATCCGCTAATTTTTCAACATTAGTCGGTTCGGTCCTCCAGTTAGTGTTACCCAACCTTCAACCTGCCCATGGCTAGATCACCGGGTTTCGGGTCTATACCCTGCAACTTAACGCCCAGTTAAGACTCGGTTTCCCTTCGGCTCCCCTATTCGGTTAACCTTGCTACAGAATATAAGTCGCTGACCCATTATACAAAAGGTACGCAGTCACACCCAAAAGGGTGCTCCCACTGCTTGTACGTACACGGTTTCAGGTTCTTTTTCACTCCCCTCGCCGGGGTTCTTTTCGCCTTTCCCTCACGGTACTGGTTCACTATCGGTCAGTCAGGAGTATTTAGCCTTGGAGGATGGTCCCCCCATATTCAGACAGGATACCACGTGTCCCGCCCTACTCATCGAGCTCACAGCATGTGCATTTTTGTGTACGGGGCTGTCACCCTGTATCGCGCGCCTTTCCAGACGCTTCCACTAACACACACACTGATTCAGGCTCTGGGCTGCTCCCCGTTCGCTCGCCGCTACTGGGGGAATCTCGGTTGATTTCTTTTCCTCGGGGTACTTAGATGTTTCAGTTCCCCCGGTTCGCCTCATTAACCTATGGATTCAGTTAATGATAGTGTGTCGAAACACACTGGGTTTCCCCATTCGGAAATCGCCGGTTATAACGGTTCATATCACCTCACCGACGCTTATCGCAGATTAGCACGTCCTTCATCGCCTCTGACTGCCAGGGCATCCACCGTGTACGCTTAGTCGCTTAACCTCACAACCCGAAGATGTTTCACTTCAGAGTTGCGAAAATTTGAGAGACTCACGAACAACTTTCGTTGTTCAGTGTTTCAATTTTCAGCTTGATCCAGATTTTTAAAGAGCAAATATCTCAAACATCACCCGAAGATGAGTTTTGAGATATTAAGGCAGGTGACTTTCACTCACAAACCAGCAAGTGGCGTCCCCTAGGGGATTCGAACCCCTGTTACCGCCGTGAAAGGGCGGTGTCCTGGGCCTCTAGACGAAGGGGACGTATCAGTCTGCTTCGCAAGACGCCTTGCTTTTCACTTTCTATCAGACAATCTGTGTGAGCACTGCAAAGTACGCTTCTTTAAGGTAAGGAGGTGATCCAACCGCAGGTTCCCCTACGGTTACCTTGTTACGACTTCACCCCAGTCA
>ERZ824978.15-NODE-15-length-243440-cov-4.067091_pt1 | contig 243440 bp, 229 predicted proteins | sample MGYA00519860_ERZ824978 | MGnify/ENA primary metagenome ERZ824978 (study PRJEB31778, sample SAMEA3449184) | human gut metagenome | biome: human gut; feature: human-associated habitat; material: faeces | place: United Kingdom | collected 2010/2012 ... | reverse complement strand
GCCAGGTGACCGGCTCACCTTTTTCGTTCTGCTCATTACAGAAAAAATAACGTTCACCACCGACCTCTGTCAGATCGATTTCCCAGAGCACCACCTGGGCTGACTGAGTGAGGCGTGTCGTCTCATGATGTGTTTCCTGTGGAATATCCTGCATCAGAGCCTCCTATGCCACGACCTGTTCAAAATCTGCCGTTATGGTTACCCACAGCGCCCCTACGCTTGCCGACCATTTACGACAAACCACCCTGATCGGCTTCCAGTCATAAGGTGGCGTCCACTGAAATGCGCGGACGCCACCGTGCCGTTCCAGAAAGGCTTTTAAAGATGGGTGTTCACATTTACGAACACGTATCGTCACGCTGTAAGTCGACAACTGGTTATTCAGTCCCGCCGCACGACGCTGTTCATAACCATCGCCCAGCTTCACTGTCACCACTTTCGGCTCTGATACCACATTCATATCCGGGCGCACTTTCCAGTGAAACGTCTCCATTACCGATATGCTCCACTTAACCGACCACCATCACGGGCCTGCTGTTGCATAAAGTCCGCTGCCGCTTTTTTCCCAAGGTCATAAACCACCTTCAGGGCAGCCGGACCTATCTGCCCGTTCGTGCCATCGTTATTGATCTCGATGTTGTACTGCGGGGCAAACATCGCCATACCTGAACCACCAATATCCGCCACAACCCCCAGCTTACCGTCAGCACCACGACGCAGAGGCAGAATGGCTTCAGGTCCCGCTTCACCCATCACACCCGCGCCTTTTGCAAAAGCAAAAAACGTCGGACGGTTAACCACCGTGCCACTGTAACGACTCAAATCAGCAGACTGATAAATCCCCCCATTGGCATTCAGGGAAAGGCTGCTGAGATCAAATCCCAGTACACTGCCAATCCCTTTTATCGATTTCATCATGGTTGCCTGCGCCAGGATTTTCGCCATATCTGACAGCACAGAAGAGGTGAAGGATTTGAAATTGAGTTTGCCGGTAGTGACAAAAGTTGCCAGGCCATTTCCCATGTTGCTGAAGGCTGACGAGAACACCTGTTCTGCTGTTCCTGCCGTATTATCTGCATCCACGGTAAAATCCTGAAATGCACGCAGGACTCCGTTTTTCCAGTTACCCTGCACAACTTCAAGCTGTTGCCAGTAACGGCGATTCTCATTCAGTTGTCGGTTCAGGCTCTCCGTCAGCGCCTGCTCGGCCTTTCTGTAGTCATCCGTGTTATATGTCCCTTTCTGCTCACTATCCCGCCTCAACTGCTCCAGCTGTTGCTGGTATTTCTGGCGAAGACTCAGTTGTACCTGATATCGCTGCCGCTGCTGATCACCCATACCCACCGTGGCGATATCCAGGTCATGTTGCTGACGCTGAGCGCGCTCTTCTTCAGCCAGTTGACTGGTCAGCTGAATTGTTTTTTTCTTCAGATCGTTGAGTGCCGTCTGTTTCTGAAGCTCCTGCTGTTTTACATCCAGCAGCGTCAGTGCCTGAATCAGTTCATCTTTACGGGCCAGCACACTCTTTTCATCTGCCGTCAGTTTTTTCCCGTCCAGATCGCTGATGCGCTGCTGCAGAGCCAGAAGCTGTTTATGCGCTTCTGTCATCTTTTCAGTGGCAATGCCTGCTGACTGTCTTGCAGCAGCAATCTGTCCTTCCACCTGTGCCTGTTGCTGACTGTACTGCAGCAATAACCGGGTGGCCTCATCATTACGGGTTTCGCGTGTTTTTTTCTTACCGGATGCCAGGGCTTTCTCGTAACGTTCATTTTCACGTTGTATCGCTGCATCCCTGACAGCCTGATCGGCGTACTGCATGGAATTAATACGCGCAATTTCACGCTGATGTCGTGCTGCTTCCGTTTCATTCATCCGGTTCAGTGCAGCATTTTCAGCATTACGTCGTTTCTGTTGCTCCTGATAATTCCGCTCTGCCTGCTCTTTTGCATCCTGCAAATCCTTCTGGCGTTTTTTCTCCTGAAGATCGTTAAGACGCTGCTGATCGTATTCAACCTGAGAAGATGATGCCGTCCAGGGGAGTCTTTTCGCCCGCGACACTTTCTCCTGTAAAGCGGCAATCTGTTCATCCAGCGAGTCTTCACGACCAATATTCATGGCCGCATCCCAGAAACGACTCCACAAATCAGACAGATACTTCAGCGTACTGCCAAGCGCATTGAGGTTATTATCAATATCCGCAGTACGCCGACCGGTTTCCTCTGCCAGTGCAGACATGGCTATCCGTGCAGCATCACTGGACCGTCCCTGATCCCCAAGGACACGTATCTGCTCAAGCTGAGTGGCAGTAAGAAAATGCAGCTCATTGTCCAGAGCCTTCGCGGCATTTACAGGATCATCCTTCAGCCGCTTAAACTGATTTATGGTATCGCTGACCGACTGGCCAACCGATCGCTCCATCTGTGCGGCAGCTCTCGCCACCATACCGATATCGTTTCCACGAAATGCACCACTCCCCACCACCTGAGCCAGCGCACCGGCTGCAGCATGTTGCGTGATACCATTCCCGGAAATAGCACGACTGAGCGTCCACAGCTGCCCGGCAGTGACTCCGGCATAATGCCCCGTCAGCGACAACTGGCGGTTAAATTCTTCCCCCTCCTTCTGACCGTCATACCAGGCTTTACCCAGACCATAGACGGACGCGGCAATACCGCCAATAACCCCGCCAAGCATCATGCCTTTCGGTGACATCAGAGTGTCTATCCATCCGGCACGGTTAGCCAGCGTTATCCCGGATCCCCTCAGCGCCCCTAAATTGCCGCGGGCCAGTTCACCTATCAGAACGCCTATCTCCTGGCGGGCCGCTGCACTTTTCAGACCCAGCGAATGCGTGGCTTTTCCTGCCTGCTCCATTTTGCGGATATACACTTCTGCAGCACTGCTTACCCCCAGCTGGGCAGCCTTAGCACGAAGCAACTCAGAAGAAGAAAGATTCTGGCGGGTTGCCTGCTCTTTAAGCTGACGGATAAACGCCACTTTCTGTCGGGTAGCCTCTTCCTCAGCCTGCGTAAGAACACGGGTTTTCGCCGTAACCTCAGAAATCAGCGCCAGATAATCCTGCTGACCAATCCCGCCACTGTTTCTGGCCTGTCGGATCTGCTGCTGAATACGCTGTAATTCCTGCAGCCCCGCACTGGCCTGTTTCACACTGTCAATCTGACGATAAAACGCGGCAGCCGCTTTATCCTGAGCCTCCGCCAGAGCCATGGCCTGCGCCTGTTCCTCGCGCATTTTCTGGCTCAGTGCCTCCATACGCTGGCGGGTTTGCTCCACCTCGCGGGCCATGCGTTCATGAGCCTGTGCGCTCTTCTCCACCGTCTGCGCATGGACGGATGCGGCTGTTGCAGCCGAAGAAGCCGCCTGCATTGTCTGCCGGGCGGCCTGAGTCTGACGCTCCATAAAACGCTGCATACGGGCAGAAGACCGTTCTGCATCGCTGGCTGCACCATTCAGAAGGTTTTTGATACGGGGAATTTCATTTTTAAACTCTGCCGCATCAATCCCCAAATCAATGACCAGGTTGGCTATCTGGTCCATAACGCACACCTCCGGAAATACCTTCCCCAAGATGCATCAGTTCTTCGTCCGTTCGCTCCGGTATCCCGTTCTCTTCCGGTAAAAGGCTGAAATCAGCCACCGCAGCATCACTGCTACCGGACACCATTCTCACGATCAATGCCTTCAGCGAGGCAAACTGCGCATCCATCCACACATCACTGAAGCTCTGCATCCGGAAATAATCGCCCCACTCACCAAGCTCAGTGGCCGACATTTCCGACAGCATCCGCCGCCAGTCTGCCCGCCGGAACTCCCGGGCAAGCCGCATGACAAACTGCATTTCCCGCGTCAGGACTTTTCCGGCGTCAGCACCTCATGCTCCAAATCCCCGGCATTCTCAATGACTCCCATACCGCTCAGCGACAGAACCATCTCCGCCCCCGCTCCCAGGGCATCATACGACCATGTTGTAATAACGGATGCGCAAAGCGTCTCAACATCCTGAGACTGTTCCGCATTCCACAGTGAGCGGGAAACCAGCCAGGCATTGATATCCATCCCCATCCGCAGAAAAGCAATCTGTCGTTCAGCCTCCGGCAGTTCTCCCTCTTCGGCATCAAACTTTGCCGTTCGCTGCTGAACAAACGCCAGATATTCAATTCTCTGCAGCCCGGACAGCTCACTGAGCACCACGGACTGCTTTTCATAATTAAACGTGCCCTGTTTCAGAAACATCATGTTCTCCACCTGCAAAAAAGCCCCGGATAACCGGGGCAAATGATGAGTATCGTCCTGTTAACCTGCGGCGCTGACAGCCACCGCAGCCACTGCCACAAAATCGCCGTCAGAAGTCATGCCCACAATGCTGACACTGCCCTGCTTCACGCCTTTCACCGTGGCCACAAGCCCGTTCAGGGTCACCGTGGCAGTCTGTGGATCTGTCGAATGCACACTGATCGCTTTGTCACTGGCTCCGTCAGGTTTTACTGTAAAGGTCAGCGTGGTGGTTGCTCCCACTTTTACACTGGCAGATGCCGGTGCCACCGTCAGCCCGGTAACGCTCACTGTTTCAGTGCCTTCCTCTGCCAGATACGGACGCCCCACACCGCTGATTTTCACTGTGCGGGTCATCACGTCTTTTGAGGCAATGGTTTTACCCAGTGAGCTCAGCCAGCCACGGAAAACATCAACAGTGCCGTTGGGATATTTGATACGAAACGCGCAGACTTCACCGGAGTCGAACAACTGAACCAGTTTTTTCTGCCCGCTGTCACCCGGACGCCAGGCCAGCGTCGCCGAAGTATCACCGACGGATTTCTGCCCCTGGGTTGTCGTTTTCCAGTCTGCATCTTCATCATCGAGATAAGTGTCATCTTCTGCATCAGCGGTCATTTCGCCAGGTTGCAGATCCTTCACCATCGCAAGACGCAGCCAGTCAGTGTCCGATAAAGGGTTCGCAAACGCATCGCCCTTGCCGGTGTACATCCAGAACGTCGTTCCCGCACCTTTCGTTTTTGCCAGTGGATTTGGTGTGGTCATTGCCACCTCCTTTAATTCGTGTACGTGATCTGGTACGTGATTTCCGCCATCGCCCAGGTGGCCATCTCATTATCACGTTGATAGTTAAAACCGAGAGGGATCAGGGTGTCGATGAGTCCGGAAAGTGCCGGTATATCATTCAGGGCCGGGAAAATGGTGCTCTCCATCCACATATCCAGCTCTGAATCCGGTGCCTGTGCCCGGATGAAGACAGCAATATGCAGAACAGCCTGCCAGTCATCTTCATCCGTCATTTTTCCGGTGTACTGAGCATCACTCAGCCACACCGCCACGGCAGGCAGTTCCTGCGCATCAATAAATGCCGGAAGCCCGTCAAAAAACGTGGCGCTGTCTCCACACTGTTCCCGAAGGCGTGCCAGTACGGCCTGGCGGATTTGTGTATGTCGGTTCATCGGGTCAGCCATAACCTCAGTTGTTGTTTCAGTGCATACCCCAGCTGTTTCGGCATTTCCGCAGCAATAATGCGGTCGCGGGCATCTTCAAATGCCTGTGTCAGCTGTCCGGACAGCGGGACTTTCACCACATCAATGGGGTAACGATTTTTGCCATCAATACGCCGCATCACATGCCAGCGACCATTCGCCAGTTGCTGAATAAACGCATCCCGGAAAAGATATTTACCCACCTTCAGCACACTGCCACGGTACTGCAGTTTTCCACCACGCCGGGCCAGTCTGACCCGGGCTGTCCCCAGCTTAATAGCGGGCAGATTGCCCCGGTTAACGCGGATCCTGGCCGTCATTTTTCCTGACGGACTGGCTTTAAACACCCGGACACGCTGACGTACCAGTTTCAGGGGGATCCCTTTCACCTGGTTATCTCCCGCAACGGTATTCCCGGCAACCTGCCGGGTGGCGACCGAGACCGCTTTCTGTGCCACACGGTTTATCGCCCATGCGCTGGCCTGTGGCACCATACGGGTATCAAGGCTGTTCAGATTACGGATGGCATTCTCAAGCCCCTTCATCCCACACCTCTTTACTCAATAAAGATCATTGGCTTACCGTTAAAACGTTCATGCCGTGTGACCGTCCATTGTTGTCCGTCATAAACAACGCGATCCCCGCGCCGTGGGCGGTATCCCGAAGAAAACACCACCAGAGAGACCGCAGGTCCGGACAGAGCATTCAGCTCTGCCAGTGTTTCTCCCGGGATCACAGTCATATCGACATCATTAATCGAGGCTGTCTTTCCCATCTTTCTAACCGTGATAGCATCCATACGCGCTGCCAGCCGGGAAAAGGGATCAGACATTGAGTTTTACCGGCACTTCTTCTGCACTGGTTCCGGCATCTGCCCAGACAACCCCGACCAGCGGATCAGAGCCGCTGTTAGTCAGCTGAACTTTTCCGGACTTCAGATAAACCTTCTTACCCGTTTTCATGTCATCCGTTTTCAGCTTAGGCAGCATAAACACACCTTCGGTCATGCCGTCGCCTGTTTCACCCTGTGGAATATCGGTCAGCGCCACCGCAAAAACATCGCCCACCTGCACCAGATCTCCGCTGCTGATGGCTGCACTGGCAACAATCGCCACCGTTTTTCCTTCTTCTACAAAATTCTTTGCCATAACTGTCTCCGCACAGCCCCGTTCAGGGGCTGATTTCAGGTACAAAAAAAGCCCTTACGGGCCATCAGAGTTGTTGTCTGCGACGTTTACGCCGTACATTTCACCAGACCGCGGTGATCAACTGGCGCGACACCGGCGTCAATACGCACTTTCGTTGTCACGCCATCCACACTGAAGCCCTCCATCTGATCAATATATGGCGTATCCACACCGTTGAGATAAGCCACTTCAATCGTATCGGAGCCTTTTGACGCAGCCAGGTAGAAGGTGGTCTGGCTGTTATCATCAAGACGAGGCTCTGCAATAACGGTCGCAAAATCTTTCACCGGGTTAATAATACCGGCGTTAATGTCAGCCCCCTTGACACTTGAGGAGCGAATGACCTGGTTAGCAACAGACTCCATCGCCGTCGGTACCAGTACGAACGCAGGACGAATATTCAGATGACGCTCCCCCTCTTTCTGAACGCGCATCAACTGGCGGGCTTTATCCAGCGATGCCACGTCCATTGCAGCGCTCTCCAGTACGTTTGCATGTTTCGCTTTATCGAACAGACTTACATTATCTGTGGAGATTTTCGGGTTAGACGTCAGAATGGCATAAACCAGATCGGCAATAGTGGATTTCGCCGCACGGCCCAGTTTCATCGGGACATCGGTCAGCATATTCAGATCATCATTGATAATGGCCTGACGGGTGATACTGAACAGCTCGCCATAGGTCGCCAGTGCAATAGTGGCCTGTTTATCTCCGGTGGTGACGTATTTATATTCCGCCCCTTCACGCACCTGACGCAGAGCACTGAAGCCCCCCATACCCACACGATGGGCAATTTTAAAATCAGACAACTGACCTTTCCGCGTCCACTGTTCATAGGTTTCAGGGGCATCTTCCCAGCCCTGCAGAATGGCTTTGTTCGCAACATCCAGCAGAATATTACCGAAGTCAGACGTACTGTGTGTGAACGCCGCACCGACCATCTGCATCGGGTTATAACCGGAAACCCCAATACCCCGTTCAGTTAGTGACATACGGGCATATTCACGCAGGGTCATCCCGTTGTAGACATTATCACGCTCGGTTTTTTCAAATCCGGCACGCGCCATCAGCGCCTGGCGAATCCCGTCCCCCACAAAATTACCGTTACCGGCATAAATATGAGCCGGGGTATTTTTATTGGATGGCGTGGACTCGCGCCCCATCTCGTTCAACAGCTTTTCACGGGCCTGCTCCAGCGAACATTCAGGATCGGCAAGACACTGGGCCTGCAGCGTCTGATAACGCCCGCCAAACATGGCAAACAGATCATTAATACCGTTTACACGCGCTTTTTGCTCTGCCAGTACCTGCGCACGGATACTGTTTTCATCCACCACGGGTGCTGCTGCCTGCACTGGCGTCCGGGAGGCTGCAGGTTCATCATCCTGTACGCGTGGAGCACTGTTGCGTGGCGGAGTAATCATGTTTCGAATGGATTCCGGCATCTTTTTAAATTCCTCTGTACGTTTTGACTGAATACATGCCATTGCCTTAACGGCTGGTGTCACCTGATCAGCAAATCCCTGTGCCAGACATTCGGCACCGGACATCCAGGTCTCATCCGCCAGCATGGCAGCAATTTCATCGGTGGTTTTCCCAGTTTTCTGTGCATAAGCGGGTAACAGAACCGCCTCAACTTTATCGAGCAGGTCGGCATAGGTGCGCATGTCCTCCGCATCACCGCCCGTAAAGCCAAATGGTTTATGAATCATCATGAAGGAGTTTTCCGGCATAATGACCGGGTTTCCCACCATCGCAATGACCGACGCCATTGACGCCGCCACACCGTCGACATAAACGGTAATGGACGCACCATGTGTTTTCAGTGCATTAAAAATGGCGATGCCTTCAAAGACATCGCCACCCGGTGAATTAATATGGAGATTAATGTGGGTGATATCGCCCAGTGCATTCAGATCACTGATAAACTGCTTCGCTGTAACACCCCAGAAACCAATCTCGTCATAAATATAAATATCCGCGTCACTCTGGTGACCTGCCTGCATCCTGAACCAGGAATTATTCTTCGGACTGGTCGTCGGTGTGCTGCGGCTCCTGTCGTTTCGTTGCGGCACTGCTGCCTCCTTTATCACTGGCCGGATCGGTATCAAATACCAGATCCAGCTTGCGGTTTTCATCAATTTCGGCCTTGCGCCGACGTTTGACATCATCCGGATTACGACCACCTGCACGTACCCAGTCTGATTCTGTCGCCGCTCCACCACGAATCTGAATTTTCCAGGCCTCAGCCTCCTTAACAGGGTCAATCCACGGCATCACCGGTCCGGAATACACCGCGGTATACAGTGAAGAACGATCAAGATCGCGGGGTAGCCTGATAACACCGGATGCCACAGCCTGTTTCAGCCAGGCACGATACATCGGGCGGGTGACGGCACCAATAAACCAGTCCTGCAGGATCAGGTAGCCATCAGTGGATTCAACCAGCTCCTGACGCTGGGCGCTGTAAGTGCCGTTATAGTTGCGTGCCGTACTGGAAAAACTCAGACGACTGCCCGCCGCCACGGCACGCAACTGACCATTACGAAAAGTTTCAAGGTTAGGATTGGGACGATCCGACTTCACCATTCCGATTTCTTCGCCGGGTTTCAGATCGTCGTAAATAATGCCTGGCTGAATGGTAAGCTCGCGTTCATTCTCCTTGCTGCCATTACCATCCGGTTCATAGCTCTGCCCGTCGCCTTTCCGGATGTACATCCCCAGAGCAGCGGCGATCCTTGCTGCAGTCAGCTCAGAATCTTCATACTCTTTCAGGGCACTGAGGCGGATCAGCACACCGGACAACAAAGACGTCCCGCGCATCTGGTGCAGACGGCGAACAAATTTAAGATGCAGCATTCGCTCTGCATCCACTTCTTTGGTTTCCATCTGCCGCCCGGATACGGGACGGCTTTTATACACCAGATATTTTTCGGGACGCCCCCAGTCATCAACAAACACGCCCTGATTCAGCCTGTTGCTCTCATCACTGGTCATGGGAATAAAGTCCGGCTCGAGCGCCTCCAGCCAGAAATGAACACCGGCAGAAGGCGTCAGGCTGTTTATGCGCCCGGAAACCATCTGGGCAAACACCTCACCATCGCGCAGCCAGGTACGCAGCATCAGACGTTCCAGCATCGGACGGGTAAACTGCCCGGTGACTTCCGGACTGACAGACCATTCACTCCATCGGGTGCGTATCTCCGCTGCCAGATCACGGGCAATGGCCCCATTGCGTAATACCGGATGTGGCTCGACAATAATCCCGTTTTTCCCCACCACCCGTTCTTCCAGCTTGTCAAATACACCAATAACCAGATCGTGGTTGTTATCAAGGTAACGGGCCTGCTCACGTAACGACACGGCCCCGTACTGGCTTAACTGGTCGGCAGTTCGGTTTTCCCGCCGGGCTTTGTGTGTCCGTGTCGTTTTTACGGCCTCATAAGCCTGGATCACCGCACGGGAACGCAGCCTTGCCGCTTTCCATCCTGGTGAAAAAACGCCAATCACATCATCAAGAATTGCCATCAGAACCTCGCCAGCCGGTACCCGGGATGCCCCCGTCGTCGTGTAATCAGAGCCGCAAGGCGGCGCTCCCACTCCTGCCGTCCCTGCCGGATCTCAGATAAGTTTTCCATGGTCATCTGCTGACCATTAAAAGTGACGGATTTTCCGTCCAGCACCGCCATTTCAGCTTCCGTATAACGCTGAATCATGGCTTCGATATCATTCTGGTTCATAACCATCCTCCGGAAGTCAGCCAGGGGTTAACATCGTCAGTTACTGTTTTCTTCCGTTTTTGTTTTTTAACAGGCGTGGATACCGGTTCCGGTGAGGATGACGGTTCAGTACTGTCCTGGACACACTCCAGCCAGGTTTCCCGGCTCGCCCACTCCGGTGCATCCGGCCAGCGGATCTTTTCGTATCCATGCAGAATGACCAGAGCCTCGGCATACACCATCAGGTCAAAAGCTTCGTTGGCACCGCGACCCGGCTTACTCCATTTCCCGTCACTGCTCCGCTCTTCATACGTCAGTTCGTCGTAAAACCAGCTCCCCAGCCAGTCAGGGAAATGCACATAGCCTGGACCTGGCGAGTCACGCCATAACGCGTTATTCACCCGGTCTTTCAGGGCATCCGTCTGAAGAAGCCAGAGCGGCACATCACCTGCGGCCTGCGCCCGGCGGCCCGTTCGTCCGGTGTTATCAGGGAATGTACGGCTGATCAGTTTTGCGCGCCGGATGCTGTCACCCTTAAACAGGTAAATACGTTTACCAAGGCCATCACGACGGCAACGACGCCAGAATTTATAGGCATTATCAGTGACCCCGTCTTCACCGCCGGAGTCCACCGCCATTGCCATCAGTCGCATTTGTTGAGAAGGATCGGAGGCCAGCGGCCAGCTTTTATGAAAAACATCCGTCAGCAGGACATCCCAGTCTTCCGGATAGCTGGCCGGATCAATTCGCTGGCTCTCCCCGTCGCAGTCACTGCGCAATGACTGCGTGATGTTGTAACGATCAATAATCCAGCGTTCGCCACGACTGCCATAGCCCGTTACCTGAACCACAAAACGGCGATGACGTCCCGCCTGCACATCCACTGTCGCCACAAGGAAATTAATGCCATCCGGCACACTGCGGGAAGGAACTGGCTCTGCCCGCTGCTCAAGCAGTTCACTTTTTCGTTGCTCCATGCTGGCACGAGGAAGATAAGGCAATCCCCAGTCGGTGTTGATAACCGCCCTGAGTGTTTCTTCGCTTCCTGTCGCTTCATACTCCTGTTCTGCAGTCAGTAATTTGTAAACCAGTTGCGCCCAGGTCTGATACGCAGCAGCTGGCCCTTCCATCCAGAAACTGGCGATACGGGAGCGGCGCGGTTCACCGGAAACGTTGCCGTTACGATCAATGACCTGACCTTCACGCAACCAGACTCCTGCACTATTGAGCTCACGCTTTTTCTCCGCAGTGATAATGCCGCTGCAGTGCGGGCAAAGTAGATACGCCGCCTCACTGGCTTTAAAGGGATCCGGTTCATTACGGTAGCCGGTCATGGCATCCATGGCTGGCTGAAAATATTCACCGCAGTGCGGACATGACCAGTACCAGCGGCGGCGGTCACCACGATTGTAAAGGGAAAGAATACCAGTCGTCGGTGGCGCTTCATGAGGCGACTTACGTCGCCATTTGCTGTCGCAGATGTCACGTCCCGGCGAGCTCTCCACCAGAGTCATCCCGGCGGACATAAATGTGGTGGTACGTTTTGAGGCCAGGGAGAAACCATCACCCTCGCTGTCGATATTCTCCGGAAAACGGTCGTAATCGGTTAAGGCGACAAACCGGTAATCCGACGACGACATAATGTTGACCGAGGGCCAACCAATTTTAAGGAACGAGCCATCCCTGAACGTCTTATCATGGACATTATTGTCGTTACGACGTGGACTCATTCTTTTCTTTACCGCCGCACTGCTTCTGAACGTTCTGTCGAGGCGCTTTTTAGAATGCTCGCGGGCCTTATCTTCGGTCATCTGCACAACGAGCATGTCCGAAGGATCGCAAACGATGGTATAGACAATCCATCCATCGATCAGACCAATGGTCTTCCCTGTTCGCGCAGGACCAACAAAAATCACCGCATCGTATTCACGCGATGCCAGGCAGTTCATGGGCTCAATGATGTAGGGTGTCAGTTCAGGATCCCATGGCACCGAGTTACCAGCCCCCTTGGGAACACGCATGAATTTTTTAACAGCCTCCGAAATCGGCATGCGACGTGGTGGGGAAAATCCTGCCGATATGTCCCTTCCCAAATTTCGGGCTGATGAAAAACCCATTATTCCTCCTAGAGACTCTCTCCTTCCTCATCAGGAATTAATTCAGCAGCACAAGCCTCGTAGGATTTTTCCTGAAGAGTGTATCGCAGGTCATCAATTGCCTGCTGTACAACGCCGACGGCCTGAGGAGTCAGGGCGCAATCGCGTTCAAGAACATCCGGAATTGTCTCCAGAACCTGGACGACAGCCTTTCTCATGGACGAATAGACGATGACTACTTCATCAACGGGGATGAGTTTTCGCTGCTCCTTTTCCAGCTTGATCCTTTCATTTTCAGACTGGTACCAGTCCTTTCTCTCTTTCGGCTCCATACGGGATGGATCATGAACAGAGTCTGCTGCCTCATGCTTCACACTAAACAGGGCTGGCCCGACATGCTGCAGGGCGTAAACGGGGTTCCCCCTGACAGTCGCAGCCACAGGAGTGTTGGCCGCGAGAAGCCGTTTTTTTACTGTGTCCCGGTGAAGCCCAAAGGCCTCAGCGATTTTAAAAACACTCCAGTAATAAGCATCACCGATCCCGCTCACATTTGACATAAGCAACTCCATCTGGCAGGTGAAAATCATGTTTATTTATATATTTCAATTAATTGTAAACTGGTCTAATGACAGGGAGAAAAAAATATTGTACAGGTAAAAAGAGAAATAACTTTTAATTATCAATAAATTACCAAACATGCTGCCGCCGCCATGGAAATGCAAAAACTAGCCTTTTTCCGCGACGCTCCCGCCCCGTGGCAGGGACCCCCACTGGGAGGACCCGACAGCCTGACAACCGTGACGAGCATCTGAAACAGAGCTTTACATAATGGCATGGGGATAATTCAGAAGGACATCACAGCATGCCCACACAAATTAGTGTGAGTGTCCTGTTTCTTACTACGCGCAGGACTGACGAGCATGAGGGGAAAATACGCGAACCGAAATGCCTTATCTTCAGAAATGCAGCCGGCATCCGAACTGGACGATATTGTAAATTCACCTAAATACGAGGCATTGCTGTAGTTGAATTGCAGTACTGTATTAGCCTTACAGTGACAGAATACGATATTGACTCTGTCACTTGTGAAATGGTCAGAATGGTTAGCAGTTATGGTGATCAGTCAACCACCAGGGAATAATCCTTCGTATTCTTATCGTGCTTTACTAACGCGGCCTCAATTGCCCTGAATGCTTCCAGAGATACTTGATGTTCTATACATGCAATTACAACATCCGGGTAACCCATCGAAATGGTGCTATTAAGCATAGTTTTTACACGAACCTGCTCCTGGGAGGGGGCATCAGTGTATTGATCTTTATGCATTTTGTCGCTCCATTCGTTTGCTCTTCACTTGCGGCTAAAAATATAACGTCAAATCACTCAGCATGAAAGAGTGAAAGTTTCAGCGCGTTTCCCTTACATAATCTGTCGTTTGTATTCTCTTCAGGCATACCGGAAAGACTAGGTATTGTCACACAACCAATACCATCGACAATCGAGATTTATATCTATTCGGTAATGTTTAAATATAACAAAACCCCGTAAAAACGAGGTTTATGGGTAATTTGTATTGTTGAATAGCATCTGATGAGAAATTGATGCTAATACTATAAACATGCTAGATTAAATCAATCTTGATATCATAGCTTTCAAGACCAGTCATTTTTTCCCGTGCAGTAAACTGGATACTGGTAACTTCTTTCCCGGTCTTTTTCTTAAGCTCAATGATTTTTTTTGTTATATATTCAGAAATATCTGCTTCTGCTTTTGTTTTTAAGTCTTCAATATTCATCATTTCCTCTTTTAGTCTGTTATGACTTTCCAGTTACACTGGTAAGTCGATTATATGGTGCAAACGTGTAAAAGATAAGATGAAACATCGCAATAATCAACATACGATAGTCTAAATTTTACACAAACAGACAAAGAGAATTTTCCTGAATTATCAATGCAATAGCATCAAATCAACTCAAGAGCCTTATTGCTGCTTCCAGAATTTCTTCTGAAGTAACATGCCGATCCGCGGCTACATAAATGACTTTATGATCTCCGGTCAGAGATGGAAACCCTGCGGCCATTACAGTAAGGTGTGTTTTTTCGCCATTTGGATATTCACGCATGATGGTGTTAACTCCAGTCATCGCTGGCACTACCACTGCTGGTTCAGAGTTAAAAAAAACTATGATTTTTTTCATGATGTTACCGTAGTATGTGAGTATCCATCGAATAGACACCAAGCAAAAAAGCTCCCGAAGGAGCCTTCATTTTCACTTTTTTAAATCCAACGACAGACGGCTGGCATTTAAGTATTGTGAAATATTATCAAATGTAATCATCATTGATTTACAAAAGATACATTTTGCCCCGAAAGGATTCATGTCAGAAACATCAAAAGATGATGTTCTATACTGGGAACCATGACAACACGGGCATCTAAAGTGAATATGGTTTGTAATATTGTCTACCTCAAAGCGCCACTACATGAACAGCGGCAGGACCTTTAGGTCCGTTCTCAATACCAAATTCAACTTCCTGATTCTCAGTTAATGTTTTGAAATCGTTGCTCTGAATTGCTGAGAAATGGACAAACACATCTTTGCTGCCATCTTTCGGCGTGATGAAACCAAAACCTTTTTCAGGGTTAAACCATTTCACTAAACCAGTCATTTTGTTAGACATAATTATTACCTTTTGAAGAAATTAGCCCTTGGGCAGAATGGTCCGAAAAAAAATATCAGAGAGAAAAACCAACAAGGAAATCTCAAGAGGTACAAATAATAAAATTATAACAATGACTGCTTCAGATAAATTTGTAACAAACCAGAACACCATTAACGCATGATTAACCACCCATAGCAAGGATTACTTTTGTAAAGAAAAACACAGCAATGAAAGAATAGCTTTATTTATTAATAAAACGTGTCATTCTGATTAAGACCTTTTATCTTACCCTTAAGATTTCAGGAATTTTGGCTCATGGAAGAGTCCTTTTTATTTAAATTTTACATTCCGCGATGTAAATGTTCCGATTTAATATTACCCTACATTTGATGCTTTTTATCTCTTAAAGATTCATAGATCTGTTGACAAGTCACTCCTGCGATGTAGCGTTCGTCAGCAATTTCAGCATAAAGCTGAGCTTCTGCTGCAATATCTCCGAGCATGTTGGTGAGCATTCCTTCGGCGGTTTTGGTTGTTTTGCCTCTGACGGCAGCGGCAAGATCTGCGGTATGCTTCGCTGCGTCAAGGCGTATGGCATATTTTTTTGCTTCGGCACGCAACTGGTTAACACTATCAGACAGATAAGCAGCCCTGGCAGAAATTTCAGCAGATTTCTGTTGCGCATCTTTAACAGCCTCATCACGGGCTATAGTTCGCCCCTGTTCAATTATTCGAGCAGCAAATTGAGCATTTACCTCTTGTGATAATGCGGCAGCATCACGTTCCGCCCATTTTTTTTGCCATCCTCGGTCGCTCCAGACATTTCCGACGATAAATCCTGACAACACGAGAAAAATCACCATGAATATCTGATTCACTGTTCTATCCCCCAGCAGGTTAATGCGCTCTCCTGGTCACGACGAATAACCTGACCGTAACAGTTATTTGAACGAATGCGGCAATCGCGTCCGCCATCCTTAATCCACCAGCGAATCGCTTCGCATGCACCTTTACGATCACCAGCATTCAGCCGCTTATAAAACGTCGACGGGAAACACTTACCGGGACCAATGTTATAGGGACAAAATGACGCGATACCCGCTTTTTGTGGTTCGGTCAGTGGTACTTTAATATTGCGCTCCACCCATGCCAGCGCCTTATCACGCTCAATGGCGTTGACCTGATCGCATTTTTCCTTCGACAGTTTCATATTGGGAAAAACGGTTTTTCCATCCACCACTGTGGCACCCCGACAGATGGTCCATATGCCAGAACCATCGCGGTATGCCATTGTGTGGTTACCTTCTTTTTCGTCCAGAAACTGGTCAAGTATCTGAGGAGCAGATGCGCCAGCACCAATCAGCGCCAGAACGGCAGCCGACAGGCCGTATCTGATTTTTGTGTTCATATATATTTATGATGAGGACGCTCGTGCTTATTGGCAGGATTTTCAATCTTAAAGGAGTACTGATGCTGCAGATAAGACTCAACTTTTTCTGACAATTTTTCTGCTACTTCCAGGAAGACTTGCCGGACGCTCCTTCTGGCTGCTGCCTCATAAAACTCCAGCGCAGCTCCTTCAACACGGTCCATGGCGACATCCAGGCCAAAAATTTCACCGTCAAAGCGTTCTTTGTCCTGTAAGGCTACAGTTACCGTAACTTTATTCTCAAAATTACGGACTCCTTTCACAACCAGTTCATAGTCTTGAGTCATTGGATTACTCTCCTCTCGCAGCCTTACGCCTGTCTTCTTTAATCTTGAAATAAAGGTTTGTCAGGTACGTCAGCAGGCCAAATACCAGGCTACCCAGCACACCTATTGCTGCCCACTGTGAGGGCGTGACTTTATCGAGCAGCTGTAAAAACCAGTAGCCAGCACTGCCTGCGGAGGTGCCGTAGGCAATGCCTGTTGAAATTTTGTCCATGGATTTCATAGCCTCACCTCCGCACGGAACGGATGGCATAGTTATTATGTGTAGGCTTCCAGACACATCAATCAGAGCCATAATTGATATATATGCTGGAGACGATGCAATATAAAAAGCTCGCCGTAGCGAGCTAATAAAATGTATTTCTCTGATATTATGTTTATTTGTATTAGCTCAGACTTGACATCACAGGTTTCGTATATAGAACATCATCAAATCTGTCAGTTTGCTATGAATGAGATATAGTAATTGAAGAGCTAACCTCGCATGTCAAAGCCAGATTTCTGAAAATCTCTGTAGACTTCCGGATTGTTGAAGGCCGGAAATTTGGCTTTATGAGCTGCGGACTTTATCGCTTCGCAATAGGCTTTATCACCGTTACTGGTAGATATTTTTAACGCCGTGCCATCCTGAGAGAATTCCATATGCAACCTGCATTTTTTCCCTTTCCAGTTATGCGGCTCATCAAGTTTGGCATTAATTGCAGCTCTGATTCCCCGCGCTTGCGCCCCCCATTCATCCTGATCATCCCAGCGTCCTGAACTGCAACTACCTGTAGCAGTAGTTTTGTGGCAATCTGAAGGGTGTAAAGGTGTGCATCCCGCAACAAAACCGACCCAAAAAGTCAACATAACGATTTTCTTTAATCCCACTTCTTGCTCCTCAATCCATTAAAATCTCAGCAATAGTAGTTGTTACGTCCGCCACTGGCTCAGAGCTGACTATCCGCTAAATTTAGCTCAGTGCCGTAGTTGTGTCAGAACAAACCTAAGCCGAAACCGTTTATTACAAAACAATAAATATCAGGGTTTAAAATCCAGCACCCCATTTTGAAATACTTTATATACTTCCGGCGAAGGGGGGGCAGGTATATCAGCATTCTTTATCGCATTCATCGCTTCACGACATAAATCGAGGTCTCCACTTTCTCTTTTAACCTCCAGTAGAAGGCCATTCGGGGCCATATGCATTCTCAGTGTACACTCTTTTCCTGAATACTTACTCGCATCCCCGAACTGTTTTTCGATGGCGCTCTTGATTTGATGGGCATACAGACGGATATCCTCACTAACATCAGAAGTACGTTCAGATGAACTCACATACTGTGTCTCTATTGCTTTATCGGAGTAATATGATGTACGGTCATGATAATTTGTCGATACAGCATCAGTGCACCCGATAATAATCCCACTAATAATCAACGTAAGAATTGATGCGCTACGAAAACCCATTTTTCCTCACATATGTCATATAGTAAAGGATTATATATACCGTTGTTTTGGACGCTCAAACAGCGAATCAGATCAAATAAAACGCACATTTGTTAACATTTACACAAAGTCTGCGTGGGATATTCTGAAAGAATATCCATAATGTGGAGAGAATCTATTGAAGTGCATGGTGCCGGGTGCCTCCCGGTGAATTCAGTACCAGCACCTGAATCCGCGATTATCCCATATACCTACTCGCTGATTGCCCCTCCGCACAGGGGGATTCACCATGCGAGTTTCTTTTAACAAACTCCCCGCAAACCAGAGAACAGTCAACCGCCTGAATTGTGAAGTATTTAAAAATTTCTCCCGCTAACTGATACCCGGCTAACAGTCTGGCGTTTTCTTTTTCAGCAACGGGAAAGCAACAACCACCACACCCGCCACCAGCACACCGTCAGCCAGCACTGACATTATCCGGCTGCTGCAATGCCATTCACAAAAACAGTAAGCAATCACTTTTTACCGTAACAGGTGATAATCCAGATATGTATCTACCCCAGATGAGTAATCCGAAGTTCATCCATACCACAGGTCCTGGCTATTCTGTTGTACTCCTGAACAAGAGCAAATAATTCTGAATTAGCAACCATGAACTCATCGCAAACCCTCTGTATAGCATCACTATTCAGAATAATAACGTCTCTTCCCGAAAGACGATCAGGAGCACAGAACAAAACTGTCAAACGGCTGAAGGCCTTTGCTCGTGCTGCATTGACTATATCAATACGCTGCCTAAGGATGAAACACCCCGACGCCTCATCAATATTCACTCTACCCACACCATATGAATGATAAATATTTAATGCTGAAAAAACCATTAGACCGTATAACAAACACTCAATCAATACTTAACAGAACTTTTATTTTTGACAAACATATAATATTTTCAACAATATCCTGAGCCAGGTATATTCCAGTATAAGGCTCTGCCGGAAGGAATCTGGAAGAATGAATATGGCGCGCTGTACTGGATTCGAACCAGTGACCTATTGCTTAGAAGGCAATTGCTCTGTCCGGCTGAGCTAACAACGCTGAATACCGATAATGGACCGCCATCGGGGACCCGCCCCCGCACCAACAACCCTGTTATCGTGTCGTCTGCTCTTCCTGATAAGCTAATGGCGGTTTGTGATGGTGGCCCTTGCTGGATTTGAACCAGCGACCTGGCGATTATGAGTCGCTCGCTCTCACCACTGAGCTAAAGGGCCGGGAGCAGAATAATAACGGTCCGTAATTAATTCCGCAATAAAAAACCCGCTCGGCGGCGGGTTGTAGAAACTCTTCTAACGTCAGGCATAAAAAGCCCATCGTTATGACGAATTTACCACAGATTCCGGAAAAATCAACCTTGTTACCTAGTTACCTTTTTTAACTGCCGCTCAGCCCATGCTTCTTCAATATCAAACCGGGTCACCAGCGCATCATAGAATTTCTTAACTGTTTTTTCCCATGACGCGCGTGTTATCTGGTTTGTCACCTCGCATATAGCATTAAATGCCTCCGTTGATGGTAGTCTTTCATAGCCACGACCACCACAACGCTGGCAGTCTCTGATAACAGGCATACCACGTTTTACCGACTCTTCACGGTGAATGGCGACACCACGCCCACGGCAATCCTTACAGGCGGTGGAAACCTCACCCTTTCCGCCACACTCCGGACAGGCAACTTTTACCACCTCCCTGACTTTTTTCCATTCTTCCCAGTAAGACGGATACACACCTTTCGTACACTTTGCCCATACCGGCGGCTTACCATCCGGATACTGGACCTTGTTTGTAAAAACTACGCTTTCAATAAATTTTTCCCCATAGCAACAAGGGCACTGCTTTTTACTCGCTGCGCTGCGGGCATAATCCTCAAAAGCGTACGAAGCCATAATGCGCATCACTACCGGTTTTATTTCTGCCGGAAGTTTTCTCAACGCCGCCACACTATCGCACCGACTGAGTGCATAATCTGCCAGTAATTCTGTTGCCCGCGCCCTGTCATTCATACTGATGCCCATTTTCCCCAGGAACGCAGAAAACCCCATCTCAGCCCGATTCTGTGTCATGCCCTGCGCGGCCATCACATCAGTGATACTCAGCGCATCTTTTGACGTTGAGGCCGATGCATCGGTCAGGCAAGGGGATTTTGGGGAGTAGTATTTCGGTAAATCTTCCAGTTTCATTTTTTGACCTGCTCTTCATGCATTATGGGGTAAATCTTCACCCCCAGACGTCCACCAGATACTGGCTGACCACGAACGATATTGATTTCATCAAACTGCTCATCGTCCATTAACACTCCCGCATGCGTCAGCGCATCCAGCGGTGCTTTAAGGATATTGTCCAGGTCGCGACGACGCTTATCCGGTGGCTCTGCAATCACCTTTATCGCCAGCCTTCCGGACAGGCTTAATTTCAGCCGCTGCTGGCGAACAATAAGCGCCACAGCCCGGCGATAACGCTTTCCCTCCTCCGAGATAAAATATGTGCTGCCACGGCGTCGCCAGTAAGTGTTCACCGTCGGCGGGTAAGGTAAAACCAAATCTATGAGCATCAGTCACCTCTTTTACCCAAGCACGCCAGTTGCAAAGGCGTGATCAAGAAAACGAAAAATTAAATCAACCTGAGAACCATGCTTTTCTTCGAACGCCAGCGGATCCGCATGAAGCTCGTTGTGATGCTCCCGACACAGCGGTAGCGTGAAAATATCGTGAGATTTTGTCCCCATTCCGCCCTGACCATGACCAATCAGGTGATGGGGATCGTCGGCTGGCTTACCACAACATGCACACGGCTGTGTCTTAACCCAGCGTGTGTATTTCTCGTTAACCCAGCGGCGACGTTTAGGTCGTTTCATGAAAGATTCCGGAGACTCAGGATCAACGGCAATGCTGACCACCGTCTTTTCCTGTGGTGGGTTCTGTTGCTGGTGGGCGTGAGGCAGCGGCGCAAGATTTTTTGTGCGCTGTTTCAGTATGCTGGTGGCGGTCTGCTCTCCCGGTACGATGTCGCTTTCACGGTACATTGAGCGGATTTTTTCCGCACGCAACCCCAGCGAACGACGTAATACCGCTTCCGGTAGCGCGTCCGCCACCTGATTGCGGACCGCCCACCAGGATAATTCAGCCAGAGATAATTCACGCTCCTGCGTACCGCTTATTGCGTGACCGATGACGTCAATCATCCATGCTGACAGGTTTTGATGAGCAAGTTGCTCGACTGATTCGGATGTCTGGTCACGCAGCTGGTTGTCGCAGTGCCAGCACAACACCATTGCGCCGGTACCATAACGGTGAATGACGGTTTCGCTGTGATGATAATCGCCGTGTGGCCACTGGCAGGATTTAATATGGCGCAACAGCCAGTCAGACAATGCACCAGCACCACCAGCAGCACGAATCACCCGTGCGTTACTGAAAAACGGCAGCAATGTTTTGTCTTCCACTAGCGGCTGGCGAACGGCAGGAACGCCCCCGGACGGCAGATTACGCATGCTTTTCGGTTCCGGCTCCACCAGTACCCGGGTATTGTGGAATACCGGCATGGATTCACGGCCCGGCTTAACGATCACCAGCCCGAGTTCCGGTACCAGAACAGGTCGAAGTAATACCCGCACGTTACCTCCAGATGCGTTGCTGGAATGTGCGGGACGGACGCGGTGGGCGTTCGGAGTAAGGAAGCCTGACGGAGATTATCCAGTGACGATAATCGAGGCTGAGGGCTTTCTTAATCTCGTATCCGTGTCTGCGGTAGCACTGAATTAGCCACTCGGCCTGTTCTTCAGTGCATGGGGGATGCTGGAACCAGTCAGATTTGAAAGTGCGGGAACGCCGCCCGTGCCTGCTGGCAAAGACGGCAGAATCATCAGAATTGTGTAATTTGGTATCGTGCGCCATCGGTTGTCTCTGCTGGCGCAGCAGGTGCCAGTTGTTCAGGCTGGCGTGCGAATTGTAAACCAGAATGCTAGGAAAAAACAAAACCCGCCGAAGCGGGTTAAGTGCGGGTGCGTTGAGGATGCCTGACACATCAGAGGTGGCGAGGGATTCTCCCCCGCCTGGTCTCTTACTCCTCAGGTTCGTAAGCTGTGAAGACAGCGACCTCCGTCTGGCCGGTTCGGATTCGTACCTCGCAGAGGTCTTTCCTCGTTACCAGTGCCGTCATTATGACGGTTAAACAGATGACGACCAGGGCGATTAACATCGCCTTTTGCTGCTTCATAGCCTGCTTCTCCTTGCCTTCCGGCACGTAAGAGGCTAACCTAGATTTGCCGTTCATAGATTGAGCCTCAGATTAATGTTAAACGTCTTGCAGGACGCGTAATGTTAACTGGGGCTTTTCTCTATCTGCCTTTGGTGTTCATGCCTGAGGCAGATAGCCTCAAGCACCCGCAGCAATTCTACTTAACTCCCGTCACCTCGCCAATATAAAATCAATCAGAAAGGCGATCCGTAAGAACAACAGCAAGACAATAAATTGCCATTACAGCCGCAATAGCTAGCGCACATTTGAGAACCAGCACGACAACCTCCTGTATTGGACGTACACCAGTTCTGATAAATATGAGGCTGTCTCATCATTGATTCAATATAACTATTGGGTATAGTTTCTGTGATTTTGTTTTGTAGAAATGGAACACAACAACCAGTCACCACCAGCACTTCTTTAAATACGCCAAGTCCGACGCAAGCTAACCTTCTAGTCCGCTTTGAGCGAAAAGCGGACGTTGGAAGTTTAAAACTCGCGAACTACTCAGCGTCCATTGATGCGTATTGTGTAACGTGATTAACCACAGATGATATTGAAACGTTCTCCGGAAATCTTGACCATAATGTCAGACAGTTCGCTGACGGCATGGGCTTCAGATGATCCCAGAGCGTCAGGCTGAACAGCTATTACCGAAGCTCCACTTGCCAGCCCTGCTTTTATACCCGCAGATGCATCCTCAAATACCACGCATTCACCAGGCTCAAGGCCCAAAGCCAAAGCTGCTTTGATGTAACCCTCGGGACTTGGTTTTCCCGTCATTACATCTTCTGCACACACCATTACTATGGGTAAGGGGAGATTAGCCGCTTTCATCCTGTTTTCTGCAAGCATTCTGCCTGCAGAAGTGACAAGAGCCCAGCTATCCGGTGGCAGTTTTGATAAGAGTGCAGCGGCCCCTTTTACTTCAGTAACGCCTTCTGTCATGTTGATTTCAACCTCTTCGAGTGAGGCCGCGATTTTATTGGTTTTCTCACCTGCACCAATAAAATGCGTCAGTGTATCAATCGTTTGCCGCCCGTGTGCGTAAGCAATCACAGCCTGAGTATCAAGACCGTATTCTGCACAAAAATCTCTCCAGACGCTTTCCACTACGGCTGTTGAATCAACCAGCGTACCGTCCATATCGAATAAAAAACCCTTAGCGTTGAATATCATTGCCATTCCTTAATGGTTGCAGAAGAAAGTTAATCAAACCATGTTTTTTCATCACCTTTCGCTACTCTCAGGCTGACAGCAATCTGCTCAGGCACAATTCTTGAAAGCGACAATTCAGGCAGGTCGTTGACATCAAAAAAATCAGCATCGAGTGACTCATGGCTGATTGACAGGCTGCCACCTACTTCTTCACAGAGAAAAATCAGCTTGTAAACATGCCAGGGTAAAGGCGGATGGCCGTGAAGATTACGATCCCAAACTCCCAATAGTTTAGTCACTCTGACTTTTAATCCGGTTTCTTCTTCGACCTCTCGACGCACAGCTTCTGAAGGTGTATCTCCAACATCTGCCCATCCGCCAGGAAGACTCCATAATCCATCTGCAGCCTCTTTCACCATCAGAATACGATTATTACGCAGGATAAACGCACGCACATCTGTTTTGGGCGTCGCGTAACCCGTTTCCGATACATGAAACAAATCATTGCGGCTAATATCAAACTGCGAACTCAGCAGTCCAGCGGCAATTTCACGCAAGGCTTCATAGCGTTCCTTGTCAAAGACGTCTTTTGAATAGGTCAGGCCTGACTGCGCGAGGGCCTTTAGTCTCTGGGCAACAAAAATAAGCTTTTCTTGGGTCAACACTTCAGACATGTTTTTCATCTTCATTTATGTATTCAGAGTTCCTGTTAAGGATACTGCTCAATTCAATGAAGAATAACAAATGCATCTGGCACCTGCTATGTCCGCTTCTGGCACAAAGCGGACAACCACGCTAGCTCTACCCTGTGCCACAAAATGTCAATTTGCATCTGAACTAATGCACTTTAATCTCGTCACTTCAATAAATACCGAACATCCCCCTGATAAAACGACAATATGCGCTGCATAACTTCGCTTTTACGACACTCAGTACAAATCATATTATGACGCCTGTCGTAACGACGTATTTCTCCATCAGGTAATGACCAGATAAGGTCCGGATCAACCGCAGATGGTTTCTTCAGCTTTGCCCTTGAGAGCTTTTTACGGGCATTTTGCCAGTCCTTACGCGCCTGTTCAGACGGGAATAACCCGTAACCAGAGTTGTATACATCGCCACTGGCAACCAGCTCTCTGGCCAGAACGCTCATCAGATATCTTGTTGCCCCAGTTTTAGCTTCCAGTTGTCGTAACGTCTCGCGCCCACTCTGGCGTACGAGTTCAAGAACCTGCCCTTTAATTTTTTCCCGCTCTTCTTGTGTAAAAACTTTTGCCACAAGCCCTCCTGAAAATTACCTCATGACCAGAAATACACACTTACCCCCTGAAGCCCGGTGGAATTTCGGTATCCGGTTCAGAAATATGATTCACACAACGCTGGTTGTTCGTACCGCTTACCGGGAGCAACCAGGGGTTTTCAAAATTCCGGTCCGGTCCAAAAAACGTCGTCGCTCGCTGAACAAATTCCGTTCCCGTTTTCCCGGTAGCCGCCAGGTATCTTGCGTAACGCCTCACACCATCCAGCATGGCCTCTGGTGGCACCCCCTCGCGTAATCTGGCCTTCCAGGCACTGAAAGCGGATTTCTTCGGGTTTGCCCCAGCACGCAACGGGTATTCCCGCCAGACCTGTTCGAACACATCCGGATAATCTACTCGTCCCACAGGCTGCCCGGTGTTTTCCGGGACTACCCGATCGGCTTCCCGCTGAATGGCGGAATCGGCTTCAGGCTGCTGCAGTTGGTGTGATTGCTCCGGCCTTGCGGTCATCACCTGCTGCACAGCGCCCGAATCGGCTTTCAGCGCATACGCTGAATCGGCTTCCGGTGTCGTGCCTGCTGGCTGACCAAGATTGACGGTCTGAACATCCCCTGCCTGGTTCGTGGCGTTTTTTACGCCATGGACCATAGTGTTTTGATCTTCTTGATCTGTATCTTTATCTGTATCTTTATCTGTCGTGACTCGTCGTGACATGTGCGTGACATTTCGTGACGCGCCGTGACAATCGCCATTTTGTTCCCGCTTTCTTTCCCTCTCTCGCTGCGCCCTCTTGCGCTCTGCAGGAGATTTTGCGGTTTGCGAAATATTGCCGTTGTCCTCTTTAAGCACCTGGCGTTTTTCCCATCCAGTGATTAAATCACCATCAAGTACCCGCCCCTGCATCGTCTGCAAAATTGAATCAATTACCTCTTCTGTCACGTCGAGCGCACTTGCCAAATCTTCTGTCGTGACATCAATGTGACCTCGCGTGACATTTCGTGACGCGCTCACCAGGAGGTGGATATACACTGCCATCACTGTTGCAATTGGCTGCCCTGACACCCTGGCAATTGTTCGCCACTTAGGGTCATTTGGCATGTCATGCCATAATCTGAGCCAGGCGTTAGCCATACTCACCTCTTCTGATACCGAATCTTTTTACTCACGAGTTGCCGGAAGCGATTCGATATGGCTATTGTCAGTCAATGTACTGCCACAGCATTTCCTGCCGGGCCACCACGGTTCATCTGATTGAAACCGGCGATTGCCACTGCGACAAAATCATCAGCGTCTCTCACCAATCGCTCCCGCGTCTCCACCAGCTCCCGAAAATAAGCTGAACTGTGGCTGCGCATTCTGGCCACCAGCAAAGGTGGCATTGCCTTTTCGATCGCTGGTAACAACGCCTGAATTTTTTCAACTGCATCAGGGGTGTCTTTCTCTACCCAGCGGAAAATTTTCTGGGTATTGCGAGCCAAGGCTTCCGGATGGCTGTCGTCATACAGTTCAGGAAACGTCATACCCAACTCAAAATAAGCCTGGGTTATTCCAGCTGCTGGAACTTTTTCGCCATCAGGACGCGCCCAGGCATTCATCGCCATGCGGATGTGTTCATGCTTGATTTTCATGAATCCCCCCTTGCTTAGAAGGCGGATTATGATCAGAACCGGGAATGACAACCGTCGGTATGTGTAACTCATATTTGAGCGCCCCGGCAGTGACTGCCTGAATTAGCAACGCCCATTTCCACGGAACCTCTTCCCCCCACATGCTGACTGTGGTTTTTGACGTTCCTAGAGCTGCGGCTGTTTTAACAACTCCGCCAAAATAGCCTAATACTTCTGATTTTTTCATGAGTCGCTCCATAAAACTGAACGCCAAAAGTTTAATAATCAAAACCAAAGAAAGTCAAGAAACAAAACCATCTGTGTTTTAAAATCAAAACATGAGCAAGCAAACAATATCTGAACGCATAACCCAACGTATGCATGCGCTAAACCTGAAAGGCAAAGACCTTGTCAATGCCACTGGCGCATCAAAAGGCTCCGTAAGTCAATGGATGAACGGTGGAGGAGCGCCGTCCTCGCGTTACATAAGTTCACTGGCAAAAATATTGAAAGTAAACGAAAATTGGCTTCTTAATGGAGGAGAGTTAAATACAGGTGATTCGCTTGATCTATCTTTACCGCCGATAAAAACGGTTCCGCTACTATCACTTCAGCAGGCAGCAAGCTGGAGTGATTATATGAAGAATTCCTCAATAACCTCTTGTGTGCAGCTTGTCGGAGAAATCCCGGCCAATACCTTTGCAGTTGTTCTAGAGAGTGACAGTATGTCAACATCTGGTGGGGGAGTTTCCATCCCAAATGGTTCAACAGTTTTTGTTGATCCCGATCGAACCGTACAACCAGGAAATATTGTCCTTGCCTTACCCAAAGGGACCACAACACCTGTCATTCGTAAACTGGAGATAGAAGGGCCGGATATTCTTTTAGTCCCCACGAATCCTCGCTACCCTTCAATTATGCTGGATGATCTATCTTGCATATTGGGCGTATGCTTTAAAATTCAACAAGATATTTAACCAACCTCATCTATTTGATTAACTGTATGCCATCGTGGTGATGGCTTAACAGCTGCCTGCTTAAAATGTTTTGATAAAAAAACATTGACCTGAGAAGTTCATTTTTCTAAACTTCATTCATTCCCTCTCCCCACCCCACAGAATGCAGGGCAATACTTCGAGTTACCAGGCAGTGGTCAGGGGTTAAGTAGCCAGCCCGAGGCGTAAGAACATGACGGCAGGGTTCAACTTTAATAACTATGCAGCAGGTTTTTGTTCCGCTACCCCGGCGTTAAGGGGAAATGAGGTCAGCATGGATACTATCGATCTTGGCAACAGCGAATCTCTGGTATGTGGCGTGTTCCCCAACCAGGACGGCACGTTCACCGCGATGACGTATACCAAAAGCAAAACGTTTAAAACCGAAAATGGTGCCCGTCGCTGGCTGGAAAGAAACTCAGGTGAGTGATATGGATTTCGACACAATCATGGAAAAGGCTTACGAAGAATACTTCGAAGGCCTTGCCGAAGGCGAAGAAGCTCTCAGCTTCAGTGAGTTTAAACAGGCACTCAGAATAAGAATGTGCTCTCACAATGACGCGGAGCACAAATATGAGAAGCAAAATCAGACCGCAGAAAATTTTGTTCTGGAACCCGGAGAAACGCTTTTCAAAATTCCCGTTACGTGCCCCATTTGCGGTTTTACATCAGAAGAACTTGACGACTCCTGTAACAATCAGGAAACAACCAAGTATGTCGAAGATGATGCCGAGTGCGCACGAAGAACGATTATATCCACGAGTCCAAACCCCAGGACCAATAAATCTCACTTTGAGAGGGTGATTAATCCACTCCCCCAAACCAATAAAAAAGATGCCGGAGGACAAAAAACCCAATGGAACAACGGGATATCTGTCAAAAAAAGACGTTCCATTAAAGACAAACAACGCAGCGCCAACAACTGTAAGCGCTTTATACCAGTAATCAATTTTCATGTTCTTAAGCGGATTTATTGGTGGTTGCGACATTGCTTAATGAATCCTTAAAACTGTGGTGATTTTAAGGATACCACCTCGCCTGACGTGGTTAAAAGCAGGCACACAACACGAAAGCGCACGGCGAAATTCGTCTAACTGTACGGTGTCGGTAAATTTAATTCGACCGTGCGCTTCCGGTTGTGGCAATCCGCGAAATGGCGCGGCGGTAAGTATGGCGGGGTTATTCCTTCCCCGTTGAGGACACCGAGTTGTCAGGTTGACCATACGCTTAAGTGACAACCCCGCTGCAACGCCCTCTGTTATCAATTTTCTGGTGACGTTTGGCGGTATCAGTTTTACTCCGTGACTGCTCTGCCGCCGTTTTTAAAGTGAATTTTGTGATGCAGTGAATGCGGCTAAGCGCACGCGGAACAGTTAAAACCAAAAACAGTGTTATGGGTGGATTCTCTGTATCCGGCGTTAATTGTTAACTGGTTAACGTCACCTGGAGGCACCAGGCACTGCATCACAAAATTCATTGTTGAGGACGCGATAATGAAAACGTTATTACCAAACGTTAATACGTCTGAAGGTTGTTTTGAAATTGGTGTCACTATCAGTAACCCTGTATTTACTGAAGATGCCATTAACAAGAGAAAACAAGAACGGGAGCTATTAAATAAAATATGCATTGTTTCAATGCTGGCTCGTTTACGTCTGATGCCAAAAGGATGTGCACAATGAATTCAGCATTTGCGCTTGTTCTGACAGTTTTTCTTGTTTCCGGAGAGCCAGTTGATATTGCAGTCAGTGTTCACAGGACAATGCAGGAGTGTATGACTGCAGCAACCGAACAGAAAATTCCCGGTAACTGTTACCCGGTCGATAAAGTTATTCACCAGGATAATATCGAAATCCCGGCAGGTCTTTAAAACAGTTCCGTAATAAATATCCGGTTTCATTCTTATATGCCAGCAATGGCAGGGATTTGTTCATCCTTAAATCTGTCATGAGGTTAAAACAAAATGAGTAAAGTCTTTATTTGCGCCGCTATTCCTGACGAACTGGCAACAAGGGAAGAAGGCGCTGTGGCTGTAGCCACAGCCATTGAAGCTGGCGACGAACGCCGTGCTCGAGCAAAATTTCACTGGCAGTTCCTGGAACATTATCCGGCTGCTCAGGACTGCGCTTATAAATTTATTGTCTGCGAGGATAAACCTGGCATACCCCGCCCTGCCCTCGATTCATGGGATGCTGAATATATGCAGGAAAACCGCTGGGATGAGGAGTCTGCTTCTTTTGTCCCGGTTGAGACTGAATCCGATCCGATGAACGTCACTTTTGACAAGCTGGCCCCTGAAGTACAGAACGCTGTCATGGTTAAGTTCGACACATGTGAAAACATCACCGTTGATATGGTTATTAGCGCACAGGAATTGTTGCAGGAAGACATGGCAACATTCGACGGACATATCGTTGAAGCGTTGATGAAAATGCCAGAAGTTAACGCCATGTATCCGGAGCTTAAGTTGCACGCCATTGGGTGGGTTAAGCATAAATGTATTCCTGGTGCTAAATGGCCCGAAATTCAGGCAGAGATGCGCATCTGGAAAAAACGTCGCGAAGGTGAACGCAAGGAAACCGGAAAATACACGTCTGTTGTTGATCTCGCCCGCGCCAGAGCCAATCAACAGTACACTGAAAATTCAACAGGAAAAATCAGCCCGGTCATTGCTGCCATTCATCGCGAATACAAGCAGACATGGAAAACACTGGATGACGAACTGGCCTACGCTCTCTGGCCTGGTGATGTGGATGCCGGAAACATTGACGGCAGCATCCATCGCTGGGCAAAAAAAGAAGTTATCGACAACGACCGCGAAGACTGGAAGCGTATCTCGGCATCAATGCGCAAACAGCCTGATGCCCTTCGCTACGACCGCCAAACTATTTTTGGCCTTATCCGTGAGCGTCCGATCGACATTCACAAAGATCCCGTAGCACTGAACAAATATATCTGCGAATACCTGACGACAAAGGGCGTGTTTGAGAATGAAGAAACAGACCTGGGCACTGTTGATGTTCTCCAGTCATCAGAAACACAAACTGATGTAGTGGAAACTGAGGTATCTGATATCCCAAAAAATGAAACCGCGCCGGAAGCTGAACCATCTGTAGAGCGTGAGGGGCCGTTCTATTTCCTCTTCGCAGACAAGGACGGCGAAAAATACGGTCGCGCAAACAAACTTTCTGGTCTGGATAAGGCACTGGCTGCTGGCGCCACTGAAATCACAAAAGAAGAATATTTTGCCCGAAAAAATGGCACATACACGGGCTTACCGCAAAATGTAGATACCGCTGAAGATTCAGAACAACCAGAGCCGATAAAAGTTACCGCTGACGAAGTAAACAAAATTATGCAGGCAGCCAATATCAGCCAGCCTGACGCCGATAAGTTGCTTGCTGCATCACGTGGTGAATTTGTTGAAGGGATTAGTGACCCGAATGATCCGAAATGGGTTAAGGGGATCCAGATCCGCGATTCTGTGAACCAGAACCAGCATGAATCGGAACGGAACTACCAAAAAGCGGAACAAAACAGCCCAAATGCGTTACAAAACGAGCCAGAAACGAAACAGCCTGAACCAGTGGCGCAACAGGAAGTGGAAAAAGTCTGCACCGCCTGCGGTCAGACCGGCGGCGGCAACTGCCCTGATTGTGGCGCGGTGATGGGCGACGCAACATACCAAGAAACATTCGATGAAGAGTATCAGGTTGAAGTTCAGCAAGATGATCCGGAGGAAATGGAAGGCGCTGAACATCCACACAAGGAGAACACTGGCGGCAATCAGCATCACAATAGCGATAATGAAACTGGCGAGACGGCAGATCACTCAATTAAGGTGAACGGTCATCACGAAATCACATCCACCAGCAGGACGTGTGACCATCTAATGATCGACCTTGAAACCATGGGAAAAAATCCTGATGCCCCGATCATCTCAATAGGTGCAATATTTTTCGATCCGCAAACCGGAGATATGGGACCGGAATTTAGTAAGACTATCGATCTGGAAACTGCTGGCGGAGTCATTGATCGGGACACCATTAAATGGTGGCTTAAGCAATCACGCGAAGCGCAATCTGCCATTATGACCGATGAAATCCCGTTAGATGATGCACTGTTACAATTGCGGGAATTTATCGACGAAAACTCCGGTGAATTTTTTGTTCAGGTTTGGGGAAATGGAGCCAACTTCGACAACACGATTTTGCGCCGTTCATACGAACGGCAGGGGATCCCCTGCCCGTGGCGTTACTACAACGATCGCGATGTACGCACAATCGTTGAGCTGGGGAAAGCCATAGATTTCGATGCCAGAACGGCTATTCCATTCGAAGGTGAGCGCCATAATGCACTTGATGACGCCCGTTACCAGGCAAAATACGTTTCAGTTATCTGGCAAAAACTGATCCCGAGTCAGGCTGATTCTTAATGTTCAACTGTCGCCGGTTGTGACTGGTATTCTGCAACCGGCGCTCGTCTGATGTAAGAGATAAAGAAATCGATGAGCGAAGTAATCATGATTGTCTCTCCCGGCAAATGGGTATCCGAAGAGCAGTTAATTGCGCTGAAAGGAATAAAAAAAGGTACGTTAAAAAAGGCCCGGGAAAAATCGTTTATGGAAGGAAGGGAATATAAGCATGTCGCTCATGACGGTATGCCATGGGATAACAGTCCATGCTTTTACAACCTAGAAGAAATTGATCGCTGGATTGAGCGCCAGGCATCAGCGAGACCAAGACGTCATCTTACTTGACTAAAAGCCACACTAACTAATGAGAGAAGTTGAAATGAAATATCCGACAGGCGTGGAAAACCATGGAGGGAAATTACGTATCTGGTTTGTTTATAAAGGCGTAAGAGTCAGGGAAAATCTGGGGGTTCCTGACACAGCAAAAAACAGGCGCGTTGCAGGTGAACTACGCGCCTCTGTTTGTTACGCAATAAAAACTGGTGTTTTCGACTATGCAAAACAGTTTCCCTCCTCACGCAATCTGGAAAAATTTGGTGAGGCCCGACAAGATTTAACCATAAAAGAACTGGCTGAAAAATTTCTGGCACTGAAAGAAACTGAAGTCGCCAAAACATCACTCAACACATACCGTGCCGTCATCAAAAATACCCTGAGCATAATCGGTGAAAAAAATCTTGCCTCATCGATTAATAAAGAAAAATTACTGGAGGTTCGTAAAGAGCTACTGACTGGATACCAGATCCCCAAAAGTAACTATATTGTTACACAACCAGGGAGATCGGCTGTAACTGTAAATAATTACATGACAAATCTTAACGCCGTGTTCCAGTTTGGTGTTGATAACGGTTACCTGGCAGATAATCCGTTTAAGGGGATCTCGCCATTAAAGGAATCAAGAACCATTCCGGATCCTCTTTCGCGGGAGGAATTTATCCGTCTTATCGATGCGTGCAGAAATCAGCAAGCAAAAAATTTATGGTGTGTTTCTGTTTATACTGGCGTTCGCCCTGGTGAGCTGTGTGCACTTGGATGGGAGGACATAGATCTGAAAAATGGAACAATGATGATCAGGAGAAATTTAGCAAAAGACCGTTTCACGGTACCAAAAACACAGGCAGGAACCAATCGGGTCATTCATCTTATTAAGCCAGCAATCGACGCTCTCCGGAGTCAGATGACATTAACGAGACTGAGCAAAGAGCATATCATTGATGTTCACCTCAGAGAGTATGGCAGAACAGAAAAACAAAAATGCACCTTTGTTTTTCAACCTGAAGTGTCAGCGAGAGTAAAAAATTATGGTGACCATTTTACCGTTGACTCAATAAGGCAGATGTGGGACGCAGCGATAAAACGTGCCGGACTCCGCCATCGAAAATCATATCAGTCGAGACATACTTATGCCTGCTGGTCGCTGACAGCTGGTGCTAACCCGGCATTTATAGCAAACCAGATGGGCCATGCAGATGCGCAAATGGTATTTCAGGTATACGGAAAATGGATGTCTGAAAACAATAATGCACAGGTAGCTTTGTTAAATACACAGTTAAGCGAGTTTGCCCCAACCATGCCCCATAACGAAGCAATGAAAAATTAATTTAATATTTATCAAATAGTTGACACGTATGACTCTTGAAATCCATAAATTCAAGCGCAGTGCCCAGCCATCCCGATACTGCTGCTTTCACCAAATCCTTAGTGCTTCTTTCGTGTTTTTCTATTGTCATAATGGTTATCTCTAAAAAAGAGGTAAGATGCGTACTACTTACTCGCCGTTATTGGTATTATTCAGAAAAAGTGAGTAAGACTTTGCAGCAATGTTTTTGATCCTGTTCAAATAAACTAATGGCATCAGCAACATGCTGGAAATCAAACGTATGGGTAATTAATTTTTCTGGTTTAATTAACCCTTTACTTAACCAGTCGATAACGACCGGAAATTTATTTGCATTTAAGCGTGAAGAGAAAATAGAGAGTTCTTTTCCGGTAATTCCTTGCTGAATCACTTCAGACGGTTCACTGGAGAAGCCCATCAATACAATACGTGCCGCTGGAGAAGCCAGCGTTACAGCCTCTTTCAGGATAGAAGGATGACAAGCCGCATCGATAATTAATGTCGGCTTGATGCCTTTTTCAGCGAAACTCTCGCCAAGCGGTGTCTGGCTGTTATTAATCGCCCAGTCTGCCCCGCTCTCTTTCGCTTTTTCCAGTCGTTCATCAATGCGATCGGCAACAATCACATTTTTAACGTTATAGACGCCTTTTAATACCTGAACGATCGTCAGGCCGATTGGACCGGCACCGTAAACCAGAACGGTATCATTTTCAGTCGGTTGACCATGACCGGTAACGTTAGCCGCAATGGTAAAAGGTTCGATCATCACCGCATATTGATCGGCCACTGCTTCAGGAATTTTCCACGCATTTTTTGCCGGAACCACGGCATATTCACTGAAACCACCGTCAGCGTGCACACCTAATACAGCCAGTGTCGTACAAACGTTCGGCTTACCTATAGAGCACGGATAGCAATGCCCACAGCTGACCACCGGATCGACAGCAACGCGTTCACCGACTCTGGCGCTTTCCACGCCTTCACCCACTGCATCAATGACGCCAAAGAATTCATGACCAATGACGCGCGGATATTTCGCAAAAGGATTATGCCCACGATAAATATGGCTATCTGAACCACAAATTCCGGCAAGTTTCACTTTTACTCGTACTTCACCCGCTGACAGGGTGGGTATTTCGCGTTCGATAATTGCCAGTTGATTCGGTTTTTCAATTAAAATGCTTTTCATTATCTTACTCCTTACCAGTTCCACAGCGTGCCATCTTCCAGACGTGCGACTGGCAGATAAGCAGGTTCATAGGGATATTTCGCCGCCAGCTTTTCATCGAATTCGATGCCAAGACCCGGTTTGTCTCCCGGATGCATATAGCCGTTATCGAAAGTCCAGTTGTGCGGGAAGACTTCAAGCATTTGTTCGGAATAACCCATGTACTCCTGGACACCGAAATTGGGGACCCACAGATCAAAGTGCAGCGCCGCAGCCATGCAGACTGGCGACAAATCGGAAGGACCGTGTGAGCCAGTACGTACCTGATACAGCGAAGCAAAATCGGCAATCCGGCGCATACCGGTAATCCCCCCCGCGTGAGTCAGCGTGGTGCGGATATAGTCGATAAGTTGTTCTTCAATCAGCTGTTTGCAGTCCCAGATGCTGTTGAAGACTTCACCCACTGCAATTGGCGTGACGGTGTGTTGGCGAATCAGGCGGAAACACTCCTGGTTTTCCGCAGGCGTCGGGTCTTCCATCCAGAACATGCGATAATCTTCAATGCTTTTACCAAAGCGCGCCGCTTCAATAGGCGTTAAGCGATGGTGCATGTCATGCAGCAAATGTTCATTAAAACCAAACTTGTTACGTACCGCGTCAAACAATTTCGGCATGAAATCGAGGTATTTCTCCGTCGACCACAGCTGCTCTTCCGGCCACTGTCCTTTGGTTGCGGGTTCATAAGCCAGACCTTTACCTTTCGACATGCCATAGGTGGTTTTCATACCAGGGATTCCGCACTGCACGCGGATGGCTTTGAATCCCAGCTCCTGATGACGGGCATAATCATCCAGAGCTTCATCAATACTGTGACCGGTGGTATGGCAATAAACCATCACCCCTTCACGAGACGCGCCGCCGAGTAACTGGTAAAGCGGCATGTTGGCAGCTTTGGCTTTAATATCCCACAGCGCCATATCAACCGCTGAAATGGCCGACATCGTAACCGGACCGCGACGCCAGTAAGCACCTTTATAGAAAAACTGCCAGATATCTTCGATACGGTGTGCATCGCGACCAATAAGCTGCGGACAAAGGTGATCCTGCAAATAAGAGGCCACGGAAAGCTCACGTCCATTGAGGGTGGCATCCCCAAGGCCCGTAATACCGTCCTCAGTGGTGATTTTTAATGTGACGAAATTACGCCCCGGACAGGTAACAAAAACTTCAGCCTTTACGATCTTCATGTTCGATTCCTTGCATCGCTTGTCGTGATGCATGAAATCTACGCAACTGAGCTACTACCATACAAGTATGAAGATCAAAAAAAGCCGGAGTGATCACAAAAAAAGGCGTATATTTGCGCCGTGAATGGTTGACAAAAGATGAAATAGAATACCTTTTGTCAGCTGACACTTCCTCGTATCTTATTGATAAAAGGGATTTATGTTCCTACGTGCGCCCCCAGCCCGCAACAATGATCAACATGCCGCAAAGCGCAATCAACGCCCCCGTCCAGTCATAAAGACTCAGTTTCACGCCATCCACAACGCGCAGCCACATCAACGCCGTGCAGACATAAACGCCACCATAAGCGGCGTAAACACGCCCACTCGCCGCAGGATGCAACGTTAACAACCAGACAAACAGCGCCAGTGAAATCCCCGCCGGAAGCAACAGCCAGATACTGGCGTTTCGTTTTAACCACAACCAGGGCAGAAAGCATCCAATAATTTCACACAGCGCAGTAGCAAAAAATAGTAACGTTGTTTTAATCATCTTTGTCACTTATTGACATCATGTATAGTTATAGGACGACATAATATCATCAATATAAACATCCTCCTGGTACGTTTTGCGTTCGCAGTGGATGGTGTAGAATCACCTTTAATCATTCATACAGGGAATGAATTATGAAAATTACTCTCAGCAAACGAATTGGCCTGCTCGCTTTTCTGCTGCCTTGCGCACTGGCATTGAGCACAACTGTTCATGCCGAAACTAACAAACTGGTGATTGAGTCTGGCGACAGTGCACAAAGCCGCCAGCACGCCGCTATGGAAAAAGAGCAATGGAATGACACGCGCAATCTGCGCCAGAAAGTGAATAAACGCACTGAAAAAGAGTGGGATAAAGCCGACGCCGCTTTTGATAACCGCGATAAATGTGAGCAAAGCGCCAACATCAATGCCTACTGGGAGCCAAATACTTTGCGCTGCCTGGACCGTCGAACTGGCCGCGTTATTACCCCCTAACCTGTTATTGATTTAAGGAATGTAAGGACACGTTATGCCAAGCGCCCACAGTGTTAAGCTACGCCCGCTGGAGCGTGAAGATTTACGCTATGTACATCAACTCGACAATAACGCCAGTGTGATGCGTTACTGGTTTGAGGAACCCTACGAAGCCTTTGTTGAACTCTCTGATCTGTACGATAAGCATATTCACGATCAGAGCGAACGGCGCTTTGTGGTGGAATGTGACGGCGAAAAAGCCGGTCTGGTGGAGCTGGTGGAAATTAACCATGTTCATCGCCGCGCAGAATTTCAGATAATTATCTCCCCGGAATATCAGGGGAAAGGTCTGGCAACGCGTGCCGCAAAATTAGCAATGGACTATGGCTTCACCGTTCTCAATCTCTATAAGCTGTATCTGATCGTCGATAAAGAGAATGAAAAAGCGATTCACATTTACCGCAAGCTTGGCTTTACGGTTGAAGGTGAATTGATGCATGAGTTCTTTATTAATGGTCAATATCGTAATGCCATTCGCATGTGCATATTCCAGCATCAGTATCTGGCAGAGCACAAAACACCGGGTCAGACTCTCCTGAAGCCGACCGCACAATAGCATTAATAATAATCGATAGTATTTTTGATGGTGTAAACCCGTTCGACGGCGGGTTTTACTCCTTCATCAACAATGATTAGCTGACAGTCCACCGGATTGGCGTGACTGTCATATTCACAGCTCTGTTTTACATTACCAACCCTTTGATTATTCAGTAAAGTAACCGCTGTGTAATCTAATTTTTTGATCGGATCCGTTGATGGCGTAGCGCTGACAGATAATGTTTTGTCGTTACTTTTCGTGGTTTTACCCAGCGGATACCCCTGATCATCATAGCGATATTCCATCTGCATCTGTTTGCTGCTGGCTTTAATCACAAAGCCATTATCATCGGTTTCCCAGCTCACCCCGGCAGAAGGTAATTCTGCTAGCTGGCATTTTCCCTGCAAACGAACTCTCTTCTCCAGTGTCTGGGCATCACGGTAATAATTGGCGTCCAGTACCAGGGCAACCACGGTATTATTTTCCAGATCCAGTAATTCGAGTGAATCAAAACAGCCTTCTTCCGACAAAGTCCCCGAAACACGTTTCGTCACTTCACCTTGCTCATCCATTAATGTCTGAGTGAAATCTTTTACCGGACCACGCAGCGGATCAAAATCGAATTCATTAGAGAAACTGGCCATCTCAGGGGTAAATGAAAGTGTTACCTCTGTGCGGTCACATCCTGTGAGGAATATCGCGAGTAAGCATGGCAGTAATTTGTATTTCACAACAGTCACCAGAGAGTAGAGATGATTCTCAATCATAGTAGCAAATACAGTACTTTACACGTTAAATGCTATGCTTAAAGAAGTTATCTTCGCGTAAGGAGCTTATGATGAAACTCTCAACCTGCTGTGCCGCGCTTCTGCTCGCCCTCGCCTCACCCGCGGTACTCGCCGCGCCGGGATCCTGTGAGCGCATACAGAGCGATATATCACAGCGCATTATCAATAATGGCGTACCCGAAAGCAGCTTCACGTTAAGTATTGTACCCAATGACCAGGTTGATCAGCCTGATTCCCAGGTCGTCGGGCATTGCGCTAATGATACGCATAAAATTCTCTACACCCGCACCACCAGCGGTAACGTCTCTGCTCCCGCGCAGTCTACCCAGGATGGCGCGCCTGCCGAACCGCAGTAATACATTATCGACTGCACGCCGGATACGACACATCCGGCGATTTGAACATACAACATAATCCCACCTTATTACTCATACCCTTCTATTGATATGGATTAATAATTCTTAACCCAAAATAGGTAGACTCCCTCTATTGTTAGCGCGCTAAATATTCAATATATAAACTTTTATATAACGATAAAGAACAGGGAGTGAGTTATGTCCAAAAATGAACAAATGGTGGGCATCAGCCGCAGAACACTCGTTAAATCTACCGCGATAGGTTCTCTGGCGCTGGCTGCAGGCGGTTTTTCTTTACCGTTCACCCTGCGCAGTGCAGCGGCAGCGGTACAGCAGGCCAGCGAGAAAGTGGTCTGGGGTGCCTGTTCCGTCAACTGTGGTAGCCGCTGTGCACTTCGTCTGCATGTTAAAGATAATGAAGTGACCTGGGTGGAAACTGACAACACCGGCAGCGATGAGTATGGCAATCATCAAGTACGCGCCTGTTTGCGCGGTCGCTCCATACGTCGGCGTATTAATCATCCCGACCGCTTGAATTACCCAATGAAACGCGTGGGCAAACGCGGCGAAGGCAAATTCGAACGGATTAGCTGGGATGAAGCCCTGGATACTATCGCCAGTAGCCTGAAAAAAACCGTCGAACAATATGGCAATGAGGCTGTATATATTCAGTACTCTTCGGGGATTGTTGGCGGCAATATGACCCGCTCTTCGCCATCAGCCTCGGCGGTCAAACGCCTGATGAACTGCTACGGCGGTTCACTAAATCAGTATGGCTCCTACAGCACTGCGCAAATTTCCTGTGCCATGCCCTACACCTACGGCAGTAATGATGGCAACAGCACCACGGATATTGAAAACAGCAAGCTGGTCGTGATGTTTGGTAACAACCCGGCTGAAACCCGCATGAGCGGCGGTGGCATCACTTATCTTCTTGAAAAAGCGCGCGAGAAATCGAACGCAAAAATGATTGTTATCGATCCGCGATATACCGATACGGCTGCTGGTCGTGAAGATGAATGGCTTCCTATTCGCCCGGGCACCGATGCCGCGCTGGTTGCGGGTATTGCCTGGGTATTGGTTAACGAAAATCTCGTTGATCAACCTTTTCTCGATAAATACTGCGTCGGCTATGACGAAAAAACCTTACCCGCAGATGCACCCAAAAATGGTCACTATAAAGCCTATATTCTTGGTGAAGGTGATGATAAAACAGCGAAAACGCCGCAGTGGGCTTCGCAAATTACAGGTATCCCGGTAGACCGTATCATCAAACTGGCGCGTGAAATTGGCACAGCAAAACCCGCTTATATCTGCCAGGGCTGGGGGCCGCAACGCCAGGCAAACGGCGAGCTGACGGCACGCGCTATTGCTATGTTGCCTATTTTGACGGGCAATGTCGGCATCAGCGGCGGAAATAGTGGTGCGCGTGAATCGACCTACACCATTACCATCGAACGCCTGCCGGTGCTGGATAATCCGGTCAAAACGTCAATCTCCTGCTTCAGTTGGACAGATGCTATCGATCATGGCCCGCAAATGACGGCAATCCGCGACGGCGTCCGGGGCAAAGATAAACTAGATGTGCCCATTAAGTTCATCTGGAACTACGCGGGAAATACCCTGGTTAATCAGCATTCTGACATCAACAAAACGCATGAAATTCTGCAGGACGAATCGAAATGCGAAATGATTGTGGTCATCGAAAACTTTATGACCTCATCGGCAAAATATGCCGACATTCTGCTGCCAGACCTGATGACCGTTGAGCAGGAAGATATTATTCCTAACGACTACGCCGGTAACATGGGATATCTCATTTTCCTCCAGCCTGTCACCAGCGAAAAATTCGAACGCAAACCAATTTACTGGATCCTGAGTGAAGTCGCGAAACGTCTTGGACCTGACGTCTATCAAAAGTTCACTGAAGGTCGCACGCAGGAACAATGGTTACAACATCTGTACGCCAAAATGCTTGCCAAAGATCCGGCGTTACCGTCTTACGACGAATTAAAAAAAATGGGTATCTATAAGCGTAAAGATCCCAATGGTCATTTTGTCGCCTACAAAGCATTTCGTGACGACCCCGAGGCAAATCCACTTAAAACGCCTTCCGGTAAGATTGAAATTTATTCCAGCAAGCTGGCGGAAATTGCCCGTACCTGGGAACTGGAAAAAGATGAAGTGATAAGCCCACTGCCGGTTTATGCCTCAACCTTTGAAGGCTGGGACTCCCCTGAACGTAGTACCTTTCCACTGCAACTGTTTGGTTTCCATTACAAATCCCGTACTCACTCGACCTACGGCAACATTGATGTCCTGAAGGCTGCCTGCCGTCAGGAGGTGTGGATCAACCCTATAGACGCACAGAAACGTGGGATTGCCAACGGCGATATGGTGCGGGTGTATAACCATCGTGGCGAAGTTCGGCTACCAGCCAAAGTGACACCACGCATTCTCCCTGGGGTTAGCGCTATGGGCCAGGGAGCCTGGCACGAGGCCAATATGTCTGGCGATAAAATCGACCATGGCGGCTGTGTGAATACGCTAACCACTCTGCGCCCTTCACCACTGGCGAAGGGAAACCCGCAGCACACTAATCTGGTCGAGATCGAAAAAATATAACCCACTACAACCATAAATTCTGGCATGACATTTTGTTTGAAAAGCAATAAGTGAGTAATGATGAAAATCCATACCACAGAGGCGCTCATGAAGGCTGAAATCAGCCGTAGAAGTCTGATGAAAACCTCCGCACTTGGCAGTCTCGCGCTGGCAAGCAGTGCTTTCACTCTGCCATTTTCCCAAATGGTCCGAGCGGCAGAGACACCGGTAGAAGAGAAAGCGGTCTGGAGTTCCTGCACCGTTAACTGCGGGAGCCGCTGTCTGTTACGTTTGCATGTGAAAGATGACACCGTGTACTGGGTGGAGTCTGATACGACAGGAGACGACGTTTACGGTAATCATCAGGTTCGGGCATGTTTACGCGGGCGCTCTATCCGCCGACGGATGAATCATCCTGATAGGTTGAAATATCCCATGAAGCGCGTCGGCAAGCGCGGTGAAGGTAAATTTGAACGGATAAGTTGGGATGAAGCCCTGGATACCATCAGTGATAATCTTCGGCGGATCCTTAAAGATTACGGCAATGAGGCTGTACATGTCCTGTACGGAACAGGCGTAGATGGCGGAAACATCACCAACTCGAACGTCCCGTACCGTCTGATGAACTCTTGCGGTGGTTTTCTCAGTCGCTATGGCAGCTACAGTACCGCTCAAATCAGTGCCGCAATGAGTTATATGTTCGGTGCCAATGATGGCAACAGCCCGGATGATATCGCCAATACGAAACTGGTCGTTATGTTCGGAAATAACCCGGCAGAAACCCGGATGAGCGGCGGTGGTGTCACTTACTACGTCGAGCAAGCCCGAGAACGTTCAAACGCACGCATGATCGTCATCGATCCACGTTATAACGACACAGCTGCCGGGCGTGAAGATGAATGGCTGCCAATTCGCCCAGGCACCGATGGCGCACTGGCCTGTGCGATTGCCTGGGTACTGATTACTGAAAACATGGTCGATCAGCCATTTCTCGACAAATATTGTGTTGGTTACGATGAAAAAACGCTGCCCGCCAACGCACCACGTAACGCGCATTATAAAGCCTATATTCTGGGCGAAGGGCCTGACGGCATAGCTAAAACGCCGGAATGGGCAGCAAAAATCACCAGCATCCCGGCAGAAAAAATTATCCAGTTGGCACGAGAGATCGGTTCAGCAAAACCTGCTTATATTTGTCAGGGTTGGGGGCCACAACGACACTCCAACGGCGAACAAACGTCCCGCGCTATTGCCATGCTTTCCGTTCTCACCGGTAACGTCGGCATAAACGGCGGCAACTCAGGTGTACGCGAAGGTAGCTGGGATCTGGGGGTAGAATGGTTCCCGATGCTTGAGAATCCTGTTAAAACGCAGATTTCCGTCTTTACATGGACAGATGCCATCGACCACGGTACGGAAATGACCGCGACCCGTGATGGTGTTCGTGGAAAAGAAAAACTGGATGTCCCCATCAAGTTTTTATGGTGCTACGCCAGTAACACATTGATCAATCAACATGGCGACATCAATCACACCCATGAGGTGCTTCAGGATGACAGCAAGTGCGAGATGATTGTTGGCATTGACCACTTCATGACTGCCTCGGCTAAGTATTGCGATATCCTGTTGCCCGACCTGATGCCAACAGAGCAAGAAGACCTTATCTCTCATGAATCTGCCGGGAATATGGGCTATGTGATCCTCGCCCAACCCGCAACCTCAGCAAAATTTGAACGCAAACCCATCTACTGGATGCTGAGTGAAGTCGCCAAACGCTTAGGACCGGACGTTTATCAAACCTTTACTGAAGGTCGCAGTCAGCATGAATGGATAAAATATCTCCATGCGAAAACGAAGGAACGTAACCCTGAGATGCCCGACTACGAGGAGATGAAAACGACCGGGATCTTTAAGAAAAAATGCCCGGAAGAACACTACGTCGCTTTCCGCGCATTCCGTGAAGATCCACAGGCAAACCCGTTGAAAACACCTTCGGGGAAAATCGAAATTTATTCTGAACGACTGGCGAAGATTGCAGATACCTGGGAATTGAAAAAAGATGAAATTATTCATCCCCTTCCTGCGTATACCCCAGGTTTTGATGGCTGGGACGATCCCCTGCGGAAAACCTATCCACTGCAGCTAACGGGCTTCCACTACAAAGCGCGTACCCACTCCAGCTACGGCAATATTGATGTGTTACAGCAGGCCTGCCCACAAGAGGTGTGGATCAACCCTATTGATGCTCAGGCACGCGGTATCCGTCATGGCGATACCGTGCGGGTATTTAACAATAATGGAGAAATGCTGATTGCCGCAAAAGTGACTCCGCGTATTCTGCCTGGCGTTACCGCCATCGGGCAAGGTGCGTGGCTTAAAGCGGATATGTTTGGTGACCGGGTCGATCACGGCGGCAGTATCAATATTCTGACCTCTCACCGCCCTTCACCGCTGGCAAAGGGAAACCCGTCGCACAGCAATCTTGTCCAGATCGAAAAGGTTTAAGGAGTAGCCCATGACCACACAATATGGATTTTTTATCGATTCCAGCCGCTGTACTGGCTGTAAAACCTGCGAACTGGCGTGCAAAGATTTTAAAGATCTTGGCCCGGAAGTCAGTTTCCGCCGTATTTATGAATATGCTGGCGGCGACTGGCAGGAAGATAATGGCGTCTGGCACCAGAACGTGTTCGCTTATTATCTCTCCATCTCCTGTAACCATTGCGATGACCCCGCATGTACAAAAGTCTGCCCCAGCGGTGCAATGCATAAGCGTGAAGATGGTTTTGTGGTGGTTGATGAAGATGTTTGTATCGGCTGCCGCTACTGCCACATGGCTTGTCCGTACGGCGCGCCACAGTACAATGCTGAAAAAGGGCACATGACGAAGTGCGATGGTTGTTATTCGCGCGTCGCCGAGGGGAAACAACCCATATGTGTCGAATCCTGCCCACTGCGTGCACTTGAGTTCGGTCCAATTGAAGAATTGCGCCAGAAGCACGGCACTCTGGCTGCCGTCGCGCCACTGCCGCGCGCGCATTTCACAAAACCCAATATCGTTATCAAACCTAACGCCAACAGCCGCCCGACCGGCGATACCACTGGTTATCTGGCTAATCCGGAGGAAGTGTAAAATGGGAAATGGATGGCATGAATGGCCACTGGTTATCTTTACCGTATTGGGTCAATGCGTAGTAGGCGCGCTGATTGTTAGCGGAATTGGCTGGTTCGCCGCCAAAAATGACGCAGACCGTCAGCACATTATTCGTGGCATGTTTTTCCTCTGGCTGTTGATGGGCATCGGGTTTATTGCCTCTGTCATGCACCTGGGATCGCCACTGCGAGCGTTTAACTCGCTGAATCGAATCGGAGCTTCTGGTCTGAGTAACGAGATTGCTGCCGGTTCCATATTTTTTGCCGTTGGCGGATTATGGTGGCTGGTGGCGATCATCGGTAAAATGCCGCAAGCGTTGGGGAAACTCTGGTTACTTGTCAGCATGGCGCTCGGCGTCATTTTCGTCTGGATGATGACCTGCGTGTATCAAATCGACACAGTGCCAACCTGGCATAACGGTTACACTACGCTGGCTTTCTTCCTGACAGTATTGTTGAGCGGTCCAATACTTGCTGCCGCAATTCTGCGGGCAGCCCGCATTACATTTAATACCACACCCTTTGCCATCATTAGCGTTCTGGCGCTGATCGCTTGTGCCGGGGTGATTGTGCTGCAAGGTTTGTCTCTGGCGTCTATTCACTCATCCGTACAACAAGCCAGCGCACTGGTACCAGATTACGCCTCCTTACAGGTCTGGCGTGTGGTATTGTTATGCGCAGGTCTAGGATGCTGGCTTTGTCCGCTCATTCGTCGCCGTGAACCTCACGTTGCCGGACTTGTTCTGGGGCTAATCCTCATACTTGGCGGTGAGATGATCGGGCGTGTGCTCTTTTATGGCCTGCACATGACGGTAGGAATGGCTATTGCAGGTTAACAAATTGGTGCGGGGCAACCCGCACATTTCAGGATGTTAGGAATGACCCATTTTTCACAGCAAGATAATTTTTCTGTCGCGGCGCGCGTGTTGGGCGCGCTGTTTTATTACGCTCCAGAGAGTGCGGAAGCCGCACCTCTGGTTGCGGTACTCACCCGTGACGGCTGGGAAACTCAGTGGCCTCTACCAGAAGCGTCATTAGCGCCGCTGGTGACGGCTTTTCAGACACAGAGTGAAGAGACTCACGCCCAGGCCTGGCAGCGTTTGTTTGTCGGCCCGTGGGCACTGCCGTCACCGCCGTGGGGATCGGTCTGGCTGGATCGCGAATCTGTGCTGTTTGGCGATTCAACATTGGCACTTCGTCAGTGGATGCGCGAGAAAGGCATTCAGTTTGAAATGAAGCAAAACGAACCGGAAGATCATTTTGGTTCACTGCTGTTGATGGCTGCGTGGTTGGCGGAGAATGGTCGCCAGACAGAATGCGAAGAATTGCTGGCATGGCACCTTTTTCCGTGGTCAACACGATTTCTTGACGTTTTTATCGAAAAAGCAGAACACCCTTTCTACCGTGCACTGGGGGAACTGGCTCGCTTAACGCTGGCGCAATGGCAATCACAACTGTTGATTCCTGTCGCGGTTAAACCACTCTTTCGATAGGATCACCGTAATATTGCCGGATGGTGACGATTACGCGCAATTCGGCAATAATAGGTTACAGTGTCACGTTTTTTTATCTCTTAAAGCATGCACTGCTTTTGCGTCTGGCTTCTTTTGCCGCAAAATAGTCGCCCGTGTTTCATTGCCCATTTCTGCTCATGCATCATCTACACATCTATCCGGATCTGCGCACTATGTTCCGCCGTCTGCTTATCGCAACAGTCGTCGGTATTCTCGCGGCCTTTGCCGTTGCCGGGTTTCGTCATGCAATGCTGCTACTGGAGTGGTTGTTCCTCAATAATGACTCGGGCAGTCTGGTCAATGCAGCGACAAATCTTTCCCCATGGCGACGGCTGCTAACTCCGGCGCTCGGCGGACTGGCGGCGGGTTTGTTGCTGATGGGCTGGCAGAAATTTACCCAGCAACGCCCTCATGCGCCGACCGATTACATGGAAGCGTTGCAAACCGATGGGCAGTTTGATTACGCAGCAAGCCTGGTTAAATCGCTTGCCTCTCTGCTGGTAGTAACCAGCGGCAGTGCAATTGGTCGCGAAGGTGCGATGATTCTTTTAGCTGCCCTTGCCGCCTCCTGTTTTGCCCAACGTTTTACGCCACGCCAGGAGTGGAAATTATGGATCGCCTGTGGAGCTGCGGCGGGAATGGCTGCGGCCTATCGCGCCCCGCTTGCTGGCAGTTTATTTATAGCCGAAGTGCTGTTTGGCACTATGATGTTGGCCTCTCTCGGCCCGGTGATTATTTCCGCCGTCGTGGCGTTGCTGGTTAGCAATCTGATTAATCATAGCGACGCGTTACTCTACAGCGTACAACTCTCAGTGACGGTTCAGGCTCGTGACTATGCGCTGATTATCAGTACAGGTGTGCTGGCAGGTCTGTGCGGACCACTGTTGTTAACGTTAATGAACGCCTGTCATCGTGGATTTGTAAGTCTCAAACTTGCGCCGCCCTGGCAACTGGCACTGGGCGGGTTGATCGTGGGTCTGCTTTCCCTGTTCACACCTGCAGTGTGGGGCAACGGCTATAGCACCGTACAATCCTTTTTAACCGCCCCGCCACTGTTAATGATCATTGCCGGGATCTTCCTTTGTAAACTGTGTGCCGTGCTGGCGAGTAGCGGTTCCGGCGCACCCGGTGGTGTCTTTACACCGACGCTATTTATCGGTCTTGCCATTGGCATGTTGTATGGTCGTAGCCTGGGATTATGGTTCCCTGATGGCGAAGAAATTACGCTTTTACTCGGATTGACCGGGATGGCGACACTGTTGGCGGCAACCACGCACGCGCCGATTATGTCGACGTTGATGATATGTGAAATGACCGGGGAGTATCAGCTACTCCCCGGTTTATTGATTGCCTGCGTAATTGCGTCGGTAATTTCGCGGACGTTACACCGTGACTCTATCTACCGCCAGCACACTGCGAAGCATAGCTAAGCGGATGTATTGCCCCAGTTCACGCTGTTCGGCGCGCGGCAGATAAGGCAGTTCACCAATGAGCGGTGCCGGAAGTTTTTTACCGAGCACATCAATGATTTCCGCATAATGCGCCAGTCCTGGATTGATTCGGTTAGCCACCCAGCCAATGAGCGGCAGCCCGTCGTTGGCAATCGCCTGAGCTGTTAGTAGTGCATGGTTAATGCAACCTTCCTGAATACCGACAACCATCAATACCGGCAGTTGTTCCTGCACCACCCATTCAGAGAGCGGACGCAAATCATTCATCAGACTGCGCCAGCCGCCAGTCCCTTCTACCACGACATGATCGACTTTATCGGTCAGGTTTGCCAGGCCGTTTGAAATGAGGGTGTAATTGATTGGGCAACTGTGCGCCACGCTACTTTCTTCTTCGCTTAACGCGATAGGATTAACTGCTTCATAAGGCAGTTCGATGGTTGAAACACTCTGCAACACCAGGGCATCTTTATTACGCAGCCCTTCGGGTGTCTCTTTGCTCCCCTTCGCTACGGGTTTATATCCCGCAACCGTTTTTCCCTGGGAGGCTAACGCTTGTAGCAATGCGCGGGAAACCACCGTTTTCCCTACAGAAGTGTCTGTACCGGTAATAAAGAAACGCTTCAGCATCACTAACTCCACCGTTATGCTTCACAAATATAAACCAGGAAAATAATTAACCTTGAAAGTCTAAGTTATGCTTTCCTGGCCCAAATTGAGATAGCGCAAATTTTGGTAGAACAGTTAAAAAATGTTAACCCTGCAACAGACGAATCAACAAAGAACCGTTATACATCGCGTCTTTTACCAGCGCAGCCCCTGCCATCGTACCCTGGTTAGAAAACTGAGTACTCTCAACGCTAATGTGCTGACTATACGCAGGAAGGGCCTGCTGACGGATGCTGTCCGAGATGACCGGGAAGAGGATATCTGCCGCTTTACTTAACGGTGAGCCAATCAGTATTTTTTGTGGGTTAAATAAATTCACCATGATGGCAAGAATGCGCCCTACATGCGCGCCCACCCCGGTAATGATGTCTTTTGCCAGTAGATCGCCGCGCAATGCCGCCTGACACAATGAATCCACGGTTAACGGCTGTCCATGTAACATCGAGCTCATGGATTGATTGAGACGCAGCTGTGCCAGCTCAAGAATACTGTCCACACTGGCGATGGTTTCGAGGCAGCCGTGATTCCCGCAATAACAGCGTTTCCCATACGGGTCGACCTGCGTGTGACCTATTTCCACGAGGCTACTGCTGCCTGCGTGTAGCAGATGACCATCGGTAATGACGCCCGCCCCCACGTTGTGATCGATAACCACCTGAATCACATCGCGCGCCCCGCGTGAGGCACCAAACAAGGCCTCAGCCATCGTCCATGCGCTGATATCATGCTGAATATAAACCGGTACGCCGGTATGCTGCTCCAGCGCCTCGCCGAGCGGCATCTCTTTTACATCCTCGTAGAACGGCATGCGATGTACAATACCATTTTCCGTATCAATAATTCCCGGCAAGGTTATGGCAATCGAAGTCAGACGCTCAAGTTTTTTCTGGTGGCGGATAAAAAACTGATCGATATGGGAAATGATACGATCCAGCAATGGCGAGTCATCTTTTAACGCCAGTTCCTGCGACTCCTCCACTACCAGTTTGCTGCTCAGATCGCGCAAAGCAAGGAAAATCTCCCCGCGACTAATGCGCAGAGAAAGATAGTGCCAGGCTTCAGTTTCAACCACCAGCCCCACTGCCGGACGGCCACGGTTCCCCGCTTCTTTGATTTCCAGCTCTTGCACCAGGTGTGCTTCGAGCATCTCACGGACAATTTTAGTGATACTGGCAGGAGCCAGCTGCGCCAGACGGGAAAGATCGATACGCGAGACTGGACCAAGCTGATCAATCAGGCGATAAACCGCGCCCGCGTTGGTCTGCTTTATTTGATCAATGTGCCCAGGCTGATTTTCAGCAACCACCGCATACTCCCTATATTTTCGCGCTCCGAAATAATCTGTAGGCTATGGTGAAGCACTTCAATACGTGTCGTCAAATTTTTACTTAGGCATGTGATTAACAGCACATTTTTCGGGCTTTTTCGCTGAAATTTCCCTCACCTGAGAGCATTCAGCAGATGAATACGAAAGTTACGCGCAGCCGGACTTTGTTCATGGTGTTTCGGCCAGACCAACCACATTTCAGAAACCGCATCCTCTTCAGCAATCGGCACCCAGCGCATTTCGTTGAGCTGAACACGTTTAAATGACGCAGGCAAAATTGAAACACCCAGACCAGCGGAAACCAGACCGATGATGGTCATTGCCTCACCCACCTCCTGAGTGATGACGGGCGTCAAATTGTAACGTCGCATCAGCCCGAGAATATCGTCATACAGCCCTGTCCCTACGTGCGGATCAAAAAAGACAAAGGGTTCTTTCGCCAGTTCAGCCAGCGTTACACTCGGGTTATTTGCCAAGGGATGATCGTGCGGGATCATCGCCATAAGCGGTTCATGGACGATGACTGCGTGTTCAAGCGTCTCCGGTAACGCTGTGTTACGCAGCAATCCCATATCCAGCGTTCCTTCAATGAGCGGAGCGATTTGCTCGCGGGTGTTCATTTCGCGGGTTTGTAAATGGACATCGGGATAATCACGGCGAAACAGCGATAACGTATCGGACACCGCCCGAATAAAAGGAGCGGACGAAGTAAAACCAATGCGCAACTCCCCCGCTTCACCCTGATGCAGTCTTTCAGCGCGAGCGGCAGCGTCATCCACCATAGACAGGATTTGCCGACTATCTGCAAGAAACTGTTTTCCTGCTGCCGTCAGCAATACACTGCGATTAGTTCGTGCCAGCAGTCGGGCACCAATTTGTTGCTCCAGCGCCTGAATCTGCTGACTTAGCGGCGGTTGCGAAATATTCAGGCGGGCAGCGGCGCGCCCGAAATGCAGCTCTTCTGCAACAGCAACAAAGTAACGCAGATGACGAAGTTCAATATTCATATTTAAAACATCTTATTTGAGATTATTAATATATTAGACAGAACAATTCGATTTTCCTAATCTATTCATAAGCCTGATCCACAGGCATATTTAGCAAGGATTTCAAGTGAGCCGTACTACAACTGTTGATGGCGCTCCGGCAAGCGACACTGACAAGCAAAGCATTTCTCAGCCAAATCAATTTATTAAACGCGGTACGCCGCAATTTATGCGCGTCACCCTGGCGCTGTTCTCTGCCGGACTGGCAACCTTCGCACTTCTCTATTGTGTGCAACCTATCCTTCCGGTGCTTTCGCAGGAGTTTGGCTTAACGCCCGCGAACAGTAGTATTTCACTGTCCATTTCCACGGCGATGTTGGCTATCGGTTTGCTGTTTACTGGCCCGTTATCCGATGCCATTGGTCGCAAACCAGTGATGGTCACGGCGCTACTGTTGGCCTCCATTTGTACGTTACTTTCGACAATGATGACCAGCTGGCACGGCATTTTGATTATGCGCGCCTTGATTGGGCTTTCGTTAAGTGGCGTGGCAGCCGTTGGCATGACTTATCTTAGCGAGGAAATCCACCCCAGTTTCGTGGCCTTTTCAATGGGGTTGTATATCAGCGGCAACTCAATTGGCGGCATGAGCGGACGCTTAATTAGCGGTGTCTTCACGGACTTTTTTAACTGGCGAATTGCTCTGGCGGCAATCGGTTGTTTCGCGTTGGCCTCGGCGTTGATGTTCTGGAAAATCCTCCCTGAATCACGCCATTTTCGCCCGACTTCGCTGCGCCCTAAGACGTTATTCATCAACTTTCGTCTGCACTGGCGTGACCGGGGATTACCGTTATTGTTCGCAGAAGGCTTTTTGCTGATGGGGTCGTTCGTCACGCTGTTTAATTACGTCGGCTATCGGTTGATGCTCTCCCCCTGGCATGTCAGCCAGGCCGTGGTTGGCTTATTATCGCTGGCTTATTTGACCGGTACATGGAGCTCACCAAAAGCCGGAACCATGACCACCCGCTATGGACGCGGTCCGGTGATGTTGTTTTCGACGGGGGTTATGCTGTCTGGTTTACTGATGACCTTATTCAGCTCGCTGTGGCTGATCTTTGCCGGAATGTTACTCTTCTCAGCCGGATTCTTCGCTGCCCACTCAGTAGCCAGCAGCTGGATCGGCCCCCGCGCAAAACGCGCTAAAGGCCAGGCCTCCTCGCTGTATCTGTTCAGTTACTATCTGGGGTCGAGTATTGCCGGGACGCTGGGTGGTGTTTTCTGGCATAACTATGGCTGGAACGGCGTCGGCGCATTTATTGCTCTGATGCTGGTCATTGCTCTGCTGGTCGGGACGCGTTTGCATCATCGTCTGCACGCCTGAAAAAATAAGTCCGGACTGAGGTAAATACCCGTCCGGACTTATTGCCTGCTCAAACCAACGTTAATAGCCATCCTAAAATAGACGAAGCGCCAGCCAATTCCCGCAGCGCATCTAGTGTCATCAGGATTATAAGTACCCAAATAAACGGATTCATTTTGCTGTGTGTCATTTATTACTGATGCGCAGTTATTCTACCGCTTTGTAAGTAGTAAAATAGTTAACACGATCAAGACTACTATTATTGGTAGATAAATTTTCCTTAAGTCACAATACGTTATTATCAACGCTGTAATTTATTCAGCGTTTGTACATATCGTTACACGCTGAAACCAACCACTCACGGAAGTCTGCCATTCCCAGGGATATAGTTATTTCAACGGCCCCGCAGTGGGGTTAAATGAAAAAACAAATTGAGGGTATGACAATGAAAAAAGTATTAGCTCTGGTTGTTGCCGCTGCTATGGGTCTGTCTTCTGCTGCCTTTGCTGCAGAGACTGCGACCACACCTGCTCCGACTGCGACGACCACCAAAGCAGCGCCTGCGAAAACCACACATCATAAAAAACAGCATAAAGCAGCACCTGCCCAGAAAGCGCAGGCGGCTAAAAAGCATCATAAAAATGCCAAAGCTGAACAGAAAGCTCCTGAACAAAAAGCGCAGGCAGCGAAGAAACACGCCAAGAAACACAGCCATCAGCAACCGGCAAAACCTGCTGCACAACCCGCAGCGTAAGTTTTCAACAGTAATGCTGGCGCGCCCCCTCGCGCCTGAAAATTACGGTGCTAAGCGGGTAACGTTTAGCACCGCCTTTAGCGGAGGGTAGTATGGTGGGCCGTTATCGCTTTGAGTTCATTCTTATCATCCTTATTTTATGCGCACTGATTGCCGCCCGTTTTTATCTTTCCTGATCGTAGTTATCTGATTTTACTCCCACTTTCATCCCGTCCCGTCTATAGTATTTATGAGGGTTTGCTTTTAATAATCATAATTACCCACCAGAGTGTGATATGCGTAGAACCATTGCTGTAGTGTTGGGTGCAATTAGTTTGACGTCTGCTTTTGTGTTTGCAGATAAACCAGACGTTGCCAAATCGGCAAACGATGAGGTCAGCACCCTGTTTTTTGGTCATGATGATCGTGTGCCAGTGAATGACACGACCCAATCACCGTGGGATGCGGTTGGCCAACTGGAAACGGCCAGCGGCAATTTATGTACGGCGACACTGATTGCACCCAATCTGGCATTAACGGCAGGACACTGTTTATTGACGCCGCCAAAGGGTAAAGCCGATAAAGCGGTAGCGCTGCGTTTCGTGTCAAATAAAGGTCTTTGGCGCTATGAGATCCACGACATAGAAGGCCGCGTTGATCCGACACTGGGAAAGCGGTTAAAAGCAGATGGGGATGGCTGGATTGTACCTCCCGCAGCTGCGCCCTGGGACTTCGGTTTGATTGTGCTACGTAATCCCCCTTCTGGCATTACACCGTTGCCGTTATTTGAGGGAGATAAAGCCGCGCTTACCGCCGCATTAAAAGCGGCTGGTCGTAAAGTGACTCAGGCGGGCTACCCTGAAGATCATCTCGATACGTTGTACAGTCATCAAAACTGTGAAGTGACTGGCTGGGCGCAAACGTCGGTGATGTCGCATCAGTGCGATACCTTGCCGGGTGACAGCGGTTCGCCTCTGATGTTGCATACCGATGACGGCTGGCAATTAATTGGGGTGCAAAGTTCGGCTCCTGCCGCGAAAGATCGCTGGCGCGCCGATAACCGGGCCATTTCTGTTACCGGTTTTCGCGACAAGCTGGATCAACTGTCGCAAAAATAATGTTCAAACGCTGCCCGACAGCGCGGGCAGCGTGTTCATCAGGCAAGTTTCACCATGATCATTCCAGCCAACAGCAGCACCAGGCCAATCCAGCCTTTACGATTTAACCGTTGACCAAACAAGATCCAACCTGCGGCTAACGTGGCGGCAATACCAAATCCGCCCCACAATGCATAAGCGACAGACAAGTCGATCCCTTTAACGGCCTGAGAAAGCGCACTAAAGGCAGCCAGCACCGCCGCCAGAGAGAGCAAGCCAAATATTTTGCGACGAAAGCCGTCAGAAAATTTCAAAAAGACGTTAGCAACGATTTCCAGCACGATTGCCAATGCCAGCCAGGCGGCGTGAACCCATTCAAACTGCGCCATGGTTCACCTCCAGTTCAGGTTTACGCGCTTTACGGGTACCTGATTTGATCAACACAATCCCGGCGACCAGGGTGGTTAACCCGGCAATTTTCATCAGAGATAAACTTTCGTCGAATAACAAAACGCTAAACAAGGTAATAAATAAAATACCGATACCTTCCCACAGCGCATAAGCTACGCCTAAGGCGATCTTTTTAACGGCGAAAGAGAGAAATATATACGACAGAGAAATCATCACCAGCATTAAAATAAAGCCGCCATTTCCCTCACTGACGCTCGCCCATTTCATGGACAGCGTACCGGTAATTTCTGTAGCAATAGCCAGACCTAATAAAATCCAATAAATATACATTGTCCTTCTCCTGCAAGAGAATTATTTTAATTTTCGCTTAATTCAGCGAAACCAAAGTAAAGTGGTCAAGCCCGCGCTTAGCGCAAGTTTTGGCAGAAGAAAGGACTAAAGCGCGTTGCGCCAGTGCTGCTCACCTACGAGCAAGATAGTGGATGAGGTACGAAGATGGGTAAATGTAGAAAATAACGTCCTGAACAAATTGTCCATAATATTACAATTATCCGCAGTGTTGCTTCTCGTCATCGCGGATGATAATTGTCCTCGGTAGTTGAACACGCCTGATTTGTATCATAGCTTAAGAATTAACTCAAAATATTTTCACTTCTTTACCTGAGCGGTTTGATTTTCGTTATGATGACGGAGCGAAAAAGACATTATTATTAGCCAAGGAAGAAAAAACGGGGACAAGCATGGCAAAGCCGATCATCACGCTCAATGGCCTAAAAATCGTCATTATGTTGGGAATGCTGGTCATTATTCTCTGCGGTATCCGTTTTGCCGCCGAGATCATCGTGCCGTTTATTCTCGCATTATTTATTGCTGTTATTCTTAACCCGCTGGTGCAACACATGGTCCGCTGGCGTGTGCCGCGTGTACTGGCAGTGTCAATTTTGATGACCATCATCGTGATGGCGATGGTGTTGCTGTTAGCTTATCTGGGTTCCGCGCTCAATGAGTTGACGCGGACGTTACCGCAATATCGCAACTCTATTATGACGCCACTGAAAGCGATTGAACCGTTGTTGCAACGCGTAGGGATTGATGTCTCAGTTGACCAACTGGCGCATTACATTGATCCGAACGCGGCGATGACGTTGCTCACCAACTTATTGACGCAGTTATCTAATGCCATGTCATCAATCTTTTTATTGCTGCTGACGGTGCTGTTTATGCTGCTCGAAGTGCCACAATTGCCCGGAAAATTTCAGCAAATGATGGCGCGTCCGGTTGAAGGGATGGCGGCGATTCAGCGTGCGATTGACAGTGTGTCTCATTATCTGGTGCTGAAAACAGCCATCAGCATCATCACCGGCCTGGTCGCATGGGCGATGCTCGCCGCACTCGATGTTCGCTTCGCTTTTGTCTGGGGATTGCTGGCCTTTGCGCTTAATTACATCCCGAATATTGGTTCAGTTCTCGCGGCAATCCCCCCTATTGCTCAGGTACTGGTGTTTAATGGCTTCTACGAAGCGTTGCTGGTGCTGGCGGGATATCTGCTGATTAATCTGGTCTTCGGCAATATTCTGGAGCCGCGCATCATGGGACGTGGGCTGGGGCTTTCGACATTGGTGGTATTTTTGTCGTTGATTTTTTGGGGATGGTTGTTAGGACCGGTGGGTATGCTGCTTTCCGTGCCGTTGACAATTATTGTCAAAATTGCGCTTGAACAAACAGCGGGAGGTCAAAGCATCGCCGTTCTGTTAAGCGATCTCAATAAAGAGTGACGGCCTCCGCAGAGGCCGTCAGGGTTACAGAGCTTTCAGGATTGCATCCACGCTGGCTTTGGCGTCACCAAACAGCATGTGGGTGTTTTCCTTGAAGAACAGCGCGTTTTGCACACCAGCATAGCCAGTGTTCATCGAACGTTTAAAGACAATCACGTTCTGCGCTTTCCACACTTCCAGCACAGGCATACCAGCAATAGGACTCTTCGGATCATCCTGCGCCGCCGGGTTAACCGTATCGTTAGCACCAATCACCAGTACGGTATCGGTATCAGCAAAGTCATCGTTGATCTCGTCCATTTCCAGCACGATGTCATACGGTACTTTTGCTTCAGCCAGCAATACGTTCATATGTCCAGGCAAACGCCCCGCAACCGGGTGGATACCGAAACGCACGTTGATACCACGAGCGCGCAGTTTCTCGGTAATTTCAGCGACAGGATATTGCGCCTGCGCGACTGCCATGCCGTACCCCGGAGTAATGATCACTGAATGGGAGTTTTTCAGCAGTTCCGCTGTCTCTTCTGCGGTGATTTCGCGGTGCTCGCCCACTTCCTGATCATCGCCAGTAGAAGAGCCGTCGGTGCCGAAACCACCCGCAATAACGCTGATAAAGGAACGGTTCATCGCCTTACACATAATGTAAGAAAGGATAGCGCCCGAAGAACCGACCAGCGCACCGGTCACAATCAGCAGATCGTTGCTGAGCATAAAGCCCGCAGCCGCAGCCGCCCAGCCGGAGTACGAGTTCAGCATCGACACCACCACTGGCATATCTGCACCACCGATGGAGGCGACTAAATGCCAGCCGAATACCAGCGCAATGGCGGTCATTATCAGCAATGCCAGCACTTGCAGGCCGACGCTGTCCGTGCGAACAAATACAATCAGCAGCAGGAAGGAAACGACCAGAGCCGCCAGGTTCATTTTGTGACGGTTTGGCAGCATCAACGGTTTAGACGAAATCTTGCCACACAGTTTGCCGAACGCCACCACCGAACCCGTGAACGTTACCGCCCCGATGAAGATACCGAGGAACACTTCCGTCAGGTGAATATTGACCAGAATCGGTGCCATTCCCGCGTCATGATGCAGATAGCTGTTAAAGCCAACCAGCACTGCCGCCAGACCCACGAAGCTGTGCAGGATCGCCACCAGTTCTGGCATTTCGGTCATTTCAACTTTCTTCGCCAGCCGGATACCAATTGCCCCACCAATGACCATCGCCAGCAAGATCCAGCCAACATTACCCGTATCCGGTCCAAAAATGGTTGCGATTAACGCAATCGCCATCCCGGCGATACCGAAGTTGTTACCCTGGCGAGACGTTTCATGTTTCGAAAGACCGGCCAGACTGAAGATAAACAGGATCGCGGCAACAATGTATGCAGCTGTAACTAATCCTCCAGACATATGTTACCCCTTAATTTTTGCGGAACATTTTCAGCATGCGCTGAGTCACGGTGAAGCCACCGAAAATATTAATGCTGGCTATAAGCACCGCGATAAAACTAAGGAAGCTAACCCAGCCGCCCTGGCCAATCTGCAACAGTGCTCCGACAACAATAATCCCTGAAATCGCGTTGGTGACCGACATCAACGGTGTATGCAGCGCGTGCGATACATTCCACACCACGTAATAACCGACAACACAGGCCAGCGCAAAAACGGTGAAGTGCCCAAGAAACTCTTTCGGCGCAACGCTTGCCAACCAGCCGAAAAGAATGATTGCCAGCGCCATCAACGCGTATTTACGCCACGGTGAGCAGGCACATTTTTCCTCGGTTTTCACTTCCGGTGCCGCTTTTTGTGCCGCCTGCGGCTGAGCTGATACCTGAATCGGCGGTGCCGGCCAGGTAATTTCGCCCGCACGGATCACGGTCACGCCGCGAATCACCACATCATCAAAATCAACAGTGATATTGCCGTCTTTCTCTTTGCACAACAGTTTCAGCAGATTAACGAGGTTAGTACCGTAAAGCTGTGAGGATTGCGTCGGCAGACGGCCCGGAAGATCGGTATAACCAATCACTTTGACACCATTTTCCGTAGTGAAGATTTCACCCGGCACGGTGTATTCACAGTTGCCGCCGTTTTGGGCTGCCAGGTCGACAATCACACTACCCGCCTTCATGGAGTCAACCATTTCACGGGTAATTAGCTTCGGCGCTGGTTTGCCTGGAATAAGCGCGGTGGTGACAATGATATCGACCTCTTTTGCCTGGGCGGCAAAGAGTTCCATTTCCGCTTTGATGAACGCGTCCGACATCACTTTGGCATAGCCATCGCCGCTGCCCGCTTCCTCTTTAAAATCCAGCTCGAGGAATTCCGCGCCCATACTTTGAACTTGTTCTTTCACTTCCGGGCGGGTGTCGAATGCACGCACAATCGCGCCGAGACTGTTTGCAGCGCCAATGGCGGCCAGACCCGCAACACCCGCACCAATCACCATCACTTTTGCCGGTGGCACTTTCCCGGCCGCAGTAATTTGCCCGGTAAAGAAGCGCCCAAATTCATGTGCCGCTTCAACAATGGCGCGATAACCGGCGATATTCGCCATCGAGCTTAGTGCGTCCAGCGATTGTGCGCGTGAGATACGCGGCACAGAGTCCATCGCCATCACGGTCACGTTACGTTCCGCAAGTTTTTGCATTAATTCCGGATTCTGCGCAGGCCAGATAAAACTCACCAGCGTTGTCCCAGGATTCAGTAACGCAATTTCATCATCTAACGGCGCATTGACCTTAAGAATGATCTCTGACTGCCAGACGCTATTCCCTTCTACAATTTCAGCGCCCGCTTGCACAAACGCTTTATCGTCAAAACTTGCCAGTTGACCCGCGCCGCTCTCTACCGCGACGGTAAAACCCAGTTTCAGCAGCTGTTCCACTGTTTTTGGCGTTGCTGCAACACGGGTTTCATTGGTTAACCGTTCTCTTGGTATGCCAATTCGCATGATATTCCCTTCCATCGGTTTTATTGATGATGGTTTGCCTGTGTCAGGAGCCACACAAGCCGCTCATGTACGAGCTAAATGTTACTCCGTTAAAATAAATTAGTAACAAACGCCCTATAACGTACTGAAAATTATGCCTGTGATCTAGCGCCAAAAATCAGTATTTCGGCGTGAACTCGCAAAATATTAACGATTCAGCCGTGATAGTGGGATAAACACCTTAGAACGCCGGATAAAGACTGATAATTGTCTTCGACGGTCGGGTAAAACGTGATATCGCCCCGGCACGAATCACTACTTAACATTAAATTAACTTATACAATTCAGTTGTTTCAGTAGTATTGATGCTGATACGGCTGTTTTTTAAGCATAGACGGTCATTTGAGCAGGATTAAAATTGGCTTAAGGAATGTGATATGAAAAATGACGCAGACAGTTACACCGTTTAAATGCAATAATCAGCCACGTTTCTCGTTAATAACAATACCAGTACCTGGTTTGCGCAAGGCGAAGGATTATTTTTATGAAGCTTAAGAACACCCTCCTGGCGTCGGCACTGCTTTCTGCTACGGCATTCTCCGTTAACGCAGCAACAGAACTGACACCGGAGCAAGCGGCAGCGGTTAAACCTTTTGACCGTGTAGTGGTTACCGGTCGTTTTAATGCTATTGGCGAAGCGGTGAAAGCCGTTTCTCGTCGCGCAGATAAAGAAGGTGCCGCCTCTTTTTATGTTGTCGACACTTCTGATTTTGGTAACAGCGGTAACTGGCGTGTGGTCGCTGACCTCTATAAAGCCGATGCTGAAAAAGCAGAAGAAACAAGTAATCGCGTAATTAACGGAGTTGTCGAACTGCCGAAAGATCAGGCCGTTCTGATTGAACCGTTTGACACGGTCACCGTCCAGGGCTTCTATCGTAGCCAGCCAGAAGTCAATGATGCCATCACCAAAGCGGCAAAAGCGAAAGGTGCCTACTCTTTCTACATCGTTCGTCAAATCGATGCCAACCAGGGCGGCAACCAGCGTATTACTGCATTCATCTATAAAAAAGATGCTAAGAAACGTATCGTCCAGAGCCCGGATGTGATCCCGGCAGATTCCGAAGCAGGACGTGCAGCTCTGGCTGCCGGTGGCGAAGCCGCGAAGAAAGTTGAGATCCCGGGTGTTGCGACTACCGCATCACCAAGTTCTGAAGTCGGTCGCTTCTTTGAAACCCAGTCATCAAAAGGCGGGCGTTACACCGTCACGCTCCCGGATGGCACTAAAGTCGAAGAACTGAACAAAGCGACCGCAGCGATGATGGTCCCGTTCGACAGCATCAAATTCTCTGGCAACTACGGCAACATGACTGAAGTCTCCTATCAGGTTGCGAAACGTGCCGCGAAGAAAGGTGCTAAGTATTACCACATCACCCGCCAGTGGCAAGAACGTGGTAATAACCTGACCGTCAGCGCAGATCTGTATAAATAACTATTCAGTTACTCCTATAAGGCGGCTTGATGCCGCCTTTCGCATTTTTAGTCACAAATTTCCCCGCGACCATTGCATGCAGACACATCTCTTCGTAAAATCCCGCGCTTCAGTGGCAAACTCCATTTTTATGCGTTTTGCCCTAATATTTATTCTTCTTGTCACGTTTTAATCACTGGATATCGATGGAAAAGAAACTGGGACTGAGCGCACTCACCGCGCTGGTATTAAGCTCAATGCTGGGCGCGGGTGTTTTCAGTCTGCCGCAAAATATGGCGGCAGTTGCCAGCCCGGCAGCACTGCTCATCGGCTGGAGTATTACTGGTGCTGGTATTTTATTACTGGCCTTTGCCATGCTGATCCTCACGCGCATTCGTCCCGAACTTGACGGCGGTATCTTTACCTATGCCCGCGAAGGATTTGGTGAGCTAATCGGCTTTTGTTCCGCATGGGGATACTGGCTGTGCGCGGTCATCGCCAACGTCTCCTATCTGGTGATCGTTTTTTCCGCGTTAAGCTTTTTTACGGACACGCCGGAATTGCGCCTGTTTGGCGATGGTAATACCTGGCAATCGATCGTCGGTGCATCGGCTTTATTGTGGATTGTTCACTTTTTGATCCTGCGCGGAGTGCAAACCGCTGCCAGCATTAACCTGGTGGCGACACTGGCAAAATTGTTGCCGCTGGGTCTGTTTGTTGTGCTGGCGATGATGATGTTCAAACTGGATACCTTCAAGCTCGACTTCACCGGACTTGCACTTGGCGTACCCGTTTGGGAACAGGTGAAAAACACCATGCTGATCACCCTGTGGGTTTTCATTGGTGTGGAAGGTGCCGTGGTTGTTTCTGCGCGTGCGCGTAATAAACGTGATGTTGGCAAAGCGACACTGCTGGCGGTTCTCTCCGCTCTGGGCGTTTACTTGCTGGTAACGCTGCTTTCGCTGGGCGTGGTGGCACGTCCTGAACTGGCTGAAATTCGTAACCCGTCAATGGCCGGACTGATGGTGGAAATGATGGGACCGTGGGGCGAAATCATCATCGCTGCCGGTTTGATCGTTTCCGTTTGCGGTGCGTACTTAAGCTGGACCATCATGGCGGCAGAAGTTCCGTTCCTGGCAGCCACTCATAAAGCATTCCCGCGCATTTTTGCGCGCCAGAACGCACAAGCTGCGCCATCCGCTTCACTGTGGCTGACCAATATCTGCGTGCAAATTTGTCTGGTACTCATCTGGCTGACCGGTTCCGATTACAACACATTGCTGACCATCGCCTCAGAAATGATTCTGGTGCCCTATTTCCTGGTCGGCGCGTTCTTGCTGAAAATCGCAACCCGTCCACTGCATAAAGCGGTAGGTGTCGGTGCCTGCATTTATGGCTTATGGTTATTGTACGCCTCTGGTCCAATGCACTTGCTGTTATCCGTTGTTCTGTATGCACCGGGGCTGCTGGTTTTCCTGTACGCGCGTAAAACGCATACCCATGATAATGTACTGAATCGTCAGGAAATGGTGCTGATTGGCATGCTGTTAATTGCCTCAGTTCCGGCGACCTGGATGCTGGTGGGATAACGTTCATCCCATCGTTGGATAGCAAAGGAGATCACGATGGGTAAAACCCAGCCCTTGCCAATATTAATTACTGGCGGAGGTCGCCGCATCGGCCTCGCCCTCGCATGGCATTTCATTAATCAAAAGCAACCGGTGATTGTCAGCTATCGGACGCACTATCCCGCCATTGATGGACTGATTAAAGCAGGTGCGCAGTGTATTCAGGCTGATTTTTCGACCAACGACGGTGTGATGGCGTTTGCCGATGAAGTACTAAAAAGCCCCCATGGTCTGCGTGCTATTTTGCATAACGCCAGCGCGTGGATGGCGGAAAAACCGGGTGCGCCACTGACCGACGTACTGGCTTGCATGATGCAGATCCACGTTAATACCCCATACCTGCTCAACCATGCTCTGGAAAGATTACTGCGTGGGCACGGACACGCCGCCAGCGATATCATTCACTTTACCGATTATGTGGTGGAGCGCGGTAGCGACAAACATATTGCCTATGCTGCAAGCAAAGCGGCACTGGATAATATGACCCGCTCGTTTGCCCGCAAGCTGGCACCGGAAGTGAAAGTGAATTCTATCGCGCCATCGCTGATCCTGTTTAATGAACATGATGATGCCGAATATCGACAACAGGCGCTGAATAAATCACTGATGAAAACCGCGCCTGGCGAGAAAGAAGTGATCGACCTGGTCGATTACTTACTTACCAGCTGCTTTGTCACCGGACGCAGTCTCCCACTTGATGGCGGTCGTCATCTGCGTTAATGCAGCTTAATCCAGCATATAATCAACACCCATGCGCTTATTCCCCAGCACGCAACAGAGCCAACAAAAGCAGCGGGCAAGCGCATCATTCCGGTGAAATACCATAGGGACGCCAGGTAAACAAAATAGGGAATAATCGACCACATACTAAAAATGATGGTTGCGCGTAAGGCTTCAATGCCGCGTTCGCTGGCAACAATATAATGCGCGATAAGCGCAAAGGTCGGGAAAAGTGGAATCAGCCCGGCGATATAATAATTTTTCGTTTTTGCTAAAACACCAATCAACAGCACTACCAGCGCACCGAGCGCGGCTTTGATTACCAGCCCCATCTTTTTACCTTAACACTTCCATAACAAGTCATCAGTAGAATACCTGATGAAACCTTGTTTAGAAACGATTGATAGTAAGTAAAAACAGTGCGGTGTATTGTGACGTTTTTATATCTACCGTGAATGTTATGAACACTATCGTATTTGTGGAAGATGATGCGGAAGTCGGTGCACTGATTGCCGCATACCTGGCAAAACATGATATGCAGGTTACCGTAGAGCCGCGCGGCGACCGGGCCGAAGAAACTATTCTGCGAGAAAATCCGGATTTGGTGTTACTCGACATCATGCTACCAGGCAAGGACGGCATGACCATTTGTCGTGATTTACGCGCAAAGTGGTCCGGACCGATTGTTCTTCTAACCTCTCTCGATAGCGATATGAACCACATCCTGGCACTGGAAATGGGCGCCTGCGACTATATTCTCAAAACGACGCCCCCTGCTGTTTTGCTAGCGCGTTTACGCTTGCATTTGCGTCAGAATGAGCAAGCCACAGTGACCAAAGGTATTCAGGAAACGTCTCTGACTCCCTACAAAGCCCTGCATTTCGGCACGTTGACCATCGATCCCATCAACCGCGTAGTCTCCCTGGCTAACACTGAAATCTCGCTCTCGACAGCTGATTTCGAATTATTGTGGGAATTAGCTACCCATGCCGGGCAAATCATGGACCGCGATGCATTGCTGAAAAATTTACGCGGCGTCAGTTATGACGGACTGGATCGTAGCGTGGACGTGGCTATTTCGCGGTTAAGAAAAAAACTGCTCGATAACGCCGCAGAACCTTATCGTATTAAAACCGTGCGTAACAAAGGCTATCTTTTTGCGCCTCATGCGTGGGAATAAGCGATGAAAAAACTGTTTATCCAGTTTTACCTGTTATTGTTTGTCTGCTTCCTTGTGATGTCTCTGCTGGTCGGGCTGGTGTACAAATTTACCGCCGAACGCGCAGGCAAACAGTCGCTGGATGATTTGATGAACAGTTCGCTGTATCTGATGCGCAGCGAATTGCGTGAGATCCCCCCACACGACTGGGGTAAGACGCTGAAAGAGATGGATTTAAATCTCTCTTTCGATCTGCGTGTCGAGCCACTGAGTAAATACCATCTTGATGATATTTCCATGCACCGGCTGCGTGGCGGCGAAATTGTCGCTCTGGACGATCAGTACACTTTTTTGCAACGTATCCCGCGCAGCCACTACGTGCTGGCAGTTGGTCCTGTTCCTTATCTTTATTACCTCCATCAGATGCGATTGCTGGATATCGCCCTGATCGCTTTTATTGCCATTTCCCTCGCCTTTCCGGTGTTTATCTGGATGCGTCCGCACTGGCAGGATATGTTAAAACTGGAAGCAGCGGCGCAACGATTTGGCGATGGGCATCTCAGTGAGCGTATCCACTTTGATGAAGGTTCGAGCTTTGAACGACTTGGCGTCGCATTTAACCAGATGGCGGACAATATCAACGCCTTGATTGCCAGCAAAAAACAGCTTATTGACGGTATCGCTCACGAACTGCGAACACCGTTAGTGCGCCTGCGTTATCGACTGGAGATGAGCGATAACCTGAGCGCCGCCGAATCCCAGGCGTTGAATCGCGATATCAGTCAACTTGAAGCTTTAATTGAAGAGCTGCTGACTTATGCCCGACTCGATCGCCCACAAAATGAGCTTCATCTTAGCGAGCCAGACCTGCCGTTGTGGCTGTCAACGCATCTGGCAGATATTCAGGCAGTAACGCCCGATAAAACGGTACGGATAAAAACGCTCGCGCAAGGCCATTATGCTGCGTTGGATATGCGCTTAATGGAGCGCGTGCTGGATAATTTGCTCAATAACGCCCTGCGCTACTGTCACTCAACGGTTGAAACCAGCCTGCTACTGTCGGGGAATAGAGCGACATTAATTGTTGAGGATGATGGCCCAGGGATTGCCCCTGAAAACCGCGAACATATCTTTGAACCTTTTGTTCGCCTCGATCCCAGCCGGGATCGCTCAACCGGCGGCTGCGGGCTGGGGCTGGCAATTGTCCACTCTATAGCACTGGCAATGGGCGGTACGGTTAATTGTGACACCAGCGAACTGGGTGGTGCCCGCTTCTCGTTTAGCTGGCCGTTATGGCATAACATCCCGCAATTTACCTCTGCTTGACATTACGCGCACGGTGGTCAAGTCACCACCACTGTGCTATAAAATAAGGATGTTGTAACTAAAGTGGTTAATATTATGGCGCGTTACGATCTCGTAGACCGACTCAACACTACCTTTCGCCAGATGGAACAAGAGCTGGCTGCATTTGCCGCTGAGCTAGAACAGCACAAATTGCTGGTTGCCCGCGTGTTCTCTTTGCCGGAGGTAAAAAAAGAGGATGAGCATAATCCGCTTAATCGTATTGAGGTAAAGCAACATCTCGGCAACGACGCGCAGTCGCTGGCGTTACGTCATTTCCGCCATTTATTTATTCAACAACAGTCCGAAAATCGCAGCAGCAAGGCCGCTGTTCGTCTACCTGGCGTGTTGTGTTACCAGGTCGATAACCTTTCGCAAGCAGCGTTGGTCAGTCATATTCAGCACATCAATCAACTCAAGACTACGTTCGAGCATATCGTCACGGTTGAGTCAGAACTCCCCACAGCGGCGCGTTTTGAATGGGTGCATCGTCATTTGCCGGGGCTGATCACCCTTAATGCTTACCGAACGCTCACTGTTCTGCACGATCCCGCCACTTTACGTTTTGGCTGGGCCAATAAACATATCATTAAGAATTTGCATCGTGATGAAGTCCTGGCACAGCTGGAAAAAAGCCTGAAATCACCGCGCAGTGTCGCACCGTGGACGCGCGAGGAGTGGCAAAGAAAACTGGAGAGAGAGTATCAGGATATTGCTACCCTGCCACAGGACGCGAAGTTAAAAATCAAACGTCCGGTGAAGGTGCAGCCGATTGCCCGCGTCTGGTACAAGGGAGATCAAAAACAAGTACAACACGCTTGCCCTACGCCGCTTATTGCGCTGATTAATCGGGATAATGGCGCGGGCGTGCCGGACGTTGGGGAGTTGTTAAATTACGATGCCGACAATGTGCAGCACCGTTATAAACCACAGGCGCAGCCGCTTCGTTTGATCATTCCACGGCTGCACCTGTATATTGCGGATTAACGCCCTGCTTTCATACTGCCGACCATCTGTTCTGGCCGTACCCAGCTGTCAAACTCGGCTTCGCTAAGATACCCCAGCGCAAGGGCCGCCGCTTTTAAGGTCAGCCCTTCTTTATGCGCTTTTTTGGCGATCTCGGCGGCTTTGTCATAACCAATGTGAGTGTTGAGCGCAGTCACCAGCATCAGCGATTCATTGAGTAATTGATTGATTCGCTCACGATTCGGTTCAATACCCACTGCGCAGTGTTTGTTAAAACTTTCCATGCCATCTGCCAGCAAGCGCACCGATTGCAGGAAATTATGGATCACCATCGGACGGAAGACGTTCAGTTCAAAGTTACCGGAAGCGCCACCCATGTTGATCGCCACATCGTTCCCCATCACCTGACAGCAGAGCATGGTTAATGCTTCACACTGCGTCGGGTTCACTTTCCCCGGCATGATTGAGCTACCCGGCTCATTTTCCGGGATTGAGATTTCACCAATTCCGCAGCGCGGGCCAGAGGCCAGCCAACGGACATCATTGGCAATTTTCATCAGTGACGCAGCCAACCCTTTCAACGCGCCGTGCGCCTGAACCAAGGCATCACAGGTCGCCAGCGCTTCAAATTTGTTCGGCGCGGTAACAAACGGTGCACAAGTAATGACTGCCAGTTCATCTGCCACGCGACGCGCATACTCCGGATGGGTATTTAGTCCAGTACCCACCGCTGTACCGCCAAGAGCCAGTTCCGCTACATGCGGCAGGCTGTATTCGATATGTTTCAGATTATGCTCGAGCATCGCTACCCAGCCGGAAATCTCCTGCCCCAGCGTTAACGGCGTGGCGTCCTGCAAGTGGGTACGACCGATTTTGACGATATCAGCAAATGCGCGGGATTTTTCACTCAGCGTCTGGGTCAGGGTTTTAAGTTGTGGAATGAGTTGCTTGCGCAGCGCCAGTAGTGCCGCAACGTGCATCGCCGTCGGAAAGACATCGTTGGAACTTTGGCTTTTGTTCACGTCGTCGTTAGGGTGAACTTTACGTTCCATCCCGCGCACGCCACCGAGTAATTCACTGGCCCGGTTAGCCAGCACTTCGTTCATGTTCATGTTACTTTGCGTGCCGGAGCCGGTCTGCCAGATAGCCAGCGGGAATTCGTCGTCATGCTGTCCTGCCAGTACTTCATCCGCCGCCTGCCGAATGGCGCTCGCTTTATCTTCAGACAACAAGCCTAAATCTTCATTAACTTTTGCCGCTGCGCGCTTGGTTAGCGCCAGCGCATGAATCAGTGAGGTGGGCATTTTCTCCGTCGAAATGCGGAAATGCTCCAGCGAGCGCTGAGTTTGTGCGCCCCACAGCTTATCTGCCGGGACATCAATCGCTCCCATCGAATCTTTTTCGCTGCGTACTGTATTCATGGCCTGCTCCTCACCTGATTAATTTTTTCTTTCTGTTTTGCTTTCGTTAAGCAACTTTTATCTCACTCATTATTTACTATTTGATAACAAACGTTTGGTCTTTCGTGCCATGTAAAAAAACCGCCCCGAAGGGCGGCTCTGTTTATTTCACACAGCGGGTGCATTGTGTGAGTTGTATCTGCTGGAAGAAGTCATTTCCTTTATCATCCACAAGGATAAACGCCGGGAAATCTTCCACTTCAATTTTCCAGATGGCTTCCATTCCTAGTTCCGGATATTCAACACATTCCAGGCTCTTAATACTACCCTGCGCCAATACAGCTGCCGGACCACCGATACTACCGAGGTAGAAACCGCCGTGTTTTTTACAGGCATCTGTCACCTGCTGGCTGCGGTTGCCTTTCGCCAGCATGATCATACTTCCGCCCTGCGCTTGCAGTTGATCGACATAAGAATCCATCCGTCCGGCGGTCGTTGGGCCAAGAGAACCGGAGGCATAACCTTCCGGCGTTTTGGCCGGACCCGCGTAGTAAATCGGATGATCTTTAATATACTGCGGCAGCCCTTCGCCGTTATCCATCCGCTCTTTCAGTTTGGCGTGAGCAATATCACGACCAACGATAATCGTGCCATTCAGCGATAAGCGTGTAGAAACGGGATACTGCGACAACTGTGCGAGGATCTCTTTCATCGGACGGTTAAGGTCAACGCGCACCGCTTCGCCTTCTCCCGCTTTACGCAGCTCTTCCGGGATATATTTGCCTGGATTATGTTCCAGTTTTTCGATCCAGATCCCCTGACGGTTGATCTTCGCTTTGATATTACGGTCAGCAGAGCAGGAGACGCCCATACCGACCGGGCAGGATGCGCCGTGACGTGGCAGGCGAATCACGCGGATGTCGTGAGCGAAGTATTTACCACCAAACTGCGCACCCAGACCAAGATTTTGCGCTTCGATCAGCAATTCTTTTTCCAGTTCCACATCGCGGAACGCCTGACCGTGCTCATTCCCTTCCGTTGGCAGTTCGTCATAGTATTTAGCGGAAGCCAGTTTCACCGTTTTAAGGTTCGTTTCCGCAGAAGTTCCACCAATTACGAACGCAATATGATACGGAGGACAGGCCGCCGTACCCAGCGTGCGCATCTTCTCAACCAGGTAATTTTTCAGTTTCCCCGGCGTTAGTAACGCTTTGGTTTCCTGATAGAGATACGTCTTGTTTGCCGAACCACCACCTTTGGCGATACAGAGGAATTTGTACTCGTCGCCATCAACGGCATAAAGATCGATCTGCGCTGGTAGATTGGTGCCGGTATTCACCTCTTTATACATATCCAGCGGCGCGTTTTGCGAGTAGCGCAGATTATCTTCGATATAAGTGTTATAGACACCGCGTGCCAGCGCCGCTTCATCACCGCCACCGGTCCATACACGCTGCCCTTTTTTGCCAACAATAATCGCGGTGCCGGTATCCTGACAGGTTGGCAGAACGCCTTTCGCCGCGATGTCGGAGTTGCGCAGGAATTGCAGCGCCACATATTTATCATTTTCGCTGGCTTCCGGGTCACGCAGAATGTCGGCCACCTGTTGTTGGTGAGCCGGACGCAGCATAAATGACGCATCATGAAACGCCTGACGCGCCAACAAAGTTAACGCTTCGGGTGCGACTTTCAAAATCTCCTGCCCTTCAAATTCAGATACGCTAACGTGTTCGCTGGTTAGCAGGTAATACTCAGTATCATCTTTTTTGAGTGGAAAAGGAGCCTGATAATGAAAGGGTTTGTTTGACATTGTTCTCTCACTTACTGCCTGGTTTGGTTATGCTCTGGGCGGGTGTTCCGTTGCCCTGTTAAAAGCGAGTAACAATATCCTACACACTTTTTTAACAAAAACTGAGACTAGTACGACTTTTTGCGGCTCCAGGTTACTTCCCGTAGGATTCTTGCTTTAATAGCGGGATTAATTTCCACATTAAAACAGGGATTGATCATGCAAAAACTCATTAACTCAGTGCAAAACTATGCCTGGGGCAGCAAAACGGCGTTGACTGAACTTTATGGTATGGAAAATCCGTCCAGCCAGCCGATGGCCGAGCTGTGGATGGGCGCACATCCAAAAAGCAGTTCACGAGTGCAGAATGCCGCCGGAGATATCGTTTCACTGCGTGATGTGATTGAGAGTAATAAATCGACTCTGCTCGGAGAGGCCGTTGCCAAACGCTTTGGCGAACTGCCTTTCCTGTTCAAAGTATTATGCGCAGCACAGCCGCTCTCCATTCAGGTTCATCCAAACAAACGCAATTCTGAAATCGGTTTTGCCAAAGAAAATGCCGCAGGTATTCCGATGGATGCCGCCGAGCGTAACTATAAAGATCCTAACCACAAGCCGGAGCTGGTTTTTGCGCTGACGCCTTTCCTTGCGATGAACGCGTTTCGTGAATTTTCCGAGATTGTCTCCCTACTCCAGCCAGTCGCAGGTGCACATCCGGCGATTGCTCACTTTTTACAACAGCCTGATGCCGAACGTTTAAGCGAACTGTTCGCCAGCCTGCTGAATATGCAGGGGGAAGAAAAATCCCGCGCGCTGGCGATTTTAAAATCGGCCCTTGACAGTCAGCAGGGTGAACCGTGGCAAACGATTCGTTTAATTTCTGAATTTTACCCGGATGACAGCGGTCTGTTCTCCCCGCTGTTGCTGAATGTGGTGAAATTGAATCCTGGCGAAGCGATGTTCCTGTTCGCTGAAACGCCGCACGCTTACCTGCAAGGCGTGGCGCTGGAAGTGATGGCGAACTCCGATAACGTGCTGCGTGCGGGTCTGACGCCTAAATATATTGATATTCCGGAACTGGTTGCCAATGTGAAGTTCGAAGCCAAACCGGCTAACCAGTTGTTGACCCAGCCGGTGAAACAAGGTGCAGAACTGGACTTCCCGATTCCTGTGGATGATTTTGCCTTCTCGCTGCATGACCTTAGTGATAAAGAAACCACCATTAGCCAGCAGAGTGCCGCCATTTTGTTCTGCGTCGAAGGCCATGCAACGCTGTGTAAAGGTTCTCAGCAGTTACAGCTTAAACCGGGTGAATCAGCGTTTATTGCCGCCAACGAATCACCGGTGACTGTCAAAGGCCACGGTCGTTTAGCGCGTGTTTACAACAAGCTGTAAGAGCTTACTGAAAAAATTAACATCTCTTGCTAAGCTTATTAAAGGCTTATAACACCTTCAGGCGGCCAGTCCGCCTGATTTCATTTTATGGATAATCATTATGAATAAATCGCTGGTAGCGGTAGGCGTCATTGTTGCGCTAGGCGTAGTCTGGACAGGCGGCGCATGGTATACAGGCAAGAAGATTGAAACCCATCTCGAAGACATGGTCGCGCAGGCGAACGCGCAACTCAAACTGACCGCTCCTGAATCCAACCTGGAAGTCAGTTATCAAAACTATCATCGCGGCGTATTCAGCAGCCAGTTGCAACTGTTGGTGAAACCCATTGCCGGGAAAGAAAATCCGTGGATTAAAAACGGTCAGAGCGTCATCTTCAACGAATCGGTTGATCATGGTCCCTTTCCCCTTGCCCAGCTCAAAAAACTGAACCTGATCCCGTCGATGGCATCAATTCAAACCACGCTGGTTAATAATGAAGTAAGCAAACCACTGTTTGATATGGCAAAAGGTGAAACGCCTTTTGAGATTAACTCCCGCATTGGTTACAGCGGTGATTCCAGTTCCGATATTTCGCTCAAGCCGCTGAATTACGAGCAAAAGGATGAAAAAGTCGCCTTTAGCGGCGGCGAGTTCCAGTTAAATGCGGACAGAGACGGCAAAGCTATCTCCCTTTCCGGGGAGGCGCAAAGTGGTCGGATAGACGCAGTTAACGAATACAACCAGAAAGTGCAGTTGACCTTTAATAATCTGAAAACCGACGGTTCCAGCACGCTGGCAAGTTTTGGTGAGCGCGTAGGAAACCAAAAACTGTCACTGGAAAAAATGACAATTTCAGTGGAAGGCAAAGAACTGGCACTGCTGGAAGGCATGGAGATCAGCGGTAAATCGGATCTGGTCAATGACGGTAAAACGATCAATAGCCAACTGGATTACTCGCTAAACAGCCTGAAGGTACAGAATCAGGATCTGGGCAGCGGCAAGCTGACTTTAAAAGTCGGCCAGATTGATGGCGAAGCCTGGCATCAGTTTAGCCAGCAATATAACGCGCAAACTCAGGCGCTGCTGGCACAGCCAGAAATTGCCAACAATCCCGAACTTTATCAGGAGAAAGTGACGGAAGCCTTCTTTAGCGCCCTGCCGCTGCTGCTGAAAGGCGATCCGGTGATTACTATCGCGCCACTAAGCTGGAAAAACAGTCAGGGTGAAAGTGCGCTGAATCTGTCGCTGTTCCTGAAAGATCCGGCAACGACTAAAGAAGCGCCGCAAACGCTGGCGCAGGAAGTAGATCGTTCGGTTAAATCTCTGGATGCGAAACTGACCATTCCGGTGGATATGGCAACTGAGTTGATGACTCAGGTAGCGAAGCTGGAAGGTTATCAGGAAGATCAAGCGAAAAAACTGGCGAAACAGCAAGTTGAAGGTGCATCAGCAATGGGGCAGATGTTCCGTCTGACCACCTTGCAGGACAATACCATCACCACCAGCCTGCAATATGCTAACGGTCAGATCACGTTAAACGGGCAGAAAATGCCACTGGAAGATTTCGTTGGTATGTTTGCAATGCCGGCATTAAACGTTCCGGTCGTACCCGCTATTCCGCAGCAGTAATTCACGGCCAAAACGCCGGAGGTTTTTCTCTCCGGCGTAATTTCTTACTTCAGCATAAAGTCATACTGAATACTCATTTTCACATCCCAGTAATTCAGGCGATCGCCCAGCGCACTGCCATCTCGCTTTTCCTGCCCTTTATCGGCAGCAAGAAAGAAATTCATCCCTTGTAACGGCCCTTCGCTGACCCGATAGTTCATACCACCTAAGATACCCGCGCCTTCAATCCGCACATCTCGTTTACTGGATTCATAGCCGCGGGTCACAATCGGTGCAAATGTCAGCGTAAATTGCGGAGTTAAACGATAGTTGACGCCCAATTGCCAGGACTGCATTCCTTCACGGTTACGATCAAGACTTAATGAAAAGGGATAGCCAATGTCGGTATCCACCACGGCACCATTCATTGCATGGCGCAAATAACCACCACTGCCAAATACGCTTCCCCACGGCGCATTCCAGGTCAATTGTCCACTAACCAACGCCGTTTCATTGGGCTGGCTGGTATTACGACTTAAACCTTCAAGTTGCGCGTAAAAGCCGAGCAACTCCCCTTTCAACGTATAATTCGGGTCAAGCGGTATGCTTTTCTCGAGAATACTTTGTATCTGATTGGAAACATCTTTCTGTACCGATGCGCCCAGAGAATAGCGACTGGTATCATCATGCCAACTGGCGGCTAAAAAAGAACGTGCGCGATGTTTATCGTATTTTCCCGTCTGGCTGTTATACACCCCTTCATCACGAATACCGGTTGTTGAATCGGTCCATAAAAATACTCGTGACCGCCACATTCCCCACAGATCAATATTTGGCGTTAAAGCCCAGTAACCTAATGCTCCTTCAGAAACTGTCGGTAATGTACGTTGCGAACTGCCAGCCATTAACGGAATACGATAAGGTAAGCTACCATAACTATAATCCGTCCCGAAGCGACCTAATTTAAGCAGACTACTTTCACTGGGTTTTATTTTTACTGCCCCCATGGCAAAGCCAAAACTTTTATCACCATCAAGATACCACCGGGTACTCATATCAGCACGAGCACCTAATTTATAAACATAATACGCTCCACCTTCAACGCCAATAATATTGGAATAATAACCACTATTGAAATCGAGCAATCCTCCCTGTACCCATGCGTAAATATCTCTTCCCGTGCCAGCACTGGGCTTATCAGCCCTGCGCAATTCGTTTTTCAGTCTGATGCGTAGTCCCGCTTCATCGTCAGCCAGTTGCGCCGCATAAGCAGAGGTAAGGCCAGAGGCAGCCGTCAGGCAAATAACGGCCATGGCCACTATTTTTCTCATAGTTGCACCTTTGATGTTCTGATTATTTTTATTGAATATTAACTAGTGATATCGTTGATTAATTGCTGCTGAACTTTTTTACGATTATCAATTTCAACAACGATTTCTTTGAATTTTTTATCCGTGAGCGGATAAAACCAGATAATGACGAATGCCAGTAGCATAAATCCGCAAGGTACTAAGGCAATTGATGTGCGGATGCCCATAATAACTTCCGGCGTTTGCGCCTGATTGGCGATATATCCGCTTAATCCCAAAATAAAGGCAGGAATTGAACCTCCGATTGCCTGACCGCATTTACGGGTAAATGAGAATAGTGAATAGGTGAGCCCTTCTATTCGCACGCCGGTCAGGTATTCACCGTATTCTACAGTATCAGCTTCCAGTGCCCACATCACGGTCATGGTAACGCCCTGACCAATTGAAGCGATGGCCAACGCAACCAACGCCACCGGCAGTGACCAGACCGAAACCCAAAAGAACAGCAGATAACCGCAGGTTCCCAGCAAAGCGCCAATCAGGAAGGTATTCTTTTTACCGATCCTCGCGACCATCCCCGGCACCAGCGGTGCCGATGCCACAGTACCGACCAGGTTTTGCACCAGTACCAGCACAGTGAACAGCCCGGTATCATTTAACACATAGCGCACGTAGAACAACGACGAGGCGCTGACCGCGAAGGTCGAAATCAGCACACACAGCGCACCGATGCACAACATAAACAGCGGGCGATTCCGTTTCAGGGTTTGCAGACTGATCTTCAATGACGGCTGCGCCACGATACGTACCACATTCTCACGCGTCGATTTGAAGCAGATGAAGTAAAGCACCATTCCGGCAATCGCCAGCACAATTGTCCAGAAATGATATACCGACACCATCTCTTCCGGGCTGGAGTTCTTAATGCTCGGTCCTATCAGAAATGCCAGGCAGACAAAAGTCAATGAAGCGGCAATCCCGCGAGCCGCGCCCAGACGGGCGCGGGATTGTGGTTGTTGGGTCATCGCGGTAGCAAGTGAACCATAAGGAATATTCACCAGGCTGTAGCAAAGCCCGAGTCCCATGTAGGTCAAATATGCATACACAACTTTGCTGCTATGGCTCCAGTCGGTCGGCACCCAGAATACCAGCACGCTGAAGATCATTAACGGCGCAGTACCGAAGAGTAAAAACGGGCGGAATTTTCCCCATCGGGTATTCACACTGTCCACCACTCGTCCGGCAAAGACATCGGCGAAGGCATCGAATACCCGCACCAGTAACAGCATGGTGCCCGCCGCAGCGGCACCGACGCCAGCGACGTCGGTGTAGTAACTCAACAGGAAGAGCGCCCCCATTGCGAAGGCGAAGTTATTGGCGACGTCACCGAGGCTGTAGCCGACGATGGTGCGCCAGGAGAGTTGTTGATTCATTGTTTGCCTCCCTGCTGCGGTTTTTCACCGAAGTTCATGCCGGTCCAGCGTTTTTGCAGCAGAAAAGCCGCAGACTTCGGTTTGCGGTCGCGAGTGAAGATCCCTTTCTTGTTACCGCCAACGCGCAATATGCCTTGCGAGGTCGCAAAATCGGCGAAATTCCATACCTGCTCACCGACGACAGCGCTGACGCGATCAAAGACGCGGTGATACATATCCAGCCATGCACACTGATACTCTTCACTCCACATGTCGGTGTACATTGAGTGCAGGCCGGCTAACGTATCCACACCGTATTCGGTGATGATAATCGGCTGATGCAGTTTCTCCTGCCAGGCCAGAAGTTCTTTTTCCAGAACCTTCTCTGCCGTTTCCAAATCGCCGCTTTGGACATACCAACCGTAATAACGGTTCAGGCACAGCACATCAAAGAGATCGCTGATGGTATCGGTGTGAGCGTCGCAGAACATTACATTGACACAGGTGATCGGACGCGTCGGGTCGAGTTTACGCGTTGCTTCCGCCAGTGGCGCGAAATATTCCCGTGCACCTTGCGGACGGGTATCCGGTTCGTTGGCAATACTCCACATCACCACGCTTGGGTGGTTTTTGTCACGCGCAATCAGCTCTTTAATCGCCTGTAAGTGCGCCTGCTGGGTTTCCCCGTTGACTGCCTCTTCGCTGTACAGTTCTTTCGGCTTGTTGCCCGCTTCGAAACCAATGCCTAAAGAGAGGTTAAAGCCGACAGCTGCAGTTTCATCAATCACCACGATGCCATGTTCATCTGCCCAGTCGAGCATCTCTTCAGCGTAAGGGTAATGCGAGGTACGGTAGGAGTTGGCCCCAATCCAGTCCATTAGTGCGTGATCGTGCACCATCAGCACGTTATCGAATCCTTTGCCGCGCAAATCCGCATCTTCATGGCGACCAAAGCCAGTAAAGTAGAACGGTTTGTGGTTAATCAGGAACTGTTCGTCCTTCACTGCCACTGACCGGATGCCGACGCGCAGCGGGTAGATATCACACTCTGTCTGGCTTTTGGCTGTGACGCACAGTTCATAGAGATAACCTTCACCCGGTTGCCAGAGGTGCGGATTCACCACTTGCAAAGTCCCGCTGGTGCCTTGTCCAGTTGCAACCACCTGCTGATCCGCATCACGCAGTTCAACGCTGACATCACCATTTGCTACCACCTGCCAGTCAACAGACGCGTGGTTACAGTCTTGCGCGACATGCGTCACCACGGTGATATCGTCCACCCAGGTGTTCGGCGTGGTGTAGAGCATTACGCTGCGATGGATCCCGGCATAGTTAAAGAAATCATGGAAGTAAGACTGCTTTTTCTTGCCGTTTTCATCGGTAATCACCATTCCCGGCGGGATAGTCTGCCAGTTCAGTTCATTGTTCACACAAACGGTGATACGTACACTTTTCCCGGCAATAACATACGGCGTGACATCGGCTTCAAACGGCGTATAGCCACCCTGATGCTCCATCACTTCCTGATTATTTACCCACACTTTGCCGTAATGAGTGACCGCATCGAAACGCAGTACGATACGCTGGCCCGCCCAACCTTTCGGTATAAAGACTTCGCGCTGATACCAGACGTTGCCCACATAATTACGAATATCTGCATCGGCGAACTGATCGTTAAAACTGCCCGGCACAGCAATTGCCCGGCTTTCTTGTAACGCGCTTTCCCACCAACGCTGATCAATTCCACAGTTTTCGCGATCCAGACTGAATGCCCACAGGCCGTCGAGTTTTTTGATTTCACGGGTTGGGGTTTCTACAGGACGTAACATAAGGGACTCCTCATTAAGATAAAAATACTGGTCAACCTTTAATCTGATTAGTTAACCAATTCTGTGTTGCACACAGTTATCTGTGAGAAACCCATGGAAGAGAAATGGAAATAAAAAGAACTGACACCGCGATCAAAAAACCAAAAACTGCAATACCCACAGCGTGATATTGATCGCATTAATCTTTAAAACAGCGTTGACAGAAGCCACAAAATAAGCAATCGAACGTTCGTTCGAACATATTGGGAGCGATAAACCCTCATGATATATTGCTACGATGAATATTTAGGTGGGATTCTCCGATCCCTGGGAGGATGATTTTTGCACAGAGAAATTACGATATGAAACGCGGGCTCAGTTGTCACCAGCCCGCGGAAAGAGAGAGAGGATCAGGATGCGGTTAATATACCGCCAATCATCGCGCGTAATCCCTGAGCAAACGACGCTTCACGTGCCAGATCTTCCGCTTCGATATCGGCCAGTACACCGTAGGTCAGATCCAGCAGTAAACGTGAAGTCATTGCCGTGTTGATGTCTGGGCTTATCTCGCCTTTTTGCTGGGCATCACGCATCCGCTGGGCAACAAATTCCGTGATCGTCATATGCTTATTTTTAAGCATGGCGGCGACCTGTGGGTTACGCATCCCTTCCGCCATAATTTCGACCACCAGCGCCCGTTGTCCAAAGGCTTCATGGGTGAGAGATACAATGGACTCGACCATATAGTCAACGAAATGAATCCCTTCAATCGGTTCCCGGAAACGGGCCAGCGCCCTCTCCTGGTCCTGTAAGATAATCGCCTGAATCAAGGCTTCTTTGGAGATGAAATGGTGATAGAGCGTCCCGGGACTAATGGCGCAAGATTTACAGATGGCTTTCATCGAGGCACTGTGAAATCCATTTTCTGAAAAAATCTCTCTGGCAGCATTGAGGATCCGGGTCCGTGTCGGTTGTGCTTCAGTCTGCATGTTATCCATCATTAAACCATTATAGTTAGCGTGAATAACTAGTTTACCGCGTTGTCAGGTGAGCGCCTATCATTGCTGTTGAATAGTGCGAAGGCACACTCTGTTCGTATACTTTTCACTCGGAAATTGGTTAACCAATAGCCGTAATTTGGCTGCCAGTTATTTAGCTGAGACGTTGATGAGTTTATCCCGGTAAACAACACGCACGGTTGTTTACCGGTCCGTTAGTGTATTAATTGAGCTCCTGTACCCCACCACCGGAGACGGTGAGAATTTGTCCGCTTACCCAGCTGGCTGCAGGCGAGCAAAGGAACAGCGCCGCGTTAGCAATATCTTGCGGTTGGCCCAGACGTCTGATCGGCGTGTGCTGTAACATTTTTTGTTCAATTTCTGGTGTAATAACGGATTTCAGGGCATCGGTTAATATTGCCCCCGGCGCAATGCCATTCACCCGAATATTTTTTTCACCCAGGTCAAACGCCATATTTCTGACCAGATGACTGGCCGCAGCTTTAGATGATGCATAAGAAGTCATGTTTATATTTTTATTTTCTGCCGCCATAGAAGTGATGGTCAGAATAACGCCACCGCCATTTTTTTCCATTTCTGGCGCAACAAGTTGTGACAGATGGAAAAAAGAAAACACATTCAGTTCATAAGCACGGCGAAAATCTGCCATTGGCATATCAAACGGTTTAGGACCACCGCCACCGGCGTTGTTAACCAGGATATCAACTTTACCCAGCTTACTGACGGCAAAGTCTGCCAGTGCAGAGAGTTCCTGTTCGGAAGTAATATCACAACGGCAGGCAAATGCCTGACCACCCAGTTGTTGAATTTCATCAACAACATGGTTAGCTGCGTCGGCGTTAATATCACTGACCACCACAGATGCGCCAGCTGTCGCGAATGTAATGGCAATTTCTTTACCAATACCTGCACCGGCACCTGTGATGATGGCACATTTTCCGTCGAGTCTCAGGTTGTCAGAATTAAACACATAAACCTCCTGTGAACTTCAGTAAAAATAAAAGGCACCGCCTGTGTGCCACATTTTTTATCATTAACCTTGAGGAAAGGACACTACCAGGTATAGCAGATAAAGAGAGGATTATTTCGCCGCAATGAGCCGGGCGGGAATAATAAGATTGCGTGAATGCGTCTCTTCATGGGTGATTTTTTGCATCATGCGATCCGCAAGTGTGGTACCAAGTTCCCGCGCAGGCGTGCTGGCCCAGGTAACAGGTATATCATCAAGTGTGGTTGGCGTTGCATCGGTAAATGCCGCCAACGAAACCTGTTGTTCAAAGTAACGATCGACTCCGCTTTCCCCGCTTTGCCGCCCTGCTTTCAGCAAACCAAACCATGCCCCCATCGCAATAGTTTCGTTATAGCAAACCACAGCACTGATGGTCGGGTTATGACGTAAAAGCGCCGTGATAGCTTCCGCGGCTTGCTTCTGGCTGGAAGAGCACTCCAACACCCAATCGCTGTGAAACGGCAGGCCAAATTTTAGTAGAGTTGCACAATAGCCCCCCACCCGTTCTGCCCGGGTTAATGAGGAACTTTGCCCTCCCAGCCAGGCGATACGCTGATGCCCATTGCGAATGAGATGCTCCGTCAACAACTGTGCAGCCTGCATGTTATCCGGGCGAACCGTATCAACATCATCAAGATAACTGGCACGGGAAGCGAAAATCACCGGGATAGCTTTTTCTTCTGCCATCCGTCGCAGGTCATCGCTGCTTCCTGCAGCCCCGGCAATGACCACACCATCGACCCCCTGATTCAGTAACAGTGAAAACCGCTGTGCCAGCTGCTCGCCGTCTTTACCGCCGTGAAGCAAAAAAACCATCCGTCCCTGCGCTTCCAGAGCTTCCGTCAATCCGGCCGTTAATTCGGCGTAAAACGGCGCAGATAAATCACGGACGATCAAACCAATGACGCCGCTTTGCCCGCCGCGCAGCGCCGACGCCTGACGATTGCGCACAAATCCCAGCTCTTCAATGGCGGCGTTAACGCGTTCTCCTGTGGCGGTAGAGATTCGCCCTTTGCCACTTAGCACCAGCGAAACGGTGCTTACCGACACGCCCGCAGCCAGCGCAACATCATGAATGGTTATTTTTTTGGCGGTAGCCATGCAGATGACCTACTCCCTGATTATGTGACAGATAAAACGTTTTACCTTTTATTTATCTTATACCCGCTATTATCGTTGAGTAATGTGATTTATGCCTCACTAAAATTTGATAAAACGTTTTATCTTCTCGCGCAATTTACTGAATCCAGATTGTTCTCTACGAGGAGTCGTTTTATGACGGCGAAAACAGCACCGAAAGTCACGCTATGGGAGTTCTTCCAGCAGTTAGGCAAAACCTTCATGTTACCCGTGGCATTATTGTCGTTCTGCGGCATTATGCTCGGCATTGGTAGTTCTCTTAGCAGCCATGATGTCATCACCCTGATCCCGGTCCTGGGCAACCCCGTGTTGCAGGCTATCTTTACCTGGATGAGTAAGATTGGCTCGTTTGCTTTTAGTTTCCTGCCAGTCATGTTCTGTATCGCCATCCCGCTGGGCCTGGCACGCGAAAACAAAGGAGTAGCGGCATTCGCTGGCTTCGTCGGTTATGCGGTAATGAACCTCGCGGTAAACTTCTGGTTGACCAATAAAGGCATTCTGCCAACCACGGACGCCGCGGTTCTGAAAGCCAATAACATTCAGAGCATTCTTGGGATCCAGTCGATCGACACCGGGATCCTCGGTGCAGTGATCGCCGGTATTATCGTCTGGATGCTGCATGAGCGTTTCCATAATATCCGCCTGCCGGATGCGCTGGCATTCTTCGGCGGTACGCGCTTCGTGCCAATCATCTCCTCGCTGGTGATGGGCCTTGTCGGTCTGGTGATTCCATTAGTCTGGCCAATTTTCGCCATGGGTATTAGCGGCTTAGGCCATATGATCAACAGCGCGGGTGATTTCGGACCGATGCTGTTTGGTACCGGTGAACGTCTGCTGTTGCCGTTTGGTCTGCATCACATTCTGGTGGCATTAATTCGCTTTACCGACGCAGGCGGCACGCAGGAAGTCTGCGGTCAAACCGTCAGCGGCGCACTGACCATCTTCCAGGCGCAATTGAGTTGCCCGACCACTCACGGTTTTTCTGAAAGCGCCACGCGTTTCCTTTCGCAAGGTAAAATGCCTGCGTTTCTCGGCGGCCTGCCAGGTGCAGCGTTAGCTATGTATCACTGCGCGCGCCCGGAAAATCGCCATAAAATTAAAGGTCTGCTTATTTCTGGCCTGATCGCCTGTGTCGTTGGCGGCACGACCGAACCTCTGGAATTCCTGTTCCTGTTCGTAGCGCCAGTTCTGTATGTCATCCACGCGCTGTTAACCGGCCTCGGCTTCACCGTCATGTCTGTGCTCGGCGTCACCATCGGTAATACCGACGGCAATATCATCGACTTCGTGGTGTTCGGTATTTTGCATGGTCTGTCAACCAAGTGGTACATGGTGCCAGTGGTGGCGGCAATCTGGTTTGTCGTTTACTACGTCATCTTCCGTTTCGCTATCACCCGCTTCAATCTGAAAACCCCGGGACGCGATAGCGAAGTTGCCAGTTCAATCGAAAAAGCCGTTGCCGGTGCGCCGGGTAAATCAGGTTACAACGTTCCTGCAATCCTCGAAGCATTAGGCGGTGCCGACAATATTGTCAGCCTCGATAACTGCATTACCCGTCTGCGTTTGTCTGTTAAAGATATGTCGCTTGTTAATGTGCAGGCACTGAAGGACAATCGGGCAATTGGCGTAGTACAACTTAATCAACATAACCTGCAGGTTGTTATCGGGCCACAAGTTCAGTCAGTAAAAGATGAAATGGCCGGTCTGATGCATACTGTCCAGGCATAAGGATAAGATATGTTCGATTTTTCAAAGGTCGTGGATCGTCATGGCACATGGTGTACACAGTGGGATTATGTCGCTGACCGTTTCGGCACTGCTGACCTGTTACCGTTCACGATTTCAGACATGGATTTTGCCACTGCCCCCTGCATTATCGAGGCGCTGAATCAGCGCCTGATGCACGGCGTGTTTGGCTACAGCCGCTGGAAAAACGATGAGTTTCTCGCGGCTATTGCCCACTGGTTTTCCACCCAGCATTACACCGCCATCGATCCTCAGTCGGTGGTGTATGGTCCTTCTGTTATCTATATGGTCTCAGAATTGATTCGTCAGTGGTCTGAAACAGGTGAAGGCGTGGTGATCCACACACCCGCCTATGACGCATTTTACAAGGCCATTGAAGGTAATCAGCGCACAGTAATGCCCGTTGCTTTAGAGAAGCAGGCTGACGGCTGGTTTTGTGATATGAGCAAGCTGGAAGCCGTGTTGGCGAAACCAGAATGTAAAATTATGCTCCTGTGTAGTCCACAGAATCCTACCGGGAAAGTGTGGACGTGCGATGAGCTGGAGATCATGGCTGACCTGTGCGAGCGTCATGGTGTGCGGGTTATTTCCGATGAAATCCATATGGATATGGTTTGGGGCGAACAGCCGCATATTCCCTGGAGTAATGTGGGTCGCGGAGACTGGGCGTTGCTAACGTCGGGATCGAAAAGTTTCAATATTCCCGCCCTGACCGGTGCTTACGGGATTATAGAAAATAGCAGTAGCCGCGATGCCTATTTATCGGCACTGAAAGGCCGTGATGGGCTTTCTTCCCCTTCGGTACTGGCGTTAACTGCCCATATCGCCGCCTATCAGCAAGGCGCGCCGTGGCTGGATGCCTTACGCGTCTATCTGAAAGATAATCTGACGTATATCGCAGATAAAATGAACGCCGCGTTTCCTGAACTCAACTGGCAGATCCCACAATCCACTTATCTGGCCTGGCTTGATCTACGTCCGTTGAATATTGACGACAACGCGTTGCAAAAAGCGCTTATCGAGCAAGAAAAGGTCGCGATCATGCCGGGGTATACCTACGGTGAAGAAGGTCGTGGTTTTGTCCGACTCAATGCCGGCTGCCCACGTTCGAAACTGGAAAAAGGTGTGGCTGGATTAATAAACGCCATCCGCGCTGTTCGCTAACCCCAATTGCGCAACGTAAAAAATCGTTGCGCAATCGTGGATTTTTACCCTGCTTTATTTTTATAATGGTGCGCACTTTTATATCCAGAAAAAGAGTGCGACCATGATTGATACCACCCTGCCATTAACTGATATCCATCGCCACCTTGATGGCAACATTCGTCCCCAGACCATTCTTGAACTTGGCCGCCAGTATAATATCTCGCTTCCTGCACAATCCCTGGAAACACTGATTCCCCACGTTCAGGTCATTGCCAACGAACCCGATCTGGTGAGCTTTCTGACCAAACTTGACTGGGGTGTTAAAGTTCTCGCCTCTCTTGATGCCTGCCGCCGCGTGGCATTTGAAAACATTGAAGATGCAGCCCGTAACGGCCTGCACTATGTCGAGCTGCGTTTTTCACCGGGCTACATGGCAATGGCACATCAGCTGCCTGTAGCGGGTGTTGTCGAAGCGGTGATCGATGGCGTACGTGAAGGTTGCCGCACCTTTGGTGTGCAGGCGAAGCTTATCGGCATTATGAGCCGGACCTTCGGCGAAGCCGCCTGTCAGCAAGAGCTGGAGGCCTTTTTAGCCCACCGTGACCAGATTACCGCACTTGATTTAGCCGGTGATGAACTTGGTTTCCCGGGAAGTCTGTTCCTTTCTCACTTCAACCTTGCGCGTGATGCGGGCTGGCATATTACCGTCCATGCAGGCGAAGCTGCCGGGCCGGAAAGCATCTGGCAGGCGATTCGTGAACTGGGTGCGGAGCGTATTGGACATGGCGTAAAAGCCATTGAAGATCGGGCGCTGATGGATTTTCTCGCCGAGCAACAAATTGGTATTGAATCCTGTCTGACCTCCAATATTCAGACCAGCACCGTAGCAGAGCTGGCTGCACATCCGCTGAAAACGTTCCTTGAGCATGGCATTCGTGCCAGCATTAACACTGACGATCCCGGCGTACAGGGAGTGGATATCATTCACGAATATACCGTTGCCGCGCCGGCTGCTGGGTTATCCCGCGAGCAAATCCGCCAGGCGCAGATTAATGGTCTGGAAATGGCTTTCCTCAGCGCAGAGGAAAAACGCGCACTGCGAGAAAAAGTCGCCGCGAAGTAACAAAAATGGATGGTGCTAATTGCACCATCCTCTTTTCACGCAAGGCACAGCGTCGCGCGATGTTTGGCGGATTCGATGCCCAGCTCAATCAACTCCATTACCTGGATTGCCTGACTTGCCGGAACCGGATTTTCACCATCGCCATTTAACGCATCACGAATAGCCGCATAGTAAGCCGGATAATTCCCCGGCACTGTCAACAGCGTTTCTTCGACACGTTCCTCACCTTCCACGCGGGTAAGTACGCCATCACGCATATCGTAGCCCCAGTCTTCCTGCGGCAGACGCTCGCCATTTTTCAGACGTTCTTCCTGTGGATCGAGGCCATATTTCACATAACTGCCTCGGGATCCATGCACGATATAACGTGCTGACTCAGCGGCTGCCAGCATGGTGCCGTGTAAAATGACTCGCCGCTGCGGATAGGACAAGATGGCGTGGAAATAATCAGTCGACTGCGCTCCGGGCCGTAACTGTGCCAAATCTACCGTCATGCTAACCGGTAAACCAAATAGCGTAATGGCCTGATCAAGAAGATGCGGTGCTAAATCGTACCAGATACCGCTGCCAGGGCCGCCCTGTTCACGCCAACGATCGCGCACCTGCGGACGGAAGCGGTCAAAATGAGACTCAAAGTAAGCAACTTCACCCAGCACGCCTTCCGTGAGCAAACCTTTTAGCGTCAGGAAATCGCTATCCCAGCGACGGTTATGGAATACAGACAGCACACGCCCCAGGCTTTTTGCCAGCGCTTCCAGCTCTCGCGCTTGTGACAGTGTCACGGTAAAGGGTTTATCAACGACCACATGTTTACCCGCCTCAAGCGCCGCTTTGGCTAACGGGAAATGGGTATCGTTGGGTGTAGGGATGACAATCAGGTCTATGTTGGGATCGTTAAACAGATGCTTCGGCTCAGAGACAACCGTAACCGTTGGCCAGTCGGCTTTTACTTTTGTTTCATCGCTGCTGGATATTACCGCCAGTTCCAGCCCGGGCGTGCCCGCAATCAGGGGCGCATGGAAGGTTTTGCTCGCATAACCATACCCAATCAACCCAACACGGATGTTGTCGCTCATGTCATTGCCTCTCATTGAAGTATGATGGCTATTTGACACTATCCTTTACCCTCGCTCAACAGTTTAATAACCTGCCAGCAATAAGGGATGTTGTTTAACTTAAGTCAAAAAAATAGCGAATTTTCCAACGACAAAAGCTAAATATCGCAAAAACCTCAGTAAAAATCTTGCTGGAGCTATTATTGCTAAGTAACATTTACCCCCTGAAGTTAATGGATCAATCAACAGAGATGTGGGCTGTAATGAATCGTCTTATTGAATTAACAGGTTGGATCGTTCTTGTCGTTTCAGTCATTCTTCTTGGCGTGGCGAGTCACATTGACAACTATCAGCCACCTGAACAGAGTACTACGGTACAACACAAGTAAGCTCTGCGCTTGTAGAGCGACATGCTGGCCGACCGGGTGCATGTTTTAACTTGTCGGATATTAAACCAGGAATTTATTATCTTGTTCGATGTTGTTGGTGATTGTCAGAGATAGTAAAGCGCGTTACTCTTTTCAGAGCAGTTTTTCATCCCTGAATATTTGCCATCAGCGCATTCTTATTATTGTAATAACACAAGCGTTCACTTTTGGTGAAATTTTATCATCACTAATAATACCTACCCCTTTGGTATTAATTATTTTATGGACCTTTTATGACTGTTCAGGACTACTTATTAAAATTTCGCAAAATCAGTTCACTCGAAAGTTTGGAAAAACTCTACGACCATCTTAATTACACCCTGACGGACGATCAGGAACTGATCAATATGTATCGTGCTGCCGATCACCGTCGCGCAGAGCTGGTTTCTGGCGGGCGTTTGTTTGACCTCGGCCAGGTACCGAAGTCCGTCTGGCACTATGTCCAATAAAGAAAGTAGCGATCGGTTATAAAAGCCTTATAATAACGCCCCTAAAATTAGATTTGCCTGTTTGCGTCGCTATTCTGGAGAACCTATGACCACCACAACGCCACAACGTATTGGAGGCTGGTTGCTTGGCCCATTGGCCTGGCTTTTAGTCGCTCTGTTAAGTACGACGCTGGCGTTGTTGCTGTATACCGCTGCGTTATCTTCTCCGCAAACATTTCAAACGCTCGGCGAACAAGCACTGACGACACAAATCTTATGGGGCGTTTCTTTTATTACCGCTATCGCCATGTGGTATTACACACTGTGGTTGACCATCGCTTTCTTTAAACGTCGGCGTTGTGTTCCTAAACACTATATTATCTGGCTGCTTATTTCCGTATTGCTGGCAGTAAAAGCGTTCGCTTTTTCACCCGTGGAAGATGGCATAGCCGTTCGCCAGTTACTGTTTACTTTGTTGGCAACCGCATTGATCGTCCCCTATTTTAAACGCTCGTCGCGGGTGAAAGCGACGTTTGTGAATCCGTAATAACCTTACAGTTAACCTGTTGTCGCCTGCTCTGGATTAACGGATAATAGGCGGCTTTTTTATTTCAGGCCGAAAAATGACTGACTACCTGTTACTGTTTGTCGGAACTGTACTGGTCAATAACTTTGTACTGGTCAAGTTTCTCGGTCTCTGTCCGTTTATGGGGGTTTCCAAAAAGCTGGAAACCGCGATGGGCATGGGGCTGGCAACAACGTTTGTGATGACGCTGGCGTCTATTTGCGCCTGGCTTATCGATACGTGGATTTTGATCCCACTTAATCTGATTTACCTGCGCACCCTGGCATTTATTCTGGTGATTGCTGTGGTCGTGCAGTTCACCGAGATGGTGGTGCGCAAAACCAGCCCGGTGCTTTACCGTCTGCTGGGGATTTTTTTGCCGCTTATCACCACCAACTGTGCAGTGCTCGGCGTGGCGTTGCTGAATATCAATCTCGGGCACAATTTCTTGCAGTCGGCGCTGTACGGTTTTTCCGCCGCTGTCGGTTTTTCGCTGGTGATGGTTCTCTTCGCAGCTATCCGCGAACGCCTTGCTGTGGCTGATGTCCCGGCACCTTTTCGCGGTAATGCCATTGCGTTAATTACCGCAGGTCTTATGTCTCTGGCCTTTATGGGCTTTAGTGGTTTGGTGAAGTTGTAATGAATGCTATCTGGATTGCCGTTGCCGCCGTGAGCCTGCTGGGCCTGGCGTTTGGCGCCATTCTGGGTTATGCCTCCCGCCGTTTTGCGGTGGAAGACGATCCGGTCGTTGAGAAAATTGACGAAATCTTACCGCAGAGCCAGTGTGGTCAGTGCGGTTATCCCGGCTGTCGCCCCTACGCGGAAGCCATCAGCTGTAACGGTGAAAAAATCAACCGTTGCGCCCCTGGTGGCGAAGCTGTGATGCTAAAAATTGCCGAGTTGCTTAATGTCGAACCGCAGCCGCTGGATGGCGAAGCGCAAGAGCTAACGCCTGCGCGGATGGTGGCGGTTATTGATGAAAATAACTGTATTGGCTGCACTAAATGTATTCAGGCGTGTCCGGTAGACGCCATCGTTGGCGCTACCCGTGCCATGCATACGGTAATGAGTGATCTCTGTACGGGCTGCAATTTATGTGTTGATCCGTGCCCGACGCACTGCATCTCGTTGCAACCGGTCGCAGAAACACCTGACTCCTGGAAATGGGATCTGAACACCATTCCCGTGCGTATCATTCCCGTGGAACACCATGCTTAAGTTATTCTCTGCATTCAGAAAAAATAAAATCTGGGATTTCAACGGCGGCATCCATCCACCGGAGATGAAAACCCAGTCCAACGGTACCCCCCTGCGCCAGGTACCCCTGGCGCAGCGTTTTGTTATTCCACTGAAACAGCATATTGGCGCTGAAGGTGAGTTGTGCGTTAGCGTCGGCGATAAAGTATTGCGCGGCCAGCCGCTTACCCGTGGTCGCGGCAAAATGCTGCCTGTTCACGCGCCCACCTCGGGTACCGTTACGGCTATTGCGCCCCACTCTACGGCTCATCCTTCAGCTTTAGCTGAATTAAGCGTGATTATTGATGCCGATGGTGAAGACTGCTGGATCTCACGAGACGGCTGGGCCGATTATCGCTCTCGCCGTCGCGAAGAGTTAATCGAGCGCATTCATCAGTTTGGTGTTGCCGGGCTGGGCGGTGCGGGATTCCCGACAGGCGTTAAATTGCAGGGCGGCGGAGATAAGATTGAGACGTTGATTATCAACGCTGCTGAGTGCGAGCCGTACATTACCGCTGATGACCGTTTAATGCAGGATTGCGCGGCTCAGGTCGTAGAGGGTATTCGCATTCTTGCGCATATTCTGCAGCCACGCGAAATTCTTATCGGCATTGAAGATAACAAACCGCAGGCGATTTCCATGCTGCGCGCGGTGCTGGCGGACTCTCACGATATTTCTCTGCGGGTGATTCCAACCAAATATCCTTCTGGCGGTGCTAAACAATTAACCTACATTCTGACCGGGAAGCAGGTTCCACATGGCGGGCGTTCATCTGATATCGGCGTATTAATGCAAAACGTCGGCACTGCTTATGCAGTGAAACGTGCCGTTATTGATGGCGAGCCGATTACCGAGCGTGTCGTAACCCTGACTGGCGAAGCAATCGCTCGCCCGGGCAACGTCTGGGCACGGCTGGGGACGCCAGTGCGTCATTTATTAAATGACGCCGGATTCTGCCCCTCTGCCGATCAAATGGTGATTATGGGCGGCCCGCTAATGGGCTTTACCTTGCCATGGCTGGATGTCCCGGTCGTAAAGATTACCAACTGTCTGTTGGCTCCCTCTGCCAATGAGCTTGGCGAACCACAGGAAGAACAAAGCTGCATCCGGTGTAGCGCCTGTGCTGACGCCTGCCCTGCGGATCTTTTGCCGCAACAGTTGTACTGGTTCAGCAAAGGTCAGCAACACGATAAAGCCACCACGCATAACATTGCCGACTGCATTGAATGTGGGGCTTGCGCGTGGGTTTGCCCGAGCAATATTCCCCTGGTGCAATATTTCCGTCAGGAAAAAGCTGAAATTGCGGCTATTCGTCAGGAAGAAAAGCGCGCCGCAGAAGCCAAAGCGCGTTTCGAAGCGCGCCAGGCTCGTCTGGAACGCGAAAAAGCGGCTCGCCTTGAACGACATAAGAGCGCAGCCGTTCAACCTGCAGCCAAAGATAAAGATGCGATTGCTGCCGCTCTGGCGCGGGTGAAAGAGAAACAGGCCCAGGCTACACAGCCGATTGTGATTAAAGCGGGCGAACGCCCGGATAACAGTGCAATTATTGCAGCACGTGAAGCCCGTAAAGCGCAAGCCAGAGCGAAACAGGCAGAACTGCAGCAAACTAACGACGCAGCAACCGTTGCTGATCCACGTAAAACTGCCGTTGAAGCAGCTATCGCCCGCGCCAAAGCACGCAAGCTGGAGCAGCAACAGGCTAATGCGAAGCCAGAAGAACAGGTTGACCCGCGCAAAGCCGCCGTCGAAGCCGCTATCGCCCGTGCCAAAGCACGCAAGCTGGAACAGCAACAGGCCAATGCGGAGCCAGAACAACAGGTCGATCCGCGCAAAGCCGCCGTCGAAGCCGCTATTGCCCGTGCCAAAGCACGTAAGCTGGAACAGCAACAGGCTAATGCGGTACCAGAAGAACAGGTTGATCCGCGCAAAGCGGCAGTTGCCGCGGCTATTGCCCGCGTTCAGGCCAAAAAAGCCGCCCAGCAAAAGGTTGTAAACGAGGACTAAATGGTATTCAGAATAGCTAGCTCCCCTTATACCCATAACCAGCGCCAGACATCGCGCATTATGCTGTTGGTGTTGCTCGCAGCCGTGCCAGGAATCGCAGCGCAACTGTGGTTTTTTGGTTGGGGTACTCTCGTTCAGATCCTGTTGGCGTCGGTCAGTGCTCTGTTAGCCGAAGCTCTCGTACTCAAACTACGCAAGCAGTCGGTAGCCGCAACGTTGAAAGATAACTCAGCATTGCTGACAGGCTTATTGCTGGCGGTAAGTATTCCCCCCCTCGCGCCATGGTGGATGGTCGTGCTGGGTACGGTGTTTGCGGTGATCATCGCTAAACAGTTGTATGGCGGTCTGGGGCAAAACCCGTTTAATCCGGCAATGATTGGTTATGTGGTCTTACTGATCTCCTTCCCAGTGCAGATGACCAGCTGGTTACCGCCACATGACATTGCGGTCAACATCCCTGGTTTTATCGACGCCATACAGGTTATTTTCAGCGGACATACCGCCAGTGGTGGTGATATGAACACACTACGCTTAGGTATTGATGGCATTAGTCAGGCGACACCGCTGGATACATTTAAAACCTCTGTCCGCGCAGGTCATTCGGTTGAACAGATTATGCAATATCCGATCTACAGCGGTATTCTGGCGGGCGCTGGTTGGCAATGGGTAAATCTCGCCTGGCTGGCTGGCGGCGTGTGGTTGCTATGGCAGAAAGCGATTCGCTGGCATATTCCCCTCAGCTTCTTAGTAACGCTGGCGTTATGCGCAACGTTGGGCTGGTTGTTCTCACCAGAAACACTGGCAGCACCGCAAATTCATCTGCTGTCTGGAGCGACCATGCTCGGCGCATTCTTTATTTTGACTGACCCGGTTACCGCTTCTACGACCAATCGTGGTCGTCTTATTTTCGGCGCGCTGGCGGGCTTATTAGTCTGGTTGATCCGCAGTTTCGGCGGCTATCCTGACGGCGTGGCTTTTGCCGTCCTGCTGGCGAACATCACGGTTCCTCTGATCGATTACTACACGCGTCCGCGCGTCTACGGCCATCGCAAAGGGTAAACCATGCTGAAAACTATCCGAAAACACGGCATTACACTGGCACTATTTGCAGCGGGTTCTACAGGGTTAACTGCGGCCATCAACCAGATGACCAAAACGACAATTGCTGAACAGGCCAGTCTGCAACAAAAGGCGTTATTTGATCAAGTGCTGCCAGCCGAACGCTATAACAATGCGCTGGCACAGAGTTGCTATCTGGTCACTGCGCCAGAGTTAGGTAAAGGTGAGCATCGGGTTTACATCGCCAAACAGGATGACAAACCGGTAGCCGCCGTTCTGGAAACAACCGCGCCAGATGGCTATTCTGGTGCGATTCAGCTGCTGGTGGGAGCCGATTTTAACGGCACGGTACTAGGCACGCGCGTGACAGAGCACCACGAAACGCCAGGGCTTGGCGATAAAATCGAACTGCGCCTTTCTGACTGGATCACCCATTTTGCGGGTAAAAAAATCAGTGGTGCGGATGATGTGCACTGGGCGGTGAAGAAAGATGGTGGTGATTTCGACCAGTTCACCGGCGCGACGATTACTCCGCGCGCGGTGGTAAATGCGGTAAAACGCGCCGGATTGTACGCTCAGACGTTACCGGCACAACTTTCTCAACTTCCTGCCTGTGGAGAATAAAGCGTGAGCGAAATTAAAGACGTTATTGTTCAGGGGTTGTGGAAAAACAACTCTGCGCTGGTCCAGTTGCTCGGCCTTTGTCCGCTACTGGCGGTCACGTCCACTGCCACCAACGCCCTGGGTTTAGGACTTGCGACTACGCTGGTACTGACGCTGACCAACTTGACCATTTCGACGCTGCGTCACTGGACGCCAGCCGAGATCCGCATTCCCATTTACGTGATGATCATCGCCTCGGTGGTCAGCGCTGTACAGATGCTGATCAACGCCTACGCCTTTGGCCTGTATCAATCATTAGGGATTTTTATTCCGCTGATTGTCACTAACTGTATCGTTGTGGGCCGCGCTGAAGCCTTCGCCGCCAAAAAAGGTCCGGCGCTTTCGGCACTGGACGGCTTTTCAATTGGTATGGGCGCAACCTGCGCCATGTTCGTGCTGGGTTCACTACGCGAAATTATCGGCAATGGCACGTTGTTTGACGGTGCAGATGCGCTGTTAGGTAGCTGGGCAAAAGTATTACGCGTGGAAATTTTCCACACCGACTCCCCTTTCCTGCTGGCGATGCTGCCACCAGGTGCATTTATTGGCCTGGGACTGATGCTGGCAGGAAAATACCTGATTGATGAAAGAATGAAAAAGCGCCGTGCTGAAGCAGCTGCCGAACGTGCATTGCCAAACGGTGAAACAGGGAATGTCTGATGAACAAAGCAAAACGCCTGGAGATCCTCACTCGCCTGCGTGAGAACAATCCTCATCCCACCACCGAGCTTAATTTCAGTTCGCCTTTTGAATTGCTGATTGCCGTACTGCTTTCCGCTCAGGCGACCGATGTCAGTGTTAATAAGGCGACGGCGAAACTCTACCCGGTGGCTAATACACCTGCAGCGATGCTTGAACTGGGCGTCGAAGGGGTGAAAACCTATATCAAAACCATTGGGCTTTATAACAGCAAAGCAGAAAATATCATCAAAACCTGCCGTATCTTACTGGAACAACATAATGGCGAGGTTCCGGAAGATCGTGCTGCGCTTGAAGCCCTACCTGGCGTAGGTCGTAAAACAGCCAACGTCGTATTAAACACTGCATTCGGCTGGCCGACTATTGCTGTCGATACGCACATTTTCCGCGTTTGTAATCGTACTCAATTTGCGCCGGGGAAAAACGTCGAACAGGTAGAAGAAAAGCTACTGAAAGTGGTTCCGGCAGAGTTTAAAGTCGACTGCCACCATTGGTTGATCCTGCACGGGCGTTATACCTGCATTGCCCGCAAGCCCCGCTGTGGCTCTTGTATTATTGAAGATCTTTGTGAATACAAAGAGAAAGTTGACATCTAATGATAAGGGGTAACACCGATTACCCCATTGATAACCTTTCTTTATCCTCTTTTAAAACATCTTTTTAACGTCAATGATGCCATTGCTTAGCGTTATCATCAGGTAATCCGTTTGCGGATAACCAAAAATGCAGGTTAATTGTTTTTTTAATAGCGAAATTTTCTATTCATTCGTGATCAAGATCACGATGCTGTGGCAATGTAAAAACATTGCAAGAACTAGGTTAAAACCATTTAAATTTACACACGCAACAAATATTGACCTACAAAACATTACACTGGCTATTTTTCAGAAACTGGACTATCTCACTAGGAAAAACGCTAAATAGCAGAACATATCGCCGTTAAGCCATCATCCCCCTCTCAGGGTAGTGAAAAAATCTGCCGTTACGTTTTTTGAAAAATTTAACGCTGGATAACATTTCCCGGAATGGTTGAATTCCCCGCCTCAGTTATATGTAACAGATTATTACAAAGGACTTGTCTGAAAGTGCAAGATAGTGAACATTACCTGCCGTTTCCCCTCCCACTATAACAATTGCGCGTATGTTTTTTAGGCATAACGCGAGAAAGCACCCCCGTTAATATGGGATGTAAAAAAAGAGGTAAAAGTGTCCACTGCAAACCAAAAACCAACTGAAAGCGTCAGTTTGAACGCTTTCAAACAACCGAAGGCGTTCTATCTCATCTTCTCGATTGAGTTATGGGAACGTTTTGGTTATTACGGCCTACAAGGAATTATGGCTGTTTACCTGGTTAAACAACTGGGTATGTCTGAAGCGGATTCAATCACCCTTTTCTCTTCCTTTAGTGCCCTGGTTTATGGTCTGGTCGCTATCGGCGGCTGGTTAGGTGACAAGGTACTGGGTACTAAACGCGTAATTATGCTTGGCGCTATTGTGCTGGCGATTGGTTATGCTCTGGTTGCCTGGTCTGGTCACGACGCCGGTATCGTTTATATGGGTATGGCGGCTATTGCGGTCGGTAACGGCCTGTTTAAAGCTAACCCGTCTTCTCTGCTTTCTACATGCTATGAGAAAAACGACCCGCGTCTGGACGGTGCATTCACCATGTACTACATGTCCGTCAACATCGGCTCTTTCTTCTCTATGATCGCCACCCCGTGGCTGGCCGCGAAATACGGCTGGAGTGTTGCGTTTGCGTTGAGCGTTGTAGGCCTGCTGATCACTATCGTTAACTTCGCCTTCTGCCAACGCTGGGTTAAACAGTACGGTTCAAAACCAGACTTCGAGCCTATCAACTACCGTAACCTGCTGCTGACCATTATTGGTGTTGTGGCACTGATCGCTATCGCCACCTGGCTGCTGCACAATCAGGAAGTTGCGCGTATGGCGCTGGGCGTTGTTGCCTTTGGTATCGTGGTTATCTTCGGTAAAGAAGCCTTCGCGATGAAAGGTGCTGCGCGTCGTAAAATGATCGTTGCCTTCATCCTGATGCTCGAAGCCATTATCTTCTTCGTGCTGTACAGCCAGATGCCAACGTCACTGAACTTCTTTGCGATTCGTAACGTTGAACACACCATTCTGGGCCTGGCCGTAGAACCTGAGCAGTATCAGGCACTGAACCCGTTCTGGATCATCATTGGTAGCCCGATTCTGGCCGCTATCTATAACAAGATGGGCGATACCCTGCCGATGCCAACTAAGTTTGCAATCGGTATGGTGATGTGTTCTGGTGCGTTCCTGATTCTGCCGCTGGGTGCAAAATTCGCATCTGACGCAGGTATCGTGTCTGTAAGCTGGCTGGTCGCAAGCTATGGCCTGCAGAGTATCGGAGAACTGATGATCTCTGGTCTGGGTCTGGCAATGGTTGCACAACTCGTTCCGCAGCGTCTGATGGGCTTCATTATGGGTAGCTGGTTCCTGACCACTGCCGGTGCAAACCTGATTGGTGGTTATGTTGCGGGTATGATGGCTGTGCCGGATAACGTTACCGATCCACTGATGTCACTGGAAGTCTATGGTCGCGTATTCTTGCAGATTGGTGTCGCTACTGCCGTTATTGCAGTACTGATGCTGCTGACCGCGCCGAAACTGCACCGCATGACGCAGGATGACGCTGCAGACAAAGCGGCGAAAGCAGCCGTAGCGTAAAATTCAGGGAAACTCTTTTACAAGCCGCTAACTTTTCGTTAGCGGCTTTTTTTTTGTTCAGCAACGCACTACCATACTTTAAACCACAGACAAAAGGAGTTACCGATGAAATTGTTCTACAAACCGGGTGCCTGCTCTCTCGCTTCCCATATCACCCTGCGTGAGAGCGGAAAGGATTTTACGCTCGTCAGTGTGGATTTAATGAAAAAACGTCTCGAAAACGGTGACGATTACTTTGCCGTTAACCCTAAGGGACAGGTACCTGCATTGCTGCTGGACGATGGTACTTTGCTGACGGAAGGCGTAGCGATTATGCAGTATCTTGCCGACAGCGTCCCCGACCGCCAGTTGCTGGCACCGGTAAACAGTATTTCCCGCTATAAAACCATCGAATGGCTGAATTACATCGCCACCGAGCTGCATAAAGGTTTCACACCTCTGTTTCGCCCTGATACACCGGAAGAGTACAAATCGACAGTTCGCGCGCAGCTGGAGAAGAAGCTGCAATATGTGAACGAGGCACTGAAGGATGAGCACTGGATCTGCGGGCAACGATTTACAATTGCTGATGCCTATCTGTTTACGGTTCTGCGCTGGGCATACGCGGTGAAACTGAATCTGGAAGGGTTAGAGCACATTGCGGCATTTATGCAACGTATGGCTGAACGTCCGGAAGTACAAGACGCGCTGTCAGCGGAAGGCTTAAAGTAATAGCCATCGGCCCACAGGTCGTTGTGGGCCGAAATGAGATATTTCAGAGCTTTGTTGCGCTGAAATAATGTTCTGGTTTGGCAATACGATCCTGAGCAGCAACCACTTGCAGCTCATATTCCTGCATTGCTTTGGTGGTCACCATGATTTCGTATACTGCAGCGGTCACATGTTCCAGAGCCTCCTGCAGCGTTGCCCCCTGAAGCAGTTTCACCAGCAGTAAACCGCTCGTCACATCACCAACACCTACCGGCTGGCGCATACCAAAATCCACCAGCGGACGGCTGATATGCCAGGCTTCATCGGCGGTAACCAGCAGCATTTCAAAACGGTCACGGCTGTAGCCAGCCCGCGCCAGGTGTTTAACCAACACAATTTGTGGCCCTTGCGCAATGAGTTCACGCGCTGCCAGAACCGCTTCTTCGACGTTATTTACCGCATGCTCACAGAGTATTTCCAGCTCAACCAGATTCGGCGCAATGATATCGCTGGCAGGCAAACCGTGCCGCACATGAAACTCTGCGACACCCGGTGCAACGATACAGCCTTTTTCCGGATGACCCATTACCGGATCGCAAAAATATTTCGCCTGCGGATTCGCTGCTTTCACCTGACGAACGATACCGAGAATATGTTCACCCTGCTCCGCCGAACCCAGATAGCCACTTAATACGGCATCACAGGTGTGTAATTTATCAATGGCGGCAATGCCTTGCACAATTTCGGTTAAATGGCTGGGCGGCATCACGCAGCCAGTCCATTTGCCGTATTGAGTGTGATTAGAAAATTGAACGGTGTTCAGCGGCCAGACGTTCGCGCCCAGGCGGCGCATCGGAAACTCTGCCGCACTGTTACCCGCATGACCATAAACAACGTGAGACTGGATAGCGAGAATATTTTTCATCATGTTCCCTGTATAAAAACCAGGGGGAGTGATTTCTCACTCCCCCTTTCCACTTAATGCATTATTTCCAGCAAATCAGACAGTAATTCTTTTTGCCGCGACGCAATAAGGTAAAACGACCAAACAGACGATCTTCTTCTTTAAAGAAGTATTCAGGATCGGACTGTTTTTCACCGTTAATGGTGATGGCATTGGAGGCGATAGTTTTACGCGCCTGACCACGGGAAGGTTGCAGTTCAGAATCGACCAGCGCCTGCATCAGGTCTGCGCCCTTCTCCATCTCAACCATCGGTACGCCGTCCTGCGCCAGCTGTTCGAAGTCCGCTTCACTCAGCGCACTCAAGGAACCGCTGAACAGGCATTCGGTAATACGTTTTGCCGCCTGCAAACCTTCTTCACCATGCACCAGACGTGTCACCTGTTCTGCAAGCACATACTGGGCGCGCGGTGCTTTACCGCTGTTTTTATCTTCTTCTTCCAGGGCGTTGATCTCTTCAATGCTCATGAAGGTGAAGAACTTCAGGAAGCGGTAAACGTCGGCATCCGCAGTGTTGATCCAGAACTGGTAGAATTTGTACGGGCTGGTTTTCTTCGGATCCAACCAGACTGCGCCGCCTTCAGTTTTACCAAATTTGGTGCCGTCTGCTTTGGTGATCAGCGGAACGGTCAGGCCAAACACCTGATTCTGATGCAGACGACGGGTCAGGTCGATACCAGAAGTGATGTTACCCCACTGGTCAGAACCACCAATTTGCAGCACCACACCGTACTGTTTGTTCAGACAGGCGAAGTCATAACCCTGCAACAGGTTGTAGGAAAACTCAGTGAACGAAATCCCCTGATCTTCACGGTTGAGACGCTGCTTAACCGCTTCTTTGTTGATCATCTGGTTAACGGAGAAGTGTTTGCCAATATCGCGCAGGAAGGTCAGCACATTCATATTGCCGAACCAGTCATAGTTGTTCGCCGCGATAGCAGAGTTTTCTCCACAGTCGAAATCGAGGAACGGGGCAACCTGCTTGCGGATTTTGTCCACCCATTCCTGAACAGTTTCTTCGGTGTTCAGCTTACGCTCAGCAGCTTTGAAGCTCGGGTCGCCAATCAGACCCGTCGCGCCGCCTACCAGCGCAACCGGCTTGTGGCCCGCCTGCTGGAAGCGTTTCAGGCATAACAATGGAACAAGATGCCCCAAATGCAAGCTGTCAGCGGTAGGATCGAAGCCGCAATAGAGCGCGATCGGGCCTTGCGCCAGTCGCTCTGCTAACGCTTCCTCGTCCGTCACCTGGGCTACCAGCCCCCGCTCTTGCAATTGTTTAATCAAGTTACTGCTTGCCATCAAAATCTCCATGTATATAACGACTGCACCTTTGCCGGTACACGACTTTTCGCCAGATGCGAAAGAGACATAGAATAAAGTGCCAGAATCAGGAGTACCAGCGATTAAAGCAAGATTTTTGCATCTTTTCAGGGTGCAAGACGATCAATCTTCCACGCATCATTTTCACGCTGGTACAAAAAGCGGTCATGCAGGCGATGCTCACCGCCCTGCCAGAACTCAATCTGTTCAAGGCTGACGCGAAAACCGCCCCAAAAACTCGGCAATGGCACTTCGCCCTGTTGAAACTTCTGCTTCAGCTCCAGGAATTTACTTTCAAGGATACCGCGGGCAGAAATGCGACTGGACTGCTTCGAAACCCATGCACCAATCTGGCTATCACGGGGGCGACTATGAAAATATTTCATCACTTCGAGAGTCGAAAGTCGTTCCGCTTTACCGATCACCATCACCTGGCGCTCAAGGGTATGCCACGGGAACAGCAGGCTAACGCGCGGATTATTTTCGATTTGATGTGCTTTACGGCTGCCGAGGTTGGTGTAAAACACCATGCCTTTTTCGTCGTAATGTTTGAGTAAAACGATGCGCTGATAAGGCTGACCATGTTCATCCACGGTAGCGACCACCATCGCGGTAGGGTCCGCCAGTTTGGCTTCACACGCCTGAGAGAGCCAGCGTTCAAAAAGGGTTAATGGATCGGCGGGAAGATCGCGGCGGCGTAATCCGCCTTTGGTGTATTCACGGCGCAGATGCGCGATTTGCTGCAATTCGTCGTTATCAGACATGGTTTTCTTTACGGATTGTCAGTGGGTGACGCTATTGTGCGCCGCCCCTGGAAAAATCTCAACGCTGTGGATTTTGTAACTGACAGTTATTCAAGACGATGCGGTCGCGTTTATAGACAGTCGCTTCCTCGCCTTTCGACCAGAAAACATAGATCCCGTCGGTGTAACGTGCACCAGACGCAGAAATGCCCTGTTTGAGATGCAGTAGTTGATTATCGTAAACAAAACTGACTTCCTGGCGCGGATTATTCAGTTTGACCGTCAACGGTTTTTCATCACACTGGTATTCCAGCGTATCGGTTTGCATGCGCTCAAACAGTTGATTGAACGCGCTACAGCCGGTGAGAAGGACCGGCAAACAGATCAGTAACAGTTTTTTCATAGACATATCCCGAAGACTTTCCTGGTCTGGAGGGCAATACGCCCTCCCTAACGTTCCAAGTGTAACGGCAGACGCGGTAAGAAAAATTCAGTTAACTCTGATATCACGGGTTAGCGGGGAAAATAGCCCCGAGTACCGTCTCCTGGCTTGCGCCAGTGACGGAAGGCAGATTTCCTGGTAATCCCGCAAGCGTCCGCCAGGCAAGCCAGGCGAAAGCCAATGCTTCCATGTCATCGCCACTAATGCCAACGGCATCAGTGGTGGTGACTTCTGTGCCTGGCAGTAATGCCGCCAGACGCGCCATGAGTAGCGGATTACGACTTCCTCCACCACATACCATCAATCGTTCACAGCCACCGCTCAACAAAACTTGTTCAGAAATGGTCACGGCGGTGAGTTCTGCCAGTGTGGCCTGCACATCACGGGGATCAACACCCGGAAAATGGCGCAAATGGCGCTCCAGCCAGCCGTAGTTAAAGTATTCGCGTCCGGTGCTTTTCGGTGCGGGTTGCGAGAAATACGGGTCGCTGAGCATATTTTGCAGCAGTGGGAGAATAACTTTACCCGCCCGTGCCCACTCGGCATCTTTATCGTAAGGTTTACCGGCCTGACGCCAGATCCAGGCATCCATCAGCATGTTACCAGGACCGGTATCGTAGCCCCCAACCGGCTGCCCAGGAATGAGCAGTGACAGATTGGCGATGCCGCCAATATTGAGCACCATTCGTCGCTCGGTTGGGTGAGCCAGCAGCGCATGATGGAACGCAGGTACCAGCGGTGCGCCTTGTCCTCCCAAGGCAATATCGCGACGGCGAAAATCACCGACAACCGTAATTCCGGTGCGTGCCACAATTTGATTGTTATCGCCAATCTGTAAAGTGTGTGGTGCCACGCCCGTCGGTTCATGCCAGACGGTTTGACCGTGACAGCCGATCGCAACGATATCTCTCGCCTGCAGGTTTTGTTCCTTAAGCAAGGCATTGACCGCATCAGCAAAAAGTCGCCCGAGTTGAGTATCAAGCTGTCCAAACTGAGAAAGTGTAAGCTGCTGGCCCTGGCAAATATCCAGTACAGCCTGTTTCAGAGACACCGGGATCGGCCAGCTCAAACTTGCCAGCTGTGCGACCCGGTGTTCATCAATTGTCGCCAACACAACATCAACACCATCAAGGCTGGTGCCTGACATAACGCCAATAAAGCGGCCCGATTTCATAGTTCATCCTTTTTCAATCTGACGTTTGCGCACCACTCAAACATAAACTTTTCGTGAATACCATGCGGAATGACCGATTTTTACCGTTGGTAGTAAAACATTATCTTCAAATCAATAATCATCATGAATGTTTTGTTTATAATTGGTTGATCCTACTTTCATTATGATTTGCTCATATTTGGTAGAACATGTAACCATGGATTCACATATGCCATATACTTTGACCATGAGGGATGCTTGCGTGGCGTTTCATGGTGAACAGGAGATTTTTCAATGATTAAACGCGTATTGGTTGTTTCAATGGTAGGTCTGTCTCTTGTCGGTTGTGTTAATAACGACACCCTGTCAGGGGATGTTTATACCGCTTCTGAAGCGAAACAGGTACAGAATGTCAGCTATGGCACCATCGTTAATGTACGTCAGGTACAGATTCAGGGCGGTGATGATTCCAACGTTATCGGCGCAATTGGTGGTGCTGTACTTGGTGGTTTCCTGGGAAATACTATTGGCGGCGGAACCGGGCGTTCTCTGGCTACTGCAGCAGGGGCTGTTGCAGGTGGCGTAGCCGGTCAGGGCGTACAGAGTGCAATGAACAAAACGCAGGGTGTCGAGCTGGAAATTCGTAAAGACGATGGTAATACCATCATGGTGGTACAGAAACAAGGCAACACTCGTTTCTCTCCGGGCCAACGTGTCGTACTGGCCAGCAATGGCAGTCAGGTGACCGTTTCCCCGCGCTAAATAAGTTTGCGTGTGGTCAGGTTACTGACCACACGCCCCCTTCATTTCACCCTTTGGCCTGTAACTCAATGATATTATGCTCAAGTTTTGCGATGAGCTTAATCAGTTGTTCCAGTTCCTCTGCGGAGATGCCATGTAAAATTTCCGCGCGGGTTTTGTTAATAACAGCTTCCATTTCGCTGATCAGCGGCTCTGCCTTTTCCGTCAGTTTAATACGTTTAGCCCGACGATCGCTGGCACAAGTTTGACGCGAAATTAACCCTTTTTCTTCCAGTTGGTCCAGAGTACGGACCAGTGATGGCTGCTCGATGCCAATCGCTTTTGCCAGTTGAATTTGCGACTGGTCTGGAGGTAACTGATGGATATTGTGTAACGTAACCCAATGGGTTTGTGTTAACTCCAGCGGTTTCAGGCGATGGTCTATCAGAGCACGCCATATGCGCACCAACCGTGCCAGATCAGAACCTAGTGGCGATTCCAATTTCATCTCCTTATAATTAGCTTGCTAAGATATTATGCGGCTTTTAGAATAGTGTGCAGCAATTGTATTGCTAAAACAAATGTATTGCTGCATTTGGTTACCGTCAGACATATTTTTCAGAAATTGCGCGTAAATTTTTCGCACTTAAAGAATATTTATTAATCTAACGCAATATATTCGGTCGTAAAGGAATCTACTTTGTGAAGTTTATGCTCAATGCAACAGGATTGCCCTTACAAGATCTGGTGTTCGGTGCGTCCGTCTACTTTCCTCCGTTTTTCAAAGCCTTCGCGTTTGGATTCGTCATCTGGCTTGTCGTACACCGCCTGCTTCGTGGCTGGATCTACGCCGGTGACATCTGGCATCCCTTGTTAATGGATTTATCGCTGTTTGCGATTTGCGTTTGCCTTTCCCTGGCAATACTGATTGCGTGGTAACTATGTCAATTAAAACAATTAAGTATTTCTCAACAATCATTGTAGCGGTAGTTGCGGTTCTTGCCGGATGGTGGCTGTGGAATTATTACATGCAATCTCCGTGGACACGCGACGGGAAAATACGCGCTGAACAGGTTTCTATCACCCCTCAGGTGTCGGGACGTATTGTTGAACTGAATATAAAAGACAACCAACTGGTTAACGCGGGGGATCTTCTGCTCACGATCGATAAAACGCCCTTTCAGATCGCCGAGCTGAACGCACAGGCTCAGCTGGCGAAAGCGCAATCTGACCTCGCAAAAGCCAATAACGAAGCGAATCGTCGTCGTCATCTCTCACAAAATTTTATTTCTGCCGAAGAACTCGATACCGCTAACCTCAATGTTAAAGCGATGCAGGCCAGTGTTGATGCCGCACAGGCGACGCTGAAACAGGCACAATGGCAACTGGCGCAAACGGAAATTCGCGCCCCGGTGAGTGGATGGGTGACTAACCTCACTACCCGCATCGGCGATTACGCTGACACCGGGAAACCGCTGTTTGCCCTTGTCGACAGCCACTCGTTTTACGTCATTGGTTATTTTGAAGAAACCAAGTTGCGCCATATCCGCGAAGGTGCACCAGCACAAATTACCCTCTATAGTGATAACAAAACGTTACAGGGTCACGTTTCCAGTATCGGTCGGGCGATTTATGATCAGAGCGTTGAAAGTGACTCAAACCTTATTCCGGATGTGAAACCTAACGTCCCCTGGGTTCGCCTCGCCCAACGAGTTCCCGTCCGCTTTGCGCTGGATAAAGTCCCAGGCGATGTCACGCTGGTGTCGGGCACCACCTGTAGTATTGCCGTAGGTCAATAATGAACGCATCGTCATGGTCCTTGCGCAATTTGCCCTGGTTCAGGGCCACGCTGGCGCAATGGCGTTATGCGTTACGCAATACCATTGCCATGTGTCTGGCGCTGACGGTTGCCTATTATTTAAATCTGGATGAACCCTATTGGGCGATGACCTCGGCTGCCGTGGTTAGCTTTCCCACCGTTGGCGGTGTCATCAGCAAAAGCCTCGGACGCATCGCTGGCAGTTTGCTCGGAGCCATTGCGGCACTGCTTCTTGCCGGACATACGCTCAATGAGCCGTGGTTTTTTCTTTTGAGCATGGCGGCGTGGCTTGGCTTTTGTACCTGGGCCTGTGCGCACTTCACGAATAATGTCGCGTATGCATTTCAACTGGCGGGCTACACAGCTGCCATCATCGCCTTTCCGATGGTTAATATTACTGAGGCCAGCCAGCTGTGGGATATCGCTCAGGCGCGCGTTTGCGAGGTGATTGTCGGTATTTTGTGCGGCGGCATGATGATGATGATCCTGCCGAGCAGTTCCGATGCTACAGCCCTTTTAACCGCATTGAAAAACATGCACGCCCGATTACTGGAACATGCCAGTTTACTCTGGCAGCCTGAAACAACCGATGCCATTCGTGCAGCACATGAGGGGGTGATTGGACAGATACTGACCATGAATTTGCTCCGTATCCAGGCTTTCTGGAGCCACTATCGTTTTCGCCAGCAAAACGCACGCCTTAATGCGCTGCTCCACCAGCAATTACGTATGACCAGTGTCATCTCCAGCCTGCGACGTATGTTGCTCAACTGGCCCTCACCGCCATGTGCCACACGAGAAATTCTCGAACAGCTGCTGACGGCGCTCGCCAGTTCGCAAACAGATGTTTACACCGTCGCACGTATTATCGCCCCGCTACGCCCGACCAACGTCGCCGACTATCGGCACGTCGCCTTCTGGCAGCGACTACGTTATTTTTGCCGCCTTTATCTGCAAAGTAGTCAGGAATTACAACATCTGCAAAGCGGTGTGGATGATCATACCAGACTTCCACGGACATCCGGCCTGGCTCGTCATACCGATAACGCCGAAGCTATGTGGAGCGGACTGCGTACATTTTGTACGTTGATGATGATTGGCGCATGGAGTATTGCTTCGCAATGGGATGCCGGTTCCAATGCATTAACGCTGGCAGCAATTAGCTGCGTACTCTACTCCGCCGTCGCAGCACCGTTTAAGTCGTTGTCACTGCTGATGCGCACGCTGGTGTTACTTTCGCTATTCAGCTTTGTGGTCAAATTTGGCCTGATGGTCCAGATTAGCGATCTGTGGCAATTTTTACTGTTTCTCTTTCCACTGCTGGCGACGATGCAGCTTCTTAAATTGCAGATGCCCAAATTTGCCGCATTGTGGGGGCAACTGATTGTTTTTATGGGTTCGTTTATCGCTGTCACTAATCCCCCGGTGTATGATTTTGCTGATTTTCTTAACGATAATCTGGCAAAAATCGTTGGCGTTGCGCTGGCGTGGTTAGCGTTCGCCATTTTGCGTCCAGGGTCGGATGCTCGTAAAAGCCGTCGTCATATTCGCGCGCTGCGCCGGGATTTTGTCGATCAACTTAGCCGCCATCCAACACTGAGTGAAAGCGAATTTGAATCGCTCACTTATCATCACGTCAGTCAGTTGAGTAACAGCCAGGATGCGCTGGCTCGCCGTTGGTTATTACGCTGGGGTGTAGTGCTGCTGAACTGTTCTCATGTTGTCTGGCAATTGCGCGACTGGGAATCGCGTTCCGATCCGTTATCGCGAGTACGGGATAACTGTATTTCACTGTTGCGGGGAGTGATGAGTGAGCGTGGCGTTCAGCAAAAATCACTGGCGGCCACACTTGAAGAATTACAGCGGATTTGCGACAGCCTTGCTCGTCATCATCAACCTGCCGCCCGAGAGCTGGCGGCAATTGTCTGGCGGCTGTACTGCTCGCTTTCGCAACTTGAGCAAGCACCGCCGCAAGGTACGCTGGCTTCTTAATTACTTAATTACACCACAGGCATAGCGTTCACCGCCACCGCCCAGCGGTTTAGGTTGATCGGACATATTATCGCCGCCAACGTGGACCATCAGTGCTTTGTCTTTGACTTCATCCAGTGATTTCAGACGAGGCGCGATGACGGCATCGGTAGCTTTGCCGTCATTATTGACGACCAGTGCAGGCAGATCGCCTAAATGCCCGGCACCTTCTGGCCCTTCATGTTTACCGGTATTTTGTGGATCAAGATGCCCGCCTGCGGATTCTGCGGCGCTGGCTTTGCCATCTTTGGTGGCTGGCTGGCAGCTTCCTTTGGCATGAATATGGAAGCCATGTTCACCGGGAGGTAATGCTTTCAGATCGGGCGAAAACTCCAGACCTTTATCGGTTTCAGTAATGGTGACGCTACCAATTGACTGCCCAACCCCTTGCGACGTGACGAGGTTCATCTCGACTTTTTCACTGGCAGCTTGTGCGCCGGTCGCAACAACCAGCGCCAGAATGGCCAGACTAAAACGTTTCATAAGACCTCCGTTCATTGTGCATTCCTGAATAAGTGTAAACCAGTGACACATTTTTGAACGGCAGCTATTCCTAAAAGTGCTTACGGTACGTCGTAACCTAGTGCCGCTTTACGGATACGGAACCATTGTTGACGGGTCATTTTCAGTGTTTCTGCTTCGACTGCTGCCCGTACGCGCTCAATTTTACCTGAGCCGATAATTGGCAGCGGCTGCGACGGTAAACGTAATACCCAGGCGTAAACCACCTGTTCAATCGAGCCCGCGTTTAACTCCTCTGCCACCACAGCCAGTTCATCACGCAGCGGCTGGAAATAATCATCATTAAACAGACGACCACCACCAAGGCAGGACCACGCCATCGGACGAACACGCAGTTGTTGCAGTTGGTCGAGCGTGCCATCCAGCAGTAACGGCTGATGTACCGGGGATATTTCCACCTGATTAGTGGCAAGGGTAAACGGCAGGCGTGATTGCAAAAGCGCAAATTGCACAGGCGTAAAGTTCGATACGCCAAAATGACGCACTTTGCCGCTCTGATGCAGATGTTTAAACGCGTCCGCCACTTCATCGGCATCCATTAACGGGTCTGGTCGGTGGATTAACAGCAGATCCAGATGATCGGTCGCGAGATTAATTAGCGACTGTTCGGCGCTCTTAATGATGTGATCGCGGTCAGTGATGTAATGACCAATGACGTTTTCTTCACGCGCGGTCGTCGCGATACCGCATTTACTGACGATTTCCATCCGTTCACGCAGGTGAGGTGCCAGTTTCAACGCCTCGCCAAACGCCGCTTCGCACTGATAGCCACCATAAATATCAGCATGGTCCACGGTGGTCACGCCGAAATCCAGATGCTCTTCAATAAAACTGACCAGCTGGCGGGCGGACATATTCCAGTCCATCAATCGCCAGTAGCCCATCACAAAACGGGAAAACTCCGGGCCTTGCGGCGCAATAGTAATACGCTGAACCATAATCGCTTCCTCTTATCAGATATGAGAGGAGTATACGCAAGATTAGGCTCAAAAGAGTGATGGTTGCTCCGGTTCGTCTGATGACGCTGGCTTATTTGCGCGTAATTTGCGCATTAATCGCTGCCGACAAAGGCGCAGCACCTCTTGTTTTTCGCCATCGCTCATTTTATTCCAGTTAAAACGCTCATCCCGACTACGAAAACAGCCGCGACAAAACCCGCGTTCGTCAGACTGGCAAATTCCCCGGCACGGGCTCTGGACGGGAAAGAACTCTAATTGCTCCGCCACTTCGCCCTCCTCAAATAAGATTATTACCATTATTGAAGCTGTTAATGCCCAAAGTAGCAACTTTGCTTGCACTAGACCGACTGGTCTACTACACTCCAACGCATGAACAAACACACCGAACATGATACTCGCGAACATCTCCTGGCGACGGGCGAGCAACTTTGCCTGCAACGTGGATTCACCGGGATGGGGCTAAGCGAATTACTAAAAACCGCTGAAGTGCCGAAAGGGTCCTTCTATCACTACTTTCGCTCTAAAGAAGCGTTTGGCGTTGCCATGCTTGAGCGCCATTACGCCACATATCACCAACGACTGACTGAGTTGCTGCAATCCGGCGAAGGTAACTACCGCGACCGCATACTGGCTTATTACCAGCAAACACTGAACCAGTTTTGCCAACATGGAACCATCAGTGGTTGCCTGACAGTAAAACTCTCTGCCGAAGTGTGCGATCTGTCAGAAGATATGCGTAGCGCGATGGATAAAGGCGCTCGCGGCGTGATCGCCCTGCTCTCGCAGGCGCTGGAAAATGGCCGTGATAGCCATTGTTTAACCTTTTGTGGCGAACCGCTGCAACAGGCACAAGTGCTTTACGCACTATGGCTGGGTGCGAATCTGCAGGCCAAAATTTCGCGCAGTTTCGAGCCACTGGAAAACGCGCTGGCACATGTAAAAACCATTATTGCGACGCCTGCCGTTTAGCAGGCATTTTTTATCACCAGACGACCGGGAGCCTTTATGTCATCTGAAAAACTGTATTCCCCACTGAAAGTGGGCGCGATCACGGCGGCAAACCGTATTTTTATGGCACCGCTGACGCGTCTGCGCAGTATTGAACCGGGTGACATCCCTACCCCGTTGATGGCGGAATACTATCGCCAACGTGCCAGTGCCGGTTTGATTATTAGCGAAGCCACGCAAATTTCTGCCCAGGCAAAAGGGTATGCTGGTGCACCTGGCATCCATAGTCCGGAACAAATTGCCGCATGGAAAAAAATTACCGCTGGCGTTCATGCTGAAAATGGTCATATGGCCGTACAGCTGTGGCACACCGGACGCATTTCTCACGCCAGCCTGCAACCTGGCGGTCAGGCACCGGTAGCGCCTTCCGCACTTAGCGCGGGAACACGTACTTCTCTGCGCGATGAAAATGGTCAGGCGATCCGTGTTGAAACATCCATGCCGCGTGCGCTTGAACTGGAAGAGATTCCGGGTATCGTCAATGATTTCCGTCAGGCCATTGCTAACGCGCGTGAAGCCGGTTTTGATCTGGTAGAGCTCCACTCTGCTCATGGTTATTTGCTGCATCAGTTCCTTTCTCCTTCTTCAAACCATCGTACCGATCAGTACGGCGGCAGCGTGGAAAATCGCGCACGTCTGGTGCTGGAAGTGGTCGATGCCGGGATTGAAGAATGGGGTGCCGATCGCATTGGCATTCGCGTTTCGCCAATCGGTACTTTCCAGAACACAGATAACGGCCCGAATGAAGAAGCCGATGCACTGTATCTGATAGAACAACTGGGTAAACGCGGCATTGCTTATCTGCATATGTCAGAACCAGATTGGGCGGGGGGTGAACCGTATACTGATGCGTTCCGCGAAAAAGTACGCGCCCGTTTCCACGGTCCGATTATCGGCGCAGGTGCATACACGGTAGAAAAAGCCGAAACGCTGATCGGCAAAGGGTTAATTGATGCGGTGGCATTTGGTCGTGACTGGATTGCGAACCCGGATCTGGTCGCCCGCTTGCAACGCAAAGCTGAGCTTAACCCACAGCGTGCCGAAAGTTTTTACGGTGGCGGCGCGGAAGGCTACACTGATTACCCGACGCTGTAATCCAACATTGCGAGCGGCGCAAAGCCGCCGCTATACTAAAACAACATTTTGAATCTGTTAGCCATTTTGAGGATATAAAGATGCGTCTTCTTCATACCATGCTGCGCGTTGGCGATCTGCAACGCTCCATCGATTTTTATACCAAAGTACTGGGCATGAAACTGCTGCGTACCAGCGAAAACCCGGAATACAAATACTCACTGGCGTTTGTTGGCTACGGCCCGGAAACCGAAGAAGCGGTGATTGAACTGACCTACAACTGGGGCGTGGATAAATACGAACTCGGCACTGCTTATGGTCACATCGCGCTTAGCGTAGATAACGCCGCTGAAGCGTGCGAAAAAATCCGTCAGAACGGCGGTAACGTCACCCGTGAAGCGGGTCCGGTAAAAGGCGGCACTACGGTTATCGCGTTTGTGGAAGATCCGGACGGTTACAAAATTGAGTTAATCGAAGAGAAAGACGCCGGTCGCGGTCTGGGCAACTAATCTCCTGCCGGGCGTGAACTCATCGCGCCCGCATCTTTACTGCATCGACAAGTAATATTTGTCATAATGCGCGCTGCAATTTATCCGTATTAAGAGAATCAGATGTCCGATAACGCTCAACTTACCGGTCTGTGCGACCGTTTTCGTGGTTTTTATCCTGTTGTGATCGATGTTGAAACAGCTGGATTTAACGCCAAAACCGATGCGCTGCTTGAGATTGCCGCCATCACCCTGAAAATGGATGAACAAGGCTGGCTGATGCCGGACACCACATTACATTTCCACGTCGAACCATTTGTCGGCGCAAATTTGCAGCCAGAGGCCCTCGCCTTCAACGGCATTGACCCGAACGATCCCGATCGCGGCGCGGTCAGCGAATACGAGGCGCTGCACGAAATTTTTAAAGTTGTGCGTAAAGGTATTAAAGCGAGCGGTTGTAACCGCGCCATTATGGTGGCGCACAACGCCAATTTCGATCACAGCTTTATGATGGCCGCCGCAGAACGCGCCTCACTGAAACGTAACCCGTTCCACCCTTTCGCCACTTTTGACACTGCTGCACTGGCCGGGCTGGCACTCGGACAAACCGTATTGTCAAAGGCTTGCCAGACCGCTGGCATGGACTTCGACAGCACCCAGGCGCACTCCGCGCTGTACGACACCGAACGCACTGCTGTGCTGTTTTGTGAAATCGTCAACCGCTGGAAACGTCTGGGAGGCTGGCCGCTACCTGCCGCCGAAGAGGTGTAATCGAGTCGATGCCTGATGACATGCAATGATTCAGGCATCTATAGTGAGGCTATTCCACGCATCATGCATGATATTCACGGGGAATAGCGTTAATGGCAGATAATCCAAACCTTTCATCGCCCCTGCCGGACGTGTTTTCACCGGCAACCCGCGACTGGTTTCTTCGCGCCTTTAAACAGCCGACCGCTGTCCAGTCGCAAACATGGCATGTGACGGCGCGAGGCGAACATGCGCTGGTGATTGCACCGACCGGCTCCGGGAAAACGCTGGCAGCATTTCTCTACGCCCTCGATCAGCTCTTCCGCGAAGGCGGCGAAGATACCCGCGAGGCGCATAAACGTAAAACCTCACGCATCCTCTATATTTCACCGATAAAAGCCCTTGGCACCGACGTTCAGCGCAACTTGCAGATCCCGTTACAGGGTATTGCCGATGAACGGCGGCGGCGCGGCGAAACGGAAGTCAATCTTCGCGTGGGGATCCGTACTGGCGATACGCCCGCACAGGAACGCAGCAAACTCACCCGTAATCCGCCGGATATTCTGATCACCACACCCGAATCACTCTATCTGATGCTGACCTCCCGCGCGCGCGAAACGCTACGCGGCGTCGAAACGGTAATTATTGATGAAGTCCACGCGGTAGCAGGCAGTAAACGTGGTGCGCATCTGGCGTTAAGTCTGGAGCGGCTCGATGCGCTGCTCCACACCTCAGCACAGCGAATTGGCCTTTCTGCCACTGTGCGTTCAGCCAGCGATGTGGCAGCATTTCTTGGTGGCGATCGCCCGGTTACGGTAGTCAACCCGCCCGCAATGCGCCATCCGCAGATACGGATTGTCGTACCGGTCGCCAATATGGATGATGTCTCATCGGTCGCCAGCGGCACCGGCGAAGACAGCCATGCCGGCCGGGAAGGCTCCATCTGGCCATATATTGAAACGGGTATCCTTGATGAAGTTTTGCGCCATCGCTCGACCATTGTCTTTACTAATTCACGCGGGCTGGCGGAAAAACTGACGGCACGATTAAATGAGCTTTACGCCGCACGCTTACAGCGTTCCCCATCTATCGCCGTTGATGCGGCCCATTTCGAGTCGACCTCCGGCGCAACCTCTAACCGTGTACAAAGTAGCGACATTTTTATTGCCCGCTCACACCACGGCTCCGTCTCTAAAGAACAACGAGCAATCACCGAACAGGCGCTGAAATCGGGTGAATTACGCTGTGTGGTTGCAACCTCCAGTCTCGAACTGGGGATTGATATGGGCGCGGTGGATCTGGTGATTCAGGTGGCAACGCCGCTTTCTGTTGCCAGTGGGTTACAACGCATTGGACGTGCCGGACACCAGGTAGGTGGTATCTCCAAAGGGCTTTTTTTCCCCCGAACCAGGCGTGACTTAGTCGATTCCGCAGTCATTGTTGAGTGTATGTTCGCAGGCAGGCTGGAAAACCTGACACCACCGCATAATCCACTCGACGTCCTTGCGCAGCAAACCGTTGCCGCCGCGGCGATGGATGCATTACAGGCAGACGAATGGTACTCCCGCGTACGCCGTGCCGCACCGTGGAAAGATCTGCCAAGACGTGTTTTTGACGTCACGCTGGATATGCTTTCCGGGCGCTATCCCTCTGGCGATTTTTCTGCTTTTCGACCAAAACTGGTCTGGAACAGGGAGACCGGGATATTGACCGCCCGACCTGGCGCTCAGCTGTTGGCGGTTACCAGCGGTGGCACCATTCCGGATCGTGGCATGTATAGCGTGTTATTACCCGAAGGTGAAGAACAGGCCGGTTCGCGGCGGGTGGGTGAACTGGATGAGGAGATGGTATATGAGTCGCGGGTGAACGACATTATCACTCTCGGCGCTACCTCATGGCGGATCCAGCAAATCACCCGCGATCAGGTGATTGTGACTCCTGCTCCAGGTCGTTCTGCCCGCCTTCCCTTCTGGCGTGGTGAAGGTAACGGACGTCCGGCAGAATTAGGCGAGATGATCGGCGATTTTCTCCATTTACTGGCGGATGGCGCGTTCTTTTCCGGGACTATTCCCCCGTGGTTGGCAGAAGAAAATACGATCGCCAATATTCAGGGGTTGATTGACGAGCAGCGCAACGCGACGGGCATCGTTCCGGGGAGTCGTCATCTGGTCCTCGAACGGTGCCGTGATGAAATTGGTGACTGGCGTATTATTTTGCACTCTCCCTATGGAAGACGGGTGCATGAACCCTGGGCGCTGGCGATTGCCGGGCGAATACATGCACTATGGGGCGCTGACGCGTCTGTGGTTGCCAGTGATGACGGCATTGTTGCGCGCATTCCTGACACCGATGGTAAATTGCCTGATGCCGCGATTTTTTTGTTTGAACCAGAAAAGTTGCTGCAAATTGTCCGCGAGGCGGTAGGCAGCTCGGCACTTTTCGCCGCCCGTTTTCGCGAATGCGCCGCGCGGACATTATTAATGCCGGGCCGCACGCCGGGCCATCGCACCCCGCTCTGGCAACAACGGCTGCGCGCCAGTCAGTTGCTGGAAATCGCTCAGGGATATCCAGATTTTCCGGTCATTCTCGAAACCCTACGCGAATGTCTGCAAGATGTTTATGATCTTCCCGCGCTGGAACGTTTGATGCGTCGCCTGAACGGTGGCGAAATTCAAATATCCGATGTAACGACCACTACGCCTTCGCCTTTCGCCGCCAGTTTATTGTTCGGCTATGTCGCGGAATTTATGTACCAGAGCGACGCCCCGCTGGCAGAGCGCCGGGCATCCGTACTGTCGCTGGACAGCGAGTTACTGCGCAATCTACTCGGACAGGTCGATCCGGGGGAATTACTCGACCCACAGGTCATTCGCCAGGTGGAAGAAGAGTTGCAACGACTGGCTCCTGGCAGAAGAGCGAAAGGTGAAGAAGGATTGTTCGACCTGCTGCGCGAACTGGGGCCAATGACCGTTGAAGACCTGGCGCAACGACATACAGGCAGCAGTGAAGAGATTGCGTCGTATCTGGAAAATCTTCTTGCAGTAAAACGAATCTTCCCGACCATGATTAGCGGGCAGGAGCGTCTTGCCTGTATGGATGATGCCGCCAGGCTGCGCGATGCTCTCGGCGTACGACTACCAGAGTCACTGCCAGAGATTTATTTGCACCGAGTCAGTTACCCGCTTCGCGACCTCTTTCTGCGCTATCTCCGGGCTCATGCTCTGGTCACGTCTGAACAACTGGCTCATGAGTTTAGTCTCGGTATTGCCATTGTCGAAGAGCAACTTCAGCAACTGCGCGAACAGGGGCTGGTGATGAATCTGCAACAAGACATCTGGGTGAGCGATGAAGTATTTCGTCGTCTGCGTTTGCGCTCGCTGCAAGCCGCCAGAGAAGCGACGCGTCCCGTTGCGGCCACGACCTATGCGCGATTGCTGCTGGAACGTCAGGGCGTATTACCCGCCACCGATGGTAGCCCGGCACTCTTTGCCTCAACATCGCCAGGCGTTTATGAGGGCGTGGATGGCGTCATGCGGGTGATCGAACAGCTTGCCGGAGTCGGTTTACCCGCCTCACTCTGGGAAAGCCAGATCCTGCCTGCCCGCGTACGCGACTATTCGCCAGAAATGCTCGATGAATTACTGGCAACCGGTGCGGTTATCTGGTCGGGGCAAAAAAAGCTGGGTGAAGATGACGGTCTGGTGGCACTGCATCTACAGGAATATGCCGCAGAATCGTTCACTCCCGCCGAAGCGAATCAGGCGAATAGTTCGGCGCTGCAGCAAGCGATAGTCACGGTTCTGGCTGACGGAGGAGCCTGGTTTGCACAACAAATCAGCCAACGGATACGCGATAAAATCGGCGAATCGGTTGATCCCTCAGCCATGCAAGAGGCGTTATGGGCGCTGGTCTGGCAAGGCGTCATCACCAGCGACATTTGGGCACCGTTACGCGCCCTCACCCGCAGCAGTACCAACACACGCACCTCAACTCGCCGCAGTCACCGGGCTCGTCGTGGACGTCCTGTCTATGCGCAACCCGTCTCGCCGCTGGTATCTTACAACACACCAAAGCTTGCTGGACGCTGGTCGTTATTGCAGGTGGAGCCACTAAACGATACCGAAAGGATGCTGGCGCTGGCGGAAAATATGCTCGACCGCTACGGCATCATCAGTCGTCAGGCGGTGATAGCCGAAAATATCCCTGGCGGGTTTCCATCGATGCAAACGCTTTGTCGAAGTATGGAAGACTCCGGGCGAATTATGCGAGGTCGTTTTGTAGAAGGTCTGGGTGGCGCGCAATTCGCTGAACGTCTGACTATTGACCGATTGCGCGATCTGGCGACACAAGCCACGCAAACGCGCCACTATACACCAGTGGCGCTCTCTGCCAACGATCCGGCTAATGCATGGGGAAATCTTCTGCCCTGGCCTGCACATCCGGCAACGCTGATACCAACGCGTCGGGCGGGTGCGCTGGTGGTCGTTTCTGGCGGCAAATTGTTACTCTATCTGGCGCAAGGTGGCAAAAAAATGCTGGTCTGGCAGGAAAAAGAGGAATTACTCGCCCCAGAGATTTTCCACGCGCTGACTACCGCACTGCGTCGCGAACCACGGCTGCGCTTTACGCTAACAGAAGTGAATGACCTACCGGTCCGGCAAACGCCGATGTTTACGCTGCTGCGTGAGGCGGGATTTTCAAGTTCGCCACAAGGGCTGGATTGGGGATAGAGAAAGGACTGACGAATGCCCGTTCGCATCCGTCAGTATTGCAGGACGGATTATTCAGCGTCCGGCTCTTCAGACTTGTATTTAGCGGCAGTTTCTTTGATCAGCTGCTGCAGTTCGCCACGCTGATACATTTCGATCACGATATCACAACCGCCGACCAGCTCGCCGTCAACCCACAGTTGCGGGAAGGTCGGCCAGTTAGCATATTTCGGCAGTTCCGCACGAATGTCCGGATTCTGCAGGATATCAACATAGGCAAAACGTTCGCCACATGCGGCAAGCGCCTGGACTGCCTGGGCAGAGAAACCGCAGCTCGGCAGTTTCGGTGAACCTTTCATGTACAGCAGGATCGGGTTTTCAGCAATCTGGCGTTGGATTTTTTCGATAGTGGTGCTCATTGTCTTGCTTCCTCAAACTTCTTTACGGCAGTAATCTGACATTGTAGCGGGTCAGTGCGGCATCGGAAAATAACATTTTCATCACGCTTTTGCTATTTTATCCCTTTGCTCTATTTGTTGCATTTCAAATATTCGTTTCTTCCCTGACGCACGGCAAACTGGCGTATTTATAACCATTTTTAGCTTTCACTGCTGCATTTTTTTGCGCTCGCCAACGAAACGTATTTTTTAACAATAAAAGCTATTAACTTTCTCTTCTTCTATGCATTAGAATCATCAAGTTTTGTAAATCAGACGCAGGCATGATAGACCTGCCTTAACAGAGGGACGCTCAGTGGCGCGGATAAACCGTATTTCGATCACGCTCTGTGCTTTACTTTTTACCACCCTGCCTTTAACGCCTATGGCCCATGCTTCAAAGCAAGCCAGGGAGAGTTCTGCTACTACTCATATCACCAAAAAAGCAGATAAAAAGAAAAGCACGGCAACCACCAAAAAGACCCAGAAAGCCAGCCAGAAAACAGCGAAAAAAGCCGCCAGTAAAAGTACGACCAAAAGCAAAACCGCTTCTTCCGTTAAAAAATCTTCCATTACCGCTTCTAAAAACGCCAAAACTCGCAGCAAACATGCCGTCAATAAAACGGCCTCAGCCAACTTTACCGAAAAGTGTACCAAACGTAAGGGCTATAAATCGCATTGTGTGAAAGTCAAAAATGCCGCGTCAGGAACCCTTGCCGACGCGCACAAAGCGAAGGTGCAAAAAGCCACGAAAGTGGCAATGAATAAACTGATGCAACAAATTGGTAAGCCATATCGTTGGGGCGGCAGCTCACCGCGTACCGGTTTTGATTGCAGCGGCCTGGTTTATTACGCTTATAAAGATTTGGTGAAAATTCGTATTCCGCGTACGGCGAATGAAATGTATCACCTGCGTGATGCAGCACCTATCGAACGTAGTGAACTGAAAAACGGCGACCTGGTCTTCTTCCGTACTCAGGGACGCGGTACAGCCGATCATGTCGGCGTGTATGTCGGCAACGGCAAATTTATTCAGTCACCGCGCACGGGCCAAGAAATTCAAATCACTTCTCTCAGTGAAGACTACTGGCAGCGCCACTATGTTGGCGCTCGTCGGGTAATGACCCCAAAAACACTTCGCTAAAACTTTACCCTGTTGTTACGGCAACAGGGTAAGTTCATCTTTTGTCTCACCTTTTAATTTGCTACCCTATCCATACGCACAATAAGGCTATTGTACGTATGCAAATTAATAATAAAGGAGAGTAGCAATGTCATTCGAATTACCTGCACTACCATATGCTAAAGATGCTCTGGCACCGCACATTTCTGCGGAAACCATCGAGTATCACTATGGCAAGCATCATCAGACTTATGTCACTAACCTGAACAACCTGATTAAAGGTACCGCGTTTGAAGGTAAATCACTGGAAGAGATTATTCGCAGCTCTGAAGGTGGCGTATTCAACAACGCAGCTCAGGTCTGGAACCATACTTTCTACTGGAACTGCCTGGCACCGAACGCGGGTGGCGAACCGACTGGAAAAGTCGCTGAAGCTATCGCCGCATCTTTTGGCAGCTTTGCCGATTTCAAAGCTCAGTTTACTGATGCAGCGATCAAAAACTTTGGTTCTGGCTGGACCTGGCTGGTGAAAAACAGCGATGGCAAACTGGCTATCGTTTCAACCTCTAACGCGGGTACTCCACTGACCACCGATGCAACTCCGCTGCTGACCGTTGATGTCTGGGAACACGCTTATTACATCGACTATCGCAATGCACGTCCTGGCTATCTGGAGCACTTCTGGGCGCTGGTGAACTGGGAATTCGTAGCGAAAAATCTCGCTGCATAATAACTGATGGCAAATGCAACATTACCTGATGCGCTTCGCGCGCCATGCCAACACGGATGAGGCGTTAACAGCGCATTCGGCAAGATAAATCGCACGTTGCCAGCAACTGTAACGCAGAAGGTTATCCTTCTGCGTTTTTGTTTAATTAGCTGTTGGCAACGCAAACTGTTTCAGGTTGTTTTCTGGCTGACATAAACACCAGCAATAATGCCAGTCCCGCGACAATCGCCCCCATCACCGGCACAAAGCTGTATCCCAGCCCAGCGGAAATTACCGCACCACCAGCAGCTGCTCCCAGCGCATTTCCAAGATTAAAGGCACCAATATTGACTGATGAAGACAGACCTGGCGCTTCACTGGCGACACGCATCACGCGCATCTGTAACGGCGGTACGACCGCAAAGGTTGCAGCGCCCCACACCACCATGCTAATAGCTGCGCCGAACTCATTGCGGGCCAGGAACGGGATTGCCAGCATAATCACCATCAGCAGCAACAAAAAGCCTTTCAACGTGCCGTTAACTGAACGATCTGCCAGTTTGCCGCCGAGATAGTTACCGATAGAGAATCCGACACCAATCAGCACCAGCATTGCTGTGACGAACACCGGTGTTGCGTGGGTAATACTTTGCAGTACCGGAGAGATATAGGTGTAGAGGGTAAACATTGCACCAGCTCCCAGTACCGTCGTCAGCAATGCAGACAGCACCTGCGGACGCATTAATACCGCCAGCTCTTTTTTCACTTCAGGTCGTGCCCCTGCACCACCTTTAGGTAATGAGAAGAACAGACTTACCATTGAAATCACTCCCAGCCCCGCCGTTGCCAGAAATGACATCCGCCAGCCGATGGTTTCACCCAACCAGGTCGCCGCCGGCACGCCACCGATATTTGCCAGGGTTAACCCCATAAACATAGTGGCAACTGCGCTGGCCTGTTTATGTTTTGGCACCACGCTTGCGGCCACGACTGAACCCAAACCCAAAAATGCCCCGTGATTCAGGCTGGTCAAAATGCGTGAAAGCATCAGGGTCATATAATCCGGCGCGATGGCGGAAAGTACGTTGCCAAGCGTGAAAATCGCCATCAGGAAAATCAACGCACTGCGGCGGGCACGATGAGAAAGTAGAAGCGTCATCAGCGGCGCGCCAACCATTACGCCAACTGCATAAGCACTGATTAACATTCCGGCAGCGGGAATCGAGACATCCACACCGCGCGCAATGACGGGCAACAAGCCCATTGGCGAGAACTCCGTTGTCCCGATACCAAACGCGCCAATCGCCAGCGCCAGCAACGGATAGTTAATTTTCATGCCTTATCTCCACCTCTTCGCGTCATTACGCGATATTCATTAAAGTGGCGAAAGCATGACAGTAATCACAAAAAAATGAAAATAACAAAAAGAGAAAACACTTTTGCCATTTTGCTAACAAACAGGAAGGAGATGCGAGGGAGAACGCGCTCCCTCGAGAGGAAATCAGTGCAGCGCGGCAGTCAAACCCACGGCCACGATCAAACCGAGGACGATAATCGTTGTTACCAGTGAAAATTTAAGGTCGGTGCTCATCAAGTTTTCTCCTTTTTTATTACCACACAAAAAGTGATATTACGCATTTTTACACACTGTGATGAAAAAATCTCCCGTCATTTATAATGATAAGTGTTTTTACTACTTCCCCTTTTCGTCAAGATCGGCCAAAATTCCACGCTTACATTATTTGCGTACTGGCCATTGACCCCTTCCTGACGCTCCGTGTCGTTTTTCCGGCGTACCGCAACATTTTTGTTGTGCGTAAGGTGTGTAAAGGCAAACGTTTACCTTGCGAATTTGCAGGAGCTGAAGTTAGGGTCTGGAGTGAAATGGAATGGCAACAATAAAAGATGTAGCGAAACGAGCAAACGTTTCCACTACAACTGTGTCACACGTGATCAACAAAACACGTTTCGTCGCTGAAGAAACGCGCAATGCCGTGTGGGCAGCAATCAAAGAATTACACTACTCCCCTAGCGCGGTGGCGCGTAGCCTGAAGGTTAACCACACCAAGTCTATCGGTTTGCTGGCGACCAGCAGCGAAGCGGCCTATTTTGCCGAGATCATTGAAGCGGTTGAAAAAAATTGCTTCCAGAAAGGTTACACCCTGATTCTGGGCAATGCGTGGAACAATCTTGAGAAACAGCGGGCTTATCTGTCGATGATGGCGCAAAAACGCGTCGATGGTCTGCTGGTGATGTGTTCTGAGTACCCAGAGCCGTTGCTGGCGATGCTGGAAGAGTATCGCCATATCCCAATGGTGGTGATGGACTGGGGTGAAGCAAAAGCTGACTTCACCGATGCGGTCATTGATAACGCATTCGAAGGCGGCTACATGGCCGGGCGTTATCTGATTGAACGCGGTCATCGCGAAATCGGCGTTATCCCTGGCCCGCTGGAACGTAACACCGGCGCAGGCCGCCTTGCCGGTTTTATGAAGGCGATGGAAGAAGCGATGATCAAAGTGCCGGAAAGCTGGATTGTGCAGGGTGACTTTGAACCTGAATCCGGTTATCGCGCCATGCAGCAAATACTGTCGCAACCGCATCGCCCTACTGCCGTCTTCTGTGGTGGCGATATCATGGCAATGGGCGCACTTTGTGCTGCTGATGAAATGGGTCTGCGCGTGCCGCAGGATGTTTCGCTGATCGGTTATGATAACGTGCGCAACGCCCGCTATTTTACGCCAGCGCTGACCACGATCCATCAGCCAAAAGATTCGCTGGGCGAAACGGCGTTCAACATGCTGTTGGATCGTATCGTCAATAAACGCGAAGAACCGCAATCCATTGAAGTGCATCCGCGGTTGATTGAACGCCGCTCCGTGGCTGACGGCCCGTTCCGCGACTATCGTCGTTAATCACCCGTTGCGGGAGTCTCTTCCGGCTCCCGCAGCCACTCCTTATTCAGCGTCTCACTATCGCCGAGATACTCAAGCAACCAGGTTAACGCAGGCGACATATCATTTTGCTGCCATGTCAGACAACATGCCGAATCCGGGAAGGGGTTTTCCAGTTCTAGTGCTACCCACTTACCCTCATTAAGCCACGGTTTGGCGAAATGTGTTGGCACCATCCCTATGCATAATCCTGCCGAGATACAGGTTGCCGATGATTCCCAGTCAGGCACGACAAGTCTTTTTTGGTTATCCAGCAACCAGGTAATACGTTTAGGTAGCGTTCGCGAGGTGTCTTCGCGCACCAACGACGGCCAGTTGCGCAACGTATCATCGCTGAACGGGCCATCCATCAACGCCAGCGGGTGGTGACTGGCAACAACGCAACTCCAGCTTAGCATCCCCATATCCCGGAAGGCATAACGACCGCCTACCGGAATCGCGCGCGTTGCGCCAATCGCCAGTTCCACGCGCCCGTCGGAAAGCGCATCCCAGACACCGTTGAACACTTCCTGAAAGACAAGAAGTTCGACATCATCAAAATGGCGATAAAAATCAACGATCATCTGCCGTGTACGTTCTGGCCTGACAATATTATCCACTGCGATAGCTAACTGACCGCGCCAGCCGTTCGCTATCTGCTGACATTGCTGGCGGGTGATCTGCATTTTTTTGACAACAGAGCGCCCTTCTTTGAGAAACCACGCCCCGGCAGCGGTCAGTTCCACATCACGGTGACGTCGTTCAAACAGCGGCACCGCCAGCCACTCTTCCAGCTGACGCACGGTATAGCTGACCGCAGAAGGAACGCGATGCAACTCCTGTGCCGCAGCGCTAAAACTACCATTACGCGCTACCGCATCAACAACTTCGAGTGAATATTCTGACCACATAGTCTGCCTGCAAAATTTTTGAAACCAGTCATCAAATATTACCGTTTCACAACACTAATTTCACTCCCTACACTTTGCGGCGGTGTTTAATTGAGAGATTTAGAGAATATACATGCAACCTGGGAAAAGATTTTTAGTCTGGCTGGCGGGTTTGAGCGTACTCGGTTTTCTGGCAACCGATATGTATCTGCCTGCTTTCGCCGCCATACAGGCCGACCTGCAAACGCCTGCGTCTGCTGTCAGTGCCAGCCTTAGTCTGTTCCTTGCCGGTTTTGCCGCAGCCCAGCTTCTGTGGGGGCCGCTCTCCGACCGTTATGGTCGTAAACCGGTATTATTAATCGGCCTGACAATTTTTGCGTTAGGTAGTCTGGGGATGCTGTGGGTAGAAAACGCCGCTACGCTGCTGGTATTGCGTTTTGTACAGGCTGTGGGTGTCTGCGCCGCGGCAGTTATCTGGCAAGCGTTAGTGACGGATTATTATCCTTCACAGAAAGTTAACCGTATTTTTGCGACCATCATGCCGCTGGTGGGTCTATCTCCGGCACTGGCTCCTCTGTTAGGAAGCTGGCTGCTGGTCCATTTTTCCTGGCAGGCGATTTTCGCCACCCTGTTTGCCATTACCGTGGTGCTGATTCTGCCTATTTTCTGGCTCAAACCCACGACGAAGGCCCGTAACAATAGTCAGGATGGTCTGACCTTTACCGACCTGCTACGTTCTAAAACCTATCGCGGCAACGTGCTGATATATGCGGCCTGTTCAGCCAGTTTTTTTGCATGGCTGACCGGCTCACCGTTCATCCTTAGTGAAATGGGCTACAGCCCGGCAGTTATTGGTTTAAGTTATGTCCCGCAAACTATCGCGTTTCTGATTGGTGGTTATGGCTGTCGCGCCGCACTGCAGAAATGGCAAGGTAAGCAGTTATTACCGTGGTTGCTGGTACTGTTTGCTGTCAGCGTCATTGCGACCTGGGCTGCGGGCTTCATTAGCCATGTGTCGCTAGTCGAAATCCTGATCCCATTCTGTGTGATGGCGATTGCCAATGGCGCGATCTACCCGATTGTTGTCGCCCAGGCGCTGCGTCCCTTCCCACATGCAACTGGTCGCGCCGCAGCGTTGCAGAACACTCTACAACTGGGTCTGTGCTTCCTCGCAAGTCTGGTAGTTTCCTGGCTTATCAGTATCAGCACGCCATTGCTCACCACCACCAGCGTGATGTTATCAACAGTAGTGCTGGTCGCTCTGGGTTACATGATGCAACGTTGTGAAGAAGTAGACTGTCAGAATCATGGCAATGCCGAAGTCGCTCATAGCGAATCACACTGATCTATATCGATATGATTATACTTAGGCTGCTAACAAAATTTTGTTGTATGATTGAAATTAGCGGCCTATACTAATTTCGAGTTGTTAAAGCTACGATAAATATTATGTTTTTACGGGGACAGGATCGTTCCCGACTCACTATGGATGGTCATTTCGGCAAGGGTTCCTCCTTTCCCTCTGTTCTACGTCGGATTATAGACTCGCGGTTTTTTCTGCGAGATTTCTCACAAAGCCCAAAAAGCGTCTACGCTGTTTTAAGGTTCTGATCACCGACCAGTGATGGAGAAACTATGAGTTCATCGTGTATAGAAGAAGTCAGTGTACCGGATGACAACTGGTACCGTATCGCCAACGAATTACTTAGCCGTGCCGGTATAGCCATTAACGGTTCTGCCCCGGCGGATATTCGTGTGAAAAACCCCGATTTTTTTAAACGCGTTCTGCAGGAAGGATCGTTGGGGTTAGGCGAAAGTTATATGGATGGCTGGTGGGAATGTGACCGACTGGATATGTTTTTTAGCAAAGTCTTACGCGCAGGTCTCGAGAACCAACTCCCCCATCATTTCAAAGACACGCTGCGTATTGCCGGCGCTCGTCTCTTCAATCTGCAGAGTAAAAAACGTGCCTGGATAGTCGGCAAAGAGCATTACGATTTGGGTAATGACTTGTTCAGCCGCATGCTTGATCCCTTCATGCAATATTCCTGTGCTTACTGGAAAGATGCCGATAATCTGGAATCAGCCCAGCAGGCGAAGCTCAAAATGATTTGTGAAAAATTGCAGTTAAAACCAGGGATGCGCGTACTGGATATTGGCTGTGGCTGGGGTGGACTGGCGCACTACATGGCGTCTAATTATGACGTAAGCGTGGTCGGCGTCACCATTTCTGCCGAACAGCAAAAAATGGCTCAGGAACGCTGTGAAGGCCTGGATGTCACCATTTTGCTGCAAGATTATCGTGACCTGAACGACCAGTTTGATCGTATTGTTTCTGTGGGGATGTTCGAGCACGTCGGACCGAAAAATTACGATACCTATTTTGCGGTGGTGGATCGTAATTTGAAACCGGAAGGCATATTCCTGCTCCATACTATCGGTTCGAAAAAAACCGATCTGAATGTTGATCCCTGGATTAATAAATATATTTTTCCGAACGGTTGCCTGCCCTCTGTACGCCAGATTGCTCAGTCCAGCGAACCCCACTTTGTGATGGAAGACTGGCATAACTTCGGTGCTGATTACGATACTACGTTGATGGCGTGGTATGAACGATTCCTCGCCGCATGGCCAGAAATTGCGGATAACTACAGTGAACGCTTTAAACGGATGTTTACCTATTATCTGAATGCCTGTGCGGGTGCTTTCCGCGCCCGTGATATTCAGCTCTGGCAGGTCGTGTTCTCACGCGGTGTTGAAAACGGCCTTCGAGTGGCTCGCTAAAGGCTATTCTATCGCCCCCTCTCCGGGGGCGATTTCAGATCAGGCTTCTGTACCTGGTTGATTCATGGCATTTTCTCGTGCCGCCAGCACTCGTTCTACCGTATCTACCACTGCCTGAGTTTGTGGATCGATTTCAATGTTGACGCGTGCGCCAAGTTTTTTCTTCCCAAGAGTCGTGCGTTCCAGTGTTTCCGGAATTAAATGGACGCAAAAACGCGTTGGCGTGACTTCACCGACGGTCAGGCTAATACCGTCGATGCCAATAAATCCTTTGTACAGAATATATTTCATCAACTGACTATCCTGGACTTTAAACCAGATCTGGCGATTATTTTCCGAGGTTAATATTTTCGCCACTTCAGCGGTGGTCATAATATGACCTGACATTAAGTGTCCGCCAATTTCATCACTGAATTTCGCCGCACGCTCAACGTTTACCCAATCCCCCACTTTTAAATCGCCAAGATTGGTAATGCGTAACGTTTCTTTCATCAGGTCAAAACTGACATGGTTGCCGTTAATTTCCGTCACGGTCAGGCAGCAACCGTTATGCGCCACGGAAGCACCGGTTTCCAGACCGTCCAGCATGTGGTCGGGTAACTCCACCACATGTGTGCGAAAATTTGGTTTCTCGTCAATCGACACCAGTTTTGCGGTGCCCTGTACAATCCCCGTAAACATACTTACAACTCCTGAAATCAGTTAAGACATTCTGTTCAGCACAATAGCAGGTGGCAAACGCCCTTACCAGTGAAGGGGTAAGAATGACTATTTTTTCACTGGAGAATTAATAAATCCTCGCTACAATAGACTGAATTTCCCCTGCTTCTTCTTTTTGCTGCCCATTCAGGCGGCTTTTTAGTCTCTCATATAACTACAAATAAAAGGTGTTCACGTGCAGAAGTATATCAGTGAAGCGCGTCTGTTATTAGCATTAGCAATCCCGGTGATTCTCGCGCAAATCGCCCAAACTGCGATGGGTTTTGTCGATACCGTGATGGCGGGCGGCTATAGTGCCACCGACATGGCGGCGGTCGCTATCGGTACTTCTATCTGGCTTCCGGCGATCCTCTTTGGTCACGGACTGCTGCTGGCATTAACGCCGGTTATCGCGCAATTAAATGGTTCCGGTCGACGTGAGCGCATTGCGCATCAGGTGCGACAAGGTTTCTGGCTGGCGGGTTTTGTTTCCGTTCTCATTATGCTGGTGCTGTGGAATGCAGGTTACATTATCCGCTCCATGGAAAACATCGATCCGGCTCTGGCGGACAAAGCCGTGGGTTATCTGCGTGCGTTGCTATGGGGCGCGCCGGGCTATCTTTTCTTCCAGGTTGCCCGTAACCAGTGTGAAGGTCTGGCAAAAACCAAGCCGGGTATGGTGATGGGCTTTATCGGCCTGCTGGTGAACATTCCGGTGAACTATATCTTTATTTACGGTCATTTCGGTATGCCTGAGCTCGGTGGCGTTGGTTGTGGCGTGGCTACTGCTGCGGTGTATTGGGTCATGTTCCTTGCCATGGTTTCTTACATTAAACGCGCCCGCTCGATGCGCGATATTCGTAACGAAAAAGGCACTGCGAAGCCCGATCCTGCGGTTATGAAACGACTGATTCAACTCGGTTTGCCAATTGCGCTGGCGCTGTTCTTTGAAGTAACGCTGTTTGCCGTCGTGGCTCTGTTAGTGTCTCCGCTCGGTATTGTTGATGTCGCAGGACATCAGATTGCCCTGAACTTTAGTTCACTGATGTTCGTACTTCCCATGTCGCTGGCGGCAGCGGTAACCATCCGCGTAGGTTATCGTCTGGGTCAGGGCTCAACGCTGGATGCGCAAACCGCTGCGCGGACCGGGCTTATGGTGGGTGTCTGTATGGCAACCCTGACGGCCATTTTCACGGTTTCACTGCGGGAGCAAATCGCCCTGTTGTACAACGACAATCCCGAGGTTGTAACGCTGGCTGCGCATTTGATGTTGCTGGCGGCGGTATATCAGATTTCTGACTCAATCCAGGTGATTGGCAGTGGGATTTTGCGTGGATATAAAGATACGCGTTCCATTTTCTATATTACCTTTACGGCTTACTGGGTGCTGGGCTTGCCAAGCGGCTATATTCTGGCACTGACCGATCTGGTCGTTGAACCTATGGGGCCAGCAGGCTTCTGGATAGGCTTTATTATTGGCCTGACGTCGGCAGCCATTATGATGATGCTGCGTATGCGGTTCCTGCAACGTCTGCCGTCAGCCATCATTCTGCAACGAGCAGCTCGCTAGTAAAGACAAGGCGCAACCTTCACGGGTTGCGCCTGTGTTTTTACGCAGGCTGGAGCGTTGCGCCAATCCCGTCTTCGTCTGGCTGTAGTTTCAGTGCGTTACACAGAGTTTGCCGACTGGCATCTGTTATCTCAACGTGTATATCACCAGTAACTTCCCCTTTCACATTGATGAAGTCAGGTGAAATTTCTTTCGCACTGGTTTGCAGGCAAATCGCTCCCTCTCCGCGCAGGCGTTTCACTTTCAGTTGCACATGCGTTGCCGCACCAGTGATTAGCCACAGTTTTCCGCCATTTAGATTGATGCTACCAACACTGAAAGTGACACTGTCACCTTTTACCGTACTGCCGTCGAGAATCAATACACCGCCCTGCTGTACAGTAATCGTTGATTGTTGCAGATCTGCGCCATAGCCAATAATCATTGAAGCGCCGTCCAGTAATGCAACACTACCGGTCAGTTCAACCGGTGCGCGATCTTCCTCTACGACAAAATTTTCGTCCGCGCTGGTGGGTGACAACAGGATGACTGTCCCACCTTGTATTACCGCATTTTCCAGCGTACCGGCATGCACTTCAGCCCGACCACCCACATTAACGGACAGGTTTTGCGTCTTACCGGAACTGTAGAGCTGAAGACCATCCGTCCCCAGACGATAAGTGGATCCATTCTCAACAATAGTGTCAGAGTCTTCACCACCGAGATTATTCATGGTGCCACCAGCAAGCAATGTATCACTGGCTTTCCCCGCCAGCATAAAAACGCCGCCCTGATTAATCTCACAATTGCTGGCTTCCCCACCTGGATACACCAACAATTCACCACCTTCATCTACCACGACCGCTGAGGTTGTCCCATTGACCAACAGGCCACCCTCTTGATCGAGAATAATTTTTTCCGCGCGATGGCCTTCCAGTACACGCAGGTTACCGCCATTTTCCAGCAACAAACCGCAGGCATAACCTTTATCAACGCTGAATTCACCTTCGGGATGGCGGCCATTAACCGTAGCGAGCGTAGAGAGACTAATTGCGCCTCCCTCGGACTGAACAATATCTGTGGCAATGGCACCGTCGCTGACCGATAGCGTGCCATTGTTGCCGTACTGTGTGCATTTGGCGATCCCACCGGTTGCCACTTTCAACCAGCCAGCCCCCGTGACCACGGTATTTTCGGCTCTTCCGCCAGCTTCAACAATTAACTCACCTTCAGTAAGTTGCGTCGCGCCAATGACCTCGCCGGTCTTAACAATTTGCACGTTCCCGTCGCTCATCAAGTTTTTCGCATCAGATCCCATGATTTATTCCTTTGCTGCATCTGTGTGCCTTTATTGCTACCTAAGTGTAAAGGCTACGGAGGATTTATCCACGACAGATTTTGAGATGGTGGCAAACAACTCTGTTTAAACTCTGATACACGGATTATTGGGTTGTATCTGATGTAAATGCGATCCTGAATAAAAATCGCCCTTGCAAATCAACAAAATATAGCCAATTTGCTTAAAAGCTCTGCAAACGGTCGAAATAGCGCAGAAAATTACGTTTTGCCTCTTGCCACCTTCCCACTCTGCCGCTAATATTCGTCCCCGTTGTCACCTACAACGTTGCGTTCATAGCTCAGTTGGTTAGAGCACCACCTTGACATGGTGGGGGTCGTTGGTTCGAGTCCAATTGAACGCACCATCCTGCGTCCGTAGCTCAGTTGGTTAGAGCACCACCTTGACATGGTGGGGGTCGGTGGTTCGAGTCCACTCGGACGCACCAGATTTTCTTAATCTGGTCTTCTCCTTTTTCCCTCTGTTTCTTCTCTGTATCCAATACGTTAAAAGATTTACACTGTCTTCGTATGCGTTATCAGAAGGAGAATCGCTATGGCAACTTTGTTACAACTTCATTTTGCTTTTAATGGCCCATTTGGCGACGCAATGGTTGAGCAGCTTGAACCGCTTGCTGAGTCGATTAATCAGGAACCTGGTTTTCTGTGGAAGGTATGGACAGAAAGTGAAAAGAACCACGAAGCCGGTGGGATCTACCTTTTTACTGATGAAAAAAGCGCCCTTGCCTATCTGGAAAAACATACTGCCCGACTGAAAAATCTCGGCGTTGAGGAAGTTGTCGCCAAAGTTTTCGATGTCAATGAGCCACTTAGTCAAATCAATCAGGCAAAACTCGCCTGACAGAATTTAATCAAGGGCGGTTAGCGCCCTTTTCATCCCTGTCTGAAATTTCTCAAATTCTAAAAATCTCAACCAAACTTATCTGATAACACTAAATTCGAAAGAATGCGTACAGGTAAGTAACAATGAAAAAAATTGCTATTGTGGGTGCCGGGCCTACGGGGATCTACACCTTATTCTCGCTTCTACAGCAACAAACTCCACTTTCTATTTCTATCTTCGAGCAGGCTGATGAAGCCGGTGTCGGGATGCCATACAGTGATGAGGAAAACTCAAAAATGATGCTGGCAAATATTGCCAGTATTGAAATACCGCCGATTTATTGTACGTATCTCGAATGGCTACAAAAGCAAGAAGCCAGCCATCTCCAGCGTTATGGCGTTAAAAAAGAAACCTTGCACGATCGTCAGTTTTTACCGCGAATTCTGCTGGGCGAATATTTCCGCGATCAATTTTTACGATTAGTAGACCAGGCACGACAGCAAAAATTTGCAGTGGCTGTTTATGAATCATGCCAGGTTACCGATCTGCAAATTACAAATGCTGGCGTCATGCTCGCTACAAATCAGGATTTACCCAGCGAGACGTTTGATTTAGCGGTGATCGCCACGGGTCACGTCTGGCCTGATGAAGAAGAAGCAACCCGAACGTATTTTCCCAGCCCGTGGTCAGGCCTGATGGAAGCAAAGGTCGATGCGTGTAACGTGGGTATTATGGGAACATCCTTGAGCGGACTGGATGCGGCAATGGCAGTGGCTATTCAGCATGGTTCGTTCATTGAAGATGATAAACAACACGTCGTTTTTCACCGCGATAACGCAAGTGAAAAGCTAAATATTACGTTGATGTCGCGTACGGGTATTTTACCCGAAGCCGATTTCTATTGCCCTATTCCCTACGAGCCCTTACACATCGTCACCGATCAAGCATTAAATGCTGAGATTCAAAAAGGCGAAGTGGGCCTTTTGGATCGGGTATTTAGATTGATAGTAGAGGAAATCAAATTTGCTGATCCAGACTGGAGCCAACGCATAGCCTTAGAAAGCCTGAATGTCGATTCCTTTGCTCAAGCCTGGTTTGCCGAGCGCAAACAACGCGACCCATTCGACTGGGCAGAAAAAAATCTCCAGGAAGTCGAACGCAATAAACGAGAAAAACATACTGTTCCCTGGCGTTATGTCATTCTGCGCCTGCATGAAGCCGTACAGGAAATTGTTCCTCATCTGAATGAACACGACCATAAACGGTTCAGTAAAGGCCTTGCCCGGGTTTTCATCGATAATTATGCGGCAATCCCTTCAGAGTCTATTCGTCGACTACTGGCCTTACGTGAAGCGGGAATCATTCATATTCTCGCCCTCGGTGAAGACTACGAAATGGAAATTAATGAGTCGCGCACCGTCCTGAAAACGGAAGACAATAGCTACTCGTTTGACGTTTTTATTGATGCCCGTGGGCAGCGTCCGCTTAAAGTGAAAGATATTCCTTTCCCTGGACTACGCGAACAATTACAGAAAACAGGGGATGAAATCCCTGATGTTGGCGAAGATTATACGCTACAGCAACCCGAAGAAATTCGTGGGCGCGTAGCGTTCGGCGCGTTGCCCTGGTTGATGCACGACCAGCCATTCGTACAGGGACTTACGGCATGTGCAGAAATTGGTGAGGCGATAGCTCAGGCGGTCGTAAAGCCTGCATCCCGTGCTCGTCGGCGTCTTTCGTTTAATCAAATGTAAAGCTATCAGCACTCAACAAACTGATGCTGTTCATTAAGGCGATAGCGGACTCCGGCTCGAATATTGTTTTCACCTTCAATGGCGACGGCGAAGCGAACTCTTTCGCCGTCATGATATGCCAGTGCGGCGCTTCCCCCTGGCCCGAGAATAATTGAGTCGACCACGCCCGTGCTCACTATTGTTGAATCTTCACCGCTGGCAATGATGTGTACATTGTCGCCGCTGTTGGCAATTCTGGCGTTTGCGCCAAAGCTGGCGATTTGCACCAGGTCACCATTACTGGCGACATGACATCGTTCACCCAATGTACAAACGCGTACTCGCATTCCGGTATTCGCAATCCGACTGCTATCTCCAGCGCTGCTTATCCGCGAAGAATTACCGGTTACAGCAACCCGTGCGCGTTCACCGGAGCTGCCAATGTGACTGTTAAAGCCGACACTTCCAATCCGCACGCTATAACCCATACTGGCAATTTGCGCGGCATACCCAGCGGTTGCGATTCTGGCATTATCCTCACAACAGCCGATGCGAGCATGATCGTCGCTGCGGGCAAACTGACTGCAAAATGCTCTCTCTCCGGGATCTGTGGCCAGTTTTTGCATAGAAGAAACTTCCTGATGCGCGAAGTTTTCATCCGCCAGCCATTTTTTCCACGCATACTCAACCAGACTCTCCGCCCAGTCCGTATATCCTTCCTCAATCAGTGCATGATGAATATCGGCATAACTACCGCCGCGTGGGAAATGGCGCAGAAACCAGCGATACATCACCGCTCCGATACGCCATTCTCGCAGGTCTGCTCGTGTAATGATCATTCGTTAGTGCCGGTGATAGCCATCGACCATGCTTTTAAAGGTTTCGTGTGGCGTACGCCCCGTGGTGCAAAGATAAAGATGACCGAAGATAAAAAAGAGGCTTATAAATGCCAGAGCAAAATGCGCCTGCAATAACCAGTATCTTACGCCAGGAAACACATCTCCCACGGCTTGCGGATAGAGACACAGCAGCCCCGTCAATAGTAACAACGGCAGCAATCCATACATGACACCAACATAGGCAACCTGCTGTAAGGGATTAAATTTAGACTGGGTTGTTGCCGGGAAAGGATGTTCTTCCCCCTGCATAATGCCAAACAAATAGAATCGCGTTTGTTTTGCCGCTCGCTCCAGCCACCCCTGACGACGAATGCGATAGTGGTGACCATTACCCCCAACGGCATTGATCAGAACAAAGCCGAGCCAGCATGCCAGTAACAAAAATCCGCAAACTTCATGCACCGCAACCAGACTTTTAACCGTAGTTGCGCCCACCAGCGCAAAGTGATTTATCAGCCCACTTGCCAGCAACAATACAAAGAGTAACGCATTCGACCAGTGCCATAATCTGACCGCTTTGCTGTAAAGATAAACCTTCTCACCATGGTCGTTGGCTGATTTCTTCACGCCACGAGCACGAAGCAAGGCATGCAGCCCCAGCACCAACCACATCCCTACCAGCAATAGTCCGGCAATGATCAACCACACCGGCCAAAATTGGGGAGTGAACAGTGGCACATAGTTCGCCAACTGGCTCTGAAACTGTTCAGCATGTTGCGACGGGTTCATACATTTTCCTTTTTAATCAAATGTTGACCGAACCGGCGATACAGGTGCGGTTTCCCGGCACCAGGTAGCTGATATTGATAGTATTTATTTTCCTGCAACCACGCCTGAATTTCTGGGCTATCTTCGCGACCAAAGATCAATGCGTGTTCCGGACAGGCGCTGACGCAAATGGGCGGAAAGCCTTTTGCCAGTCGGGTCTCAGCGCAGAAATCACATTTATCTGCCACTTTAGTGACAGGGTTAAGGTAGCGAACCTGGTACGGGCAAGCGCCAATGCAATAACTGCAGCCGATGCACTGCGATTTTTCTACCCGCACGATCCCCTGCTCATCACGCCACGACGCCCCTGTCGGGCAAACGTCGATGCAAGGAGCATCTTCGCAGTGCTGACATGACTGGCGAAAAAAGTGATACTGCGTTCCATTGTCGTTATCGATGACTGGAATGTGTGCTATCGATAAACGGCTTCCCTGAGCGGGGACGTGGTTAGTTTTACGGCATGCGCGGGCGCAGATATTACAGCCATTGCACCGTGACTCGTCATGAATCATGGCATACCGAACTTCCTTTTCTTGCCTCGTATTCGCTAACAGAGAAGACGCAGAACCAGTAAAAAAGATTACTGTTCCCATCCCCAGAACAAATTTGCGTCGAGTGAAGGACATCTGATTATCCCCTAATGCAGTGGCTGCAACTGTCCACCCTATCCATGACATCCCCCTGAAATTTCAGGGGTTCTGAAACTGCTCTACCTCGAACCATTCGCATAAGCCATACGCCTTGCCATAGGTCATAAATCGCTCGCTAAACAAGTACAACACTGCCGTCGATGACTCCACCTGCCGTATATCGGCATATTCAGGTGCAACATCCATCGTGGCGATCGCGGCTTCAATCTGCGCTTCCTGGAAGTAATATGGCGCTTGCATCAGCATGGCGACTTTGTAAGGACGAGGATACGTCTGGCACTCAAAACGAACGGCGTGTGCAATGGCGCGACAAATGTCCTGCTCCACAACTTGCAAAGACATCGCCGCGTAGTTTTCACTCATGGCCTGCGTTGAGTAATAGTAATCATCCTGGCTTCCCGTCATACACGCGATATCCGCGTGGTCTCCGTTCTGCTTAATGTTTTCCAGCAAAACTGACAGTTCCTCTTCTGCAACCGAATAGGGCGGCGAGAGAAACACGGCGCGCGCCACCAGCTGCCCAGCCGCAGAATGCTGACGAATGAACTCTGCCAGGATTTCAGCAGGTTCTGGTTCGGTTACCGTATCAACGGGGTGACGCATCCCCTGCAACCATTGCCGCTTCGCCTCATCAACTTCGCTGACTTTCGCTAACGGCAATTCATCCTGATGGTTCATCTCACCCATTCCTTACGCAGGCAGTAGATTGTGTGCTGCCAGATCGGCGGCAATATCTTCCAGCCCCAGACGCTGCAATGTTTTGCGGGTCGGACAACCAAGCTGTGGGTCCCAGCCCATTTCTTTGTAGAACATCGTGAGCGAAGCATGCATATCGTCACGGTCCATTTTGTCTGTACCTTCAGTAAAGACCGGGATCTGCGGATCCTTGTCGAATACCCAGGAACAGATAAGATCGTGTTCATTACGCATATCTTTGGTTTGCATCAGTTTTACCGTGTAGGCGCGATGCAACGTAAAGATACGCTCTGCAGCTAAATCTAATTTTTCCTGAGTCATATCTTCGCCAGTGATCGCTTTGAAGAATTTGGCTTCAAGCGCCAGATCGCCCCGGTAATTACGGCTTTTCAGCGGCGAAACGGTCATTGGCCAGACCCAGTTGCACAGGGTGACGGCGTTATGCAAACAGACCCGCAACAGCGACCACTTAGCATATTTAATTTTTGCGTCATTGATCGGTGTGTAGTTTTTGGTTTCATCGTAAGCATCTTCAGAACCAAAAAGCTCTTTCGCCACTTCACGCTGCAATTTCAATGGCAAGCCGGAACCAATAAAATTGATATGGGTATGCGTCATGCAGTCACGGTTGAACATACAGTTAACAATGGAACCGACTTGCGCTGACGCTTCATTGGCATGGTGAACCGGATAGCCAAACGGCGACCAGAGTTTATTTTTCGCGTAGCCCCAGTACTCTTCACCCAAATTCCAGCGTTCTGCGATGGCATATGAACCATCAGCCAGGTGACTCAACTCACCCACGCGATGCGCCAGACGGTAGTAAAAATCTTTAATAAAGTTAACGTCACCCGCTTCCAGTTGATCCCAGCGAATTTCCGCATACTCTTCAGCAGGCAAAACACGCTTGAACACACCTTTGCTGTAACAATAAGTAAAGTCGCGATGCAACTGCCCGTAGTTACACCATAGGCCGTAGTCATCGAACAAATTCAGACCAACCAGGTTACCAATCACACGACCATCGTCCTTATCTTCAAAATCTTTCGGCCCGTTCGGGAAGATGGTGGTATGGACAAAGTTTGCTACACAAGTGTTACCACCTGTGCTGGGCACGCCAAACGCTTTCACCCGAGGAATATTCATTTGGGTCATACAACGGATCGGGCAAGAGTGGCAGCCACTCATTTTTACTGTGTATTTCTCTGCCGCCGGACCTAAGTCAAAAACGGATTTATAGGTACGAAAGCCGACCGTGTTCTGATTGCCTGGCGGAATTTCCCCCGTTTCAATCGGACCACCTTCAGCCGCGCCCCAAAACAGCCCTTTACGTGCTGTCCAGCGTGACTTGGGATCTGAATACTCTGCCCACGATTGCGGCGTACTTGGCACGACATGGTTGTTATTCGCACCGATAAGTTCAGTCATCATGTAATCGTTGAGACGCTTCATCTCCTGACGATCGGCAATGTTGACCCCTTTCGTCCCTTCAACCGCAATCGCTTTCAGGTTTTTCGAACCCATTATTGCGCCAGTTCCCGCACCGCCGCTGTGGTTACGGCTATTCAACATGCCAGAGAGAGGAACAAGGTTTTCCCCAGCCTGACCAATAGCCGCCACACAGGTTTCCGGACTGGTCAAGCGACAAATTTCTTCCGTCGTTGCGCGCGTCCCTTTTCCCCATAAGAAATCGGCTTTTTCAAGGCTAACTTTGTCATCTTTAATCTTCAGCCATACCGGTGATTTCGCTTTCCCTTCGATAATAATGACGTCGTATCCAGCGAATTTCATTTGCGCTGCAAAAAAGCCCCCCATATGGGCATCGACGACTAAATTTCCTTTGGTAAAAGTAGAAAGTGAGGTGATATTTACGCGAGAACTACAGGGGGCACCAGATCCAGTTAATGGGCCGGTAGCAAAAACTAATTTATTCGCTTCATCGAAAGGTTTCGTGCCTGGCGGTACTTCGTCATACATAATTTTGTAGCCGAAGCCCATGCCACCGACAAAACTTTTAAACTTACTGGAATCTTCGAGGGTAATATTTCCTGTCGTGAGATTGACTCTTAATATATTACCTGTCCAACCGTTAGCCATGATTTTTTCCTTTGCAAGATTCACACAGTAATATCTTTCCACTCGATAATTTTTAACGCCCCTGTTGGGCAGGCGTTTGCGCATTCACCGCATAACACACATTTCGAGGATTTTTTACTTTCGGTATTTACGGTGGCCATCATCCACGGGCATGCCGTAGTACAGGCGCTACAGCCAATACAACGTTTATGATCGACGGTAATACAGCCTTCTTTCTGCTGCCAGGTAATCGCACCAATCGGGCAGACGTTCATGCATTGCGACTCTTTGCATTGACGGCAGGTGTCCGCGGTATAGTTGAGATCGCCATACAGGCCGCCACCAGAGCCAACCCCGTTATCGCCAAAGAAATAATTGCGATGGATTTTGATACGGGAGAAGAATGTCCCTACTGAGCCATCGTTGAAGTTGGTACAAGAGATTTCACAGCGGTGGCAACCCGTGCATCGCGCACGATGGGTCACCAGCACCCCTTTGGGTGTATTTATCAAGCCTACTGTGCCGCTATCAATATCTTCCTGTTTGCAACCCAAAAGTGACAGTAACGCAGGGGCAATTGTTAAACCAGCAAGGCCTTTTCCTGATATACGCAAGAATTCTAATCGCGTTAAGCCAATATTTAATAGTGGACGATCAACCGGGTTCATTTATTTCGCATCCTCTTCGCAAACACAGTGCTGACAATTCAGCAGCCTGATATTAGGCACTCAACTAATACGCTGCTGACTCTGTCCTCAACACCAGATATTTTCCCTAACCCAATAGTGTATGAGAAAAGATTTAACGCTGATAAACTAATCCTTTATGGTTAGGAGAAAAAATAATGTGATTATTCTGGGCTCTTAACATTGATCGTTATCAATTAAAATCACAAAGCAAGAAATTATAAGTGAACTGATATTTATTATCATTTGAAATAAATTTAACTTAACCGACAATTATTTGTGAAGTTCATCGCAGAAAATAAAAATAACTTTATCGCTATAAATTAAAATACACACCGAAATTCGTATAATTTCAGCAGTTGTTATTTAGAATGATTAACTGGACCGCAACTGAAGCAAGAATATCAGGATGAAGCTTACCGCCTCATCCTGAATGGTCATTTTACCAGTGCGTTAATGACGGTTTCCATCGCCTGCTTTTCCAGCTCACTGCGCTGAATGCGTTTATTGGCTAATGCTGTACGTAATACGCCTGCGATAACAATATGCTTTGGTTCCTGCCCCAGATCGCGCATTTCCAGCACAACTTTACCGACAACTCTGCACATTTCTCGGTACAGTTCATCCTCTTTTGTCCGATTTCCCATTCTTTATACCTATTTATCATGCCAACTATCAGCATATATCAATCTAACCAATTAAACAAAAATCAAACAAAATCAGACAAATAACGCGATAAATTATTTTAACTGTAGCAATTGAGCGATGATGTATTTATACACCGGATGAACTTTCACTTATCTTCACAGTGACAACCCCGGCACCAGACGTTGCGCAAACAGCGAAGTTTTTGCGTAACCTTTTCCCTGGAACGTTAAATCTTTGATAACAATTTATTGTCTAACAAGTTGTATATTTTTTGAAACGCTGTTTTTGTTTTCCTTTTGGATTAATTTCAGCGTATAATGCGCGCCAATTGACTCTTGAATGGTTTCAGCACTTTGGACTGTAGAACTCAACGACTCAAAAACAGGCACTCACGTTGGGCTGAGACACAAGCACACATTCCTCTGCACGCTTTTTCGATGTCACCTATCCTTAGAGCGAGGCACCACCACTTTCGTAATACCGGATTCGCTTTCCGGCAGTGCGCCCAGAAAGCAAGTTTCTCCCATCCTTCTCAACTTAAAGACTAAGACTGTCATGAAAAAGACCAAAATTGTTTGCACCATCGGACCGAAAACCGAATCTGAAGAGATGTTAGCTAAAATGCTGGACGCTGGCATGAACGTTATGCGTCTGAACTTCTCTCATGGTGACTATGCAGAACACGGTCAGCGCATTCAGAATCTGCGCAACGTGATGAGCAAAACTGGTAAAACCGCCGCTATCCTGCTTGATACCAAAGGTCCGGAAATCCGCACCATGAAACTGGAAGGCGGTAACGACGTTTCTCTGAAAGCGGGTCAGACCTTTACTTTCACCACTGATAAATCTGTTATCGGCAACAGCGAAATGGTTGCGGTAACGTATGAAGGTTTCACTACTGACCTGTCTGTTGGCAACACCGTACTGGTTGACGATGGTCTCATCGGTATGGAAGTTACCGCCATTGAAGGTAACAAAGTTATCTGTAAAGTGCTGAACAACGGCGACCTGGGTGAAAACAAAGGTGTGAACCTGCCTGGCGTTTCCATTGCCCTGCCAGCACTGGCTGAAAAAGACAAACAGGACCTGATCTTTGGTTGCGAACAAGGCGTAGACTTTGTTGCTGCTTCCTTTATTCGTAAGCGTTCTGACGTTATCGAAATCCGTGAGCACCTGAAAGCGCACGGCGGCGAAAACATCCACATCATCTCCAAAATCGAAAACCAGGAAGGCCTCAACAACTTCGACGAAATCCTCGAAGCCTCTGACGGCATCATGGTTGCGCGTGGCGACCTGGGTGTAGAAATCCCGGTAGAAGAAGTTATCTTCGCCCAGAAGATGATGATCGAAAAATGTATCCGTGCACGTAAAGTAGTTATCACTGCGACCCAGATGCTGGATTCCATGATCAAAAACCCACGCCCGACTCGCGCAGAAGCCGGTGACGTTGCAAACGCCATTCTCGACGGTACTGACGCAGTGATGCTGTCTGGTGAATCCGCAAAAGGTAAATACCCGCTGGAAGCGGTTTCTATCATGGCGACCATCTGCGAACGTACCGACCGCGTGATGAACAGCCGTCTCGAGTTCAACAATGACAACCGTAAACTGCGCATTACCGAAGCGGTATGCCGTGGTGCCGTTGAAACTGCTGAAAAACTGGATGCCCCGCTGATCGTGGTTGCTACCCAGGGCGGTAAATCTGCTCGCGCAGTACGTAAATACTTCCCGGATGCCACCATCCTGGCACTGACCACCAACGAAAAAACGGCTCATCAGTTGGTACTGAGCAAAGGCGTTGTGCCGCAGCTGGTTAAAGAGATCACTTCTACTGATGATTTCTACCGTCTGGGTAAAGAACTGGCTCTGCAGAGCGGTCTGGCACACAAAGGTGACGTCGTAGTTATGGTTTCTGGTGCACTGGTACCGAGCGGCACTACTAACACCGCATCTGTTCACGTCCTGTAATATTGCTTTTGTGAATTAATTTGTATATCGAAGCGCCCTGATGGGCGCTTTTTTTATTTAATCGATAACCAGAAGCAATAAAAAATCAAATCGGATTTCACTATATAATCTCACTTTATCTAAGATGAATCCGATGGAAGCATCCTGTTTTCTCTCAATTTTTTTATCTAAAACCCAGCGTTCGATGCTTCTTTGAGCGAACGATCAAAAATAAGTGCCTTCCCATCAAAAAAATATTCTCAACATAAAAAACTTTGTGTAATACTTGTAACGCTACATGGAGATTAACTCAATCTAGAGGGTATTAATAATGAAAGCTACTAAACTGGTACTGGGCGCGGTAATCCTGGGTTCTACTCTGCTGGCAGGTTGCTCCAGCAACGCTAAAATCGATCAGCTGTCTTCTGACGTTCAGACTCTGAACGCTAAAGTTGACCAGCTGAGCAACGACGTGAACGCAATGCGTTCCGACGTTCAGGCTGCTAAAGATGACGCAGCTCGTGCTAACCAGCGTCTGGACAACATGGCTACTAAATACCGCAAGTAATAGTACCTGTGAAGTGAAAAATGGCGCACATTGTGCGCCATTTTTTTTGCCTGCCATTTACCGCTACTGCGTCGCGCGTAACATATTCCCTTGCTCTGGTTCACCATTCTGCGCTGACTCTACTGAAGGCGCATTGCTGGCTGCGGGAGTTGCTCCACTGCTCACCGCAACCGGATACCCTGCCCGACGATACAACGCTTTATCGACTAATTTCTGATCTACACCCTTATTGTCTTTAAATTGCGTAAAGCCTGCTGGCAGTGTGTATGGCATTGTCTGAACGTTCTGCTGTTCTTCTGCCGATAGTGGTCGATGTACTTCAACATAACGCATCCCGTTAGGCTCCACGGAATATTTCACCGGTTCGTTGATCACTTTCACCGGCGTTCCCGTCCGCACGCTGGAGAATAAGGCTTTAATATCCGGTGCATTCATGCGAATACACCCTGAACTGACGCGCAAACCGACGCTGTCCGGCGCACTGGTGCCGTGAATGAGGTATTCGCCATTACCATGCGCGAGGCGCAGTGCGTAACGTCCTAGTGGGTTATTGGGCCCGGCAGGAACGACTGGTGGTAATTTAATGCCACGTTCCAGCGAACGTTGACGAATGCCCGCCGTAGGCGTCCAGGTTGGGTTAGGGATTTTCTGCCCCACACGCGTTTCCATCACCGGCGTTTCCAGCCCCTGCAAACCAATACCTATCGGATAAACCTGCACGATATTTTCTCCCGGCGGATAATTATAAAGGCGCAGCTCTGCAAGGTTTACAATAATCCCCTGACGCGGCGCATCAGGTAATAATAGTTGTGAAGGAATAGTTATCGTCGTACCGGGTTTTGGCACCGGGGCGATAGTGTTATTGGCTTCAAGGATCAACATTGCCGCAGTATCAAAACGTCGGGCGATGGCCTGAAGGTTTTTATCCCCTTCTTGCACCGTATACGTTTGATTTTGCCCAACCAGTCGACTGCCGGTTGGTGGTAGCGGATAATCAACCGCCCAGGCAGCCTGGATGGCGCTAAAAGCGCCGATAAGCGTGAGTGTAAGCAAAGACGCGCATTTCATTGTAAACCTCCTGTATTTGCCGGAGACTCACGCTGAAACGTCGGATGGCGCTTATGTTCACCTGAAACCAAAACACTCCTGTGCAGGCCAGTGTAAACATTGACCACCCGGCAATGTGAGCCAACCGGATGAAAGCTGTCCCTTTAGTTTAGCTAAGTGCAGCGGCTTTGGCGCGAATTGCGCGAATCATCGCTTCCAGACCTTGTGAGCGTGATGGGGTGAGATGTTGGGTGAGCGCCATTTTTTCAAACCACGGGCGCACATCGAAATTGACAATATCCTGCGGCGTCATTTGATCGTAAAGAATAAAGACGACCGCAATAAGCCCTTTTACAATGGCCGCATCGCTGTCGCCCTGTAATTCAATAATTCCCTGCGCATTTTGACGCATCACAATCCACACCTGACTCTGGCAGCCCTGGATGCTATTTTGCGGGCTTTTGTCTTCGTCACGTAATTCTGGCAGACGCTGACCCAACTCAATAATGTAGAGATATTTCTCTTCCCAGTTGGCGCAGCGTAAAAAATTACGCAGCAATTTTTCTTTATCCGGCAATAAAGCCATAGTGCCTCCCTGTTATCCCAGCAGACGGTGAATACGTTGCAGGCCGGTCACCAGACGATCCACTTCTTCATGGGTGTTATACATGGCCAGCGATGCCCGACACATCGCAGGGACGTTGTAATAGGCCATTAATGGCATTGCGCAGTGATGTCCGGTACGCACAGCAATGCCGTAATTATCGAGAAAACTGCCAACATCATAGGCGTGGTGTTTACCGAGATTAAAAGCAATAACGCCAAGCCTGTTTTGTGGGCCATAGAGAGTGAGATCCGGTACAGATTCCAACTGTGATAACGCGTAATGCATCAGATTCTGTTCATACTCGGCTATGTTATTAAGCCCCAGCGCCGAAACATACTCCAGCGCCGCGCCAAGACCAATGATGCCTCCGGTATTGGGTGTACCGGCTTCAAACCGCCATGGTGCTTTGGTCCAGGTAGTGCCTTCACTCAGGCTGACGGTGGCGATCATAGAACCGCCCCCTTCCCACGGCGGCATCTCCTGCAACAAGGCTTCTTTGACATAAAGAATGCCAATTCCGGTAGGGCCATACAGTTTATGCCCGGAGAACACGTAAAAATCGCAATCCAGCGCCTGAACATCCACCGGATGATGCATCACCGCCTGAGCGCCATCCACCAGCACTTTTGCGCCATGTTGATGCGCAAGCGTGATCATTTCCGCCAGCGGATTTTCTGTCCCAAGCACGTTGGAAACATGAGTAATTGCCAGCAGGCGAGTTTTTTCATCAAACAGCGTAGGCAGCGTCTCCAGTTGCAGCGTACCGTCGGGGTTGAGCGGGATCACACGCAGCTCTGCGCCAACGCGTGCACAAAGCATCTGCCAGGGGACAATGTTAGCGTGGTGCTCCATCTGACTGATGATGATGTTATCGCCCGCCCGCACATTGCTGTTACCCCAGCTATTGGCGACCAGATTGATCCCTTCCGTCGTGCCGCGGACGAACACCAGCTCTTCCGCCGAACGGGCATTAATAAACAGCGATGCCCGCTTGCGCACGTTCTCCATTTTCTCGGTCGCCTGGGCGCTTAAGGTATGAATACCGCGATGCACCGCCGCGTAGCCATGACGATAAAACTCGGCCTCGGCGTCAATCACCTGGCTGGGTTTCTGTGCACTGGCGGCGCTGTCGAGATAAGCCAGCGGCAAACCGTTTACCTCACGCGAAAGCACCGGAAAGTCGGCCCGCACTTTGTCGACGGAATAAGTCATCTTGCACCTCCTGGCAGCCGTTGACCGATTCGGGCCAGCACCTGCTGTTTAAGCCCCTCATCACGCAGTGCTTCCGTCAGTTCGGCAGCGAAGGCGTAAATGATCATCTGCAGGGCATCCTGCTGATTGATCCCGCGCGAGCGCAGATAGAACATCTGTTCATCATCAATACGCCCCACCGTCGCGCCGTGGCTGCATTTCACATCATCTGCATAGATTTCCAGCTGCGGTTTCGTATCCACCTCCGCCAGTTTGCCCATCAGCAGATTATTGTTGGTCATCTGACCATCCGTTTTGATGGCGTGCTGCGCGACGTTGATCAGACCGTTAAACACCGCACGGCCTTTGTCGCTGACGATAGTTTTGTGCAACTGTCGGCTGTTACAAAAACCTTTATTGTGTTCCAGCCATGTACGGGTATCACACACCTCGTTTTTCACCGGCATCGCCAGGCTATTGATCCGCAGCGTGCTGTTTTCGCCATTGAGTTGCGTACTGGTGTTGTGTCGTAACACTGCGCCACCCAGCAGGAAACTGTGGCTAAATGCGGTGGCATCGTCAGCCAGCAACAAATCGTTATGGGCAAAGTGGTGACTGACCGGGTTTTCAAACGCCAGCTTGATATGCTGCAAGTGGGCGTTCGCTGCGACGTTGATAGTGAACCGTGCGCCGGTGAAGTGACGAGCATCATTAAGGCTGACAAAATGTTCGATCACCGTTGCTTCGGCACCTTCCGCCAGATCCAGATGATGTCGGTAATGGGCAGTGTTCACCTCTTCACCTGCCACGCCCTGGGTGATATGCATTAACAGCAATGGCTTTGCCGGTCGTTGACCGCGCTTCACGGCGATATGCGTCACGCTTTGTGCCAGGCTTTCCGTCAAATGCAGAAACACTTCCGCCTGAATAGCGTCGGGTAACCCCTGACGATCGTCGTTAATGCTCACTTCATATCCGCTGCCTTCAGTTGCATCGCTCAGCGCGGGCACGTAACGTCCATCGACAAATACCAGCCGCACAGCGTCTAACGTTAACGCTAAGGCATCTCGCTGCTGTGGGGATATCTCTCCCGCAATGCAGACAAACTGGCTATTGGTCAGCCCTTCCAGCGGCGTATATTTCCAGTTTTCATGTTTACGTGTCGGCAGTCCGGTACGCAGCAATTGTTGTAAATGCTGCTGTGCTTGCGGGGAGCGTTTCGCCCCTCCAGCTTCAAACAAATGATGCCACTGTTGCAGTGCGTTACTGCTGTTCGGTAAGCCAGCCATAACCCTGCTCCTCCAGTTGTTTGACCAACGTGAAATCGCCGGATTTCACAATTCGTCCCTGATACAGCACATGGACGTAATCAGGCTTGATGTAGTCGAGAATGCGTTGGTAGTGCGTAACAATGATGAATGAACGCTTGCCGTCACGCAGCGAGTTCACGCCATCGGCAACCACTTTTAATGCGTCAATATCCAGCCCGGAGTCTGACTCATCAAGAATGCATAACTCCGGTTCCAGCACCGCCATTTGCAAAATATCGTTGCGCTTTTTCTCACCGCCGGAAAAACCAACGTTTACCGAACGGGTTAATAAATCTTCCGGCATCTTCAGGAGAGCGATTTTCTCTTCCATCAAATCCTGAAAATCAAAGCGGTCGAGCGTTTCCTGGCCGCGATAGCTGCGCACCGCATTAAGTGCCGTTTGCAGGAAAAACTGGTTACTGACGCCGGGAATTTCCACCGGATACTGGAAGGCCATAAAGATGCCTTCACCTGCACGATCTTCCGGTGACAGCGCAAGCAAATCTTTGCCTTTGAACTCAACCGTGCCGCCCGTCACCTCATAATCTTCTCGCCCGGCAAGCGTTGCCGATAAGGTACTTTTGCCAGAACCGTTTGGCCCCATAATGGCGTGAACTTCGCCGGGACGAACGTCGAGGCTTAATCCACGCAGGATAGCTTTATCTTCCACGCTGACGTGTAAATCTTTAATACTTAACATGTTTATTCCTTATCCGACGCTGTGTTCAAGACTGATGGCGAGGAGTTTTTGTGCTTCAACGGCAAATTCCAGCGGCAGTTCCGAGAACACGTCTTTGCAAAAACCGTTAACAATCATCGAGATGGCATCTTCTTCGCTGATCCCGCGTTGCAGGCAGTAAAACAGTTGATCTTCACCAATACGTGATGTCGTTGCCTCGTGCTCCAGCTGAGCGCTGTTATTGCGACATTCGACATACGGGAAGGTATGCGCCCCACAATTAGCGCCAATCAACATTGAGTCGCACTGAGTGAAATTGCGCGCATTGGTTGCCGTCGGCATGATTTTCACTAAGCCGCGATAACTGTTCTGACTATGTCCGGCAGAGATCCCTTTCGAGATAATGGTCGATTTGGTGTTTTTACCGATGTGGATCATCTTGGTGCCGGTATCCGCTTGCTGATGACCGCTGGTCAGCGCCACTGAGTAAAACTCACCAATGGAGTTATCGCCGCGCAAAATGCAGCTGGGATATTTCCACGTAATCGCTGACCCGGTTTCTGATTGCGTCCATGACATTTTGCTGTTTTCGCCTTCGCACAAAGCACGCTTGGTGACGAAGTTGAGAATACCGCCGGTGTTGTTATCGCCAGGGAACCAGTTTTGTACCGTGGAATATTTCACCTCGGCGTTTTTATGGATGATGACTTCCACCACCGCCGCGTGTAACTGATAGCTGTCACGCACCGGAGCGGAACAGCCTTCAATGTAGCTAACGTAGCTGTCTTCGTCGGCCACCAGAATGGTGCGCTCAAACTGCCCGGTTTTTTCCGCGTTAATGCGAAAATAGGTGGAAAGTTCCATCGGGCAACGCACGCCTTTAGGCACATAAATAAACGTACCGTCAGAGGCTACCGCCGCATTAAGTGCGGCAAAGAAGTTGTCATTCCCCGGCACCACGGTGCCGAGATATTTACGCACCAGTTCCGGGTGATCGTGGATCGCCTCGCCAAAGGAACAAAAAATAATTCCCTGCTCCGCCAGTTTTTCGCGATAAGTAGTGGCAACCGAAACAGAGTCGAAAATGGCATCCACTGCCACCTCTTTGCCTTCCCGCACGGGAACGCCCAACTGCTCAAACGCCGCCTCCACCTCTTTACTTAAAAAGGCGTTCGCGCCAGTTTGCTGCACCGCGCCGGGTTCAGACGCGCAGTTGTCGTCACAATTACCGCACGATGGTGCCGAGTAGTAGCTGTAATCCTGATAATTCAGCTTGTCGTAGTGCGCTTTCAACCAGTGCGGTTCTTCCATCTCCAGCCATGCGTGATAGGCGTTGAGACGAAACTCCAGCATCCACTCCGGCTCATTACGCTTCGCCGAAATTGCGCGCACCACCTCTTCGTTTATCCCCTTTGCCAGCTCATCGGTGGCTAACTGGGTGAAGAATCCTTCTTTATAATTCAGCGGGCCGCCGGTCCAGGTTTTGACATCGTCAGTTGCTTCAGTATTACGAGACATAGTACCGCCTATACCCCAAAGCTTTCGCCACAGCCACATTCATTCTGGGCTTTAGGGTTGTGAAATTTGAATATCTGATTAAGTCCTTCACGAACGAAATCGACTTCCGTGCCATCAATAAACGGCATCGCTTGCAGCGGGACAAACAGCTTCGCGCCGTCGTGTTCAAACAGCAGATCGTCTTTGTCCGGCTCGCTAACACTGTCGAGCACATAGCCAAAGCCCGCGCAGCCCGTTTGCTTCACGCCTAAGCGCACGCCGACCATACCCGGCTGCTTTGCCACCAGCTCGCGGATGTGGACAGCGGCTGCGGGTGTCAGCGTTAAGCCCTGCCAGGCGAAATCCTGTGGATTAAAGGTTCCTGAATGCATGTCCATCGATTTACCTCACTTCATCGCTTTCAGCGTAAAACAGCATGTTAGTGATAATGATTATCAGTTCAACCCAGCAAACGCAGGGGCTTTACCGTAAAACATGCTTTTTTCCTGCTTTTAATAAGCATAGACCCTGATGTGTGGGTTAACAGGCACGCTAAGAATTAGGTATCTCATTGTTAGATAATGATTATTATCTAAGGAGCATTAAGGCTGTGATGAAAAAGAAAAAGTTGTATTGAAAATGACTATTTAAGAGATAGGTAAAAAAGTGCAGCGTTCAGAAATAAGAAAACCCTTAAGTCTGTGCGACACAGGCTTAAGGGTTTCTACCCCATCCGGCGCTTATCTCCGGCACTCTCAGTGGCTTAGCTCTTGAAGGGGCGATAAGAATAATCTCATAAAGCTAACCCGCCGTTTTAACACAAACTGCGATTAGTATTATTTTTGAACAATATCAGGCGGATAGATAAGCAGTATTAAGAAGGTCATCGAACCTGGACGGAGGTTAATCCAGGTCGATTTGGCAAAATTGCGGCATTAAGTCAGGATCAATGCACGCCCAGACGCCAGGCAAAGTAGATTTCTTCTTTTAATTCAGCAGAAGAGAGAGTAAGCAGGTCAGCAAATTCAAGTTCTAGTTGTTTCAGACGTTTGAGATATTGGGCAGGTGAAAGATTGCTCTGGTCACGGCGTAAAAATTCAATGGCCAGCTGGATGGGATCAAGTTGAGTAGACATAGCATCCTCGCTTTTAGACAAGACCTGCACAGTATACCACCGTTTACTGTGCAGATAATGACCAAAAGCAATATGCGTCACACTTTTCTGGTGACAACGTCACAAAATGGCGGTCGTTAATCGTGACGAACAGCACAAACGCCCTTTCTCATCGAAGATTTCAATCTGCCAGACCTGGTGACGCGAACCGAGATGCAACGGTTTGCATACGCCGCGCACCCGCCCTTCTCGTGCCGAGCGGACGTGGTTAGCATTGATTTCCAGACCAACCACCTTTTGCTCACCTTCGGTACATAAATAACCGGCAACGGAACCGATACTTTCGGCCAGTACCACGGATGCCCCTCCATGCAGCAACCCGAAAGGCTGCTTTGTCCGCGAGTCTACTGGCATTGTCGCTTCAAGGGTGTCATCACCAATATGTTCAAAGCGAATATCCAGCAACCCCACCATGTTTCCTTCACCCATGGCATTCAGTGCTTCCAGGGTGATTTTTCGTTTCCATATCATTTAATAATCTCCAGTAAAGCCTGCACAGGATGGCGTACCCCCGTGCCTTCGACCCGTTTTACCTGGCTACGGCAGGAATATCCGGTCGCCAGACAGCGATTACGCGGCAGTCGCTGCATCGCCTGATGCCAGGATAACTCATAGATCCCGAGCGAATTTTTATGGTTTTTCGCTTCATGTCCGTAAGTCCCTGCCATGCCGCAGCACCCCACGCTGACATTTTCCAGTTTCGCGCCAAAACGGGCAAATATCGCAGCCCATTGTGCTGGCGCGCCCGGCAAAGCGGTAACTTCGGTACAGTGACCAAAGAAATACCATGATTCACCGCTGACTGTAGCCACTGGCTGTGAGTCAAGTGCGCTTGCCAGCCATTCATTCGCCAGTAAGACGTTAAACTCGCCACGCTCCTCGCCCAGAGCCAGTTTATATTCATCGCGATAACAAAGTACCAGCGCCGGATCGACGCCCACCATTGGCATCCCCAGCTTCGCCACACGGTTGAGGAAATCCGCCGTCTTTTTCGCCGTCTTCGCAAAACGATTAAGAAAGCCTTTGATATGCTGGGCTTTGCCATTTGGCGAAAATGGCAGTAGCACAGGCTGGAAACCTAATTTTTCGACCAGACGGACAAAATCCGCCACCACTTGCGCATCGTAATAGCTGGTAAAGGGGTCTTGCACCACCAACACCGTGCGCGCTTTCTGCTCTGCATTGAGAGCTTCAAGCTGTTCCAGCGTCATATTCGCCGAGCGATGCCCCACCATTTGTTGTTGTAGCGAGGGGACTGACAGCAGTGGCAAATCAACCATGCCGATATGTTTTTCCGAGAGTTTGCGCACCAGCGGCTGGTTAATGAAGAAGTTAAAGGTTTTCGGCGCGCGTGCCATCAGCGGTGCGTAGCTCTCGACCGTAGCAACGAGGTGGTCGCGAAGCGGGCGTAAATAACGGGTGTGATAGAGCTGCAGAAAACGAGAGCGAAACTCCGGCACATCAATTTTGATGGGGCACTGGGTCGAACACGCTTTACAGGCCAGACAGCCCGACATCGCCTCTTTGACTTCGTGTGAGAAGTCATATTCGCCTTTATTCGCATGCCAGCTATTGCGCGTGCGGGCAATTAACGTCCGCAAACTGACGCCGGATTCAGGCAGTTCTTGTTCCAGTTTGAGTGGGTCAACGCCGCGATCTGCCAACAAACGCAGCCACTCACGCACCAGCGTTGCGCGTCCTTTCGGTGAATGAATCCGGTTCTGGGTAATCTTCATCGACGGGCACATCGGACTGCGGGCATCAAAGTTGAAGCATAAACCGTTACCGTTACACTCCATCGCACCGCGCCACTGCTGGCGTACCGCAATGGGGATCTGCCGGTCGAATGTACCGCGCTTCACCGCGTCCACTTTCATCATCGGTGCATCGAGACCTTCTGGCGGGCAAATCTTCCCTGGGTTGAGTCGGTTATGCGGGTCAAATGCCACTTTCACTTTACGCAGTTCTGCAAAAAGTTCCTCACCGAAAAACGCCGGGCTGTATTCGGCACGAAAACCTTTGCCGTGTTCGCCCCACAACAAACCACCGTATTTCGCGGTAAGCGCCACTACATCATCAGAGATTTGCTTCATCAAAATCTCTTGTTGCGGATCGCACATATCCAGTGCCGGACGGACGTGCAAGACACCTGCATCGACGTGACCAAACATACCGTAGCTTAAGCCGTGGCTGTCGAGCAGCGCGCGAAATTCAGCAATATAATCGGCCAGATGTTCCGGCGGTACGCAGGTATCCTCAGCAAACGGAATTGGCTTAGCGGCACCTTTGGCATTGCCAAGCAGGCCGACAGCTTTTTTGCGCATCGCATAAATACGCTCAACACCTGCCAGCTCACTGCATACCTGCCAGCCGATCACACCTGCTTGCTGACTGGCGATAAGTTCATCCAGCCGCGCACAGAGTGCATTTACTCGCTCATCAATCAGCGTCTCATCATCACCAGCAAATTCCACAATGTTCAGCCCGAGCATCTCTTTGTCTGGCACATCGGTAATCAACTCGCTGACGGAATGCCAGACAATATCTTCCCGCGCCAGATTCAGCACTTTTGAGTCCACCGTCTCTACCGAAAGCGCCCGCGCCTCAACCATAAACGGCGCGTTACGCAGTGCGGAGTCAAAAGAGTCATATTTGACGTTCACCAGACGGCGCACTTTAGGCAAGCGCGTAATATCCAGTCGCGCTTCGGTAATAAAGGCCAGCGTCCCTTCTGAACCCGTCAGAATGCGCGTCAGGTCGAACTCGGTCATCTCATCGTTAAAGACATGACGCAGATCGTAACCGGTAAGAAAGCGGTTAAGCTTGGGGAAGTTGTCGATGATTAACTGGCGTTGCTGACGGCAACGTTGATAAACCGTGTTATAAATTCGCCCGATTGTGGTATTGGATTTACCCAGCGTTTCCGCCAGTTCGACGGGTAAAGGTTGCGTATCGAGAATATCGCCCCCCAACAACACCGCGCGTACGCCAAGTACGTGATCTGACGTTTTGCCATAGACCAGCGATCCCTGACCGGATGCATCGGTATTGATCATCCCACCGAGCGTTGCCCGGTTGCTGGTCGAAAGTTCCGGCGCAAAAAAGTAGCCGAACGGTTTCAGGTACTGATTGAGTTGATCTTTTATCACCCCGGCCTCAACGCGCACCCAGCCCTCTTCAGGGTTAATTTCGATGATGCGGTTCATATGGCGGGACATATCAACAATAATCCCCTGGTTGAGCGCCTGACCGTTAGTGCCGGTGCCGCCGCCGCGGGGGGTAAAGATCAGCGATGAATAGCGTTCCTGCGCGGCAAGACGGGCGATCAGCGCCACATCTGCGGTTGAACGCGGAAATACCACCGCATCGGGGAGAAGTTGGTAAATACTGTTGTCGGTCGACATTGTCAGACGATCGGCATAACTTGTCGCCGTATCGCCAGTAAAACCCTGTTGCTCCAGCTCTTGCAAAAAATTAAGCACCAATTGAACGACGCCGGGTGCCTGGGAAATCTGTGGAATCATTATATTGACCCTTTCCTGCGGTCTGTGATGTAGATCGATACACTGTTCTTTCAGGCTGCTAATAGCGCACTGAAAGGTGATGTTTGTTTACTCTATGGATTTCGAGTTGCAGGAAGGCGGCAAGCGAGTGAACTCCAGGAGCTTACAAAAGTAAGTGACTGGGGTGAACGAACGTAGCCGCAGCACATGCAATTTGAAATACGACGAGTAAATCGTTTGCGTGTTGCCTGAGTTGTTGTACCACATTTTTTTCTTACACGCCCATCAGAATTAAGGGCAGAATCGACCTGTTAAAAACCGCTGAAATTGCTCATCATTATGCAGGTGAGTTTCGCGTGTTCACGTCGCGTCGACGATTTGACGCACAAAAAAGGTGAAAAGTAGTTATGGTAAATGTTCGTCAGCCCAGGGATGTCGCACAAATTCTGCTTTCGGTGCTGTTTTTAGCCATCATGATTGTGGCATGTCTGTGGATTGTTCAACCCTTTATTCTCGGCTTTGCATGGGCCGGTACAGTGGTTATCGCCACCTGGCCGGTATTGTTACGTTTGCAAAAGATCATGTTTGGCCGCCGCTCTCTCGCCGTTCTGGTGATGACGCTGTTATTAGTGATGGTGTTTATCATCCCTATTGCCTTGTTGGTTAACAGTATTGTCGATGGCAGCGGTCCGCTAATTAAAGCCATTTCCAGCGGTGACATGACGTTACCCGATCTGGCGTGGCTTAATACCATTCCGGTGATTGGCGCGAAGCTATATGCAGGCTGGCACAATTTGCTGGATATGGGGGGGACGGCGATCATGGCGAAAGTCCGTCCTTATATTGGCACCACCACCACCTGGTTCGTTGGGCAGGCGGCGCATATCGGGCGCTTTATGGTGCATTGTGCGCTGATGCTTCTCTTCAGCGCCCTGCTGTACTGGCGCGGTGAACAGGTGGCACAAGGCATTCGCCATTTTGCAACCCGTCTGGCAGGCGTTCGCGGAGATGCCGCCGTGCTGCTGGCGGCACAGGCTATCCGCGCGGTGGCGCTGGGTGTGGTGGTGACGGCGTTAGTACAGGCAGTGCTTGGCGGTATCGGCCTCGCCGTATCCGGCGTACCTTATGCAACTTTGCTAACGGTGTTAATGATCCTCTCCTGCCTTGTCCAGCTTGGACCGTTGCCGGTACTGATTCCGGCGATTATCTGGCTCTACTGGACTGGCGATACCACCTGGGGAACGGTATTGTTAGTTTGGAGCGGGGTGGTTGGCACGCTCGATAACGTCATCCGCCCAATGTTAATTCGCATGGGTGCCGATTTACCGCTGATCCTGATCCTCTCTGGCGTTATTGGTGGTTTGATTGCTTTCGGGATGATCGGCCTGTTTATTGGTCCGGTTCTGTTAGCCGTTTCCTGGCGTCTGTTTGCCGCGTGGGTGGAAGAAGTCCCACCGCCGACGGACCAACCGGAAGAAATTCTCGAAGAACTTGGCGAAATCGAGAAATCGAATAAGTAATTTCTCATCAGGCGGCTCTGCCGCCTGATTGTTAACCCCTGCTAATTGATATTTGCTTGCTCTTCCCCATATTTTCCTGCTTACCGCTATTCAGCTGGTAGTACCTGTCGCAAATTCTTTACAGTTTTTAAACTAATGAGACGAATCTGATCGACGCAAAAAGTCCGTATGCCTACTATTAGCTCACGGTTATAAATCAACATATTGATTTATAAGCATGGAAATCCCCTGAGTGAAACAACGAATTGCTGTGTGTAGTCTTTGCCCATCTCCCACGATGGGCTTTTTTTTAACATTTTTCCGCTTCGCTACCTCGCCCCTCACTCTTTCCAATAATGTTGCACAAGATACTGTGACTCTCTTCAAGCCGTCAGCAGGCTGATAATGTTATTTATATTTTATTGTTTATTTCATGCAGCCATTACACGATGAACGCTTATGAACTCCAGGCACTTCGCCATATTTTTGCCATGACTATTGATGAATGCGCGACCTGGATTGCCCAGACCGGTGACAGTGAAAGCTGGCGTCAGTGGGAAAATGGCAAATGCGCCATTCCTGATTGTGTAGTCGAGCAACTGTTGGCTATGCGTCAGCAACGAAAAAAACATCTTCATGCCATCATAGAGAAAATAAATAACCGCATCGGCAACAACACCATGCGTTTTTTCCCCGACTTAACCGCGTTTCAACAAGTCTACCCTGATGGCAATTTTATTGACTGGAAGATCTATCAATCGGTAGCCGCTGAATTATATGCACACGATCTGGAGCGGCTTTGTTAATTTCTCCACAGAAAGGAATTGTCGTTGTTACAACAATAATGAACGGATACTGACACAACATCGCTACACTTTTTAAAGCACCTTTGCTAAGTAGAACCTATGAAAAATCCCTATTACCCTACCGCACTTGGGTTGTATTTTAATTACCTGGTGCATGGTATGGGCGTCATTTTGATGAGCCTGAATATGGCCTCGCTGGAGACGCTTTGGCAGACTAATGCCGCGGGCGTCTCGATAGTTATCTCATCACTGGGCATTGGTCGATTAAGTGTCTTGCTTTTTGCAGGATTATTATCCGATCGCTTTGGTCGCCGCCCTTTTATCATGCTCGGGATGTGCTGCTATATGGCCTTCTTTTTTGGCATCCTGCACACCAATAACATCATTATCGCTTATGTTTTTGGCTTTCTGGCGGGAATGGCAAACAGTTTTCTCGATGCAGGCACCTATCCCAGTTTGATGGAAGCTTTTCCACGCTCACCGGGTACAGCCAATATTTTAATTAAAGCATTTGTTTCCAGCGGACAGTTTTTATTACCGCTAATTATCAGCCTGTTAGTGTGGGCTGAACTGTGGTTCGGTTGGTCCTTTATGATTGCCGCAGGCATTATGTTTATTAACGCTCTGTTTTTATACCGTTGTACGTTCCCACCCCATCCGGGTCGTCACTTACCTGTCATAAAGAAAACCACCAGCTCTACGGAACATCGCTGTTCAATTATCGATTTAGCCAGTTATTCCCTATATGGCTATATCTCAATGGCAACGTTTTATCTGGTTAGCCAGTGGCTGGCACAATACGGACAATTTGTCGCTGGCATGTCATACACCATGTCGATCAAATTACTCAGTATCTACACCGTGGGTTCGCTGCTGTGTGTATTTATTACTGCTCCACTCATTCGTAATACCGTTCGCCCAACAACATTACTGATGCTGTACACCTTTATCTCATTTATCGCCCTGCTCACCGTCTGCCTGCATCCCACATTTTATGTGGTGATAATATTTGCTTTCGTCATCGGTTTTACCTCCGCAGGCGGTGTTGTACAAATTGGCCTGACGTTAATGGCGGAACGTTTTCCCTACGCTAAAGGAAAAGCAACGGGGATCTATTACAGTGCGGGCAGCATTGCAACATTTACCATTCCGTTGATTACGGCTCATCTTTCGCAAAGAAGTATTGCCGATATTATGTGGTTCGATACCGCCATCGCTGCTATCGGCTTTATACTGGCACTGTTTATTGGCTTACGCAGTCGCAAAGAAACGCGGCATCACACGCTAAAGGAAAATATCGCTCCGGGTGGGTAATGCAATATTCTTTTCAGGTTATGCAAGATCTTACGGATAAATAACTCTTTCTGCGCTAACTAAGGAAAATCGCGATCAAAAACAAACTATGACATGCAATATTCCTGGAAACATAAACTTTATGCCATGTACCCAGGGAAAATTATCTTCAGTATAGTAATTATGTAAACCGTCGGAGAACAATACGTACGGTAACGAAATTATCTTTCAGCAAGGAGCTGTGAAAATGTCTCAAAATAAGGCTTTCAGCACGCCATTTATCCTGGCTGTTCTTTGTATTTACTTCAGCTATTTCCTGCACGGCATTAGTGTTATTACGCTTGCCCAAAACATGACATCTTTGGCAGAAAAGTTTTCCACTGACAACGCGGGCATTGCCTATTTAATTTCCGGTATCGGATTGGGGCGATTGATCAGTATTTTATTCTTCGGAGTGATCTCCGATAAGTTTGGTCGTCGGGCGGTGATATTAATGGCAGTAATAATGTATCTGCTATTCTTCTTTGGTATTCCTGCTTGCCCGAATTTAACTCTCGCCTACTGTCTGGCAGTGTGCGTAGGTATCGCTAACTCAGCGCTGGATACGGGTGGCTACCCCGCGCTTATGGAATGCTTTCCGAAAGCCTCTGGTTCGGCGGTCATACTGGTTAAAGCGATGGTGTCATTCGGGCAAATGTTCTACCCAATGCTGGTGAGCTATATGTTGCTCAATAACATCTGGTACGGCTATGGGCTGATTATTCCGGGTATTCTGTTTGTACTGATCACGCTGATGCTGTTGAAAAGCAAATTCCCCAGCCAGTTGGTGGACGCCAGCGTAGCTAATGAATTACCGCAAATGAACAGCAAACCGTTAGTCTGGCTGGAAGGTGTTTCATCAGTACTGTTCGGTGTAGCCGCATTCTCGACCTTTTATGTGATTGTGGTGTGGATGCCCAAATATGCGATGGCTTTTGCTGGTATGTCAGAAGCTGAGGCATTAAAAACCATCTCTTATTACAGTATGGGTTCGCTGGTCTGTGTCTTTATTTTTGCCGCCCTGCTGAAAAAAATGGTCCGGCCCATCTGGGCTAATGTATTTAACTCTGCACTGGCAACAATAACAGCTGCCATTATCTACCTGTACCCTTCTCCATTGGTGTGTAATGCCGGAGCCTTTGTTATCGGTTTCTCAGCAGCTGGCGGCATTTTACAGCTCGGCGTTTCGGTCATGTCAGAGTTTTTCCCAAAAAGCAAAGCCAAAGTCACCAGTATATATATGATGATGGGTGGACTGGCTAACTTTGTTATTCCGCTGATTACCGGTTATCTGTCGAACATCGGCCTGCAATATATCATTGTTCTCGATTTTACTTTCGCGCTGCTGGCCCTGATTACCGCAATTATTGTTTTTATCCGCTATTACCGCGTTTTCATTATTCCTGAAAATGATGTGCGGTTTGGCGAGCATAAATTTAGCACCCGGTTAAACACAATTAAGCATAGAGGTTAAAGGAGTTAATTATGGATGTTACCGCAAAATACGAATTGATTGGGTTGATGGCCTATCCCATCCGCCACAGTTTATCGCCCGAAATGCAGAATAAAGCCTTAGAAAAAGCGGGATTGCCATTTACCTATATGGCCTTTGAAGTGGATAACGATAGTTTTCCCGGAGCAATTGAAGGATTAAAAGCCCTCAAAATGCGCGGAACTGGTGTATCAATGCCGAACAAACAACTGGCGTGTGAATATGTTGATGAATTAACGCCAGCAGCCAAACTGGTGGGTGCCATCAACACCATCGTAAATGATGATGGCTATCTGCGTGGCTATAACACCGACGGCACGGGCCATATTCGCGCCATTAAAGAGAGCGGTTTTGATATCAAAGGCAAAACGATGGTGCTGTTAGGGGCCGGAGGTGCCTCAACGGCAATTGGCGCGCAGGGGGCAATTGAAGGTTTAAAAGAAATTAAACTCTTTAACCGTCGGGATGAGTTCTTCGATAAAGCCCTCGCCTTCGCGCAGCGGGTTAACGAAAACACCGATTGCGTCGTGACAGTCACCGATCTCGCCGATCAGCAAGCCTTTGCAGAAGCCCTGGCTTCCGCCGACATTTTAACCAATGGCACCAAAGTGGGTATGAAACCCCTTGAGAATGAATCATTGGTTAATGATATCAGTCTGTTACATCCGGGACTTCTGGTCACTGAATGCGTGTATAACCCGCATATGACGAAGTTATTGCAGCAGGCGCAACAAGCGGGTTGCAAAACGATTGATGGATACGGCATGTTGTTGTGGCAAGGGGCTGAACAGTTCACGTTATGGACTGGCAAAGATTTCCCTCTGGAATATGTTAAACAGGTCATGGGGTTCGGTGCCTGACAGGCTGACCGCGTGCAGAAAGGGTAAAAAATGAAAACCGTAACTGTAAAAGATCTCGTCATTGGTACGGGCGCACCTAAAATCATCGTCTCGCTGATGGCGAAAGATATCGCCAGCGTGAAATCCGAAGCTCTCGCCTATCGTGAAGCGGACTTTGATATTCTGGAATGGCGTGTGGACCACTATGCCGATCTCTCCAATGTGGAGTCTGTCATAGCGGCAGCAAAAATTCTCCGTGAAACCATGCCAGAAAAACCGCTGCTGTTTACCTTCCGCAGTGCCAAAGAAGGCGGCGAGCAGGCGATTTCCACCGAGGCTTATATTGCACTCAATCGTGCAGCCATCGACAGCGGCCTGGTTGATATAATCGATCTGGAGTTATTTACCGGCGATGATCAGGTTAAAGAAACCGTCGCCTACGCCCACGCGCATGATGTGAAAGTTGTCATGTCCAACCATGACTTCCATAAAACGCCGGAAGCCGAAGAAATCATTGCCCGTCTGCGCAAAATGCAGTCCTTCGATGCCGATATTCCTAAGATTGCGCTGATGCCGCAAAGTACCAGCGATGTGCTGACGTTGCTTGCTGCGACCCTGGAGATGCAGGAGCAGTATGCCGATCGTCCAATCATCACGATGTCGATGGCAAAAACTGGCGTAATTTCTCGTCTGGCTGGTGAAGTATTTGGCTCGGCGGCAACTTTTGGTGCGGTAAAAAAAGCCTCTGCGCCAGGGCAAATCTCGGTAAATGATTTGCGTACGGTATTAACTATTTTACATCAGGCATAAGCAATAATATTTCGGCGGGAATACTCTCCCCCGCCGAACTAAAAAAAGTATTTTTAACCGTATTTAATAAAAATATTTCGTGAGTCTCTGTGCGCTAATTCTCCATCTGGCGTAGGGAAAATCACACCTGAATCAGGAATTAACAATGAAACCTGTAAAACCACCTCGCATTAATGGACGAGTGCCGGTCCTGTCGGCACAGGAAGCGGTGAATTATATTCCCGACGAAGCAACACTTTGTGTGTTAGGCGCTGGCGGCGGTATTCTGGAAGCCACCACGTTAATTACTGCTCTTGCTGATAAATATAAACAGACTCAAACACCACGTAATTTATCGATTATTAGTCCAACAGGGCTTGGCGATCGCGCCGACCGTGGTATTAGTCCGCTGGCGCAAGAAGGCCTGGTGAAATGGGCATTATGCGGTCACTGGGGACAATCGCCGCGTATTTCTGATCTCGCAGAACAAAATAAAATTATTGCTTATAACTATCCACAAGGTGTACTTACACAAACCTTACGCGCCGCCGCAGCCCACCAGCCTGGTATTATTAGTGATATTGGCATCGGAACATTTGTCGATCCACGCCAGCAAGGCGGCAAACTGAATGAAGTCACTAAAGAAGACCTGATTAAACTGGTCGAGTTTGATAACAAAGAATATCTCTATTACAAAGCGATAGCGCCAGATATCGCCTTCATTCGCGCTACCACCTGCGACAGCGAAGGCTACGCCACTTTTGAAGATGAGGTGATGTATCTCGACGCATTGGTTATTGCTCAGGCGGTGCACAATAACGGCGGTATTGTGATGATGCAGGTGCAGAAAATGGTTAAGAAAGCCACGCTGCATCCTAAATCTGTCCGTATTCCGGGTTATCTGGTGGATATTGTGGTGGTCGATCCGGATCAAACCCAACTGTATGGCGGAGCGCCGGTTAACCGCTTTATTTCTGGTGACTTCACCCTTGATGACAGCACCAAACTTAGCCTGCCCCTAAACCAACGTAAATTAGTTGCACGGCGTGCATTATTCGAAATGCGCAAAGGCGCAGTGGGGAATGTCGGCGTCGGTATTGCTGACGGCATTGGCCTGGTCGCCCGGGAAGAAGGTTGTGCTGATGACTTTATTCTGACGGTAGAAACAGGTCCGATTGGCGGTATTACTTCACAGGGGATCGCCTTTGGCGCGAACGTGAATACCCGCGCCATTCTGGATATGACGTCCCAGTTTGATTTTTATCACGGTGGTGGTCTGGATGTTTGTTATTTGAGTTTTGCTGAAGTCGACCAGCACGGTAACGTCGGCGTGCATAAATTCAATGGTAAAATCATGGGCACCGGTGGATTTATTGATATCAGTGCCACTTCGAAGAAAATCGTTTTCTGCGGCACATTAACTGCGGGCAGTTTAAAAACAGAAATTACCGACGGCAAATTAAATATCGTCCAGGAAGGACGGGTGAAGAAATTTATTCGGGAACTACCAGAAATTACTTTTAGCGGAAAAATCGCGCTCGAGCGAGGGCTGGATGTTCGTTATATCACTGAGCGCGCCGTATTCACGCTGAAAGAAGACGGCCTGCATTTAATCGAAATCGCTCCTGGCGTCGATTTACAAAAAGATATTCTCGACAAAATGGATTTCACCCCAGTGATTTCGCCAGAACTCAAACTGATGGACGAAAGATTATTTATCGATGCGGCGATGGGTTTTGTCCTGCCTGAAGCGGCTCATTAACAGGAGTATAATGATGGATTTTTCTTTAACTGAAGAACAAGAACTGCTGCTGGCCAGTATTCGCGAACTGATTACGACTAACTTTCCGGAAGAGTATTTCCGCACCTGCGATCAAAACGGGACATACCCGCGTGAATTTATGCGGGCACTGGCGGATAACGGTATTTCCATGCTTGGCGTGCCGGAAGAATTTGGTGGTATCCCTGCGGATTACGTCACCCAAATGCTGGCGCTGATGGAAGTGTCAAAATGCGGTGCCCCGGCATTTTTGATCACCAACGGTCAATGTATTCACAGTATGCGCCGTTTCGGTTCTGCAGAGCAGCTACGTAAAACGGCGGAAAGCACCCTGGAAACGGGTGATCCCGCCTATGCCCTGGCATTGACGGAACCAGGCGCAGGCTCAGATAACAACAGCGCCACCACCACTTACACGCGTAAAAACGGCAAGGTTTACATCAACGGCCAGAAAACCTTTATTACCGGTGCGAAAGAGTACCCGTATATGCTGGTGCTGGCGCGCGATCCAGAACCGAAAGATCCGAAAAAGGCCTTCACCCTGTGGTGGGTCGACTCCAGTAAGCCCGGCATTAAGATTAACCCGCTGCATAAAATCGGCTGGCATATGCTCAGCACCTGCGAAGTCTATCTCGACAACGTAGAGGTTGAAGAGAGCGACATGGTGGGCGAAGAAGGAATGGGTTTCCTCAATGTGATGTATAACTTTGAGATGGAGCGCCTGATCAACGCCGCGCGCAGCACCGGCTTTGCCGAGTGTGCCTTTGAAGATGCCGCCCGCTATGCCAACCAACGTATCGCTTTTGGTAAGCCCATTGGTCATAACCAGATGATCCAGGAAAAACTGGCGCTGATGGCGATTAAGATCGACAACATGCGCAACATGGTGTTGAAAGTGGCATGGCAAGCCGATCAGCATCAGTCACTGCGCACCAGCGCGGCGCTGGCAAAACTGTACTGCGCAATGGAAGTTATTGATGATGCGATTCAAATCATGGGCGGTCTGGGCTATACCGATGAGGCGCGCGTCTCTCGCTTCTGGCGTGATGTCCGTTGTGAACGTATCGGCGGCGGTACAGACGAAATTATGATTTACGTAGCGGGTCGGCAGATCCTGAAAGATTATCAGAACAAATAATCTGCAGGCGGCGCAGTTTCTTAACAAACTGCGCCGCCAGATTTATCCGGCAAGACTTATCGGTTGAGGAAATTCAGATAAGATTTCTTGTTCCGCAAAACAGTTTTTAAATTGCCTGCGGTAATCGCTGGGCGAACAGCCGACATGGCGCAAAAACAGTTTGGCAAAGTGATCGACATTTTCATAACCCACACGCCAGGAGATCTCTGCCTGTGATAATTCAGTATTAGTGAGTGACCATTTCGCTTCCGTCATACGCCGTTGAATAACATAGTTAATAGGGGAAATGCGATACTCTTTGGTAAATTCATGGCAAATATAACTGACGCTGGCACGAAACTTTTTCGATAACTGCTCTAAAGTGATTTTTTCGCGATAATTATTATTCAGATAGAAAAGAATATCTTTTATCAGAACATCTTTTTTAATATACCCCTGCTCCGAACGATAAGCATTTTTAAAGTTTTCATAGTAAAGAATTGCTAACGTATAGGCAAATGCGTCCCATAACGAAGATGTTTGGCTATTTTTACTTTGCGGCAAAATCACACTTAGCTCATTAAATAAGGTTTTAATGACTTCTTTTCCCTGCCCTGCGGCAATTACCGGGCAAGAATGCGGTTGCAGTAGCTGATTTTCCTCAGCCCCCTGAAACTGAAAGCCGTACAGCGCACAGGTACACGTCGTTGCTGGATCGTTAACGTCAGAGGCCACCGCATGCAACCTGCCACGTTCTATCACCACAATGTCATCGGCATGCGCGACATATAACGAAGAATCGATGGTAAACCTTGCTACCCCTTTCTTGACGTAAATCAACTCGGTTTCATTGTCATGAACGTGATGTCCGGACTCCCATTTTGGATCATCGCTAAATGCAAAACGTGAAAGCCGTGGCGTTTTACCGGCGACAAACAGCGTTTCGCTGGCGTTATCAAAACAGCGTTGATACATGACAACCTCCCTATTCCATGAGCAAGCAAAAACAATATATGCCGGATAAAATACGGCGTGTATTGCGGTTATACAACCGCGTTTAGCGAGAGCTAAACAAGATTATTTACACTGAATGCAAGATTGTACGGTCATGGAATAACAACATTGCCGCAAATTGCACTTTTGTTTTAGCGATCGCATTTTTTTTGCAAGATTGTTGGCAAGGAAAACAGCTTGCTCCGTCGAAAACCCCGCACCGCTATCGCACACTATTTTCAGGCCATTTTTACCTTCCATCGGAGATGGTTCCGTATGCGACTCACAGGAGAAATCATGAAAATAATAACCTGCTTTAAGCTGGTGCCTGAAGAACAGGACATTGTTGTCACTCCAGAATATACCCTGAATTTCGACAATGCCGACGCCAAAATCAGCCAGTTCGATCTCAATGCCATTGAAGCTGCAAGCCAGCTTGCAACAGATGACGATGAGATAGCCGCGCTGACCGTCGGCGGCTCTTTGTTGCAGAACTCGAAAGTGCGCAAAGACGTGCTATCCCGCGGGCCGCACAGCCTGTATATGGTGCAGGATGCACAACTTGAGCATGCACTGCCTCTCGATACCGCAAAGGCGCTGGCGACAGCAGTTGAAAAGATCGGCTTCGATTTACTGATCTTTGGTGAAGGTTCCGGCGACCTTTATGCCCAGCAGGTTGGCTTGCTGGTCGGAGAAATTCTGCAACTTCCGGTGATTAATGCAGTGAGTGCCATTCAGCGTCAGGGCAATACACTGGTGATTGAACGCACGCTTGAAGATGATGTTGAAGTTATTGAACTCTCTGTTCCAGCCGTGCTCTGCGTCACCTCCGATATTAACGTACCACGTATTCCTTCGATGAAAGCCATCCTCGGCGCGGGTAAAAAACCGGTAAATCAGTGGCAGGCAAGTGATATTGGCTGGAGCCAGAGCGCACCACTTGCTGAACTGACCGGCATTCGCGTACCGCCGCAAACAGAACGTAAGCACATCATTCTCGATAACGATTCGCCGGAGGCCATTGCCGAGCTGGCGGAACATCTGAAGAAAGCCCTGAACTGAAGCCTACGGAGAAGAAACGATGAGTCAATTAAACAGCGTCTGGGTCTTTAGCGATAATCCTGAACGTTATGCTGAACTGTTTGGCGGCGCTCAGCAATGGGGCCAACAGGTGTATGCCATTGTACAAAATACCGACCAGGCGCAGACAGTTATGCCTTATGGGCCAAAATGCATTTATGTTCTTGCGCAAAACGACGCGCTGCAACGTACTGAAAATTACGCCGAAAGCATTGCTGCCCTGCTGAAAGATAAACACCCTTCTATGTTGCTGCTGGCCGCGACGAAACGCGGTAAAGCTCTGGCTGCACGGTTAAGTGTGCAACTGAATGCGGCGCTGGTGAACGATGCCACTGCGGTGGATATTGTCGATGGTCACATTTGCGCCGAACACCGGATGTATGGCGGGTTAGCGTTCGCACAGGAAAAGATCAATAGCCCGCTGGCGATCATTACCCTTGCGCCCGGTGTTCAGGAACCGTGCACCAGTGATACCTCTAATCAGTGTCCGACAGAAACGGTACCTTATGTTGCCCCGCGTCATGAAATTCTCTGTCGCGAACGCCGTGCGAAAGCGGCAAGCAGCGTGGACCTGAGCAAAGCAAAACGTGTGGTTGGCGTCGGTCGTGGTCTGGCAGCGCAGGATGACCTGAAAATGGTCCACGAACTGGCGGCGGTGCTGAATGCTGAAGTCGGCTGTTCACGTCCAATTGCCGAAGGCGAGAACTGGATGGAGCGTGAACGTTATATCGGTGTCTCCGGCGTGTTGCTGAAATCCGATCTCTACCTGACGCTGGGGATCTCCGGGCAGATCCAGCATATGGTTGGCGGCAACGGCGCAAAAGTGATTGTCGCCATTAATAAAGATAAAAATGCGCCAATCTTCAACTATGCCGACTACGGTCTGGTGGGCGATATCTACAAAGTCGTCCCTGCCCTGATTAGCCAGTTGAGTCGCTGATTCCCTTTCAACCACATCTCCCGCTGTAAACGCAGCGGGAAGGGAGCATAACGCATGTCGGATGACAAATTTGATGCCATTGTGGTCGGTGCGGGCGTTGCCGGTAGCGTTGCCGCACTGGTCATGGCGCGAGCCGGGCTGGATGTCCTGGTGATAGAACGCGGCGACAGTGCCGGATGTAAAAACATGACCGGCGGGCGTCTTTATGCCCACACACTTGACGCAATTATTCCAGGCTTTGCAGCATCAGCGCCGGTAGAACGCAAGGTCACACGCGAGAAAATCTCCTTCTTAACCGAAGAAAGCGCCGTTACCCTCGATTTTCACCGCGAGCAACCAGATGTTCCGCAACACGCGTCTTATACCGTATTGCGTAATCGTCTGGACCCGTGGTTGATGGAACAAGCCGAGCAGGCGGGCGCGCAGTTTATCCCGGGCGTACGCGTCGATGCACTGGTTCGTGAAGGAAACAAGGTCACTGGCGTCCAGGCCGGGGATGATATTCTCGAAGCGAATGTGGTGATTCTGGCTGATGGCGTTAACTCGATGCTTGGCCGCTCGCTGGGAATGGTTTCCGCTTCCGATCCGCATCATTACGCTGTTGGTGTTAAAGAGGTTATAGGCCTGACACCAGAACAGATCAACGATCGCTTTAATGTTACGGGCGAGGAAGGTGCCGCCTGGCTGTTTGCCGGTTCCCCTTCTGACGGCCTGATGGGCGGCGGATTCCTCTATACCAACAAAGATTCCGTATCGTTGGGGCTGGTTTGTGGATTGGGTGATATCGCCCATGCGCAAAAAAGTGTGCCGCAAATGCTGGAAGATTTTAAACAACACCCCGCCATTCGCCCGCTGATTAGCGGCGGCAAACTGCTTGAATACTCCGCGCATATGGTGCCGGAGGGCGGTCTGGCAATGGTGCCGCAGCTGGTTAACGATGGCGTGATGATCGTTGGTGACGCCGCAGGCTTCTGCCTGAATTTGGGTTTTACGGTCCGCGGCATGGATTTAGCCATTGCATCGGCTCAGGCTGCCGCCACAACAGTGATCGCCGCCAAAGAACGCGCGGATTTCTCCGCCAGCAGTCTTGCGCAATACAAACGTGAGCTGGAACAAAGCTGCGTCATGCGTGATATGCAGCATTTTCGCAAGATCCCGGCGCTGATGGAAAACCCGCGCCTGTTTAGCCAATACCCACGAATGGTCGCCGACATCATGAACGAGATGTTCACCATCGACGGCAAACCTAACCAACCGGTACGCAAAATGATCATGGGACACGCGAAGAAAATTGGACTGATCAACTTGCTGAAAGATGGCATTAAGGGAGCAACCGCGCTATGAGCCAGAACGCTACGGTTAACGTCGACATCAAATTAGGCGTAAATAAATTCCATGTTGATGAGGGCCACCCGCATATCATTCTGGCGGCAAATCCCGATATCAATGAATTCCGTAAATTAATGAAAGCCTGCCCTGCCGGACTTTATAAGCAGGATGACGCAGGAAACATTCATTTCGATTCCGCCGGTTGTCTGGAGTGCGGCACCTGTCGGGTGCTGTGCGGCAACACTATTCTCGAACAGTGGCAATATCCCGCAGGCACCTTCGGTATTGAATTTCGCTACGGCTAATCATGCATCCCACAGGCCCGCATCTCGGGCCTGATGTTCTGTTTCGAGAGTCCAAAATGAAAGTGACATTAACGTTCAACGAACAACGTCGTGCGGCGTATCGTCAGCAAGGGTTATGGGGCGATGCTTCACTGGCCGATTACTGGCAGCAGACCGCTCGTGCGATGCCAGACAAAATTGCCGTGGTCGACAATCATGGTGCAACGTACACTTATAGCGCGCTCGATCACGCCGCGAGCTGTCTGGCAAACTGGATGTTAGCGAAGGGTATTGAATCAGGCGATCGCATCGCATTTCAACTGCCAGGCTGGTGTGAATTTACCGTTATCTATCTTGCCTGCCTGAAAACCGGTGCGGTTTCCGTGCCGCTGTTGCCTTCCTGGCGAGAAGCAGAACTGGTGTGGGTGCTCAATAAGTGTCAGGCAAAAATGTTCTTTGCACCGACGTTGTTTAAACAAACGCGTCCGGTAGATTTAATCCTGCCGCTGCAAAATCAGCTTCCACAACTACAACAAATTGTCGGCGTGGACAAACTGGCTCCCGCCACCTCTGCTCTCTCATTAAGTCAGATTATCGCCGACAATACTCCTCTGACCACGGCGATAACGGTCCACGGCGATGAATTAGCCGCGGTGCTGTTTACCTCCGGAACCGAGGGTCTGCCAAAGGGCGTGATGCTAACGCATAACAATATTCTCGCCAGTGAGCGGGCTTATTGCGCGCGGCTAAATCTGACCTGGCAGGATGTCTTTATGATGCCTGCGCCACTTGGTCACGCAACGGGCTTTCTGCATGGCGTAACAGCACCTTTTTTGATTGGTGCTCGCAGCGTGTTGTTAGATATTTTCACTCCTGCTGCGTGTCTCGCGCTGCTTGAGCAGCAGCGTTGCACCTGTATGCTCGGCGCAACGCCGTTTGTCTATGATCTTTTGAATTTACTAGAGAAACAGCCCGCAGACCTTTCAGCGCTGCGTTTCTTTCTTTGCGGCGGTACCACAATCCCCAAAAAAGTGGCGCGTGAATGCCAGCAGCGCGGCATTAAATTATTAAGTGTTTATGGTTCCACAGAAAGTTCGCCGCATGCGGTGGTGAATCTCGATGATCCTTTGTCGCGCTTTATACACACCGATGGTTACGCTGCCGCAGGTGTAGAGATTAAAGTGGTCGATGACGCACGCAAGACTTTACCGCCAGGTTGCGAAGGTGAAGAAGCCTCGCGTGGCCCCAATGTGTTTATGGGGTATTTTGATGAACCTGAATTAACCGCCCGTGCGCTGGATGAAGAAGGCTGGTATTACAGCGGCGATCTCTGCCGCATGGATGAGGCTGGCTATATAAAAATAACCGGGCGCAAGAAAGATATTATTGTCCGCGGCGGCGAAAATATTAGCAGCCGTGAAGTAGAAGATATTTTATTGCAGCATCCTAAAATTCACGATGCTTGTGTGGTTGCAATGCCCGATGAACGCTTAGGTGAACGTTCATGCGCTTATGTCGTGCTGAAAGCACCGCATCATTCATTATCGCTGGAAGATGTAGTGGCATTTTTTAGCCGTAAACGGGTCGCGAAATATAAATATCCTGAACATATCGTGGTAATCGAAAAACTACCGCGCACAGCCTCAGGTAAAATACAAAAGTTTTTGTTAAGGAAAGATATTATGCGGCGATTAACTCAGGATGTCTGTGAAGAGATTGAATAAGTTTCATCTTCGGGGATCACATAAACCCGGCGACAAAACGCCGCCGGGTATTTATTTTATTTCTTCAGTTCAGCCAGGCTTAACCAGGTTTGCACCACGGTATCCGGGTTCAGAGACAGGCTATCGATCCCCTCTTCCATCAACCATGCGGCAAAGTCTTCGTGGTCGGACGGACCCTGACCGCAAATCCCGACATATTTGCCCTGTTTCTTCGCGGCACGAATCGCCATCGACAGCAGTGCTTTCACCGCATCGTTGCGCTCATCGAACAGTTCAGACACCACTCCGGAGTCACGGTCCAGACCGAGCGCCAGCTGTGTCATGTCGTTTGAGCCAATTGAGAAGCCGTCGAAATATTCGAGGAACTGCTCTGCCAGCAAGGCGTTGGACGGAATTTCACACATCATGATGATTTTCAGCCCGTTCTCACCACGTTTCAGCCCCTGACGCGCCAGTTCGTCAACCACCGCTTTCGCCTGATCTACGGTACGCACGAACGGGATCATGATCTCAACGTTGGTCAGCCCCATGTCGTTGCGCACACGTTTCACTGCTTCACACTCCAGCGCGAAGCAGTCGCGGAAGCTGTCGGAAACATAACGGCCCGCGCCACGGAAGCCGAGCATCGGGTTCTCTTCATCTGGCTCGTAACGCTCACCACCGACCAGGTTGGCATATTCGTTCGATTTAAAATCAGAGAGACGGACAATGACGCGCTTCGGATAAAACGCGGCACCCAGCGTCGCGATCCCTTCAGTCAAACGCCCAACGTAAAATTCACGCGGAGAATCAAAACCTTTCATCATCTCGCGGATTTCGTTTTGCAACTGCGGTTCCTGATCGTCAAACTCAAGCAGTGCGCGTGGGTGGACGCCAATCATACGGTTGATGATAAATTCCAGACGTGCAAGGCCCACGCCTTCGTTCGGCAGGCAGGCGAAGTCGAAAGCACGGTCCGGGTTACCGACGTTCATCATCACCTTCAACGGCAGATCCGGCATCGTTTCTACGCTGGAGCTTTTCACGCTAAATTCCAGCAACTCCGCATAGACGTAACCGGTATCACCTTCGGCACAAGAAACAGTGACGTTCTCACCGTCTTTCATCCGTTCTGTTGCATCACCACAGCCCACTACCGCCGGAATACCCAGTTCACGAGCGATGATCGCCGCGTGACAGGTACGACCGCCACGGTTGGTGACGATGGCAGATGCTTTCTTCATGATCGGTTCCCAGTCCGGGTCGGTCATGTCAGTGACCAGCACGTCTCCAGGTTCGATGCGGTTCATTTCGCTGATGTCATGGATGACTTTCACCGGACCCGCACCGATGCGATGACCGATAGCACGGCCTTCGGCGATAATCTTACCCTGTGAATGCAGCGTATAACGCTCCATGACCTGACCGCGTGAGCGCACGGTTTCCGGACGCGCCTGCACAATGAACAGTTTACCGGTGTGGCCATCTTTCGCCCACTCAATATCCATTGGGCGACCGTAGTGTTTCTCAATTTGTACGGCCTGTTTTGCCAGTTCCTGCACTTCTTCGTTGGTCAGCGAGAAGATGTCACGCTGTTCTTGCGGTACGTCCTCGATTTTAACCTGCTTGCCGTGCTCCTGGGTCGGCGCGTAAACCATGCGGATTTTTTTCGACCCCATGGTGCGGCGCACGATAGCCGGGCGATTCGCCGCCAGTGTCGGTTTGTGCACGTAAAACTCATCCGGGTTAACCGCACCCTGCACGACCATTTCACCAAGGCCCCATGCGGAAGTGATAAACACCACCTGGTCAAAGCCGGATTCGGTATCAATGGAGAACATCACGCCAGAAGATGCGAGGTCGGAGCGCACCATCCGCTGAACACCGGCGGAGAGCGCCACGCCACGGTGATCGTAACCCTGGTGCACACGATAAGAGATGGCGCGATCGTTAAACAGAGAAGCAAATACATGTTTCACAGCCACGAGAACGGCGTCAAAACCCTGAACGTTGAGGAAAGTTTCCTGCTGACCGGCAAAAGAAGCGTCCGGCATATCTTCTGCAGTAGCGGAGGAACGCACCGCAAACGAGGCGTTTTCGTCATCGGCGGAAAGCTGTGCATAGGCTTCGCGGATGGCGTTTTCCAGCTCAGGCTGGAAGGGAGTGTCGATAATCCACTGGCGGATTTGCGCGCCCGCTTTCGCAAGCTGGGTAACATCGTCAATATCCGTTTTATCCAGCAGTTCATAAATGCGCTGGTTTACGCCGCTTTGGTCCAGAAACTGGTTAAACGCGTCGGCGGTTGTGGCGAAACCATTCGGAACGGAAACACCCATTCCGGAAAGGTTAGTAATCATTTCACCCAGGGAGGCATTTTTGCCCCCAACCCTGTCTACATCATTCATGCCGAGTTGGTTATACCAAAGCACCAGCGGTGACGAGCCATTGTTGGACATCGAACAATCCTTTTGTGATAAATGAACGGTTTGAGAAACACATTTCTGCGCATTTATCTTTGCATATTTAACCGGATGAAAAAAACGGTGAATCGTTCAAGCAAATATATTTTTTTACTTTTTAAGACTGATCCCAGCGTTGCGCAAATCTGCTCTCTTCGACAATTTCCACATAAACCATCGGTATAAACGAAACCGTAAAAATGAAATGCTGTTTTCATAAAAAATAAAATTGAAGGTTCATTTTATAAACCAGACATAACGTTCTACGCTTCTGTGCGTTTTTAATTTATGCTTTCATAGAATTATGTCTGCATCACGGGAAGAACAAAATGGATAATGCTGTTGATCGCCACGTTTTTTATATTTCTGATGGTACGGCAATAACTGCGGAGGTATTAGGACACGCAGTAATGTCACAATTTCCCGTCACTATCAGCAGCATTACGCTGCCGTTTGTCGAAAATGAGAGCCGTGCACGGGCAGTGAAGGATCAGATTGACGCAATTTATCACCAGACAGGTGTGCGCCCGCTGGTCTTCTACTCCATCGTGTTGCCGGAGATTCGCGCCATCATCTTGCAAAGTGAGGGCTTTTGCCAGGATATCGTTCAGGCGCTGGTTGCCCCGCTACAACAAGAGATGAAACTGGATCCCACGCCGATTGCTCATCGTACCCATGGCCTTAACCCTAATAATCTCAATAAATATGATGCGCGCATTGCTGCGATTGATTACACCCTCGCCCACGATGATGGCATTTCGTTACGCAATCTGGACCAGGCTCAGGTGATCCTGCTCGGCGTTTCTCGCTGTGGTAAAACCCCCACCAGTCTGTATCTGGCAATGCAGTTTGGTATCCGCGCGGCAAACTACCCCTTTATTGCCGACGATATGGATAATCTTGTGCTACCCGCGTCGCTCAAACCGCTTCAGCATAAATTGTTCGGCCTGACTATCGACCCGGAACGTCTGGCGGCGATTCGCGAGGAACGTCGGGAGAACAGTCGCTATGCCTCGCTTCGTCAGTGCAGGATGGAAGTCGCGGAAGTGGAAGCGTTGTACCGTAAAAATCAGATCCCGTGGATTAACAGTACCAATTATTCGGTAGAAGAGATTGCCACCAAGATCCTCGATATCATGGGCCTTAGCCGTCGAATGTACTAGAGAACTAGTGCATTAGCTTGTTTTTTTGTTATCATGCTAACCACCCGGCGAGGTGTGACACACCTCGCACTTGAAATCAGCTGCGATTGGTTTATCGTGATGCGCATCACTTCCCGGTAGTCCTGCCGTAGAAGCAACAAATTTCTGAGACTTGTAATGAACAGAACTGACGAACTCCGTACTGCGCGTATTGAGAGCCTGGTAACGCCCGCCGAACTCGCGCTACGGTATCCCGTAACGCCTGGCGTCGCCACCCATGTCACCGACTCCCGCCGCAGAATTGAAAAAATACTGAATGGTGAAGATAAGCGACTGTTGGTCATTATTGGCCCCTGCTCGATCCACGATCTCACCGCTGCAATGGAGTACGCCACCCGTCTGCAGTCGCTGCGCAACCAGTACCAGTCACGGCTGGAAATCGTAATGCGCACCTATTTTGAAAAACCACGAACTGTTGTCGGCTGGAAAGGGCTAATCTCCGATCCAGATTTAAACGGCAGCTATCGGGTAAATCACGGTCTGGAGCTGGCGCGCAAATTACTTTTACAGGTAAATGAGCTGGGCGTCCCTACCGCGACTGAGTTCCTCGATATGGTGACCGGTCAGTTTATTGCTGATTTAATCAGTTGGGGCGCGATTGGCGCACGTACTACCGAAAGTCAGATCCACCGTGAAATGGCTTCGGCACTCTCCTGTCCGGTAGGTTTTAAAAATGGTACCGATGGCAACACGCGGATTGCCGTAGATGCTATCCGCGCAGCCCGCGCCAGCCATATGTTCCTCTCGCCAGACAAAAACGGTCAGATGACCATCTATCAGACCAGCGGCAACCCGTATGGCCACATTATTATGCGTGGCGGCAAAAAACCGAATTATCATGCCGATGATATCGCCGCAGCCTGCGATACGCTGCACGAGTTTGATTTACCTGAACATCTGGTGGTGGATTTCAGCCACGGTAACTGCCAGAAGCAGCACCGTCGCCAGTTAGAAGTTTGTGAGGATATTTGTCAGCAAATCCGCAATGGCTCTACGGCGATTGCTGGAATTATGGCGGAAAGTTTCCTGCGCGAAGGAACGCAAAAAATCGTCGGCGGTCAGCCGCTCACTTACGGTCAATCGATTACCGACCCGTGTCTGGGCTGGGAAGATACCGAACGCCTGGTCGAAAAACTCGCCTCTGCGGTAGATACCCGCTTCTGAATGCGTGCCCATTCCTGACGGAATGGGCATTTCTGCGCAACTTGTTGTCTTCTCAACACATTACTGCTTGCTCTGGCCGCCATAATATTGATAATAAGAATCATTGTTATATCAATTATTATTAATCTTTATGCGTTATACGGATAGCAGAAAACTCACGCCTGAAACGGATGCCAATCACAAGACCGCTTCCCCGCAGCCCATCCGGCGAATTACCAGCCAGACACTGTTAGGTCCGGATGGCAAACTGATTATCGATCATGACGGGCAAGAATATCTGCTCCGTAAAACTCAGGCTGGCAAGCTGCTGTTGACCAAGTAGCCTTTAACTCGAGCAGCTGACTTCCAGCCGTTTACCCCAGTCAGGTGGACGACTGGCGTAGTCATCATCTCTGTCGCTGAAAGGATTTCGCAACGCCTCATGCAGGCGGTGCAATTCCGTCATATCACCCTTTTCTGCCGCTTCAATCGCCCGTTGCGCCAACCAGTTGCGCAACACCAGAGCTGGGTTAACGCTTTGCATCAGTTGCTGACGCTCAATATCGCTAACCTCGTCTTGTTGCAAACGCCTCCGATAACGGGCAAACCAGTCATCAAATGCCGCACGATCAATAAACTCATCACGTAGCGGTGACGCCGCGCTGTGCTGCTCGGTCAGACTCAGCATGCGAAATGTGCGGGTATAATCGCTGCGCTCTCGCGCCATCAGACTGAATAATTCATTTAGTAGCGCGTTATCCTCTTTTTGCTCCGTCATGAAGCCCAGTTTCTGCCGCATCCGTTGTCCATAATGCGTCAACAAAACCTGCTGATAGCTGTCCAGGGCCTCATTCAGGGCATCAACGGCGACAAATGGCGACAATGTCTGCGCCAGACGCTGTAAATTCCACAACGCGACGGCAGGTTGATTATCAAAGCTATAACGCCCTTGATGATCCGAGTGATTACAAATAAAACCGGGTTCGTAATCATCAAGAAAACCAAAAGGCCCGTAATCAAGCGTCAGTCCCAGCAGCGACATGTTGTCGGTATTCATCACCCCATGAGCAAAGCCGACCGTCTGCCATTGGGCAATTAGCGATGCGGTACGTGCGACAACATCGCTAAACCAGAGACGGTATTTGTCCTCATCATCTTCAAGATGTGACCAGTAATGACGAATGGCAAAGTCAGCCAACTGACGAACCTTTTCCGGCTCGCGGCGATAGTAAAAATGTTCGAAATGACCAAAGCGCAGATGACTTGGTGCCACACGCATCAGCATCGCGCCTGGCTCCACCGTTTCCCGATACACTGGCGAATCGCTGGTGACGATACTTAACGCGCGGGTCGTCGGAATGCCCAGATAATGCATCGCCTCACTGGCGAGACTTTCTCGTATCGTCGAACGTAAAACCGCCCGTCCATCACCCATTCGCGAATAAGGCGTCAGGCCAGCACCTTTCAGATGCCAGTCCATTGTAGTGCCATCAGCCAGCCGTTGTTCGCCGAGTAAAATGCCGCGCCCATCACCCAGTTGGCCCGCCCAGACGCCGAACTGATGACCACTGTAAACCTGCGCCAGTGGTGACATACCAGGCAGTAGGGTTTCGCCGCCCCAGACACCTGCGCCATTTTTAAACAGCGACGATGGAATACTCAGCGTGTTAGCGAGTTCGGTATTATGCCAAATCAGCCGGGCATTATTTAAAGGCGTAGGGGAAAGTGCTGTATAGGTTTCTGGCAATTCATCGCGCCAGCGGGTAACAAAAGACAGGGTCATAGATCCTCCTGTTTGATAGTGTAGACGGTTACTCTCGTCTTAAACACCAGCAAACAGGAGGGTTATCGCTGAACCAACGTCGTTATCTGATTTATGGGAACGGCAGGCCACAGGCATCCCTGGAGAGCATGGAAATCAAAGGGGGTAATCTGTGCCATTATTTCTGGCGTATCAATGCCCCCCGCGATGATGCAATTGCAACATGGGGAAATTTGAGCCTGGATCGCACGAATAAACGGTTCGAAGGAGCGATGCGTGATTTGTTGCTGAATAAAACTTTTATCCAGCATGACGCGGGTGAAAAGACCATCAAAAACCGCTTTCATTGTGCTATTGCCTGCGCCCAAATTACCTAACACAAGGGGATACATTTGCGATAAGGACAAAAGATCGCGATTATCTTTTCCTTCATCGAGATGCGGGTAATTCTCATTAATCAACAGTTCAATAAACGGATATTTTAATAGTTCGCCTGCGTAATTATCCCTGTCTAATAATAATGTAGCCACTTGTGGCGTTAAATTAAGCCAGGCAAAGAGTTTATGTTGAATAAAAAAGTGTTGGCATGATTTTAGTAATTCCAACTGCTCTGAAAATAATTGCCAATGTTGCTCCTCGGTAAGTTGCGCTATAACCCGACTCGTCGGGATACGAACCGTACCATCTTCACTGGAGAAATGGGTAATTAACTCAACGCCGACAAGGTCTTGCTGGTTATCTCTTATCGGCAGGAAATAGCAATCAGAATGATAAAGATTCTCCAAAAAAATCTTCATGGTAACCGTCCCTCTCGAAGGATGTTTTTCAGTATCCGGCTAAAAGGGATGAGGCCATAAGACATAACAATTACAGAAGGAGTAACTTTCATTTGTTCCATGTTAACCACTTTTTCAGGGGTCCTTTTTTTAGATTATCCTGATTATAAACGAATAATCCATTTACGGAATTTTTGTCTGCAAAATACTACTGTATTCAGGAGTAAATGGACGGCGATGTATCATCGCCGTCCATTTTTCGACATACTAGATTCGTCTCGCCTGCCAGAAATTTTTCTGCCAATAGACATTATCAAGTGAGGAACGCATCACTCCCTTGCTGGTAGAGGCGTGGATAAATTGGTTGTTGGTATCATAAATACCTACATGCAAACCATTTTGTCCGGAGCCCGTTTTGAAAAAGACCAGGTCACCAGGCAGCAACTCGTCTTTATCAATTTGCGTGCCGATAGAGGCTTGTTGTTTGGTTTCACGGGGCAGCTGCAAATCGAAACGATCGCGCATCGTCACAACCACAAACCCCGAACAGTCCACACCGCGCCGCGTCATGCCACCATAACGATACGGCGTGCCATGCCAGCTTTGTAGCTGGTCGTTCAAACCGGCAATAACGGTAATCGAATCAGAAAGTCTGGCATTTGGCGGCGGTGCTTTATGGTGGCTACACCCGGCCAGAAACAGTGCTGTGATCAAAATAAGGCAGAAACGCATTCCGTACGGTTCCTCTGTTTTTTTATTCTTGCATTAATTTAGCGTCGTAATTACCCGATTTTCAAGATACTAATGAAATCAGATGGTCGAAATCAGCATTCTGTGACCTTCGATATCCAGACGGCGAAAATTCATCCCATAGGCCTGCGCCAGATTTGGCGGCGTGAGCACCTCTTCCCTGCGTCCACTGGCCAGCATTTTTCCACCTTTTAGCAACCACGCCCGATGCGCATGACGCAAGGTGTGGTTGAGATCGTGACTGCTCATCACAATCGCCAGTCCTTGCTGACACAGTGCGCTCAGAATTTTGTCTAACGCACTTTGTTGCGCAACATCAAGACTGTTCATCGGCTCATCAAGAAACAGCAATTGGCCTGCGGGATTGGCTTGTGGTGTGATTTGCAACACCACCGCAGCAAGACGTACGCGTTGCCATTCACCGCCGGAAAGTTGATTGGTGCTCCGTCCGAGTTTGTCATCAAGAGCCAGCGCCCCTGCGACATCATTCAGTAGTTCGGTACGCGTTTTATCGTGCTGATGCAGTGTCAGGTAGTGCCAGACCGGCATTGCAAACGGTGGCGTCTGGTGTTGTGAAAGATAGGCGCGATGTAGCGCGAGTTTTGTTGCGGACCATGCTTCCAGTGGTTGCCCCGCGAACTGAATGCTTCCCTTACCGCTGGTCATTCCGGCCATTCGCGCCAGTAAGGTACTCTTACCCGCGCCATTCGGCCCCACCAGGTGCAGGATCTCCCCAGCCCGAACCTCGCCAGAAAGCGGCCCCAGGCGGGTAGATTCCGCAACATCCTGTAACTGCATCACAATAGACATTATTTTGCCAACGCCAGTTTAATGCTTTCCATCACAATGGGATCTTCCGGCGTCATATCCGGGGAAAAACGCTGGATGACCAATCCGTCCCTGCCAACTAAAAATTTCTCAAAATTCCATAAAATATCATCAGGGTACAGCGGTGCACGACCTTTGCTGACCATACGAGCATAGAATCCGCTCTCTTCCGGCGCGACTGCGGTCGGCGCTGCGGCAATCAATTTTTGATACAGCGGATGGCGTCCTTCGCCATTAACTTCAATCTTACTGAACATCGGGAACGTCACCCCCCATGTGGTGGTACAGTAAGTTTTAATCTCTTCATCGCTGCCCGGTTCTTGTTCCAGAAACTGGTTGCACGGGAATCCCAGCACCACAAAACCACGATCGGCCCAGGCTTTCTGAATATTCTCCAACTGCTCATATTGCGGCGTTAAGCCACACTTTGAGGCGACATTGACAATCAACAGCACATTACCGGCGTACTTCTCCAGCGTGGTCACTTCACCGTCGATATCTTTCACTACGGTCGTCAGAATGGAATCTTGCATCGTTTCTCCTGGGTGTGGTCAGTAAAAATCTTAGCTTTTAATCATAGACCGTCTTTTTGCGGCTAACGTCCTGCTTTTAACAATAACCAGATAAACACCGGCGCACCCAACGTTGCGGTGACCACGCCAATAGGCAGCTCTGCGGCAGCTAATGCCAGGCGCGCTACAATATCGGCCAGCAGCAATGCGCTCGCCCCTGCCAGCGCGCAGCCGGGAAGTAATACGCGATGATCGGTTAAACCACACAGCCGGAGAATATGTGGGATCACCAGACCAATAAAGCCGATAGCACCCGCCAGCGCCACACTGACGCCAACCATCCAGCCGGTCGCTGCCACCAGCACATTGCGCCAGAACCACAGGGGTAAACCCAGTTGCCGCGCCGAGATCTCGCCAAGTGCTAACATATTCATCGGTCTGGACTGACAACAGATCCACAACAACACGGGGATCAATGCCAGCATCAGCCAGCTTTGCCGCCAGTCTACGCCGCCAAAACCGCCCATCATCCAGTACATCAGCTGACGTAAATCAACAGAGGTGGAAAAGTAGATAGCCCACGTCATTAGTGCGCTACAGATAATCCCTAATGCAACGCCAGCCAGCAATAACCGACTGGTCGAAAGATGACGACGGGCGAAACGTAAGAGTATTAAAGTGATGATAAGCGCGCCAGCAATCGCACACAGCCCCAGCGCCCAGTTGGGGAGTTGCCCTTGCCCAAGCAATACCGCGGCGATAAGCCCCACGCCTGCGCCATTAGAGACGCCAAGTAGTCCAGGTTCTGCCAGAGGATTTTCAAACAATGCCTGCATTACAGCGCCGGATATAGCCAGCGCCGCACCAACCAGCAATACAGCCAGCGTACGTGGCAGGCGAATTTGCCAGACGAACAGTTCGCCATGAGGAGTAAACCAGTCACCTGGCGAGATCCATTGTTCACCGGCGCAAAGGCTTAAGAGAAGCGCCAGCAGCATCAAAACTGACAGGCATAATAACCAGCGAATATTTTGTCGCTGTTGTTGGCGGGCAAGTGTCAGCATGGTATCCGTTCTGCTGAAGTGTCATGGCGTTGATTTTACGGTGACTCTTCGACAGTGAAAAGAAAAAAGGCCGCAGAGCGGCCTTTTTAGTTAGATCAGATTACTCGTCTTTGGGCGAAGCGTTTTCGACCCGGCTTTTTAACTTCTGCCCGGGTCTGAAGGTCACCACGCGCCGTGCTGTAATGGGAATATCCTCGCCCGTTTTCGGGTTACGTCCCGGGCGTTGATTCTTATCACGCAGATCGAAGTTACCAAAACCAGAGAGTTTCACCTGTTCGCCGTTTTCCAGAGCGCGACGGATCTCTTCGAAAAACAGTTCAACCAGTTCTTTGGCATCCCGCTTGCTAAGCCCAAGCTTATCAAACAGATATTCTGACATTTCAGCTTTTGTAAGCGCCATAGGTTCAATCCCTCAATGATGCCTGGAATCGCTCTTTTAATGCCTCTACACATTTGGCGACGGTAGCGGCAATCTCCTCTTCTTCGAGTGTACGGCTGGTATCTTGCAGGATCAGGCTTATGGCGAGGCTCTTATACCCCTCCGCAACACCCTTACCGCGGTACACGTCAAATAAGTTTACGCCAACTACCTGATTTACGCCAACTTTCTTACATTCGGATAAAATATCCGCTGCGGGAACGTTTTCTGCGACCACCACCGCGATGTCACGACGGTTCGCCGGGAAGCGAGAAATCTCGCGCGCCTGAGGCACCACGCGGTCTGCGAGCTTGTTCCACTCCAGTTCGAACACCAGAGTGCGACCGTTAAGATCCAGTTTACGTTCCAGTTCAGGATGAACAACCCCAACAAAACCAATACGTTCACCTTTCAGATAAATCGCTGCGGATTGCCCCGGATGCAGTGCCGGATTCGCTTCTACACGGAACTCAACCTCATTCAGTTTACCGGTCAGGTCGAGAACGGATTCCAGATCGCCTTTCAAATCATAGAAATCAACGGTCTCTTTTGCCAGGTTCCAGTGCTCTTCGTAACGGTTACCGCAAATCACACCGGCTAACATCAGATCCTGACGAATGCCCAACGGTGCCTGAGTATCTGGCACGAAACGCAGACCGCTTTCGAAAATGCGCACACGGTTCTGCTGACGGTTCTGGTTGTACACCACGGTTGCCAGCAGGCCGGTCCACAGAGAAAGACGCATTGCTGACATTTCAACAGAGATCGGGCTTGGCAGCAGTAAGGCTTCAACGCCTGGATGGATCATCTGCTGCACTTTCGGATCAACGAAGCTGTAGGTGATCACTTCCTGATAGCCTTTGTCGTTGAGCAGCGTTTTCACGCGCTTGAGCGACAGGTCAGCTTCACGGTGAGTACCCATAATCAGGCTTGCCTGTACCGGCTCATCCGGGATGTTGTTGTAGCCGTAAACACGCGCGACTTCTTCGACCAGATCTTCTTCAATCTCCATGTCGAAACGCCAGCTCGGCGCAACTGCCTGCCACTCGTCTTTGCCTTCGGTCACTTCGCAGCCGAGACGACGCAGAATGTCAGTTACCTGCTCATCCGCAATATGATGGCCGATCAGGCGATCCAGTTTGCTACGACGTAAAGTGATGGTTGCACGCTTCGGCAGCGTTGCTTCGCTGGTGATATCAATTACCGGACCAGCCTCACCACCGCAGATGTCGATCAGCAGACGGGTCGCACGTTCCATCGCTTTGTACTGCAGTGCCGGATCAACGCCACGCTCATAACGGTGAGACGCATCAGTATGCAGGCCATGACGACGAGCACGACCGGTGATAGATAGCGGGCTGAAGAAAGCGCATTCCAGCAGGACGTTTTGCGTTTCGTCATTCACGCCAGAGTGTTCGCCACCAAAAATGCCGCCCATCGCCAGCGCCTTGTTGTGGTCGGCGATGACCAGGGTGTCAGCGTTCAGCTTCGCTTCGGTACCGTCGAGCAGTACCAGCGTTTCGCCCTCTTTCGCCATCCGCACCACAATGCCGCCTTCAATGCGATCTTTATCGAAAGCGTGCATCGGCTGGCCCAGTTCGAGCAGCACATAGTTGGTGACGTCAACAACTGCATCGATAGAACGGATCCCGCAACGACGCAGTTTTTCTTTCATCCACAGCGGAGTTGGCGCTTTAACGTTAATGCCTTTTACCACACGGCCAAGATAGCGCGGACAAGCTTCCGGCGCTTCGACTGCAATCGGCAGCGTGTCGTCGATGGTCGCACCAACCGGAACGATTTCCGGTTCAACCAGCGGCAGCTGGTTCAGCACGGCAACATCACGCGCAACACCAATGATACCTAAGCAGTCGGCACGGTTTGGCGTTACGCTAATTTCGATGGTGTTGTCATCGAGTTTCAGGTATTCACGAATGTCGGTGCCAATTGGCGCATCCGCAGGCAGTTCGATAATACCGCTGTGATCGTCAGAAATTCCCAGCTCAGAGAAAGAGCACAGCATCCCTTCAGACGGTTCGCCACGCAGTTTCGCCGCTTTAATTTTGAAATCGCCCGGCAGAACAGCACCAATGGTCGCTACCGCCACACGCAGGCCCTGACGGCAGTTTGGCGCACCGCAGACGATGTCCAGCAGGCGATCGCCGCCGACATTCACTTTTGTCACACGCAGTTTGTCAGCGTTCGGATGCTGCGCACATTCAACCACTTCACCGACAACCACGCCGTGGAAGCTACCGGCAACCGGTTCTACACCGTCAACTTCCAGGCCCGCCATAGTGATTTGATTTGCCAGCGCATCGCTATCAATCGCCGGGTTCACCCATTCGCGTAACCACAGTTCACTGAATTTCATAATCTATTCCTGCCTTATTTAAACTGTTTGAGGAAACGCAGATCGTTTTCGAAGAATGAACGCAGGTCGGTGACGCCGTAACGCAACATGGTCAGACGCTCCATCCCCATCCCGAAGGCGAAACCAGAGTAAACTTCCGGGTCGATGCCAACGTTACGCAGCACGTTCGGATGCACCATCCCGCAGCCCAGTACTTCCAGCCATTTACCGTTTTTACCCATGACGTCCACTTCTGCAGAAGGTTCGGTAAACGGGAAATAGGAAGGACGGAAGCGGATCTGCAAATCTTCCTCAAAGAAGTTACGCAGGAAGTCGTGCAGCGTGCCTTTCAGGTTGGTAAAGCTGATGTTGGTATCAACAATCAGACCTTCCATCTGATGGAACATCGGCGTGTGAGTCTGGTCGTAGTCGTTACGATAAACGCGGCCAGGCGCGATGATACGAATCGGTGGCTGCTGAGCTTTCATGGTGCGGATCTGTACGCCAGAGGTCTGGGTACGCAGCAGGCGGGTAGCGTCAAACCAGAAAGTGTCGTGGTCAGCGCGCGCCGGGTGGTGACCAGGAATGTTCAGAGCATCGAAGTTATGATAATCGTCTTCGATTTCCGGCCCGGTTGCCACGGTAAAGCCAAGCTCACCGAAGAAACTTTCGATACGGTCGATGGTACGAGTCACCGGATGCAGACCGCCGTTTTCAATGCGACGACCAGGCAGGGAGACATCAATCGTTTCCGCCGCCAGACGCGCATTCAGCGCTGCGCTTTCCAGTTCCGCTTTACGTGCATTCAGCGCCTGCTGAACCTGCTCTTTCGCTTCGTTGATAACCGCACCGGCTGCCGGGCGTTCTTCTGGCGGCAGCTCACGCAGGGTCGTCATCTGAAGGGTTAAGTGCCCTTTTTTACCCAAATATTCGACGCGCACATTGTCTAACGCGGCAACATCTGACGCCTGGCTAATGGCCGCCTTCGCACTGGCAACCAGTTCTGCGAGATGTGACATGGTTTTCCTCATTGTGTCTGTGGTGACACTGGTTCGTTGGACTTAGAGCCTATCCCATCAGGCTATTTTACTTGCCATTTTGGTCCCGGGCAGTGCTCGAAATCCTCACGTACTTAAGTACGCTCCGGTTTCTCCGCGCTGGCCGAGTCCACACTGGCTGCGACAATTACGCCTGATGAGACAGGCTTTTTATTTTTCAAAACGCGCATACAAAAAAAGCCTCCACTGGGAGGCTTTCAGGCGCTGTTTTCCGTTTCTCTTCTCACGCGCTAGCCTCCTGGAGTCAGGTGCTAAAGTAAAAAAAGAAGCGGAAAATAGCAGCATTCATTGCTTGCGTTACCTTTTGGTACTTTTCAAAAGACCTTTATTGAAAAGGCTACGGCGATAAAAGTCAATGTTTTGATGGCGTTGAAACGAAAAGAGGGAGACTAGCTCCCTCTTTCAACTGGCTTATGCCAGAGCTGCTTTCGCTTTTTCAACCAGAGCGGTGAACGCTACTTTGTCGAATACTGCGATATCAGCCAGGATCTTACGGTCGATTTCAACAGAGGCTTTTTTCAGGCCATTGATGAATTTGCTGTAAGAAATACCGTTCTGACGTGCTGCTGCGTTGATACGCGCAATCCACAGTTGACGGAACTGACGCTTACGTTGACGACGGTCACGGTAAGCATACTGACCAGCTTTGATAACAGCCTGGAAGGCAACGCGGTATACGCGAGAACGCGCACCGTAGTAGCCTTTAGCTTGTTTCAAAATTTTCTTGTGACGTGCGCGTGCAATAACACCACGTTTTACGCGAGCCATATGTGCTCTCCTGTATCTATATTCTAATTAAAAAGTTAAAAAACGTTAACGGCTTATGCGTACGGCAGGCACGCGATTACCAGGCCCAGATCGCCTTTGGAAACCATGGCTTTCGGACGCAGGTGACGTTTACGTTTGGTCGCTTTTTTGGTCAGAATGTGACGCAGGTTAGCGTGCTTGTGCTTAAAACCACCTTTACCGGTTTTTTTGAAGCGCTTAGCAGCACCGCGTACGGTCTTAATTTTTGGCATTTTAATAACTTCCACTTCGCATTGTTAATAAACGAAACAAAGGCGAACAATGCCTGTGAAGCCCAAAGGCTCCACAGACAGTGCTACTTGAAGGCCTTACTGTTTCTTCTTAGGAGCGAGCACCATGATCATCTGACGGCCTTCGATCTTCGTTGGGAAGGATTCGACCACCGCCAGTTCTTGCAAATCGTCTTTCACGCGATTAAGCACTTCCATACCGATTTGCTGGTGCGCCATCTCACGACCGCGGAAACGCAGCGTGATTTTGGCTTTATCACCCTCTTCGAGAAAGCGAATCAGGCTGCGGAGTTTTACCTGATAGTCGCCTTCATCTGTACCAGGACGGAATTTAATTTCCTTAACCTGGATAACTTTTTGCTTTTTCTTCTGTTCCTTAGAAGACTTGCTCTTTTCATAGAGGAATTTGCCGTAATCCATTATACGACAAACCGGCGGCTCGGCGTTAGGGCTGATCTCGACTAAGTCTACTCCGGCTTCTTCTGCTTTCTCCAGAGCTTCTCTCAGACTCACAATACCAAGCTGCTCGCCTTCCAGACCTGTTAAGCGAACTTCCTGGGCGCGAATTTCGCCATTGATACGGTTAGGGCGCGCCGTTTGAACTCGTTTTCCGCCTTTAATACCTTATTCCTCCAATTGTTTAAGACTGCGGCTGCGAATCTCTTGTTGCAGCTTCTCGATCACTTCATTTACGTCCATGCTTCCCAGGTCTTTACCACGGCGGGTGCGAACGGCAACTTTGCCTGATTCCACCTCTTTATCACCACAGACCAGCATATACGGGACGCGACGCAAAGTGTGCTCGCGGATTTTAAAGCCAATCTTCTCATTTCTCAAGTCTGCTTTAACACGAATGCCCGCATTTGATAGTTTTTGCGTCAATTCGTTAACGTAATCAGACTGTGAATCGGTAATATTCATGATAACAACCTGAACCGGCGCAAGCCAGGTCGGGAAGAAACCAGCGAATTCTTCGGTCAGGATACCGATGAAACGTTCCATCGACCCAAGAATTGCGCGGTGAATCATTACCGGTACCTTACGCTCGTTGTCTTCGCCCACATAGGAGGCGCTCAGACGAGACGGCAAGGAGAAGTCCAGCTGTACTGTACCGCACTGCCATGCACGATCGAGGCAGTCATACAGGGTAAATTCAATTTTCGGACCGTAGAAAGCGCCTTCACCCAGTTGATATTCAAACGGGATGTTGTTTTCTTCCAGCGCAACTGCCAGGTCCGCCTCAGCACGATCCCACATTTCGTCGCTGCCAATACGTTTTTCAGGACGAGTGGAGAGTTTGACGACGATCTTCTCGAAGCCAAAAGTGCTGTACATATCATAGACTAAACGGATACATCCGTTAACTTCATCGCGAATTTGTTCTTCAGTACAGAAGATATGCGCGTCATCCTGGGTAAAACCACGTACACGCATCAGGCCATGCAGCGAACCTGACGGCTCGTTACGGTGGCAGCTACCAAACTCGGCCATACGCAGCGGCAAATCGCGATACGACTTCAGCCCCTGGTTGAAAATTTGTACGTGACCCGGGCAGTTCATCGGCTTAATGCAGTATTCACGGTTCTCAGAAGACGTGGTGAACATTGCATCTTTGTAGTTGTCCCAGTGACCGGTTTTTTCCCACAGGACACGGTCCATCATGAACGGACCTTTAACTTCCTGATACTGGTACTCTTTCAGTTTAGAACGAACAAACACTTCCAGTTCACGGAAGATGGTCCAGCCATCGTTGTGCCAGAATACCATACCCGGTGCTTCTTCCTGCATATGGTACAGGTCGAGCTGTTTACCGATTTTACGGTGGTCGCGTTTCGCGGCTTCTTCCAGGCGCTGCAGGTAAGCGTTAAGCGCTTTTTTGTCTGCCCACGCCGTACCGTAAATACGTTGCAACATTTTGTTGTTGCTGTCGCCACGCCAGTAAGCCCCTGCCGTTTTCATTAGTTTGAAATGATGGCAGAAACGCATGTTCGGTACGTGCGGACCGCGGCACATATCGACATATTCTTCATGGAAGTACAGACCTGGCTTGTCATCATGGGCGATGTTTTCGTCAAGAATGGAGACTTTGTAGCTCTCCCCACGGTTGGCGAAAGTTTCACGCGCTTCGTGCCAGCTGACTTTCTTCTTAATGACGTCGTAGTTTTTCTCAGCAAGCTCATGCATCCGCTTCTCGAGTGCTTCGACATCTTCCTGGGTTAACGTGCGGTCAAGATCAACGTCGTAATAAAAACCGTTGTCAATAACCGGGCCGATTGCCATTTTGGTATGCGGCCAAAGTTGTTTAATCGCGTGCCCTAACAGGTGCGCACAGGAGTGACGAATGATCTCCAGACCTTCTTCGTCTTTGGCGGTAATGATCGACAGTTGTGCGTCGTTTTCAATCAGATCGCAAGCATCAACCAGTTCGCCATTAACGCGCCCTGCGATACAGGCTTTCGCCAGACCTGGACCAATGTCCAGCGCAACATCCATGGGGCTTACAGCGTGGTCGTAATGGCGTTGGCTGCCATCAGGAAGAGTTATAACAGGCATTTTATATCCTTATTTGCAGTGGTGACCCACACGAAAGATCACATACAAAGAAAAATTTGTTTATTAACAGTTCATTGCGAAACCATCTAGCCAACAAATGCTAAATTGGTTCGCAATCAGGTACACAAATGAAAGACATTAACCTCTCACCTTCCACCCGGTTGAACGATGTTAACACTAAAAAAAGGGAGATTGTACCTTTCCGTTTCACATTGATTCGATTCGCAATTCGTTTGTAGTGAGTACACCAGCAAAACGCTTAAAGAACCACTGATAACATCACGGAGTGTCTGAAAGGTTTACTGCGAGCGGATTTGCAGCAGCATAAACTGAATCCAGCAAAGTTCGTTGCGTAATTTGGCGGTACTATTTAAACGATCATAAGATTAATGACGAAGTGGTCATATCACAATGATAAAAGTGACACAATTCTTATAGCAATTTTTCGTGCACATTTCGTTCTGGCGATAATAATTAATCATCATCCTCAAAACCTCCAGACATATATAAGGCGAATAGATTATGAGTCAAAACGACATTATTATCAGAACTCATTATAAGTCTCCTCATAGAATGCACATCGATAGCGACATACCAACGCCTTCATCAGAGCCTATTAATCAATTTGCGTGCCAACTCATCACCCTACTTGATACCTCTGACTTAAGTTCAATGCTGTCATACTGTGTTACTCAGGAATTTACCGCAAACTGTCGAAAAATATCACAAAATTGTTATTCCACTGCCCTTTTTACCATTAACTTTGCCACTTCACCCATCCATGCAGAAAATATACTCATTACATTACACTATAAAAAAGAAATCATTTCCTTATTACTGGAAAACACGCCTATTAAAGCTAACCATTTGCGAAGCATACTGGATTATATTGAACAGGAACAGTTAACTACCGAAAATCGTAACCATTGTATGAAACTGTCTAAAAAAATCCATAGAGAAAAAACTATACAACCAACAGTAAATCTCAATGGTAGTGCATTTTTTTCGCAATCTCCTTCTGACGCTATTTTTTGTCGCCATCTGTCATTGCAATACGCCCTTGATTCACTGAGAAATGGAAAAGGCAAAGTCAATCTGATTAAACATTACTCCTCCGTTGAATCCATACAGCAGCATGTTCCCTTAGTCCGGGACGCGGAGTTCAGATCATTACTTCGCCATCCTCCTGCAGGGAGTCGCGTTATCGCGAGTAAGGATTTTGGCTTCGCTTTAGATATTTTCTTCTGTCGAATGATGGCAAACAATGTCAGTCATATGTCCGCGATTTTATATATAGACAATCATACTTTGTCAGTAAGTAAAGATGTCGTGTTATCTTATATATCAACGTTGGGTACTTTTGAAAAAAATATTCTTTTAGCCAACGTCAGTTATTTACACTGTTGGCCGCTAAAAATCATGACAACATGTCAGCTGTTCATATAGCCATTCATCATAATCATTATAAAACTGTAGAAACATATTATGCTGCTATAAACGTAATCAGCCAAAGCCTGAGTTTTAGTGCTGATGAACTAAAGACGTATTTATAACCAGATATTTATATATCGATACATAATTTTATTTTTTTCATAAACCGCAAAAACAGTGATCAGGTGTACAACGCCACCCGACGGCTGTAATAACAAAAAATCCCTTGATGCCTGTCCCTTTTGTTACACTCCGTTATCACGCACAAGAGATATGCAGGACACTGGTATGCCGACTAAACGCTTTGATAAAAAACACTGGAAGATGGTGGTGGTGCTACTGGCAATCTGTGGCGCTATGTTGTTGCTACGTTGGGCAGCAATGATTTGGGGCTGAGCAGTGACAAACGAAGACAGCCAGACCGCATAACACGGTCCGGCAGATAATTTTACATGCTGTAGCCCAGCGATAAGGTTGTCCGACGATCGGTATGTTCCGGTGCAGACTCTGGAGGTTCAGAGTTCCATGTGACGTTGTAAGCCACCTTCAGTCCAAAATGTTCATTAATAGCAACATTTAATGCGCTTTCGGAGTTCAGCGTTGTGTCTTCCGCGCCAAAGACGGAAACACCCTGCGTAAATTTAGCGTTGTCAGTCAACTGCCATGCATAAGCCCCGGAGGCATAACCCAGCGGCTGGGTTTCACTGGCATTATCGGTATATTTATCGTAACGCACACCTGGACCGAATTCAAAGCGGAAACTGTGTACCGGGCCATTCAAAAACTGGCGACCATAACCCGCGGTCAACACATCGCGCTCTCGATAGCCGTTATAACGGTCTGTCAGCCAGCTTGCCTGCCCAAATAAATAGTCATAATCAGTTAAATTAAAACGGCTACGCCCGCCCGCCGCATATTTTTCTGAAGAACGCTCATCATTAGAAGAAGTATTACTGGCGTTCCCCCACAGCGACCAGGCAGTGGTTTGTCCATACCAGGTCATGGTGGTGTCAGCCGTAAGTGAGGAGCTTTTCGTATTGCCTGATTGTGCAAGATATCCTGCGTTCAGATTACCTTCGAAAGGTTTTTTAGCGCTGGCAGGATCGTCCATGACAGTAAAAACGGAATCATCGGCAGCTGCATTCAGTGACGCAAACATGCCCCCCGCCAACATAACGATGGCAGGAACTGTCTTCAAAAGCTTCATTTATCAAGAGTCCGTACAACAAAAAAAGAGACCTTCGCGGTCCCGGAAACTTTCTTAAGGATCAAAGATTAGCGTCCCTGGAAAGGTAACGAATTATAAAAAGGCGCGAATAACTTAGCAATGTATTCTTATTTCATTTTTTGAATAAGCATGTGGCGAAAACAGATTTTTATTTATATATATTTATCTGCAAAATTTTAAATAAAGCTCTAATAAATCATATTGTTAATTTCTTCACTTTCCGCTGATTCGGTGCCAGACTGAAATCAGCCTATAGGAGGAAATGATGGTACGTATCTATACGTTGACACTTGCGCCCTCTCTCGATAGCGCAACAATTACCCCGCAAATTTATCCCGAAGGAAAGCTGCGCTGTACCGCACCGGTATTCGAACCCGGAGGCGGCGGCATCAACGTCGCCCGCGCCATTGCCCATCTTGGAGGCAGTGCTACAGCGATCTTCCCGGCGGGTGGTGTGACCGGCGAACATCTGGTTTCACTGTTGGCAAATGAAAATGTCCCCGTCGCTACTGTAGAAGCCAAAGACTGGACCCGGCAGAATTTACACGTACATGTGGAAGCAAGCGGTGAGCAGTATCGTTTTGTTATGCCAGGCGCGGCATTAAATGAAGATGAGTTTCGCCAGCTTGAAGAGCAAGTTCTGGAAATTGAATCCGGGGCCATCCTGGTCATAAGCGGAAGCCTGCCGCCAGGTGTGAAGCTGGAAAAATTAACCCAACTGATTTCCGCTGCGCAAAAACAAGGGATCCGCTGCATCGTCGACAGTTCTGGCGAAGCGTTAAGTGCAGCACTGGCGATTGGTAACATCGAGTTGGTTAAGCCTAACCAAAAAGAACTCAGTGCGCTGGTAAATCGCGAACTCACCCAGCCAGATGATGTCCGCAAAGCCGCGCAGGAAATCGTTAATAGCGGCAAGGCCAAACGGGTTGTCGTTTCCCTGGGTCCACAAGGGGCGCTGGGCGTTGATAGTGAAAACTGCATTCAGGTCGTGCCACCACCGGTGAAAAGCCAGAGTACCGTTGGCGCTGGTGACAGCATGGTCGGCGCGATGACACTTAAACTGGCAGAAAATGCCTCTCTTGAAGAGATGGTCCGTTTTGGCGTAGCTGCGGGGAGTGCAGCCACACTCAATCAGGGAACACGCCTGTGCTCCCATGACGATACACAAAAAATTTACGCTTACCTTTCCCGCTAACTGAAACATTCCCCCTGCATTGGGGGAATCACCACCAACCTGTCGGCAACGCGTTTCTCCGACTATGCTCAAAAGTCATGTGATAACAAAGGGGTGAACTATGGCCAGTGGCGATCTTGTCCGTTATGTCATAACCGTCATGTTGCATGAGGATACATTGACTGAAATTAATGAGTTGAATAATTACCTGACTCGCGACGGTTTTTTGCTCACCATGACGGATGATGATGGCAATATCCATGAGCTGGGGACTAACACTTTTGGACTTATCAGTACCCAAAGTGAAGAAGAAATTAGAGAACTGGTTTCGGGGCTTACCCAAAGTGCAACCGGTAAAGATCCTGAAATAGCCATCACGACCTGGGAGGAATGGAATAGCAACAGAAAATAAATGGTTTTTGGGCAATAATCAGTCTGTGGTGTGCGTTAGCTCGTGTTTTTACACCGCATTCTTGCGCTAACCTTATGATCTGGCAGACAACATGGGAGAGACATCATGTGGCAGGCAATCAGTCGTCTTTTGAGCGAGCAGTTAGGTGAAGGCGAAATCGAACTGCGTAATGAACTGCCTGGCGGAGAAGTCCATGCCGCATGGCATTTGCGCTATGCAGGACATGACTTTTTCGTCAAATGTGATGAAAGGGAACTGCTTCCCGGTTTTACCGCCGAAGCCGACCAACTGGAGTTACTGTCGCGTAGTAAAACCGTCACCGTGCCTAAGGTTTGGGCAGTTGGCGCTGACCGTGACTACAGTTTTCTGGTGATGGATTATCTCCCACCTCGCCCGCTGGATGCGCATAGCGCATTTATTCTTGGTCAGCAAATTGCGCGTTTACATCAATGGAGCGACCAACCGCAATTTGGCCTCGATTTCGATAACGCGCTCTCCACAACTCCCCAGCCCAACACCTGGCAACGTCGCTGGTCAACTTTTTTTGCTGAACAACGGATTGGCTGGCAGCTGGAACTGGCGGCAGAAAAAGGGATCGCTTTCGGCAATATCGATGCCATCGTCGAGCATATTCAGCAGCGTCTGGCCTCGCATCAACCGCAGCCTTCTCTGTTGCACGGCGATTTATGGTCCGGCAACTGTGCGCTGGGTCCGGATGGCCCGTACATTTTCGACCCGGCCTGCTACTGGGGTGACCGAGAGTGCGACCTGGCGATGTTACCGCTGCATACTGAACAGCCGCCACAAATCTATGACGGCTATCAGTCAGTATCCCCGCTACCTGCCGATTTCCTTGAACGTCAACCGGTTTACCAACTCTACACGCTGTTAAATCGTGCAAGGTTATTTGGCGGTCAGCATTTGGTTATTGCTCAGCAGTCACTGGATAGATTATTAGCAGCATAATATGGGGTGAGGATAATGGCCGCTCCGTGCGGCCTTTTAATTAAATAAACCCCAGCAGAGAAAAGAACACATAACCTGCAGCAATACAAATAACCGGCAGGATATACAGCGAGAAAAACTGCAGGAAAATAGTATGGTGCGGCACAACAATACGTGACTCAATTTGTTCACGCGTTAGCCCCTCTTCCCCTTTGGCTTTTTCCAGAATGAGTTGATCTTCAACACCTTCCCGCAAGAAGCGCGCCTGGCGACTCATCCGGGCACCGGAATCCTGCAACGCCAGTCCGACAAAAATCAGGATGAAAATCACCCAGAACATAACGTTCACGCCACCATTAAAATTGGGCGTCGGGGAGTTATACCAGAACAGATTCAAAAAAGGCGTATTCACCTGCATCATATCGATCATGACATGAGTAAAGTCGAGCATGACCGCATTAATGCCTTCCTGGTTTTCCTGCCGGGTATTCATAAATTTAAGCAAAGAAATCAATGTAGAGATCAATGCAGGTATAAAAATCACCCAACCCAAAATCCTTTTCAAAACAGCAATGCGTCCAGCTTGTTGATACGTCATGAGTTCTCCTTGATTAAGACGCGTCGTTTCACTTAGTTTACCTGTAGATATCTGTTTTCGCCCATTCTTTAAAGGCGATATGATAGGCGCTTAATCATAAGCACGGCTTAATACCTTACACATAATGCTCTAAAGGAGAGGTTGTAATGTCAACCCCGCGTCAGATTCTTGCTGCAATTTTTGATATGGATGGATTACTTATCGACTCAGAACCTTTATGGGATCGAGCCGAACTGGATGTGATGGCAAGCCTGGGGGTGGATATCTCCCGTCGTAACGAGCTGCCGGATACCTTAGGTTTACGCATCGATATGGTGGTCGATCTTTGGTACGCCCGGCAACCGTGGAATGGGCCAAGCCGTCAGGAAGTAGTAGAACGGGTTATTGCTCGTGCCATTTCACTGGTTGAAGAGACACGTCCATTATTACCAGGCGTGCGCGAAGCCGTTGCGTTATGCAAAGAACAAGGTTTATTGGTGGGACTGGCCTCCGCGTCACCACTACATATGCTGGAAAAAGTGTTGACCATGTTTGACTTACGCGACAGTTTCGATGCTCTCGCCTCCGCCGAAAAACTGCCTTACAGCAAGCCGCATCCGCAAGTATATCTCGACTGCGCAGCAAAACTGGGCGTTGACCCTCTGACCTGCGTAGCGCTGGAAGATTCGGTAAATGGCATGATCGCCTCTAAAGCAGCCCGCATGCGTTCCATCGTCGTTCCTGCGCCAGAAGCGCAAAATGATCCACGTTTTGTATTAGCAAACGTCAAACTCTCATCGCTGACAGAACTCACCGCAAAAGACCTTCTCGGTTAATAACCAGGGGCAGTTATCACGCTGCCCCTGGTTCTTTATCTGAATTTGCATTCAACTGGCGGATTAATCGTCAATTTAAGAGAAAGAGTTACACCGTCACCACTTCCGTGCACTGTATAAAAATCCTATACTGTACGTATCGACAGTTTAGTGAGTTTTATCATGACGGCGGAAGGTCACCTTCTCTTTTCTATTGCTTGTGCGGTATTTGCCAAAAATGCCGAGCTGACGCCCGTGCTGGCACAGGGTGACTGGTGGCATATTGTCCCTTCCGCAATCCTGACGTGTTTGTTACCGGACATCGATCACCCAAAGTCGTTTCTTGGGCAGCGATTAAAGTGGATATCAAAACCGATCGCCCGCGCTTTTGGGCATCGTGGTTTTACCCACAGTCTGCTGGCGGTATTTGCGCTGCTGGCAACTTTTTACCTTAAGGTTCCTGAAAGCTGGTTCATTCCGGCTGATGCATTGCAGGGCATGGTGCTGGGTTATTTGAGCCACATACTTGCCGATATGCTGACACCCGCCGGTGTTCCCCTGCTCTGGCCATGCCGCTGGCGTTTCCGCTTGCCTATCCTGGTTCCCCAAAAGGGCAACCAACTGGAACGTTTTATCTGCATGGCATTATTTGTCTGGTCGGTATGGATGCCCCATTCATTACCCGAAAACAGCGCTGTTCGTTGGTCATCGCAAATGATCAATACCTTGCAGATCCAGTTTCATCGGCTTATTAAGCATCAGGTTGAATACTAAAAAGGCAAAAATCGCCTTTCTGGAATAAGCAATTCCATTTGAATATAAGAGCCAGCTCACAGTTCTGTTAATCTTGCGCCAACACTATGACTGCTACGCAGTGATAGAAATAATAAGATCAGGAGAACGGGGATGAACTTTCCATTAATTGCGAACATCGTGGTGTTCGTTGTACTGCTGTTTGCGCTGGCTCAAACCCGCCACAAACAGTGGAGTCTGGCGAAAAAAGTGCTGGTGGGTCTTGTGATGGGTGTGGTTTTTGGCCTTGCCCTGCATACCATTTATGGTTCTGACAGCCAGGTACTTAAAGATTCTGTACAGTGGTTTAACATTGTTGGTAACGGCTATGTTCAACTGCTGCAAATGATCGTTATGCCGCTAGTCTTCGCCTCTATTCTGAGCGCGGTTGCCCGTCTGCATAACGCATCTCAGTTAGGCAAAATCAGTTTTCTGACCATCGGTACGCTTTTGTTTACCACGCTGATTGCAGCGCTGGTCGGTGTGCTGGTCACCAACCTGTTTGGTTTGACGGCTGAAGGTCTGGTTCAGGGTGGTGCAGAAACTGCACGTCTGAACGCCATCGAAAGTAACTATGTTGGTAAAGTCTCTGACCTGAGCGTTCCGCAGCTGGTCTTGTCCTTTATCCCGAAAAACCCGTTTGCTGATCTGACCGGAGCCAATCCGACGTCAATTATCAGCGTGGTAATTTTTGCCGCATTCCTCGGCGTAGCTGCGCTGAAACTGCTGAAGGATGATGCGCCGAAAGGTGAACGCGTCTTAGCCGCTATCGATACCCTGCAAAGCTGGGTGATGAAACTGGTTCGCCTGGTCATGCAGCTGACCCCTTACGGCGTTCTGGCGCTGATGACCAAAGTGGTTGCAGGTTCTAACCTGCAAGACATCATCAAACTGGGAAGTTTCGTTGTCGCGTCCTACCTCGGTCTTCTGATTATGTTTGCAGTGCATGGCCTTCTGCTGGGCATTAATGGCGTGAGCCCGCTGAAGTACTTCCGTAAGGTATGGCCAGTACTGACGTTTGCCTTTACCAGCCGTTCCAGTGCTGCGTCTATCCCACTGAATGTGGAAGCACAAACGCGTCGACTCGGTGTTCCTGAATCCATCGCCAGTTTCGCCGCCTCTTTCGGTGCGACCATTGGTCAGAACGGCTGCGCCGGTTTGTATCCGGCAATGTTGGCGGTGATGGTTGCGCCTACGGTTGGCATTAACCCGCTGGACCCGATGTGGATTGCGACGCTGGTCGGTATTGTTACCGTTAGTTCCGCAGGCGTTGCCGGTGTCGGTGGTGGTGCAACTTTCGCCGCACTGATTGTGCTGCCTGCGATGGGCCTGCCAGTTACCCTGGTGGCGCTGTTAATCTCCGTTGAACCGCTTATCGACATGGGCCGTACGGCGCTAAACGTTAGTGGCTCGATGACAGCTGGCACGCTGACCAGCCAGTGGCTGAAGCAAACCGATAAAGCCATTCTGGATAGCGAAGACGACGCCGAACTGGCACACCGTTAATCCTGATTTGTTACGTTAAACGCCTGTCATCCCGACAGGTGTTTTTTTATTCTTCGACCTCATTTTCCTGACGAATCTGATTTGCCCAACGCTGGGCGGATTCAGGCACAGTAAACGCCGGTGAGCGCAGAAATGACTCTCCCATCAGTACAAACGCAACATATTTGCCACGCAGCATCCAGACATCACGAAACGAATCCATCTTTATCGCATGTTCTGGCGGCGCGGGTTCCGTGCGTGGGATATAGCTAATAATCTGGCGGTTTTGCTGACGGAGCGGTTTCTTCATTACTGGCTTCACTAAACGCATATTAAAAATCAGAAAAACTGTAGTTTAGCCGATTTAGCCCCTGTACGTCCCGCTTTGCGTGTATTTCATAACACCGTTTCCAGAATAGTCTCCGAAGCGGGATCTGGCTGATGGTCTATATTTAGAGGGTTTTTTGACCAAAACAGCGGCCCTTTCAGTAATAATTTAAGGAGACGAGTTCAATGTCGCAACATAACGAAAAGAACCCACATCAGCACCAGTCACCACTACACGATTCCAGCGAAGCGAAACCGGGGATGGACTCACTGGCACCTGAAGACGGATCTCATCGTCCAGCGGCTGAACCAACACCGCCTGGTGCACAACCTACCGCCCCAGGGAGCCTGAAAGCCCCTGATACGCGTAACGAAAAACTTAATTCTCTGGAAGACGTACGCAAAGGCAGTGAAAATTATGCGCTGACCACTAACCAGGGCGTGCGCATCGCCGATGATCAAAACTCACTGCGTGCCGGTGGTCCAACGCTGCTGGAAGATTTTATTCTGCGCGAGAAAATCACTCACTTTGACCATGAGCGCATCCCGGAACGTATTGTTCATGCACGCGGATCAGCCGCTCACGGTTATTTCCAGCCATATAAAAGCTTAAGCGATATCACCAAAGCGGATTTCCTCTCAGATCCGAACAAAATCACCCCAGTATTTGTACGTTTCTCTACCGTTCAGGGTGGTGCTGGCTCTGCCGATACCGTGCGTGATATCCGTGGCTTTGCCACCAAGTTCTATACTGAAGAGGGTATTTTTGACCTCGTTGGCAATAACACGCCAATCTTCTTTATCCAGGATGCGCATAAATTCCCCGATTTTGTTCATGCGGTAAAACCAGAACCGCACTGGGCAATTCCACAAGGGCAAAGCGCCCACGATACTTTCTGGGATTATGTTTCTCTGCAACCTGAAACTCTGCACAACGTGATGTGGGCGATGTCGGATCGCGGGATCCCGCGCAGTTACCGCACCATGGAAGGCTTCGGTATTCACACCTTCCGCCTGATTAATGCCGAAGGGAAGGCAACGTTCGTACGTTTCCACTGGAAACCACTGGCAGGTAAAGCCTCACTCGTTTGGGATGAAGCACAAAAACTAACCGGACGTGACCCGGACTTCCACCGCCGCGAGTTGTGGGAAGCCATCGAAGCAGGCGATTTTCCGGAATACGAACTGGGCTTCCAGTTGATTCCTGAGGAAGATGAATTTAAGTTCGACTTCGACCTTCTTGATCCAACTAAACTTATCCCGGAAGAACTGGTGCCCGTTCAGCGTGTCGGCAAAATGGTGCTCAATCGCAATCCGGATAACTTTTTTGCCGAAAACGAACAAGCAGCATTCCATCCAGGTCATATTGTTCCTGGTCTGGACTTCACCAATGATCCCCTGTTGCAGGGACGTTTGTTCTCTTATACCGATACACAAATCAGTCGTCTTGGTGGGCCGAATTTCCATGAGATTCCGATTAACCGTCCGACCTGCCCTTACCATAATTTCCAGCGTGATGGCATGCATCGTATGGGGATCGACACTAACCCGGCGAATTACGAACCGAACTCGATCAACGATAACTGGCCGCGCGAAACACCGCCGGGGCCGAAACGCGGCGGTTTTGAATCATACCAGGAACGCGTGGAAGGCAATAAAGTTCGCGAGCGCAGCCCATCGTTTGGCGAATATTATTCCCATCCGCGTCTGTTCTGGCTAAGTCAGACGCCATTCGAGCAGCGCCATATTGTCGATGGTTTCAGTTTTGAGTTAAGTAAAGTAGTTCGTCCGTATATTCGTGAGCGCGTTGTTGACCAGCTGGCACATATTGATCTCACTCTGGCCCAGGCGGTGGCGAAAAATCTCGGTATCGAGCTGACGGACGACCAGCTGAATATCACCCCGCCTCCGGACGTCAACGGTCTGAAAAAGGATCCATCCTTAAGTTTGTACGCCATTCCTGACGGTGATGTGAAAGGTCGCGTGGTAGCGATTTTACTTAATGATGAAGTGAGATCGGCAGACCTTCTGGCCATTCTCAAGGCGCTGAAGGCCAAAGGCGTTCATGCCAAACTGCTCTACTCCCGAATGGGTGAAGTGACTGCGGATGACGGTACGGTGCTGCCTATAGCCGCTACATTTGCCGGAGCGCCTTCGCTGACGGTCGATGCGGTTATTGTCCCTTGCGGCAATATCGCGGATATCGCTGACAACGGCGATGCCAACTACTACCTGATGGAAGCCTACAAACACCTTAAACCGATTGCGCTGGCGGGAGACGCGCGCAAGTTTAAAGCAACAATCAAGGTCGCTGACCAGGGTGAAGAAGGGATTGTGGAAGCTGACAGCGCCGACGGTAGTTTTATGGATGAACTGTTAACGCTGATGGCAGCACACCGCGTGTGGTCACGCATTCCTAAGATTGACAAAATCCCGGCATAAATATGGATAAGGTCACGCCCCCTCGGGAGTGACCTTACCACCTTACTTACACATCAAGATAACTACCCAACCGATAACCACGCTCAGCAATCGCATATTTCAACGACGCTGAAGTCAGCACATCCAGTTCCGTTAACCGAGGGAAGCAATAAGCACTCTGGCGAATCGTATTATCGATAAACGCCGGGTGGCACATCACTTCCAGAGAGTGCTCGCCGCGATGACTGGAGTCATCAAGCACTTGCAGCAACAGTGTCTCGCTAATCTCTTCACCATAAAACGCGCTACTGAATCCCTGCGAACTGCGCAGATTAGCCGGTAAATCACCAACGTTAGATAGCGGCTGACGGTCGATGCGCAACGCTATCCCCTCTTCTGCCGCAAACCTGGCAACAATCGGGAAAATCTGCGGGAACATATGCACATGATGATGGCTATCAAGATGCGTAGGTTTGCGTCCAAATAACTCAATGAAACGCAAATACTGACTGGCAAGCTCCTGAGTAATTTCTTCCAGCGGTAAAGCATCTTCTTCTGCCAACTGCCAGATCCATTTTCCCAGCACACCATCGCGAGTTAACCCCGGCATAGCTGTCAGTGGCTTGCCCATAGTAAGGACAAAGTGCATCCCTATGGCCAGACTCGGTTCATCACGGCTCAACTGCACCGCATGGTCAATAGCCTGCCCATTCACCAGCGCCGTCGTCGACGTGACAATCCCATTGCGACAGGCCTCGATAATGCCGTAGTTCTGACCTTTGCTTAAGCCAAAATCATCGGCATTAACAATCAGTAAGCGTTCCATAATCAGCCTCGGTTAATGTGCTTTTTTAAGCTCTGCGATGCAGTCGGCAAAATTTGGCAGCCATTTCTCGTGCGCCAGAATCATCTCGCGTGCCAGCAGCTCAGCATCGCGATCGGAATGCACCAACGGACTAAGGTTTAGCGCCAGTAAGACATCGTTAAATTCTCCACTAAGTGCGGCGTTGCTGGCAGCAATCTCGAAGCCTTTGATGGTGTGAATCAGCCCCATCACTTTATCATCGAAATGCGTAATGCGCGGATGTGGCGTCGCGCCATCGCGCCCCAGCGTACAGGTCATTTCTACCGCCCAGTCTGCCGGAATATTATCAATATGCCCATGATGCGGGATATTAACGTAATGTTCTGCTTGCTTGTCGTTATAGATAGCGTTGATCACTTCGCACGCTGCATCAGAGTAATAAGCCCCACCGCGCTGTTCCAGTTCTTTCGGCTTAACTTTCAACTCCGGGTTTTTATATAGCTCAAAAAGTTGTTTCTCGACTTTCTGTACTACCTGCGCTCGTGCGCCGCCTTTGTAGTATTCGCCCATTTCAATAGCCAGCATCTCTTTTTGCTTGAAGTAATAAAGCAAATAAGAACACGGCAACAGATTCATAGAACGAATTAAGCCTTCGCTAAATGGCAGATCGAAAATATTTTTAACGCCAGATGCTTTTAACTGCCCGGATGCCACACCATCAAGCAATTCGGCAAAGCGTGATTTGCCATTTACCAGCACATCCTTAATGAACACCATATGGTTGAGGCCGAACAGATCGATAGATAAATCATCGCTGTCTTTCAGCATCAGAACATCGCGAATAAACATCTTCATGCCGATCGGAATATTACACACGCCGATAAAGCGTTTAAATCCGGTATGACGATAAACGGCTTCAGTGACCATTCCCGCCGGGTTAGTGAAGTTAATCACCCATGCATTCGGACATAGTTCTTCGACATCTTTTACGATGTCAAAAATCACCGGAATGGTACGCAGACCTTTAAACAGACCGCCCGCACCGTTAGTTTCCTGACCAAGATAACCATGACTTAATGGAATACGTTCATCCAGTTCGCGCGCCGGTAATTGGCCAACGCGCAGTTGGGTAGTAACGAAATCAGCATCTTTCAATGCTTCGCGGCGATCCAGCGTTTTATAAAGCTTCATCGGGACGCCAGCGTTATCAATCATCCGTTGGCAGAGATCAAAAATAATATCCAGTTTCGCTTTACCACCTTCGACATCCACCAGCCATAATTCGCTGACCGGCAATTCGTGATAACGCTTAATAAATCCTTCCAGTAACTCCGGGGTATAGCTGCTCCCGCCACCAATAGTGACGACTTTTAATTTCTGGCTCATAATTTCTCCCTTCAGTACAGAATACTGATATCTGGCATATCTGCCCCCCCGGACATAAATAATCCAGCAACAGGACAGATATGTGAATTGTCAGGTATAACGACTTACTGATTAAATTCAGTCAATTTCTTACGATAGCTCTTAGGCGTAAAGGACGTTAATTTCTTAAACGTTTTAATAAACAAACTCGGGCTACTATAACCGGCCTCAAACGCAATATCCGTCACGGAATAGTTGGTCATTTCCAGTTGTTTTTTGGCAAAATTAATACGGATCTCATTAATAATCTGCATTGGCGTTTTGCCATAATATCGTTGAGTCGCTCGCGTCAAATATTCCTGTGATTTGGCTGACAACGTCACCATATTCTCCAACGCCGATTCACTAAACTGCTCTTTATCATGCATCTTTTCTACCGTACTTTTCAGCCACTGCGGTACATCATCAATCACCTGTTCTTCGCGGTAATGACGTAAACGGTTAATGACATAAAAAGTAACCATCTCAACAAACTCTTCCAGCCCTGTTTCGCGGAAATTCAATGAAGAAATCACGGTTTCCACATAGGTGAGAAAAGCGTTATTGGTCCGGTATACCTGCGAAGCGACAAAGCAATAAGGCAACAACGGCAGGTAATGCTGCTCAAAAAAGCGTTTACTGATCCCAACGTTCAATATGCGCGTGGCACCAAACTCATAAAAACTTTGATGGTGCGAACCTAACGGAATAAAAACAAAATCGCCCCGTTCCAGTAACACGCGCTTACCGTTAATCTCCTGGAAATAACGCCCGGTTAATACCAGAGTAAATTCATAATAGTCGTGCTGATGCAGTCCGCTGATACTCTCAGTTTTGTTATAGATAAACACATGGAAATTTTTGCCATTAAACAACTGCTGTTCTCGGGCAGTGGCAATTTCCGGCGCGTTAATCACTGGCTGCATCATCGACTCCTTATGCCTTCAGTTTTTCATGAAGCTCAATTAATTCAGTAATCAGTTCACGCGCAAGCATGGACGTCATTAAATGATCCTGAGCGTGGACCAGCACCAGACTCACTTTCATCTTACCTTCGCCCGCATCGCCTTCAATCAGTTTCGTCTGTACCAGATGCGCTTCATTCAATGCCATCCGTGACTGATCCATCATGGCTTTTGCTGCGGCAAAATCGCCCTGCTTCGCCTGTTTCAGTGCCGCATACGCCAGGCTGCGCGCTTGTCCGGAGTTGATGATAAGTCCCATCACCACTTCTTCCAGCTCTTCAGCTTCTGTTTGCGTATCGGGAATGTTATCGAGATCCATCATACATCGTTCCTCTCTTTTCTTACCGGCACGATTACCCGTACCGGCATCGATTAAAATTTCAGGGCGTTAGCGATATCTTCTTCGCTCTCTTCTTTATCAATCGCGTTTTGTGCTTTGTTAGCGACCACAACAAAGGGCAGATAAATTAACGTTGCGATACCAAGGTTGAAGAGTGCGACCAGCAATGCGGCGACGCTACCGTTGGTGTTAAAGAAGGCTCCCAGACCGGTTGGCATGGTCCACGGTGCAATATTGGTCACCGGAGGAATAATGCCCATGTAGTAAGCTGCGAGGGTGATTGCCGCCAGAATCGGTTGTACCAGTACAAACGGAATAAACATCACCGGGTTCATGATAATTGGCAGACCAAACAGAATCGGTTCGTTAATCTGGAAGATGCCGGACGGCAGCGCCAGTTTTGCCACCTGACGATAATCAGCACGGCGAGAGGCGATAAAGATAGCCAGGATCAGACCTAAAGTCGCACCACTGCCCCCAAGGAAAATAAAGGAGTCCAGCATCGGCTTGGCCCAGATATGGAAGGTCTTACCGGCTGCCAGCGCCGCTTCGACGGAACCATATTGCTGATAGGTCGCGATATTTTCCAGCGCCCACGGCGTCATAATGCCGTTGTCCAGTGCGGTCAGCGCCAGCGCACCATGAATACCGAAGAACCAGAGCAGTGGAACAAAGATCACATAGGCCCAGCCCACCACGCTACCCAACGATGCCAGTGGGGTTGAGATGGTATCCATAATGATCTGATGGAAGTTGGTGCCCCAGGTATTCAACGCCCAGGCAATAATCCCCATCACGGAAAGAATAATAAAGCCGGGAATTAAAGCCGAGAAGGAACGCGATACTGAAGCAGGTACGCTATCGGGCAATTTAATGACCCAATTGCGGTGGACAATAAAGGTAAACATTTCTGCCACCGCCAGGCCAATAATAATCCCGGAGATGATATTCGCCCCACCTAACCAGTTTGCGCCAACCGCATAGGCCTCACCGACACTATATGGGGTGACGGTCATAAATGCTGCAACGGATAACAACCCAGCCGCCAGCGCATCGACTTTACGCTCTTCTGCCAGCGCCATGCCAATAAAGAACGGTGCCATTAAAGACATTATCCCTAATGTTCCGTTATATACGTTGCCGCCAATACCTTTCAGACCATTAAGTGTTTCAATGGTTGAGGCATCCAGGCGAATACCTAAGGAATAAAAAAACGACCCCTCCCCAAAGCTTAGAAAAACGTTGTTAATTAATACAAACATGGCCCCCGCAAGGGTTAACGGCATTAAGCGAATAAAGCCATTTTTGATTGCATTAACGTGTGGCTGCTTTCCTATTTTAACTGCAAAAGGGAGGAGTACCTTTTCAAGCGATGCAATAACATTACTCATAGAAAAATACCCTTTAAAACCGCAATTTAAATATTGCGGTATTGATTTATGAAATAACTCTTTGACGGGAAAATTTAAAATAAATTAATTTGCTGCGGCTTTTTTAATCGCTGCAACCGCAGCCTTAAGCACGCCTAAACCATCGACTTTGCCATAAAGCAGCGAGTCAATTACTTCAACCGGTTTGTTGGGTAACAAACGCTGGATTTCGGGCAACATATAAGCAATCTGCGGCCCTAATAACACGACATCGGCATTCTGACCTTTTTCACCAGCCAGTGTTTCCGGAAATGCTTCAATAATGACCGGAACTTCATATTTTTCTGCCTGTGCGCGCATTTTTGATACCAGTAAAGAGGTAGACATGCCCGCAGAACAAAACAGATAAATGTGTTTCTTTTCCATAAAACTGCCCTCATCGACGATTATCTGTCAGCCAGACACTCCGCAAGCCTTAACCTGCTTCCATGCTCTGGGTAACTTGCGAAACCAACATGACTTTTTTTGTGGCTGAAAGGAGTATACGGTATAGGCCTGAGCAATAGTATTTCTTTGACCTGATAAATTGTCTCTCCTTGACCTGTGGTTATGACCCTCTTCACATTTCGGGCAAATAATTCGCGAAGATAATTAAGAACACAGGCCAAAAAAAACCGGCGCAATGGCCGGTTTCCGTTGTTACTCAAGCTTTCAGGCGAAGTGATTACTTCGTAGCCTGTGGATCAGTGTCGTATTCAGCACAGGTCTGATAACCGGAGTTGATGACATGTCCGGTATCATCTAACGCGACAAAGTAGGTTTCTGCTTTACCATCACGTTGACCCAGGATGTAGGTCTGGCAAGTACCACGAGCATGGATCATGCTCACTTCAGACGAAGGTTTACCCGCAATTTGTGCAACCTGCGCCCGGCTCATGCCTTTTTTGACGTCTTTCACCACAGGCTGTACAAACTGGTCTTTGGTACGATCATAAGCCGTACAACCCGCCAGCATGGTTAATACCGCCGCTGCACTCAGAATTCCTGCCATATTCTTGTTCATATTCCGTCCTCTTGTTTATCAGCGTGTTAGATAAGCCTGGAATACATTGGGCGCTTTTTCAAGCCCGTGAACGAAACGGCTCCGCTTTCAGAGGATTCCTGTATGACGTTTTAACCACCATTCAGCCCGCTGTCGCTTGTCGTTTCAGTAGCAACGGGTTAGCTTTAAGGAAGTTTTGTCTTTTCTGTCTGGAGGGGTTCAATGACATTGCAACAACAAATAATAAAGGCGCTGGGCGCAAAACCGCAGATTAATGCTGAAGAGGAAATTCGTCGTAGTGTCGATTTTCTGAAAAGCTACCTGCAAACTTATCCGTTCATTAAATCACTGGTGCTCGGGATCAGCGGCGGTCAGGACTCCACGCTTGCCGGAAAGCTGTGCCAGATGGCGATTAATGAGCTGCGCCAGGAAACTGGCAACGAATCACTGCAATTTATTGCCGTACGCCTGCCCTATGGTGTTCAGGCTGACGAACAAGATTGCCAGGATGCCATTGCCTTTATTCAACCGGATCGCGTATTAACCGTTAATATCAAGGGCGCGGTATTGGCCAGCGAACAGGCGCTGCGCGAAGCGGGTATTGAATTAAGTGATTTTGTCCGTGGCAATGAAAAAGCGCGTGAGCGGATGAAAGCACAATATAGCATTGCGGGTATGACCAGCGGTGTCGTGGTGGGCACCGATCATGCAGCAGAAGCCATTACCGGATTCTTCACTAAATATGGTGACGGCGGTACGGACATTAATCCACTGTATCGTCTTAACAAACGTCAGGGTAAACAGTTACTGGCGGCATTAGGTTGCCCGGAACACCTTTATAAGAAAGCGCCAACGGCCGATCTGGAAGATGATCGCCCTTCTCTACCAGATGAAGTGGCACTCGGCGTGACCTATGACAATATCGACGACTATCTGGAAGGGAAAAACGTACCTGAACAGGTCGCCAGAACAATAGAGAACTGGTATCTGAAAACTGAACATAAACGCCGTCCGCCAATTACCGTTTTCGATGATTTCTGGAAGAAGTAATAATTTGCACATATTGGTTTGTGCGAAAAAGAGTACTTTGTTCACGCCGGATGCGGCGTGAACGCCTTATTCGCCCCACAAAACTATGCAAATTCAATATATTGCATGAGTCGAATAGGCCTGACAGGCGTAGCACGTCTGACGGTGTAACCTTTGTCATCAACCCGCCTCTTTTTTAATCGCTCCCCGCCTGTTACACTGGATAGATAACCAGCATTCGGAGTCAACTGTGGTACGGCGTTTAACTTCTCCGCGGCTCGAATTTGAAGCTGCGGCAATTTATGAATATCCCGAACATTTACGTTCATTCCTTAATGACTTACCCACCCGACCAGGGGTGTATCTGTTTCATGGCGAAAGTGACACCATGCCGCTCTATATCGGCAAAAGCATTAACATTCGCAGCCGCGTCCTTTCTCATTTACGTACCCCGGATGAAGCCGCCATGCTACGGCAATCCCGACGCATCAGCTGGATATGTACCGCCGGTGAAATCGGCGCTCTACTCCTTGAAGCGCGATTAATCAAAGAGCAGCAGCCGCTGTTTAATAAACGCTTGCGCCGCAATCGCCAGCTCTGTGCCCTGCAATTAAATGAAAAGCGCGTCGATGTGGTGTATGCCAAAGAGGTGGATTTTTCACGAGCCCCCAACCTGTTTGGCCTGTTTGCCAATAGGCGCGCAGCTTTGCAAGCATTGCAGACCATCGCTGATGAACAAAAACTTTGTTATGGTCTGTTGGGACTGGAGCCGTTAAGTCGCGGTCGTGCATGTTTTCGTTCAGCGCTAAAACGTTGCGCCGGAGCATGCTGCGGTAAAGAGAGCCATGACGATCATGCGCTACGTTTGCGCCAGTCTCTGGAACGTTTACGAGTAGTTTGTTGGCCGTGGAAAGGTGCGGTGGCGCTGAAAGAACAGCACCCGGAAATGACTCAATATCATATTATTCAAAACTGGCTGTGGCTGGGGGCGGTTAATTCGCTGGAAGAAGCGACAATGTTAATTCGGACACCCGCCGGGTTTGATCACGACGGTTATAAAATTCTTTGTAAGCCGCTGCTTTCCGGTAACTATGAAATTACTGAACTTGATCCGGCGAATGACCAGCGAGCCAGTTGATTTCACTGAACAACAGTTTACCTTGCGGTTGTAAAAGCCGCAGGGTGTGCCTGCCATCGAACCAGCACGCGCCCTGGTCGGTAGTGAGCAGTTTATCGCCCAATTGCCACGCCCCGTTAATGACAAACACTACCCCGCCACGTGAGCCAAAGGTAGTAAACGTACGTTCGGCAATTCTGACTTTCGCCTTACAGACATCCAGGCGTGTCATGATGTTGAAATCCATCGACATCTGCCCTGCCGTCAGTTTCGCTTTTACCACCTGGTCCGCCGCAAAGGCAAAAGGCTGTAACGGTTTTAAGGTATGGTTAAAGCGGTCTGTGCTTTCAAGGAACATCTCGCCGCCTTCCAGCAACGTCACTATCCTTTCCATACCTGGAAACAAAGAAAACTCCCCATTCGCCGCGATGGATGCAATGCTGGCACGCCAGTAAAAATCACGTTTTGCCGGTGGGAAAGTGCAAATTTCGCGCGTTTCACCGGCAGCATTTCGCCACAGATTCACCGACATTTTACGCATATCAAAGTATTCCATACTCGCTCCCGGCCCGTTCTTTTCATTGTTATCGTTCAGGTAACCGTGGATGGTTATCGGCAACTCGGGTGATTTACGTTAGTGGCGATCAGGCTTTTTTTGCATCTGTTTGAGAACGAAAAAGAAAACCGCCGATCCTGTCCACCGCATTACTGCAAGGTAGTGGACAAGACCGGCGGTCTTAAGTTTTTTGGCTGAAAGATTATTCAGCAGTTGCAGGCATTTTACCTTTTGCCGCTGGACGTTCTGTCAGACGCTTCTCAAAATTAGCATTAAATTGCTTTTTCTGTTCCGGCGTCAGGATGTTGTAAATCTTGTTCTGGGTTTCCATGTGCGCCAGCATGTTAGCTTTGCGCTGTTCTTCCATTTTTGCGATCTGCGCTTCAGCTTTTGCTTTATCGAAGGTATCGCTGGCAATGATGTCATGCATTGCGCGGCGTTCTTCCAGCGGCGGACGTTTCATCTGGTCACGCTGGCCTTTCATGATTTCGCGGATCTGCTGTTTCTGCGCGTCGGTCAGGTTCAGGTCTTTGAACATCATGTCCTGATGCGGACCGAACTTGCCTTTGTGGTGCATCATCGGCTTCGCGTCAGCCGGTGCTGAGGTAGTGGTGTCTGCGGCATGGGCCAGGTTAGCCGCGCCAAGAGCCAGGGTAGAGGCAACAAACAGTGCAGTTAATTTACGCATATTCTATATCCTTCCTTTCAGTTATTTATTACGGCTTTCTTAAGTAGCGTGCCGTGTTGACGAGATTAACTTTACTGACTTTAGCGTCAATTAATCAGAGCAACGGTAAAACAATGAAAGTGTAAAAAACACTTTTGCGCCAATTATGGAGAAAAAAAGAAAATTTGATGGAGAGTAATGAGAGAATATTACAACAGGATGATTTTGCAGAGATTATGAAGAACTATACCGGATGACTGGTGATAAATAAAGCAAATAACCAGGATTAATCTGTATTAATTTATAAGAAAGCAACTTAATACCCGCAGAATGATTTCTGCGGGTAAGTATTAGCTTATTTTTTCGAGCATTAATCCCGCACGTAATCCCAACGCTACCAACGGATTAGGGAATAACACATACTCTACATCATGGGTTACGGTAAAACGTTCCTCCCCGTCCTGCGCCAGCAATGTTCCTTTCTCAAACGGCATAAAATTCAGCGTGTCATTTGCCATATGCATTTCGAAGGACGGCGAGTGGCGAGTAATTTGCGAAACCACCCGATAACGGAGCGGCGGTGTTCTCACGATACCGACACTCTCACCAGATAGCAGCGCAGCAATTGCGCTGGCAGTTACTGCAAACTGGCGAAGATCGTTTTGCCCAAAGGGCAACGCTTTGCCAAGTTCCAGCGTACAGGCCAGCGCGCCAAAATGTCTGGCGCTGAAATGGGTAAACGTACCACCAGGCGTCTGATGGAATACCAGTGCCTCCAGCCCCGCCGCACCCAGCCACGTCAGAAATTTCTCGTCCCAGGGAATGTCGCGTTGCGGTAATACACCGAACTGCGGATGCAAGGAGCCACGAATTGCGGTATGTAGATCAAGGTGCCAGCGCACAGATTCTTTGCCCTGGTCATAAAAATCTTCCAGGCACTGCTCCAGTTCGCGCGCCCGACAGGTTTCCCCGCTTTCAGCAAACAGTTGCCAACGACCGCCAAACATTCGATTCATATCGCTATGGCAATAACGTTTCCCTTGCTTCAGCGCAGGAGGATTCCCGAGGATCACCAGTAACCGCCAACGTAACGGGACCTCACCGTGAGATATCGCGCCAAGCAACGCGTCCAGCATTTCCACAGGTGCCGTCTCATTACCGTGGATCCCCGCTGAAATCACCAGCGCGCCTTGCGGTGGCGTTAATGGCGTCAGTTCCAGCACACCATCGCCCAGCCAGCGCCAGCGAACGCCGTTGATTTCTCGCTCGGTGATAACCGGTTTTTTACCCGTTAAGGTTAGAGCAAGAAAATTATCCATTGCTCCCTCCCTCGCGCTGGAATGGATAAACCGAACCAAGATCCAATAATTGAGTCAGTGTATCCAGCGCTTCCCGTCCTTCGCGCAGCAATTGTGGATCGGCAAGATCCGCCGCAGTAAGACGATCGCGGTAGTAACGATCCACCCAGTTATTGAGCGCATTAAACAGCGTATCGTTCATCATCACCGCCGGATTCACCGCCCGGCGTTCTTCTTCTGTCAACACCACGCGCAACCGCAGGCACGCCGGGCCGCCGCCGTTTGCCATGCTTTCACGTAAATCAAAGACTTTTAGTTCGCTAATCGGGTTGTCAGCAGCAAGCAATTCGTTGAGATAACGCCATACTCCGGCGTGTTCCCGACACTCCTGCGGCAGCACCAACACCATGGAACCATCATCGCGGCTCAGCAGTTGGCTGTTAAACAGATACGTAGATACCGCATCCGACACGGAAACCTGAGTCGCCGGAACTTCTATCGCCATAAAACCATTGACCCGCGCACGCAGGTTTGCCAGTAACTGTGACTGGCGAGCGAACGCCTGTTGATGGCAAAACAGCACCTGGCGGTTACTCACGGCAATCACATCATTATGAAAAACGCCCTGGTCGATAACGTCGGGGTTTTGCTGGGCGAAAATCACCTGCTGTGGATTCACCTGATTCAGCCTTGCCACCGCCTCGCTGGCTTCGCGAGTCTGCCGCGCCGGATAGCGGGACGGTCGGGTATCATTGCCCTCCTCTCGCCCGTAAACAAAAATCTGCATTCCCGGTTCACCGTAATGACCGCCGAGACGATTATGATTCGCGGCTCCTTCGTCACCGAGCAAAGCCACCTGCGGCAACGCCGAATGGACAGCGAATTTCTCTTCATCGTTAAAAATCGCTTTTAACAGCGATTCGGTGACGGGCGCTTCCAGCGAACGGTGAAATTTATTGTTCAGGTTAGCAACAGTGAGATGCACTTTGCCATCCAGCGTATCGGCGGATGGCGCGATCGTTGCCGCATTGGCTACCCACATTGGCGAAGCGGAACTGACGCTGGAAAGCCAGTGCGGTGCCTGGCGTGCAACTTTTTCCAGTACCTGCTCATCGCTACCCCTGAATCCCAACTGACGCAGCACCGGAATAAACGGACGCTCGTGCGGCGGGATAACGGCCTGGGGGAATCCCGCATCGGCAAGTTTTTTCATTTTCAGTAAGCCCTGTTTTGCCGCCAGTCGCGGGTTAGACACCTGAAAACGGTGACGGGTAGAGGCTTCATTACCAAACGACAGGCCCGCGTAATGGTGCGTCAGCCCTACCAGCCCGTCGAAATTGACTTCCCAAGCGTTCATCGCACCACCTCATCGGAAAAATCCAGCCCGGGGTTAAGCGTTGCGGGCAACGTTAACGAGTCCGACTCCAGACTTGCCATCGGCCAGGCACAATAATCTGCGGCATACCAGGCGCTGGGGCGATGATTGCCGGAAGCGCCAATGCCGCCGAATGGCGCGGTACTGGCAGCACCGGTAAGCGGTTTGTTCCAGTTAACAATCCCCGCCCGTGCCTCCAGCAACAGTTGATCGAATTTTTCCCGCTCGGGGGAAACCAGACCGCAAGAGAGGCCGAAGCGAGTGTTATTCGCCATTCGAATCGCTTCATCGAAATTGTCATAACGCCAGACGCGCAATAACGGCCCAAACACTTCTTCATCCGGCACGCCAGTAACGCCTGTCATTTCAATGATCCCCGGCGTCAGCAACGATGTCCCTGCTTGTAATAAGCGCGGCGCAAGCAGGGTCCGTCCGCCCATCGCCTCCAGTTCCTGCCAGGCAGTAACCACCTGCTGTGCGGCCTGCTCAGAAATCAGCCCGCCAATAAACGGCTGCGGTTCGTCATCCCAACGGCCCGGCGTTAACCGCTGGCTGACGGCAACCAGGCGAGCAAGAAATGCATCGCCCTGCGTTCCACTTTTCAGCAATAAACGGCGGGCGCAGGTGCAGCGTTGCCCGGCAGTGACAAACGCCGACTGAATGGTCAGATGGACAGCGGCATCGATATCCGCCACCTCATCGATAATTAGCGGGTTATTACCGCCCATCTCAAGGGCGAGAATTTTCTCCGGCTGACCGGAAAGCTGGCGATGCAGCTGGTAGCCGGTATTGGCGCTGCCGGTAAACAGCAAGCCGTCGAGATCCTCCAGCGCACTCAGCGCCTGACCCGTTTCACGCCCGCCCTGCACCAGGTTCAGCACGCCCGGCGGCAAGCCAGCCTGCTGCCATAAACGCATTACCGCTTCGCCACTCCACGGTGTCAGTTCGCTGGGTTTAAAGATAATGGTGTTACCTGCCAGCAATGCCGGAACGATATGTCCGTTCGGTAAATGACCGGGGAAATTATACGGCCCAAACACCGCCAGCACGCCGTGCGGGCGATGTCGCAGGCTCGCCGCGCCGTCCGGCATTTCACTACGCTGCTCGCCGGTACGAACGTGATACGCCTTAATTGATATCGCGATTTTATTGATCATCGCCATCACTTCGGTTGCCGCTTCCCAGCGCGGCTTACCCGTTTCTCTGGCAATAATCGCGATTAATTCGGCTTTATTGCTTTCCAGCAATCCGGCAAAGCGTTCAACTCTTACCTGACGATCGCCAAAGGAGAGACGCGCCCAGCGCGGAAACGCCGCACGGGCAGCCCGACAAGCCTGCCCGACCTGAGCGGCATCGGCATCATTGCCTTGCCATAACACCTCGCCCGATACCGGATTACGCTTCACACGCGATGCGCCCTGGCCCGTAACCCAGTCACCATTGATCCATAAAGTCATGCTGTTTTCTCCTCTGCGCACAGGCGCACCAGACGAACGCGATCCCCGGCGTGGCATTTGAGGGCATCGAGTTGTGCGGCGGTTAAAATCAAACGCTCGGTCGCTGGATCGGTACGCACCAGCACCACGCGGAAATGGTGATAATTTTCATTGGCGACCAGGCAGGCCGGGAAATCGCCCTGCGCAGGCTGCCCTTCTGCCACTTCCACCAGCCGACTTTTACGGATGGCACGCACGCGGTCGATGTCACACTCAAGCGTCGGCCCACCGTCGAAGATGTCAATATAATTACGGTAGCGAAAACCTTCTTTCTCCAGTACCGCACGGGCAGGCGCGGTTTGCGGATGTACCTGACCGATGACGTCCTGGGCTTCCTGGGATAAAAAGTGGGTATAGATCGGATGTTTCGGCATCAGTTCTGCAATAAATGCCTTTTGCCCGGTGCCGCAGAGAAAATCGGCGCGGCTAAAATCCATCGAAAAGAAGCGTTTTCCGAGGCTTTGCCAGAACGGTGAATAGCCGTGTTCGTCAATCACCCCGCGCATTTCAGCAACCACTTTGTCATTAAACTTGTCGCGAAAAGCCGCCATAAACATAAAGCGCGATTTCGACAGCAAATAGCCGTTGCCCTCTTTGCGCCACTCCGGGTCGAGAAACAGCGTGCACAGCTCGCTGCTGCCGGTGTGATCGTTACTGAGAAACAGCGTCGGCAATGCGTTATAGACATTCAGCTCTTTTGAGGCGTGAACCAACGTGCCGACGCGATAGTTGTACCAGGGATCGTTCAGCCCAACTGCCACCTCAATGGCACAAATCCCCGCCACTGTGCCTGTCTCGCTATCTTCCAGCACGAACACATAGCCCTGCTCACTTTTGGGCAGTTCGCCTTGCCAGGTTTTGATTGCCCTTTCGATACGCGCCGAAAGCGTGGCTTCATTGGCGGGAAGCGACGTCAGGCCGCCGCCCGTTTTGCTGGCAAGCTGCATTAACGCTGAGACATCAGTGCGTTCAACGGGACGGATGACCATCATGATGAACCTCCGCTCACAAAGCGTTCACAGGCCACAGCAAAACGATCCAGCCCGGTCGTCACCTCTTCTTCGCTGACATTGAGCGCAGGCGCAAAACGCACCACATTGCCACCCGCAATCAGTACCATCACGCCCGCTTTCGCCGCCTCCTGAGAAATTTGTTTCGCTTGCCCGGCGTAATCCGCATTCAGCACACAGCCAATCAGCAGACCTAATCCGCGAATTTCACTGAACAAACCGCAGCGGTGATTAATGGTATTAAGACGCTCAACAAACCAGTCGTGACGCTGTTTAACGCCATTAAGCATCTCTGGCGTGTTGATGAGATCCAGCACTTTGCCTGCCACCGCCGAGGCCAGCGGATTGCCGCCATAGGTGGTGCCGTGAGTGCCAACGGTCATCACGCTGGCGCACTCTTCGGTTGCCAACAACGCACCAACCGGGAAACCGCCGCCCAGCGCTTTGGCGGTAGTTAACAGATCAGGCGTCACGCCGTAGTGCATATAGGCATACAGTTCCCCGGTGCGCCCGACACCGGTTTGTACTTCATCAAAGATCAGCAACGCATTGTGGCGGTCACACAATTCACGCAGACCTTGTAAAAATGCGTTGCTGGCTGGCACCACACCGCCTTCCCCCTGGATGGGTTCGACAATCACCGCACAGGTGGCGTCGTCAATCAGCGCACTGGCAGAGTTAATATCGTTATATGCAGCATGACGAATATCCGGCGGCAGTGGCGCAAAATCCTGTGAATAGGCTGGCTGCCCACCCGCACTGACAGTAAACAGCGTGCGACCATGAAAAGCATTTTTGAACGCCACGATGCCGCTCTTATGGCTGCCGTAGCGGTCGTGAGCGAATTTACGCGCCAGTTTTAGCGCCGCTTCGTTGGCTTCCGCACCGGAGTTACAAAAGAAGACGCGATCGGCAAACGTGGCGTCGATCAATTTTTTCGCCAGTCGCAGTACCGGCTCGTTGGTGTAACCGTTGCCGGTATGCCAGAACTTACTCGCCTGTTCGTTCAGCGCCTCACGCAGTTCCGGATGCGCATGGCCCAGCGCGTTCACCGCAATGCCACCCGCGAAGTCGATATACTCTTTCCCCTGCTGATCCCACAAGCGCGAACCTTCGCCACGTACCGGTATAAACGGTGCCGGAGCGTAAACAGGTATCATCCATTCATCAAAGTTTTCACGCGTAATTGGCTGAGACATAGCGACCTCTACAGTAAATAATTCGTTATTTATATGTTAATAATAAGTAATGTTTGCGCTGTAAATGTAGATTGCAGGGTTCGTGCCAGCCAGTGATAAAAGTGCATAAACGGCGGAGGCTAACTGGAAATCAAGCAGTTATAACCACATCATATGCATTTAAAGTGCATATAAAGTGAATACGTTTGCGATGTGGGTGAATAAAAAGAATAAAAAACGCAATGTTATGCAGAAGTAAAATATAATTCTGGAATTGTGATCATTGACGAAATTTACTGGAAATTACTGCGCCATTCTGACGCAACGCGCACCAAAAGCGGGCATTTTTTGCGCCATCGTTGACATCATTAACAACCATCGATCAAATCACTTAACAACAGGCGGTACGCAAAGCGAAATTCTGCTACCATCCACGCACTCTTTATCTGAATAAATGGCAGCGACTATGAAATTTGTCTCTTTTAATATCAACGGCCTGCGCGCCAGACCTCACCAGCTTGAAGCCATCGTCGAAAAGCACCAACCGGATGTGATTGGCCTGCAGGAGACAAAAGTTCATGACGATATGTTTCCGCTCGAAGAGGTGGCGAAGCTCGGCTACAACGTGTTTTATCACGGGCAGAAAGGCCATTATGGCGTGGCACTGCTGACCAAAGAGACGCCGATTGCCGTGCGTCGCGGCTTTCCTGGTGACGACGAAGAGGCGCAACGGCGGATTATTATGGCGGAAATCCCCTCGCCGCTGGGCAATGTCACCGTTATCAACGGTTACTTCCCGCAGGGTGAAAGCCGCGACCATCCGATAAAATTCCCTGCGAAGGCGCAGTTTTATCAGAATCTGCAAAACTACCTGGAAACCGAACTCAAGCGTGAAAATCCGGTGCTGATTATGGGCGATATGAATATTAGTCCTGGCGACCTGGATATTGGCATTGGCGAAGAGAACCGTAAGCGCTGGCTGCGTACCGGAAAATGTTCTTTCCTTCCGGAGGAACGCGAATGGATGGAGAGGCTGATGAGCTGGGGGTTGGTCGATACCTTCCGCCATGCGAATCCGCAAACAGCAGATCGTTTCTCATGGTTTGATTACCGCTCAAAAGGTTTTGACGATAATCGCGGTCTGCGCATCGACCTGCTGCTCGCCAGCCAACCGCTGGCAGAATGTTGCGTAGAAACCGGCATCGACTATGAAATTCGCAGCATGGAAAAACCGTCCGATCACGCCCCCGTCTGGGCGACCTTCCGCCGCTAATTTAGCTGATCTCCTGGCTCAAACTGGGTCAGGAGAATTAACCTTGAGAAAAATCAACAAACTGTCAGTAATGATTTGTTGCCTGCCGTCCTTTGTTATACCGTCACTGCGTTTTTAGTTGTCTGACCACTTCTCTATTATCAAGTTTGATATAGGAAACTCCACGATGAACGCTGAGCGTAAATTTCTTTTAGCCTGTCTTATTTTTGCGCTGGTCATTTACGCTATCCACGCTTTCGGTTTATTCGATCTGCTCACCGATTTACCCCACTTACAGACACTCATTCGCCAGAGCGGATTGTTCGGCTATAGCCTCTATATTCTGTTATTCATCATTGCCACCCTCTTTCTGTTACCAGGAAGCATACTGGTGATCGCGGGAGGAATAGTTTTTGGCCCGCTCTTAGGGACACTACTATCATTAATTGCCGCCACGCTGGCCTCCTCGTGCTCATTCCTGATGGCGCGCTGGCTGGGACGTGATTTACTGCTGAAATACGTTGGTCATAGCCATACCTTTCAGGCCATTGAAAAAGGCATTGCGCGTAACGGTATTGATTTTCTTATTCTGACCCGCTTAATCCCGTTGTTTCCTTACAATATTCAAAATTACGCTTACGGATTAACCACAATCGCCTTCTGGCCTTATACCCTTATTTCAGCACTCACGACCCTGCCCGGTATTGTTATTTATACCGTGATGGCAAGCGATCTCGCCAATGAAGGCATTACGCTGCGCTTTATTTTACAACTCTGTCTGGCGGGCCTGGCGCTGTTTATTCTCGTCCAGCTCGCAAAACTCTACGCCCGACACAAACATGTGGATCTGTCTGCTTCTCGCCGCAGCCCACTTTCTCACCCAAAAAATGAAGGATAGAACGATGTTGCAACATTATTCAGTGTCATGGAAAAAAGGACTGGCTGCACTCTGCTTACTGGCTGTTGCTGGGCTTAGCGGCTGCGATCAAAAAGAGAATGCGGCTGCAAAAGTGGAATACGACGGACTTTCGAACAGCCAACCGCTGCGTGTCGATGCCAATAACCATACGGTAACCATGCTGGTGCAAATTAATGGTCGTTTCCTCACCGACGACACTCGTCACGGTATTGTGTTTAAAGATGGCTCCAACGGACATAAATCGCTGTTTATGGGTTATGCGACCCCGAAAGCATTTTATGAAGCCCTGAAAGAGGCAGGTGGTACGCCGGGCGAAAACATGACGATGGATAATAAAGAAACGACTCATGTCACAGGCAGCAAACTGGATATTTCGGTCAACTGGCAAGGGGCGGCAAAAGCGTATTCCTTCGATGAAGTGATTGTTGACAGTAATGGCAAGAAACTGGACATGCGCTTTGGCGGTAATTTAACGGCAGCAGAAGAGAAGAAAACGGGTTGCCTGGTGTGTCTGGATAGCTGCCCGGTCGGCATCGTCAGCAATGCAACATACACTTATGGTGCGGTGGAAAAACGCGGCGAAGTGAAATTCAAAGGCAATGCCTCAGTTCTCCCGGCGGATAACACGCTGGCAACGGTTACCTTTAAAATCACCGAATAAAGCAGGATAACGGATGATGAAGATGCAATCGCGTAAAATCTGGTACTACCGTATAACCCTCATCATCCTGTTGTTCGCTGTGCTGCTGGCATGGGCGCTGCTTCCCGGCGTCCATGAGTTTATCAATCGCAGCGTTGCGGCGTTTGCCGCCGTGGACCAACAGGGTATAGAACGCTTTATTCAGTCTTACGGCGCACTAGCGGCAGTTGTCTCGTTCTTGTTGATGATTTTACAGGCCATTGCTGCACCGCTACCTGCGTTTTTGATCACCTTTGCCAATGCGTCGCTGTTTGGTGCGTTCTGGGGCGGCTTACTGTCGTGGACCAGTTCGATGGCCGGCGCGGCACTGTGCTTTTTTATCGCCAGAGTGATGGGCCGCGAAGTGGTGGAAAAATTAACCGGCAAAACCGTACTTGACAGTATGGACGGCTTTTTCACTCGTTACGGCAAACACACCATCCTGGTATGTCGGTTATTGCCTTTTGTCCCTTTCGATCCAATCAGCTATGCTGCCGGTTTGACTTCAATACGTTTTCGCTCGTTTTTTATCGCCACCGGGCTTGGTCAATTACCGGCGACTATTGTTTATTCCTGGGCGGGCAGCATGTTAACAGGCGGTACTTTCTGGTTTGTCACCGGACTGTTTATTCTGTTTGCCCTGACCGTGGTGATTTTTATGGCGAAGAAAATATGGCTTGAGCGCCAGAAGAGGAATGCCTGATGGGTTTACCGCCGCTTAGCAAAATTCCTTTCATTTTACGTCCGCAGGCGTGGCTGCATCGTCGCCATTACGGCGAGGTGCTAAGCCCCATTCGCTGGTGGGGGCGGATCCCGTTTATCTTTTATCTGGTGTCGATGTTTGTCGGCTGGCTGGAGCGCAAACGCTCACCGCTCGATCCGGTAGTACGATCGCTTGTCAGCGCGCGCATTGCGCAAATGTGCCTGTGTGAGTTTTGCGTGGATATCACCAGTATGAAAGTCGCCGAGCGTACCGGCAGCACCGATAAACTGCTGGCAGTGGCTGACTGGCGGCAAAGCCCGCTCTTTAGCGATGAAGAACGGCTGGCGCTGGAGTATGCCGAAGCCGCAAGCGTAACGCCGCCAACGGTCGATGATGCCCTGCGCGCCCGACTGGCTACGCATTTTGACGCTCAGGCGCTCACCGAACTGACGGCATTGATAGGCCTGCAAAATCTGTCAGCCCGTTTTAATTCTGCCATGGACATTCCCGCTCAGGGGCTGTGCCGTATTCCTGAAAAACGTTCTTAAGGAGAGAAGATGCGCCATTGTGGGTGGTTGCTGGGATTGTTATCGCTGTTTTCTTTGGCAACACATGCCAGTGACTGGCAGGAAATAAAAAATGAGGCCAAAGGACAAACCGTCTGGTTTAACGCCTGGGGCGGCGATACCGCAATTAACCGCTATCTCGACTGGGTTAGCGGCGAGATGAAAACCCATTACGCTATAAACCTGAAGATTGTTCGTCTCGCGGATGCCGCAGACGCGGTGAAGCGCATTCAGACCGAAGCTGCTGCCGGACGCAAAACGGGCGGTTCGGTGGATCTGCTCTGGGTGAACGGCGAAAACTTCCGCACCTTAAAAGAGGCCAATTTATTACAAACGGGCTGGGCGGAGACTCTGCCCAACTGGCGCTATGTCGACACACAGCTTCCGGTGCGGGAAGATTTTTCAGTGCCTACAGAAGGGGCTGAATCGCCCTGGGGCGGCGCACAACTGACATTTATCGCCCGCCGCGATGTTACGCCACAGCCACCACAAACGCCGCAAACCTTACTGGAGTTTGCTAAAGCCAATCCCGGCACGGTTACCTATCCGCGCCCACCGGACTTTACCGGCACGGCGTTTCTTGAACAGTTGCTGATTATGCTAACGCCAGATCCCACAGCATTAAAAGAAGCGCCGGACGATGCGACTTTCGCCCGCGTCACTGCGCCCTTGTGGCAATATCTTGATGCACTGCATCCGTATTTATGGCGCGAAGGAAAGGATTTCCCGCCTTCGCCCGCGCGGATGGATGCTCTGCTGAAAGCTAACACATTGCGCCTGTCGCTGACCTTTAACCCTGCACATGCGCAGCAAAAAATCGCCAGCGGCGATTTGCCTGCAAGCAGTTACAGTTTTGGTTTTCGCGAGGGGATGATTGGCAACGTCCATTTCGTCACCATTCCTGCCAACGCGAATGCCAGTGCTGCGGCGAAGGTAGTTGCCAATTTCCTGCTCTCACCCGATGCGCAACTGCGTAAAGCAGATCCCGCTGTCTGGGGCGATCCTTCTGTTCTCGATCCGCAAAAACTGCCTGACGGGCAGCGCGAAACATTGCAATCGAGAATGCCGCAGGATCTGCCGCCGGTACTGGCTGAACCGCACGCAGGTTGGGTAAATGCGCTGGAACAAGAATGGCTACACCGTTACGGTACGCATTAATCTTTTTGCTGTGGGCGATGATAGCGGTGATTTATGCACCGCTGATCCCGGCAGCTCTGACGCTGATATCGCCTGCTTTGTCGTTGACGCACTGGCAGGCGTTATTTGCCGATCCACAGTTACCGCAGGCATTACTGGCAACGCTGGTGTCGACAACCATTGCGGCGGTCGGGGCGTTGTTGATTGCCCTGCTGGTGATTGTGGCGCTGTGGCCAGGGCCGAAATGGCAGCGTATGTGCGCCCGTCTGCCGTGGCTGCTCGCCATTCCCCATGTGGCTTTTGCCACCAGCGCCCTTCTGATCTTTGCTGACGGAGGGCTGCTTTATGACTATTTCCCGTATTTCACTCCGCCAATGGACAAATTGGGTATTGGGCTGGGCCTCACCCTGGCGGTAAAAGAAAGCGCATTTCTGCTGTGGATCTTAGCGGCAGTATTGAGCGAAAAACGGCTGTTGCAGCAACTCATTGTGCTGGATTCGCTGGGCTACAGCCGCTGGCAATGCCTGAACTGGTTGCTGTTGCCCTCCGTCGCGTCTGCGCTGGCAATGGCGATGCTGGCGATTGTCGCCTGGTCGCTGTCGGTCGTGGATGTGGCGATTATTCTTGGGCCAGGTAATCCCCCGACGCTGGCGGTAATTAGCTGGCAGTGGTTAACTCAGGGCGACGCCGATCAACAAACGAAAGGTGCACTCGCCAGCCTGCTGCTGATGCTGTTACTCGCCGCCTACGTTTTGCTGGGCTATCTGCCATGGCGTGGCTGGCGACGTACTATTCCCCGCGTAGATGGCGTTCGTAAGCCTGCCACGCCTTTATTGCCAGGCAATACGCTGGCGAGTTTTTTACCCTTAACCGGTGTGCTGTGTGTGGTTCTGCTGGCGATCCTCGCGGATCAGTCGACGATCAATAGTGAAGCGCTCATCAACAGCCTGACAATGGGGCTGGTGGCGGCATTCATCGCTTTGCTCCTGTTACTGCTGTGGCAGGAATGGGGGCCACAGCGTCGCCAGTTGTGGCTATGGTTGCCCATTTTATTACCCGCTCTGCCTCTGGTGGCGGGCCAGTACACGCTGGCGCTATGGCTGAACCTGGATGGAAGCTGGACGGCGGTGGTCTGGGGGCATCTGCTGTGGGTAATGCCGTGGATGCTGTTTATCCTGCAACCCGCCTGGCAGCGCATTGATTCACGGTTAATTTTGATTGCGCAAACACTGGGCTGGTCGCGGGCCAAAATCTTCTTTTACGTAAAATGTCCACTTATGTTGCGCCCTGCGCTGATTGCCTTCGCGGTGGGATTTTCAGTCAGTATTGCGCAGTATATGCCGACGCTGTGGCTGGGCGCGGGGCGTTTTCCGACGCTCACCACTGAAGCGGTGGCATTAAGCAGCGGCGGCAGCAACGGTATTCTCGCCGCCCAGGCTTTATGGCAACTGCTGTTACCGCTTATTATTTTTGCCCTGACCGCGTTAGTCGCAAAATGGGTAGGTTATGTCAGACAAGGACTCCGCTAATGCTCTGCGTGAAAAATGTTTCGCTACGTTTACCAGAAAGCCGCTTGCTGACAAACGTTAACTTTACAGTAGATAAAGGTGACATTGTCACGTTAATGGGACCATCCGGCTGCGGGAAATCCACTCTGTTTTCGTGGATGATTGGTGCGCTGGCCGGACAGTTTTCTTGTACAGGGGAGCTATGGCTTAATGAGCAACGGATTGACATGCTACCCACCGCACAGCGTCAGATTGGCATTCTTTTCCAGGATGCACTGTTATTTGACCAGTTCAGCGTCGGGCAAAATTTACTGCTGGCGCTACCGGCGACACTTAAGGGGAATGCCCGACGTAATGCCGTGAATGATGCACTTGAGCGTTCAGGCCTTGACGGAGCGTTCCATCAGGATCCTGCCACTTTGTCTGGCGGTCAGCGAGCGCGCGTTGCTCTGCTGCGCGCCCTTCTCGCTCAGCCAAAAGCGTTGCTACTGGATGAGCCCTTCAGCCGTCTTGATGTGGCCCTGCGCGATAATTTTCGCCATTGGGTGTTCAGCGAAATTCGCGCCATGGCGATCCCTGTTGTGCAGGTGACGCACGATCTTCAGGATGTTCCTCCTGATAGCCCCGTTCTGGATATGGCGCAGTGGTCAGAAAATTACAACAAACTGCGATAACGCAAAGTTTTTCCCGATGCGTCAGTTCAGAATGGCGCTCTCAAAACTACAATGTCGGGATTTTCGATGAAACGTGTTTCTCAAATGACCGCGCTGGCAATGGCTTTAGGGCTGGCTTGCGCTTCTTCGTGGGCCGCTGAACTGGCGAAGCCTCTTACACTTGACCAGCTTCAACAACAAAATGGCAAAGCGATTGATACTCGCCCCAGCGCGTTTTATAACGGCTGGCCACAAACCTTAAATGGCCCTTCCGGTCATGAACCTGCCGCCTTAAACCTCTCTGCTAGCTGGCTCGACAAAATGAGCACCGAACAGCTCAACGAGTGGATCAAGCAACATAACCTGAAAGCCGATGCCCCGGTGGCGCTGTACGGTAATGACAAAGATGTCGACGCCGTCAAAACGCGACTGCAAAAAGCAGGTTTTACGCATATCTCCATCCTGAGTGACGCGCTAAGCGAACCTTCCCGTCTGCAAAAACTGCCGCACTTTGAACAGCTGGTATATCCGCAGTGGCTGCATGACCTGCAACAAGGTAAAGAGGTTACGGCGAAACCTGCCGGTGACTGGAAAGTCATTGAAGCGGCCTGGGGCGCTCCAAAATTTTACCTTATCAGCCATATTCCCGGCGCTGACTACATCGACACCAACGAAGTGGAAAGCGAACCGCTGTGGAACAAAGTTTCTGATGAACAACTGAAAGCGATGCTGGCAAAACACGGCATTCGCCATGACACCACGGTCATTCTGTACGGGCGTGACGTATACGCTGCAGCGCGTGTGGCGCAAATTATGCTTTATGCCGGCGTGAAAGATGTGCGCCTGCTGGACGGAGGCTGGCAAACCTGGTCTGACGCGGGTCTGCCCGTTGAGCGCGGAACGCCACCGAAAGTGAAAGCGGAACCGGATTTCGGCGTGAAGATCCCGGCACAACCGCAGCTGATGCTTGATATGGAACAAGCGCGTGGACTGCTGCATCGCCAGGATGCATCGCTGGTGAGCATTCGTTCGTGGCCAGAATTTATCGGTACGACCAGCGGTTACAGCTATATTAAACCAAAAGGTGAAATAGCCGGAGCACGTTGGGGACACGCAGGTAGCGACTCGACGCATATGGAGGATTTCCATAACCCGGATGGCACCATGCGTAGCGCCGATGATATTACCGCTATGTGGAAAGCATGGAATATCAAGCCAGATCAGCAAGTTTCATTCTACTGCGGCACCGGCTGGCGCGCGTCAGAAACCTTTATGTACGCACGCGCAATGGGCTGGAATAACGTCTCCGTTTATGACGGTGGCTGGTACGAATGGAGCAGCGATCCAAAAAATCCGGTAGCAACCGGTGAACGCGGCCCGGACAGCAGTAAATAACATTGCAATTACTGACGCTGGAGCGACTTCAGCGTCAGATACCCACTCCACACCCGCGTAAAGGTCGTCATCCAGCACAACGCACCAAATACCCACGCAAACCACGGAAAACAGGCCGGAAAGAGGCAACTCAGAACAAACAGCAAAATCGTCTCGCTGCCTTCGGTTAAGCCGCCCAGATAATAAAACGATTTATGCGCATAACCGGGATTATCAATCTGATGTTTCGCCGCCAGCGCAGCAAAAGCGAGAAAACTGCTGCCCGTGCCGATAAACGCAAACAACAGCCAGCCTCCGGCCAGCGCGTTTTGTTCTGGTGCGGCGAGAATAAAACCAAACGGCACCAGCGCGTAAAAGAGAAAATCGAGAGAAATATCGAGAAAGCCGCCCGCGTCGGTAAGCCCTCTGCGCCGCGCCAGCGCACCGTCCAGACCATCAAGCAGCCTGTTCAACAAAATGACGACAAGCGCCGCCAGATACCAGCCCAGCGCCAGAAAAGGCAGTGCCAGCACACCGATGGCAAATCCCACTAATGTTAAACCATCTGGCGTAATGCCCGGTTTATCAAGAACCCGCACGCACTGATGCAACAACGGTTTAATCCGGGGATGAAGATGGCGGTCTAGCACAGGCACTCCTTAAACATAAAGCCTTTCTGATTGAGCAACAGTGCGGATATTATGGCATTTTTCGCTTATCTGCCCGTGTGTAATTTATGAAAATGATTGAAGTTGTTGCCGCCATCATCGAACGTGATGGCAAAATTTTACTCGCGCAACGCCCCGCCCATAGCGATCAGGCGGGATTATGGGAGTTTGCCGGTGGTAAAGTCGAGCCGGATGAAAGCCAGCGGCAGGCGCTGGTGCGTGAGTTACGCGAAGAACTGGGCATCGAAGCAGCTGTGGGTGAATATGTTGCCAGCCATCAGCGAGAAGTTTCGGGGCGGATTATCCATCTTCATGCCTGGCACGTTCCCGACTTCCACGGGACGTTACAGGCACATGAACATCAGGCGCTGGTCTGGTGCTCACCTGAAGAGGCGCTGCAATATCCGCTGGCCCCTGCTGACATTCCACTATTAGAGGCGTTTATGGCTTTACGCGCCGCCAGACCAGCGGATTAGTGCTAAGGGTTTTGTCATCACGCTGGCATTGCAGCAGTATTCCTTCGGCTTTAATTACCGCCCCTTCAGAATAATTTTGATCCTGATAAACGCAGCACTGAGTACAAGGCTGCGCTGACTGCCCGCCTGAACTGAACACTTCTGGCGGTACGTTTACCTCCACGTCCGGACGATAATGCGGGTTAGCCAGTGCAATTAATGGAAATGCTAATACTACGGCGAACAATGCTCGACTCACAGGGAACTCCTTAACGTTATTGTCTCTGCTACTGATAACGGTAGCCGGGTGGCAAAACTTTAGCGTCTGAGTTATCGCATTTGGTTATGAGATTACTCTCGTTATTAATTTGCTTTCCTGGGTCATTTTTTTCTTGCTTACCGTCACATTCTTGATGGTATAGTCGAAAACTGCAAAAGCACATGACATAAACAACATAAGCACAATCGTATTAATATATAAGGGTTTTATATCTATGGATCAGACATATTCTCTGGAGTCATTCCTCAACCATGTCCAAAAGCGCGACCCGAATCAAACCGAGTTCGCGCAAGCCGTTCGTGAAGTAATGACCACACTCTGGCCTTTTCTTGAACAAAATCCAAAATATCGCCAGATGTCATTACTGGAGCGTCTGGTTGAACCGGAGCGCGTGATCCAGTTTCGCGTGGTATGGGTTGATGATCGCAACCAGGTACAGGTCAACCGTGCATGGCGTGTGCAGTTCAGCTCTGCCATCGGCCCGTACAAAGGCGGTATGCGCTTCCATCCGTCAGTTAACCTTTCCATTCTCAAATTCCTCGGCTTCGAACAAACCTTCAAAAATGCCCTGACTACTCTGCCGATGGGCGGTGGTAAAGGCGGCAGCGATTTCGATCCGAAAGGAAAAAGCGAAGGTGAAGTGATGCGTTTTTGCCAGGCGCTGATGACTGAACTGTATCGCCACCTGGGCGCGGATACCGACGTTCCGGCAGGTGATATCGGGGTTGGTGGTCGTGAAGTCGGCTTTATGGCGGGGATGATGAAAAAGCTCTCCAACAATACCGCCTGCGTCTTCACCGGTAAGGGCCTTTCATTTGGCGGCAGTCTTATTCGCCCGGAAGCTACCGGATACGGTCTGGTTTATTTCACAGAAGCAATGCTAAAACGCCACGGTATGGGTTTTGAAGGAATGCGCGTTTCCGTTTCTGGCTCCGGCAACGTCGCCCAATACGCTATCGAAAAAGCGATGGAATTTGGTGCTCGTGTGATCACTGCGTCAGACTCCAGTGGCACTGTAGTTGATGAAAGCGGATTCACGAAAGAGAAACTGGCGCGTCTTATCGAAATCAAAGCCAGCCGCGATGGTCGAGTGGCAGATTACGCCAAAGAATTTGGTCTGGTCTATCTCGAAGGCCAACAGCCGTGGTCTGTACCGGTTGATATCGCCCTGCCTTGCGCCACCCAGAACGAACTGGATGTTGACGCCGCGCATCAGCTTATCGCCAATGGCGTTAAAGCCGTCGCCGAAGGGGCAAATATGCCGACCACCATCGAAGCGACTGAACTGTTCCAGCAGGCAGGCGTACTGTTTGCACCGGGTAAAGCGGCTAATGCTGGCGGTGTAGCAACATCGGGCCTGGAAATGGCGCAAAACGCTGCGCGCCTGGGCTGGAAAGCCGAGAAAGTTGACGCACGTTTGCATCACATCATGCTGGATATCCACCATGCCTGTGTCGAGCATGGTGGTGAAGGTGAGCAAACCAACTACGTGCAGGGTGCGAACATTGCCGGTTTTGTGAAGGTTGCCGATGCGATGTTAAGCCAGGGCGTGATTTAAGACAATTGTGCCGGATACAGCGCAAACGCCTTATCCGGCCATAAAAATCTTCAGTATCAGATGGTTGAAAGAACCTTTATGTTATCACTCCATTGCCCGCCTCTTCTGATGGCGGGCTTTTTTTCGGCGCTCTCTTGCGTGGCGAATCCTTTTTCTTCCCTTCTCCACCGCCGGGAGCCATTATTCCCCGAAACTGCCTTACCGACGTGCGCTTTGCCTGATCAATCAACTGGTACAATGTCCCCACCAGCGGCTGCATAAAGTCCTGATAGCGACACTGCTTTTCACTGATTTGCGTCAGCACCGATTCCCAGTGCGCGGTCATGTCCGGTCGCGTCGCCATTTCTGGCAGCGAATGGAATAGCGCTTTTCCGGCGTCGGTGGAGTGGATATAGCGCCCTTTTTTGGTCAGGAAACCACGCTTGAACAACAGTTCAATAATCCCGGCACGGGTTGCTTCTGTCCCCAGACCATCGGTCGCACGAAGGATCTTTTTCAGATCTTTGTCCTGCACAAAGCGTGCGATCCCGGTCATCGCCGAAAGCAGTGTTGCATCGGTAAAATGGCGCGGCGGCTGGGTTTGCCGCTCTACCACTTCACCTTTTTCGCACAACAATTCATCGCCTTTCGCCACCACAGGCAGCGGCGTGCCGTCGTTTTCTTCATCGCGCTCTTTGCTGCCTAACAGCGTGCGCCAGCCTGCTTCAGCAAGAAAACGGGCTTTAGCGACAAATTTGCCTTTGGCAATGTCCAGTTCGATAACACACTTGCGGAACACCGCATCCGGGCAGAACTGCATCAAGTACTGACGGGCAATCAGGTTATAGACCTTCGCTTCGTTCTCCGTCAGGTTGATCGCAGAACTCCGTGCGGTCGGAATGATGGCGTGGTGCGCATCGACCTTTTTGTCATCCCAACAGCGGTTGCGTATATCTGGATCTACCACTGGCTGCGGCAACAGATCCGGTGCATGAACGCTGATGGCATTCATCACTGCGTGGCGTCCGGCAAAATGCTCTTCTGGCAAATAGCGGCAATCGGAACGCGGATAAGTGATTAGCTTGTGCGTTTCGTACAGCTTCTGGCAGATATCAAGCACGTTCTGCGCGCTCAGACCAAAACGTTTAGCCGCTTCAATCTGCAACGCCGAAAGCGAAAAAGGAAGCGGCGCGGATTCTGATTCCCGTTTATCGTTATAGCTGGTGACAATAGCTGGTTGACCACTAATGCGGTTAACCACATGCTCCGCCAGTGGACGATGTAACAAGCGCCCTTCTTCATCCTGATAAGGTTCACACGCTTCGCTTGGTTGCCAGATAGCGGTAAACCGCTCATCGGCAGGTGTCACGATATGCGCTTTGACTTCAAAGAAATCTTTCGCCACGAAGTTTTCAATCTCTTCGTCGCGGCGCACTACCAGCCCGAGCACGGGCGTCTGCACGCGTCCCACGGAAAGTACGCCCTGATAACCGGCATTGCGACCGAGAATAGTATACGCACGGGTCATATTGATGCCGTACAGCCAGTCGGCACGCGCTCGCGCCAGCGCAGAAACGCACAGCGGTACAAACTCACTGTTGGAACGAAGACGGTCGATCGCCCGCTCAACCGCCTGCGGGTTCAGGTCGTTTATCAAGCAACGCTGCACCTGCTGGCGCTTTTCCGGTGCCAGTTGCAGATAGTCCAGCACTTCATCCACCAACAATTGCCCTTCGCGATCCGGGTCTCCGGCGTGAACGATTTCGCTGGCTTCATGCAGGAAGCGTTTGATGACATTAAGTTGTTTAGTCACGGAGGGTCGGGGCTGTAATTGCCACTTTTCCGGGACAATTGGCAAATCCGCAAGATTCCAGCGCACATAGCGGCTGTCGTAGGCGTCTGGCTGCGCCTGCTCAAGCAGGTGACCGATACACCAGGTCACCACCTGACCATTACCGCACTCGATAAAGCCATCGCCTTTCCGGTGCGGTTTGGGCAGGACATCAGCAATGGCGCGCGCCAGACTCGGTTTTTCGGCAATAAACAACCGCATTGAATTAACGGATCTCAACCATGGCACGACCGCCGCGCGCTGGCACCAGTTCGCCAATCGCCGTCAGTTCAATGCCAAACTCGGCGGCTGTAGCTTTGACCTCATTTTCTGCTTCCGGCATGACCGCCAGCAGCAGACCGCCAGAAGTTTGCGGATCGCACAGCAGATCGCGCACTTCACGCGGCATTTCACCCATCAGATGACCGTAGCTGGCAAAGTTACGTTCGGTGCCGCCAGGCACTGCGCCCAACTTAATGTACTCTTCAACCCCCGGCAATTTCGGGATCGCTTCATAGTCAACGCGCGCCTGCACACCTGCGCCCTGACACATTTCGCTTAAATGCCCCAGCAGACCAAACCCCGTAACGTCGGTCATCGCTTTTACGCCTTCGATGTTGGCAAAGGACGCGCCTGCGATGTTCATCCGGCACATCACTTCCGTCGCCAGTCCCTGATGTTCTGGTTTCAGCAGTGATTTTTTCTCAGCCGTGGTAAGAACGCCGATCCCCAGCGGTTTCGTCAGGAACAGTTTGCATCCGGCTTGTGCGGTACTGTTTTTCTTCACCCGCTCGGTAGGTACGATCCCCGTTACCGCCAGACCAAAAATCGGCTCCGGCGCATCGATGGAGTGACCGCCAGCCAGCGCAATACCCGCCTGACGGCATGCATGGCGTCCACCTTCGGTCACTTCGCGGGCAATTTCCGGGGAAAGTTTGTTAATCGGCCAGCCGAGGATCGCAATCGCCATAATCGGTTTGCCGCCCATTGCGAAGATATCGCTGATGGCGTTAGTCGCCGCAATGCGGCCAAAATCGAAAGGATTATCAACGATCGGCATAAAGAAGTCGGTGGTGCTGATAACGCTGGTGCCATTGCCCAGATCGTACACCGCCGCATCGTCGCGGGTTTCATTACCCACAAGCAAATTCGGATCAACAAACTTCGCCTGCTCACTGTGCAGGATGGTTTCCAACACTTTTGGGGAAATTTTACAGCCGCAACCAGCGCCGTGGCTGTATTGGGTCAAACGAATCGAGTTCTCGCTCATGGACATCTCCTGTCAATGCAATCCGGGTATGGTAACCCTCATTCCGTGAAGTGATAAGTGAGAGTGTCTGAATTCCTGCGCCTTTGCTCACAATCCAGACAGTTTCGCGACAATTATCAGAAATAAGTTACAAACGGCGTCGGGTCCGGGACGTTAATCGACGTAGATGCTTTCAGCTGCGGCGTACCGAGGTAGAGAAAACCGACAATTTTATCCTGCTCACGGCAACCGAATGCTTCACGCACTACCGGACTTTCAGTTAATGCGCCACTGCGCCAGATGCCGCCAAACCCCTGGGCAACTGCTGCCATTTGCATCGCCATGACCGCGCATCCCGCAGACATTTCCTGTTCCCAGCGCGGGACTTTATGATTTTCTTCGCATTTTGCCACCACCGTTATGATGAGCGGTGCGCGGAACGGCGCATTACGCGCTTTGTCGATAGCTTTGTCATCACTACCGGCAGCAATCGCCCCCTGTTCCAATAATGCGCTGAAACGCTCGCGTCCTTCCCCTTCAATCACAAAAAAATGCCACGGTTGCATGGACTTATGGTCCGGAGCACGCATACCCGCTCGCAGTATGTTTTGCAGTTGTTCACCCGTTGGCGCAGGTTCAGCCAGGCGGGAGGCGCTACGGCGATTGATCAATAGTTCGAGTGCATCCATTTGATTAACTCCTGTCATGATATTTATTCACAAAATTAACACGAGAGTGGATTTTGTTACAGCCCAGTCCGCAATTCCTGCTGACAAGTGCCGGTTGGGTCATTACGATAACCACATCTATTGCGCCTGAAACAGGTGTGACCTTAAGTTGGGAGAATACATGCGAACCCTTTGGCGATTTATTGCCGGATTTTTTAAATGGACGTGGCGTCTGCTGAATTTCGTCCGTGAAATGGTACTTAACCTGTTCTTTATTTTTCTCGTGCTGGTTGGTGTGGGGATCTGGATGCAGGTCAGTGGTGGTGATTCGAAAGAAACGGCCAGTCGTGGCGCACTGCTGCTGGACATTTCTGGTGTGATCGTCGATAAACCCGACAGTTCTCAGCGGTTTAGTAAATTAAGCCGCCAGCTGCTTGGTGCCAGTTCCGATCGTCTGCAGGAAAACTCACTGTTTGATATCGTCAACACCATTCGCCAGGCGAAGGACGACCGCAATATCACCGGTATTGTGATGGATCTGAAAAACTTCGCAGGCGGCGACCAGCCGTCTATGCAGTACATCGGCAAAGCTCTGAAAGAGTTTCGTGATAGCGGGAAACCGGTTTATGCCGTTGGCGAGAACTACAGCCAGGGGCAATATTATCTCGCCAGTTTCGCCAATAAAATTTGGCTGTCTCCGCAAGGCGTGGTTGATCTGCACGGCTTTGCCACCAACGGTCTGTACTACAAATCATTACTGGATAAGCTGAAAGTTTCCACCCATGTGTTCCGCGTGGGTACGTATAAATCTGCCGTTGAACCGTTTATTCGTGATGATATGTCGCCGGCAGCCCGCGAAGCTGACAGCCGCTGGATTGGTGAGCTGTGGCAAAACTATCTGAATACTGTTGCCGCTAACCGGCAGATCCCTGCTCAGCAGGTATTCCCTGGCGCGCAAGGGTTGCTTGAGGGTTTAACCAAAACCGGTGGCGATACCGCGAAATATGCGCTGGAAAACAAGCTGGTCGATGCACTGGCATCGAGTGCCGAAATCGAAAAAACTCTGACCAAAGAGTTCGGCTGGAGCAAGACTGATAAAAATTATCGCGCCATCAGTTATTACGATTACGCATTGAAAACGCCGGCAGATACCGGTGACAGCATCGGAGTCGTCTTCGCTAATGGCGCAATTATGGATGGCGAGGAAACTCAGGGGAATGTTGGCGGTGATACCACTGCGGCACAAATCCGCGACGCTCGCCTTGACCCGAAAGTGAAAGCGATTGTCCTGCGTGTTAATAGCCCAGGCGGCAGCGTTACCGCGTCTGAAGTGATTCGCGCTGAACTGGCAGCAGCCCGGGCAGCGGGTAAGCCTGTGGTTGTATCGATGGGCGGCATGGCGGCATCTGGTGGTTACTGGATTTCCACACCAGCTAATTACATTGTGGCTAACCCCAGCACCCTGACCGGTTCTATCGGTATCTTCGGCGTGATCACCACCGTAGAAAATAGTCTGGATTCGATTGGTGTTCATACTGATGGTGTCTCAACTTCACCGCTGGCGGATGTTTCTATCACCAGGGCACTGCCGCCGGAAGCGCAGCAGATGATGCAGTTAAGCATTGAGAATGGCTATAAACGCTTTATCACGCTGGTTGCTGATGCGCGTCATTCAACGCCAGAGCAGATTGATAAAATCGCCCAGGGCCATGTCTGGACCGGTCAGGATGCAAAAGCTAACGGGCTGGTCGATAGTCTCGGGGATTTCGATGATGCGGTCGCCAAAGCAGCAGAGCTGGCAAAAGTGAAACAGTGGCATCTGGAATACTACGTTGATGAACCGACCTTCTTCGACAAAGTGATGGACAACATGTCTGGTTCTGTCCGGGCAATGTTGCCAGATGCGTTCCAGGCCATGTTACCTGCACCGCTGGCCTCGGTAGCCTCTACCGTTAAAAGTGAAAGCGACAAGCTGGCAGCGTTTAACGACCCACAAAACCGTTATGCGTTTTGCCTGACCTGCGCCAACGTGCGTTAAGTCTTGTACTGAGTGGCCGACAGATCGTCGGCCACATTTTTTTACCTCGACGAATCCTCTTCCCGCTGTCTCGCCCCATATTTCCTTATCCGCATAGTATCAGGTGCGCTCCCCCTTCCTCACGTATATACTTTTGCTCTTTCGATATCATTCATATCAATATCATGCAAAAGAAATCAATTTACGTCGCCTACACGGGCGGGACCATCGGGATGCAGCGTTCCGAGCAGGGTTATATTCCGGTGTCAGGTCATCTACAGCGCCAACTGGCGCTGATGCCGGAATTCCATCGCCCGGAGATGCCAGATTTCACTATTCATGAATATACGCCATTGATGGATTCTTCTGATATGACGCCAGAAGACTGGCAGCATATTGCTGAAGATATTAAAGCGCACTATGACGACTATGATGGTTTTGTCATTCTGCACGGCACAGACACGATGGCGTATACCGCCTCTGCACTGTCGTTCATGCTCGAGAATCTCGGTAAACCGGTCATTGTGACAGGGTCACAAATCCCGCTGGCTGAGTTACGCTCTGACGGACAAATTAATCTGCTGAATGCGTTGTACGTTGCGGCGAATTATCCTATCAACGAAGTAACTCTCTTTTTTAATAATCGACTGTATCGTGGCAACAGAACCACCAAAGCCCATGCCGATGGTTTTGATGCGTTTGCCTCTCCAAACCTTCCTCCGTTACTGGAAGCAGGTATCCATATTCGCCGTTTGAATACGCCACCCGCCCCGCACGGTGAAGGGGAATTGATCGTTCATCCAATCACGCCGCAACCAATTGGCGTAGTGACGATTTATCCGGGGATTTCTGCTGACGTCGTGCGCAATTTTCTGCGCCAACCTGTGAAAGCATTGATTCTGCGCTCATATGGCGTGGGTAATGCGCCACAAAACAAAGCCTTCCTGCAGGAATTACAAGAAGCCAGCGATCGCGGTATTGTGGTGGTCAACCTGACACAATGTATGTCCGGTAAAGTGAACATGGGTGGTTATGCCACCGGTAACGCCCTCGCCCATGCCGGCGTTATTGGCGGTGCAGATATGACTGTAGAAGCCACGCTAACCAAACTGCATTACCTGCTTAGCCAGGAACTTGATACTGAAACCATTCGCAAGGCCATGAGCCAAAACCTGCGTGGCGAACTGACGCCGGATGATTAAGGAGACTGCAATGCACCCTCGCGCCCTGTTACTGGTCGATTTACAAAATGATTTCTGTGCTGGTGGCGCGCTCGCCGTGCCGGAAGGTGACAGTACGGTGGATGTCGCTAACCGCCTGATTGACTGGTGCCAGTCGCGCGGTGAAGCGGTTATCGCCAGTCAGGACTGGCACCCGGCGAATCACGGCAGTTTTGCCAGTCAGCACGGTGTAGAGCCTTATACGCCAGGCCAACTCGACGGTTTGCCACAAACCTTCTGGCCAGATCACTGTGTGCAGAACAGTGAAGGCGCACAATTACATCCGTTACTGAACCAAAAAGCGATCGCAGCGGTGTTCCATAAAGGCGAAAATCCTTTAGTTGACAGTTACAGTGCCTTTTTTGATAACGGCCGTCGGCAGAAAACCACGCTCGATGACTGGTTACGCGATCATGAAATCGATGAATTGATCATTATGGGTCTGGCTACTGACTATTGCGTGAAGTTTACCGTGCTGGACGCGTTACAGTTAGGTTATAAGGTTAATGTGATTACCGATGGTTGTCGTGGCGTGAATATCCAGCCACAGGACAGTGCGCACGCGTTTATGGAGATGTCAGCAGCTGGGGCAACGCTATATACGCTGGCAGATTGGGAAGAGACGCAGGAGTAATATTAGTTGGATTCATCTCTGGCCTACATTTCCTCAATGACATTGTAGGCCAGGTAATACTTGTTAGTGTTGCATTTAACCTACTCGCAGCTAAAACACGACATCCGAACAAGTCTATTTGCCCTCCCTTAATAACAGGCTTAAATACTAGACAACTCATTCACTTAAACATGGCAATAGGCTTTGCTGAGATACCAAAATCTTCTTTTAACTGTTGTTTGCTCTTCATGACCATCTGACCATTTGTGTCAATTGTCATATGCTGTGCTTCGGTATTATTGCGGGCTTGCCACAGCATCACCAGTTGCAGGCAGTTCTCTTTTTGTTCCTCGGTCAACGTAACGCCATCAGGCCATTTCCCCAGTTCAACGGCGGTCGACAAACGCTGGTATACCTCAGGCGTCATGCTGTTGATAATGTCATCAAGATTCATAATTTTTCCGCTCCTGTGGAATAAGTTGCTGAATCGTTTTTTCAACCGTTGATTTCTTCGCCGTTTTCGCCATCAGTGAAGCGTAAAGAAGCAGAGTTAACACAATAACGTTCGCCCGTTGGCTGCGGCCCGTCAGGGAAGACATGGCCCAGATGGGCATCGCAGTTACCGCAACGAATTTCTATGCGCTGCATTCCATGTGACAAGTCTTTGATATAACGAATAGATTCTTCACTCACCGGTTCGTAGAAACTGGGCCAGCCACAGCCGGAATCATACTTGGTTTGGGAATGAAACAGCGGGGCATCGCAGATCAAACAGTGATATACGCCGTCACGCTTGTTATGCAGTAAACGACCCGTAAATGGCGGTTCTGTCCCATGATTCTGCGTCACGTAGAACTGCATCTCGGACAAATTTTTTTTCAGTTCTTCTGCCGAAGGTTTATTAGCCATTTGCTCACATCTCACTTTAATCGTGCTCACATTACGTGACTGATTCTAACAAAACATTAACACCAACTGGCAAAATTTTGTCCTAAACTTGATCTCGACGAAATGGCTGCACCTAAATCGTGATGAAAATCACATTTTTATCGTAATTGCCCTTTAAAATTCGGGGCGCCGACCCCATGTGGTCTCAAGCCCAAAGGAAGAGTGAGGCGAGTCAGTCGCGTAATGCTTAGGCACAGGATTGATTTGTCGCAATGATTGACACGATTCCGCTTGACGCTGCGTAAGGTTTTTGTAATTTTACAGGCAACCTTTTATTCACTAACAAATAGCTGGTGGAATATATGACTATCAAAGTAGGTATCAACGGTTTTGGCCGTATCGGTCGCATTGTTTTCCGTGCTGCTCAGAAACGTTCTGACATCGAGATCGTTGCAATCAACGACCTGTTAGACGCTGATTACATGGCATACATGCTGAAATATGACTCCACTCACGGCCGTTTCGACGGTACCGTTGAAGTGAAAGACGGTCATCTGATCGTTAACGGTAAAAAAATCCGTGTTACCGCTGAACGTGATCCGGCTAACCTGAAATGGGACGAAGTTGGTGTTGACGTTGTCGCTGAAGCAACTGGTCTGTTCCTGACTGACGAAACTGCTCGTAAACACATCACCGCTGGCGCGAAGAAAGTGGTTATGACTGGTCCGTCTAAAGACAACACTCCGATGTTCGTTAAAGGCGCTAACTTCGACAAATATGCTGGCCAGGACATCGTTTCCAACGCTTCCTGCACCACCAACTGCCTGGCTCCGCTGGCTAAAGTTATCAACGATAACTTCGGCATCATCGAAGGTCTGATGACCACCGTTCACGCTACTACCGCTACTCAGAAAACCGTTGATGGCCCGTCTCACAAAGACTGGCGCGGCGGCCGCGGTGCTTCCCAGAACATCATCCCGTCCTCTACCGGTGCTGCTAAAGCTGTAGGTAAAGTACTGCCAGAACTGAATGGCAAACTGACTGGTATGGCGTTCCGCGTTCCGACCCCGAACGTATCCGTAGTTGACCTGACCGTTCGTCTGGAAAAAGCTGCAACTTACGAGCAGATCAAAGCTGCCGTTAAAGCTGCTGCTGAAGGCGAAATGAAAGGCGTTCTGGGCTACACCGAAGATGACGTAGTATCTACCGATTTCAACGGCGAAGTTTGCACTTCCGTGTTCGATGCTAAAGCTGGTATCGCTCTGAACGACAACTTCGTGAAACTGGTATCCTGGTACGACAACGAAACCGGTTACTCCAACAAAGTTCTGGACCTGATCGCTCACATCTCCAAATAAGTTGAGATGACACTGTGATCTAAAAAGAGCGACTTCGGTCGCTCTTTTTTTTACCTGATAAAATGAAGTTAAAGGACTGCGTCATGATTAAGAAAATTTTTGCCCTTCCGGTCATCGAACAAATCTCCCCTGTCCTCTCCCGTCGTAAACTGGATGAACTGGACCTCATTGTGGTCGATCATCCCCAGGTAAAAGCCTCTTTTGCATTACAGGGCGCACACCTTCTCTCATGGAAACCTGCGGGTGAAGAAGAAGTTCTGTGGTTGAGCAATAACACACCGTTCAAAAATGGCGTCGCTATTCGCGGTGGCGTACCGGTTTGCTGGCCGTGGTTTGGTCCGGCTGCACAACAAGGTCTGCCTGCGCACGGTTTTGCCCGCAACCTGCCGTGGACGCTGAAATCACATCGTGAAGATGCTGATGGCGTAGCGCTGACTTTTGAATTGACACAAAGCGAAGAGACGAAAAAATTCTGGCCACACGACTTTACGCTATTAGCGCATTTCCGCGTGGGTAAAGCCTGTGAAATCGATCTTGAAGCACACGGCGAATTTGAAACCACCTCTGCCCTGCATACCTACTTTAACGTGGGTGATATCACTAAGGTAAGCGTCAGTGGACTGGGCGATCGCTTCATTGATAAAGTGAATGACGCGAAAGAAGATGTACTGACCGACGGTATTCAGACCTTCCCTGACCGTACCGATCGCGTGTATCTGAATCCGCAAGATTGCAGCGTGATTAATGACGAAGCGCTGAATCGTATTATCGCCGTAGGCCACCAGCATCATCTGAACGTTGTAGGCTGGAACCCAGGACCGGCGCTTTCAGTTAGCATGGGCGATATGCCGGATGATGGCTACAAGACCTTTGTTTGTGTAGAAACAGCTTACGCCTCAGAAACGCAAAAAGTCACCAAAGAGAAACCTGCACATCTGGCGCAATCCATTCGCGTTGCGAAACGTTAATTTGCGTTAATGTTGTGTGCCGGGTGCGATGCATCCGGCACGTATCAACATCACACCATATCCAGCGCAGTTTTTCCTTTTGGTGCCGGATATGCCTTATCCAGCATAGCTAATTCCGCTGATGAAAGTTCGACCTCAAGCACAGCCGCATTTTGTTGGACATGGGTAATCGTGGCCGCTTTTGGAATCGCCATCACACCCTGATGGCTGATTACCCACGCCAACAATACTTGTGCCGCGCTGATATTGTGAGCATGTGCAATTTCGTTGACTACCGCGTTTTTTAACAGCCCATTGCGCAACCGCCCGGCCTGGGCTAACGGACTGTAAGCCATCACCGGCATCTGCTGTTGCTGGCACCAGGGAAGTAGATCGTACTCAATCCCTCGTGAACCGAGATGGTAAAGCACCTGATTAGTGGCACACTGATTTCCCCCCGGCAGCTGCCAGAGTTCCTGCATATCGGCATAATCAAGGTTAGAAACGCCCCAGCGGCGGATTTTTCCCCCGGCGATCAATTTTTCCATCGCTGCGACAGTCTCTTCAAAAGCGAAACTGCCAGACCAGTGTAATAAGTAGAGATCGAGATAATCAGTATTGAGACGGCGTAAACTGGCTTCGCATGCATTTATCGCTTTTTGCCCGCCAGCATTCCACGGATAGACTTTAGAGACGAGAAAGACGTTATCACGCAGACCGGTTAATGCTTCCCCAACCACCTTTTCAGCACCGCCTTCGGCATACATTTCGGCGGTATCAATGAGGGTTAAACCGAGTTCAATGCCCGCGCGTAGTGCAGCAACTTCTGTTTTGCGCTGACTGGCATCTTCGCCCATATACCATGTTCCCTGCCCTATGGCTGGCAGTGAGACATCGCCACTAAATTGAATCATTTTTTGTTGCATTGTTTCCTCCCAGGTATTGCACCACCGTAATGCAAAACAGGGCATTACGCCCTGTTTTTATGCACAAAATGCCCTGGAAAGATGCATTATCAGAATTTGTAGGTGATCCCGGTAGAAATCAGGCCAGTCCAGGATTTATCCACCATTGGGCTGTCAGTAACTTCATCAGACAGACGGGTGTAGCGCGCGGTACCGTAAACACTCCAGTCGCCGAGGAAGTTGTAGCTGGCGCTCAGCTCCAGGTAAGGGCTCCAGCTGTCGTTCGGGTTATAGCCACGCAGACCGCTGCGAGCGGACTCTTTGCGCGATACGCCATAATAGTATTCGTTCTGGTTTTCGCTGTTCCACTGCACACCAATACCCGGAGTCACGGTCAGGCCGCCGTTGGTGTATCGATACAACCAGGCCATATCCCAGACAATGCCGTTGCTGTTATCCAGGGTATCGCCAGCCAGGGTGGTACGCAGGTAACCGTACTGGGTAAAGTGAGCATAAGACAGACCAGCCATCATGGTGCTCTTACGGTCATCCAGGTGACGCATTTGGTGATCGCCACTGTCTTTAGCTTTGAAGTAAAGCGGCGACCAGTAAGCGGTAATTGAAAGTTTGTCCGTTGCGTCATTCCACAGGTAGTAACCACCACCTAAGCCACGGAACCAGAAGTTATCGCCGTCATAGTTGATTACCGGTACTGGGTAAACATCGGTATCGTAATCTTTATATGGGTGTTCAACGACACCTACGCCTGCGCCCAGGGAAAATTTACCTTCAGCGTGCGCTACGCCTGCAGACGTTGCGATAAGCACTCCAAGTGCCAGAAGTTTGAGTTTGGTCACAATTAATCATTCCTTAAACAAATGTTTAGCGGGCGACAAAGTTTACCCGTCAATACATCGAAACCCAACCTTTTTACGTTTTCATTTTTTAAAGTAACTGTTTAATTTTCCTGACGCGGATGACACCGCGCTTACAGCCAAATGAATTTAGCGTTACTGGCGACCCTGGTCTTTACATTAATTATGCAAAATTTATGGATGAGTTGTTGATATGCCATTGAAATTAAGAAAGCCGTGCAGGCAAGTTTTCCATTTGCCATCTACGCTTAATTTTGAAGGTGTATCACCGGGCACGTTGTTCTCATCGTCGATAAAATGGCATGAGAGTTGCTGTGTTTTAGCAAGAGACGTCGTTCAGTTTACCTCTTCCGGGAGCCTCTACTATTCATATGAACGGCTCTTAACCTGTGCTAAAAAACGAAAGGACGGCATACCATGAATATATTCGATCACTATCGCCAGCGATATGAAGCTGCCAAGGACGAAGAGTTCACACTGCAGGAGTTTCTTACCACTTGTCGGCAAGATCGCAGTGCTTATGCCAACGCGGCTGAGCGGCTATTGATGGCTATCGGTGAGCCTGTCATGGTCGATACAGCCCAGGAACCCAGACTTTCTCGACTCTTTTCTAACCGGGTCATTGCACGTTATCCGGCGTTTGAAGAGTTTTACGGCATGGAAGACGCGATTGAACAGATTGTCTCTTATCTGAAACACGCGGCTCAGGGGCTGGAAGAGAAGAAACAAATTCTGTATCTGCTGGGGCCTGTGGGTGGGGGTAAATCATCGCTTGCTGAGCGACTGAAATCATTAATGCAGCTCGTACCGATTTATGTATTGAGCGCCAACGGTGAGCGTAGCCCGGTCAACGATCATCCGTTCTGTCTTTTCAATCCGCAGGAAGATGCGCAGATTCTGGAAAAAGAGTATGGCATTCCTCGCCGTTATCTCGGCACCATCATGTCGCCGTGGGCGGCAAAACGCCTGCATGAATTTGGTGGCGATATCACTAAGTTCCGGGTAGTGAAGGTCTGGCCGTCAATTCTGCAACAAATTGCTATCGCCAAAACGGAACCCGGTGATGAGAACAACCAGGACATCTCCGCGCTGGTTGGGAAAGTCGATATTCGTAAACTCGAACACTACGCGCAGAATGACCCGGACGCCTACGGCTATTCCGGTGCATTGTGCCGCGCCAACCAGGGGATCATGGAATTCGTTGAGATGTTTAAAGCACCGATTAAAGTGCTGCATCCCTTGCTAACCGCCACTCAGGAAGGTAACTACAACGGGACGGAAGGTATCTCCGCCCTGCCGTTCAACGGGATTATTCTCGCCCACTCGAACGAATCCGAATGGGTCACTTTCCGTAATAACAAAAACAACGAAGCCTTCCTCGATCGTGTTTACATCGTGAAGGTGCCGTATTGCTTGCGCATTTCCGAAGAGATCAAAATCTACGAGAAATTGCTTAATCACAGTGAATTGACTCACGCCCCCTGCGCCCCTGGCACGCTGGAAACGCTGTCACGTTTTTCCATTCTTTCGCGCCTTAAAGAGCCAGAAAACTCCAGCATTTATTCAAAGATGCGGGTTTATGATGGCGAAAGTCTGAAAGACACAGATCCCAAAGCCAAGTCGTATCAGGAATATCGTGACTACGCCGGTGTCGATGAAGGGATGAACGGTCTGTCGACGCGTTTTGCGTTTAAGATCCTCTCCCGCGTGTTCAACTTCGATCATGTAGAAGTGGCGGCAAACCCGGTTCATCTGTTCTACGTCCTGGAACAGCAGATCGAGCGCGAGCAGTTCCCGCAAGAACAGGCAGAACGCTATCTGGAGTTCCTGAAAGGTTATCTGATCCCGAAATATGCCGAGTTTATCGGCAAAGAGATCCAGACGGCCTACCTTGAATCCTATTCCGAATATGGGCAAAACATTTTCGACCGTTATGTTACCTACGCGGATTTCTGGATTCAGGATCAGGAGTATCGCGATCCTGATACCGGGCAGTTGTTTGACCGCGAGTCTCTTAACGCCGAGCTGGAGAAAATCGAGAAACCGGCGGGGATCAGTAATCCAAAAGATTTCCGCAACGAGATTGTTAACTTCGTACTGCGCGCCAGAGCGAATAACAGCGGACGCAATCCGAACTGGACCAGCTATGAAAAACTGCGCACGGTTATTGAGAAGAAAATGTTCTCCAATACCGAGGAGCTGTTGCCGGTTATTTCGTTTAACGCCAAAACGTCAACCGACGAGCAGAAGAAACATGACGACTTTGTCGACCGTATGATGGAAAAAGGCTACACCCGTAAACAGGTGCGTTTACTGTGCGAATGGTATTTGCGCGTACGTAAATCGTCTTAACAACCCTGGCCCGGTACACATGCTACCGGGCCTACAACGACAGCGAACCGTGGGCCAGAGAAGCGGCAACACAGGCGTAGCATAAAGTTGGCAAATGTAGTACGGGGGGCATATGACCTGGTTTATTGACCGGCGTCTGAACGGCAAAAACAAAAGCATGGTGAATCGCCAGCGTTTTTTACGCCGTTATAAAGCGCAAATTAAACAGTCGATCTCCGAGGCCATTAATAAGCGTTCGGTGACTGACGTCGACAGCGGCGAGTCCGTATCCATTCCCACGGAAGATATTAGCGAACCGATGTTTCATCAGGGGCGTGGCGGTCTGCGCCACCGCGTGCATCCGGGCAATGACCATTTCGTCCAGAACGACCGAATTGAACGTCCCCAGGGTGGCGGCGGAGGTTCCGGCAGCGGTCAGGGCCAGGCCAGCCAGGATGGTGAAGGTCAGGATGAATTCGTCTTTCAGATTTCGAAAGATGAGTATCTTGATCTGCTCTTTGAAGATTTGGCTTTACCGAATCTGAAACAAAACCAACAACGCCAACTGACCGAATATAAAACGCATCGGGCGGGTTATACCGCTAACGGCGTTCCGGCCAATATCAGCGTTGTGCGTTCATTGCAGAACTCACTGGCGCGGCGCACAGCCATGACGGCGGGCAAGCGGCGGGAACTTCATGCGCTGGAAGAGAATTTGGCCATCATCAGCAACAGTGAACCTGCGCAACTGCTGGAAGAGGAACGTCTGCGCAAAGAAATTGCAGAATTACGTGCCAAAATCGAACGCGTCCCTTTCATTGACACCTTCGATTTACGTTACAAGAACTACGAGAAGCGGCCCGATCCCTCCAGCCAGGCAGTGATGTTTTGCCTGATGGACGTTTCCGGTTCAATGGATCAGTCCACTAAAGATATGGCTAAACGTTTTTATATTCTGCTGTATCTGTTCCTCAGCAGAACATATAAGAACGTGGAAGTCGTATACATCCGCCATCATACCCAGGCGAAAGAAGTCGATGAACATGAGTTTTTCTACTCGCAGGAAACAGGCGGCACCATTGTTTCCAGCGCCCTGAAACTGATGGATGAGGTAGTGAAAGAGCGTTATAACCCGGCACAGTGGAATATTTACGCAGCCCAAGCATCAGACGGCGATAACTGGGCCGATGACTCTCCGCTTTGCCATGAAATTCTGGCGAAAAAAATATTACCCGTTGTTCGTTATTACAGCTATATCGAAATTACACGTCGCGCGCATCAGACACTGTGGCGAGAATATGAGCATCTGCAATCTACTTTCGACAACTTTGCGATGCAGCATATCCGCGACCAGGATGATATTTATCCGGTGTTCCGTGAACTGTTTCATAAACAAAATGCAACAGCTAAAGACTAAAACTGTCAGCCGGGTCATTATCGCCTGGCTGATTTTTAGCTCACTGTAAATTATCTCATTTATTACATACATTAGCTTACAATCGCTTTAAATATGACAGCATAACCTTTACACAATTTAGTTCCAGAAAACAATCATTCGGAAAAATGATTCGGTCAACACGTATTTCCCTGGGGTTATTCTTTAATTATTTTTTATCGTTAACGAAAATTGATCCTGGTCAAAACTATATATCTCTGCCATCAATAAAATCCAGCACTCACATTGCTCTCCTTTTTATGGCTTCTATGGGTACACAAAAATTAAAAGCTCAAGGCTTTTTTATTTTCAGCTTATTGCTGACGTTAATTTTATTTTGCATTACTACCTTATATAACGAAAACACGAATGTAAAACTCATCCCACAGATGAATTACCTGATGGTTGTTGTGGCTTTGTTTTTCCTTAACGCCGTCATTTTCCTTTTCATGTTAATGAAGTATTTCACTAACAAACAAATTTTACCAACACTCATTTTAAGCCTTGCATTTTTAAGTGGCCTTATCTATTTAGTTGAAACCATTGTAATTATCCATAAACCAATCAACGGCAGTACACTGATCCAGACAAAGTCGAATGATGTTTCTATTTTCTATATTTTCCGCCAACTCAGTTTCATTTGTTTAACCTCGCTGGCGCTCTTTTGTTATGGGAAAGACAACATCCTTGACAACAATAAGAAGAAAACTGGCATTCTGTTGCTGGCGCTGATTCCTTTTTTAGTTTTTCCCCTTCTGGCACACAATCTGAGCAGTTATAACGCTGACTATTCTTTGTATGTCGTCGATTACTGTCCGGACAACCATACTGCGACCTGGGGAATCAACTATACAAAAATATTGGTTTGTTTGTGGGCATTTTTACTGTTCTTTATTATCATGCGTACACGATTAGCCAGCGAACTATGGCCGTTAATAGCATTATTATGTCTGGCATCGCTATGCTGCAACTTACTTCTACTGACTCTGGATGAGTATAATTACACCATCTGGTATATCAGTCGCGGGATTGAAGTTTCCAGTAAACTGTTTGTTGTGTCTTTTCTGATTTATAACATTTTTCAGGAACTGCAACTCTCCAGCAAACTGGCAGTTCATGATGTACTGACCAATATTTATAATCGGCGCTACTTTTTCAACAGCGTAGAGTCATTATTGTCGCGACCTGTTGTTAAGGACTTTTGTGTCATGCTGGTTGATATTAATCAGTTCAAACGCATCAATGCCCAATGGGGACATCGTGTGGGTGATAAAGTGCTGGTTTCAATTGTCGATATTATCCAGCAAAGCATCCGCCCCGATGATATTTTAGCGCGACTGGAGGGTGAGGTGTTTGGCTTGCTATTTACCGAACTCAATAGTGCCCAGGCAAAAATCATTGCGGAACGTATGCGTAAAAATGTCGAACTCCTGACCGGCTTTAGTAACAGATATGATGTTCCTGAGCAAATGACCATCAGTATTGGCACGGTTTTTTCAACGGGTGACACACGTAATATCTCGCTTGTCATGACGGAAGCAGATCAAGCCTTACGCGAAGCGAAAAGCGAGGGGGGCAACAAAGTGATTATTCATCATATTTAAGTGCAAAAATATTCAGAGCCATGCTTTTTGCGTGGCTTTTGCATACAATTTATTACTATTACCCCTAAATTTCCCCTCCCCAGCGGCGCAGAGATGAGTATAATTAGCGCCCCTGTGCCAGGCCGCAATCGAACTTTATCTGGTTTTCTCGTTTCACTAACCGAAGGAGTGCCATTTATCATGAAATTGCACCATAGAATGCTCCGGCATTTTATCGCCGCAAGTGTCATTGTGCTGACATCTTCCTTCCTTATTTTTGAACTTGTCGCCAGCGACAGAGCAATGAGTGCCTATCTGCGCTATATCGTGCAGAGAGCAGACTCCTCCTTTCTTTATGATAAGTATCAGAATCAGAGTATTGCCGCGCATGTGATGCGCGCTCTCGCTGCTGAGCAGTCGGAAGTGTCGCCAGAACAGCGGCGCGCCATCTGCGAGGCTTTTGAGTCTGCCAATAATACCCATGGCTTAAACCTGACTGCCCATAAATACCCGGACTTACGCGGCACACTACAAACCGCATCCACTGACTGCGACACAATTGTGGAAGCTGCAGCACTATTACCCGCTTTTGATCAGGCAGTGGAAGGCAACCGCCACCAGGATGATTACGGTTCAGGTCTTGGGATGGCCGAAGAGAAATTTCACTATTATCTCGATCTCAATGACCGCTATGTCTATTTTTATGAGCCGGTTAATGTTGAGTACTTTGCGATGAATAACTGGTCTTTCCTGCAGTCAGGAAGTATTGGCATCGATCGCAAAGATATTGAAAAGGTATTTACCGGGCGTACCGTTTTATCGAGCATTTACCAGGATCAGCGTACTAAACAGAACGTGATGAGTTTGCTGACGCCGGTATATGTCGCAGGGCAGCTAAAAGGGATTGTGCTGCTGGATATTAACAAAAACAATCTGCGGAATATCTTTTACACTCATGACCGCCCTCTCCTCTGGCGTTTTCTCAATGTCACGCTAACCGATACCGATTCGGGGCGCGACATTATCATCAACCAGAGCGAAGATAATCTGTTCCAGTATGTCAGTTACGTCCATGACTTACCGGGCGGCATTCGTGTCTCGTTATCCATTGATATTCTTTACTTTATCACGTCTTCGTGGAAAAGCGTTCTGTTCTGGATTTTGACGGCGTTAATTTTGCTGAATATGGTGCGGATGCACTTCCGTTTATACCAAAACGTGTCGCGAGAAAATATTAGTGATGCGATGACTGGACTGTATAATCGCAAAATTTTAACCCCTGAACTGGAGCAGCGGTTGCAGAAGCTGGTGCAATCCGGTTCTTCGGTGATGTTTATTGCAATTGACATGGACAAGTTAAAGCAAATAAATGACACCCTCGGTCATCAGGAGGGGGATTTAGCGATTACGTTATTAGCTCAGGCGATTAAACAATCGATTCGTAAAAGTGATTATGCCATCCGACTCGGTGGCGATGAATTCTGCATCATTCTTGTCGATTCGACGCCGCAAATTGCAGCACAACTGCCTGAACGTATCGAAAAACGTCTGCAACATATCGCGCCGCAGAAAGAGATCGGCTTCTCTTCCGGTATTTACGCGATGAAAGAAAACGATACGTTACATGATGCGTATAAAGCTTCCGATGAGCGTTTATATGTCAATAAGCAGAACAAAAACAGCCGTTCATGATAACCTTCTGTGGTTGTTTGCTTGTAATCTCAGGAGCATGAAATGACTGAAATGGCTAAAGGAAGCGTGACGCATCAGCGGTTAATCGCTTTATTATCACAAGAAGGTGCTGACTTCCGCGTCGTTACCCATGAAGCGGTAGGTAAATGTGAAGCGGTGTCAGAAATTCGTGGCACCGCTTTAGGCCAGGGGGCTAAGGCACTGGTATGTAAAGTCAAAGGCAATGGTGTAAATCAACATGTTCTGGCGATCCTCGCGGCCGATCAACAGGCCGATCTGAGCCAACTCGCCAGCCATATAGGCGGATTACGCGCTTCGTTGGCCAGCCCGGCGGAAGTCGATGAACTCACAGGCTGTGTCTTCGGCGCGATCCCCCCTTTCAGCTTCCATCCAAAACTCAAACTGGTTGCCGATCCCCTACTCTTCGAACGATTTGATGAAATCGCCTTCAATGCAGGCATGCTGGATAAATCCGTTATTTTGAAAACCGCGGATTATTTGCGCATTGCGCAACCAGAACTGGTCAATTTCCGCCGCACTGCGTAACTAGCCTGTCCGTTCGATAAGAAGAACGGACAAAACCAGCACAACAGCAATGGCAAAAAACGATGACGTGATAATCAGTGTCTCGACGAACATTTGATCGTTCATAGTATGCCCCCGGGAGATAGTTGTTTTCACGTTATTGTTAGCGTGCGCAAATGGCAGTTTGATGACAGTTCGCCTGATTTTTTATGCAAAAAACGTAAAGATTTTCTACTTCCTTCCTGCAGCAAGCGTAAAGTAAGCAGGCTTATTATTCTTTGGCAAGGAAACCACGATGTTTGATGTCACTTTGCTGATCCTGCTCGGGTTAGCTGCGCTGGGCTTTATCAGTCATAACACCACTGTCGCCGTTTCAATTCTGGTGTTAATCATTGTCCGCGTCACACCGTTAAGCACCTTTTTCCCGTGGATTGAAAAACAGGGGCTAAGTATCGGGATAATCATTCTGACGATTGGCGTTATGGCTCCCATCGCCAGCGGGACGCTACCGCCCTCAACCCTGATTCACTCGTTTCTGAACTGGAAATCGCTGGTGGCAATTGCAGTCGGCGTTATTGTCTCCTGGCTGGGGGGGCGCGGCGTGACGTTAATGGGCAGCCAGCCGCAACTGGTCGCCGGGCTGCTGGTGGGCACTGTTTTGGGCGTGGCGCTGTTTCGCGGCGTACCGGTTGGCCCGCTTATTGCCGCGGGTCTGGTTTCGCTGATTGTGGGGAAACAGTAGTTAATCCCGCAATATATCGGCCTGGCGTTTGCCCCAGGCCTTTCTTAAACATAGTAATAAAGGCCGTTGTTGAATCATACCCCAGCGTATGAGCAACTTTCTGTACAGTATCGCCTTTCACTAATCCCTGAAGCGCCATAATCAGCTGTAACTGCTGACGCCACTGGCGAAAACTCACCCCCGTCTCTTTCACTATCAGTCGGGCAAGATTGCGTTCACTCATCGCAAAAAAGCGAGCCCATTGCCCCAATGACCCCCACTCGACGGGCTCTTTCGCCATCATCTCCACCATCGCGCGGATTTTAGGATGAGAAGAAACGGGTAGGTGCAGCTGTTGTTGTGGCTGCTGAGGGAGTTCATCAAACAGGACCTGAATTAATCTGCGGGTCATCG